>Ga0210009_1000026_pt1 | contig 207358 bp, 194 predicted proteins | sample CryGeyCG2114_065_FD_185457 | JGI IMG/M metagenome (GOLD analysis project Ga0210009, IMG submission 185457) | Groundwater microbial communities from aquifer - Crystal Geyser CG12_big_fil_rev_8/21/14_0.65 (SPAdes) (version 2) | ecosystem: Environmental > Aquatic > Deep subsurface > Groundwater ...
TCGACGCTGTCACGGCGCATTCGTCAGTCACACATCATGCCGCAGCTCTTCTGTGGCGAATTTGGCCTCAATTAACTGCGCATTTTGAAACCGGCTGAAATTCGACATGTTCGGTCCGGCGGCCACATCGTGCTCGTTGTCCGGGAAAATCCTGCTCAACGGATCAAGCCCCTGACAAGCCTGCACCAAAAAATTGCGTTCCGGCCGTGCCATCAAAGGCGTGATCGGCAAGGTACGGCGGCTAAAGTTGGTCTTCAATGTATGGCCGGGATAGGGACGAATGTGAATCCGACCGCTGCCAATCAAGTCAACATCAATACGTCGCAATCCAAGGATCTCGCGCCTGCGCATGCCAAAGCGAAAGCCCAGAACCAGCAGCAAACGCAAACGACTTTGACGATCGGGAAAACGCTCCTTGATATACGCTTCGGTGCAACTGTCGAGCAACCGGTGGTAAGTTTCCAGGTCAATGACCTGACGTTCAACATGGAGTGCGCCAGATTCGGAGTCAGCGTCGTAGTCCAAACCATGGTTCTTGCATATTTGTGCAATCACCGTTTTCAGCGTGCGCCGATAACTCGACGGTGCCAAGTACATCGCCTCATCCAGCGCCTCGGAAAGGTCTTCAGGACCGGCATTTGGATCACCCCCCAATTCGCCTGTCAAGCAGGTTCGCAACCACTGCCCCGCAGGCGTGTTTGCGTTCGGCAAATTTGGTGACCAGCCCAAAGGATCTGTGTCGGCATCACGGGCCACCAACGGCGGCATGATGCCCTGCTCCGCAAAAACCACTGGTGTGTCGCGCAACACGTTGGACTTTCGCGACTTTGCGCCCACAAATTGTTCGCCCCAAGGCCCACTGGCACATTGGTCATCGAGCACACCGGCGAAATGCTCGGCTACCAGCGGTGGCAGACGCAATCTCGACCACCATCGCAGTCCGGTGATCCACGCGCCAAGGTCCCTCGGACGATTGGCAATTTTTGGTCTCATGCATTGGAAATCCGGATTCTGCTTATCGGCGACAGGCAAATTCAGCGGCCGCAGATAGGAAGAAATTGGATCGATAAAGCCTCGACACTGCCGGTCTTTTTTTCCCAATCCTTTGAGGCGATATTCATACGGCACGGCAAACGGTCTTTGCTCCACTTTGTCCGCTTCTACCAACGACTGTGCCAACGATGTCCAGCGAGGCTTGCTGGTCGTCACATTGAGAAACGACGACACCGCCAATTCAATGACTGGACTTGTTGTGCTGTGGCTCGCGTCATCATCCCCAGGCTGAGCGCGAATTGCCTGGCGACAGTTCGTCAGCCACGCATTGGCAGTTGCTGCAGATCGGATTCTCTCCATCGTGTAGGGGCTGACTTTCGCGGCGGGAGTCAGTGCGACCTTCATCGTTGGCATGGCCGGATCCATCTTGCGACAGATTCGATAAGCCACGTTAAAACCATAAGCGGTGTCAGTACGTTTGAGCTTGGAATCCTTGTACATGAAGGCTGCAATCAGTTCCTGTTCAAACACGTCCGCGTCGGCTTGTGTCAAACCTTGTGAGACTGGCTGCAACTTTTGCTCAGGCAGTTCCAAGCCGATAGCCGGTTCTGAATCGATAGGTGCCACGACTGTTGCATCCACTTGGTTTTGAAGCGTCACCAATGGGCTGGAAGATTGGGCAGATACCTTGCCGGGATGCAGCAAAAATTGTGCAAATGGTTGCTTGGACTTCTCAATAACGGCAAACCAGTTCCTGAGCCGGGTCAAGTTGACCGGTTTTTCTTCCGTCAAGGCACCGACAGCGTCGCACCACTCGTCAAACGCAGTGCGTTCCTTCTTGCTGTTTTTTGCTTTTTTTGGTTTTGGTCCGGGTATATCCAGTGTCGATTTCAGAATCGGCAAGGCGTGTTCCCGATGCGCCCGATACCGCTTGGTGTCTGAACCGAGGTGAATCCGATGATTGAGTTTGTGCAACCCAATCGAATCGGAAAAATTGCTCAAAGCACCATTAATCCTGTCATGGCTGGGCATGGGTTCAAACAATGAATGACCATCATGGACTCGATCAGCCAGCGCGCCGTGTCCCAGAAATGCGTCGAGATCGTCACCGCTCAACCCGCGCTCTGCCAATGCACGACGCAACAACGCTCGGGAAAAGTTTGTCGGTCAGTTGGCACCAATCGTTCTTTTGATTTGATGAAGTGCCCAGGCAGATTTCAAAGGTTGCGGTTTTTCGCCCCCATTAAAAACAACAAGGCCCACCGGCATATCAGCGAACGGATCCTTTGGGGGGCCTTTTCGCTTTCGTCCACGTTTTTTCTGGCTGAATGATGGCTTCCATCGATGTGCGTAGGCTTCCTGAGTTGCCGTCAACGCCTGAAATGCATCCCGCAGCAAAGGTGTCAGCAAAACAGCGCGCGATTCGTCGTGATCACGGGTGGTCTTGTCTTCAGGGCTGGCCCACGGATGATCGGGCGACACAAGCCATTGGTAGTACAAGCTGCTTGGGTTATCGACTGCGCGCATGCCGGTTTGCAAACTTTGAACGAACCAAACCCACATGACGACGTCGTCATGCCAGAGACGCCAGCATCCGATCGTGTCCCAATAAGGAAATGGGTAACTTACGTTCCTACTCGGACGTTTCATCGTGGCATTGGTATCCTGAATATCGACGACGTAGTCTGGCTCGCGCACCTCCTCTGGTGGCAGTTGCTGGGCAAAGTGACGAAGGTACTTGGAGAGCAGTTGAAACTGCTCAATTTTTGGTAGGAAACGGGCACCAGCAAAAGCTCGGTCGTCCACATGGTCGGTTACTACTTTGGGGGAAGTCGTCAACGTCTGCATCAGACAGGTTGGAATCGGCACCTGATGCAGTGATAGCAATTTAATCTGGGCGGTCAGGGTCCAATTCACCAGCTCTGCAGGGGTGTGGGCGGCATAGAACATGCGCGACTCGACAGCGTTTTGGCGCGTGCCGGCAATCATCCAGGCTATGGTGCGGTCTGGCACCAGGTTCAATAACTCGATGCAAAGACTGCGAGCCACGCAAGCAGGAGATATCCGCGCCATACCGCCCGCAGATACATCCAACTTTTTGAGTTCTTCTGTTGCCAACTCAATTCGCCGCTCTGGCGGGTTAGTCCACGCGAAAATCAATTCATTGGTCAATCCACGGCGCTTGTGCATTTCAAGGATGGCCGCCCCCAGTCCGCTGATATCAGGAACCTCAATCCAATCAACGCGATTGAGTTGTTTGCTGAAGTCCTTACGCGACGGGGCCGGCAGCCGCAATGGGATTGACCAGAGAATCCCATCCGTTGTCTGCGAAACAGCCAGACCACAATCTTCCGCATGAAACTTTGATGCAGGAACCACGCGCAACTGTTCGACTTCAGTCAGCATCCTCCCCAACAACCAAGATACAGCAACCAAGGCACGCGGCATCCACAGCGCCGGGGCCTCAGTAGCTACCGTCTGCTTGAGGTCATTCAGCAGGTCGTTCAAGCACTGCTTTTCTGAGTCTGCAAGTGCTGCAATGTCCCACCCGAAACTTTGGCGCAGTATGGCCAAGTGAAGTTGCAGCGACTTGAGCTTCGCAAGCTTCCCGGCGATATCTGATGGTTTTATCAATGTGAGACCAGATCTTTTGGGCGCTTCAGTGTCATCGCCATTTTTTAGTTCTTCGACATCAATACCGCCTACCTCTTCGAAGGGTACCCAACCTTCAAACTCGGGCAAATCCTCTGGTGGATTTATCGGAATCAGTTCGACAAGTTTGCCTAGGTAGCCGCTTTCAATGTGATGTTTTCCCTTGCGGCGTTTGCCTGGTTTACGGGGTTTCTTAGGTTGTACGTAGATGCCGTCGTCCAGCATCTTCCTGGCGAGTCCCCTAAGCGCATTGACAATACCGTACCACTCACGCCTCTTCTTTGCATCCTTGGCTTTCTTTGCGTCCTTGGTGTCCTTGGTGTCCTCTTGATTCTGCGTGCGAATACGCGGCACGGGCAAGTCAAGCTCAGAAATTGCCGTTAGTGTTTTAGTTTCATCGTCTGAAAAACACTTTTCTATTGCCTTGAGCAAGGGAAGATACTCCTCCCACGAAAGTGCTCGCAACGCATGGCCTACCGATGCCAAGTAGAGCTTGTCGGTTTCTCTGCCGATGAAATAGTCCTTGCGGTTGTAGGAATCCTTGCCAGATTCTGGTTCGGCAACCCTGCCTATCTGAAACCATTGTTCATAGTCCTGCAGATTGATGGCGTAGTCATCGATCAGGTGTGATTGAATCTGAAGACATAACAGTTGCAGACGACGAAGTGCTCGTCCGTCCTGCATTGCGGTTTCGCTTAAACCGACGTCCTGACCCTGCGCACTTTCATGGCAGTTCCAGAACGCCGAGTAGATGCTGTGGGCCGTCAATCCCAGCCTGGTAAGTGGATGGGATTCGTGATCAGGCAAATAAGCCCTCTTGCCCTTTTGAGTATTGGCAGGCGGCTGACCAAAACTTTCCAGAACCTTAGAAGGCAATTTACTTGATGCAGCTTGAATCGCATCAATTGCACTTTGCCATGTGAGCAATTGCGCTCGGTTTCTCAGAACATCGCCGCCTGGTTCTTCCAGACTGTCAATTCGCTGAATTTCCTCGACTATCGCTAGACGCAGATTCCGGAATATTTGTTCACAGGCAATGCCTTCTGGTTGAGGCCAAAGGGCCAACCAAAACGCTTCAATTTTCCCCCTCTGCTTTTCAGGAGCACGGGACTGAATTTGGTGAAGTAGCGTCAGTGACAAATTTCACTCCATGAATGAAATGCGAATGGCCACGATGGTACGGTCTTTATGCGTGTCCGCTACCGGATCAACCGTCGTTGGTTAAAGCCTCCCTGTTGATACCATATTTCAACTTGGAGGATTGCTGCTCAAACGCTGGCGGCCAGTAGCACAAACGAACGAGCAATATTGCCGGAAGATTGACGTTGATCAGCGTCTGACGTGATCCTTGTCGATACCCAGTCTACGCATGCGCTCCCAAAGGTTTTTACGACTGATCCCCAGCGAGTCAGCACATAACTGGATTTGCCACCGCCCCTCCGCCAATACACGCAAAATGAAGTCGCGTTCACACTCACTCAGATAGTCCCGCAGGCTGCTCGCCAGGTCTTGCTGTCCGACCAGTGAGGGTGCAGGGCGTTCAAACAGAATGTCGTGGGTGATCAGATGCCCGTCGCACATCAAACTGGCGCGCTCCAGGCTGTTTTTCAGCTCGCGCACATTGCCTGGCCAAGGGTAAGCCTGCAGTGCGTGCTCGGCGGCGGCCGTAAAAGTGGGCGGGTTCTTGCCGCTGCCCGCGTGGATTTCGGCCAGTAGCTTGTGCGCCAGCGCCAGAATGTCTTCGGGGCGTTCCCGCAGCGGCGGAATGCGCAGCTCGACCACGTTGATACGGTAGTAAAGGTCTTCCCGAAAGGCGCCGTTGACCACCCGCTCTTGCAAAATCTGGTGCGTGGCACAGATCAACCGGATGTTCACCGGTATCAGCGCCTCACCTCCTACGCGCACAATGCTGCGCTCTTGCAGCGCACGCAACAGGCGCACCTGCATGGCAAGCGGTGTGTCTCCCACTTCGTCCAGAAACAGCGTGCCACCATCGGCCTGCTCGAACACGCCTTTTTTTGTTCTGACGGCTCCCGTGAATGCGCCTTTTTCGTAACCAAATAGCTCGGCTTCGAGCAGGCTTTCGCTCAAGGATCCGCAATTGACCGCAATGAACGGCTTGCCCTTGCCCGACAGCTCATGCAAGGCGCGCGCCACGCGCTCTTTGCCCACACCGGACTCACCCGTAATCAACACCGACGCGGAGCTACTGGCCAGACGCTCAAGCATTGCCTGGATCTGTTGCATGACGGGTGATTGGCCCAACTCGGCCAAGCCCTTGCCACTGACTTGCAGCAGCATGTCACGCATCTTGAAGACCAGCGTGTCCAAGTCAAACGGTTTGGTGATGTAGTCGCGCGCTCCTTTTTTCAGCAGATCAACCGCCGACTCGATGTCGCCGTGACCTGTGATGAAGATGAAAGGCGGCAGCGGGCTGCCCTCCACCAGCAATTGATTGAACAAGGCATCGCCGGTCAGATCGGGCAAACGGATGTCACTCAACACCAGCGCGTAATCCTGGCTGCGCAGCGCTTGCAGCGCATCAAGACCTGAGCGAAACCAGTCGAAGCCAAAACCTTCCAGCTCAAACCGGTCGGCCAGCGATTCGCCCATGATGTCGTCGTCTTCAATCAGGCAAATTTTGAGGGGTGGGCGGTTCATCGGTAGGTATCAAGGGCAAAGTCACAGTAAAACGGGTGCGCTCAGCGTTGGAGTCGGCCTGGATGCGCCCCCCCAACTGCGTCACGATCTGATAGCAAATCCACAAGCCCAGGCCGTTGCCCTCGTTGGTGAAACTGGTGAATGGTTCAAACAAGCGACCGAGCTGATCGCTCGACATCGGTTGGCCGGTATTGTCAATCACAACCTTGAGTTGCTTCTCGTCGGTCTGTGCCATCAAATTGACCTGCCCAGCCGCGCCTGCTGCTGTGATGGCGTTGAGCAACAAATTGATCAACACCTGGCGCACCAGTGTTGAGGGCAAGGTCGTATCTGATGTGATGGAGACGGACCAGTCCAGTCTGGTTCCCTGTTTTTTCAGCGCGTGCGCCACCAGCACCTGCACGTCGTCAAAATCCGACGCGTTCAAGGGGCGGCTCTTGACCTTGGACTGCACCAGCAAGGCGGCAACGGTCTCGCGGATATGCGACAAACCGCGCTCCAGCAACGAGACGGTCTTTTGCGTCACCAAATCGGGATTGCCATGGCGCTTGAGCGTGCTGATAGCGTTGAGCATACCGCCCAACGGGTTGTTGATTTCATGCGCAATGCTGGCTGTGAGCCTGCCCACTGCGGCCATGCGTTCGCTCTCGATCACCTCTTTTTCAAGCGCATCTTTTTGCTGCAGTTTGACGCGCATGTCGAGATAGGCGGCGTAAAGCAAGCCAACCTCGTCACCGTAGGGGTAGAGCGAGGGGTTGACGCTGGCGTCATCGGCCGTGCCAACGCGTCGGATACGCTCGGTAATCCATTGCATCGGGCGCATCATGCGTCGCCCCCAGTAGGCGGTGATCGGTAGCAGTATCGCTAGGGTCAGAAGGGTGATACCCACCGCGTTTCTGAGCAGTTGTGAAAAGCGTTGCCACAGCACCGATTTGTGATACGCCACCACCAGCGTTCCCAGGCGCACACCGCCGCTGGCGATGGGCAACGCCACGTAAATGTGCGATGCATCGGACGCATCGCGCACAAACACATCGGCATCGGGTGCTTTAGGCATCACAGCAGCAAGGGCGGCAAATTCAGCGTCCAGCGAAGCCATGGGCTGAGTCAGCCGATGCGCTTGTGAGTCCGACGAAATATAAACACGTAGCTGGTTGTCAAAGACGACCAGACTTTCGGTCTGCGCGGCATTGTCACTGCTGGTCAACGACAAGGAAACCGTTTCAAAAGCCTGCCAGACCTCGTCGTGCAGCATCAGCGGAAACAACGCGCGCGCCGTGCTGCGCCCCAGGTCTTCGGCATTTTTTTGCAAATCGTGGTGCAGGTTGTCCCAGGCCTGCCACATGAACGATGCCGACAGCGTGAGTGCGGTGACCAGAATCAGCCCGCCTCCCCACAACGGCATCTTGTAACGCAGGCTCAGGTCAAACAGGCGCATCAGGGCTCGCCAAACTGCCGCATCATGTCGACCACGCCGTCATACAGCTGGGGTGAGCCCGGCACAAAGCCATCGAGGTTCAGGCGTTTGAGCAGTTCCAGCCCTTGCGGATGGTTTTGCATATCCATCAGCACTTGTTGCATCCGCTTGAAGTCAGCCGCAGACACATTGCGCTGCGCCACCATGGGCGGAAAACCAAACAACGCAGACTTCCAGGCAATGCGGGTTTTGGCCGTGATGTCCGGCCGCACCTTGGCCAACGATTCCCACACATAGCTGTCCACCGAGGCACCTTGCGCCACACCGCTGGCCACCGCGTCAATCACCTTGCGATGCGACCAGGTGAAAAATGTGCGCCGGAAAAAAGTGGCTGGGTCAGCACCGCCGCGCTTGATCTCAAATCGTGGCACCAGGTAGCCGGTATTGGAATAGGGGTCGGCATAAGCAAAGATGCTGCCCTTGAGATCAGCAATGCTGCGCGTTGTTTTGTCGGTGGCGGGCACGATCAGGTACGCCTGGTAATTGGGTTTGCCTTGGTGCAGCGCGACCGCCAACAGCTTGACGTCGTCCTTGAGCACCAGATAGGGGTAGTCGCAAATCCAGGCGAAATCCACTTTTTGCTGTTGCAGCAAATCGATGGTTTCGCGGTAGCGGTCGCGCTGGATAAATTCCACCGGCCGCTTCAGCTGAGATTGCAGGTAATCACGCCACTGCGCCAGCATGGCGTGCTGATCGTGCAAGAAAGCCGGTGTCATGGCAATCCGGATGGTGGATCCTGCCGCCGCCCATGCCGACAGGCTCCAGGCAAACAGCCAGATCAATAGCAAAAACTTGCGCAGTGTGATCATGATGATTCGACGTTACCGGTGGGTAACTTTCCGCCAAAGGGGCTGTTTGCGCTACCCATCGGTAACGCAGAAGCAACCGAATTGCACGACGTGAAGCAGAGCCTCTGTTTCCACCCTGTTGACCGCCTGAATTTTACCGGTCAGCTCCATCTGAGTAGCCAATTTTCTGCAACCAGTTACGCCTGGGTAACGCCAACACGGCCGGGCGGTGAAGTTTTCAGCGGAGCAATGTTGGCACGATGTATGCGGATACACCCGGGATCGACAGGCCGTGAAGTGGGTTGGTGTGCCAAACAACCCTACCCGCTTCGATGACGAACAGACCACCCGTTTTTTTACAGGAGAAGTGACGTGAAACTAGCTCGAAGAGGATTTATCCAGGGCATGGGCGCATTGGGCGCTGCAGCCGGTGTCAGCCTCGATGCCGTGGCGCAGGCCGTGAAAACGGCCAAACCCGCAGTCAAGGCGATGGGGGCACGGCCTCCAGTAGAAATCAAACACATCAAGTCGGGGTGCTCGATTTGCCCCAACTTTTGCGGCATTGACGCCACCGTGGTCAACGGTGTCGTGCGCACCATTTACCCCGACACGGCCCGCGCCGAGTTTTACAACCACGGCATTTGCCCCAAGGGTGCCAGCGGCATGTACAACACCTACGATGCCTATCGCCTGAAAAAGCCCCTCAAGCGCACCAACCCCAAGAAGGGTCGCCACGAAGATCCGGGCTGGGTAGAAATCAGTTGGGACGAAGCCTTCGAGATCGTGGCAACGCGCCTGAACAAGATTCACGCCGAAGACCCGCGCAAGCTACTGTGGCAACACGGCCAGGGTAAATACCTCACTGGCGAAGCTTTTGCGAAAGCGTTCACCAAGGCGTTTGGCACCCCCAACATGACGCACCGTACTACTACCTGCGAAGCCGCACGCCACGTGGCCGACGAGCTGACGCTGGCCGGCCACGGCATCCTGCCAGACCTGAAACACGCCAAATTCATGCTGAACTTTGGTGCCAGTTACTTCGAGGGTGAACAGGCCTCTCGGTGGCTGGACTGGGAAGCGCAGCAGAGCATCGACAAGGGTCTGAAGATCGTCGTCGTCGAGCCGCGCCTGTCGCAAAACGCCGCCAAAGCCGACGAATGGGTGCCGGTACGCCCAGGCAAGGACCCAGTCATGCTGCTGGCCATGGCCAAGGTGCTGATCGATGCGGGCACGATCGACGAGCCCTTCTTGGTGGAATACACCAACTCGCCCGAGCTGCTCGGTGCGGACGGTCTGTTCATCAAGGACAAGGACGGCAAAACCCACTTGGTATGGGATACCGTGACCAACAGCGCCAAGCCTTACGTCGAGGGCGTGAAACCCGCACTGAAAGGGAATTACACCGTTGACGGCAAACCCGTTCGCACGGCGTTCCAAGCCTTTGTCGACAGTATCAAGGACATGACCCCGAAGGCGGCCGAGGAAATTGCCGACGTGCCGGCTGAAACCATCACCCGACTGGCACAGACCTTTGCCAAGGAAGCACGCATTGGCGAATTCATTGAACTCGATGGGCAGAAATTGCGCTATCGGCCAGCGGTGCTCTACACGTTCCGTGGTCTCTCGGCCAAAGAACACGGCGTACAAGGCTGGCGCACGGGCCTGATCCTGAACATGCTGGTTGGCAACCTCGATGCCGTCGGCGGATTGCGCCTGGATCATGCCTACGCCAGTCAGAAATACTTTGACGTCAGCAAGTGCGAATACCCGCCCAGCCGTTGCGATATGGCACAAAGCGTGTACTTCCCCTACGCCACCCACCAAGTTGCGCAGCAAAACCTGATCGTGATGCAAGACCCCAAGTCATGGGGCCTGCCCTACATGCCAGAGATGCAAATCTTCTTTGGTACCAACCGTCCGATGGCGGTACCCAATTCGGGCATGCAGTTTGACGGCTTGAGCAAGACCTTCAATGTCGTGATTGACATCAACATGACCGAGCTGGCTTGGTATTCGGATATCGTCCTCCCAGACAAAACCTATCTGGAAAGTTGGCACTGGGCGCCCACACGCAGCACGCCGGAGGCCAGCCACATCGCCATCCGCCAGGCCATGGTCAACCCTTACCACCTGGAACACGACGCCTTCACCATCATGCAAGAGCTGATGAAGCGTGTCGGCTTGCGCGACAAGTTCCTGGAAGAGTGCAACAAGGCTTGGGGCCTGAAAACAGTGAAATTCCAGCCTGGCAAAGACTACACGCAGCGCGAAACCGTCGAAGTGATCTGGGCTGACAAGGCCAAAAAGCCGTTTGACTACGCTCTGGAACACGCCTTTGTCGGTAAAAAACGCGATGTCAAGAGCAAATACTTGAGTGGTGCCGAAACCAAGTTCAAAGGTCCTGGCAAACCCAAGATCAAGCTCTATGCGGATCAATTGCTTGAAACCTTCAACAAGGCTGAAGCCATTGCCAGGAATAACAACCTGGCGCACGCAGATGTCCAGAAGATGAAGATCGCCTACCTGCCGCTGCCGAGCAAGGCACATGCCTTCCCGACACCGCACCTGGAAGCCAAGGACTACCCTTTCTACATCGTCACGCACAAGCGCATGTACCGCTATCAAACCGGCAACACCGTCAACAACGTGATCCTGAACAAGGCGCTGGGCAAGGACGTTGCAACCAACACCGTTCAAATCAATGCCGAGACCGCGAAGAAGATGGGTATCAAGAGCGGCGACACCGTCACCATCGAAACCCGCGTTGGCAAGATCAATGGCGCGGCGGAAGTGGTGCAGGGTGTGCGCCCCGACACCATCGCCGTGTCGTACCACTACGGCCAGTGGAGCCCGGGCTATTCACCCGACGGGCACAAGGGCGTGGCCTTGAACGAGGTGCTGGAACATCACCCGGACATCATCTCGGGCCACAACTCCTTCAACGACACCAAGTGCAAGCTCTACAAGGCTTAATGGAGAAACATCATGAAATTAGGAAGACTCATTGACTTGAAGCGCTGCATGGGATGCCGTTCCTGCGTAGCCGCCTGCGCGGTGGAAAACCACTTCACGCCGGACGCGCCCTGGAACGTCATGATCGAGTACGAGGTCGGTACTTATCCCAAGGTGAAAAAAGTGTTCAACACTTTTGGCTGCATGCACTGTGAACACCCGGCCTGCAAGGCCGCGTGCGACGGTGTCGGCGCCAAGGCCATCAGCAAAAACGCCTTTGGCGTGGTCACCATTGATTACGACAAATGCATTGGCTGCGGCTACTGCGCCACGACCTGCCCTTATGGCGTGCCACAGCTCAACGGCAAGATCGCCGCACTGGCACCGGGCAAGGAAAAGCTTGGTGCTGAAAACCTGGACTACGCAGACCGTCACCCGACGCACCGCAAAAAGTCCAACACCGCAGAGAAGTGCACCTTCTGCAGCCACAAGCTCGACCAGGCCGTGGCTGATGGCAAGACTGACCGCATCGGTAAAGACCAGCAGTACACACCCAGCTGCGACCTGGTCTGCCCAGTGCAGGCGCGCATGTTCGGTGATCTGGACGACCCGAACTCCGACATCGCCAAGAAAATCAAAGCGACGGGTGCGAAGCAACTCAAAACCAAGTTTGGTACCGCGCCCCAGGTGTATTACGTGCTGGAAGAAGGAGCGAAATCATGAAAAAACTTCTGTTGCTGGGTTGTTTGGGGTTCGCTCTGGCGAGCGGTGGCGCGTTTGCCGCTGGTGAGCCTGCGGCCAAACCCGCCGCCAAGGCAGTCAAGACGACCAAGGTCACATCAAAAACCAAAACCATTCTGGAAAAAGGGCGCTGGCACGCGGTGCATGGCACAAGTCAGAAATTGTTCTGTGACGACTGCCACGGCGGTGGTGAAAAAGACATCCTGTTCCTGCGCACCGGCGAGCCGCAAGGCTCTGACGGGCCGGTGGATCGCAAGGGTTGTCTCACCTGCCACCAGGAGCCCAACAAGCCCACGTTCTACGGGCCGCCTCAATGACGCAAGCGCCTTTGAACGGGCGATGGGCTGACGTTGCCAAACAGCGCAGCAGCACCTGGTGGTTGCTGTCGCGGTTGGTCATCGAGCAGCCCACCAAGACTTGGTTGGACGAACTCGAATCGGTGTTGCAGACCGTTGACGCCGATGCGGGAAAGCCGTTGGGGCCGGAGTCTGCGGCGTTGCTGGCTGCGCTGCAGTCGGCGCGCCAGCAGTCCAATGGTTTGACCGCCCTGGCGGTTGACCGAACCAGCTTGTTGGCTGGCGTTCTGCACAAAGGCAGGCTCGCTGGGCCGTACGAGAGCGCATCGCTGGGTTTGGACATGAATGGTGACAAAGTCACGGATGCCGCGCAGTTCTACCTGGAAGCGGGCCTGATAGATTTTTGCGCTGAACTGGGGCCGCCTGATTATCTGGGCACCCAGTTGCGCTTCATGTCGGTGCTAGCCTACCGGGAGATGCTGGCACACCAAGCGGCTGACGACGTTTTGGCCGCAAGATGGCTGGACATGCAGCAACGCTTTTTGGAGACCCACCTGCTGGATTGGGTTCCTTCGCATTGCGAGAAGATGGCCCGACTGGCCAAGACAGACTATTACCGCGCCACATCGAATTTACTCAAAGCCGCCTGCGAGCTCGATGTTGCCGATGTACTGGAAATCTCAAAACAAACGGCTGCTAACAGCCAGGCTGTGGCGAGCGGGGCCACAACATGATCCAGTCAAGCCAAGTCAATGCACCTATCGAGGCGCTTGGGTTGACGCCTGTGCCAGCACATGGTGCCCTGGCATCGGATCAGGTTGAATTTGAGTCACTGGGTTGTGTGCTGGTGCTGGGCGACGACGAACGCGCAGGTCCGGTGGCGCAGCGCGTGGGTCGCCACCAACCGGTGGTGGTGTTTGCACCCGGCGTGGACAAACAGGCGTGGGGGGCGCGGGTAACGGCCATTGGCCGCAAAGTGACCCATCTGCGCGGTTACCTGGGCGCGTTTCATGCAGAAATCAGGCTTGGCGATGATGTCACTGATGTAGGTGCCGCAAGCCCGAATCCGGGACGAACATTTGATTTGGTGCTGGACTTGTGCCAGCGACCCTTGATTACTTCTGAAGTCAAGCCACTGGGCTACTTTGCGCTGAACGCTGATGACAAAGCCTTGGATTCGATCGAAGTCACTCTGAAAGCCTTGACCGGACGCTTTGCCAAGCCGCGTTATTTCAGCTATGACGCTGAAATGTGTGCTCATGGCGTCAGCGGTGTCGCGGGCTGCCAGCAATGTGTGTCGGTTTGCTCGGCCGACGCATTGCATTCAACCGGTCAACTGATACAGATCGACCCGCACCTGTGCCAAGGCTGCGCCAGTTGCACGCTGGCTTGCCCCACGGGTGCCTTGACGTTCAAGCCCATGGAGCGTGCAAGCGTTGACCAGCGCCTGCAGCAATTGTTGAGTCAAACTCCCGCCGATCCAATCGTTGTGGTGCACCAGGGCGCGCTGGATGAGCCTGCACACACGGCGCTAGCCGAGGCGAATGCAGTCGCGTTGGAGGTTGATCCCTTACCCGCTTTTGGTGACGAGCTTTGGCTACGTGCACTGGCACATGGTGCGCGTGCACTGGTGCTGGTGGACGATGCCGCCCTGCCACGGCGCACGCGCGAATTGCTTGCGCGCAAGGTAGCGCAGATGCGCACCGTGCTGCTAGCCCTGGGCGACAACCCCGAGCGCGTCCAATTCCAACCAGACAACACGCTGGCGCTCTGGTTGACGACCGACTCAAAACTGATCAAACCGATAGCGCAGCGTGCACCGGTGGCCGAGCTGGCATCCTGGTCACGTTTCAAACGGCTGGCGTGGATTGACAGCTTGCGCCAGTTCGCTGCCGAGAGCCAGGGAATCGCGCAGGTTTTGCCTGCAGCCGCCACGATCGGGGCCGTTACGGTGAACCGATCCACCTGCACCCTGTGCTTTGCCTGCGTCAACCTGTGTCCGACGCGGGCGTTGAAGGACAGACACGACACGCAGCCACAACTTGTATTTCAGGAAAGTGCTTGCGTGCAGTGTGGGTTGTGTGTTGCCGGCTGCCCGGAAAAAGCGCTCTCGTTGTCTCCACGCGTTGCCATTCGGGCGCTAACCCAGATGTCATCTGTGGTAATCCACGAGGACGCTTTTGTCAAATGCACGTCGTGCGGCACACCATTCATCAGCAAAAAGATGCTGGAGTCTGGTTTGAAGATGTTGCAAGGGAACCCGTCGTTTGACGAAGGTACTCGCGCAACGCTGATGACTTGTCCCAGTTGCCGCCAAAAGGAGATGCTTGCCATGTAACCATGACCATCCATCTTATTGATGTTTGTTTATTTTTATTTTTTATCTGGAGTTTCCCCATGTTGAAATCATCTCTTACCCTCATCGGCGCTGCTGTGCTGGCTGCCGCCACCTTGTCACCCGCTCACGCCGCTGTTGATGCCGATGCCGCCAAGGCACTGTTTAAAGACAACGAATGCAGCAAATGCCACGACGTCAAACTGGCCAAAAAAGGCCCAGCGCTCAAAAAAGTAGCCGCCAAGTACAAGGGCAAACCCGACGCACAAGCCAAGGTCATCGAGCAGTTCAACAAGGGCGGCAAGGTCAAAACCTCTGACGGCAAGGAAGTTGACCACAAGCTGCTGGACAACAAGGATCCGGCTGTGCAGAAGAATCTGGCTGACTGGATCCTCTCGGCCAAGTAAGCGAGCCCTTAGGCAGGCCTGCTGTCAAACATGGCAGCAGGCGTTTCTTTTGTAGTTGGAAAGAATCATGCGATTGACCCCCTCTTTGATGAATGGCGCTGTAGCATTCTTGCTAGCCACCGTGCTCAACCTGCCCGTGTTCGCGGCTTCCAGTACAGCCACGCAAGCACCCAAACTGGACAACGCCACTTGCTTGAGCTGCCACGACGGCAAAAAGGGGGCCATTGAAGTCCCGGCAGCCGACGACGAAAAGCGCGAGCTGCTGACCGTCACGGCTGAAAAGCTGGCCGGTGGCGTGCACGCCAAAATGGAATGTGTCGCCTGCCATACCGATATTCGAGACAGCGCCGACAAGGCCAATGCACACGGCAAAGCCGACGCGCCCAAACTTGCGCGCGTTGATTGCGCGGGTTGCCACGAAAAGTTATTGGCTGCTGCACAAGCGGACGGCACGCTCAAAGACAAGCCCCGGCTGGAAGTGATTGTCAAGAACGCCCATGCCTATCAAAAGTCGTTCCACGCCCGCCCCAACCAGAATTTTCCGGATCAACCTAACGCCACCTGCGACGGTTGCCACGACACCCACAGTTTCAATGTTCCGGCCGACAAGAAGTCGCCCGCGTATGACCAGTGGCGTCTGCAAATTGGCACCACCTGCGGCAGCACCTGCCACAGCGAGCAGCTTGACACCTACGCCGCATCCGTGCACGGCCAGGCGGCGATGGAAAAACACGACATCAAGGCTGCCGTGTGCACCGACTGCCACACCACGCACGCCATCACCAGCTCCAGTGACGACCCGTTCATTTTGGCGGTGACCGACCGCTGTGGTAGCTGCCATGAAAAGAGCCTGACCACTTACCGCGCCACCTACCATGGCCAGATCAATGCACTGGGCTACACCAACACCGCCAAGTGTTACAGCTGCCACGGCAGCCACAAGATTGCCAAGGCTGACGACCCCAAGTCAACGGTGCATCCAACCAATTTGCTCAAGACCTGCCAGACCTGCCATAGTGGCAAGAAAGATCTGGCCCTTGCTCCGGCTGGCTTTGCCACCTACCAACCGCACGGACACGCGGGCGACTTCAATAAGTATCCGCAAATCTGGGTGGCTTGGCAGATCATGCTTCAGCTGTTGGTGGGTACGTTTGCCTTCTTCTGGCTGCACACCTTGCTGTGGTTCTACCGTGAGTTCAAGGAGCGCAAGGCCCACGCAGGCGAACAGCAAATTCGTCTGGACAGCGTACCCGCGCAATACAAAGGCAAACACGTACAACGCTTTAGCCCGATGTGGCGCCTGGGTCACATCACGTTTGCGTTGAGCCTGATGGTGCTGACCGCCACGGGTATTCCGTTGTTCTACCCCACATCGCCCTGGGCTTCGCCGCTCATGACCCTGCTGGGTGGCCCGCACACCGCTGGTCTGATTCACCGCACCTCTGCCGTGATATTTGCAGGCGTCTTCTTCCTGCACCTGTTTGCTGTGGCGGCCTATCTGGTCAAGAACTGGAACACCTTCAAGTTCTTTGGTCCGAACTCATTGGTACCCAATCTGCAGGACGGCAAGGACATGATTGCCATGTTCAAGTGGTTCTTTGGTAAGGGGCCACGTCCCAAGTTTGACCGCTGGACGTATTGGGAAAAGTTTGACTACTGGGCTCCGTTCTGGGGGGTCACCATCATCGGTGTCAGTGGCCTGATCATGTGGCTGCCCAATTTCTTCGGCGCGTTCCTGCCGGGCTGGGTGTTCAATGTGGCGGCCATCTTCCACGCCGAGGAAGCTTTCCTGGCGGTGGTGTTCCTGTTCACGGTGCACTTCTTCAACAACCATTTCCGCCCCGACAAGTTCCCGGTCGAGGTGGTCATGTTCACCGGTACCTTCAGCATCGAGGAATTCAAGCATGACCATGCCGTCGAGTACGAACGTTTGGTCGCCAGTGGCGAGCTGGAGAAATACCTGGTGGACGCACCGTCGCCGACCAAGCTGGCACTGTCCAAGCTGCTGGGCTTTGTGCTGATCGCCTGCGGCCTGACCCTGCTGACGTTGGTGGGCATCGGGTTCTTCACCCAAATCGGATGAACCCAGCGGGGCAATCGTGAAGATATTCGGTATTGCCGGTCATTCCGGCATGGGCAAGACGACATTGCTGGAACGCCTGGTGCCCGAGGTGGCGTCTTACGGACTGGCGGTGTCGCTCATCAAGCACAGCCACAAGAATGTCGACATCGACCGCCCCGGCAAAGACTCCTACCGTTTGCGTGAGGCAGGATGCAAAGAAGTCTTGCTGATGGGTAACGACCGTTGGGCGCTGATGCACGAGCTGCGTGGCGCGCCCGAGCCCTCGCTGGATGACCTGCTTGACCGGATGCAAAACACCGACCTGATCCTGATTGAAGGCTTCAAAGGCGGATCGTTTCCCAAACTGGAAGTATGGCGAGCGTCTGAAAACAAACCCACACTGTGGCCGGATTGGCCCGGCATTGTGGCCATTGCCACCGACACGCCGCCTGATTCGCCAGAAAAAGCGGCCGTGACGCCAAGCCTGGCTTACCTGGATTTGACCGATATTCCATCGATTGCGAGGTTTGTGCTGGCGAACGCTTCACAACGTCTTTGACGCATCGCGTTATATATAAAAATGGCTACCAGCCCTTATGGAACAAGGGCAAGCAGCTATATTTTTTGCCACTTATTGCTTGATCACATACCGCAGACCTGCGCAGTCTGCGAGGTCTCCAGTTGCAGCGGCACAAGGGGATTTCAACGTGTCCGTGCGGTGCGTCAGAATTTGTAGAAGTCACGGTTCAGGTAGGCCGTGATGTCGTCCACGTCTTGTGGCGAAAGCGCGGGCGCGTAGTAATCGCCCCACTTGCCCACATCTTGGTGCAAGGCTTGCAAGGATTTGACCTTGCGCGTGGGCGATGTGTACAGCTCTGTGCCGTGACAATCCAGACAGACCTCATGGACCTTCATACCTCGCGCCGGGTCACCCTGTGGTGCCTGTGTGCACGCGCCCAGCATGACGACCGTCATTGCGATCCAGAGCAAGTTCTTGTGCGGATTCATTTGGCGGTACCTCCCTGAAATCCCTGTCCAGCGCGCAGACGCAACGGTGCGTCGCATTGACCCGGGCGTCCCATACTGTTTGCCCGCTCTTGCATGACGCGCCGATGATCGGCACGCAGGGTGTCACGCGCCGTTGGCGTGGTCGCAGCCTGCATGTTGGCGCGGTAAGCCTCACGCTCAGCATGCGTCATCAGGTCTGCGCAATAGATCAATTCACGTTGAACCGGTTGCTTGTCCATGGTCGGAGTTTGGGCCAGGGCAGGTAATGCGGCGGCCAGTGCGATAACAGGCAAGCAACGGCAAAAAGCTGATTTCATGATGTTATTCCTTTCAGTCAATGTATCGGCCGGTGGCGGCTTTTCCGCCCCAGCAGCTGCCGGTCAAGCCCGGTGTAGCGCCACACTCAACTGGTCTGCCAGCTCGGCCCAATCGGCATCCTGCATACAGGCCTCACGCAGAAAATCGGCTTGCGCCGGTGTCCAGAAAGGTGCGGCGTGCAGTTTGATATCGGCAGCCAGTGGCGCGTGACTGGCGATGAAACGCTCGATGCTGGCTGGATCGTTGGCCAGGCCCAGTTGGGCAAAAAGATCGTGAAAGCGGTGAACAGGTGGCTGCATGGCATGCCTCACAGCATTTCAAGCGCCAGCGCAATGCCCTGACCACCACCAATGCACAAGGTGACGATGCCCCGCTGCAGGCCGTCGCGCTGCATCGAGTGCATCAGCCGTGTGGCCAGCACGGCACCGCTGGCACCAATCGGGTGGCCGTGGGCAATGGCACCGCCTTCAACGTTCACGATGTCTTCGGCAAAGCCGAGTTCGCGCAGGCACGCCAGCGTGATGGCGGCAAAGGCTTCGTTGATCTCGACGCGCTGCACGTCTGGCACCGACCAGCCGGCCCGGGTCAGGGCCTGGCGCACGGCGGGCACTGGTCCCAGGCCGAACAGTGCGGGCTCGACAGCACCAATACCGTAGGACACCAGCCGTGCCATGGGCTTGAGACCATGGGCCTCTGCCCATTGCCGTCCGGCCACGATCATGGCCGCCGCGCCCGAGTTCAAACCGGGTGCACTGCCGGCGGTGATGGTTCCGTCCTTGCGGAAAGCGGGTTTGAGCTTGGCCAGCGACTCCGCGCTGGTTTCGGGTCGGTTGTGCTCGTCCTTGTTGAACAATGTCGGACCTTTACGCCCGGCAATTTCCACTGTGGCGATTTCAGCAGCAAATTTGCCTGCTGCCTGCGCCGCTGCAAAACGTTGTTGCGAACGCAGCGCCCAGCGGTCCTGATCAGCGCGAGAGATATTGCGCAGGGTCACCAGGTCTTCGGTATGCCAGCCTGAGTGCTGGTCGCTGAAGGCATCGTTCAGGCCGTCACGCAACATGCTGTCGTACATCGTGACATCGCCCATGCGTGCGCCCCAGCGCCCTTGCGGTAGCAGGTAAGGTGCGCGGTCCATGTTCTCCATGCCACCGCCGATGGCGCAATCGATCATGCCCGACCACACCTCCAGGGCGGCGCTAACGACACCTTGCGCGCCCGAGCCGCAGACGCGGTTGACGGTCATGGCCGGAACGGCTACCGGCAGACCTGCCGCTATGCCGGCTTGTCGTGCCGGATTCATCTTGTTGCCAGCCTGGATCACGTTGCCCATCACCAGGGTCTGAACTTGCTGCGCCGCCAGGCCTGAGCGCTTGAGCGTCTCGCGGATCACGGTCGCACCGAGGTCAGTGGCGGGCACATCTTTGAGGCTACCGTTGTAGGTGCCAATGGCGGTACGCACCGGGTTGCAAAGAACCACTTGTTTTGCAGTCATTTTGTTACTCCTTGATCAAGTTACACACCAAACGAATCCATGTGCACGCGCGACTTGGCCACGCCTTGCTGGTCGAGTGCGTGCGCAAGTTCACGCAGCATCACCGGCGGCCCTGCGGCGTAAATATCGCGCCCACCTGGAAGGCTGGCATCTTGGGCTAGCGCATCGAGGACGGTTCCGCTGCCAAAGCGAACGGCTAGGGGCATGGCCGGTGGTTTTTCAAGTTGCTGCGACACCAGCACGACCCGCAGACCTGGCGCGCGTGTTGTCAGCGCCTGCAAGGTGTCAAGGGCATAAAAATCGCTCACCTGGCGCATGCCCCACAGCAACACCATATCGCGTTGCGGTGCAAAGTAGACCTGCTGCTCCAGCAAAGCCAGCACCGGTGCCAGTCCGGTGCCACCGGCAACAAACAGCAGTGGCACGCCGACCGGTGAACGCATGGTGAAGGCACCCAACGGCCCACGGGCTTGCAGCGTGTCGCCCACCTTCATGGTCTCAAACGCCCATTGCGTGAAGCGCCCCCCTTCCACCCGCCGGATATGCAGAATGATGCTGCCGTCGCCATGCGGTGCGTTGGCAATGGAATAGGCGCGCGACAAATGCGACGACTCGGGCTGCCACAATTCGATGTATTGCCCGGGGACAAATTCACAAAAGCACGCGCCCGCAGTCACCGGGGTCAGGGTCAAGCACAGCACATCGGCCGCTGGCTTATCCATGCTTTGCACCACCAGCTTGACGATGCGGTCCGGGTGCGGCACATGTGCACTGGCTGCCAGGATGTCTTGGCGCGCCTGCAAGTCGTCTTCTACCGCATGACGCACTTGCGCCAGGCCTTCCAGTGCCAACACCGACTCGATGGGCGGAAACACCAGTGCGTGCGCCGGACAGGTGTTGGCGCAGGTGGTACAACCCACCATGCAGTTCAGCGGATCCACCACCACTGGTTTTTTACGCTCAAAGTCAAAACGGTACACCAGCCGACTGCAGCCAGTGACACAGGTGCCGCAGCCAATACAGGCATCTTCGAGGACGGTCGGGTTCCAGTGGATTTGCTCGCGCGGCACGCCGTGCCAGGGTTTGGTGAATTGCGGGTTGGGCATGATGAAGCCTCCATAAAAAAACATTGTGAGTACAGACAATTCCAAGCGTTGTGCTTTAAGTCAACCTATGTGAAACGTTGGCCCTTGACCGGGTAGCCCTTTTGCATCCACATCAGGATGCCGCCGTGCATCACCCGAGCGTTGCGCACGCCTTGTGTCACCAAAAACGCTTGCGCTTGCACGCTCTGTCGGCCATCCAGGCATACCAGCACCCAAGGTTTGTCCAATGGCAACTCGCGCCACCGCTGCGGCAACTGGTTCAGCGGCGTGTTCACAACCGCAGGCACATCCAACGCCAGCGTGGCAACTTGCGAGGGCTCGCGCACATCCAGCAACCACACCTCACCCGCCTGCGCTTGTAGCCGGGTGTTGGTGGTGCAGATCTCTGAATCAATCGTGTCCATGACCTTGGAGACGTAACAATTGCATCAAAGATGCACAGGCGCAAATCAAGCCTATGCCGAGACCCACGGCTACGCCGCCGAGACTTGCTACGCTGGCGGCTTAAGCGCTGAAAGCAGCGCGGGCATCCGCGCACTCTGATCCGTGCGATTTCATCCGCGTGCTCATGCCCAACCGAGGCCCTGCACCACCCACCACGCACCCGCCAGCAACATCACGCTGGCGAATACGCGTCGCCCGGGCAGCCAGGCGTCCCAGCGCGAAAAGCGCGCAATCATGGCGCTGGCTACAGATGGCATGGCACCGGCCAGTAGCAGCAAGGCGCTGTGGCCGATGCCGTAGGCCAGCAACAACGCGGCCCCCCACAGCATGGACGCACCCAACGCCGCTCCTGAACCTGCAATGGCCAGTGCCGCGCCCAGCGCCGGGGTGGCGCAGGGGCTCATCACCGTGCCAATCAAAGCGCCCAGCACCACCGCACCCCACAGGCCGGAGCGCGCCAGATAGGTTTGCAGCGCAGCAGGCAAGCCCACACTACAAGCGTTGCCAGCACGCCAGAGCCACAGCGCCAGGACCATCACCACCGTCCCCACGACCACCAGCCACGGGCCGGGCAGCGTACCCATCAGCAGCCCCAGCCGCGCAGCCGCCAAGCCCATCAGCAGCAGGGCCATGTTCATGCCGGCTACAAACGCCAGCGACAGCGTCCAGGCACGGCGGGGGCTATTGGCTTGACCCCCGACAAACCCAACTGCCACCGGTACCGCTGCCAGCACGCAGGGCGAGGCAGATGTCAGCACCCCACCGGCAAAAGCCGCCGCCAAGCCCTCCAACCCGGTCATGGCGCGGCCTTGCGGGCAGGCGCAGCAGCGCCAGCGTTGGCAGGTGTCAAGCCCAGTTGCGCCAAAATTTCCTCGGCGCTGATCTTGCCCATGTGCCGACCGATTTCCTGCCCCTGGGCGTTGTAAAACACTTGCGTGGGCATCAGTCGAATCTGGTAGTTGCTGATGTAGGCGCGCTCTTTCAGGATGTCCACATCCGTTACGGCAAGGCGCGGGTCTTGCGCCAGCGCGTGCAGGATGGGCTTCATCTCGCGGCAACTGACACAGTTGTTGGCACCAAATTCAACGACCGTGGGTTTGCCTGCGCGCAGCACTTGCTGCACGGCATCAGCGGGCGCACTGGTTGCCAACGGCTGCGACTGGGTGGCAGCGTACACCCAGAGACCGGACAAAAAGGCTGCCACGGCAAGTCCCACGGTCAGACCCCACGCCGAGACACCTTTTTGATGAGCCGCGTGGACAGGTCTGTTTGCAGCTGCTTGGCGGCGCTGCGTCGTTGGGTTGGGTTGGCAATCCGTCTTCATCCCTCTCTCCTGCTTGAAAAGTCTTTGGGCATTCCACAAAACACCGTTGCGTGTGATGACGGCTGTTGGAGCCAAAAGACGCAGCACAGCCCGTGACACTTCATCTTTTTATAAGCAAAAATAGCTTCTAGCCCTCGCAGAATAAGCGCTAGAAGCTATTGTTTTCATATCTTTTGAGGTGCCAGACCCGATGCTTCTGCCGGACACTCGCCAAAGTAGCGGCGCAGCCGGTGGGCCAGGTGCACATACCCCACCAGCAACACGGCCTGAAACATCGGTAGCGTGGCTGCCGGCACGGCCACCAGGGGACCCAGCCCAGCGGTGGACAGCGCAATCGCAATGGCGGTGGCGTTGTTTTTGCCACTGCTGACAAAAGCCACTGCCGTGTGCTGGGCATAGCTCAGGCCCAAACGGCGGTTAAGCCAGGTCATCAGCGCCAGGATGCTGAGCAAAAACACCAGGGTGGCGACCATCAACGGCACCAGCATCTGCCAGTTCTGCGCCAGCATGGCCCCTTTGCTGAAGAATATCAGCAGCATGACCAGCAACATCGTCAGCGCCGGAATGACACCCAGAAACGGCTTGATCGTCAGCAGCACAGTGGCACCAAAGCGACGCACCAGTGCGCGGCGCGTGAGGTCGCCCAGCACCATCGGCACGATCAACACCAGCACCACGGTGCTGACCAGACTAGCCAGCGGCACGCTCAGGGCTTGGGACTGCCCGGCCCAATGCATGAACAGTGGCAAGGCAAACGGCACCACCAGAAAGCCCGCGGCTTGTGCCAGCGTGGCCACCTCGACACTGCCCCCGGCCATACCCGTAAAGGCCACCGCCATCGAGGCTCCAGGAATCAGCATCACCAGATAAAACCCAAGCGCCAGCTCAGGCGGTGCGTACATGGCCTGCACCAAGATCACGCTCAACACCGGCGTGACGACAAAGTTGTAGAACAGGCTCAGCAACAGCGGGCGCGGTTGCTGCAAGGCCCTGGGTAGCTGCGACAGGTTAAGCCCGATCATCATCGGGTAAATCATCAGGACCACCAGCACATTCATGACCCGGCTCAGGGCCTGGGTATGGTTGCTGGCCGCCTGTGGAAATGCCACCCCCAAAGTCCAACCCAACGCGATGGCTGCGCTGGCGTAAAGGAACAAACGGTTGCGTAAATGTTCGCCCAGGCGGGCTGCGTACTGTTTCATGGTCAAACTCCAAAAGTCAGATCGCGACACCGCTGCGTCGCGTGAACCCTTGGAAGACGCGGGCCATGTCCCAAAGACGCACTCAGGTTGTCGTGGATGAGCGACCCCGGTCAGACACCCACACATAAAACATCGGCAGGTAAAACAAACTCATGAACGTGCCCACCAGCAGCCCACCAATAGCCGCGTCGGCCAGGGGCGACAGGCGTTCCAGGCCAATGGCACGCTCCAGCGCAATCGGGATCATGCCGGCAATGGTGGCCAGCGCCGTCATCAAAATGGGCCGGTAACGCAGCCGGACCGAACCCTCGGCGGCTTCGCGGGCACTCTGGCCCTCTTTGCGGCGCTCCTGGATGAAATCCACCATCAAAATCGAATTTTTGATGATGATGGAGAACAGCAGCACAATGCCGAAGATTGCCGGCAGCGCCAGCGCCTTGCCAAAAGCCAGCAGGCCCCACATGGCACCGATGACTGACAGCGGCAAGATGGCCACCGACAGCAAGCCCAGCCCAATGCTTTGGTAAAAAGACACCAGGACACCAAGCAACAGCAGCAAACCCAGCCCCAAGCCCAACAGCATGCGCTGGCTGGATTCTTTGGAAGCGGCGTAATCGCCCTCGTCACTGAAACTCACGCCAACCGGCAACACGCGTGCAACCGCCGCCACGGCGGCATCGCTGATCTGGCTGATGGCTTGCGTGTCACGGTAGGCCAGCACGTCCAACGAGTAACGCATGCCATCGGTGTTGAGCAAGGCCGCGCTGGGGCGCTGGGTCAGGTGTGCCACTTGACCCAGCGGTACGCTGACCGCATTGCCCAGTTGCACCGGCAGCAGCAGCAGCGCCTGCGGGTTGGCCCGGTAGGGCATACTGAAATACAGGCGCAGCGGCAGGCTGCTCACGCCAGCCAATTTGCTCAGGCTACCCACCGCCTGACCTTTGAGCGGCAATTGCGCCACCACCTGCTCGGGGCTGGCACCCAGCGCGCGCAGCTTGGCTTCATCCAAGACCAGCACAGCCTCGGTACTGTGCGCATCCCAACTGGACGACACGGTCGTAATGCCACGCACCGAGCGCAAAGCGGCCTCTACCTGCGGCGCAGCTTTGCTCAAAGCCGTCCAGTCGTCACTACTCAAGCGGATATCGATGGGTGCCTTGATGGTTGAGAGCGCTGTGGCCCCGGAGTCAAACACGTCCGCACTGACAACACCGGGAATCTGCGCCAGTTGCGTACGCAAATCGGCCTCAATCTGCCAACTGCTCTGGCTTCTTTGCAGCCGATCCACATAGGTCAGGATGTAAGTGGCTTCACCGGGCAGTTGACCTGAACCCAGTGACAGTGTTCCGGGCTCGGACCCCAGGGTCACGCTGCTGCGCAGCAGGCGCGGGTCTTGCGCCAGCGACTGCTCGAAGCCCGCCAGCGCGGCCTCGGTTTGCATCACCGGCACGTTGCCGCCAAATTTGACATGCACGCGAACCATACCGGTGTCCATCGGGGACAGGGCATCGCGCCCGATCAGTGGCACCACCACACCCAGGCTGATGGCCAACAGCAGCACCGCTGGCAACACCAACAGCGTGCGCCGCCAGCGGCTGCCCACCATGGCAAAGCGCAATAATTTGACGTAACCGTCACCCCCGCGCGCCAGCGTGCGCTGGTACCCGTGTTCCAGCGCCTGCTCCCAGCGGTTCTTGGGCGGCAAACCATTGCGGTACCAATAGGCCGACAGTTTGGGGATGAAGGTGACCGCCAAAAAATACGACACCCCTACCGCAATCAGCACTGGCCGGATCAGGTGCGAAAAAATCGCTTCGGAAAATCCACCCACGTACAGCAGCGGGCCGATGACCGCCGCCGTGGCCAGCGTACCCACCAGCAGTGGCGACAACACTTCTTCGGTCCCCCGGCGGATGGCGGTTTGCACGTCCTCGTGCAACTGCTCCAGGTGGCGCTCGATGTTTTCCAGCACCACCACGGCATCGTCCACCAGCATGCCCAGCGCCAAAATGATGCCGGTCATGACGATGATGTTGAGCTCTTTGCCCAGCAGCCACAGCACCGCCAGTGTCAGCAGGCACACCAACGGTATGCTGATAAGTGCGGTGGCCACGGCGCGCCAGTTGGCCAGAAAGAACAGCATCACCAGCATGACAAACACAATGGCATCGCGCAGCGCTTCAACCATGTTGGTGTTGGAGGTTTCAATCAGCTCCTGCTGAGAGTCAGCCACTGCGAAATCAATGTTGGTGTAACGCGCCTGCAAGGTTGGCAAGACGCGTAGCGCATCACCCAGCGCCCCCTGCACGCTTCTGCCCGGGGCACGCTGAATGGCCATGGCAATGGCCGGTTTGCCGTTGCCATGGAAAGCCGAATAACGCTCGCCTGATGCCAGCGCCACCTGGGCCACATCACCCAGAGTCAGGCCATTGCCCAGGGGCAGGCGGCGCAAGGCCGCGGTATCGACACGCTCACCATATACGCTCAGGCTCATCAATGACGAAGCCTGCTGCAACACCCCAACGGGGTAGTCACGCCCGATGCGGACAATGGATTCCTGCAATTGAGCTGGGCTAAGGTGCAGGCTGGCCAGCCGCACGGGGTCGAATTCCACCCGCACGGTGGGCTCGTACCCCCCAAAAACTTCCACATTGGCAATCTGCGACTGGGTCAGAAAAGCAGTGCGCAAATCGTTTTCCGCCAGCAGGCGAATCTGGCTCAGTGTCACTGCGCTGCCTGGCTTTGGCGACAGGGCCAACGTCAGCACCGGGCTGGTGAAACCGCCCACCGCGTACACCGCCGATGGCGCCGTTTCAGAAGGCAGTTTGGCATGCACCCGCGACAGCGCGTTGTTGACGGCCAGTGTGGCAGCATCGAGCTCTTTGCCATATTCAAATTCGGCCTTGACGATGGAGACCTCGTTCTTGTTGGTGCTTTGCACGTCGCGAATGCCTGCCAGCGCATACAACTCCTGCTCGATCGGGCGTGACACCTTCTGCGCCACAGTCTGCGCAGCGGCACCGGGCAATTGGGTGATGACCGTCACCTGGGCGCGCTCGACATCGGGGTACATGTTGCGCGGCATTTGAACGTAGCCCACCACGCCCAGCAGCGCGCCAATGAGCAAAATCATCGCCAGCAGCAGGGGCCGCGGGTAAAAAAAACGAAACAGCATGGTTCAATCCGTCGCAGCGGCCGCTTGCCAAGGCACACCAGCCGCCAGACGGCTCAACACGTCGGCCCCGCCACAGGCAATGGTGCGCCCCTTGAGGCCTTCATCGGTGCTGACGGCACCTTCCGTGCCACTGGCTTGCAAGGCCACGGCCAGCGCTTGGGCACGGCCGCCGTCTTGCAACAGGAAGACCGCGGCGGTTTGCCCGTTGCTGCCCAGCACGCAGGCATCGGGCAGCAAGATGCCCTGGCCTTGATAGGTGATGACCTGCACCGGCGTTCGGCTGCCGGGCAGCAAGCCGCTGGCGCGTGCCTCAAAACGGCGCAGCCCTTGGGCATTGGCTTCGGGCCAGGCTTTGAGCGGCAGCACCTGGTCTTTCAAGCGCAGACCGTGGGCCGCTACGCCTTCAGGCAGGCTCACCAGCAGCCGTTGGGACTCAAGCCCCACCACGCGCAACAGCAATTTGCCGGGTGTGGCCAGGTCACCGGCTTGCACTGGCCGTGCGGCTACCATGCCGTCAAACGGTGCACGCAAGGTGGCGTAGGCCAGGTTGCTGCGCGCGGCTTGCTCTGCCGCCTGAGCTGCGTGCAGGCTCGACGCATAAGCCGACTGGGTGGCTTGCGTGCCCGCCAAGCGCGCTTGTGCGGCCGCCAAGCTGCTTTGCTCGGCCTGTAGCTGTTCCAGTGCAATGCCCTCAAGGGCGTAAAGGCTCTGCGCCCGGCGTGTTCGCTCCTGTGCGGCGTGGGCTGCCGCTTGCACGGCGGCAAGCTCGGCGCTCAGGCTGGCTTGCTGGAGCTGGATGCGTGTCAGTTCGGCTTGCGCCCGCTGCAAGGTGGCCTGGGCCTCTGCGGTATCCAAAGCCACCAGCACGCTGCCTTTTTTGAAACGCTCACCCTCTGCAACGGGCAGCGCCATGACATAGCCGCTGAATCGGCTGGCCAGGTTGGCTTCTTGCACGGCTTGCACCTCGGCCACCAGCGGCAGGCTCAGCGTCACCGGTGCCCACAGCAGATGCTGCTGTCGCACCATCAGCGGTGCGGGCTGCGCTTGCGGCTGTGCAGCCAGCCGGTCCTGTTGGCGTTTGACCAGAAAGACAGCCACCAGCACAGTCGCCAGCGCCAGCAAAATCAAAAGAATGCGCCGGTGGCGCGACAGTGTGTTCATGGCGGTGGTATCAATCTGCTTGTTGCTGGGGGGTGGATCGATGGGGCATCGCAAGTTGCAGCTGAGCGATGTAGCTTTCTGGATCGACGCCCACCAAAACCTGCGCTGACGACCAAGCCAGCACAGCGCGCGCACGCGCATCGGCCAGGCGGAATTGGGCATCAAGCAAGTCCCGGCGTTGACGCAACAGGTTCTCCAGCGTTTGGGCACCCAGTTGCCATTTTTCTTGTTCCACGCGCAAATCTGCATCGTGCGCAGCCACCTCCTGCACCAGCGCTTGGGCATCGGCCAGCGCACTGTTGTACGCCGCGTGCAGGGCACTGAATTGGCGTTGTGCCGTTTGCCGACTTGCCATGGCCTCGTCCTGGGCCGCTACGGCGCGTGCAGCCTCGGCTTGCGCGCGGGTGTGGGCACTGGCGTCCAGCGGCAACGCCAGTCGCAACCCCAAAGCCCAGGTCGGGGTGTCGCCGCCACCGCCGCGGTTGTGCAGGTAGTCGGCCGCGACGTTGATCGCTGGGCGCTGGCCGCGTTGTGCTTCCAGCGCTGCCTGCTGCAGCGCGTCAGACCGGTTCTGCGCCAAGCGCACGGTCAGGGTCTGCTCAGGGGAGCTGGCAGACCAGGGCGGCGCGGGGGTCATGCCTGCATCCACCGCATAGTCTTGCCCGCTGGCATCCATCATCTCGGCTCGGGCGTCGCCGAGGGCACCTTGCAGGCGCGCTTCGTCGGCTTGCAGACGCGCCAGGTTGCTCTGCGCCAATTTGAGGTCCACCCCGGCGGCGCGCCCCAACGCCAGCTCTTGCTCGATACGCGTCAAAGTGGTCTGCAGACGTTGCCGCTGCACTGTCAGTGCCGCTTGTTGCGCCAGGCTTGCTTGTTGGCGAACGTACGCTGCCAGGGCTTGGTGCTGGCGCAGCAACACCTCTTGTTGCGCCAGCAGTTGGGCACCCGTCTGGTTGGCCAGGGCGCGGGAGCGCGCCGCGTCGATCACGCCAAACATATCGATCGGCACACTGTAAGTGATGCCGTAGCGGGTAATGTTGTCATCCAGACGCACCGGGCTGGGCTGGCCCGGGTAAAACACACCCACGATGCGCTGGTCGTCATAACGCGTTTGGTCAGCGAACAGGCCACCGCGACCCAGATAGCGCTGGCGTGCGGCCTGCACGTCAAGTTGCGCCGCCTGCGCCTGGGACTGGCGTGCGCGCACAGAGGGATGCTGGCGTGCTGCCTCCAACACCTCAACCAGCGGGGTGGCGTTGACCACGGTTGCAGTCAGCAATATGCCGACCATCAGCAAGGCGCGCGGCATTTGCAAACAGGGCGACCCACCGCTTGGCACTGACATGACGAACGACCTTGGGGTATCAGGAATAGCGGTGCGGTTAGCCCGGGTTCACACCCAGCAGCCGCCCCGTGAGCTTGCGCGCCATCGGCGCCAAAAAGAAGATCACCGGCACGCCCACCACGTAGGCAACGGCAAAGGCTTTCATCCAGCGTGCCAAAAAGTCAGGGCTCAAGCCCACATTGACCAGCGTGATGACCAGCGTCATCAGAAAAATCATCATCGCGCCCATGACGAACGAGAAGACCAGGTGGAATTTTTTTTGCGGTTGCATCGTGCAAGTTCCTCAGAATGGATTGGTATCAGGCCGCAGCCAGCCAGCCTTCGATCTTGTCCCGGCTGGGGATGCCACCGGCGTGCACCACTTTGCCGTTGATGACCACGCCGGGCGTGCTCATCACGCCATAGCCCATGATGTCGCGCAATTCCTCCACCTTTTCCAGCTTGACGGCCACGCCTTTGGCTTGCGCCACCTGGTCGATCAGCGCAACGGTGGCTTTGCAGTTGGCACAGCCTGTGCCCAGTACCTTGATGTCCATGGAGTTTTCCTTGAAGTTGCAGTAAAAAAATGGGTTCAGGCGCGGCGCTCAGAGCACCGCATTGAAGATATAGCCCACCAGCAAGATGCCGACGGCGACCACGCCGGCAAAGGTGGCAATCAGTTGCGGTTTGAGCACCTTGCGCAGGATGATCATCTCTGGGGCTGACAGCGCAATCACGCTCATCATGAAGGCCAGCACCGTGCCCAGCGCCGCACCCTTGCCGATCAAGGCTTCCACAATCGGGATGATGCCCGCGGCGTTGGTGTACATCGGCACACCGAGCACCACCGCAGCAGGCACTGACCACCAGGGTGCATCCTTGCCCATGATGCTGGCCATGAAGTCCTCGGGCACAAAGCCGTGGATCGCCGCGCCCAGCGCAATACCCGCCAGGATGTAAGGCCAGACCTTGCCAACAATCTCACGCACATGTGCAAAGCCGTTCTGGATGCGCTCACCCCAGGGCATGTGAGCCACTTCCACGACTTCAGCCGTCTGGCTGTTTTGCATGTCGCGCACCCAGTCTTCCAGGTAACGTTCCATGCCCAGCTTGCCAATCACCACCCCGGCGACGATGGCCACGCTCAAACCCAGGCCCAGATACAGCGCGGCCACTTTCCAGCCAAACATACCAAACAGCAGCGCCAGTGCCACCTCATTGATCATCGGCGCAGAAATCAAAAACGAGAAAGTCACCCCCAACGGCACACCAGCCTGCAAAAAGCCAATGAACAGCGGCACCGCCGAACACGAACAAAACGGCGTGACGATGCCCAGGCTGGCTGACATGGCGTTACCCACGCCCAGCGGCTTGCCAGCCAACATGGCGCGCGTGCGCTCCGGTGACACAAAGGTGTGCACGATGCCCATCACAAACACAATGCCAGTGAGCAGCAGCAAGACCTTGGGCGTGTCGTAAAAAAAGAATTGCAGCGCACCGCCCAGATGGCTGGCACGGTCCACCGGCAGTGCAGCGACCAGCGCCTCTGAGGTCGGCATCAGCGTCTGGTACAGGCCCAGCCAGACGATGGCGGCCAGCACCAAAAAGGGGATCGGCTGGCGCTGTGGCCAGGATTTGAGGGGTAAGGTGGCAGTGTTCATGCCAGCGAAGACGGATAACCTGTCAAAAGGACGCAATTTTTATGACACCTGACAGCCCGACCCCGGGCGCAAGCCGCACACAGCAGCGTAAGCCGGGGTTTCCAGCTGCAGCGTCACGTGGCGAATCTCAAAATGCTCGTGCAGTTCTTCTTCGGCCTCGTGCAACAGCGCGGCTGTGTCAATGGCTTGCGTGACCAGGTGCGCGGTTAACGCGATGTGGCTGGTGCCCATGGCCCACACATGCAGGTCGTGCACGTCGGCCACACCGGGCAAACCCAGCAACAGGGCGCGCACCTGCTGCACGTCCACACTGGCGGGCACGCCGTCAAACAGCAGGTGCAGACTTTGCGTGAACAGGCTCCAGGTGCTCCACAGAATCACCGCCGCAATCACCAGGCTGACCACTGGGTCGAGCCAGACCCAGCCCAGCCACAGCGTCAGGCCACCGGCCACCACCACACCAGCCGACACCAGTGCGTCGGCCGCCATGTGCAAAAACGCGCCGCGAATGTTGAGGTCATCGCCCCCGCGCATGAACAACCACGCCGTGACCGCATTCACGGCGATGCCAATGCCTGCCACGGCCATGATGATGCCGCCTTGCGCCTGCAACTCAGCCTGCGGCGCGCTCAGGCGACCCACCGCCTCCCAGGTCAGGCCCCCCATGGCCAACAGCAAAAGCAGCGCATTGGCAAACGCAGCCAGGATGGTGGCGCGCTTGAAGCCATAGGTGTGGCGCGCGTCGGGTTTCAGACCGACAGCCAGGGAACCGGCCCAGGCCAGCACCAACCCCGCCACGTCGCTCAGGTTGTGCCCAGCGTCGGCCAGCAAGGCCAATGAATTGATCTGCCAGCCGTAGAAAGCCTCGATAGCGACAAAGCCGGTGTTCAGCGCAATGCCCACCGCAAAGGCGCGGTTGAAATTGGCGGGGGCGTGGCTGTGCCCGCCATGGCTGTGTCCATGGTCGTGACTGTGGGCAGGGGTGTGGTCGTGATCGTGGTCGTCGCTCATGAATGTCTTTCAGGATAGGTTAAATCGGGATGCGCCTGCACGGGGTGGATGCGACGCACTGTTTATATAAAAAAATAGGCTACAACGCTTGTGTATATTGCGTTAACAGCTATTTACTAAATAGCTATTTTCTGTCTTGAACTGCCAGGCCTGACGGCAAAGTAAGCTTGCAAGCGCTCCGCCAGATGAACATAGCCCACCAGCAACACCGCCTGAAACATTGGCAAAGTAGCGGCCGGCACGGCCACCAGCGGGCCCAGCCCGGCGGTGGACAGCGCAATGGCGATGGCCGTGGCGTTGTTCTTGCCACTGCACACAAAAGCCACCGCCATGTGTTCGGCGTAGTTCAGGCCCAGGCGTCGGTTCAGCCAGGTCATGAGCGCCAGGATCGCCACCAGAAACACCAGCGTGGCCACCATCAACGGCACCAGCATCTGCCAGTTGTGCGCCAGCATCTCGCCCTTGCTGAAAAAGATCAGCGTCATCACCACCAGCATGGTCAGCGCGGGGATCGTACCCAGCATCGGTTTGATTTTGGGCAACACACCCGGCCCCCAGCGGCGCACCAGCGCGCGCCGTGTCACATCGCCCAGAATCATGGGCAAAATCAGCACCAGCAGCACGGTGGTCAGCAAACTGCTCAAGGGTACCGCGATGGCGTGTGACTGCCCGGCCCACAGCAGCATCAGCGGCAAAGCCACCGGCACCACCAGAAAACCCAGCGCCTGCGCCAGCGTAGCTACCTCCACACTGCCACCAGCCATGCCGGTAAAAGCTACAGCCATGGAGGCACCGGGGATCAGCATCACCAGGTAAAAGCCCAGCGCCAGTTCGGGTGGTGCGTCCATGGCCTGCACCAGCGCCCAGCTTAGCAACGGCGTGACGACAAAGTTGTAGAACAGGCTCAGCACCAGCGGGCGCGGCTTTTTAAGCGCCTGGGGTAATTGCCCCAGGTTCAGGCCGATCATCATCGGGTAAATCATCACAAACACCAGCGCGTTCATCACCCAACCCAGCTCACGGGTGTGCGCAGCGGCGGCTTGTGGAAAGCTTGCCCCCAAGGTCCAACCCAAGGCGATCGCGCAAGCCGCGTAGATGAACAGGCGTTGGCGCAGGTGCTGCCCCAGGCTGGCGAAGGTGATGTGCATGATGGTTCGGCTTGCAAAAGCAACAAAGTGGCTACGGAGCAGAAGACGCTGCCATGCAGCAAAAGATGCACAGTCGGCGTATGAACGTCCTTTGCGTCTTTTGCATCGACTCCGCGTCTCCACTCCTGACAACTGTGTCAAATCAACTTTTTGGAGTGAACAATCATGACCATCGATGAAGTACTGAACATGATGCGCCAAGGCATGGGCAAACTGCCACCCGCCATTGAAAAAGCCGCCGTGGTGGACCCGGCGCTGGTGATGGAGCACGCACGCTCCAAAGGCTTTGCCATGCCCGCTGACAAACCCGCACTGGACGAGCAAACCCGCACGCTGGTGTATCTGGCTGCCGCGCTGGCCGGTTCCAGCACCGGCTGCGTGCAGGCCATGGCCAACAAGATTGCTCAGCAAGGCATCCCGGCCGACAAGGTGCTCGAAACGGTGCACATCGTGCGCCTGGCCATGGCCAGCAAAATCATTGGCGACGCCGACCCGGTACTGGCTGTGATGATGCCCAAGGCTTAACGTAGCCAACGACTGAAGCCACTGACCGCCGCCCACGCGGTGGCGGTCAAGCCCAATACCCCAGGCCCTGCACCACCCACCACGCCCCTGCCAGCAGCATCACGGCGGCAAAACTGCGCCGCCCCGGCAGCCAGGCATCCCAACGCGCCACACGCGCCAGCATGGCACTGGCCGCCACCGGCATGGCCCCGGCCAGCAGCAGCAAGCTGCTGTGCCCGAGCTCATAGGCTAATAGCAGCGCCGTGCCCCACAGCATCGACACCCCCAACGCGCTCCCAGACCCGGCAATGGCCAGCGCTGCGCCCAAAGCGGGCGTGGCGCACGGGCTCATCACTGTGCCAATCAAAGCGCCCAATACCAGGGCACCCCACAGGCCAGAGTTGGCCAGCCGCCGTTGCCACGCTGCGGACAAACCGGTGCTGCAACTGGCACCACCACGCCACAGCCACAACGCCACCCCCACCACCAGCACGCCCACCGCCACCTGCCAGGGGCCGGGCAAGGTGCCCATCATTAGCCCCAACCGTGCAGCCAGCAGCCCCATGGCGACCAGCGCCAGGTTCATGCCGACGATGAACGCGCCCGACAAGGCCCAGGCGCGGCGCACGCTGTGGCCTTGCCCCCCCACAAAACCCACTGCCACCGGCACAGCCGCCAGCGCGCATGGTGAAGCCGATGTCACCACACCGCCCACAAAGGCGGCGGCCAGGCCTTCGAGCCCGGTCATGGCGTCGCACCCCCTGTTGCGGTTGATGCGTCCACGCCCAAACGCGCCAGAATCTCTGGCCCGGTGATCTTGCCCAGGTGCCGACCCATTTCCTGCCCCTGCGCGTTGTAAAACACTTGCGTGGGCATCAGGCGAATTTGATACGCGCCGATGTAATAGCGCTCTTTCAAAATGTCCACGTCGGCCACCACGATGCGGCTGTCTTGTGCCAGCGCGTGCAGGATGGGCTTCATCTCCCGGCAACTGACGCAGTTGTTGGCACCAAATTCGACCACTGTGGGCTTGCCTTGCGCCAACACCTGTTGCACCGCATCGACGGGCTGCGCTGCAACGGCATTGGCGGCAGAACGCGTGTACAGCCAAACGCCCAGCGCTGCCATGACCGCTGCGAGCAGCAAAACCAGAGGCAACGCAAATTTGCGCTCAGTGGGTTGCGGCGCGCTCATCGTGCGCCTGCGGCCAGCGGGCAATGCAAGCCGTTTAAGGTTGGGGAAGTCACAAAGTTCATGAAGCGCTCCATGCCGTGAAGAAGATCTCGACTGGAGACGTGAAAGTTGCCCAAAAGACGCAGGGCGTTGCGACGAGGGATAAAAATACCTTCAAGCCCTTATAGGATATAGGCTGACAGCTATGCTTATGGCAGTGCAACGGCAAGGATGGCGAGCTTTGCTTGGCCGTGCCAAGCACCCTGGCACCCAACCAAATCAAAAGCATTCGCGAACAAGCACGCGTCAGCCAACCCGTGTTTGCCAGATACCTCAATACCAGTGTATCGACCGTGCAAAAGTGGGAGACCGGCAGCAAACAACCCAGCGGCATGGCGCTTAAATTATTGGCGGTGGTGCACAAGCACGGGCTGGGGGTGCTGGCGTAGGTGGATGCCAATTGGATGGCTTTGGCAATGTCCGCTGCTTGTGTCGATGTGTCACCGCCACCCAGCATCACGATAAGCAGCGCACCGCGTTGCACAAAATACATTCGCCAGTCTGGCCCAAAATGTTCACGCATTTCAGACACGCTCTCGCCAACGGGCTGCACATTGTCAAGAATTGGAGCGAACAACTGGTCTTTCGGATCAATACCGGGAGCGCTCGTATCACCACTTGCTAAGGTTCACGATGTTGGGCACCAAAATTGACGGTTAGATTTGGGGGCGGGCGAATGGCTCTTTAAGGCTGTAAGCGGGTCTACAGTTTGCTGATCAGCCCGCCGCATACCTGCCGTTCAATCTGGCGACTTTGGGTACCCGCAAAAGACCCGTTGCGGAAATTCGATTTTCAAAACAGATCGCCCGATACCCGACACCGAAATCACTAGGCAGCCGTACTCCTTGGGCCGCGACTCCACAAGCGGAAACGCCCATATGGAACAGCAACCGTATGTTCCAGCGTTGAATACCAAGGCCAGGGAGATTCTGGCTTTGACCTATAGTCACAAAAAATGTAGTCTGGTGTCCCGGATGGGTTCAGCATTACGCTGCGGGCCAATATTCCTTTATGCGGAAAGAATTGCGTCCAGTTACCGGTAAAAGCATCGCATCTGCTGAGAGCAATGACCGAAGGTGCACACCGGTTTGAGAGGTACAGCGACTGGAATGTCTCCACGCCCTCGCCGCCAATGAAGAGCAAACTGAATCGTTGCGGACCATGGGCTTCATCGAACTCAGTAAGACGTTCGTAAATGGTCCACATCGCATAGGGTGGCACCCTTGTTTCCCTGCGCAGGCGATCTTGATTGCCGTTAGATAGTTCTGGAAGAATTGGTTGAACCGATTTGAAACAGAGTTCGAATCTCTCAATGGCACGCGAATAGAGGATGCGGTAGCCCTTGAAGGTGTCCAAATTGTTGGTCAAAGATTGTTGAGAAACGTTCCAATCCGCGTAGACAAAGCTGTGACTAAATCCACCAAGGTATTTCACAGGGCGACCATCCAAGGCGCTAGCCGGATAGAAAACCGATCCTTGCAGAACCTCAGCGATGGGCAATTGACCGTGCAAGGCTCCAACTGCCATCAACCAGTCAGGTGCGGGATGTCGATTCAGCACAGAAAGCAATACGATCTCCGTTCGGGAGCAGATTCAGCGTCGGGCAGGCCGGAACCTGACTCAATTCTTGGCGGCGTTTCACGGCGCACCGGTGAAATACATCTACTCAAGGACCTCGCAACCGGATGAGAGTCAAAAACGCCTTTTCAAGATAAGTTCCAACTCAGGCAAAATATCGTCAATCAGGGAGCGCAGCACCAACAATCGAAGCTCGTCATCTTCCCCGAACTCATCCGATGCAAGAAGGCGCTCAAGCTTATGTTTTTGGTGTTCTGTCTCTTGTCGGATTGTCAGCTCGATTACCCTTTTTGGGTCGGTGCTGGGGCAAACCGATAGATGGCGGTCTATCTGTTCCCGCACCTTGATCTCCAAGGCCGCCACCATTTGTGCATTGACGAGATTTGACATGAATGATTACCTCAAGTCATTTGGTGAGGAAGCGTCAGATATCTGAGTCCTTGGCACCAGCGATTTCATCATTTATGCGGCCATTCCGTTGTGCTGTCAGCGCGAGCGCGTATTCATTCCAATAGTTCACTGCTTCGTGAATTGTTGCTTTGTAAAACTCACTTGTTGGCATGAATAACAGGCACCCTTCGTAGGCTTCACGGTACTGGGGGCCAAACCCATCGTAATTTGTGCATCGCACGAATTTCCTCGTGGACGATTCCATGGACTCACTGTGCTGCCAGAGCTCCGCAGCAGATCCGCACACCGGGCAGAGCTCAAGGTGTGACTCATGGGGAATTGCCAGCTCTTTAAATTCGGTGTGTGACATCATTGCTCCTTGGGGATTAAAACCACGTTCAGTCAATGTCAGGAACATTTGGCCACTCTGGGCGATTGACCCTCACCCAGTTTTTCAGTCTGCGCCGTGCAGAATCACCAGCGGTTTCGATATTGAGCTGAACGCATACCGCCTTCCAGCTATTCAACCCTGTTCGGTTCTTCAGTTCAGGAACCCTTTCAACCCAAGCACTAACACTGGGAGTCGGCGTCTTCTTGGGCTCCCACCGGGGGGGAGAATTGGGCTCTGACAAGAGATTCGCTGACTCGTTGCGCTGCTCCGTGGGCAATGCGGTGGCCAAGTGCGACTGGAGTACCCTGCGCAACGCGTCATTGAACGAGAGGTTTTCGAACGGCTTTTTCTTCGCCAAACTCTCGACTAGAGCGGCGAGATCGTCGTCCACGTCAAACTTTTGCATTTGGAACTCCTTTTAAAAATTGAAGTTACTAGTATGCATCACTAGTAAACTAGTGTCAATAGTTTACTACTAGTGTTCCTCTTGTTCCCTGTTGTGGGCGGTGGCGAAGGCTGGGGGCATCAGAATGACGGCTCTTTTTTAATGGCCCGCTGTGTGGCGTTGTTCGCCACCGCGAGGTTATCGATTGGCGGTGCCCATTCAGCGCGCTTCGACTGGCGGAAACTGTTGGCTCGAACGGAACGGGCATCAATGATTGAAAAGATATGGTCGGTGGAACTTGGTTGCGATTAGTTGCCGAACCGATTCACGTTTTCCCCATATATCGTTTATTCTTACCCGTTGATCAAATAACGTCGCCGTTAATTCAGTCCCGATTAGCTCGTCTCGGTTCTCATGGGCAACGATTACCGCGATGAACATGCCGAAGATATAGCCAACAGGTAAATCCCATCGATCTTGGCCGATAACCAAGCGACCTTCTTCATTGAAATTTAGGCGATGATCCAGCTCACCCTCGTGCGCAATAGATGTTCGACCAAATTTGTAGAGAGCATCTGTAATTGAGACATCATCAACCTCGATCTTTGCGATGTAGTTACCCATCGCGATGCATGAGATCAACCCCTCCTCATCCTCAAGAAATGCACGAATACGAGAGCCTACGCCATCCTTTGGCCTGCGCCTTTTGGCAGTCTGATCAAGTGCAGGAAACAAATTGACTAAAGCGCCTTCCCAATCCTTGTTCTGAAGGTGCACGACGCATTGCTGAATGCGGCGACTGACACCTGTAGCTTTCGTCATTGCGTTGCCTAAGGTAGCGCTAACCTGCCTTATCACACAGCGTCCAGGGACTGAACGGAGTGAGATTGAGCGCAGGATTCCCCTGGTCAGTGATTGTCAAAGTCATTGTAAGGAGCCTCCAACGAAACAGCGACATACATTTCAAGCAGCGCTTGGCGAAGAGGGTTGCCTTCTTCAACGACACGAATATGCATCGCGCGCAAGCGAGCTTTGGCTTCGGTGAATGCCAACAGAAAATGAGGGTCTTGGAGCAAATTCCCACGTGACCCCTCAGGTTTGTATGAGGCACGCACAACATTGCGTGCCTCACGAGCTAACCGGAAGGCAAACGGTGCGCTGTTATGTGATGAGCCGGCGCGACAGTGTTGCTGGAGCCGAGCGCGAATGTTGTTGGTACGACCAACGTACAGGTCACGACCAGCCTCAGAGAACAGATATATGCCCGATTTGGGCATCTGTTTTGGCAGATCTACAAATGAAAAAGGAGGGCATTGCAGTAAAGCCTCGAACCGAGGGTGCAGAGATTCAACGTGTTGGCGGAATTGTTCGTGCATGAGTAGGACTAATGTAATGTAGCCGAGTGTCAGGCGGTGAAGTATTGGACTTCCGGAAACCTGCCGTTCACCGATACCCGCTTCCGCTGCATTGCGGACAACCAACTTGAGCCGCCAATCAGCACCAACCTCTAAACGCCAAGTCAAAAATTCTTTGTAATGAATATCCGCGCCCCAAGGGGCAGGGAATTTACCCATAGTGATGAAAAAATGGTGATGTCGGTGACTCATTTGGCTTGAAACGTGCACGCCAAGCTACCGCTTATCCTCTCTCATACCACCCCTTGCTGCGGTTCACGATGTTGACCACCAGCAGCATCACCGGCACCTCGATCAGCACGCCCACCACCGTGGCCAGCGCGGCGCCGGAGTTAAAGCCAAACAGGCTGCTAGTAGATATAAAAAGTAGCAATTCAGAACCCGCAGCCGTGGCTGCCTGAAGTCAGCCTTTAAGGCGCGTGCGGCGTTCGCGGCACAAAGTCGGTGACACGCCCCTCTGTGCCAATCTGCACTTGGCAAGCCTGGCTCATCTGCTGGCGCAGTCGCACGCGGGCACGCTGCACGCGCGACTTGGCAGCGCTCAAGCTCAGGCCGCGCAGCCGCGCATATTCGGCCTGCGGCACACCCTGCAAGTCGCACAAGGTGATGGCATCACGGTCGTCCGCATTCAGTTCGGACAGCACACGGGGCAGGCAGCCTGTCAATTCATCCACGGTGGCCACGTCTTCGGTTTGCGCTTGCAAGTCATCGGGCAGCGGCAGCGACGCGTGCGCCACGCGAAAGTGGTCGGCCAGCAGGTTGCGCGCCACTTCAAAAAGCCAGGCGCGCGCGTTGTGCAGGTCGCAAAAACGTTGACCCTGGCGCAAGCCACGCAAAAACAGGTCTTGCAACAGGTCGTCGGCCAGCGCGTCGTCGTGGGTGCGGTGGCGCAACCAGTTGCGCAGCTCAGGCGCATGGGCCGTCCAGGCCTGGGTCAGGCAATTCACGCGTTGATGTCCAGTCGTTTCATTTTTTCCCACAAGGTTTTGCGTGAGATGCCCAGCACTTCAGCCGTCTTGCCCATGTTTGAGTTACAGCACAGCAGTACTTTGCGAATATGGGCGCGCTCGGCATCTTCGACCACGCTGTGCAAGGATACCAGTGCCACGCTGCCCGCTGGTATGTCGGTGAAATCCTGGCTGGCGCCAACCGAGGCTGGCAGGGGCTGATCCAGTACGCCACCATCGCTCAACAGCACGGCGTGCTCCAGATAGGCGCGCAATTCACGCACATTGCCGCGCCAGTTGCGCGCCATCACGTCGCGCATGAAGGGCTCAGACACCGCGATCGGTGTGCCTTGCTCGGCGGTAATTTGCCGCAGGATGATTTCGGTCAACCAGCGAATGTCTTCCGGGCGTTCGCGCAGCGGCGGTATTTCGAGCCGGATCACCGCCAGTCTGTAAAACAAGTCTTCACGAAACTTACCCGCCAACATGTCTGCATACAGGTCGCGGTTGGTGGCGGCGATGACGCGAAAATCGCTGTGCGTCGTTTTCTCGGCACCCAGTTTGAAGAAGCAACGCTCCTGCAGCACACGCAGCAACTTGGCTTGCATGCTGGCGGGCAAGTCACCCACTTCATCCAGGAACAGCGTGCCGTTGTCGGCGCGCTCGATAAACCCTTTGTGGGCACGCTGCGAACCATTAAAAGCGCCCTTTTCATAGCCAAAGAATTCAGCTTCCATCATGGTTTCTGGCACGGCGGCGCAGTTCACTGCTACAAACTCGCCCTTGACTGGTCGCGCATCAAGCTTATGAATCAGCTGTGCCACCACCTCTTTGCCGACACCCGATTCACCGCTGATCAACACCGACATTTTTTGTCGTGCCAAGCGGTACACCAACTCTTCCACTTTGCGCATGCTGGAGGAAATACCCAACATCGTTTGACTGACTGTCGGTTGGCTGGCCACCGCTTCCATGACCATGCTGATCAGCTTCTCGGTATCAAACGGCTTGGTCAGGTACTCCCGGGCACCTGCCTGCATGGCTTGCACGGCATCGTTGACGCTGCCGTAACCGGTTAGAAAAAACCAGGGTACCGACCGCGTGGGTGCAGACAGCTCGGCATACCAGCTGGTCGCCAGGCCATCGGGCAGGCGCACGTCGCACACGACAGCACCCCAGTCACCATTGATCTGCAATTTGGCCTCGCCCAGGCGGCGCAGCCAGCGCACCTGCAGGCCCTCAAGCTCCAGTCGCTGCACCAGCGACTCACCCAGAATCAGATCGTCTTCAATCAGTAGTACTTTTTTCATGTGTCCGTGACTTGTCGTGCCTGGTTGGGCATCTCAAAAACCAGTCCGGTGGCGTAAGGTGGGAGCAGCTCGCTTTGCTCAAGCGTTCTGAAATGCCCGCCGAACCGGACGGCAAACTCATGGCATATCCACAGGCCAAAGCCGTGTGGGTCGTTGTGGTCTTCGGTGTGGAGGCGCTGGTGCAATTCCTGTGCGCCGAGGTGTCCACCGGTGTTCATGACTGTGAAACGCACACGCTGCTCATCGCTGCGTAGCTGTGTGTTGACCTGCCCACCCTGTCCAGCCGCCTTGATGGCATTGAGCAATAAATTGAGCATCACCTGACGCATCACCACGCTGGGCACACACAAGGCGTGCAACAGCTCAATTTGGCCCTCAAGCTCAACAAAATACTGCGCCGCCGTGGCGCGCGCCAGCGTCAGCACGTCTTCGTAGTCGCGTTCGGTCATGCAACGGTCCTCCACCCGGGCTTGTGGCAACAGGGCGGTGGCCATGGTGCGAATTTGCTCCAGGCCACGTTCGATCAAATCCAGACTGCGCTGACGCTGCTCAGGCGCGTCTCCGTGCAAACGCAGGGTTCGCACTGCCGTGATCAAACCCGCCAGTGGGTTGTTGATTTCGTGCGCTACCGCTGCTGTGATACGCCCCACAGCGGCCAGTCGCTCGGCCGACAGGGCGCGCTGCGCGTTGGCCTGGCGCACCATCATTTCGCTTAACAGTTGTCTCACTGCGCCAACAATGCGCTGCAACTCGGGATCGGTAACGCTGGGCAAGCGTTGCTGCACGCGGGCCACATCGCCACGCCCAATCTCGGCAATGCACTGCGCCGTGCGGGCAATTGGGCGAGCCATCTTGCGCCCCATGAACCACCCCACCGGTATCAACAGCAACATGGCCAAGGCAGCGCCAATCAGCGCCGGTGCGGCTAGGGCCGACCAATCGGGCTTGAACGCCGGGGCATCAATGTCGACCAGCACAAAACCCAAGATTTGATCGTCGTCGCTGCGCACCGGTTCAAGCAAGGTCACGCCCCCGCCGGGCGAACCCAACAAGCGCGCTTTGGCTGTGTCACTAGCCGTGGGCAACAGTCGGCCCCCTTGCAGTGTGCCCAAGGCTTGCACGCCGGTCGGTAAACGTAACGGATCAGAGCCCGCCAAGTAGCGCCCCTGCGCATCCAGCAACGCCGCACGGGCATGCGGCTGCGCCACCTCGGGCAACAAAGTGGTGGCACTTTTGACCAGTGCAAAGGCGCGCCAGGTGTCGTCTTGAAAAAGCAGCGGCCGGCCCTGCGCGGCCAGCAGCGCCACCACCCGTTGGGCTGTGTGGAGGATGTCCTGGCGAGCGTTGCGCGCGGCAATCTGCGCCGACACCAAATTGACCAGCAGCACCGACAGTATCACCGCCAGCGCCAGCCCCAACGGAATCTGGATGCGATAGGGCAGACGCCGCAACATGGCTACAACTCAACTCGGCCGATTTGACGCGCCAGTTGGCGAATCGGTTCAAAGTCTGCCACCCGTGCCGGTGCAAACCCGCTCAGGTTCAGTGCCTGCAGCAAACTGGCACCCTGTGAGTCATCAACCATGTGTTGCAGGGTCGTGGCAAGTGCCTTCAAAGCCGGGTTGTTGTCGCCCACCCTGGCTACCAGCGGGGGGAAGGCAAACCAGTCTGAACGCCACAGCACACGCGTACTGTCAATGAGGGCCATATGTTGCAGTCGCATGGTCTCCCAAACATAGCCGTCAATGCAACCGACCTGGGCCAACCCGGAAGCCACCGCCTCGGCCACGTTGCGGTGACTGTGGGCAAAAAAGCTGCGACGCAGATCGCGCGCCGTCAAACCGGCCGCTCGCATTTGGGCCTGCGCCACCAGCCAACCTGAGTTGGACAGCGGGTCAGCGTAGGCCAATACCCGACCCTTGAGTGCACCCCAGTTCCAGGCTGACCCGGCCAGGTCAGGCCGACCTATCAGGTAAGCCTGGTACAGCGGCTTGCCCTGATACAAAGGCGAAGCCAACAAGCGCAGCCGATGTTGATGCAATACATACGGATAGCCACAGATCCAGGCGGCATCGAGTTGCTCGGAAAAAAGCAAATCCAGGATGTCCTGATAAGACTCCCGCGCGACGAACACGACGCGCTGACCCATGCGTGCGCTCAGGTAATCGCTCCAACGCGTTAAAAACGCCGCCTGATCGGCCAGGATGACCGCCGTCAGCCCAACGCGCAACGATTCTGATGGCGCTGCCCGCGCGTTGACAAACATGGATAAGGCAACTTGGGCACCAAGCCCCAGCCAATGACGACGATGCATTTTGAAGAATTCTTGAACAAGCACAGACACGCAGTAGATCGCACGACCAAAACGACTTTTATCAGGATAAACCCTAGGTTTGTTTCGTTTTTGTGACGTTGTTTCTATGTGTTGTTACGTTAATTCCACACCAATATGTAAGGGTATTTCAGTTCGTCGGCGTCTTCCATAATTTTCCTGTCACTTGCGCTTGACAAGTGTCAATTCAATCCAGAGGAGACGTTATGGAAGATGTGAAAGTAGGACGCCGGTTCTTTCTGAAATCCGGTGGAGCGGCAGCCGCAGTCGCGGGCTCGGTGGTGATCCCCATCCAGAATGCCCACGCGGCAGCACCTGGCAACGCCGCAGTTGCGGGCTCGACCGCGCTGAGCTACCCCAAAGCGGCCGTTGGCAAGGCAGCGGGTATGCCCGTTAACGAAGCAGTGGCGTTCAATTACCCGGACGACCAGTCGCTGTGCTATGCCATCAAGATGGGCAACCCCGTGCCCGGTGGCGTTGGCCCCAACGGCGACATCGTGGCCTACAGCGGCATGTGCACCCACATGGGCTGCCCGCTGCAGTACGACCAGGGCAGCAGAACCTTCAAATGTGGTTGCCACTTCTCGATCTTCGACCCCGAGCAGCACGGTCAGATGGTGTGCGGTCAGGCCACCGAAAACCTGCCTGGCATCAAACTAAGCTACGACGCCGCTACCGACACCGTTCAGGCCGTGGGTGTCGACGGTTTGATGTATGGCCGTCAGTCGAACATTCTGTAAGGAGCAACACCATGTCAACCAATATCAATGACCGTATTGCCCTGCCTCCGAAGGACGCGCAAAAAACCAACATGACGTGCCACTTTTGCATTGTGGGCTGCGGCTACCACGTGTACAAGTGGGATGCCAACCGCGAAGGTGGCCGTGCCGCCAGTGACAACGCGTTGGGCCTGGATTTCACTAGCCAGCTGCCGCCCATGCAGGTCTGCATGACCAAGGCCATGACCAATACCATCACCGACAAATCGGGCAAACGCTGGAACATCATGGTGGTGCCCGATAAGGAATGCACAGTCAACAGCGGCTTGTCTTCGACACGCGGCGGGCGCATGGCCAGCTACATGTACGCGCACGACGGCGTGGGCCGCGAGCGCCTGAAGACCCCGCGCATCTTCAAGGGTGACCAATGGTTTGACACAGGTTGGGACAACGCACTGGCGCTGTACGCCGGTTTGACCAAAAAGATTCTGGACAACGACGGCCCCGACGGTTTGTTCTACGACTGCTTTGACCATGGCGGCGCGGGTGGTGGTTTTGAGAACACCTGGGGCACGGGCAAGCTGATGTTCAGCGCGCTCAAGACCCCCATGGTGCGTATCCACAATCGCCCAGCCTACAACAGCGAATGCCACGCCACACGTGAAATGGGTATTGGCGAGCTCAACAACAGCTATGAGGACGCGCAGTTGGCCGACACCATCATGTGCATCGGTGCCAACCCTTACGAAACCCAGTCGAATTACTTCTTGAACCACTGGATTCCGAACCTGTCGGGCGCATCGGTGGACAAAAAGAAACAATGGTTCCCCAAGGAAAGCGCCGCAGCCGCCAAGCTGATCGTCGTGGATCCGCGCCGCACAGCCACCGTGGCGATTGCCGAGCAGGTGGCTGGCAAAGAAAACGTCTTGCACCTGGACATTGAACCGGGCTCGGACATTGCCCTGTTCAACACCTTGCTGACCTACGTGGTTGATCAAGGCTGGCACAACAAAGCCTTCATTGCCGAACACACCAAGGGCTTTGACATCGCGCGCAAGATCAACCACATGAGCCTGGAAGAAGGCTCCAAGGCCACGGGCATCCCCGTTGCCAAGCTCAAGCAAGCGGCTGAATGGGCGTACAAACCCAAAGCCGGTGGACATGCACCGCGCACCTTCCACGCCTATGAAAAAGGCATCATCTGGGGCAACGACAACTACCTGATCCAGAGCGCGCTGGTAGACGTGGTGCTGGCCACGCAAAACGTCGGCCGCCGGGGTACTGGGGTGTGCCGTTTGGGTGGTCACCAAGAAGGCTACACGCGCCCGCCGTATCCGGGCAACAGCAAGATCTATATCGACAAGGAAATCATTGCCGGCAAGGGCTTGATGTACACGCTGTGGGGTACCAACCCGTTCCAGACGACCCTGAACGCCGAAGAGCACCGCATTGTGCTGCGTCGCCGTGCGCGCATCGTCAACGATGCCATCTCTCGCGCCAAAGGTGCCAGCACCGAGCAGTTGGTGGACATCATCTACAACGCGTGCAAGTATCAGGGTGGCCTGTTTGTGGCGGCAATGAACCTGTACCCCACCACGATCTCGGAAGACTGCCATCTGATGCTGCCCGCGGCGCATCCGGGTGAGATGAACCTGACCTCGATGAACGGCGAGCGCCGCCTGCGTCTGTCGCAAAAGTTCATGGAAGCCCCCGGTGTGGCCAAGCCTGACTGCCTGATCGCGGCCGACATTGCCAACACCCTGAAGGCCATGTACGCCAAGGAAGGCAAGGCCGACATGGCCAAACGCTTTGACGGCTTTGACTGGAAGGGCGAAGAAGACGCCTTCAACGACGGTTTCCGCCGCGCGGGTCGCCCCGGCGCACCACCCATCGACAGCCAGGGTGGTGGCACCGGCTATCTGGCCACCTATGCGCTGCTGGCCAAGGCCGGCAACAACGGCGTGCAGTTGCCGATCAAGAAGGTCGAAGGTGACAAGCTGATCGGCACCGAGATCCACTACGCCGACGGCAAGTTCGACACCAGCGATGGTCGTGCCGAATTCAAGCCTGCCGTGTGGACCGGGTTGCCTAAACCAGTGGCGGCACAAAAGGCCAAGCACAAGTATTGGATCAACGGTGGGCGCGCCAATGAAGTCTGGCAGACCGCTTACCACGACCAGTACAACACCTTTGTCAAGGACCGTTACCCGATGGCCTTCATCGAAATGAACCTCGACGATGCCAAGGCACTCGGTGTCAAGGGCGGGGATGTGGTCGAAGTCTTTAACGACTACGGCAGCACTTACGCCATGGCGTACCCCATCAAGGCGCTCAAGGCAGGACACACGTTTATGCTGTTTGGTTACGTGAAAGGTGTGCACGGCGACGTGGTCACCGACTGGACCGACCGCAACGTGGTGCCGTACTACAAGGGCACTTGGGCGAGCATCAAGCGTGTGGGTTCGGTGGATGAGTACAAATCCAGCGTGTCGTTCAAGGACCGTCGCATCGGCTGACGCCGACTTGGCTTGATTCGAACGGGGTGGCCATGTGCCACCCCTTTTTTTGCACAATAGCCCTATGACAGACAACACTTCCCACACCACGAACGACGATGCGTCAGATGTCAGCGCGCAAGCGCTCAGGCTCATGCTGTCGCGGCACAACGTGTCGCCCAAACGCCTTACCGAACCGGGTCCGGATGTAGCGCAAATTCAAGCGTTGTTTGAAGCTGCAGCAAGTGCGCCGGACCACGGTGAAATCACCCCTTGGCGCTTTGTACAGGTGCCCATTACGGCACGGATACAGCTTGGCGAGGCATTCGCCCAGGCCTTGCGCGAGCGTGATGCCAAGGCCACACTCGAACAACTACAGTCAGCGCAGGAAAAGGCCTTGCGCGCGCCGTTTTTGGCGTTAGCCGTGGCCCGCCTGGGTCCGGCTGACCCCGACATTGCCACGTTGGAGCGCATGGTGTCGCTTGGCGCAGCGGTGCAAAACATACTGCTCATGGCGCATGCCATGGGTTTTGGTGCTGGCCTGACCAGTGGCCAGACCATGAACAGCATTCCATTGCGCGAGTTGTTTGAATTGGATCCTGATGATCAAGCGGTTTGCTTTATCAACATCGGCACTGTCACCAAACCAAAACCAGTCCGACCGCGCCCCATCCTGTCAGAATTTGTCAGCCACCTTTGAACTGTGTTCGGCCCATTCCGTTTTTCGGCATTACGATCCCCGCATGCCCACCCCATTCACCCCCCTGACCGAAGAAGAAATCCAGCAGTTGGACCACTTCCTGCTGCACGAGGTGCAGTGTGACGAATCCATGACACTCGACGCCCTGGATGGCTACCTGCATGCGATTGCTATCGGGCCCCGCACCTTGATGCCGCAACAATGGATGCCAGGCATCTGGGGCGATGGGCAAAGCATGATGCCGCCGGTCGACAGCATTGAGCAGCTGAACCACATCCTGGGGTTGATCATGCGCCGCTTTAACAGCATCATCACCGGTCTGGAAGAAGGTGCACCCGAAATTTCTCCGCTCTGGTTCACCACCGAATACCGAAACAAGGAATACGACGATGCCGAAGGTTGGGCCTACGGCTTTACCGAAGGTGTCAAGCTGTGCCAGCAAGACTGGCAACCGCTACTCGATACAGATCAAGGCAAAGAGTGGTATCTGCCCATTGGCCTGCTGGGCGAAGATGACTTTGGCCCTGACCAGGATGCCTTGACCAGAACACCGGCGATGCGCGGCAAGCTGGCCCGCAAAATCCCCCTGGCTGTGATTGCCATGTACGAATACTGGCTGCCCTACCGCCACGCCATTTACGAACGCCAGGTCGCCAAAACCCTGCAAGCAAAAGTGGGGCGCAATGACCCCTGCCCTTGCGGCAGCGGCAAAAAGTTCAAAAAATGCTGTGGCGCAGCGGGTGTGTTGCACTGAAGACGCGCAACCATTCACCTGCGCACGCGCCACATCGCCCGGATCGACAGCGTTGCCAAACACACCGCAGCCTCCATGCGTGCCACTAATTCCTGATCCACAGCGATCGTTGATCTGAACCCCAGCAGGGTCGCCAGTAGCGCAGCGGAAGACCGATCCCATTTGGACAACTCCTGCAGCGGCTTCAACAGCACTTGCGTGCGCAATTCTCCAAGGTGCTGATTCAACGTCTTTGACTGCCCGGCAACATAGGGCGTGTTTTCCACAGTGTTCAGAAACAAGTGGGCCGGTGCCAGCAGCGTTGCAACAAACACCAGCTTCTTGTGATGTTCCGTATCACCGCTGATCAGCGCCATTTCCCGCGCCGCACGCGCTGCCCTCAAAGCATGGGTCATGGGCACGGACTTGATCGTTTTACCCGTGGGTACCCGGTTACGGGTGAACACCGGCAGATACATCGGCTTCAGATACGCTACGACGGTTTGATCCGATTCAAAACAAGCGTTCACAAACCGCGCCAGCGCGGGACTGTCAAACTGCGGGCAGTTGCGTAACAGCTCAGTCCTGAACTGGCCGATCTCCCCTACCGACAACTCCCCACTTTGGCTGGTGTGACTGGTGTGGCCGCTGCCATCTTGGCGAATTCGGCTGTTTTGTTGGTTGGCGGGTGAATTCATAGCGCACCATCCCAGTCGCATCCACCGCAAACCGCAGACCGACGCACCGTGGCTAGCAGTCGGCGCTGGAGTTGACCGGTCTTGTCCCGGGATCGCCTGAATGGATGGCGGATCAGATTCTTTGATGCCCCTTTCCGATGCACCAACTGGCAAGCGCTGATGGCAGCATGGCGCATTTGCAGGACATCACTATCCAGCACCTCATCACCATTGCCCAAATTCAGCACGTTACGCAACAACCGGGCAGCAACTTCGTGGCGCTCATCCAGCCGATGCAGCGCCGGGCGGATCAAAGTGAACAGCACGTCGTCCAGATCGGATCCGGCACTGACGTATTCCTGAAGCAACGGACACACACCCTGGACAATCGTCGCCACATACAAGACATCGTGAACCAAGTGTCGTTGGGTACACCACAGACCGGCAATGCGGCCCGCCCTCTGCAAGGTCTGAATCGGATAACAATCTGTCTCATTGATTTGGCCATATCCAGTTTCCAGTCGCTGGGTTCCTGTGAGAGGCGTCGTGAATGCCAGACGAATCTCTGGCTCCTTCGTCACTGCGGCGAAGAATTGCCGCAGATGGGGATCCATGATTTGGCTAGAAGCAGCGTCTAGGGTGGCCAGTGCATCGTTGCCCTGTGCAATGGCTGGAACGGAGAAGAGTTGCTTGGGCTGAATTGAGTTTTTCATAATGAGGCTCCTCCGGCATTTGCCAGCGTGCTCGTTGAGCCGCGGCTCACAAGCCCCTGCAAGCGAAGCATGAAGCTTTTGACCTCACACGCCATTTGTTCACCATCAGGCCAGCGCTGGATGTGCGTCAAGGGTTTGAGTTGCAGGATCAATTCACTGCCCTGGTAGTCGATGCCATCGATGAATTGCCCCCGATGCTCCTGCACATGCCAGCTGTAGGTGTTGGGGTCGGCAACCAGGTTCAGCAATCGACTGGCATGACCTTCCAGGGTGGCGGTTTTGATTCCGACAAAGGTCAGTTCATGGATGCCATGCTGGCAACTCAGTTTCACCGTGAAACGCGACACGAGTCGCAGCCAGAGGTCTTCGATGGCCATCCAGGCAGCCATTGGTTCCACATCGAATGTTTCCGTTGTGTCTTTATTCTTGAGGGACTGAGGTGTCGGATCGCTGCGATGGCCGTCAACGGGCACTCGGTCACGGCATGGTCTGCGTCCTGTCCTTGAGATTTGCGAAGGTGGCAGCCACCACGGGCGCGCGGATTTCGGCTTGCCGATGATCCTTGACCGAGTGTGTGAGTTTGGGCGACCCGCCTGATGACGATGATTCAGCAATCTGAATGCATTCCGTTTAGGAGCGGTGTGTTGTCTGGCGATGGATGTTTTCTTCATGATCGGTGTCCTTGTTTGTTGATTCATGTTTGGAAATAGTCAGTTTTTGGGCAAAGCTCTCCCCCGGGCCTGTTCTGGCGGTGATTTCCGCTCAGAGGCCTTGCAATGCTTCGGGGAAGTCAGCTTTAGAAATCGAGTTCAGGGTGACGCTTCAGTGCCAGCGCAAATCACTGGCTGACACGGCGACTGGGTCACCCGACTACCGGTGGTGGTTGCGCGGGTTGACCCGCTTCACCCTGGCTGGTTAATGTTGATGGAACAGGCGGCGCAGGTTGCGAGGTCTGCACTTGGCGATCTGCCATGCCCGGCAACTGGTGTTGTGCCAACTTTTGCAATGGGCTGTTGACTGGCAGCTGGCTGCCACCCGTTGCAAAGGTGTGCGTCAACAGCCGGTCCATTGCGCTGCCATCGTTGCGCGTCAGGTTCGGAATAAACCGGCTGTAAACCCGAAACAGCATCTCGGTGCTGGTGTGCCCCAACTGGCGTGCGATCCACTCAGGTGCTTCACCCGCTGCCAGCCAAAGCGTGGCTGCGGTGTGGCGCATTTGATAGGCCTTGCGGTGGGTCAGACCCAAATGACGCAGCAGCGGCGCCCAGACACGGTTGACAAAGTTCTTGTTGTCTATCGGCTTGCCTGCCTGGTTGCAAAACACGTAGTCTGACTTGCCCCCGGTCACCTGGTACTGCGCTTGGAATGCATCCAGCACCATCTGGCTCATTTGGATGTCACGGGTGCTGCCGTCGGTCTTGAGCTCGTCTTCTTCACCCAGCACGATCGATTCACGCACCAGTATCAGCCGACGTTCAAAGTCGATGTACTTCCACTTCAGGCCATGCACTTCGCCGGTGCGCATGCCGGTGAAGAAGCGCACGGTGAAATAGTTCTTGAAGTCGGGCCTAGCTGTGTTGAGAATCTGGTTGACCTCATCCAGACTGAAGGGCAGCACATCACTGCGTTTGACGCGCATCGGCTTGATGTTGCGAAAACCTGAGTTGAACTCATAGCGGTCAGCCGCTTCATTGAGGATTTGCCGCAAGGGCTTCATCACGGCGTTGATGCGACGACCCGACAGGGTGACCTTCTCACCACGCCCCGGCAACTTGGCGAGATTGCCGCGAAACGCCAACACGTCGGCTTTGGTGATGCTGCCTACCAGCTTGTCACCAAAGGTGGGCAGGATGTATTTGTCCAGCGCACCGCGTTGGGTGATGCGGTAACTGCGCCTCCAGGTGATTTCGGATTCAGCGAACCACTGCTCGGCAAACTCCTTGAGGGTGGGCGTACCTTGCCCGCCACCTGCTTGCACGGACATTGGTTTGCCATGGAGTACACTGGTTGCGCCGTCGGTGGCCGCAAGTGACTTGCCAAATGTTTTGGCGTAGTCAAATGTGCCCAGTGCGATTTCTGACTCGATGCGGTCAAGGGCCTTTTGTAGGCGCTTGCGGTTGGTGGCGTTGTCAGGCAGGGTAGTTTGCTCACGCAGTCGCTTGCCTTGGTATTTGAAGTCCATGAAAAGCGCCCCGCTTTCTGGACGTACACGAATGCTACCCATGGAGAGCACCTCCGTTGGCGAGAGGGATGGCAAACAAATCGGGGCGTCGTTGAACGTACATGTCACGCTCAATGTTTTCCCAAAGGTAGAGGGTCTTGCGTCCTCCAAACGGGCGGATGTAATGCCGCCCTTCCAGCAAGACGCTGTCCTTCAATCGGTCTCTGATGGTGCGGCTGTCGTACTTGATGCGAACCGACAACTCATTTGTGGTGAGATAGGTACAAGGTTCTTTGACCTGCAATGCTTGTTCCATGATTTGTTTTCCTTTTGGTTAGTTGATACACTAGGAAGTCAAGATGTGCTTTCAAACACGTTTTTGATCTCCTAGAGGTCATTATGGCACCAATTTGCGCATTGTCAAGTCTTTTTAACCTTCTGTAGATCAATTTATTTGATTTTTGATCATGATTCGTTGCAACTTTGCACGCCTACTCGGAGAGCGCAAGCTGAAAATCAGTGATGTCGCACGCGACACGGGGATCAACCGTGGGACTTTGACGCGGTTGTATTACGAGACTGCGGAGCGCGTTGAGTTGGAAGTGCTTGACCGTCTGTGTGACTATTTTGGAATTGATCTGCCTGAGCTCATTGAACGCGTTGACTCATCTGCAAAGACGAGCGAATCATCGGAAAAGCAGCAGAGTTGAATTGCTATCGCTACAGCAGCTGTAAGGAATGCGCTTTTGCGTAAAGCAACCCATATTCCTGGACTGTTGGAATGACGTGCTGTGAGTTTTTGGAAGGCACAGGGCCAATACTCATTCAGGCAGGCACAGAGAAAACCCAAGGCACAACCATGGCACAAATAGGGCACGCACAGGGCACAGAGCACTACAAGAAAACACTCACGACGATTGGACTATTTGTGCCGTTCTCGGTTTTTTGAGTAAAAGCTCTATGTAATAAAGCTTCATAAAACTCAAATTCAATAGCATCAAACCTATAACTGGTGCGGCTGGCGGGGATCGAACCCACGACCCTCGGCTTCGGAGGCCGATACTCTATCCACTGAGCTACAGCCGCAACGCTGTTTTAGACCGATGCTCGCCAACGCAGCAAAACTGCGGGAGCATGGGGGTCGGATTGTAGGGGGGTTTCCTGTAGATGAATTCCACCCCTCTCCTATAATCAAACGCCTTCGGCCCGCACCTAACACTTTTTACCCCCCCCATTATCATGAGCGACAAGCACACACCTTCTGGCCACGACGCACATGGCGCAACTGGGCCTTCAGCGACCAAAAAAATCGTCAGCATTCTGGCCTTAGGGGTCGTGCCCATCCTGCTCGTGATCTGGCTCATAGGCCAATACAAGGCGATTGAAGGCCAGGGTGGTAACTCTTCCATGTCAGAGGAAGCCGTCGCGGCGCGCATTCAAAAAGTGGGCATGCTGTCGCTGGGTGCCACCAGCAGCGAGCCCAAGACGGGTGAGCAGGTTTTCAAGGCGCAATGCACTACCTGCCACAGTGCCGGTCTGGTGGGCGCACCCAAGTTTGGCGACGCTGCTGCCTGGGCACCGCGCATCAAGACGGGTTATGAGGCATTGCTCAATTCGGCCCTCAAAGGCAAGGGCAACATGACACCGCAAGGTGGTGGCGCTTTTGCCGATGATGAAGTCGCGCGTGCCGTGGTGTATATGGCCAACGCCGGTGGCGCCAAGTTTGAAGAGCCCGCCGCGTCAGCCGCAACCGCAACCGCAGCCGCTTCTGCACCGCAGGCGGGGGCGTCCGCTGCCAAATGATCACTAGCGTTTTTAGCCTCTAGCCCTTATCAGCAAAGCGCCAACAGCTATTTTTTGCAGAGCGTTTTTGGGCTTTTGACAAAGCCAAAACGCGCGGGCAAATCGCTTTGCAGCACGTCTTGCGGCGCCCACAAACCACGCTCCACCGCGTTGGCGGCCAGGCCAACATCCTGGCTGTGTACTAACCCAAAGCCCAAGTCGGTCAGCAAGTACACGCGCCCAGTCTCATCCAGCAGGCATGCTTGGTAGCGGGCGCTGCGACCCATGTGGTCTTGCAACGATCCATCGGGCTGCACGCGCCAGATCAGCGGCGTAGATTGCAGCTCCACAAACACGCGTTGCGGCCCGTTTTGAAAGTACCAGCAGCCTGCGGCGTCGGCGCTGTAATTGCGGCTGATAAATTCAATCAAACCCGCATGCGCCAGCACGCTGCCCAAGGCACCGGGCACGCCACTGTCAAACGCACCCAGCGCCTGCGTGCGGTCATCGCGCAGGCGCCATTGGCCGCGTGCGTCCAGCCCCAGCCAGCCGTAGCAAGCAGGCACATTCGGCCATTTGCGCATGGCTTGCGCAACGATGTCATCCATGGCCACCTCCTGCTGCAACCAGCCAGCCACCCACCTGTTGCGGCAGCGTCTGCAAATGGCCGGGTGGGCGCCCGCACGCAAAGCCAACATGTCCGCCCCCGGCGGGCTGCCACAGCGTGACGTGCGCCCCCACCTGATGTGCTTGCGGCAAGCTGTGCGCCGGCACAAACGGGTCATTGCGCGCGTTGACCACCAGTGTGGACACCTGTATCTGTGCCAAATGCGGTTGGGCGGACGCACGCTGCCAGTAGTCCTGCGCGTTTTTGAAGCCGTGCAACGGCGCGGTAAAAACGTCGTCAAACATGCGCAAGTCGCGTGCAGCACGCAACGCCTGCGCGTCAAACAGACCGGGAAATTGCGCCAGCTTTTGCAGCGCGCGCGGCTTCATGGTGGCCAGAAAACGGCGCGTGTAAATGTGCCGGTTCAGGCCCCGGCCGATGGCATGGCCGCTGGCGGCCAGGTTCAGTGGCGCACTGATACTGGCCAGCGCGCTCACACAGCGCGCCGCCTGCCCACCCGCTTCTTCGGCCCAGCGCAGCAAGGCGTTCCCACCCAGCGACACCCCCACGGCCAGCAGGCGCCCGGCGTGAAGCGCGCGCAAGCGTTGCAGAATCCAGCCGATTTCTTCAAAGTCGCCGGAATGGTAGGCGCGCGGTGTACGGTTAACTTCACCGCTACAGCCGCGAAAGTGCGGCACCACAAAAGCTATTCCCTTTTGTCTGGCCCAAGCGGCAAACGCCAGCGCATAGTGGCTGCGCGACGACCCTTCCAGCCCGTGAAACAACACCAGTAGCGTGGCAGGCAGCGCTGCGGGTGCCGCGTCTTGCCAGTCCAGATCGATGAAGTCGCCGTCGGGGGTGTCCCAGCGTTCGCGCCGGTACGTCAATGCAGGGTTGGGCACACCGGGTGCCACGGCACGCGCGCCCAGCGCCGGCCAGATGGTCTGCGCATGTCCCCCGGGCAACCACCAGGGCGCTACGTAGTTCATAGCTGTTTGCACTTTATGCAAGGGAGCTAGACGCTAATTTAATGCAAAACATGTGGCACCTCAGAGATATCCGGTGCTTCACGCAGCGAGCCTGGGCTGACGTGGTGTGCCACCATGCGCCAGCCCTGCACGGTTTTGTGATAAACGTTGGTGGCAATGGCAAAGGCTTCTACCGGGCCTTCGTTGGTGAGCAGCTCGATGCGCTCGCGCACGCTATGCACGGCGCTGGTCATCGACTCGATCTTGTGCAGCGCCTCAATGTGCACGCGTACGTTGCCATTGTTGAACACCGCCTCAAACGCGGCGCGCACGGCTCCCAAGCCTACCATGCGTGGCCCGCCCGGGTGCACACAAATCACCTCGTCTTCGTCGGCCCAGCACGACATCAGACGTTCGATGTCGCCGGCCTGCATGGCCTCGTAGAAGTTGGTTTCTGTGTCGTCGGCAGAGCCGCCAACGTGGGCAGACGATTTGCGCGCTTTGGTCATGGTTGGATAGGGTGAACAGGGGTTGATTTTGCCTGCGATTCAGGTGGGGGGCCGCAAGCTAAGGTCAAGAGGCTTGGCAACACTTGATTTCTGGTGCTTTGGCGCGATGTGGGAGATTGTTGCCGGATGGACTGTGCTACCGTTGTCTTTTTTTAAGCGGAGGTATTCATGAAACGCTGGTTTTTGATCGCAATGGCTGTGCTGCTACTCAGTGGCTGCGGCTACAACGATTTTCAACGCCTGGACGAACAGACCAAATCAGCCTGGAGCGAAGTGCTTAACCAGTACCAGCGCCGTGCCGATCTGGTACCCAATATCGTCGCCACCGTCAAGGGCGAGGCCAACTTTGAGCAGGAAACGCTCACCAAGGTGATTGAGGCGCGCGCCAAAGCCACGTCAATGCAGGTCACGCCCGAGGTGCTGAACAACCCGGACGCGTTTGCCAAGTTCCAGGCCGCGCAGGGCGAGTTGGGCTCGGCGCTGAGTCGCCTGATGGTCACGGTGGAGCGCTACCCCAACCTGAAAGCCAATCAGGGTTTCAGTGACCTGCGCGTGCAACTCGAAGGCACCGAAAACCGCATCACGGTGGCGCGCAACCGCTACATCAAGAGTGTGCAGGACTACAACGTGCTGGCGCGCAGCTTCCCCAGCAACCTGACCGCCATGGTGTTCAGCTACCCGCCCAAGCCCAACTTCAGCGTGCAGAACGAGGCGGCCATCTCGGCACCGCCCACGGTGGATTTCAACAAAAAATAACCGGGCTGCCCCTGATGTTCGTGTTGACCTGCCAGACTGCGCGACTGGGCCTCGTGCGCCGCGCGATGTCTTGGCTGGCGCTGCTGTGGGCCTGCACCTTTGGCGCAGGTGCGTGGGCGCAGGCGCCCGTACCAGCGCTGACGGCGCACGTCATCGACCAGAGTGGCACGCTGTCGGAGCCGCAACGCCAGGCGCTGGACGCCAAGCTGGTTGCGTTTGAGCAAGCACGCGGCGCGCAGGTGGTGGTGTTGCTGGTACCCAGCACGCAGCCCGAAGATGTTGCCGCCTATGCCAACCGTGTCGCCAACGACTGGAAGATCGGGCGCAAGGAGTTGGGCGACGGCCTGCTGCTGGTAGCCGCCATGCAAGACCGCAAGCTGCGCATCGAGGTGGCCAAGACGCTCGAAGGCGCCATCCCTGACCTAGAGGCCAAGCGCATCATCGACGGCCTGATCACGCCGCGCTTTCGCGAGGGCGACTTTGCTGGCGGCCTGGACGCTGGGCTGACGCGCATCCAGGCACTGATCAGCGGCGAGGCCTTGCCCACACCGGCGCAAACCCCGGCGCCTGGCAAGCCGGGTTTTGACTGGATGGAGCTGGGTATTTTCATGTTCATCGCCGTGCCGGTGGTGGGGGCGGTAACCAAGCGCATCATGGGCAACCAGTTGGGCTCGATGGCCACCGGGGGCGTAGCAGGCGTCATTGCCATGGTTATCACCAGCAGCCTGGTGCTGGCGATACTGGCAGGGATGGCGGCCATGGTGTTTGCGCTCATCGAGCGCTCACCCATGGCGTCAGGCGTGGGGCGCGGTGGACACGGCGGTTCAGGCTATGGTGGCTTTGGCGGACACAGTGGCGGATTTGGCGGAGCCGGTGGCGGCGGCTTCAGCTCTGGCGGCGGGGGTGATTTTGGAGGCGGTGGCGCCTCAGGAGGCTGGTGATGTTGCAAAGAATCGCAAGGCTGCTGCGCCACCGCTGGATGCCCGATGATGCGGCCGAGCGCGCCTGCCCGCCTGCTGTGCTGGACAAGCTCACGCGCCAGGTGGCGACCAGTGAAACAGGGCACAGTGGCGAAATCCGCATTTACATTGAAGCGGGCTTGCCGCTGAGCTACCTGTGGCTGCGCGCAGATACCAAGACCATCACCCGCCAACGCGCACTGTCGATGTTTGGCAAGCTGCGCGTGTGGGACACAGAGCACAACAACGGCGTGCTGATTTACCTGCTGCTGGCCGAGCGGCAGATTGAAATTGTGGCGGACCGTGGGCTGGCGCAGCGCGTGAGTGCAGACACCTGGCCGGCATTGGTTGCGCAGATGTCTGCCGCGTTCCAGGCCGGCCAGTTTGAGGCCGGGCTGACGCAGGCGGTGGACGCCGTCAACCGCTTGTTGCGCCAGCACTTTGCGCTGGATCCGAATGCGCACAACCCCAATGAACTGCCCGACCGGCCACTGCTGGGGTGACGTCCTTCAGGTATGGCTGCAAGCCCCAATAAAAAACCGCCATGCAAGGCGGTTTTTTGTTGGATGCAGATAGCCGTTATTTCTTGCCGCGGTATTTACGCAAGGCCGCAATCTGCGCTGCCATGACAGCCAGCTCGGACGTGGCCTTGGCCAAGTCCAGATCGGTTTTGGCATTTTTGATCGCGTCTTCAGCGGCCTGCTTGGCTTGGTTGGCCTTTTCGTCGTCTAGGTCTTTGCCACGAATGGCGGTGTCTGAGAGCACCGTCACACCCGTGGGCTGCACCTCAAGGATGCCGCCAGCGACAAACACAAACTCTTCACCGCCGTCGGCCATCTCGATGCGCACCGAGCCCGCCTTGATGCGGGTAATCAGTGGCGTGTGGCGCGGATAGATGCCCAGTTCACCCGCTTCACCGGGCAAGGCCACAAAGCGCGCCTCGCCAGAGAAGATGGACTCTTCGGCACTGACCACATCAACGTGAATCGTGTTCATATTTTTCCTAATCAGTTGGGGACAGAGCTAAATATCTGTCCCGCAAAGTCATCAGACTTTCTTGGCCTTTTCAAACGCTTCGTCGATGGTGCCCACCATGTAGAACGCTTGTTCTGGCAGGTGGTCGCATTCACCGGCGACGATCATCTTGAAGCCGCGGATGGTTTCAGCCAGGCTAACGTACTTGCCAGGCGTACCGGTAAACACTTCGGCCACGTGGAACGGCTGTGACAAGAAACGCTGGATCTTGCGGGCACGCGCCACGGTGAGCTTGTCTTCAGGGGCCAGTTCGTCCATCCCCAAGATGGCGATGATGTCGCGCAGTTCTTTGTAGCGCTGCAGCGTGCCTTGCACAGCGCGCGCGGTTTCGTAGTGGTCCAGGCCCACCACGTTCGGGTCGAGCTGACGGCTGGTGGAATCAAGCGGGTCCACCGCCGGGTAGATACCCAGCGAGGCAATGTCACGGCTGAGCACCACGGTGGAGTCCAAGTGGGCGAAGGTGGTGGCAGGGCTGGGGTCGGTCAAGTCATCGGCCGGCACGTACACAGCCTGAATGGACGTGATAGAACCCACCTTGGTGGAGGTAATGCGCTCTTGCAGGCGGCCCATTTCTTCAGCCAGCGTGGGCTGATATCCCACGGCAGACGGCATACGACCGAGCAGCGCGGACACTTCGGTACCGGCCAGCGTGTAGCGGTAGATGTTGTCCACAAAGAACAGCACGTCTTTGCCTTCGTCGCGGAACGATTCGGCAATGGTCAGACCGGTCAGCGCAACGCGCAGACGGTTGCCCGGGGGCTCGTTCATCTGGCCATAGACCATGGACACTTTGGATTCGCCCAGGTTGTCTTTGTTGACCACGCCGGAGTCCATCATTTCATGATAGAAGTCGTTGCCTTCACGGGTGCGTTCACCCACACCGGCAAACACCGACAAACCGCTGTGCGCCTTGGCGATGTTGTTGATGAGTTCCATCATGTTCACGGTCTTGCCCACACCGGCACCGCCGAACAGACCCACTTTGCCGCCTTTGGCAAACGGGCACACCAGGTCAATCACCTTGATACCGGTTTCCAGCAGTTCTTGCGAGGGGCTGAGTTCGTCATAGACCGGCGCCTTGCGGTGGATCGACATGTGCAGGGCCGCGTTGACCGGGCCGCGCTCGTCAATCGGGTTACCCAGCACGTCCATGATGCGACCGAGTGTGGCAGTACCTACCGGCACTTGAATGGCATTGCCGGTGTTGGACACCATCAGGCCGCGACGCAAGCCGTCAGAAGACCCCAGCGCGATGGTACGCACAATGCCGTCGCCAAGCTGCTGCTGTACTTCAAGGGTGAGGGCCGAGCCTTCGAGTTTGAGCGCGTCGTAAATATGGGGCATGTGGTCACGCGGAAATTCCACGTCAACCACAGCGCCGATGCACTGGACGATCTTGCCTTGGACGGCAGCGTTGGTGTTTGCTTGAGCCATTTGCTTGTTGCTCCAATAAATTTAAATCTTGCTAATTCGCCAGGTTGGGATCAGGCCGCAATCGCCGCTGCGCCCGACACGATTTCCGACAATTCTTTGGTGATCGCCGCCTGCCGCGTCTTGTTATAGACCAGCTTGAGTTCACCAATCACGTTACCCGCGTTGTCGGTGGCGGCCTTCATGGCGACCATGCGCGCAGCGTGTTCAGAGGCCATGTTTTCAGCCACCGCCTGCAGCACCAGTGCCTCCACATAGCGCACGATCAGGTCGTCGATGACCGACTGCGCGTCAGGCTCGTACAGGTAGTCCCAGCTGTGCTTTTGACCCGTGGCCGCTTCGCTGGTACGCGCGTCTTCAGCCATCTGCAGCCGGCTCAGGGGCAGCAACTGTTCCATCACCACTTCTTGCTTCATGGTGTTGATGAAACGCGTGTAGGTGATGTAAACCGCGTTGACTTCACCGGCGGCATAAGCGTCCAGCAGCACCTTGACCGGGCCGATCAGGCGCTCGAGGTGCGGGCGGTCGCCCAGTTGGGTCACCTGTGCCACCACCTTGGCACCAATGCGGTTCAGAAAACCCAGGCCCTTGTTGCCAATGGCCACTGCGCGGGTGGTCCCACCTGCAGCCTGCTGGTCGCGCAGCATGTTGGTGACACCGCGCAGCACGTTGGTGTTCAAGCCACCGCACAAGCCCTTGTCGGTGGTCACCACGATCATGCCCGCCGACTTGGCGTCGTTGCGCTTCATGAACGGGTGCACGTATTCGGGGTTGGCCGCACCCAGGTGCGCTGCAATGTTGCGCACCTTGTCAGCGTACGGGCGGGCGCTGCGCATGCGCTCTTGCGCCTTGCGCATCTTGGAGACGGAAATCATCTCCATCGCCTTGGTGATCTTCTTGGTGCTCTCAAAGTTGGCGATCTTGCCGCGTATTTCCTTGCCGGTTGCCATATCAGTCTCCGTGTGGTGTCAGGTGACTTCAGGCAAACGTTTTCTTGAACGCAGCAACCGCAGAATTAAGTTCAGCCTCGGCGTCCTTGTCCATGGCGCGGGCGGCTTCCAGCTTGGCCAGCAACGCAGCGTGCTTGTCTTTCAGGTAAGCATGCAGCCCGTGCTCGAACGACAGCACTTTCTTGAGCTCCACGTCGTCCAGGTAACCTTTGTTCACGGCAAACAGGGTGGCCGCCATGATGGAAATGGGGTACGGGCTGTATTGCGGCTGCTTGAGCAGTTCGGTCACGCGCGCACCACGGTCAAGCTGCTTGCGCGTGGCCTCGTCCAGGTCTGAGGCAAACTGGGCAAAAGCAGCCAGTTCGCGGTACTGCGCCAGGTCGGTACGGATACCACCGGACAATGCCTTGATCAGCTTGGTCTGGGCGGCGCCACCGACGCGAGACACCGAGATACCGGCGTTGATGGCGGGGCGGATACCGGCGTTGAACAGACTGGTTTCCAGGAAGATCTGGCCGTCGGTGATGGAAATCACGTTGGTGGGCACAAACGCAGACACGTCACCGGCTTGCGTTTCAATGATCGGCAGGGCGGTAAGCGAACCGGTCTTGCCCTTGACTTCACCCTTGGTGAAGTCTTCCACGTACTTGGCGTTCACGCGCGCAGCACGTTCGAGCAAACGGCTGTGCAGGTAGAACACGTCGCCCGGGTAGGCTTCGCGGCCTGGCGGGCGGCGCAACAACAAGGACACCTGGCGATACGCCACCGCCTGCTTGGACAGGTCGTCATAAATGATCAACGCGTCTTCACCACGGTCACGGAAGTACTCGCCCATGGTGCAGCCAGAGTAGGCACTGACGTACTGCATGGCAGCAGACTCAGATGCCGTGGCCGCCACCACAATGGTGTATTCCATGGCACCCGCTTGCTCCAGCGCACGCACCACGTTCTTGACGCTGGAGGCTTTTTGACCGATGGCAACGTAGATACAGGTCATGTTCTGACCCTTCTGGTTGATGATGGCGTCAATCGCCACCGCGGTCTTGCCGGTCTGGCGGTCGCCAATGATCAGCTCGCGCTGGCCACGACCGATCGGCACCATCGAGTCAATCGACTTCAGACCGGTCTGCATGGGCTGATCCACCGACTGGCGCGCAATCACGCCCGGCGCGACCTTTTCGATCACGTCGGTCATCTTGGCGTTGATGGGGCCTTTGCCGTCAATCGGCTGGCCCAGCGCGTTGACCACTCGGCCTTTGAGCTCGGGGCCCACCGGCACTTCAAGAATACGGCCGGTGCACTTGACCGTGTCGCCTTCAGAAATGTGTTCGTATTCGCCCAGAATCACCGAGCCCACCGAGTCGCGCTCGAGGTTGAGCGCCAGACCATACGTGGGCTGACCATCGGAGCCAGCGGGGAATTCGAGCATTTCGCCCTGCATCACCTCGGACAGGCCGTGAATGCGGCAGATGCCGTCGGTCACCGTCACCACGGTGCCCTGGTTGCGCACGTCGCTGCTGGCGGACAAGCCCTCGATGCGGCTCTTGATCAGTTCAGAAATTTCTGCGGGATTGAGTTGCATGACTCTTTCCTTCTTTCATTAAATGGGCACACGGTGCAGGCCAGAGCCTTACGCCGTCAATGCCACTTTCATTTGTTCAAGACGAGCCTTGACCGATGTGTCAAGAACCTCATCACCTACGACGACCCGTACGCCGCCAATCAGCTCGGGCTGCAGCACCACAGACACATGGAGCTTGCGGCCAAATTTGCGCTCAAGCACCTCGGCAGTTTGCGCCAACGCAGCCCCGTCGATCGGGAAAGCGCTATAGACCACTGCGTCAGACGAGCCGCTTTGGGCATTCACCAGCGCGCGGTACTGCACCGCTACTTCAGGCACAAAAGCCAGCCTGTTGTTGGCAATGAGCATGCGCAAAAAGTTTTGGGCATGGGCGTCCAGCGCTGCCTTGACGACACCGGCGATCACGCCATAGACCTGTTCGCTGGTGGCCTTGGGGCTGTCGGCAAACTGCAGCAACTGCGGTTCGGCAGCTACACGAGCCAGTTCGTCGAGCCAGACCAGCACCGCTTGGGGATTGGCTGCACTGGCCTTGAACAAGGCCTCAGCGTAAGGGCGGGCAATAGTGGCAAGTTCGGCCATGGCGTTCTCTTAAAGCTCGGTCTTCAGGCGGTTGAGCAAATCAGCGTGGACGCCAGCGTTGACTTCCTTGCGCAAGATTTGCTCGGCACCCTTGACGGCCAGTGCGGCCACTTGCTCGCGCAGGGCCTCACGCGCCTTCACGGTTTGCTGCTGGGCCTCTTCCTTGGCGGCAGCCACGATCTTGACCGCTTCTAGCGCCGCTTTGGCCTTGGCTTCTTCGATGATCGTCAGCGCGCGGCGCTCGGCGTCGGCCAGGCGGCCAGCGGTTTCGGTGCGCGACTTGACCAGCTCGGCTTCAACCCGCTGGTTGGCCGACGATAGCTCAGAGCGCGCCTTGTCGGCAGCAGCCAGACCCTCTGCGATTTTCTGCGCGCGTTCGTCCAGTGCTTTTGCAATCGGTGGCCACACGAATTTCATCGTGAACATCACCAGCATGAAAAACACCGCCAGCTGCGCGAAGAAGGTTGCGTTAATACTCACAACAACACCTCTCTAGTTTGTGAAAGGCGAAAAAATCAACCAACGTGAATAACAAACGGATTGGCAAATGCAAACATCATCGCAATACCCACACCGATCAGGAACGCAGCGTCGATCAGACCGGCGAGCAAGAACATTTTGGTTTGCAGTTCATTCATCAACTCAGGTTGACGCGCAGCGGCTTCAAGGTATTTGCTACCCATGATGCCAATACCAATACAAGCACCGACAGCGCCCAGACCAATGATCAAACCAGCAGCCAACGCCACCAAACCAAGCACGTTTTCCATTTAAAGCTCCTATGGATTCAAGTTGAAAAGAAAAAGAAAAAGAAACCGACCGACAAACTGTTAGTGATGATCGTGCGCCTGGCCCACATAGACCAGGGTCAACATCATGAAGATGAAGGCCTGCAGGGCGACAATCAAAATGTGAAAGATGGCCCAACCCAGACCCGCCACCAAATGCCCGACCCACAGGGCGATACCCGTGGCAGAGCCAAAACCGACCGCACCCATGAGCGCGATCAGCATGAACACCAGCTCGCCGGCGTACATGTTGCCAAACAGCCGCATGCCGTGAGAAACGGTTTTGGCGGTGAATTCGATCATCTGCATGCTGAAGTTCAGAATGCCCAGGATGAGCGCAAACAGGGGATTTTTACTGGTGCCGAACGGCGCTGTGACAAGTTCATGCGCCCAGCCGCCAGCGCCCTTGATTTTGATGTTGTAGTACAGGCAAACCAGCAGCACCGAACTGGACATGGCCAGCGTGGTGGAAAGGTCGGCGGTGGGCACTACGCGCATGTAGGCATGCTCCGGTTCACCACCGGCTGCGCCGTAGATCATTTTCCATAGACCGGGCAGCAAATCCACCGGCAAAAAGTCCATGGAATTGAGCAGAAAAACCCAGACAAATACGGTCAGCGCCAAGGGGCCGACAAACTTGCGCGACTCGGCATTGTGAATGATGCCCTTGGCCTGGGTGTCCACCATTTCAAGCAAAATCTCGACGGCGGCCTGCATGCGCCCTGGCACGCCCGCCGTGACGCTCTTGGCCACACGCCACATCACCCACATACCCAGGCAACCCAGCAGCACCGACCAAAAAATCGAATCCAGATTGAACACCGACATGTCAATCACACCCGACTGTTTGCCAGTTTGCAAGTGGTGCAGATGGTGACCAATATAGTCACCGGCGGTCAAAACTTCTTTTACAGCGTGTTCTTCAGCAGCCATCAGTGTCTCTTTGATCAGTTACTTTTGCCGTTAAGCGTTAACCCTTGGTACCGGCTTGGGGCTTGCGTTTGAACGCTAGCGCCAACCAATACACCTTCAGGGTGAGCACCAAGCCAACCAGCATGGCTGGCCAACTCAAATCTTTCACCAGACGCTGGGCCGCCATCAGCACACCCAACGTCATCACAATCTTGACCAGCTCCCAAACAAAGAAGCTCATCACCGCCGTACCCACATTGGCTTTGGCAAACCGACTGGTCAGCCCCCACGCAAACAACGCTGCCGGAAGCAGCACCGCCAACACACCGCAAGCCAGCGACAGCGCCACCGACTTGCTGAAGAAAACCAGCGCCAGCAGCACCGCGACCGACCCAAGAACCAACTGAAACAACACCACCCACCAGGGCGACGTTACAGGGTTAGCAGCCTTGACAGCCGCAATCTGCGCTTGTGTCAGGGGGACAAAAACAGGCTCTGCTTCATCGAATCCAGAGTCCTGCTGACTTGAAGGTGCTATTGTCCCCATTTACATTACGCTTACTTTACAGGCGCCGCCCAGTCAGTTCAGCCCGCGATTATAGGGAAAAAGCGCCGAGCGACCGCCACCGTATATTGACCTCTATCAAGTCACTGATGAATACTTCCAGCCCACCGCCACCCGACGCCGATCAGCCCAGCCTGATCCAGTACCCCTGCGCCTTTCCCATCAAGGTCATGGGCGTCCAAAACGAGCAACTGGTCGCCGCCATCACGCACATCGCGCAGCAGTTCGACCCCGGCTTTGACGCCACCACGGTGACGCTGCGCCCCAGCAAGGGCGGCAACTACCTGGGCGTGACGATCACCATCAACGCCACCAGCCGCGCGCAGCTTGACGAGCTGTACCGTACGCTGTCCACGCATCCGCTGGTGAAAGTGGTGCTGTAACCATGCCCACACTTGACTGGCTTAACCGTGCCGCCGCTTTCACGAGCGCCGACCAAGTGCCCTACCGGCTGCTGGAGCAGGTGTCTGCCCATGGCACGCCCAGCGCTGACAACCTGCTGATTCAGGGCGACAACCTCGAAGCGCTCAAAGCACTGCTGCCGTTTTACCGGGGACAGGTCAAATGCATTTTTATTGACCCACCGTACAACACGCGCAGCGCGTTTGAGCATTACGACGACAACCTGGAGCACGCCCAATGGCTTTCCATGATGCTGCCGCGCCTGCAACTGTTACGCAAGCTGCTGCGCGACGATGGCTCGATCTGGGTCACGATTGACGACAACGAGGGGCATTACCTCAAGGTGCTGATGGATGAGGTGTTTGGGCGGGGGAATTTTGTGGCGAATGTGGTTTGGCAGAAACGCTATTCCCGCGACAATAATTCAGCACTTGGTGACGTTCATGACAACGTTCTTTGTTACGCACGGAATCCCGAATTATTCAAACAAGCTCGTAATCGCGTCGAACCTGACGAAAAAACTCGCTCAGCTTACAAGAATCCCAACAATGACCCCAAAGGCCCGTGGCGTCTTGTTCCCATGACTGGCGCTGGTCTGCGCCCAAACCAGCAGTACCCGATCACTACACCCAGCGGAAAGGTGGTCTACCCTTCGGCAGGTCGGCACTGGGCTGTACTCGAACCGAAGTATTTGTCATACGTTCAGAGCAGAACTGTATTTTTTGGGAAAAACGGAGACTCCCAGCCTGGAGTTCTGCGATATTTATCGGAAGTTGAAGGGCTTGTTCCATGGACATGGTGGCCCCATGAAGAGGTCGGACACACCGATGAGTCTAAAAAAGAAGTAATGGTTTTGTTTGGAGGCGACAACGCTTTTGATACCCCCAAACCCGAACGTCTCCTTCAGCGCATCCTCCATATCGCCACTAACCAAGGCGACCTCGTCCTAGACAGCTTCCTCGGCTCCGGCACCACCGCTGCCGTGGCGCACAAAATGGGCCGCCGCTGGATCGGCATCGAGATGGGTGAACACGCCGCCACGCACTGCCTGCCGCGCCTGCAAAAAGTCATCGATGGCGAGCAGGGCGGCATCAGCAAAGCCGTCGGCTGGGGGCCAAACGCCAACGATGCCAGCACTACAGGTGCCTTGTTTGCTGAGGCGGGCACATGGAACGGTGGTGGCTTTCGCTTCATGCGTCTGGGCGCACTGGTGTTTGATGCACACGGCCGCATCCACCCCGACGTGCGTTTTGCCACGCTGGCGGCGTTCATCTGGCAGCAGGAAACCGGCAGTGCATGGGCGGGCAACGCAAACCCAACCGACCCCGGTGATGCGGCCAATGCACCGGCGAAGCAAGCCCGGCCAGGCACACCCTACCTTGGAACACACTACATTTTCAATAGCTGCTCAAGCAATGAAAACAAGGGCTATAGCCCTATTTCTTCTATAAAAACGGCACAGTGCTCAATCTACCTGTTGTTCAATGGCATCCTCAAAGACAAGCGCCCGGCCAGCGGCAATGTGCTCACCCAGGCGGTGCTCGATGCCTTGCTGGCGCTGCACGCCCAAGTGCATGGTGCGGCCGCTGCCAGCGTGCCGCTGCTGGTGTTTGGCGAAGCCTGCCGCCTGGGGGCGCAGCGCCTGACGTTGGCGAATGTGAGCTTCAAGCACATTCCGTATGACGTGAAAGCACGGTAGCGATGAACAGCAACATGACCGCAAAAGACTTGCAAGCCTTTATCAGAGCGCGTTTTCCGCAAGAAGATGAACGCGTGGAGTGGAAGGAATGGGCCAGCCTGAAGTCCAACATTTCCGGCCGAAAGGGTGAAGACCTGGTGTCGTATGTATCGGCGCTGGCCAATATGGACGGTGGCTGCGTCGTGATTGGCGTCAAGGACAAATCGTTGGCCGTCACTGGCATTCAGGACTTTGCCGACTACACGCCAGAGAACATCATCCACCGAATCCTGGGCAAAACGCCCGGTCTGCCCTCCGTGGGGCTGAGCGTGGAAGCCTTGCAAGCCAGCGATACCGGCGCGGTGGTCTGGCTGGTGCATGTGCCACACCATGCGCCCAGGCAACCGGTGCACGCGCATGACAAGGCGTGGCAGCGCGATGGCGACAGTCTGGTGGAATTGCGACCAGACCGCCTGCGCGGCATTTTGACGGAGCTGATCGCAGGCCAGGACTGGAGTGCAGAGCTGGTGCCTAACGCGACCTTGGCCGATCTGGATGTGACGGCCATTGCCAAGGCCAGAGAAAAATTTGCCGCCAAGCACCAGCAGGAGCGCTGGGCTGGGGAAATCACGGGATGGAGTACCGAAGAGTTTCTGGACCGTGCCAAGATCACCCTGCACGGCAAGATCACCCGCACGGCCTTGCTATTGCTGGGTCTGCCCCAGAGCGTGGGGCTGCTGCCCAACAGCACCGCCGAAATCACCTGGAAAGTGCCCGACGAGCGTATTGCCAAGCATTTTGGCCCACCGTTTTTGCTCACAACCACAGAGGTGGGGCAGCACATCCGCAACCCCAACATCAAGCTGTTCCCGGCGACAGAGTTACTGGCCATCGAGTTGCCCCGCTATGACATCAAAGTCATCCTGGAGGGCCTGCACAACTGCATCGCACATCAAGATTACGAACAGGCCGGGCGCATTGTGGTGCTGGAAACGGTGGGACGGCTGCGCCTGAGCAACCTGGGCGGCTTTGTGGATGGCAAACCCGAAGACTATTTCACCGGCGAGCGTACGCCCAGCGTGTACCGCAACAACTGGTTAGCGGTTGCCATGAACAACATCGGCATGATCGACAAAGGTGGCTACGGTATCCGCGACATGGTGACCAGCCAGCGCAAGCGCTACTTGCCGTTGCCGGACTATGAAGGGTCGACACGCGCCGAGACCGTGTTCAACATCTATGGCCAGCAGATTGATGAGAATTACAGTCGGTTATTGATGGAGCATACGGACTTGCCCATGGAGCAGGTTATCTGGCTAGACCGAGTGCAAAAGAAACTCAAGGTAGCCGACGAGCAAGCAAGTCTGCTGCGCAAAGCCAAATTGATCGAGGGACGCAAACCCAACTTCTTTGTCAGTGCCGTGGTCGCCAAAGTCACCAATACACAAAACCAATACGTGCTAAACAAGGGTTTTGACGACGAACATTACAAACGAACCATTCTGAAGCGGCTGCGACTTGGTCCAGCGACTGGGGATCAGCTACGCCAGCTCGTACTCAATAAATTGCCTGATGTGCTGTCAACTAAGGAAAAAGAAACCAAAGTCAAAAACTTGCGCACTGCTTTGCGGTTGCGTGGTTTAGAAGGCGTTTTCATCGAAGTAGCCCCCACAGGGCCTGCGCGTGGTGCGGGCGCTATCTGGCGCATCAAGGAATAAAAGTTGTTTAACAGGCACAAAGAAATTTTTAGTTAAACAACTTTTTGCCTGTTTCAAAAGAAATTATTCAATTAATTCAAATAGTTAGAATTGTTTAACCGCTGAAAATTTATTTGAACTATCCGTAGTTTTAACCCATGACCACCCTCACTCTCAAGTCGTACCAACAAGCCGCGCTGGACAGCTTGACGGCGTTTGCGCGTTCGGCGCAGCTTAAGGGCCCGGCGCTGGCGTTTGGTGAACTCAGTGGCCGCGCCTACAACCCGGAACCGTTTGCTGCCGTGCCCTGCGTGTGCCTGCGCATCCCCACCGGTGGTGGCAAAACCATCATGGCGGCACACGCCGTGCCGTTGCTGGCGCGCCAATGGCTGGCATCAGATGCACCGGTGGTGCTGTGGCTGGTGCCCAGCGACACCATTCGCAGCCAAGCGTTAAAGTGCCTGCAAACGGCTGGTCACCCGTACCGCGAGGCTTTGGTGGCGGCCTATGGTGCGGGGGTGCAGGTGTGTGAGTTGGACGACGTGGCGCAGATTGCGCCGTCTGATTGGGGCCAGCGTGCCGTCATTGTGGTGGCCACCATCCAGAGCTTTCGCATTGACGACACCGACAAGCGCAACGTCTATAGCTTCTCGGAGCGCTTTGAGCGGCACTTCCAAGGCTGCACACAGGCACGGCTACAGGTGCTGCACGGCTTGCCCGACGCGGTGGTGACGGCTGACGAGGCCGCCGCAGACAGCAAGGGCGGCATCCTGAAAAGCTTTGCCGGTCAGCCACGCTGGAGCCTGGTGAACTGGCTGGCACTGCACGAACCCATCGTCATCGTGGACGAGGCACACAACACCAAAACCGACAAGAGTTTTACCGCCTTGAAGCGGCTGAACCCCAACATCATTCTGGAGCTGACCGCCACCCCCGTGCCCGGCAAAACCAACGTGCTGTACCACGTCAGCGCGCAAGAACTGGCAGCAGAGAGCATGGTCAAGCTGCCGATTGCCCTGGCCGAGCACCCGCAGGGCTGGCCGCAAGCGGTGTTTGCCGCCGTGCAAACCCAAAACGCGCTGGAGGCCGAAGCCCTCAAGGACGAGGCCGCTGGCAACGGCTACCTGCGCCCGATCGTGCTGTTTCAAGCGCAAAACGTCAACGACGAGGTGCCACCAGAAGCCTTGCGCCTGTACCTGCAAGACGAGTTGCACATTCCGGTTGAGCACATCGTGGTGGCTACCGGTGACACCCGTGAGCTGGACGGCCTGGACTTGAGCGCACGCACTTGCCCGGTGCGTTTTGTCATCACCGTGCAAGCCCTGCGCGAAGGCTGGGACTGCCCGTTTGCCTACGTGCTGTGCTCGCTGCAAAAGCTCTCCAGCGCCACGGCGGTCGAGCAGCTGCTGGGCCGCGTGCTGCGCATGCCTTACGCCAAACGGCGTGGGCGCGAGGCGCTGAACAAGGCCTACGCCCATGTGTGCGAGGCCCAGTTTTCCAGCGCGGCACACGAGCTGGCCGACCGCCTGATCAACCACATGGGTTTTGAGGCGCTGGACGTGGCCTCGATGATCGTGCAGCAAGCCAGCTTGCCATTGTTTGAATCAAATCAGGCTCTAGCCCATGTGGAATATGCGCCAGTAGCTACTGTTTTTGAAGCAATGTCCGCCTCACCAGAGCTGCTGGGCATGGCTGGGGTGAGCGCGGTGCAGGTGGCAGGCAGCGCCAGCGTGCAGGTCAATGGCCCGATTTCTGCCGAACTGGAGACCGCGCTGCTGGCGCAGGTGCGCGGGGCCAAAAAGCAGGCGCAGGTGCGTGACAAAGTGGCCGAACACAACGCCCTGGTATGCGCCCAGGCCGCGCCCGCCTCGCGCGGCGCACAGTTCGCCCCGGTGCCCGGCTTGGCGTATCGCACCACAACGCAAGGCCAGCTTTGGCCGCTGGAGCGCGAGGCTGTGCTGGAGACCCTGGAGCTGGACTTGCTCACCCCCGACGCAGTGCAGTTGCCCGGCTTTCACGTGGTGGAGCAATCCAACACGTTTGAGATTTACCTCAAAGACGCACACGTGCAGATGCGCGCAGCCGATGCCAACCAAATCGCGTTTGACTATGGCTCAAGCACCATCGCCGCTGACGACCTGGTGCGCTGGCTAGACCAGTCGCTGTTTCAAAAACTGCCCGAGTTCACCCAAACCCAGCGCCGCAGCTACTTTGCTGCGGTGGTCAACCACCTGCTGAATGAAAAAGGCCTGTCACTGGTGGCCTTGGCCAAGGCGCGCTTCAAACTGGCACAAGACATTGAAGCCCATGTGGGCGACCTGAAAGACCGCGCTGCCAAAACGCAATTTCGCCAGCTGGTGTTGGAAGAAGCCTGGCAAATTTCGCCCGACTGGCAGCACCCGCTGGTGTTTGAGCCCAACCGTTACCCGGCACCCGCGGGCTCGCGCTACCCCGGGCGCTACCAGTTTGCCAAGCACTTTTACCCAGTGCTGGCAGACTTGAAAGACGGCGGCGAAGAATTTGCCTGCGCCCAGCTGCTGGACCATCACCCGGCTGTGAAACACTGGGTGCGCAACCTCGACACCGCCCCCTGCGGCTTTGGCCTGGCCACCTCACGCGGGCGTTTTTACCCCGACTTTGTGGCTGAACTGACAGACGGCCGCATCGCCGTGATCGAATACAAGGGTGCGCATTTGCTCAATGATCCGTATGAGATCGAGAAACGCCAGGTGGGCGAACTGTGGGCGCGCACCAGCGGCGGGCGCTGCGTGTTTGGCTACGTGGTGAAAGACCGCGCCGGTGTCGGCCTAGCCGACCAACTCAACCAGCTGCTGAACAATTAATGGGGGTCAGATTCCAATTAAATCGCATCCGACGCAAAAGACATGGAAAACAATTCGACTCTGACCCCCATTCATCTCCAGCCGCGAGCAGTTGGACGAGTTGTACCGAACACTATCGACCCACCCCTTGGTCAAGGTTGTTTTGTAGGTGCAAACGTCATGTCAGAAAAAAATAATTGGAATCTGACCCCAATTAACTTGGGACGCAGACTGGCTTACGAGCCCACCTACGCGGCTATGCAGGACTTTACGGCGGCGCGTACCGACAGCACCCCTGACGAACTATGGATATGCGAGCACACTCCGGTTTATACACAAGGGCTGGCGGGCAAAAAAGAGCATATCTTCAACCCCGGAAACATCCCCGTGGTGCAAACCAACCGGGGCGGCCAGGTCACTTACCACGGCCCGGGGCAGGTGGTGGCTTACCCGTTGCTGAACTTGAAACGCCGTGGCTATTTCGTCAAGGAATACGTCTATCGCATTGAAGAGGCGGTGATCCGCACACTGCTGCACTTTGGCGTAACCGGCCACCGCGTGGCGGGTGCGCCCGGCATTTATGTGCGGCTGGACGACCCGGCCGGCCACGCGCTGCTGCCACAACGACCTTCTAAATCGGGGTCGGATCCGGCCGCGCAGCGGAACGGCTCTGACCCCAATTTTGAAGGCCTGGGCAAAATCGGCGCTTTAGGTATCAAGGTCAGTCGCAACTGCACCTACCACGGCGTGGCGCTGAACGTGGCGATGGACCTGGAACCCTACTCGCGCATCAACCCCTGCGGTTACCAGGGGCTGCAAACTGTGGACCTTTTTACAATCGGCGTTTCTGCAAGCTGGCGAGAAGTGGCTGACGTGTTCAGCAAAAAACTTTCGGCTTACCTTGCCCCCTGATGCCGTCATTGCAAATGCAGCAAGGCAATCCATTGCAAACCAATGCATGGACTGCCGCGCTACGCTCGCAGTGGCAACCCAACAAGCAGCTTATGAATACCTCAAAAGAATCCAACACGGTACGCGAACCCCAAAGCGCCGAGCTCTACGACGCTACGGCCAAACAAAAGTCTGCCGCCAAGCTGTCACGCATTCCGGTCAAGGTGGTGCAGGGTGAGGTGCTGCGCAAGCCGGAGTGGATTCGCGTCAAGGCCGGCAGCCCAACCACCCGGTTTTATGAAATCAAGGACGTGCTGCGCGCCAACAAGCTGGTGACCGTGTGCGAGGAAGCCAGCTGCCCCAACATTGGTGAATGCTTTGGCCACGGCACCGCCACCTTCATGATCATGGGCGACAAATGCACGCGGCGCTGCCCGTTTTGCGATGTCGGCCATGGCCGCCCCGACCCGCTCGATGCCAACGAGCCCATCAACCTGGCCAACACCATTGCCCAGCTCAAGCTCAAATACGTGGTCATCACCAGCGTGGACCGTGACGACTTGCGCGACGGCGGCGCGGGGCACTTTGTGGCATGCATTCAAAGCATCCGCGAAAAGTCGCCGCAGACGCAAATCGAGGTGCTTGTACCCGACTTTCGCGGCCGCGACGACCGCGCGCTCGAAATCCTCAAGGCCGCGCCACCCGACGTGATGAACCACAACCTGGAGACCATCCCGCGCCTGTACAAAGAAGCGCGCCCTGGCTCGGACTACCAATTCAGCCTGAACCTGCTGAAAAAATTCAAGGCGCTACACCCCGACGTACCGACCAAAAGCGGCCTGATGGTGGGCCTGGGTGAAACCGACGACGAGATTCTGGACGTGATGCGCGACATGCGCGCGCACGGCATCAACATGCTGACCATTGGCCAGTATCTGGCCCCTTCTACCTCCCACCTGACGGTCAAACGCTACGTGCACCCGGACGTGTTCAAGATGTTCGAAGCCAAAGCCTACGAGATGGGTTTCAGCCACGCCGCCGTGGGCGCCATGGTGCGCAGCAGCTACCACGCCGATCAGCAGGCCGGCCACGCTTTAGCCAACGCCAGTGCATAATGCTATTATTAGCATAGCTATTTAGACTTGATTGACAAGGGCTAGAGGTCAATTTGGCATCAAACCATCAACCCATGCATGGGCTCTGGCTGGACCTGGCCACGCTGGTGCAGCGCTGCGACAGCGCCACCTACGCGCGTGGGCTGGATTTGTACCGCAACCAGCGCGTGCTCGACCTGACGATCGAACCGCTCAAAGACTACTGGCTCTTGCTGGGCGAGGTGCAGGGCAGCCAGCGCCGCCCGTATGAATTGTCCATCGAGGTCAGGCGCGGCGCTAACGGCCAGGTGCTGGAATGGGACAGCGACTGCACCTGCCCGGTAGGCTACCAATGCAAGCACGGCGTGGCGCTGTTGATCAAGGCCGCCTACAAAGGCGCGCAACTGCTGGGCCAGGCCCCACCCGCGCGTCCCGCGCCCAAGGCCATGACCTCAGAGCAAGCGCAGGCGCAGCGCAAGATGCTCGAAGAGCGTGTGAAGGAAATCGCCCGGCTGGAAGCCCAGGCGCAGGTGATGCGCTGGCTTAAAGAGGTGGAGCGCAGCAACCAGGCGCAGGCCAACCCGGTTGCCCAACGCAGCCCGCAAGCCGAGCGACACGAGCAATTTTTGTACATGCTGACGATCCAGGGGCCGCAAAGCGCCAGCCCGCAGCTGATGCTGGAGGTGATGCTGTCTTACCCCAAAGTGGCAGGCGGCTGGGCCAAGCCCAAGTCGATGCGCTTTTTCCCGGAAAAAGGCCAACCGGTGTTTGACCTGGCCTCTGAAGCCGACCACGACGTATTGCAACTGATGAAGGCGCTGCCCAGCGTGGGCAGCGGCTATTACTACAGCTACAGCAACAAATCCAAAGTGACGCCCGAGGGCAAGTACGGTGTGGAGGCACTGCAAAAAGCAGCCAGTACCGGGCGGCTGTACATCAGCGACGGCAAGGGCGCGCTGGGTAACCCGGTGCAGTGGGGCGCGTCGCAACCCATCAGCTGGGCCTGGCACGAAGTCACCACAGCACAATCGGCAGAAGACATGTGGGCGCTGCGCGCCCGGTTGACCCACAGTGAAGCCAAACTCTGCCTGAACACCCCCCCGCTGTATCTGGACGCGGCCAACAGTCTGTGCGGCCCGGTGGATGTGCACGGCATGAGCATGGGGCAGGTCACGGCCTTGCTCAAGGCACCTGCAATGCAAGCGCAGGCCCTCAAGGCGTTGCAAAACGAGCTGGTGCAACAACTTGGGCCGGTGCCGCTGCCGCCCGTCATTGAACCCATGCCCACGTTGTCTGGCCTGACGCCGCGCGCCTGCCTGCAGCTGCACCCCAGCGCACCGCAAGACGTTGCAAGCTGCGGGCTGATCCAGGCCACCTTGCGTTTTGCCTACGGCGAGCACCGTGGCTGGTGGGTGGGCCAGGGTCAGACCGTGGTGCTTGAAACCGCGCAGGGGCGCGTGCTGCTGCAACGCGACGCGCAGGTCGAGCTGGAAATGATGGCCTTGCTGATGGACCTGGGGCTGACCAGCCTGCGCGCGGGCGTGTTTGGCATGACCGGTGCCGGGGCACAGCAAACCTGGCTGCAATGGGCAGACAGCGACTACGCCGCGCTGCGCGATGCCGGCTTTGAAGTCACGCTGGACGACAGCTTGCAAGACTGGATCAGCCACGCTGACGCACTGGACGTGGCCCTGCAACACCAGGGCGACGACGAAGCCACCTCGCCCTGGTTTGACCTGAGCTTGGGCATCGAGATCAACGGCGTGCGCCACAACATCCTGCCGATGCTGCCCAGTCTGATTGCCACTGCTGCGCAAAGCCCGCGCGACGCCACCACCGGCCTGCCCGACTTGCCGCCCTATTTGTACCTGTCCGCGCCTGCGGGCGGTTTCATCCGGGTGCCCAGCGACAACCTGAAACCCTGGCTGGGCGCCCTGCTGGAGCTGGTGGGCGACCGCGACCACGACTTTTCGGGCGACAGCCTGAAACTCTCGCGCATGGACGCCATGCGCACTGCCGCCAGCCTGGGCGAAGGCGCGGTGTGGGCCGGTGCACAGCACCTGCGCGAGATGGTGCAGCGCTTGAGCGGGCGTACCGAACTGCCCGAAGTGGCACTACCCACCAGCGTGAAAGCCCAGCTGCGCCCCTACCAGCAACAGGGCGTGAACTGGTTGCAGTTTCTGCGTGAATACGGGCTGGCGGGCATCTTGGCCGACGACATGGGGCTGGGCAAAACGCTGCAAACGCTGGCGCACATCCAGATCGAAAAAGACGCCGGCCGCCTGACGCACCCGGCGCTGATCATTGCGCCGGTGAGCCTGATGGGCAACTGGAAGCGCGAGGCCGAACGCTTTTGCCCGGATCTGCGCGCGCTGGTCATCCACGGTGCCGACCGGCACGAAGTGACTGGCAGCACGCACGACCACGACATCGTTATCGCGCCTTATTCGCTGCTGCCGCGCGACCGCGAAGGCTGGCTGCAGGGCCAATGGCACCTGGTGGCGCTGGACGAAGCGCAAAACATCAAAAACGCCAACACCCACGCGGCCGAGGTGGCCAGCGAGCTCAAAGCCCGCCACCGCCTGTGTCTCTCTGGCACACCGATGGAAAACAACCTGGGTGAAATCTGGAGTCTGTTCCACTTTTTGATGCCCGGTTTTCTGGGCAGCCAGAAGCGCTTTACCGAGCTGTTTCGCAAGCCCATTGAAAAGCAGGGCGACCCCGAGGCCATGTTCCAGCTGCGCGCGCGCGTCACACCGTTCATGCTGCGCCGCACCAAGGCGCTGGTCGCCGACGAGCTGCCGCCCAAGGTGGAAACCATCATGCGCGTGGAGCTCTCGGGCAAGCAGGCCGACCTGTACGAAACCATCCGGTTGGGCATGGAAAAAACCGTGCGCGAGGCGCTTGACGCCAAAGGCCTGGCCAAATCGCAAATCACCATTCTGGACGCGCTGCTGAAACTGCGCCAAGTCTGCTGCGACCCGCATCTGGTCAAACTGGCCGCTGCCAAAAAAGTGACCACGTCGGCCAAGCTGGAGCAGTTGATGACCATGCTGCCTGAAATGCTCAAAGAGGGACGACGCATTCTGCTGTTCTCGCAGTTCACCACCATGCTGACGCTGATAGAAGCCGAGCTGGCGCAGCGCAACATCAAGTGGGTGAAGCTTACCGGCCAAAGTCAAAAGCGCGACGACCTGATCAACCAGTTCACCAGCGGCGAAGTACCGCTGTTTTTGATCAGCCTGAAAGCCGGTGGCGTGGGCCTGAACCTGCCACAAGCCGACACCGTGATCCACTACGACCCGTGGTGGAATCCGGCGGTGGAAAACCAGGCCACCGACCGCGCGCACCGCATCGGCCAGACCAAAAGCGTGTGGGTGGTCAAGCTGGTGGCGCAGGGCACGATTGAGGAACGCATCCTGGCGCTGCAAGAGCGCAAAGCCGCGCTGGCCGACAGCATGTACAGCGGCTCGGTGGGGCGCAAGCAGCCGCTGTTTTCTGAAAGCGATTTGCAGGAGTTGCTCAAGCCGCTCTCTAAATAAGAGTAGGGTGCGCTTGCTGGATGGGCGCTGTAGGGATAAATAGCTTGTGAGTTGCATGGCTGCCAAACTCACCCAGTCAGGCCGTAGCCAGCGCAAATGCGGCTACCGGCACTCAGCAGGTGACGTCAATGCGTTTGCCGCTATAGTCCGATTCAACTCAGCTTCAGCTCAACGGAGATCGTCATGACAGTCGTCACTTCCCGTCCTATCGCATTAAAAATTGACCCATCCATCAGCGACCGCGTCAAACGACTGGCCAACGCCCGGCAGCGCACGCCCCACTGGGTGATGCGTGAAGCCATCACCCAATATGTTGAGCGTGAAGAAAAGCGGGAGATGTTTCGTCAGGATGCCATGCGGGCCTGGTCGGACTATCGGGAAACGGGGCTGCATGTGACGGCCCAAGAGGCCATCGACTGGCTCCAGACCTGGGGCGACGACCACGAAAAGCCTGCACCGGTATGCCACGCATAGACCTTGCGTCTTCGGCGCTGCACGACCTGCAGCGTTTGCGAGAATTTTTACGGCCCAAAAATCCAACCGCTGCAAGGCGTGCGGGTGCTGCCATTATCCAGGCCATCCAAATACTTGCAACGCATCCAAAAATTGGGCGTCCCGTAGAAGAAATGGAAATTGAGTACCGCGAACTGGTCATCGATTTTGGTGACAGTGGCTACATTGCGTTGTACCGCTATGTCGATGATGCGGTGACGGTTTTGTCTTTTCGGCACCAAAAAGAAGCTGGCTATTTGAGCGATTGATATCGATTCATTTGTGGGCGCTGGTCAGTGCATCGGACCATCTGTGCCAAACAAATCTTGCATGAATTTGGCGGTCAAAATAGAGCCCAACCACTGGGTGAGTTGTTCCTCACTGGCAGCATTCAGATGGATTTGCGCCCACTCTGGCACGGGACCGAATCGAAATTAAAGTTGCAGGGCTACTGCTCTGGTATAGCCCTCGTCTCAGCCTGATCGAAGACGAACTGGTCAAGCGCAACATCAAGTGGATCAAGCTCACCGGGCAAAGCCAGAAGCACGACGCGCTGATTGACCAGTTCACCAGCGGTGACGTGCCCTTGTTTTTGATCAGCCTGAAAGCCGGTGGCACGGGCCTGAACCTGCCACAAGCCGATACCGTGATCCACTACGACCAGTGGATGGAGTCCCGGCGGTGGAAAAACAGGCCACCGACCGAGCGCATCGCATCAGCCAGAGCAAAAGCCTGTGGGTGGTGATACTGGTGGCGCAGGGCACGATTGACGAACGCATCCTGGCGCTGCAAGCTTGCAAAGCCGCTTTATCCGAGAGCATGTACAGCGGCTCAGTTGGGCGCAAACAGCCGCTGTTGAGTGAAAGCGATTTGCAGAAGTTGCTCAAGCCGCGATCCAGATAGACGCGGATGGACGTCAGTCAAGACCACGCTTGCTAAGATGCGCCCTTTTTCCCGTTGCTGCGATGCCGATGATTGCCCACCCCCAGTCGATGCACTTTGCCGACGCCTTGCCGTTGCAAAGCGGGGCGTTGCTGCGCGACTATCGGCTCAGCTTTGAAACCTATGGCCAGCTCAACGCTGACAAGTCCAACGCGGTGCTGATCTGCCACGCGCTCAACGCCTCGCACCATGTCGCGGGCGTGTACCCGGGGCAAGAAAAGTCCGAGGGCTGGTGGGACAACATGATCGGCGCGGGGAAACCGCTCGATACCGACCATTTTTTTGTCATCGGGGTCAATAACTTGGGCTCGTGCTTTGGCTCCACCGGCCCGATGCACACGCACCCCGACACCGGCAGAATCTATGGCGCCGACTTCCCGGTGGTTACCGTGGAAGACTGGGTCGACGCGCAGGCGCGGCTGCTGGACGCGCTGGGCATTGAACAGCTCGCCGCCGTCATGGGCGGCAGTCTGGGAGGCATGCAAACGCTCAGTTGGGCGCTGCAATACCCGCAGCGCGTGCGCCACGCGGTGGTGATTGCCAGCGCACCCAATCTAACGGCGGAAAACATTGCCTTTAACGAAGTGGCGCGGCGCGCCATCCAGACCGACCCCGACTTTCATGGCGGGCATTTTTACCAGCACGGCACGGTGCCCAAGCGGGGCCTGCGCATTGCCCGCATGATCGGCCACATCACTTACCTGAGCGACGACGTGATGAACGCCAAATTTGGCCGCAAACTGATCGCCGCCACGCAAAGCGAAGCTGAACGCAATTTCTTTTACAGCACGCTCGAGGCCGAGTTCCAGATTGAGAGCTATCTGCGCTACCAGGGTGACAAGTTTGCCGAGTACTTTGACGCCAACACCTATCTGCTGATCACCCGGGCGCTCGACTACTTTGACCCGGCGCGCGCGTATGGTGGCAACCTCAGTCTGGCGCTGGCGCGTGCCACAGCCAAATTTTTGCTGGTGAGCTTTACCACCGACTGGCGCTTTGCTCCGGCGCGTAGCCGAGAGATTGTGAAGGCACTGCTCGACAACCAGCGCGACGTGACGTATGCGGAGATAAACGCGCCCCACGGGCATGATGCTTTTTTGCTCGATGACCCTCGCTACTTAAGCGTAGTCAGCTCTTATTTCAAGAGCGTTCTGAAAGAACTGGAGGGCCAGGCATGAGCGCGGCTCAGGCGCAAACGCAGGCCAATGCCATCCAGCGCGTGCTGGCCGAGCTGGTGCCCCTTGGCTCGCGCGTGCTTGACCTGGGCTGTGGTGACGGCGCCATGCTGGCTTACCTGCAGCAAACGCGTGGTTGCAGTGGCTATGGCATTGAAATTGACGACGCCAATGTGCTCGCTTGCGTGCAACGCGGCGTCAATGTCATCCAGCTCAACCTGGACGAGGGCCTGTCGATGTTTAACGACGCCTCGTTTGACGTAGTGCTACAGATCGACACCCTGCAACATCTGCGCAACGCCGAGGTCATGTTGCGCGAGACGGTGCGTGTAGGGCGCATAGGCATTGTGGCGTTTCCAAACTTTGCACACTGGCCCAACCGCTTGAGCGTACTTAAGGGGCGCATGCCCGTCACCAAGCGCCTGCCCTACCAGTGGTTTGACACCCCCAACATCCGCGTTGGCACACATGCCGACCTGGGCGCGTTGGCGCGCTCAAATGGCCTGACGGTGCAGGACAGCTTCGGTATCCACGAAGGCACCGTGGTGCGCCTGTTGCCCAACTTGCTTGCTGGCACATCGGTCTATAAACTCGCACGCTAATCGTTGCGATATTTTTCAACTACAACAGGCTGCCCCTCATGCCGCACACCAAAGCCACCCTCTTCGACGCCGTTCGCGCCGGCGACCTGCAATTGGCCAATCGCATCGTCATGGCGCCGCTCACGCGTAATCGCTCACCCAACGCTGTTCCCACAACGTTGGCCGTGCGGTATTACGCGCAGCGCGCCAGCGCCGGCTTGCTTATTACTGAGGCCACCGCCATCAGCCAGCAGGGCCAGGGCTACGCGGATGTTCCCGGTCTGTACGCCGAAGAACAGGTGGAAGCCTGGAAGCCGGTCACACAGGCGGTGCACGCCGCAGGCGGCAAGATCGTCTGTCAGCTCTGGCACGTGGGCCGCGTGTCGCACACCAGCCTGCAGCCCGGTGGCTGCAAACCGGTAGCACCGTCGGCCATCACGGCCAAAACCAAGACCGTACTGATCCACGACGGTGTGCCCAGCTTTGTGGAAACATCCGAGCCACGCGCCCTGCAAGCCTACGAGCTGCCCGACATCGTGCACGCCTACGTGGCCGCAGCGCGCAACGCTGTTGATACCGCTGGTTTTGATGGCGTTGAAATCCATGCTGCCAACGGCTACCTGATCGACCAGTTTCTTAAAAGCGGCTCGAACCAGCGGCGCGACGACTTTGGCGGCAGTATTGAAAACCGCGCGCGTTTTGCACTCGAAGTGGTGCGTGCCGTGACCGACGCCGTGGGCGCGGGGCGCGTGGGCATTCGCCTGTCACCGGTGACGCCGGCCAACGACGCTTTTGACCCCGACCCGCAGCCCTTGTTTGACTACCTGGTGCGCGAGTTGGCTGCGTACCAGCTGGCCTATGTGCACGTCATTGAAGGTGCCACGGGCGGCCCGCGTGAATTGCCCGACCGCCCGTTTGACTATGTTGCCCTGCGCCGCGCTTACCGCGCCGCTGGCGGGCGCGGTGCCTGGATGGTCAATAATGGCCTGGACAAGACGTTGGCCGAACAGGTCGTGCGCGAAGGCGCTGACCTGGTGGCGTTTGGTCGGCCGTTCATTGGCAACCCGGATCTGGTGGAGCGCGTGCGACGCAACAAGCCGTTTGCTGAAAGCGACCGCACCACCTGGTATGGCGGTGGTGCCAAGGGCTACACCGACTACCCCACGCTGGGCAAGTCTTGATCGCTTGCCCTACGCAAGTTGCCAAGCTGTCAGGCCTGTGACAATCATCTCCGGCTTATCCGACTTAGGAATTCATCATGCTCGAATCAAAAGACCACAATCAACTGGTCGCGCGTCGTCTTTCTGTGTGGTCCTTGGTGGGGCTGGCTTTGGTGCTGGCGCTGGTCGCGCTGGCCATTGGCGTGATTGAATGGCGCAGCACCCAGGCGATGCGCGTTTCGGCCATTGCCGAGCGTATCATGGGTGTGGTGTCGGTGGCCGACGCCGCAGACCATACCAACCGCGAACTGGCAGTGCGCAATTTCGCCAAGTTCCGCAGCGAGTTCGACCCCGCTCCCACGTATCAAAAGGATAACGGCGAGGTGCTCAGCTTTGGTGTGCCGGTGAACAATGATTTTTCTGCGGTGGATAAATTCACCAAAGATACCGGCGGCGTGGCCACGGTATTTGTGCGCAAGGGCGACGACTTTGAACGCGTCACCACATCGCTCAAAAAACAGGACGGATCGCGTGCCATGGGCACGCTGCTGGGCACCGGTCACCCAGCGTACCAGTTGATGCTGGCGGGGCAAACCTACACCGGCCCGGCGGTCTTGTTCGGCAAGCCTTACATGACGCATTACGAGCCCATCAAGGACGCCAGCGGTGCCGTGATTGGCATTTTCTTTATTGGCAATGACATTTCGCTACAGCAGGCGTCGCTGGACAAGCAAATTTCAGAGGTGCGTTTTTTTGACACTGGCGGCGCTTATCTGATCGAATCCAGGGGCACTGTGACTGAGTCGCGGTTTGTATTGCATCCAACGGCCAAGGGCAAGAAGGTGCTTGAGGTTTTCCCTCAAGCTGAAAAGTTTTTGACGGCATTGACGGCGCAGCATGACGGCGCGCTGCTCGATGCCGTCGCGCTGCTGGGTACCAACAGCGGCCCACGCTGGGCCGTGTTCCATAAATTTGAAAAGGGCAACCAGTGGCTCGTGGCCGATGTCAGCGCGCGTGAGGCGATGGCGCAGTACTGGGTCAACATGAGCATCATCTGGGCGCTGCTGGCGGCCACGGCTGTGCTGTTGGGCGTGGGCTTGTACTTTGCTATCCACAGTGCGGTGAGCAAACCGCTGGGTGAGTTGACGGCAGCGGTCACAGCGGTGGCGCACGGCGACCTGACGCAGGCTTTTCATTCGCAACGACGCGACGAAATTGGTGCCTTGGTTGGACAGACCGACGCCATGCGCGCACGCTATTTGCAAGCCTTGCAACAGGTACGCCAGGCGGCACAGCACATCAGCACCGCCAGTGCTGAAATCGCCAGTGGCAACCAGGACCTGAGCAACCGCACCGAGCAAACCGCCAGTAATCTGCAAAGCACCGCCAGCAGCATGGCGCAGTTGACCGGCACGGTGCAACACTCGGCCGATTCAGCGCATCAGGCCAACCAGCTCGCCACCACGGCGGCCGAGGTGGCTGCGCGCGGCGGTGCCGTGGTGGGCGAGGTGGTCACCACCATGAACGACATCAACCAAAGCTCACACAAGATCGCCGACATCATTGGCGTGATCGACGGCATTGCGTTCCAGACCAACATCCTGGCGCTCAATGCGGCCGTGGAAGCCGCACGCGCGGGTGAGCAAGGGCGCGGCTTTGCGGTGGTGGCCAGCGAGGTGCGCAGCTTGGCCGGGCGCAGCGCGGAGGCGGCCAAGGAAATCAAGGCGCTGATCAACGAATCGGTGGGCAAGGTGGAATCAGGCTCCAAGCTGGTACAAAACGCCGGCGACACCATGAGCGAGATCGTCAGTTCGATCAAACGCGTGTGCGACATCATGGGCCAGATCAGCAGCGCGGCGGCAGATCAGTCAGAGGGCATTGGCAGCGTCAACGCGGCAGTGGGTGAGCTCGACCAGATGACGCAACAAAACGCCGCGCTGGTGGAACAGTCTGCGGCTGCGGCTGAAAGCCTGCGCGAACAAGCGCAGCGGCTTGAGCAGGCGGTGTCAGTGTTCCGGCTCAGCGACACTCCATCGCACGGCACGCCGCAGTTGTCCGCATCGCACGGCGCGTCACAGTTATCGGCACCACGCGCCGCGCCACGCCTGACACAGCGGCCCGCACCCAAGCAGTTGGCCGCCAGAACAGCAGCTCCCAGATTGGCGCAAAACAAGTTATCGGCCATCGGCCACAGTAAAGCCTAGGAAACTGCCATGAATGCATTAGTACCCACCAGCGTGCTCAACGCCGCACAGCTCCAGCAACGCATCAGCGCGTGCTGGGACGATGACTTGGTGCGCCAGCTTACCGACTACATTGCGGTGCCGGCCAAGTCGCCCATGTTTGACCCCGAGTGGGTGCAGCACGGTTTTATCGAGCGCGTGGTGCAAAGCGCCGCCGACTGGGTGCGCTCGCAAAAAGTGGCCGGGCTGCAACTGGAAATTGTGCGCCTGCCGGGCCGCACGCCGCTTCTTTTTTTTGAAGTTGCAGCGCACTCTGGCGCTTCTAATAATATAGCTTCTAGTGCATGCTGCACAAGCGCTAGCGAGCAAAACGATACTACGCATCCAGAGACCGTCCTGATCTATGGTCACCTGGACAAGCAGCCTGAATTCACCGGCTGGCGCAGTGACCTTGGGCCGTGGACACCCGTCTATGAAGACGGCATGCTCTACGGCCGGGGGGGTGCCGACGATGGCTACGCGGTGTACGCCGCCATCACCGCCATTGCCGCTATTCAGGCGCAAGGCGCGGGCCATCCGCGCATCGTGGGCCTGATCGAAACCAGCGAAGAAAGCGGCTCGCCCGACCTGGGGCCTTACATCGACGCGTTGCGCCCCCGACTGGGCGATGTGAGCCTGGTGGTGTGCCTGGATTCGGGCGCTGGCAACTATGACCAGCTCTGGATCACCAACAGCCTACGCGGCAACGTCACCGGCGTGTTGCGCGTCGAGGTACTCACCGAGGGCGTTCATTCGGGCGATGCCAGCGGCGTGGTGCCGTCGAGCTTTCGCGTCTTGCGCCATGTGCTCGACCGGCTGGAAGACAGCGCCAGCGGCCGTCTGTTACCCGCCAGCCTGCACTGCGAAGTGCCCGCCGACCGCCTGGCCGAGGCGCGCGCGACTGCGGCCATATTGGGTGACGAGCTGTTCAAACGATTCCCGTGGGCGCACGCCAACTGCACCGGTAGCGGCCCAAGCGTGCTGCCCACCGCCACCGAACCGCTCCAGGCGTTGCTGGCGCGCACTTGGGCGCCGACGCTGAGCGTGACCGGGGTTGAAGGCCTGCCAGATTTGCAAAATGCCGGCAACGTGCTGCGCCCGGCCACTTCGTTCAAGCTGTCGGTGCGCCTACCCCCACTGGTGGACGCCGCCCAAGCGGTGCAGCAACTCAAAACATTGCTGGAAGAGAACGCGCCTTACCAAGCCCGTGTGACGTTTGAGCACGCCGAAGGGGCTAGTGGTTGGAATGCGCCCAGTACCGCGCCGTGGCTGCATGCCGCGCTACAACAAGCATCGCAAAACTGCTTTGGCGCGCCCTACGCCACCATCGGCCAGGGCGGCACCATCCCGCTGATGAATATGCTCGAAAAAAGCTTCCCCAAGGCGCAGATGATGGTTTGCGGCGTGCTCGGCCCCAAAAGCAACGCGCACGGCCCGAACGAATTTCTGCACGTGCCCTACGCCAAAAAGCTCACCGCTACGGTGGCACAGGTGCTGGCAGCGGCTGGTGCTGCAAGAGAAATAAAATATTATTAGCAGGATATTGCAGGCGCGGACCGCCTCCGGACGCAGCGTCCGTGAGGCGGTCAAGTTTGGTTTACTTCGCCAGCGTCCAGTCGGAGCCCTTGATCTCAAGCATCTTGAAGGCCGACAAATCAAGGCCCATGTGGTCGGTGGCTGACATGTTGACCACGCCTCCAGTGCCCACATAGCCCTTGGTGGCTTCAATGGCATCGCGCACTTTGGCCTTGTCGGTGCTGCCCGCGCGTTTGATGGCATCCACCGCCAGCATCAGACCATCATAGGCATGCCCGCCAAAGGTGGAGACATCGGTTTTCCACTTGGCCTTGAAGGCATTGGCGTAGCCTTCGGCGACTGGTTTTTGTGGGTCGCCGGCGGCCAGCTTATTGGCCACCAACAAGGCGGCGGCGGGCAGGCGGATACCCTCAGCGGCTGGGCCAGACAGCTTGATGAACTCTTCAGAGGCCACGCCGTGGGCGTGGTACAGCGGTAGCGTCATGCCGAGCTGCTTGTAGTTTTTGGTTGCAATGGCCGGACCCTGACCCAGACCGATGATGAACACCGCCTGCACCCCGGCGGCGTTGCGAATCTTGGTGAGCTGCGGGCTCATGTCGGTGTCTTTGGGACCATAGGTTTCGTTGGCAACCAGATCAATGCCGTACTTGGCGACCACGCCCATGGCCTCTTTTTTGCCGGACTGGCCAAACCCACTGGTTTCCGTAAACAAGGCCACCTTGGTCAGACCACGCTTTTTCATGTCCTCAAACACTTTTTCAGCCGCCATGCGGTCGGTATGAGGTGTCTTGAAAATCCATTTTTTAACGGGCTCGATGATCACCACGGCACCGGCCAGCGAAATGAAGGGAATCTCTGCTTTTTCGACCAGCGGTGCCATCGACATGGTGGCTCCGGTGGTGGTACCGCCGACGATGATATCGACCTTGTCGTCGTCGATCAGGCGCTTGGCAAAGCCATTGGCCTTGCCGGCATTACTGCCATCGTCGTAGTGCACCAGCTCCAACTGACGACCGATCACGCCGCCTTTTTTGTTGATGTCTTCGACATACATCTGTAGCGTCTTGAGCTCTGGATCGCCTAAAAAGGCAGCCGGTCCAGTGACCGACAAGACCGAGCCGATCTTGATCGTGTCAGCGGCCATGGCGGCCAGTGTGCCAATCGCCAATGCGCTACCAATCACCAGTTTTTTCATTGTAAATTTCATGTTGTGTCTCCTACAGGGTTAAAAAAATCAAACCTTCTCTATTACCAGGGCAATGCCTTGCCCCACACCGATACACATCGTGCAAAGCGCATAACGCCCACCACGCCGTGCCAGTTCATACAGGGCGGTTGTCACCAACCGCCCGCCGCTCATACCCAGCGGATGCCCCATGGCAATAGCGCCACCGTTGGGGTTGACCCGCTCTTCGTCGTCCTTGAGTCCGAGCTCGCGCAGCACCGCCAGGCTTTGCGCCGCAAAGGCTTCATTGAGCTCAATCACATCCATTTGTTGCAACGTCAGCCCGGCCTTGGCCAGTACCTTGCGCACCGCAGGAACCGGGCCAAAGCCCATGATACGCGGTGCCACACCAGCAACGGCCACGCCAACGATGCGCGCGCGCGGCACCAGGCCGTTGGCCTGCGCGGCGGCAGCGCTGGCGATCAACAGGGCGCAGGCGCCGTCGTTGACACCGGACGAATTACCCGCCGTGACCGATAGCTCGGGGCCATTGATGCCCTTGAGTTTGCCCAGCATGGCCAGCGTCGTCTCGGGGCGCGGGTGTTCATCGGTATCGACCCGCACCGGTTCGCCTTTCTTGCGCGTTATTACCACCGGTGTCATCTCGTCGGCAAAGCGCCCAGCGGCATGGGCGGCGGCCCAGCGCTGCTGTGAACGCAGCGCAAAGGCATCCTGGTCAGCGCGCGAAATATTGAAGTCTGCCGCCACGTTGTCGGCCGTTTGTGGCATGGAATGGGTGTCATACAACTGCTTCATCAGCGGATTGACAAAACGCCAGCCAATGGTGGTGTCGTAGATAGCGGCTTGGCGCGAGTAGGCGCTTTCGGCCTTGCCCATGACAAACGGCGCGCGCGACATACTTTCCACACCACCGGCAATCATCAGATCGGTTTCCCCCGACTTGATGGCGCGCGCTGCCATGCCCACGGCATCCATCGACGAACCGCACAGGCGGTTCACGGTGGATGCGGGCACTTCCAGCGGCAAACCTGCCAGCAGGCCGGCCATGCGCGCCACGTTGCGATTGTCTTCACCGGCCTGGTTGGCGCAGCCATAAATGACGTCGTCCACGCTGGCCCAGTTGACCTGCGGGTTGCGTGCCATCAGGGCTTTAAGCGGGATCGCCGCCAGGTCGTCAGCACGCACACCGGCGAGCGCACCGCCGTAGCGGCCAATGGGGGTGCGAATGGCATCGCAGATCAAGGCTTCTCTCATGGCGGGTTCCTTAAAGTTGTTTGGGCCGCTCGTCAATCACCCGGCGCGCTTTGCCCACCAGCGTGCGCGGTATGGCCTCGGGCGCCAACACGCTGACCTTGGTGGTGATGCCAACGATGGTCTTGATGTGTTGCTGCAACGCTTCCGACACGCTTGCCACTTCAGCAGGCGAGAGCTTGTCGGCAAATTCGCGTTGCAATTCGCAGCGCACCTCGACGTTATCCAGATGCCCCTCCCGGTTGAGCAAAATCTGGTAGTTACCAGAGAGCCGCTTGTCGCGCAAGATTTGCTCTTCAATCTGGCTTGGGAACACATTCACACCGCGCACGATCAGCATATCGTCACTGCGACCGGTAATCTTGCTCATGCGCCGGAACGAACGTGCGGTGGGTGGGAGCAGCCGCGTCAGGTCGCGGGTGCGGTATCGAATCACCGGGAACGCTTCTTTGGTCAACGAAGTGAACACCAGCTCGCCGTCAGAGCCGTCGGGCAGCACTTCGCCGGTTTCGGGATCGATGATCTCAGGGTAAAAATGATCCTCCCAGATCACTGGGCCATCTTTGGACTCAATGCATTCGCACGCCACGCCGGGGCCAATGACTTCGGTCAAACCGTAGATGTCAACGGCATCAATACCCAATTTGCGCTCAATCTCGCCGCGCATGCCTTCACCCCAGGGCTCGGCGCCAAAGATGCCGACCTTGAGCGGGATTTGATCCGGCGTGACGCCCAGACGCTCAAACTCTTCGGCAATCACCAGCGAGTAGCTAGGCGTGACCAAGATGATTTGCGACTGAAAATCCATAATCAGTTGTACCTGCCTTTCGGTCTGGCCGCCCGACATCGGCACCACGGTGCAGCCCAGGCGTTCGGCACCATAGTGCGCGCCCAGTCCGCCAGTGAACATGCCATAGCCGTAGGCGTTATGCACCATGTCGCCAGCGCGGCCACCGGCGGCGCGGATCGAGCGGGCCATCAGATTGGCCCAATTGTCAATGTCCTTGAGCGTGTAGCCGACCACAATCGACTTGCCCGTGGTGCCGCTTGAGGCGTGCAGTCGCGCTACTTTTCCCATGGGCACTGCAAACAGGCCAAAGGGGTATTGTTGGCGCAACGCAGCCTTGGTCATGAAGGGGAACTTGGCCAGGTCGGCCAGGGTTTTCAGATCGCTCGGGTGCACGCCTTTGTCGTCGAACGCTTTTTTATGAAACGGTACGTTGTTGTAGGCGTGTTGCAGCGACCATTTCAGGCGCTCGAGTTGCAGCGCCGAAATTTCGTCGCGGCTGGCGCTTTCTATGGCGTCAAGTTCGCCAGGCTGGGGGTATTTGGCAGTCATTTGAGTCTCCTTATTTAAGTGAAATAAATAACGTTCTGACAGTCATGACGGGCTTGATCCGGCCATCGTCACAGTTAGGGCAATGGATTGGGGATCGGGTCTGCAATGACCATTCTCGGCAGCGCCCTCCTGCAAGCCGGCAATCACTTCGCCCTTGATGCGGTAACTCTTGCCGCGAAACAGCGACACCGTTTTGCCGCTGCGGGTGCGCACCGTGATGTCGTACACCCCGGTGCGACCGGCCAACGAGCGCTCAACCGCCTCGGCCTCCAGCAACTCACCCTCTAGCGCTGGTGCCAAAAAGTCAATATTACAACTTGAGGCCACGGTGTTTTGGTTGTAACTGTTGCAGGCGTAAGCAAAAGCACAGTCAGCCAGGGTAAAGATGAAACCGCCATGGCAGGTGCGGTGACTGTTGACCATGTCGGCGCGCACCGGCATAGCGACCAGCGCGTAACCCGGCTTGACGCTCAGAATTTGGATGCCCAGGCCTTGGGAAGTGCGATCGCGCGAGCGCATGGCTTGGGCGACGGCATCGGCCAGAGCCTGCGGATCGAGGTGAGGGGCGGTCATGAAGAGTCCTTTGCAGCAGAGCCGTGATAGGGCCGCGATGTGTGGTAGCGGTCTTCAAAATTCCATTTAGGGATGCGGAAATTGCAAATGTCCCGTTTATGACGAGTGCTGACAGGAGGCAGTGCTAGGCGCAAAGCGCGCCGTGCAGCTTGGCCGCACAAACGATTTGCAACGACGCAATGCGCCTGGCAGTGCCGCCAGAAATGGGATATTTGTGATTTCCGCATCCTTTACATACCCAGGTACGCGGCGCGCACCTGTTCGTTGTTAATCAGTTCCTGGCCGGTGCCGCTCAGGGTAACGGTGCCCGTTTCCAGCACATAGCCGCGGTCAGCAATGGCCAGCGCGGCAAAAGCGTTTTGTTCGACCAGCAAAATCGTCATGCCCTTGCTTTTAAGCATCCGGATCACGTTGAACACTTCTTCCACCAGCATCGGGGCCAGTCCCATGCTCGGCTCGTCGAGCAGCAACAAGCTGGGGCGACCCATCAGTGCGCGGCCAATGGCAAGCATCTGCTGCTGGCCGCCTGACAAGGTGCCGGCCGACTGGGCACGTCTTTCTTTCAGGATCGGGAACATGGTGAAGATTTTTTCCATGTCACCTGGCACCTGCTTGCGCGGCTGCGTGTAAGCGCCCAAGGCCAGGTTGTCTTCAATCGACAACGGGCCAAACACCTGGCGGCCTTCGGGGCTTTGACAAATGCCGCAACGCGTGCGCTTGTCCGAGCGCAGTCGGCTGATGTCCTGGCCCTTGAAGTAAATGCTGCCCGCGCTCATCGGTTGAACGCCTGACAGGGTGCGCAAAAACGTGGTCTTGCCGGCGCCGTTGGCGCCAACCAGCGCCACGGTCTCGCCCCGACGCACCTCAATGCTGATACCCTTAAGCGCCTTGATGCGGCCGTAGCAGCTTTCCATGCCTTGCACGCGCAACTGCACCTCGGCTTTGGAGCGCTCAGGCAGGGGCTGTAGCGTGCCGACGCTACTGCTACCCAAACCGACCGACTCGGGTGCCAGGTTGGCCACGCGGTGGTAGAGCTGGCGAAACTCTGCGCGCGACTTGTCACTAAACATTGGATCGTCGCTACTCTGGAACGCCTGCTTGATCTCAGTCCAATCAGCCGTAGTAAAGACGCTGCGGGCCAGTGGCAAGACACTTTTTTCTTCCGTGAGAATGTGCGTTTTCAACAACGTGGTGTAGTCGTTCAAAGCTGCGGCCAATTGACCGCCCGAGAGTTGACCCTGCGCTGCTGCTGCCACCTGCGCGCGCAACGCCGCTAGCTTGGTCAGGTCTTGACGGTGCTCCGCTTGCAAGCGGTCGATCTCAGCGGTGACCTGCGGGCAGCGCAGACGCAGTAAGCGATACAGGTAGTCGTCTTCCCGGGGGTGGTGTGAGCGGCCGACAAACTGTTCGAGGTAGTCAAACACAGCGTTGAAAAACGGCTGTTCGACCGCTGCGCCAGCTTCAATTTCAGAAGCTACGTGGTCAACGGTGATCGCCAGGCGCCAGATGTTGCTGTGCTCCTGGCTAATCAGGCTAAGTGCGTCCATGGTATTGCCTTTGGTTCAACCTAGATTCAATCGGGTGCATAGCGATCTCACCCAGTGGGTGATCTTGATCGAAGCTGAAATAGTCAATGGCCATAAGCATTTATTGGGGAAAACAAACGGTCAACTGAGGACTCCAAGTTCTCAAGTGCGTGCGCCAAGATAGGCGGCAATCACATCAGGGTTGCGGCGTACTTCAGCACCCGTGCCCTCGGCCAGCTTTCTGCCATAGTCCAGCACCAGAATGCGATCGGAAAGGTTCATCACCATTTTCATGTCGTGCTCGACCAGCACCACCGTCACACCCGAATCGGCCACCTTGCGCACCAGCGCGTCAACCTCGATGGTTTCCTTGGGGTTCAGGCCGGCCGCGGGTTCGTCCAAAAAAATCAGCCGTGGCTTCATGGCCAGGGCGCGGGCGATTTCCAGCCGCTTGAGCGCACCGTAGGGCATGCTGTCGGCGCGTGTGTTGATGTAATCTTGCAGACCGACAAAGCGCATCAGCTCGGCCGCTTCGTCACGCAATTCGGCGTCGCGGCGTTTGAGTGTCGGCCAGCGCAGCGCAGCTTTGAGCAGGTTGCGGTCCAGCCGCAAGTGCGCGCCCACCATGACGTTTTCAAGCGCGTCCATGTTCATGCAAATTTGCAGGTTCTGGAACGTGCGCGCCACGCCGCGGCGGGCCAATGCGTCGGGCGTTTTGCCACCGATGGATTCGCCGTCCAGATGGATGGTGCCGGCGGTTGGCGTATAAATCCCGGTGATCAGGTTGAACAGCGTGGTTTTACCGGCACCATTGGGGCCGATCACCGCATAGACAATGCCGGCGTCAACGCTAAAGCTGACGTTTTGCACCGCCTTGACACCCCCAAAGTAGATCGACAGGTCTTTGACTTCCAGCAGGGCCATGCTCAGTCTCCCCGGCTGAATATAGCCGCCAGTGTGGGCACCAGTCCTTTGGGCAAAAAGATCATGCTCAACATCAGGATGGCACCAAAGATGACAGTTTCCCAGCCTTCAAATGCGGTCAACGCTTGCGGCAGGGCCGTCAGCAGAACCGCGCCCACCACCGAGCCATAGACCGACGCCATGCCCCCGATCACCACCATGGTGACGAGCTCGATGGAGTGGAAAAAGTCTGCCAGGTTGGGGGTAACAAAGCCCACGTAATGCGCCGTCACGCTGCCCATGATGCTGGCAAACATGGCAGCCATCACAAAAATGGCGACCTTGTAGCGCACCACATTGATCCCCACCACTTTGGATGCCACCTCACTGCCATGCAGGGCGCGCAAAGCCCGACCAAACGGCGAGTTCATCATGTTCAGGGAGGCCCAGACACTGACCGACAGCAGCACGGCAACGATCCAGTACCAGTGTTTGTCGCCAGATATCTCGAACCCGGCCAGGCTCATGGCGGGCACCGGCATACCGTCGGGCCCCCCGGTCCAGGCGGCCTCGTTGCGCACCACAATATTGATGATGATGCCCAAGCCCAACGTGGCCATGGCCAAGTAATGGCCCTTGAGCTTGAAAATGGGCCGCGCCACAAGAGCCGCCAACAAACCCGCCACGACCGCACCGGCGACCAGAGCCAGCAGCGGATGCCAGCCAAAATGCGTCGGCAGGGCTGCTGTGGCGTAGGCACCAATACCCAGGAACCCGGCATGTCCCAGGCTGATCTGGCCGGCAAAACCAATCAGCAGGTTCAGCCCCAACACGATGACGGCGTTAATGGCCATTCGAATCGCCAGGTCAACATAAAAGCTATTGGGCAACACAAACGGCAGCACCAGCAACACCGCCATGATGATGTACAAACCGATAAAAGGATTCTTTGTCATGTTCAGACCCGATCTGTGGATTTGCCACCAAACAGGCCGCGCGGCATGAAGAACAGGATCGCCAGGATCAGCACAAACGGAATGGCATCCTTGTACGACGACGAGATATAACCCGCGCCCATGGCTTCCAGAATGCCCACCAGCAAGCCACCCACCACCGCGCCCAGACCGTTGCCCAAGCCACCCACCACAGCAGCAACAAACCCCTTGAGGCCCAGCATGATGCCCACGTCGTAAGAAGTCAGTGTGATGGGCGTCACCAGAATGCCGCCCAAAGCGCCCAACGCGGCTGACATGGCAAAGCTCAAAAGCAGCACCCAATTGGTGTTGATGCCCACCAGCTCGGCGGCTTCCCGGTTGTAAGACGTGGCCAACATGGCCTTGCCGTGTGGTGTGCGGTTAAAGAAGTACCACAGCGCCACCACCACAACGGCTGTAATGCCCAACACCCACAAACTCTGTGGCATCAGCGTGGCGCCCAGAATTTGCAACGGCTCATCGCCGGAGAAGGCCGGCAGGCTGTAAGTGCCCTTGCCCAACCAGACCTGAATCAGACCGCGGATAACCAGCGATGCACCGATGGTGATGATGATCAGCGTGACCGGCTCGGCCCCCTTGGCCGGCTCGATCGCTAGCTTCTCAACCACCACACCGACCAGCGCTGGCAGCACGATGGCCAGCACCAGCGCCACCGGCATGGGCAGGCCGTTCAGGGTGAAAAAAACCGCCAACATGCCGCCGAGCATGATGAATTCACCCTGCGCAAAGTTAATCACATTGCTGGCGTTATAAATCAGCGTGAAGCCCAAAGCGGCCAACGCATAGGTGGCGCCCACGGTCACACCGGAGAAAAGAAATTGTAGAAATTCTGCCAGCATCAGGCGCTCCTGACAGGGAAGTTCAGAGCGCCCTGCGGTATCGGACGGCTGGGCATGCGATGCCTCCTGCGGTGGCACCCCATCTGTACGGATTCATTCATATGTTGATTGAGAATCGGAAGCGCCTTAGCGGCCAAAAAATGGGACGAACAGCAGCGCAGATCAATGTTGCGGTCATGGCACATTCTGTGCGGTGATTTGGATGACAGCCATTGCGGCAAATTATTCGAGTTATGCATCAATAAGTCTCCAGGTGCAGGCGGCCTTCAGACTTGAGTGCTACAGCAACCGTGTCCCATGACAGTCCCGCTTGCTGCGCCACATCACGCAGGGCCATCACCACACCTTCTTCCATGCTTTTCAAGCCGCAGACATAAAAATAGCTCGATGGATCGCACAGCAGGGCACCAAGGTCGGCGGCCCGCTCGCGCATCACGTCTTGTACGTAGCGCCTGGGTTGCCCCGGTATGCGCGAAAAGGCGAAGTTGATGTCAATAAAGTCTTTTGGCAATCTTTGCAGTGGCCCAAAGTACGGTAGCTCTTCTTTGGTACGGGCGCCAAAGAACAGCATGAGCTTGCCGCCTTCAAACTTTCCGGACTGGCGCAAACGCCGACGCCACTCGGTCATGGCCCGCATCGGCGCGCTACCGGTTCCAGTGCAGATCATGACGATGTTCGAGCGCGGGTGGTTGGGGATCAGGAAGCTGGTGCCGAACGGACCGATGACCTGTACCTTGTCTCCCACTTTCAGGTCACACATGTAGTTCGAGGCGACGCCACGTACTGGATGGCCCTGATGGTCTTGCAACACCCGCTTGATGGTCAGCGCCAGGTTGTTATAGCCAGCGCGTTCGCCATTACGCGCGCTGGCAATCGAGTATTGCCGGGCATGGTGCGTATGACCCTGTTCGTCCTGCCCTGGCGCAATGATGCCGATCGACTGGCCTTCCAGCACCGGAAACGGCCGTGCGCCAAAGTCCAGCACGATGTGATGGGTGTCGTAGTCGCTTCCAAGCGAAGTGACACGCACGTTACCTGCCACCGTGGCGCAGATAAATTTTTCTGCTGCTTTGGGGCCATAGAGATGGGTGTAGGGGTGGGCGGCAGACCAGGGCGGCAGCGTTGCGCCAAATTGGGCAGCTTGGGAGACAACTTGCCCGGCGGCGCCGACAGACTCCAATGGTAGTGGCGTCGGCCTGGCGCCTGGCGCGTCGCCTGCAACGCCCGCAGCGGCAAGTTGTTCGGGGCTCAAGTCGGCTGGCAATTCATCCCAACCCAACTGTGCCGCGACGCTGTAGGGATGCAGGCGCAGAACGTTGCGCCAGTTGTCAATGGCGCCCGTTGGACAGGGCGCAATACAGTCCATGCAAAGATTGCATTTTTCTGCATCCACTACATAGTTGCGATCATCATGGGTAATCGCCGCGACCGTGCAGATCGACTCGCAGGTATTGCAGCGAATGCAAATTTCCGGGTCGATCAAATGCTGCCTGACGTCTTGCGTGTCGCTTGTGTCCATGCCTGTTTCCAGAAGTCGGCGGGGTTCCAAAGGCGGCGGGTATCAGTTAAACCGAACGTACTCAAAATCTGCCGGCTGGCGGTTGATGCCCAGCATCGGTGGCGCAATCCAGTTGGCATATTTGCCGGTGTCAACGACTCGACCCATCAGACTGCCGACAAACGCGCGATCAGATGCACTGGGAATCCAGTTGTCCACATTGACGCGCCATTGCTCATCCGTCAGCACCTGGCCCTCAGGCGATACCTTGACCTGGGCGAGTGCACCGATGTTGCGATGGAACGCCTTGTGCGGCACCTTTAATCTGAAAGGGACGCCAGATTTGGCAATGACCTTGTTCCAGCGTTCGACGCCTCCCACCGAGTCCTTGATGTAATCGTCACGCAACACTTCATTCAAAGCGTTGAGCATCGGCACTTCTTTTTCCACCAACTGGTTGTTCTGCACCGCAAGCACCTTGTAGGTGCCGCTCTTCAGGATATGGTCATCCATGCGTTTGCCTTCCTCATAACGGCCCTTGAGGCCGGTGGTATAGAAAGTGGCGGCATTGCTGGACTCGTCAGCGCCAAACAGGTCAATGGTGATGCTGAAATGGAAGTTGAGGTAACGCTGGATGGTGGGCAGATCGATCACGCCAGCGGCACGCAGCCGGGCCACGTCGTCGGTCTTCATGTCGTTCATGGCCTGGCAGGTGCGCTGGATCACGCGCGAGACGCCGCTTTCCCCCACGAACATATGATGCGCTTCTTCGGTCAGCATGAACTTGGTGGTGCGTGCCAATGGGTCGAAGCTGCTTTCCGCCAGCGCGCATAACTGGAATTTACCGTCGCGATCGGTGAAGTAAGTGAACATGAAGAAGCTCAGCCAATCGGGCGTCTCTTCGTTGAAAGCTTGCAGGATGCGGGGGTTGTCCTCTTGCCCGCTACGCCTCTGTAGCAGGGCTTCACCTTCTTCCCGCCCATCGCGCCCGAAATACTTGTGCAGCAGATAGACCATGGCCCAAAGATGGCGGCCTTCTTCGACGTTGACCTGAAACAGGTTGCGCAGGTCATATTGGCTTGGCGCGGTCAGGCCCAAATGACGCTGCTGTTCCACCGATGCGGGCTCGGTATCGCCTTGCGTGACAATAATGCGGCGCAGATTGGCCCGGTACTCACCGGGTACGTCCTGCCAGGCGTCGTCGCCTTTGTGGTCGCCAAAATGAATCTTGCGGTTGGCTTCGGCCGGGTTCAGGAAGATGCCCCAACGATAGTCAGGCATCTTCACATGCTCGAACTGCGCCCAACCGGCCGGATCGACACTCACCGCCGTGCGCAGATAAACCTCAAAGTTCTGCGAGTTGTCTGGGCCCACATCACGCCACCATTGAAGGTAGTTGGGCTGCCACTGCTCTAGCGCGCGTTGCAACGTGCGGTCTTCGCTCAAGTTGACGTTATTAGGAATCTTGTCACTGTAATTGATCGCGGCCATCATCATCTCCTTGACTGAAATTACTCGCAGTAAATTGTTAAAGATGCGGCGTGCCACCCAAATTCACGTCGCACAACATGGGTCTCAGACACGGTTCCAGTCGAACACTGACTTTTCACCTTTGCCATAGACCTTGAGCGCACCCTTTTCACCGACGGCGTTGGGACGCTGGAAAATCCAGTTTTGCCAGGCCGTGAGCCGACCAAAGATGCGGGTCAACATATTTTCGGGCCCATTGAAGCGCAGGTTGGCTTCCATGGCGGTCAAGGCGTCAGGTGACATGGAGACCCGCTCTTCGATGGCAATGCGCACTTCGTCGGCCCAATCTATGTCATCCGGGTTGGAGGTCACCAGACCCAGCGCAAAAGCGGTGTTGGCGTCCATGGATTGGCCAACCTTGGTCTGTACTGTAGCCAGTGCCGACGCTTCGCCATAAAAACGCCGCTCCAGACGACTCTGTCCAGTGATCATCGGGTACAGGCTGAAGTTGGTCGCGGTGACCGTGATGCGCGGGGTTCGCACCGCGTCGTCTAGCGCCAGGTGATAACTGCGGTCGCAAGCCAGTGCCAACTCAAACAAGGTGCCAGCAAAGCACGAACCCGGCTCGATCAGGGCAAACAGACTGCGCGAGGAAGTGTCCAAGCGGCTCAGGGTTCGGCGCAGCAGGCCAATGGTTTCACGCACCAGCCAATGATTTTGGTGCGCCATCAAGACCGCATCCAGCGCCACAACGGCAGCGCTGTCGCCTTCGGTCCTGATCAGCCAAATGCCTATTTCAGTTTCATTGGTTCGCAACTGCAGGATCGCATCTTCCAACTCACGCGCCATGGCCAGCGGGTACCAGGCGGCGGCGGCCTCAATGCCAGCGATGTCGGTCGGCTGCAAACCGCTGGGGCCTTTGACCGTGACGTTGGCTGTGCGCCGGCTGCGATCAATCTCCACCACCACGTGGGAATACCTGAGCGCGTCGGGCTCGATCGTGCGCTGTAGCGGCGTCAGCAGCACGCCGACGGCATCGGCTGGGCGGTCGCTCATGGCTGCCAGGGCCAGCGCCCGCTCCTGGACTTTCTGCGCAAACACGGCAGGTTTGGCGATCGCGTCCACCAGGCGCCAGGCCACCGCCCGGTCGCCGCGTACCCCCTCGACACTGGTGCAAAACAGGTCAGCCAGATCATGGCGCACATGGCGTTTGTCAGTCACACGGGTCAAGCCCCCCGTGCCTGGCATAACCCCCAGCAGCGGCACTTCCGGCAAACTGATTGCGCTGGAGCGATCATCGACCAGAATGATCTCGTCACAGGCCAACGCCAACTCGTATCCGCCACCGGCACAGGCGCCGTTGACAGCAGCCAGGAACTTCAGGCCGCTGTGCGCCGAACTGTCTTCCAGACCATTGCGGGTTTCGTTGGTGAATTTGCAGAAATTCACTTTCCAGGCATGACTGCTGACACCTAACATGAAAATATTGGCACCGGAACAGAAAACCTTGTTCTTGGCGCTGGTCAGCACCACCGTGCGCACTTCGGGATGTTCAAAACGAATCCGGCTGATGGCATCATTCAATTCAATATCGACGCCAAGATCATAGCTGTTGAGTTTGAGCTTATAGCCGGGGCGCAGTCCCGCGTTTTCGTCAAAATCCGCCTTCAATGTGGCCACCTGGCCATTGAAGTCAAGTTTCCAGTGCTTGTAATCTGACGGAGTGGTCTGGTATTCGACCCGGCTGGGGATGCTCACGGATGTCTCTCCTTATATTGCGGCACTAAACCGCATGTTTGGAATCATAATAACATGCATTTTGATGCATAAGTCTCCCGCAAATGAATTTTTCCGAGATCAGCAGCAGGGTTGAGAATCAGGTAAAACATCTGGGTCTATGCAGCAGAACAATTTGCCATCATCCAAGCGTGCATCTGTGAGCAAACTGGTTGCGCCTTTCAGGATCGCGATCGCCGAAGAAGTGCTCGTTGATTTGCGCTCGCGTCTGGCCCGCACGCGCTGGCCGGAGCGCGAAACCGTGGGCGACTGGAGTCAGGGCGTGCCGCTGGAGCGGATCCAGGCGCTGTGCGACTATTGGCAGCGCGACTACGACTGGCGACGCTGTGAGGCACGGCTCAACGTGCTGGGCCAGTACCAGACCCGCATCGACGGCTTACGCATCCATTTTCTGCACGTCCGCTCACCCAACCCTGCGGCCCCGGCGCTGTTGCTCACGCACGGCTGGCCCGGCTCGGTGATTGAGTTTCTGGATGTGATTGGGCCGCTGACGAACCCGGCCGCCCATGGCGGCGATGCGGCCGACGCGTTTCATGTGGTGATTCCGTCGCTGCCCGGCTTTGGTTTTTCGGACAAGCCGACCAGCACCGGCTGGGGGGTTGAGCGCATCGCCGCCACCTGGATCACCCTGATGCAGCGCCTGGGCTACCGGCGCTACTTTGCCCAGGGCGGCGATTGGGGCGCCGCGGTGACCACCGCCATCGGCATGATCGCGCCGCCCGAGTGCGCTGGCGTCCACCTCAACATGCCGCTGATTTACCCGGGCCGGGACGACTATGCGCAACTCACGCCGGCCGAGCAGGACTCGGTGGCCTCAATGAAGTTTTATCGCGACAGCGACTCGGGCTACGCCAGGTTGCAGCAGACCCGGCCGCAGACCCTGGGCTACGGCCTGACCGACTCGCCAGCCGCCCAGGCGGTCTGGATCTACGAGAAGTTTTATGCCTGGACCGACAACAGCGGCGCGCCGGAGAGCGCCCTCAGCCTTGACGCCATGCTCGACAACATCATGCTCTATTGGCTGCCTGCAACGGCGGCCTCATCGGCCCGGCTGTATTGGGAGAACCTGGATTTTTTCAAGACGCAGCGACTCGCCCTGCCGGTGGGTGTAAGTATTTTTCCAAAGGAATTTTCCCGCCCGTCAAAGCGCTGGGCCGATCAGCACTTCAGCAACATCATCCACTGGAACGAACTCAGCCAGGGCGGGCATTTTGCCGCTTTCGAGCAGCCTGAATTGTTTGCAGCCGAGCTGCGAAACTGCTTTCGCAAGCTTAGACCTTGATCCGCTTCAGGCCGTCATCGGCACCGGCGCAATCGGGATGACCACGCGCTTTCTGGCGGCTGCCTTGGTCGCGCGCTTGACGCTCTGGTGCTGGCCCGGGAATGCCAGCGCTTCGGTCAACAAGTAGGCAGCCTGGGCGTAGGAGGTCGGGCAAATCGCAAAGCATTCCTGGCAATTCCAGCATTCGTTCTTGGCGACTTCCGGCACGAACTTGATCTGGCGCACGGCACCGTTGTCAAAGAAGCTCACGGCGTTCTTTTTCTTGACCTCGTCGCAGTAGCGTACGCACAGTCCGCACAGCACGCAAAAAGAGGCCTCGCGCGCGAAGCGGTTGCGATCAGCACCGTACTCCCGGGCCAGCGTCACTAGTTCCGGCGCGTCGGGCGCGTGCGCCATCAACTCTTCAACCAGCAGCTTGCGGATCTTGTCCACCTTTTCTGAGCGGGTGCGCACGGCAATGTCGGGTGCCACCGGATACAGGCAGGAGACGGCGTAGCTGGTGCGTCCGCGCGATTCGACTTCCACCATGCACAGGCGGCAGCCGCCGAAAGCTTCGAGCTTTTCATGGTGGCACAGGGTCGGGATGTCAATGCCTTCGCGGCGCGCCACCTCCAGCACCGTCATACCGGGTTCGGCCTTGACTTGCCGGCCGTCGATGGTCAGATTGATTTCACTCATTTGGTTGCACTCCCGCTGGCAATGCGCGCTTCGTACTCGGGCTTGAAATAGCGGAACATGCTTTTGAGCGGGTCGCCCGAGGTCTTGCCCAGCGCACACAGGCTGGCCACGCCGGTCACGTCGATCAGGTCCTGCAAGCGTTCAATGTCGCCCGGCTCGCCCTGGCCCTCGGTGATGCGGGTGAGGATTTGCAGCATCTGCGCCATGCCTTCGCGGCACGGCACGCATTTGCCGCAAGACTCCTTGGTCAGAAAGTCCATCAGGTAGCGCGCCACTTCGACCATGTCGGTGTCTTCGTCCATCAGCAGCAGGCCACCGGCACCAATCGGCGCGCCCAGCTTGGACATGCCGTCAAAATCCAGCGGCGCATCGATCAGGTCGGCCGGAATCGAACCCCCCATAGCGCCACCAAAGTGGATCGCCTTGAGCGTCTTGCCGTCGCGCACACCCCCGCCGATGTCAAACACCAGGGTGCGCAGCGGCGTGCCCATCGGCACTTCAACGATGCCGCTGTTGACCACATGGCCCGAGAGCGAAACCAGCTTGGTGCCCTTGCTCTTCTCGGTGCCGATGCTGGTGAACCAGTCAGCACCCTGGTTGATGATCTGCGGCACATTGGCCCAGGTCTCGACGTTGTTGAGGTTGCTTGGCTTGTCCCAGATGCCTGAGACCGACGTGCGGATGTATTTGGGCCGCGGCTCGGGCGCATTTCCTTCGATCGAGCGCATCAGCGCGGAGGATTCGCCCGAGACAAAAATGCCAACGTCAAAGTGCAGCTCGCATTCGAAGTCAAAGCCGGTGCCCAGGATGTTCTTGCCGAGCAAGCCATATTCTGCTGCCTGCGCCAGCGCGTTGCGCACATGCTTTTCCAGCAGTGGCATGTCGTGGCGCGTGTACATGAAGCCCTTTTGCGCGCCAATGGCGTAGGCACCGATGATCAGGCCTTCAAGCACCTTATGCGGGTTCCCGGTGAGCATGGCGCGATCCATGAAAGCGGCCGATTCGCCTTCGTGGCCGTTGACGATCACGTATTTGGTTTTCTCGGGCGCGTTGCGCGTGGTCTCCCATTTCAGGCCAGCCGGAAAACCGCCGCCGCCGCGCCCGCGCAGGTTGGCCTTTTTCACTTCGTCGAGCACCTGCTGCGGGCTCATGCTGGTCAGCGCTTTGACCAGCGCTGCGTAGCCGCCGAGAGCCAGATAGTCGTCGATCTTCATCGGATCGATTTTTGGATTGTCGCCGGTCAGCAGGCGGGTCTGGTGCTTGTAGAACGGCACCTCGCTCATGTGCACCGCCTTGGCACCGGTGTTGGGGTCGTGGTACACCAGACGCTCAACGACCTCGCCCTTGATCGTGGCTTGAAGAATTTCAGGCACGTCGGCCGGACTGACCTCAAAGTAGCAGATATCGCCGGGAGTTACCACCACGTTGGGGCCTTTTTCGCAGTAACCGTGGCAGCCGGTCGTTCTGACTTCAACCTGGTCAGCAAGCGGCTGTGCTGCGGCTATGAAAGCGGCCGCCACCGCCGCCGAGTCCAGACCGTCGCAAGCTGCTCCGGCGCACACCGCGATGCAGGGTTTGCTGGCGCTGCGGCTGGCCAGGATTTGCGCCCTGAATGCTTCCAGCTCAGCGGCTGATTGAAACTTTGGCATGTGATGACCTACTCGTATTGTTTCAGGATATCTTCGACTTTTTCCGGCGTCATGCGTCCATAGTGCTTGCCGTCAACGATCAGCTCGGGGGCAATGCTGCAACTGCCCAGGCAGGCGCCGGTGGCAAAAGTGAATTTGGCGTCGGCGTCGGTCTGCCCGTCGGCCAGACCGGTGAGCTCCTCAACCTTGGCCTGCAACTTGGCCGCACCGCGCAGGTGGCAAGTCATGCCGGTGCACACATGCACTTCGTGGCGGCCCTTGGGGGTCAGGCTGAAAGTCTTGTAAAAGCTGGCAATCTGCATCACCTGGCCGAACGGCACTTGCAGCGCGTCGGACACCTGGTGCATCACTTCGCGCGGCAGCCAGTGGTTGACGTGCTGGATTTCCACCAGTGCATGGATCAGCGAGCTTGGCTGGCCGCGGTATTTTTCAATGATGGCGCTGACTTTTTCTTCGCTCATGATTTGGTTCAACCTCGGTTTGGGTTCAGGCGGCCAGCGCGACTTGCACTTGGTCAGCGTCGATGCGGACCATGCCTTGTTGCGACAGCAGGTGCAGGTGACGTGCCACTTCCTGCTCATCGATGCCGAGTTTTCTGGCCATGTTTTCAACGCTTGTCACGCCAGCGCGCAGCACGCCCATCATGCGACTCATGGTCAGCTTGTCGAGCACCAGCTCCCGGAACAGCGGTTCGTAATCGGGCCGGGCAAAAAATTCCTTGTAACCGGCTTCGCTACGATTGCTCACCCGAAAGCGCTCGCGCTCGACCAGCTTGAAGTAAGGCACCAGTTGCGCTGCCGCATCCAGACCGGCCAGCAAGTCTTCAACGGGCCGACCCTCGCTTGAGCCGAACGGCCCCAAGGCTTTGATCTTGGCGCCGAAATCGTTCATGATTTCGGCAAAGCGTATGCCTTCGCCGGCCGAGACCCACTCCAGCCGCAACCGGTCAGGATTGATGCCAATGTGGTCCAGGATGCGCTTGGCGACGAAACTGTTTCCTAGTGCGTCGTAGTTGCCCTCGGGGTTGTAGTGGCAGTCGCCCAGATGGCAGCCACCGATAAATACGGCATCGGCTTTTTTGGCAAAGGCGCGAAAAATAAATTCCAGGTCCACCCGGCCCGAGCACATCAGACGAATCACGCGCAGATAGGGTGGATACTGAAAGCGCGAGACACCGGCCAGATCGGCACCACCATAGCAGCACCAGTTACACAGGAACCCGACGATGGTCGGTTTGAATTCGGAAGGAGAAGCCATGACTTGGGTACCTTGTCAAATTTCCGCCAGCGCGGCATCAATCTGGGTGAACACTTCGTCGTCGGTAAAGTGCGACAGGCTGATCGCCGCCGTCGGGCACTTGGCCACGCACAATCCGTCGCCCTTGCACAGCACTGAATTGACAACGGCTTTTTTGCCACCGGGCGTGTCTTCGAATGAAATCGCGCCATAGGTGCAAACCGAGATGCAGGCGCCACAGGAGACGCAGTCCCGCGGAGTCACCGAGCACACCGCGCCAGAAGCCGTGACCGAATCGTGAGACAACAGCGTCAACGCCCGACCCGCTGCGCCGTAGGCCTGGGTGATGGTTTCCGACAAATGTTTGGGATACTGCGCCGTGCCGCACAGATAGACACCTTCTGCCGCAAAGTCAACCGGCCGCAGTTTGAGATGGGCCTCCTGGAAAAAGCCGTCCGGTCCCAGCGGCACTTTGAACATGCGCGCCAGCTCGGCGCTGCCCGCAGCCGGAATCACCGCCGCAGCCAGAATGATGGCATCGGCATCGAGCTCGAGCTTCTTGCCCAGAATCGGATCCAGCGCCGTGACGCGGATGACGCTGCGCCCGCCTTGCTCTAGGCTTTGCAACTGCGGCTGGTCGTCGCTCTCGTAGCGGATGAACTTGACATTCTGCCGCGCTGCCTTGAGGTAGTAGTCCTCACGGAAGCCGTAGGTGCGGATGTCGCGGAACAACACGTAAATTTCAACTTCCGGCTTAAGCTCCTTCATTTTCAACGCGTTCTTCATGGTGCCGCTACAGCAGACGCGGGCGCAGTAGTTGCGGTCGGCGTTGCGGCAGCCGACGCACTGGATCATCACCACGTTTTGCGCTGCCAGCAGTTTTTCTTCTTGCGCAGCGAGCTTGCCTTCCATTTCCAGCAGTGTCATCACCTGCTCGCTCTGGCCGTACAGATACTCAGTCGGTCGGTACTCGGCGGCACCGGTGGCGATGATGGCCGCACCGTGCTTGATGGTCCGTGTGCGTCCCTTGGACTTGACCGTGGTGGTGAAGTTGCCGACGTACCCGTCCACATGGGTGATGCTGGCATCCAGCAGGGTGTGGATTTTCGGGTGCCGATAAACTTTTTTCTTGAGCTCCTTGAGGAAGCTTTGCACGTCCATGCCCTCAAGCGTGTAGTACAGCCGACTGGCCACGCCACCCAGATCGGAAGCTTGTTCGATCAGGTAAGTTTCGTAGCCCTGTTCTGCCAGCGTATGCGCGCTGGTCATGCCAGCCACTCCACCGCCAATCACCAGTGCGTTCTTATCCACCGGGAGCGAGAACTCGTCCAGCGGTTCGAGCTTGCCCACGCGTGCCACCGACATCCGAACCAGGTCCTTGGACTTGGCTGTTGCGGCTTCTTTCTCCTTGGAGTGCACCCAGGAGCAATGCTCGCGGATGTTGGCCATGTCGATGTAGTACTGGTTCATACCCGCTTCGCGCAGGGTGTCGCGAAACAGCGGTTCAAGTGTGCGCGGCGTGCAAGCGGCGATCACCACCCGGTTCAAACCCTTGTCGCGGATGGTGTCGGAAATCGCTTGCGCGGTATTGGTGGCACAGGCAAACATGGAATCTTCAACGTGCACCACGCCCGGCAGACTCTTGGCGTATTCGGCAACACCTGGCACATCGACGACGCTGCCGATGTTGGCACCGCAGCGGCAGACGAAGACACCGATCTTGGCCTCATCCTGCGAGACATCTTTTTCGGGCGGATACACCCGGTCGGTCGAGAGCTGGCCACGGCGCGACTTGAGCAGGTTGGCGGCCTGGGCACCGGCACCGCTGGCCCCCATCACCGATTCCGGAATATCCATCGGCCCCTGAAAAGCGCCACTGGTGAAGATACCTGGGCGGCTGGTTTGCAGCGGATTGAACGGCTCAACCTTGCAGAATCCGTGCGGGTTGAGTTCAACGCCGAAGACCTTGGAAAAGCGCTGCGCGTCCTTGGGCGGCACCAGTCCCACCGAAAGCACCACCAGCTCAAAAAACTCCTCGACTACACCGTCGGGCGTGGTGTAGCGAATCGAGACATCCCCAGTGACAGGGTCTTCGCTGCCGACCGAAACGTAGCTGCGCACGAAATGCACGTCGGGCAATTTTTGCGCACGCTGGTAAAAGCGCTCGAAGTCCTTGCCATAGGAGCGGATATCGTTGTGAAAAATTTTGGCGTGCAGGTCGGGCAAATGGTCTTTGGCCAGGATCACCTGTTTTTGGGTATAGGAGCAGCACACCGCCGAGCAATAGCTGTTGCCTCCGGCTGGATTGACCTGGCGTGAACCAACGCAGTGAATCCAGGCGATCTTGTTCGGATGCTTGTGATCCGAGGGGCGCAGGATCTGTCCTTCGTCCGGCCCGGTAGAACACAGCAGGCGCTCAAAATCCATGCTGGTGACGACGTTCTTGAACACGCCGTAGCCGTAATCGTTGCGCGGCAGCGGGTTGAAGGTTTCATAACCAGGCGACAGGATGATGGCACCCACCTTGATTTTGACTTTCTCGGCTTTCTGGCCGAAGTCGATGGCATCGTTTTCGCAGACCGCCTGGCAAATGCCGCAGGTTTTGTCTTTGAGGAACAGGCAACTGTCGTCAATGTAGGTCACCAGCGGCACGGCCTGTGCAAAGTAAATGTGCACCGCCTTGGCCAGCGACATTTCCTGGTTGAACGGATCGGGAATCTTCACCGGGCAGCGCGCTACGCACGTGGTGCAGCCGGTGCACTTGTCGGCGTTGACGTAACGCGGCTTTTTTAGCACCGTGACGGTAAAGTCGCCGGGCTGGCCTTCAACGCTGTCCACATCGGTATAGGTCAGCAACTGGATGTTGGGGGCCCGGTCGGTTTCAATGAACTTGGGCGACTCGATGCACATCGAGCAGTCATTGGTCGGGAAAGTCTTGTCGAGCTGCGACATTTTGCCGCCAACGGTCGGAGACTTCTCCACCAGATAGACTTTATAGCCATCGGAGGAGAGGTCCAGTGCCGACTGGATGCCGCTGATGCCCCCGCCGATGACCATCACGTCACCCATGTTGTTGTCGGCTGAGCGCAGCGCGTTCTGCGTATTCCACTGCTGTTGTAAGAGTCCGAATTCCACTTTGGTGTCCTCCCCTAAATTGCTTCGCGGATGATTTCGGTCATGTCTTTGATCTCGATCGAGGCACCCCCGTCGGCGCGGCCCAGACGGCTGTCTTCAAAATTGGTGATGCAGTACGGGCAGGCGGTGACCAGCACCTGCGCGCCAGTCGCCGCCGCCTGCTCCAGGCGCAGGTCGGAAAAACGCTCGCCCTTGGGCGTTTCCATCCAGATGCGCCCACCGCCACCGCCGCAGCAGAAGCTGTTCTTGCGGTTTTCCGGCATCTCGGTCAACTTCAGGCCAGGAACGCTCATCAAGGCCTGGCGCGGCTGTTCAAAAATGCCGTTGTGACGGCCCAGATAGCAGGGGTCGTGGTAAGTGACGTTCTTGGCCACTGGCTTGGTCAGCTTCAACCTGCCCTCGGTAATCAACTGATGGATAAATTCAGTGATGTGCACCACCTCAAAGTGCACCATGAACTCGGGGTACTCGTTCTTGAAGCTGTGGTAGCAGTGTGGTGAAGAAACCAGGATTTTCTTGACACCGTTGCCGACCAGTTGCGCAATATTGCTGCGCGCCAGCGTGCGGAACAATTTCTCGTCGCCAGTCTTGCGGATGCTCTCGCCGCAGCAACTCTCGTCGGTTCCAAGGATGCCGAAGTTCACGCCCGCCGCCTGTAATATCTCGACCGTGGCTTTGGCAATTTTTTTGCCGCGCGGATCGTAGCTGAGGTAACAGCCGGGCGAGTACATGACTTCCATGCCCTCCTCGAAACGCTTGACACCCAGGCCTTTGGCCCAGTCGGCGCGTTTGGAGCGTGCCTCGCCGAACGGATTACCCTCGGCACGAAGATTGGCGGCAATGCCTGGAATCGGCGCGGCCGCACCGGCAAAAACGTCGTATTCAGTGGCGATGCGCCGCAGCGCCACGCCCGACTCGATCTGCCGGACATCGCGCGGGCAGACCTGCGGGCATTTGCCGCAGGTGGTGCAGCGCCAGATGTCCTCGCTGTCGATCTCGGTCAGGCCGAAAGTGGCTTCGCGCACCAGCTTGCGCATGCTGAAGCGATGCACCCGGTTCCACGGGCAGACGGTGTCGCACATGCCACACTGGTAACACGATTTGAAAGCATCGCCGCCAGCGGCCTTGACGGCATCGATGATTTCTTTTTGCGGGGCTACGGTCTCCATGACTTAAGCCTTTGCCCTTCTGGCCAGGGTATCGAGCACCTGTTGCAAACCAAATTTATCGACCATCGCGCCGACACCAAGCTCAACATCGGCGAGCTTGGGCTGATCCTCTTCGACTTCTTCTTCACGCTCCGAATAGATCAGCGCCTCCGCATGGCACCACTCGACGCACTTGGGCTGCGCCAGTGCCGGCGTCTCCTCGCACATGTCGCACTTGAGCGGCAGGCCCGAATCGGGCTCCTTGAACAGATTGCGCGAGGGGCACGAGGCGCGGCAGAAATCACACTCGTTATATTCCTTGCCGTCGATCACGTAGCTGTTGCGGCCGGTGCATTCGACCTCGGTGTACTCACCGGCATAGACTGGCAAATAGATGTCACGCAGCGGCAGACGTACGATGCGTATGCGCGAGCGAGCCGCGTTGTTGCTGGAGTAGCGCGGCGTGGCGTGCCAGGCCGAGCAGATCACCTCGCAAGCCTTGCAGCCGTTGCACTTGTCGGCGTCGATGGTGATCGACTTGACGATTTTCTTGACCTTAGCCATGGCTGTAAATTCCTTTCTGCTCGAATTCCTCGGCGACGAAGTCCAATTCCAGTTCGTGCAGCGATTCTTTGGTCGGAATGCCTTGCTCGTTGAAGCCCTTGAACTTGTAGTACGCATCCAGCAACTGTTTTTCCAGCTCAGGAAACCGCTTTTTCCAGTGGTCTTCGGGCGGTTTGTCGTCGCTGCGGTTCAGGCCACGGCGCACATTGAGCGCGCGCATCAGGGTGCGGGTGCGCGTGGCGGAGCGCCACACATCGTCCTTCGTCATCTTGATGCCGGTGGCGGCAGTGACGAACTCGGGGTAGTTGTGGATATGGTAGGGTGGCTTGAGCGGGAAGGAGGAAAGCCCCGCGCACATTCCGAGCGCGTCGTCGATGTAATGCATTTTTTCCATCCAGTCAACGATTTCGCAACTGGCCTCGACCGTCGGGTAATAGGGGTTTGACATTTCCCCGCGCGGCTCCCAATCGACATAGTATTTCTTGAATTTTTCGTCGGGCACCTGGAGCCAGTCCTTGACAAATTCCTCACGCAACTCGCGCGTGGCGAAAGGCTCCTGCGGGAACTGGCCTTCAATCTGCGTGATGTTGATTTTTTCACCGGTGGAATACATCAGGAAATAAACCGGATTGAGCATGCCCAGCTTGAGCGGCAGCTGCTCGTGCTTCTTGATGGTGTTGTGGTCGAACTTCTCGGCACCCTTGCCGATGCGCCGCGCCGCCCAATAAACACCGTCGGCTAGGTAGTCGCCAATGCCTTCGCGGCGCACGATTTTTTCCAGCAGGTAGTAAAAACGCCCCTCGTTGTCTTCAGGCATGCCGGGTACATCGTCCTGGGTCAGGATGCCGACTTCGAGCAGCTCCAGCGCAAACGCCATTGCCTGCGGCGCGGAGAAACCATCGATGCCGTACTCGGTGGCTTTTTGCGCAATCTTGAAACCGAAGTCCAGGTCCGAGAAAGCTGCCATCGTATAAGTCAGCTTCGAATAGCACTTCATCATGTAGGTCGGCTGGTCTGGCACTTTAATGGTGGCGCCGCACTTCATCGGACAGTTGTGGCAACTGATGAGACGCGTGCGTACCTTCTCTTGCGATTCCTTCCACTTCTGCTCGACTTCAGGAGTCCAGAAATCCTTGCGCCGGGTGCGCGAATTGCCCCAGGTGAAATTGGTGGTGTGCCATTGCTCATCAACAATCGCCATTTCCTGCGGCGACCCCAGCCCTTGCAAAATTGGCGGCACGCCATGGATCGGATGATCACCACGAAACTTGATGTACTTGAGGACGCTGTCGCATAGTTCCATGTACTTGACCGGATCAGCCACGTTGATGTCCTTGCTGCCGCGCACGGCGACCGCCTTCAGACCCTTGTCGCCCATCACCGCACCAATACCGCCACGACTGGCGCTGGAGCGGCCTTGCTCGATGGAGGCGAAAAAAACGCGGTTTTCGCCAGCCAGACCGATGGCCGCCACCTGGATATCTGGATCGTCGAGTTCCTTGCGGATTGCCTCGGACGCTGCCGTGGCACCCAGGCCCTTGAGGTGCGACGCGTCGCGCAGCTCAACTTTGTCGTTGTCAACCCACAGATAGACCAATTCTTCGGACTTGCCGCTGAAAATAATTTTGTCGTAACCGGCGTACTTGAGCTCCGGCGCAAAAAAGCCGCCCATCATCGAATAAGCCATCAGTTTGGTTTGCGGCGAAATGGTCGAGACGATGGTGCGGTTACTGCCCGGCGCGGCCGTGCCACAGAGCAAGCCACTGCTGAAAATCAGCAGGTTGTCGGGGGAAAAGGGATCAGTTTCGGCCGACACCCGATCCCACATGATCTTGGCACTGGTGCCCAGGCCACCCATGAACAGCCGGGTGTCGTTGGGATCGGTGGCGACGCGGTCGATGCTGCCGTGTGAAAGATCCACTTCCAGGTTAAACCCAATTTCTCCGTAACGCATTTTTTGGTCCTCTCTCAGACGGTGTTGCTGTCGATAACTAGGGGGCTTGATGCCGCGCCGGCATCAGGCGTGTTGCCACTGCGGCGCGCGCCGCGCCAGAAAAGCCGCCAGACCCTCATTGGCATCGTGGGTCTTCATCAATTGTTCGAGGTACAGCGCCTCTACCTCGCGCAGGCGCAGCTCCACGTCGCGGCGCAGCGGTGCGCGCGCCGCTGCCAGCGCCAGGGCCAGCGCGGCTGCGCTCTTGTCAGCCAGATGGGAATCAAAATAAGCCAGCGCGGCGCTTGCGGGATCGTCCGCTACCACCTGCACCAGCCCCATCGTCTGGGCTTCGGTCGCGGTCACCGTGCGCCCAGAGAACAGCAGGTCTTCAGCGTCGCTCTGGTTGACGCGGTAAGGCAGCAGGCAGGACGCCGCCGGAGCGAAAACGCCAAGCTTCATTTCGGGCTGCCCCAGTTGCGCGTCGTTGGCGGCAAAAATGGGGCCGCCAGCCAGCGCCACTTCCAGCCCACCACCCAGACATTGGCCGCGCACGGCGGTCAGAATCGGCAGCGGGGACTCGACCATCGTGACAATCAAGGCGTGCAAGGCGGCCAGCATGGCCGCGCAACGCGAAGCGACGTGCTCTTCCACGCTGGCACCAAAACTGAAATGCGGCCCTTCGCTGTCAAGCAACACAGCGCGCAGGCCGTGATCAGCGCGGTGGCTGTCCAAGGCTGTTTGCAGCGCTGCAATCATGGCCGCATCGACGATGTTGGCCTTGGGCCGACTCAAGCGCAAACGCAGCAGCGCACCGTCGCGTTCCAGCCAGACTTTCAGAGGGGAAGTGGTTGTATCGGTCATGTTGATCCAATAGGTTGAGAGCAGATCGGGTTCACTTCGTGGTGCCGCGGCTTGCCCTGCGATTTCTCAGGCTTTGCCCTTGTTGCGCGGCTGGATCGAATCATGCAGTGTGCCGACCCAGCTCTCGCCAGCGGCGAGCTTCTGGCGCAGCAACACGAAATCGGCTTCGCGGTTGTCTTTTGTGCCTTCATTGAAAGCGGTGAAACCGGCCCGCGCTTCGGTCATCATGTTCAATGCCAGCCAGGCGCGTGAATTTTCCTTGTTCTGATTCCACGCTTGCAACTTGGGTTTGCGCAGTTCTTCCAGTGTCTTGGTGGTGCAGTCGGGAAAGGTCAGCAGCATCTTGGCGCACAGTTCTTCCACTTTGGCGTCGAGCAGAGAGAGATCAACCACACCGCGCGCCATGAGCGCTTTGCCGGCCTTGAGTGCCTCGCCGGTCTTGGGCTCGCCGTAAACGAAGCTACCGTACTCATCGACCATTTGCTGCGTCTGCACCAGCGGGTTGGCCACAAACTTGCCATCAACCTTGAGCGCGGGCACCAGGGCGGTAAGGATGCCCATCCAGTTGGCCTTGTGCGCGGAAAACGGTTCACACAGCACACAAGCGGCCATGGCGCGCTCGGCCCCTGCAATGATGGGCAGAAAATCAGTCGAGCCACCAATCGGTGCCGAACCGTGCTTGGGGCCGGCCTGACCAAAGCGCGCCAGGTCTTGCGCCACCGAGAAGTCGCAGGCCATGCCGATTTCCTGGCCGCCACCAATGCGCATGCCGTTGACACGGCAGATAACGGGCTTGTCGCACGCCAGAATGGCACTCACCATGTCGTTGAACAAGCGCATGTACTGGCGGTATTCCTGCGGTTGACCAGCGTAGTATTCAGCGTATTCCTTGGTATTGCCGCCCGTGCAAAAAGCCTTGTCGCCGGCACCGGTGAAGACCACGCAGTTGACATCGCGTGCGTTGGAAGCGGCGCGCATGGCCAGAATCACGCCTTTGACCATGTCGGTGGTGTAGGAGTTGAATTGCGTCGGGTTGTCGAGCGTGATCCAGGCGTTGAACAAGCCTGGCACGGCCGTGCCGTCGGGCAAATGCGCCGGGCGTTTCTCGTACCGCACACCGGGCTTGGCAATGTCATCGACCAGGTCGTGGTTCTTGAATTCGTGAGCAGTGGCAGTCATGGGGACTCCTGTTTTGGACAATGCTGGTTTAGGCGGTGGGGGTCAGCACCACGCGCTTCTTGATGGAGTGGTTGTGCACGGCGGGAAATATCTCATTGATGCGGTCCAGCGGATGGGGCTCGACAAACGGCGCGATGGCCACTTTCCCGCTGAGCACCAGGTCCAGGGCGGCTGGGTAGTATTCCGGCGGGCAACCCCAATTACCCAAGGCGCGGGCATCAAAGGCCATCAGGTTGGACAAGCGCACTTCGACTTTATCCATGGTGAACCCGACCACCGACAAGGTGGCCCCATGCACCAGTAGGCCAAAAGCGCTGAGCTGACCGGCGGCACTGCCCGAGCACTCAAAAATCTGCCACTCGGTGCTGCGCAGGCCTTGCTGCTTGGCAAAAGAATTGATGGCGGCCTTGATCGCCTTGCCGTCGAGCTGACGTGCGTTGAGCGTTAGGGCGGCACCATGCTGCGCGACCTGTGCAAGTTTGTCATCATCGACATCAATGGCCACCACCTGGGCACCAAAAGCACGGGCCACCTGCACGCAATAACCGCCAACACCCCCGGCACCGATCACAATTGCCAGACTGCCCGGCGTGACGCCGGCGCGGCGCACCGCTTGATACGGTGTGGTCAGCGCGTCGGCCACGATGGAGACCTGCGCCAGGCTCAGTCCAGCGCTGGCCAAACGCTTTTCATCGACTTCGCACAGGCCACGCCCGGGAACCACGATGTGCGAGGCAAAACCACCCTGGATATCGTTGCCTGGCATTTTCTGCGCGCGGCAGATCGGCTGTAAGCCACGCTGACATAAATCGCATTCGCCGCACGGCAACACGGCTGGAATGATGACCGCTTTACCCAGCCAGCGTTGGGCGGCCGCGCCTGCGGCCACCACACGGCCGCTGATCTCGTGCCCCAGCGCCAGCGGTAATTCAGATTTGGTGCGCACGCCGTCGTAGTAAAAACCCAGATCGGTGTGACAAACGCCGCAACCGGCAACCGCCACCACGACTTCATTGGCGCCTGGCTCAGCCACAAACTCGACGCGCTCAAACGGCGCACCGGGCTGACTCATTTGCCAGCGATAGGCGTTGATGCTCATGAACTCATCTCCTCTATAAGGGTGCCGATCGCCTCGACCGGCACAATTTCCGGGCTTCATTTACTCTGTTGACGTGCCAGAAGTCTGCCTGAAGACGCCAAAGTCAGGAGGCAACAAGTTGCACACTTTGGCTAAAAAGGCATCCAGCGAAGTGCATTATAGTGCAGCCTTTTACAGATGAGTCAATAATTTTTTAAAAATTTGCAGACACCGCCAGATGCTCAACGTCGCCCCGGTACGTCATCTTCAAGCAGTCAACCTGGATTCAGTTGGACACGCCCGAGTGGGCCGCTGGCGGCTCACCTGGGTAGGCGCCATCGACGCAGCGGGCTCCTGCCCGCAAGGAGATGCAACGACCCCAGGCGCATTGCCAGTGGCTCAATCGGGTGCGTAGCGCTGTCACCCACGAGGTGGTCTTGATCGAAACTGAAATAGTCAATGACCATAAGCACTTATTGAAAGAAATAAGCGGTCAACTGAATCTAGGTTAAATCGATCACCTGCCCGCTGCTGGCGGTGCAGGGACGCGACGACGAAGATGCTTCGCTGGAACGAACCCACGGCATCGCGCGTCACGTTGTCCAAAATCAATTGCTTGAGCTAGACCACTGCGGCCACTCCGCGCAGCGCGATCAACCAGAAAACCTGATCAGTAGCGCCTCTGCTTTTTTAAGAGGTTCGACGATTTCAGGGCTATGAAAACCGGCGTCGGCGCTCAAATTCGCTAGCGTCGCGCAGCCTCTGCCCGGTACGACGGCCCTCTGCGGCGTCAATGGGCAATGCAAACCTTGCCAAACTGCGCCCCGCTCTTGAGGTAAGCCATCGCCTCCTTGAGCTCTTCAAAACCAAAGATTCGGTCCACCACAGGCTCAATCTTGTGTTGGTCCATGGCACGAATCATCGCTTCAAATCCATCCCGGTGACCCACGGTGACGCCTTGAAGTCGTACCTGGCGCGTGACAATCAGCCCCAATGAAGTGGTCATGGTGCTTCCAGACAAAATGCCGATCATGGCGATCGTGCCGCCGGGTCGAATGCAACGCAGGGATTGTGGCAAGGTCTTCTCACCCCCAAGCTCGATGATCAAGTCATAGCCGCGCCCCAGGGTGATGTCTCGCGTTGCTTTGGCCCACTCTGGCACGGCGCGGTAATTGATCACCGCATCAGCGCCCAATTGCCGCACCCGAGCCATACGCTCCTCGCTTGACGTGATGACCGTGATATGGGCGCCCATGAGCTTGGCAAACTGAACCGCAAACAGAGCCACTCCCCCACAGCCCTGGATCAGCACGCGATCACCCGCTTGAACGGTACTGCCCGAAGTCAGTGCGCTCCAGGCGGTCAGCGCCGCGCAGGGCAAACTGGCGGCTTGGGCGTCCGTCAGATGCACTGGGACTTTAACTACGCCCTGTTCTGACAGGCACATGATTTCTGTCATGGTTCCATCAAGCGGGCCGCCCAGTGACTGGGTCAGTCGTTCAAGGTCAGGCGCACCGCCGGTCCAATTCTGAAAGTAAGTTGGACAAACCCGGTCGCCAACCGTCACCCGGCGCACACCAGGACCAACCTGGCACACGGTACCTACGCCATCGGAAATAGGTATCAGCGGCAAGGAGCCCGTATAGCTACCGTAGCCGCGCTCGGGAACGACCAGGTCGCGGTAATTGAGTGCTGAAGCCTGCATCCGGACAAGTACCTGCCCTGGTCCAGCGGTTGGTTGCGGGCGTTGCGATAGTTTGAGGTTATGCAAACCCCAGTCACCTTCAATTTGAAATACACGCATGAAATTCCTTTACAAATTACGGCTCACAACGGCCCGCTTGAAGTCGCTCTGATGATGCCTAATTCAGCATCAATGGTCAATACATCCATCTTCCGGTGGATCGCCACGGCACCGGTACAGCCGTGGCATGGGCCGTAGGTGGTCACATCCGCGCCTATGACGGGGACCGCAGGAACAGGCGACGCACCAGGGCACGCAACCAGATATGTGCCGGGTCATCGGTGGCACTCTTGTGCCAGACCATGCTGACGTCGTAGCGTGGACCATGGTCTGGCAGCCCCCAGATGCGCACGTCGTAGCGCGGTGCCAGCGAATTGGCGTACATCAACGGCACAATGGCCAGCAGGTCGCTGTGAGTCACCAGCTCTGGCAAAGCACCGTAATGACGCGCGTGCAGCACGATGCGGTCATTGAGTTGTAACTTGTTCAACATCAAGTCCACACTGCCGTGGAGTGTGGCTGCGGGTGACGCCACGGCCAGGGATGCAGCGGCCAGTTGACGCGGTGTCAAGTTGGCTGCGGTACGGCCGTTGGCGGGGCGCCAGTTGCTGGCCGTGATCGCCACAAAGTTTTCCTGAAACAGCCGTTCACTGGCGATTGAGATGTGAGCCGAATTGAGGATGCCAATCGCCAGGTGGACGTCCTGTGCTTCCAGCGCGGCACTGACCTGCGTTGAGGGCACCGCCACATTGGCGAGCTGGCTGTGCGGCGCCTCGACGCGAAAGGCTTGCGCCAGTGCCGGTAAAAACATCATTTCACCGAGGTCTGACAACGACAAACGCCAGCGCACCGTGCTACTGGCGGGCTCAAACTCCTCGGTACTGAGCACCGTGGTTTCCAGACTCTGAAGTTGCGCCATCAGCGCCGGGACAATGCGCTGCGCCTTGCGAGTGGGATGCAGGCCACTGCTCGAGCGCACAAACAAGGCATCGTCAAAAAAGGCGCGCAGGCGGGCCAGCGCATTGCTGGTCGCTGGTTGCGACAGCGCCAGATGGCGCGCCGCCTGGGTCACCGACCCGAGGCGATAAACCGCGCACAACACCCGCAACAAGTTGAGATCAAGGTGCCGGAACCGAACCATGCTCATTCCTCTCATATCCTTTTGGTGAATGTATCTGATTTTCAAAATCAATTTGACGAATGTATAAATTCAACTTACATTGAGCTTGCGACAGGGCATCACCACCAACAAAACAACACGGCACTCTGTCAGGCACCAGATGCGCAACAGAGACCGGAAGGAGACAACAACTTGCTTGAGATCATTATTCAGGGCCGCGGCGGCCAGGGCGCACAGACGGCCGGCAATCTGCTGGCCAGTGCCTTTCATGCGCAAGGTTTGCACGTGCAGTCCTTTGCCAGCTACGGTGGTGCGCGCCGTGGCACCCCCGTGAACTCCCACCTGCGGGTTGACGACCGGCCGATCCGGCTGCGTTGCGACATAGAACGCGCCGACGCCATTTTGTGCTTCGATGCCAGCCTGCTCGAAGGTCGGTTGCTGGCAACTGCTGACGACAACACTTTAATTGTGACCAATTCGACCCGAAGTGTTGCCGAATTTGCCAGCATCCTACCGGGCAAACGGGTGATCCCGATTGACGCCTTGTCGATCGCCCGCCAACAGGGGCTCGGGCGCATCGTCAATTCGGCCTTGCTGGGCGCCCTGGCACGCGCCATCAAGGCGCCCACGCTAGCGGTGCTGACCCAGACGCTGGTGGACAACGCACCCAAGCAACACGATGAAAACATCGCCGCGTGCACGCAAGGCTACCACTGCGCCGAACGACTGCTGCTGGAGACTACCCCATGAACACGCCGATTCCTGCGATTTGGACAACTGGCAGTACCGACGTCATCAAAACCGGCACCTGGCGCGCCTCACTGGCCCGACACATCAAGGCGCCCGCGCCCTGTCACGGCGCCTGCCCCGTCAACGGCGATATTGCCGAGTGGATCGGTTTGGCAAGAGCGCGTGACTTGCAAGGGGCCTGGCAAGTGCTGACCCGCCACAATCCCTTTCCATCGATTGCCGGACGTATTTGCCACCATCCTTGCGAAACCGCCTGCAATCGCGGCGGTTACGACGAGGCGCTATCCATTTGCAAGCTAGAGCGCTTTGTCGGCGACCAGGCCTTGGCTCAGGGCTGGGCGTTTGCGCCGGCCGCACAGCCCCAAAGCGGCAGCGTGGCCATCGTCGGCGGCGGTCCATCCGGTTTGTCGGCCGCGTTTCAGTTGCGTCGTCTGGGCTATGCGGTAACGCTTTATGAGGCGCAAGCCGAACTGGGCGGACTGATGCGTTATGGCATACCGGCTTACCGACTGGCACGCACTGTGCTCAACAGCGAGATTGCACGCATTGTGGCCATGGGTGTGGAGGTTCACTGCAACTGCCGGATTGACACCGCCGAAGGCTTTGCACGCCTGCGCGAGCAACACGATGCGCTTTACCTGGCACTGGGCGCGGCGCGCAACAAACGCCTGCCCGCACTGGACTACAGCCAGCCGTGGGTGTGCGACGGTGCCGCATATCTGTGGGCTGTCGCTGCCGGCAAGCCAGTGCCCCTGGGCCAGCGCTTGGTGGTGATCGGCGGCGGCAGCGCCGCGCTCGATGCCGCACGCAGTGCGCGTCGGCTTGGCCACGAGGTCACCCTGTTGGCGCTGGAGCAGCGCGCCCAGATGCCGGCGCAAACCGAAGAAGTGATCGAAGCGCTGGAAGAGGGCATCACCTTGATCGACGGGGCACGTCTGGATGAAGTCACTGACGGCGGTGCCAATGGCATCACCCTGCACTGCACCAAGGTCGCCTTTGTTGCCGGCAGCCAGCGTGGCCAGTTCACACTTCAGCCGCTTGCCAACAGTAGCTTCAGCTTTGGCGCTGACGCGATCATCAGCTCCATTGGCCAGGACCCCGATCTCGAGGTATTGGGCGCGGGCTTTGCCGCTGCCGGGGGATTGCTCCAGACCAATGCCCGCTTTGCCACCAGTACCGCAGGCGTTTTCGCTGGCGGTGACATGACCAGCATGGCGCGCTTTGTGACTGAAGCCGTTGGCATGGGCAAGCGGGCAGCGCAGGCCATTGCAGGCGAACTCCAGCAACAAGGAAAAGGGGCAAGTTTTGCGCTCGACGACCGCTACGGTGACCACCCCCTGGTGCCCCTGGCCGCCATCAGCACCTACTACCACCCAACGCGTGAACGTGCCAAGACCGAGCTGCTAGACGCCCGAGAACGCCTGAGCCGCGACGCCGAGGTGCAACTGGGACTGGAGTTTGAGCAGGCACTGGCCGAAAGTGAGCGTTGCTTTTCCTGCGGCACATGCATCAATTGTGACAACTGTGTGGTGTATTGCCCCGACATGGCCGTCAAGCGCATGGGCGACGACTACCAGGTCCTGACCGACTACTGCAAGGGCTGCGGCATGTGTGTCAAGCAATGCCCGACCGGATCCATGATGATGCAGGAGGAACTGAGATGAGTGCTTCAAGCCAATCCATGCTACTCACCGGCAACCAGGCGGTGGCTTGGGGGGCCCGCTTGGCCCGCCCGCGCGTCGTTCCGGTGTATCCGATCACACCGCAAACGCCAATTCTTGAGCAATTGACAGCGTTTCAGGCGGCAGGCGAATTCGACGCTGAAATCATCACGCCCGAGTCGGAGCATTCGGTCATGTCGGCCTGCATTCCGGCCTCGCTGGTGGGGACGCGGGTTTTTACCGCCACCGCATCGCAGGGCATCCTGTTAATGCACGAATTGCTGCACTACGCCAGCGGTGCGCGGGCACCGATCGTGCTGGCCAACGTCAACCGCACCGTCGCGTCGCCCTGGGCTTTCTGGCCGGATCAAACCGACAGTCTGGCGCAGCGCGACACCGGCTGGATCCAGTATTACGTCGAGAGCGCTCAGGAAGCGCTTGACACGGTGATCCAGGCCTTTCGCGTTGCCGAACAGGTGCTGGTCCCGGCGATGGTCAATCTGGATGCGTTTTACGTGTCACACGCGCTGGAACCGGTGCGGGTGCCGTCGCCAGATCTGGTTGACAGCTATTTGCCGACGTTTGATCCACCGCACCGGCTTGACACCGCCAAGGTGGAATCCTGGGGCAACGTAGTGTCGCAGGACATGTTCTACCGCCACCGCCGAAATCTGGCCGAGGCCATGGCGCGGGTGTCGGCGCTGGCGGCACAGGCCGACCATGAGTGGGCCCAACTGACCGGCCGCAGCCACGGCGTGATTGAACGCTACCGTTGCGCCGGTGCCCGCAGTGTGATTGTCACCATGGGCAGCATGTGCGGTACCGCGCGCGAGGCCGTCGATGCCATGCGCGCTGCCGGTCAGGCAGTGGGTCTGGTCAAGCTGCGTCTGTTTCGGCCGCTGCCGGTGATCGGACTGCGCGAGGCCCTCGGCGGTGTGGACGACATCATCGTGCTGGACCGCAACTACTCGCCCGGCCATGGCGGCGTGTTGCACCAGGAATTGCGATCTGCGCTCTATGACGTTGCGGTCAGACCGCGCATTCACGGTCTGCTGACCGGCGTCGGTGGCGTCAACGTGCCGCCCAAAAAGATTATCGAATTTGTCAACCAGGCCCGTCAAAACGAAGCCCTGCCAGAGTCGCAGTGGGTAAGGTAAACCATGATACAGATTCAACATGCCAACCAGGAACCCATGCTGTGCTCCGGACACGCTGCCTGTCCGGGCTGCATCGACGCCCTGTCGGTGCGCCATGTGCTCACGGCCATGGGGCCCAAAACGATGGCGGTCATTCCGCCCTCCTGCATGGCCATCATTGCCGGACCACAACCCTACAGTTCACTGCGCATCCCGGTCTATCAGCCCACGCTGGAATCAAGTGCCGCAGCCGCCACCGGCCTGCGCCGCGCACTCGATGCCAAGGGCCAGCACGATACCCAGGTGATCGTGCTGGCGGGTGACGGCGGTACCTACGACATCGGTTTTCAATGTCTGTCTTCGGCGGCCGAGCGCAACGAGGACTTCATCTATTTCTGCCTCGATAACGAGGGTTACATGAACACCGGCGCACAAAAGTCCTCCTCCACACCGCATTTCGCCCGCACCGGATCGACGCCTTTAGGTAAAGCATCGCGCAAAAAAAATCTCACCGAAATCATGGCCGCGCACCGGGTTCCCTATGTGGCAACTGCCAGCGTAGGCCACCTGCCAGACCTGCTGCGCAAGGTAGAAAAAGCCAAGCAGATGCAGGGCACGCGCATCATCACGCTGCTGATTCCCTGCATGGACGGTTGGGGTGTCGCCGACGACGCCGGTCTGCAGACGGCCCGCTACGCGGTGGAATCGGGCGCTTTCCCGCTGTACGAGGTGGAAGACGGCCACAAATACACACTCAATCACACGACCAAAATCCGGCCGGTTGCCGACTACCTGGCGTTGCAGCGACGTTACCGCAACATGCCCAGTGCCGACATTGAAACCTTGCAGGCCGAGATCGACGAGGGTTGGGTAACCTTGCAGGAGCGAGCGGCACGCAGCGCCAGAGTTGCCTTGTCAACACCGCTCTCAACGTGATTTTCAGAAGGATTGCCCATGAGTCTTGAATCCAGCAATGTGCGCAAGGTCCCGACCTACTGCTACCAATGCGTGGCCGGACCTGACTTGCTCACGGTGAAAGTGGAGCAAGGGGTGGCGACCGAGGTCGAGCCCAATTTCTGCGCTGCCAGCGTTCACCCCGGCGGCGGCAAGGTCTGCGTCAAGGCGTATGGCCTGGTGCAAAAAACCTACAACCCGAACCGGATGCTGACACCGATGAAGCGCAGCAATCCGAAAAAAGGACGCGATCAGGACCCGGGCTTTGTGCCAATCTCGTGGGATGAGGCTTTTGATCTGATCACGACCAAGCTCAACGCCATTCGCGCCGAGGGCCTGCTCGATGCCAGTGGCTACCCGCGCGTGGCGGCCAGTTTTGGCGGCGCCGGCACGCCGCAGTATTACATGGGCACCTTGCCAGCGTTTCTGGCGGCCTGGGGGCCGGTTGACATGGGTTTTGGCTCCGGCCAGGGTGTCAAGTGCTACCACTCCGAACATCTGTATGGCGAGTTCTGGCACCGTGCTTTCATCGTTGCGCCCGACACGCCGCTGTGTAATTACCTGATTTCCTGCGGCTCCAATGTGGAGGCCTCGGGCGGGGTGGTCGGGGTCTGGCGCCATGCCGCAGCACGCGTGCGCGGCATGCAGCGCGTGCAGGTCGAGCCGCATCTCTCGGTTACCGGCGCCTGCTCGGCGCAATGGGTACCGATCAAACCCAAAACCGACGCCGCCTTTCTCTACGCGCTCATTCATGTGCTGTTGCACGAACTGCCGCGCACCAGCCTGGACCTGGCGTTTCTGGCAACACGCACTGCATCGCCTTATCTGGTCGGTCCACACGGTTATTACCTGCGTGACCGCATCAGCCGCAAGCCGCTGGTCTGGGATTTGGCCAGCCGCAGCGCGCGTGTGCATGACAGCGCTGATTTGCAGGAAGCGATTGAAGGCAGCTACCAGGTCGATGCCATCGAAATCGGCCCTGATGACGATATTCTGGCTGAAGGCGTCCTCACCGGTAGCACCGCTTTTGCCAAGTTGCTCGAGCATATGCGGCCCTACTCACCCGAATGGGCGCAGCAGATTTGTGACATTCCGGCACAGAAGATACGCAAGATTGCCAATGAATTCTCTGAACACGCTTGCATCGGTCAGACCATCGAAATTGACGGTCATACCCTGCCTTATCGGCCGGTTGCCGTGACACTGGGCAAGACCGTCAACAGCGGCTGGGGCGGCTTTGAGTGCTGCTGGGCGCGTACCCTGCTGGCCACGCTGGTGGGTGCGCTGGAGGTGCCCGGCGGAACCATTGGCACAACGGTGCGCCTGGTGCGACCCATGTCGCAGCGCCACGAGAGCGTCCAACCCGGCCCCGACGGTTTTATGGACTTTCCGCTTAACCCAACCGACAAAGCCCATTGGTCGCCCAACCCGAACATTCGCAACGCCTACCGCACGATGGTGCCGCTGGCAGCCAATGGCCCCTGGAGCCAGGCGCTGGGGCCCACCCATTTTTCGTGGCTGTTTCTCGATGAAACACCCAAAGGCCTGCCGCGCGTCACACTGCCCGATGTCTGGTTCCTGTACCGTACCAATCCGGCCATTTCGTACTGGGAAACCGACAAGCTGGCTGAGAAAATGGCGCGCTTTCCGTTCGTCGTCGCTTTTGCTTACACGCTCGACGAAACGAACCATTTTGCCGATATTTTGCTGCCCGATGCGACTGACCTTGAGAGCCTGCAATTGATGCGCCTGGCCCCGACCAAGTATCAGGAACAGTATTGGGAGTACAGCGGTTTCGCGCTGCGCCAGCCGGCCATTCAAAGTCGAGGCGAAGTACGCGACATGACCGACATCGCCAGCGAACTGGCGGCGCGCACCAAGCTCACCGACAAATACATCGCCGCCATCAACAAGGGCGCTGGCGGTGTACCGCTCAAAGGCGACTACGACGATTTTTCACTCGCCACCGACCAGCGCCACAGCACGCAGGCCATCTGGGATGCCGTTTGCCGCGCTGCCAGTTCTGAGGTCAGCGATGGCGTTGACGCGCATGGTTTGGACTGGTGGAAAGAGCACGGCCTGGCAATGCGGCCTTTTGCGCGTAGCCAATGGTATCTGGATCAGACCATGGTCCAGCACGGCTTGCGATACGAGTTGCCTTACCAGGAACGGCTGCTGCGCGTGGGCACCGAGCTGGGTCGCCGCCTGCACGAGAACGACATGCACTGGTGGGACGAACAACTTAAGGAATACCAGGCGCTGCCGATCTGGAAGAACTTTCCGGCGCTGTGGGAAGCCATCATCGCAGAGACTGGCGCTAGCTCACAGGACTATCCGTTCTGGCTGCTCACCGCACGCAGCATGCAATACGCCTGGGGTGCCAATGCCGGCATCCAGTTGATGCGTGAGGTGGCAGGCAACGTCACCGGCCATCGCGGCGTTGTGATGAACACGCAGGCCGCGCAACAGCTCGGTATTGCTGACGGCGATGCCATTGAAATATCCACGCCCAAGCGCAGCGTCAGAGGCCGCGCCGTGGTGCGCCAAGGCATCCGCCCCGACACACTGCTGCTGATCGGCCAGTTTGACCACTGGAAAACGCCGTTGGCAAAAGACTTTGGCATGCCCAGCCTGAACTCGCTGGCCAACATGTCGCTGGCGCTGACCGATGCCACCGGCTCCGGCGCCGACATTGTGCGCGTCAAAATCTGCCGCGCTACGGAGGTGACGGCATGACACGCTGGGCCATGACCGCTGATTTGCGTCGCTGCGTTGGTTGCCAAACCTGCACGGCATCTTGCAAGTTGACCAACGCCACACCACCTGAAGTGCAATGGCGTCGCGTGCTTGACATGGAGTTTGGCACGTACCCCGATGTCAAACGCGTTTTTGTGCCGGTGGGTTGCCAGCACTGCGCCGAGCCACCGTGCATGACGGTTTGCCCGACCTTGGCAACCAAGCAGCGCGCCGACGGCATTGTGACGATTGATTACGACTTGTGCATCGGTTGTGCGTACTGCATCGTCGCTTGCCCTTATCAGGCACGCTACAAAACGCCAGTGGCCACTTTTGCATACGGCACGGCCACCGAGAGCGAAAAGAAAAACGCTCACCCGGAACGGCTGGCGGTGGCGACCAAATGCACTTTTTGTGTCGATCGCATTGATGCCGGGTTGGCTGCCGGGCTCAAGCCCGGTGTAGATCCGGCCGCCACCCCAGCCTGCGTCAATTCCTGCATTGCCGACGCGCTGGCGTTTGGTGACCTGGATGATCCAGACAGCAAGGTATCCAAGCTGCTGGCTGAGAACCAGAGTTTTCGCATGCACGAAGAACTCGGCACCCAGCCGGGTTTTCATTATCTTTGGGACAAGGTGGACACATGAGCAAGCACCCGGCTTTTGGACCCAATCCCTGGCTGCAAACCAGTTGGGACTGGCGCGCTGCTGGCAATTTCATCGGCGGCGGCGTTGGTGTCGGCCTGCTGGTTGTAAGTGCCCTGCTGGCCGCACCGGGCGAGGGCGCAGCGTTATTCAGCAACTGGCTGCTGTTGCTGTCACTGGCCCTGATTGGGCTGGGGCTGCTGTGCGTCTGGCTTGAGATCGGTCGGCCGCTGCGGGCACTCCACGTCTTTTTCAACCCGCGCACTTCGTGGATGTCACGTGAATCCTTGGTCGCGCTGCTGCTGTTCCCGGCCGGGCTGCTGGCGCTGTTGAACGTGGCTGGCCTGCTCTGGGTCACGGGCGCGCTGGCACTGCTTTTTCTGTACTGCCAGAGCCGCATGCTGCCGGCCACCAAGGGCATTCCAGCCTGGCGTTCGCCGCGGCTCACAGCGCTCATGTTCAGCACCGGGCTGTGCGAAGGCTGTGGCGTCTTTGTGCTGCTGGGTCACTGGCACGGCGGCGTGAGCAGCGCTGCACAGGCCCTGTTCCTGGTGCTACTGGTTGCGCGGTTGGCCATCTACTGGCGCTACCGCGCCTCGGTTGAATCCAACCTGGCACCGTCGGCCCGCGCCGCGCTCAATCAGGCTGCACGCACGTTGTTGCTGGGCGGCACCATTGCCCCGCTGCTGCTGCTTCTGGCCGCCAATGTCGTTGGGACCAATGGCACTGACTTTTTGCTGGCCCTGGCCGGTGCCGGCGCAGCTTTTTCTGGTGCCAATTTCAAATACGCCCTGATCACCCGTGCCAGCTTCAATCAGGGCTTTGCCCTGACCCAGTTGCCAGTGCGCGGCGTCAGAAGCGGCCCCTAGTACGCAGACACAGAAATATCGAAACATGAAAGCGCGTCTTCCCGCCCATGCCGTCGTTGCAAATCCTCGCCATAGCCACAGCTATGTCTGTGGTTTGCGCCTAGGCCTGAGCGCAAATCCAGCACTTTCATTTCGTTCCGATACCTCTGTGGCTGCGTACTAGACTGAAAGCAACCAGCACAAAGAAACATCGAATCGAGCGCGGTCAGTTCCGGATATCTGCCTGGAATTATCTGTATGAAAAATCGTCCCGACCACTACAGCAGCGGGCGCAACTCGTGCGCCGCGTCAATCAGCAATGGCAACAAATCCCGTTGCATGGCGGGCGCCGACAGCCGGGTGTGCGACGCCACCGCGTTGAGCGCGGCCACGGTCACGCCTTTGCTGTTGCGCAGCGGAACGGCGATCGCATGAACACCGAGTTCATGTTCTTCGCTGGCCAAACAAAAATCGTCCCGGCGGATTTTCTCGATGAGCGCCCGAAACGCGCGCGCATCGACGGTGGTCAGTGCTGTCATACGCTGCAGATGGCGCCCTTTCATCCACTCATTAAAGGCCTTCTTGGTCTTGGCGGCCAGCAACACGCGACCGGTCGAGGTGACGTGAGCCGGGAGTCTGGCGCCCAGGTGCAGGCCGTAGGCAATCACGCGGCCACCGCCGGGGGACGAAGGGTTGCGATCGTTACCACAGCGAGCAATCACCACCACCTCATCTGCGTCGAGAATCACCGCAGAAAACGACTCCTTTGCCTGAATGGCCAGCCGGTTCAATGTTGGCTGCAGCGTACGCGGCAAACGGGCCGACGCCAGGTAGCTGCCGGAAAAGCGCAGCACCTTGCTGGTCAGCCAAAAGTAGCTTCCGTCAGTTTCCAGATACCCGAGGTGCGCCAGGGTGAGCAAGTGACGGCGCGCGGCGGCGCGCGTCAGACCCGTGCGCTCGGCGGTCAGCGTGGCATTGAGGTGCTGATGCTCGGTATCAAAGCTCTCCAGAACGGCCATGCCTTTGGCCATCCCTTCTATCAAGTCGGCCTTGGCAATGGTCATGGGTTAGCTCCGTTTTGTACTCAATTAATTGTGCGACTATCGCACAATTGGTGCAATCATCGCACACTTGTTCAACGTCACACCTTGCAACCGCAAGATAAAAGTCTAACCTTGACGTCATCACAACAGGAGTGCATATGACAAGACAAGTGGCAAGCATCGGCACCACAGCGGCCCCACTGGAACGACCGCACGCAGGCGCCGGGCAGTCGGTAGCAGTTGGCTGGCACCATGCCAGGTCGATCCAGCATCAAATCTTGTTCTGTGAAGGAAAGAACTTATGACCACCCATAGCGTGTCGCTGGTCATCGCCGGCAGTGGTGGGGCTGGCGTTGTGACGGCCGGCTCCCTGCTGCTGAACGCGGCCGCCAAAACCGGCTGGTATGCCTTGATGAGTCGCTCATCCGGGCCGCAGATTCGGGGCGGCGAGGCAGCCACCATGTTGCGTTTTGCCACCCGGCCGATCCTGTCGCAGGATGACAGCTTCCACCTGCTGATGGCCATTGACTGGGACAACATTGGCCGTTTTTCGGCTGAAATCCCCTTCACCGGCAACAGCCTCATCGTCGGTGACCCGGCACACGGGCCGTGCCCGGCCGCGCTGCTGGCCGCCCAGCCGCGCCAGGCCACGCTGGCGCTCGCCGACATCGCGGAAAAGATCGAGGGTGGCCGCCCGAACATGGTTGCCCTGGGAGCCATTGCGGCCATGATCGGACTGCCACCGCAGGCCATGCAGGCGGTTGTCGAGCAGTATCTACAGCGCAAGGGGCCAGCCGCTATCGATGCCAGCATGGCCGCCTTCCATGCCGGCTTTGCCGCCGCCGCTGATCTGCCGGCTATTCCAAAACTGCCCGCCATCGCTGCCGAAAAAGAGCCGCGCTGGAGCATCACGGGCAACGAGGCCACTGGCCTTGGCATTCTGCGCGGTGGTGTGCGTTTTGTCGCCGCCTACCCGATCACCCCGGCCACCGAGATTCTCGAATGGCTGGCACCGTCGCTGGCCAAGGTGGGGGGCGTACTGGTGCAGGCCGAAGACGAGCTCAGCTCCATCAACCAGATCATCGGGGCTTCCTACGGCGGTGTGCCGGCCATGACCGCCACGTCGGGGCCGGGTCTGTCGCTGATGGTCGAAGCGCTTGGATTGGCGGTGGCTGCCGAGGTACCGATTGTGGTGGTCGATGCCATGCGCGTTGGCCCGTCAACCGGGATTGCCACCAAGTCCGAACAGAGTGATCTCAACATCGCGGTCTATGGCATGCACGGTGATGCGCCGCACATTGTGGTGGCGGCCAACTCGGTGGCCGATTGTCTGTTCACCAGTCAGTGGGCCGTGCATCTGGCCGAGTCCATGCAAACCCCTGCCATTGTCCTGACCGATCAGTCCATGGGGCAGTCGCGCGCCATCCTGCCTCGTCCGACGCCGTTCACCTTCAGCGGCCAGCGTATCACCGCCCCAGCCGCTGGTGAAGGTGAACGCTACCAGCGCTATGCCGTCAACGGCTCAGGCATTTCCCCAATGGCCATTCCCGGCACGCCAGGCCTGGCCCATACCGCTGACGGTCTCGAGCACAACCCGTTCGGCACCCCGTCCTCGCAAGCGTCCGACCACCAGGCGCAACTCGACAAGCGCAGTCGCAAACTGACCCAGTTCAATTACGGTGACCATTGGGCCGACATCGTTGACACCGACGCAGGTCCGGGCGACATCGCGATCATCACCTGGGGCTCATCAACCGGCCCGGCCCTTGAAGCCTTGCAACGTTTCTCGGCTACAGGCGGCAAGGCGCGCCTGATTTCGCTGCGCTTGATCGCACCGGTTCAACCCGACCGTATGGCTGCGGCGCTGGCCGGCACGACCCGCGCGCTGGTCATCGAACAATCCCACAGTGGCCAGTTCTACCGCATGTTGCGGGCGTTTTACGATTTGCCGCGCGAGACACGCTCGTTGCATCAGGCGGGCCCGTTGGCCTTTGGCCCGGGCCGCATTCTCGAACAACTCAACTCCTGGAGCGTCTGATGCAAGCTGTTGTGCGCAACTACAAGGCCAAGGACTACAAGTCAGAGGTCAAACCCATCTGGTGCCCTGGCTGCGGTGACTACACGGTGCTCAATGCCATCACCCGCGCCCTGGCCGAGCTCGCTGTGCCACCGCATGAGGTGGCCATTATTTCGGGGATCGGCTGTTCGTCGCGCATTCCCGCCTATACCAGTGTCTATGGTTTCCACGGTGTGCATGGCCGCGCCTTGCCGGTGGCCACCGGACTGAAGCTGGCGCGCCCCGATCTGACGGTGCTGGTCACCGGCGGCGACGGCGATGGCTTCTCGATTGGCGGCAACCACTTCTTGCATGCCTGTCGGCGCAACGTGGACCTGACCTATATCGTCATGGACAACCAGGTCTACGGCATGACCAAGGGGCAGGCCTCGCCGACCACCGCGCCCGACTGGGAGGGCAGCAAACTGACCCCCGAAGGCACCGGCATCAACCCGTTCCAGCCGCTGGTGATTGGTCTGGCATCGGGCGCCAACTTTATTGCCCGGGTTTCCAGCAGCGACCCCGTCAACATGGCGCAGATCATTGTCGAAGCCGTGCGTCACCCCGGGTTTTCGCTGGTTCAGGTGCTCAGCCCCTGCGTCACCTTCCGCCCGGATCAAGCCGTATGGCGCGACTTTGTTCGCACCGCCGAGGTCGATTGTACGGACGATGCGGCCCGCGCTGCGCGGCGCCTGATGACCGATGACGGCTTTAACGTGGGCAAGGTTCTTTTTAAAGGTTCGCGCGCGCCCTATCGCCCTGAATTTGAACCTTCAAGTGGCTCCATCGCTGATCTGGAATCGAGGTTTATGTTATGAACAAAACGCCGACCGACGGTACCGAAGTTCAAACCGTGCCGCAACTTCTGGCGCACGCGCTGGCAATGGAGACCGAGGCCAGCGAGCGCTATGGTGAACTCGCTGACCAGATGGAGATGCATCGCAAAACGGCGGTGGCGACGCTGTTCCGGCGCCTCGAAGTCGCTGAAAAACAGCACCTGGCGGATCTCACCGCCCTGTGCAAGGGCGTCGAGCTGCCGCACTATGCCCCCTGGGATTTCAAATGGCGCAGCAAGGAGTGCCCGGAGACCATCGATCTTGGCCGGGTGCACTATCAGTTGTCGGTGCGCGACGCCGTGCTGCTGGCACTGGAGCACGAGCGCCGCGCGACACAGTTTTATACGGACGTCGCCAACTCGGCACATGCCCCTGAGGTCATCGCCCTGGCGCGCCAGTTTGCGCAGGAAGAGCGTGAACACAGTGCGTGGCTAGAGTCCTGCCTGGCCGAATGCAGTGCAGCCGATTCGAAGGCCAGCGAGGACCCGGATCCACCGCTGAGCCAGGAATGAACCAGCGCCAGGCTGTCCTGCTGTCCGTTGAGATATTTATAGACCCATAGCCCATCGAGGAGAACACAAATGGCCATGCTTATCACTGACTTATGCATCACCTGTGATGTCTGTCTAGCGCCCTGTCCAAACAAGGCGATCAGCGCCGGCGAAGACATTTTTTATATTGACCCGGCCAAGTGCACCGAATGCGTCGGGCACCACGCGATCTCCCAATGCGTCAAGGTTTGCCCGGTTCGCGCCATCGTTCCCGACCCGGCGCACCGCGAAAGCAAGGACGAGCTAAAAGCCAAATACGATCATCTTCAGGCGCTAAAAGCGGCCTGATCCGTCTGGAAATTCAAGGAGCTCAGGACATGGCTATCAGAGAAAAACTGGCGCGACTCGTCGCCCGCATGCACGACACGCCACAGTACAACGCGCAAGGTGCGGTACTGTTCGTTGACTTGGAGCAGCGCACCTTCGTCAAGAAGTATTTGCCGCTGGAGGTCTTGCGCAACTTTCTGGGTGGACGTGGCGCCAACATGTGGTTGCTCTACAACCTGGTGGAAGCAGAACGCGATGCGCTTGATCCCGAAATTCCCCTGATCTTCGGCACCGGCGTACTCACCAGCAGCATGCCATCGGCCACGCGCGGCAACATTACCAGCAAGTCACCTGACAGCTACGCCATTCTCGACGCCAACGCCGGCGACTACTTTCCGTCGTTCCTGCGTTGCCACGGCTACGACCATGTCGTCTTGTTCGGGCGCTCACCAAGCTGGACCATGCTGCGGCTTTCCTATGAGACGGCGGAGCTGGTCGATGCCACACCCTACGTGGGCCTGAACAACCTGGACATGGCCGCCGCCATCGCGCGCGACTTCAATTGTGTCGAGCGCGAGGACATGGCACTGGCCCGGATCACCACGTCAGGTGAAAACCAGGTGTTGTGCAGCGGCATCATGGGTGGTGTCAAGTCGATCTGGGCGCGGGGTGGTGGCGGTGCCAAGATGGGGTCTTTGCGCGTCAAGGCGATCATGATCCACGGCGCCCCCAAAGACCTGCAGCCACTGCAACCCATGGTCAAGTACAACAAGGTCATCGGCAAGAAAATCATCTCCACCAGCGTGATCAAGAATGCACTGAAGATGGTGGGTACGCCGTTTTTGTACAAACCGAGCCGCGTCCTGTGCGCCCTGGGCACCAAAAATAACCAGGAAACCAGTTGGAAACCGACGCTCGATGCCGACAACTTTGACCCCTACCGGCCTGGCATGGACGGCTGCTACCTGTGCCCGGTGCATTGCCGCAACCAGAACGACCTGACGCCTGAAGCCCAGGTCGGCTGGGGGGCCTCGGCGCTCAAGGGCCTGACCGGCAACGCCAGCTACGACAAGGAGCAGGCGTCGGTCGAACACGGCAAACAGCGCAGCTACAACGGCATTCACAACGACGGGCAGTATGACAAGTACGACAAGGGCGATGGTCCCGAGTACGTCACCTTGGGCAAATTTGGCCCGATGATTGGCATCCAGGAACCCGAGCAGGTGCTGCGCCTGAACAACATCCTCAACGACCTGGGCCTCGACTCGGCCTCCACCGGTAGCTCAATTGCCTGGGCCATGGAGCTGTACCAGCGCTCAATCATCACGCAAAAGGAAACCGGCGGTCTCGATCTGACCTGGGGCAATTACCCGGTGATCGAACAACTGCTGTTCATGACCGCCAAACGCGAAGGCTTCGGCGACACCATCGCCGACTCGGCACGTGCGGTGGAACGCGGCAAATACCCGGCGCAAGCCCTTGACTACCGCATGACCGTCAAAGGCCTGTTCCAGTCTGACCCGCACGATGCACGCATCCTCAAGGCGTTCGCCCTTGGACTGTCGGTGGCAACCCGTGGCATGGATCACCTGCGCAACCGCGTCACGCTGGAGATCAACGCCCGCATCAACGACGACGCGGCGTTCAAGACCGCGTTGTACAACGGCCCCGTCTCGGCCGCGCCGAACAGCTATGCAGGCAAGGAATACGCCGTGCGCAAATGCGAGAACAATTATGCGGTGGGTGATTCGGTGGGTATGTGCCGCTTCAACACCAAGTTATTCAACTCCCCGAGCCTGCCCGACCTGAACGACTTTGCCACGCAGATCGGCGCACTGACGGGCCAGACTTTCGCCGAGGAGGAGCTCGACGAGGTGGGTCGCAATGTGACCGGGATTGAGCGCATGCTCAATTTCCGCTTCGGCTTGCGCGCCAAGGACGACACCCTGCCGCGGCGCTGGTTTGAGGAAGCGCTGACCGAAGGCCCGTTCGCCGGCGAGAAGGTTGACCGGGCCGAGTTTGATGGGATGAAAGACCGTTTTTATCACCTGACCGGTCTGAACGCCGAAGGCACCCCGGCGGTTGAGTGGCATGAAAAACTGTCGCGCCTGATCTCCGGCTTTGCCGTGCGGGTGGAGTTGCCGCGTGCGCTGCCCGGCGCGCCGGAGAAGGTGGTGATCATCGACGAGAACGTGAGCGATCTGACCGCCCTGCGCGCGGCGCTGCTGCGCAAGCTGCCCGAGGCTGCCAATGACCTCAACGACAGCACCTGGAACATGGCGGTTAACGGCAACATGGTGCTCTCGGGTGAAGCATCGGTGCCCATTGCCAGTGGCGACCGGGTGCTGCTGGTTCCCGTTATCGCCGGCGGTTGAGCGGTGGCACGGTGCAACAGGCTGAATCGGACGTCGCCAGCAGCAACCAGGGTGCGCCAAAACATTTTGACGACAAGTGTTTTCACGCAACCAAGGTGTTCAAGCGTTTCCCCTTGTCAGGCGTGACCCGCTCGGAGCCACGGCGGGCCAGCGCTTGGCCAGTAGCCGACTCGGGCGCGGCCAACCCCAGTACAAAATGAAAAGGAATGACAACCATGAACTGCGGCACTTCCATTGAAACCAAAGTCGCTGACCCCAGCACGCTGGCGCAGACGCTCTTCGAGCAGGCCGCAGCCGCTGGACGTGACACCCTGAACCACACCGAACTGAGCATGCTGGTGGCGAGCCTGGGGATGGTTTTTAACCCGAATGGTGCGCTCGTCCAGACACACCCCCCGGTCGAACTGGGGCTTGGCCTGAACTGCACCAGAGAGTTTGGCATGGTCATCAGCGCCGGGATAGGCGGTCTCGACGCGGCTCTGGCCGATGGCAATTTCAGAAAAGGCCGGGCCACGGTGTACGCCGCAACCGAGCTGACAGATGCCACCGATTTCCTGGTTCTTTTCAGACGAACCCTGGCCTATCAAAAGCTCGCAACAATTGCCAGCCGCAGCGCTGCCAGCGTGCCAGATGCGCAGTTGCAAGCCGGCTTTGCGCAACTTTTAGCCCTGGCCAAGCACTTTTCCCCGGGTCAACCCCAGGCCTCATTCAGACTTCGAAAACTGGTACTCAACCCGGTGCAGGTGGGTTCTGAGTTGAGCGTTCAAGCCGCCCATTGTGAGTTTGATGCGCCGTTACCAGACCGTCTGCCGCGCCCCATTCACAAGATCGACAAACTGATTCATCCTGCCAGCATCGGCATCATCGGGGTTTCCTCGACCAGCATGAATTTTGGCCGGATCATTCTGAAAAACCTGCTGGGCAGTGGCTACAGCAAGGAGCGCATGACCATCATTCGCCCGGGCGAATCCGAAATTGATGGCGTCAAGTGTGTGGCGAGTCTGGAAGCGCTCGAGCACAAACTTGATCTGCTGATTGTGGCCGTGGCAGCCAGTGCGGTTTACGCGCTGGTCGATGAAATCATCAGAACCGACGCGGTCGAATCGGTCATGCTGATTCCCGGCGGCTTGGGCGAAACCCAGGCCAGCCGGGAGCCCTCGGCAGCCCTGGCTGAACGCATCAACGCGGCCCATGCTCAACCCGGTGGGGGCCCAATCTTTCTCGGCGCCAACTGCCTGGGCGTGGTCTCGCATCCCGGCTCCTACGACTCCTGGTTCATTCCGCTGGAGCGTCTGCCAAAACCCCCAAAAAAACCGGAGCGCAACTCGGTCATGTTGAGCCAGAGTGGGGCGTTCATGATCACGCGGCTCAGTCAGAACCCCTGGCTCGACCCGCGTTACATGCTGGCTTTGGGCAACCAGACCGATTTGACCCACGGTGACATGTTGACCTATTTCGCCGGTCTGGCGGAAATTGATACCCTTGGCGTCTATATCGAGGGCTTCAAGGACCTGGACGGACTGAGCTTTGCCAAAGCCGTGCGCACGGCCGTTCTCAATGGCAAGCAGGTAGTGGTTTACAAAGCCGGAAAGTCGGCCCCCGGCAAGGGCGGCGTGATGGGTCATACCGCGTCGATCGCTGGCGACGCAACCCTGTTCGAGTCGGTACTACGCCAGGCCGGCGCGATTGTGGCGCCAGACTTCAACGCCTTCGACGATCTGTTTTACATCGCGGGTGCGTTGCACGAGAAGAAAATCGGTGGCCGCCGACTCGGTGCCATCAGCGGCGCTGGCTTTGAGGCCGTTGGCATGGCTGACGCCATTGAGTCAGACAGTTTTTCGATGGAGATGGGTGCACTCGAGCCAAACACGGTTGGCCGAGTGGAAGAAATTCTATTGGCCAAAAAACTCAACACGCTGGTCGAAGTTAGAAATCCGATCGACATCAATCCAGGCGCCGATGACGAAGCCCACTTACAGATTGTGCAAGCCTTCCTGAAAGACCCGAACATCGACGCGGTGGTGGTCGGGCTTGACCCAACAGCGCCGTCGGTGCGGGCCTTGCAAACGAGCAAGTTGCGGCCTGGCTTTGACATCAGTGACCCCAAGAGTACGGTACACCTGATGCCAGCGCTGGTTCAGTGCAACGACAAACCGGTCATTGGCATTATCGATGGCGGTGAACTCTACGATGCCATGAGCGCAGCGCTGATGGACCAGGGCGTTTGCGTTTTCAGGAACTGTGCGCGTGGCACTCAAGCGCTGGTGCGCTACGTCGAAGCCAGGCTGTATACCGAGCATCTCAAACATCCTCGCTGAATCCGTCCTTCATCAAGAATCTTCATACACAAAACAGGACCACCATGAGCAAACAACTGATCAACGACATCTTTCAAAAAGCACACAGCGACGAGCGCTCCACACTGTTCGAACATGAGGTCTATCGGCTGCTCGCTGCGGCCGATATCGCAAGGGCGCCCCGACACGAGGTGCTCGCCAAAGGGATTGATCCGACGGATGAACTGTTAGCGTCGTTCACCGCCAGCCGGGTGGTTGTGAAGATCGTCTCGGGCAGCATTGCCCACAAGTCGGACGTGGGCGGTGTCGCCGTCGTGCCCAATCAGCCAGCGGCCATACGAGCCGCCTGCAAAAGCATGCTCGCCAAGCTGTCAGGGCAGGACGTCGCGGGCGTGATGCTGACCGAGTTCATTGAATCAGATGCGACGGGTGCCGGCCGCGAGCTGCTGGTCGGCATCCGCAACACGCGCGAGTTCGGCATGATCATCAGCGCCGGGATCGGCGGCATCGACACCGAACTTTTTGCCGCCAGCGCCCGCCGCGGACAGGCGGTGGTGTCGGCTTCGACCGCGCTGACCACGGCCGAGGAATTCCTCGAACTGTTCAAACCGACGCTGGCCTACCGCAAGATCGCCGGACTGACGCGGGGAGGCAGCCGGCTCGTGACAGACGTTGCCCTGCTGCACTGTTTTGCTGCCTTCATCCGACTCGCCAACGATTGCTCGGCGGGCAACCCCGAGACCGACTTCGCCATCGAGGAACTGGAGGTCAACCCCTTCACCTGCGCGGCGGGCGCGCTGGTCGCGCTCGACGGTTTATGCCGCTTCGGTCGGCCGCAAGTGGTCCGCCCGCCGCGGCCCCAGGCCAAGATCAACAAGCTGCTGCACCCGACTTCGATCGGCATCATCGGTGCCTCCGCCACGCGCATGAACTTCGGCCGGATCACCCTGAAGAACATCATCGCATCCGGGTACGAGCCCTCAAAGCTGTGCGTCATCAATCCCGACGGCCAGCAAGTCGATGGCGTGCGCTGCGCACCGAACCTGGGGGCGCTGGAACGCAAGCTCGACCTGCTGATTCTGGCGGTAGGTGCCGATGTTGCCTTCGGCATCATCGACGAGATCATCAAGACCGATGCCGCAGAATCGGTGCTGTTAATCCCCGGTGGCATGGGTGAAACCGAGGCGAGCCGGGAGCCGGCCCGGCGCATGCTGGAGACGATCGACAACGCCCGACGCGCGGGAGTCGGTCCGGTTTTCGTCGGCGGCAACTGCCTGGGCATCATCTCGCACCCCGGCAACTACGATTCATGGTTCATTCCCGCAGAACGTCTGCCGAGAACCCAGAAGAAGGCACAACGCACTTCGGCACTGATCAGCCAAAGTGGCGCCTTTCTGGTCACGCGACTGAGCAAGAACGCATGGCTCGACCCGGCCTACATGGTCGCCCTGGGCAACCAGAACGACATCACGCACGGCGACATGGTCGAGAACTTCGCAGCCAACCCGGACATCCATGTGATCGGCACCTACGTCGAGGGATTCAAGGACCTTGACGGGCTGGCGCTGGCACGAGCCGTGCGCCAGGCCACCCTGGCCGGCAAACAGGTTGTGATTTACAAGGCCGGGCAGTCCGTCGCCGGCAAGCAGGCCGCGATGGGCCACACCGCTTCGATCGCGGGCGACTACGAAGTCGCTCTGTCCGTACTCACGCAAGCTGGTGCGCTGATCGCCTGTGACGTCAGCGAATTCAGCGACCTGTTCTACCTTGCAGACTGCATGAGCAAGAAAATTGTCGGTGGCAAGCGACTCGGCGCCCTGGCCGGCGCGGGTTACGACACCGTGGCCATTGGCGACAGCATCCAGGTCGGCGATTTCTCCATGTCTCTAGCCACGATCGGAGCATCGACCCGGGAACGACTGGTTGCGATCCTGAAGGCCAAGAAGCTCGATGCGCTGATGGAAGTCAGGAACCCGTTCGACATCAATCCAGCGGCGGACGACGAGGTTCACCTGCTCTGCACCGAGGCCATGGCCGCCGATCCGGACGTTGACGCCGTCGTGGTCGGACTCGATCCGACCTCACCCGTGGTCAGGTCGCTCAAGAAAAGCGCGCGTGAGGGCTACGACATCGACAGCCCGCAGAGCATCGCCCAGACGCTTCCGGGGCTAGTCGCCTCTTGCCCAAAGCCCATCGTCAGCTTCATTGACGGCGGAGCGCTGTTCGACCCGATGGCCGACAAGCTGATGGAACAAGGCGTTTGCGTCTTTCGCTCCAGCGAGCGCGCAACGCGCGCGCTGGTCCGCTATACCGAGGCGCGACTCCATGCGGCGCGCCTGCGGGGCCAAGCAGCGCCTAACATCTAGCGCGTCAACTGTCGTGAACGCAGGCCGACGCCCCAGATGATGAAAGCCTGTCGTCATTGCGAGGCCGCAGGCCGTGGCAATCCATGTCTTCAAAAGTCATGGATTGCTTCACTGCGTTCGCAATGACGGGCCAATTTCAAATTTCGGCGACGTTCTTTCACGTTCACCGGCTCCTTCAACCTCCGTTTAGTTTCCTATCTGCACTGGCCATCGCGATTGCAATTTTGTGCCGTTGGTTTCGATACACCGCCGTGGCGCAAAGCAGGTTCAGCCACAACCACCCACTGGCGCAGATCAGCGCCAGTCCGGCCGGATAAACAAACCAACCTGGCCAGACTACCGCTAACAGCAACAGCGCCAACGCCAACAGGTGGGCCAGCATCTGACGCTCGATTCGTACCTGCGGCAAAACCTTTTTCATGTTCGGCGCTTTGACCAGACCACGGCCTAGATTTTGCAGATGCAGCCAGACCAGAAAAGGAACAATTTTGTAGAGCATGCCAACCATGACCGACATGAAACAGCCCATCAGCAAGAGTACGCCAAACAGTGGCGGCCAGCCTTGCCAATGCCCGAGCAGGTCGATCACACGGGCCGCCAACCATAAACCACACGCGGCCAAGGCTGAGACCATGGAGACGATCCAGAAGACGTGGGAGGCGTCGGGTTTGGCATGCTTGCTTTGAGCCAGCAGACGCAACGTCAATAGGGTGAACCCGCCAGACAAGACAACGATCACCACGGTCAGTAGCGTCGCCGTCAGCGTCAAGCCCGCCAGTTCGGCCACAGTCCACAGGGCAACAGATGCCAGCACCGACAGCGCAAAGTGACGCGAAAACCAGGCTGGATACTCGGGCGTGAGTTGAAACATGGGTACCGTCACGTAGGCAACGGTGGCGATCAGGGTGCACGCCCACACCATAAAACCCCAGCCCAAATGAAGATTTGTCAAAGTAAGCATAGGCCAATCAAGCTGTAGCCGCAGCGAAACTGCCAACACAACCCCGATCAGCACTGTCACGCCCAAGCCAATCAGGGAGAGCTTGAAGCCCAATACCGTCGGGTTGCTCCAAGCCATGCCACGCAGGGCGCTGACCGCCGCTACGATAAAAAGGCTCACACCCGCCGCCAGACAGACAACAGCCGCGTCAAACAGCAGGGGGGCATACGTCAGAAAAGCAGCGGCCAGAAAAAGTGCTCCGAGCGTGATGCTTGCGTGAACCAGTGTTGCGGTCAAGAGCGGTCGTGGAAAATTGGCGCCGACCACAACCGGTAACAATTGCTGCATGGCGCCCACCACGACCTGCAGCATAAAGCCGACCGTGATCAGATGGGTCAGCGCCAGTGCCGTCGGCGTCCAGCGCGAGGCAAAAAGATCCGGCCCGCTGTACAGTATCAAGACCCCGGCCAGCGTCGCAAACAGGGGCGCTGTCAGAAAGTAACGCAGGGGTGCGCTCAACGTTGGCGCCTGATCAAATGACAACAGCGCCGACATTATGAAAATTCTCGCCAGATCAGAATTTCGACAGTTCCGTCGAGCCGATGTCGGGTTTCCCGGCAATAGCCATTGAGCTCCAGCGCCCGATAGAGCGGATAGGGCTCACGCGACAACAACAGCAGCACCGACTGCGACGCAGCGCAGGTCTCGAGTGCGGCCATGGTCAACTCAAAAGGCTCTGGCGGCTCAAGCCCGCGGGCATCGATGGTCTTGACGGTCTCGACTTGACGCATAAGACCACTTTGATTGGCTACTTCAGCCTGAGCTGCAATTGCGTCAACAACACATCAACCTGATCGACCAGATGATCATCACACAGGGGGTAGAGAACGTTCTCTTCCTTCATGTTGTGTTGTTGCATCATGATCAGCAGCGTTTCGGCATTGCCCGCATAGTCGTCAGCGTCCTGCGCCGACAAAGCCGACTGCGCTGCCGATAGCAGTTCGCGCATCTGCTCGTGCTCAACGCGCATCACCTGTGTCGGCCCCATCGTCATCCCGCTTTTCTGTTCGAATGCGGGGAAAAGCAGCTCTTCCTCTGCCGCAAAATGCTGCCGCATGACGCTGGCAAAGCTGTTCAAGGCGGCGCTGGCGCGATCCCATTGCTGCGCTGCAACCGCCTGTTCGACCTGCGCAAAGCCAGCGTCGCAGCGGCGATGGTCATGTGTCATGCAGTTTTTGATAGAAGTCATCGGGGGTACCTGGTTGGGACGGGTCGCCTTCGAGGTGTTTTCTCAAGCATGCGGAAGTGCATCATCCTGACGGCTTAATGGATCGTCATGCCGCCGTCGGCGGCCACAATCTGCCCGGTGACGTACGACGACGCGTCAGATGCGAAAAATAGAAACACCGGTGCGATTTCTTGCGGTTCAGCCCAGCGCCCCAACGGGATGCGGTCCAGGTATTTGTCCTTGAACCGCTCGTCAGTCCGAATCGTTTCTGTCATGGGGGTGGCAGCGCCAGGGGCGATGGCATTGGCGGTGATGTTGTAGCGTGCCAACTCCTTGGCGGCACTTTTGGTCATGCCAAGCACCCCCGCCTTGGCGGCGCTGTAGTTGATTTGCCCAATGGTGCCCAATACCCCGGCGGCCGAGGTGACAAAGATGATACGGCCATAACGGCGCTCCATCATCCCGCCGACCACCGCCTGCAAGCAGTTGAAGCTGCCGCTCAGGTGCACGGCCAGCACATCCTGCCACTGATCCTGCGTCATTTTGTGCAACATGGCGGTGCGGGTGATGCCGGCATTGTTCACCAAGATGTCCACCCGCCCCCAGGCTTGCGTGACCTGTGCGGCCATGGCGTCAACCTGCGCACGCAGCGCAACGTTGCAGGCCACGGCCAGGGCCGTTCCACCGGCAGCGTTGATGCCATTGGCCACCTCTTGCGCCGCCGCACTGTTCATGTCGATGACCGCCACCTTGGCGCCCTCGCGGGCATAGGCCATCGCCACGGCGGCTCCGATGCCCTGTCCGGCGCCGGTCACGATAGCAATACGATTCTTGAGCTGCATGCTGTCACCCCTTTGGCTGAGCCAGAACCTGTTGCGCGAACTTGTCGTCGAATGGGGCGCCTTGGGCCACCAGTTGCCGGTATTTGACGAAATCAATCACGTCTTTCCCAGTCGCTTTCTTGGCATCGAAGGCATTGAAGCCGAGATAAGCCTCGTGATTCATGTTGGCCGCCAGCCAATGGCGGTTAACCAGCTTGAACTGATCCCAGAAAAATTTCTTTTTGCCGCGAATACCGTCGATTGACTTGATCAGGCAATGCGGGAACAGGTTGGTAAACTTCCAGACCAGTTCATTAACTGCTGCGTCAAGTTTGCTGAAGTCTACCGTGCATTGGGCGATCAACTCCTTTGCTGCCTTGACCTGATCAGCGGCCACGGCCTCGCCATAGACGAGTTCGCCGTCATCAACGTAGGTATCGGTACGCACCAAGGGATTCCGTACCCACTGACCGTCCTTCTTCAGGACCGGCACCACCTTGGTAATCAGGTTCTTGGCCCGCATTTTGTAAGCGCTCCAGGTCTCGCACGAGATGCAGTTGTACATCGCGTCTTCCAGGTTGAGCATCCAGGGCAGGAAATCGGTCGAGCCGCCGTCCGGCGCACTGCCGTGCTTGGGGCCAGCCTGCCCGAAGATGGCCATGTCCGAAGACACGGTCAGGTCGGTGGCCATGCCGATTTCCTGGCCACCCGCCACACGCATACCATTGACGCGGCAAAGGGTCGGTTTCTTGCAATTGAGGATGCCGTCCACCATGGCGTTGAACAAGTCCATGTACTCGCCGTACTCATTGGGGCGCTTCGAATAATAGGCCGCGTATTCGGCGGTGTTGCCGCCGCTGCAAAACGCCTTGTCCCCGACCGCCGTGAACACCACAGCCACAACCGCGCGGTCGCTGGAGGCGCGCTGAAAGCCCGCAATCACCGCCTTCACCATGTCGGTGGTGTACGAGTTGTACTGGGCCGGATTGTTGAGAATGATCCAGGACGTGAACAAGCCCGTAACGATGTTGCCTTGCGGATCGGTGATCGGACGTCGTTCATAGATGACCGAAGGTGCTGCGGTACCGAAATGCTCTTCGCCCAGCAGAGCATGGTCTTTCAGTTCGTTGTCACGGCGCAGCCAATGGAGTGTCATTTTGTTTTGTTCCTGGTGAATTGAAATCGGGAGTGCGGACGACGCGACGATTTAGTTTGCCGTGCTGGACTTCGTCAAAAACCGGTTCGACCTGGCTCATGGGTCGTGTTTGCCCAAACGCAGACTGCTATGGCGTCGTCATCGCGTCGGCCATCACGAACAAGTGCTCCAAGGCAATATTCTGGCCATTTCCAACCATGTCGATTGAGATACGTACCCGTTACCATTGTGGCAGTATAGTGCAGACATCACTCGGATAGCAACATAAAAGTGGAAATTTTTGGCATCAAATTGCACCTATTTCGTTTGGGTTACCACTGATCTGTTACGCTCGCCGCTGCCTTTGCTTTTTTTCGCTTTGCTTGCCAACGAGGCGTTGCTGTGGGTCATGGACTTGGCCGTCACAGGGGTTGTTCGATCTGGTTTGCCACCCGAATGCGTCAGCCATGGCGATCCGGGTTGAGTCAGCTGGGGTAGCGACCGGCACCAGCGCCGACGCTTGCACGCGGATTTAAGCTGGCTTTTGTCGTGGTGCAGGTCGCTTTGGAGCTGGATTTACGCTTGCGGGGTCAGGACAACTTATCAAGCTACGATGCGCAAATGTAAGGCCATTAAAAATGAGTAACCAAAAAATTGAACATCCTGCCCCGTCAGAACTGCGGGATGGAGATGGCGACTACTTGCACAGGTTGGGCGAACACATCCGTGATCTTCGGGTACGAAGAGGGATGACAAGGGCTATTTTGGCGCGCGACTCAGGCGTATCCATACGCTACCTGGCTCAATTGGAAAGCGGGGAAGGTAACATTTCAATCCTTCGCTTGCGACAGGTTGCGCAAGCGATGGCCATTCCGTTGGAAGACATCGTCCGAGTTGGGCCAGAGCGGGCGCCTGAGCTCACGCTACTTGGTCAGTTTCTGTCACGCTTGTCGCCAGCACAGTTGACTGAGGCGCAGACTCTTTTGAGGAACTCGTTCGAAAACAGGAATCGTTCCAAACGAATCGCTTTGATCGGTTTGCGTGGAGCGGGCAAGAGTAGCTTGGGGCAAATGCTCGCCGCGCATCTTCAGATTCCTTTTATCGAGCTCGACGAGGTCATTGAGCGCGTTGCGGGTGCGAGCATATCCGAGATCTTCTCCCTCTATGGGCAAGCAGCGTACCGCCGCTATGAGAGACGTGCATTGGACTGGCTCATTGAGAATCATGACAGCTTTGTATTGGCCACCGGGGGAAGTATCTCCACCGAACCGGCTACTTTTAGTGAGTTATTGACATCCTGTTATACGGTATGGCTCAAGACAGATCCAGCCGAACACATGGCGCGGGTCATTGCGCAGGGAGACCGACGCCCCATGGGGGACGACCGGGAAGCCATGCAAGACCTCGAACGCATCTTGATCGGGCGCGAACCAATGTACCGAAAAGCCGATGCAACAGTGGACACATCCGGGCTTGATATTAAACAGAGTCTGATTGAGCTGACCCGGAAAATACCCATTTTCAAGCAACCCGCCACCCCAGAGGCTTGAGCTCGGCCGTTTTTAAATTAACGTTCCAGCGCCTTGCCGACGAGTCGTCGCTGCAACCGCTGGCGTGATCCTTGGCCGGTTTTCAAGACCGGTCACACCATCGGCCGCTCTGTCACGCTTGCGCAAGGTGCGCACTCCAGCGCGCCATAGCATGATGATGAAGCCCTGCCTCACGGGGCAGGCTGATCTTGTGGTGCGGCAGGGGCAGTCGCGGCATCCAGCGCGACGGTTTGTGCCAGCCAACCTTGAAATGCTTGCAACGCCGCAGGCGGCTCGACGCCTTCGGGGCGCACCAAGTAGTACGCGCGGGTGTTGGCCAGCGGCCGGTTGCACAGCACCACCAGCTCTCCGCGCGCGAGCTCCTGCTCAATCAACAGCTCAGGCACCAACGCCACGCCCAAGCCGTGCATGGCTGCGGCAGCAGTCATGGAAAACTGCTCAAAACGCGCGCCGCTCAAAGCGTTGGGCGCGCGCACCCCTTGCGCGTCAAACCAGGCGCGCCAGGCTTCGGGCCGGGTGCTTTGCTGCAACAGCGGCAAGGTGGTCATGCGATCAGGGCTCAGGCTGGGTGCGCCTTGCAACAGGCCGGGCGCGCCGACCGGCAGCACCCTTTCGTCGAGCAGGTGAAAAGCTTGTGTGCCTGCCCACTGCGCCATTTGCTCGGGCGTGGCGGCAATCAGCGCGCAGTCAAACGGCGTGTCGGCAAACATGAACGGTCGGGTGCGGGTGTCGATATGCAGCGTCAACTCGGGCTGTTGCGCTTTCAGACTGGCCAAGCGCGGAATGAGCCAGCGTGCAGCAAACGTGGGCACGCTGGCCAAGTGCAACACGCGCGCGCCGCCCTGCGTGCTCATTACGTCGAGCGTGTCTTGCTCCAGCGCGGCCAGGCGGATGGCCACCTGGGCGGCGTAGTCGTGACCGCGCTCGGTCAGACTCACGCCGTGGCGCGTGCGCTTGAACAGCGCTACGCCCACCAACGCCTCCAACGCGGTGAGTTGGCGCGACACCGCGCCTTGGGTCAGCGCCAGCTCTTGCGCGGCGCGCGTGTAGCTCTGGTGACGGGCGGCCGCGTCAAAACACAGCAGGGCTTGCAGGGAGGGGATTTTGCGGCGCATGATGATATGCAAAATATGCAGATAACAATACCATAAGACATTTCTTATTGCTACATATTACGAAGCTAATTATGTATGAATAAAAAGGACAAATAGCTTTCTTATACTTATTTTTCAAGTCTTCGTAATTTTTTATAAGTGACTTAATATCATAACTGAGTGCAAACAAATCGTTTGCAGGCAGGCCCCTTGGCGCGCTACGATGCGCCCAACCCTCAACTGTTTTGGAGACCCCATCATGGCCCACGCCGCATTCAACTGGCAAGACCCTTTTCTGCTGGAGCAACAGCTCACCGGCGACGAGCGCGCCATCAAAGAAGCCGCCGCCGCCTACTGCCAGGACAAGCTGGCCAAGCGGGTCACGCAAGCTTTTCGCACGGAAAGCACCGACCCCTCCATCTTTCGCGAAATGGGCGCACTGGGCCTGCTCGGCCCCACCATCCCAGAGCAATACGGCGGCCCCGGCCTGAACTACATCGCCTACGGGCTGATTGCGCGCGAGGTTGAGCGTGTCGATAGCGGTTACCGCAGCATGATGAGCGTGCAAAGCTCGCTGGTGATGTTGCCCATTTTTCAGTTTGGCAACGAGGCGACACGCCAGAAGTATCTGCCCAAACTGGCCACCGGCGAGTGGATCGGCTGCTTTGGCCTGACCGAGCCCAACCACGGCAGCGACCCGGCCAGCATGCTCAGCCGCGCCGTCAAGGTGCCCGGCGGCTACAAGCTGACCGGCAACAAGATGTGGATCAGCAACAGCCCGATTGCCGACGTGTTTGTGGTCTGGGCCAAAGAGGTCACGGCCGATGGCAAGGTCGGCCAGATCCGTGGCTTTGTGCTGGACAAGGGCGCAGTCGGCTTAAGCGCCCCGGCGATCCACGGCAAGGTGGGGCTGCGCGCTTCCATCACCGGCGAAATCGTCATGGACGGCGTGTTTTGCCCGGAAGAAAACGCCTTCCCTGAAGTGCGTGGCTTGAAGGGCCCGTTCACCTGTCTGGATTCAGCGCGCTACGGCATTGCCTGGGGCACACTGGGTGCGGCCGAAGACTGCTGGCTGCGCGCGCGCCAGTACGTGCTCGACCGCATCCAGTTTGGCCGCCCATTGGCCGCCAACCAGTTGATCCAGAAAAAGCTGGCGGATATGCAGACCGAAATCGCGCTGGGCCTGCAAGGCTGCCTGCGCTTGGGCCGCATGAAAGACGAAGGCACGGCTGCGGTGGAAATCACCAGTATCCTGAAACGCAACAGTTGCGGCAAGGCGCTGGACGTGGCACGCCTGGCGCGCGACATGATGGGCGGCAACGGCATCAGCGACGAGTTTGGTGTGGCGCGCCACCTGGTCAATCTGGAAGTGGTCAACACCTACGAAGGCACGCACGACATCCACGCGCTGATTCTTGGGCGCGCTCAAACGGGCATTCAGGCATTTTGCTAATCGCGCATTCCGATTGAAACAATCTAATCGAACGATTCACGCGATAATTAAGCGCCTCGAAAGCCAACCCAACCGGAGCCGCCCATGCTTGCCTACACCGCCAACCAAGCCAAAACCCGCTTTGGCGAATTTCTGGATCAGGTTCAGCGTGAGCCCGTGCAGGTGCTCAAACGCGATCGCGTGGTAGGTGTGATGGTCAGTGCGCAAGACTATGCCGCCATGCGCAACTTTTACGCCAACCGCTTGCAAAGCACACTGACGCAAAACGCCAGCCAAGCCGCAGCGCTTGGGTTGACCGAAGCGGATGTCAACCGCCTGCTGGCCGACGGAAGCTGAATAGCTTAAGTCGTGAGGTGCAATCCTGACCGCGCCCTATGCCCACCTTACCCCTGCTGCGCGTTGTGCTCGACACCAATGTCTGGCTCAGTGCTGCGCTCTCGCCGCAAGGCGCTCCGGCGCAGGTGGTACAGCGGGTGCTGCTGCAAGGCGTGGCGGTGTTCAGCGACGCCACGTTTGCCGAGTTGCAGACCCGGCTGTGGAAACCCAAGTTTGACCGTTACCTGAGCCTGGACGTGCGCCATGCCATCCTGCGCGACGCACGCGCCGCCGCGCTGTGGGTGGATATCGCACCAGACTTGGCGACACAGCATTGGAGCCGCGACGCAGACGACGATGCCTTCATTCGGACCGCGCTGGCAGCACAAGCATCTTGGTTGGTGAGCGGAGACGATGACCTGCTGAGCCTGCCGTCGATCACCGGCCTGACGATTTTGAGTCCCACCCACGCGCTGCTGCGCTGGGCCAAGGCTGACTAAGCTCCTTTGATTTCCCACCATGACACACCCGTCCACCCCACCCGCCGCCCTCTCCCACCTCAAGGTGCTCGACCTCTCGCGTGTGCTGGCTGGCCCCTGGGCCACGCAAATGCTGGCCGACCTGGGCGCGGACGTGATCAAGGTCGAGCGCCCCGGCGCAGGCGATGACACGCGCAGTTGGGGCCCACCCTTCTTGCAGGATGCCGACGGCAACAACACCGATCAGGCCACCTACTTCACCGCCTGCAACCGCAACAAACGCGCCATCACGCTGGACATCGCCCAGCCCGAAGGCCAGGCGCTGATCAAACAACTGGCCGTACAGTCTGACGTGCTGGTGGAAAACTTCAAGGTCGGTGGCCTGAAGGCCTACGGGCTGGATTTTGAAAGCCTCAAAGCCATCAACCCGCGCCTGATCTACTGCTCGGTCACCGGCTTTGGCCACAGCGGCCCGTACGCCGAGCGCGCCGGTTACGACCTGATGATGCAGGCCATGAGCGGACTGATGAGCATCACCGGCCACGCCGACAGCCAGCCCGGCGGCGGCCCGCTGCGCATGGGGGTGGCGCTGATCGACGTGCTGACCGGCTTGTACGCCTGTAGCGCCATCCTGGCGGCGGTGGAAGCGCGCCACCACACCGGCTGCGGCCAACACATTGACATGGCACTGCTGGACGTGGCCATGGCGGCGCTGGCCAATCAGGCGGCGGGCTACCTCAATACCGGCAAAGTGCCGCAGCGCCAGGGCAACACCCACCCCAGCCTGGCACCGTACCAGACGCTGGCAACGCTTGACGGCCAAATGCTGCTGGCCGTGGGCAACAACGGTCAGTTTGCGCGCCTGTGCGCGGCGCTGGGCCAGAGCGGCTGGGCGGCAGACGCGCGCTTTGCCAGCAACACTCTGCGCGTGCAACACCGCGCTGAATTGGCCGCGCTGCTGGAGGGTGTGACGTGCAGCCAACCTACCGCGCATTGGGTCACGCTGCTGGAAGACAAAGCCGTGCCCTGCGGACCGATCAACGACTTGGCCCAGGCCTTTGCCGAACCTCAGGTGGCGGCACGCGAACTGGTGGTGACGCAGACCTCTTATCAGCCCAATAGGGATGCAGCGCCCGTAGGGCAAATGCAAACAGTTACACGTTTTGAAGCAAACCAGACCAAGGTTCAACCCGCTACAGTGTCCACCGTGGTGCGCACCGTGGCCAGCCCACTGCGCCTGCAATCCACTCCGCCGGTGCTGCGCCGCGCTCCACCCACTTTGGGCGAGCACACCGACGAGGTGCTGGCAGAATTGGGGCTGGATGCCCAGCAAATGGCCGGTCTACGCAGCCGCAACATCATTTGAGAATCCAACGGCATCCCCCAGGGAGATGCCATGCACACAACCGAGCGTTGTTACAAGATCACCGCGCTGCTGGGGCGCGATTCGCAATTCATTCCATTGGCAGAAGAAAGTGGATTGATCGTACCCATCGGACGTTGGGTGTTGGAGGCAGCATGCGCACAACTCAAATCATGGAGTCAGCATGAACACACCGGCAGGCTCGCTTTGTCGGTCAACGTAAGTGCGCGCCATCTGCCGACCAGCGCACGGATAATCGCCTGATGCCCACCGGACCTCGCCCTTTTTTCCACCGCTTTTCCCCACGCACCGTCGGGCTGGCCGCGGCCGGGGTGACGGTGCTGATCTGGACGTCGTTTATCCTGATTGCCCGGGCCAGCGCCGACCCTGCGCGCGCGCCCACGCTGACCCCGTTTGACATTGCTTTTTGCCGCATCGTCGGCGCGGCGCTGATCCTGCTGCCGTGGGGCGCGTGGCTGGTGCGCCGCGACCGCGCACAAGGGCGGCACGACGCTTCGTGGCTGGGCGTGTCGCCGCTGCCTATGCACATCACGGTGCGTACCGGTTTTTTTGGCGGACTGCTTTACGCCACGCTGGTGTACAGCGGCTTTGCCCACGCCCCGGCGCTACACGCCAGCGTGTTGCTGCCAGGCAGCCTGCCGCTGTGGACGGCGCTGCTGGCGTGGTGGCTGCTGGGTGAGCGCATCACGTCGGCGCGCCTGGCCGGTCTGGCGCTGATCGTGCTGGGCGACGCGCTGGTGGGCGGGGCCAGCTTGCTGCGCGCTTTTGACGGCGGCACGGTCTGGCAGGGCGACCTGTTGTTCATGGCAGGTGCCATGAGCTGGGCCAGCTACAGCGTGCTAGCGCGCCACCACGCGCTGGACGCGGTGCGTGCCACCATCGCCATCACCACCTTTGCCGCGCTCACCTATCTGCCCGGCTACACGCTGCTGGCCAGCCTGGGGCTGGTGCAGTCCAAGCTGCTGCAAGCACCCTGGCGCGACCTGTTGTGGCAGGCGGCGTTTCAGGGCTGGGGCTCGGTGGTGATCTCTGGCATCACCTTCACGCAGATGATTCGCTACTTTGGCCCGGTACGCTCGACCATGATCACCGCGCTGGTGCCGGGCCTGTCGGCGCTGGGCGCGGTGTGGCTGCTGGGTGAACCGATGCAATGGAACCTGGCCTTTGGCCTGCTGGCGGTCACCGGTGGCATTCTGTTTGGCGTACTGGCCGCAGTACCCCGTCAGGCTGTGCTGAAGGTTGCATCATGAACTTGCTGGCCTTTGACACCAGTACCGAACACATGTTGATCGCGCTGCAGCGCTGTGGTGTAGTCACGCCGTGGCAGTTTGACGGTGTGGGTGGCGCGCAAAGCTCCACGCAACTGATCCCGTCCATTCAACGCCTGATGGCGCAAGCCGACCTGCGCTTTGACCAGCTTGACGCGATTGTTTTTGGCGCCGGCCCGGGCGCCTTTACCGGGCTGCGCACCGCCTGCGCGGTGGCGCAGGGGCTGGCGTTTGGTGCGGGCGTGCCGGTGTTGCCGGTGGACACCTTACTGGCCGTGGCCGAAGACGCACGCCACCGGCTGGCCAGCAACGGGCCACTGGCGGTGACGGCGCTGCTGGACGCGCGCATGGACGAACTGTACGCTGCGAGCTATTTTTATGAGAGTGAACTATGGAAGCAGATCAAGGGCTATAAGCTGATAAAGCCTGAAGAATTGGTGTGGGATGGACGCAGTACGCTGGCTGGCAACGTGTTCACCAGCTATGCCAAGCGCCTGCCCAGCACAGGCGCACAGCCATGCGTGGCGCTGCCCACCGCAGCCGCCCTGCTACGCCTGGCTCCCGCGTTGCTGGCGGCGGGTAGCGCAGTGCCAGCGGCGCAGGCGCTGCCGCATTACGTGCGTGACAAAGTGGCGCAAACCACGGCCGAGCGCCAGGCACTGAAAAACGCTCTCCAGCCATGAACGCCCGCCTGCAAACCATCGAAGCCACATTTGAGCCCATGACTGAAGCGGCGCTGGATGCCGTGCTGGCGGTCGAAAACCAGGCCTACCCGCACCCCTGGCAACGCCAGCATTTCAGCGACTGTCTAGCCAGTGGTTACCAGGCGCAGTTGCTGATGGCCGGTGACATTTTGCTGGGCTATTTTGTGGCGATGAAAGGGTTCGAAGAGGTACATCTGCTGAATCTGGCGGTGGCGCCCAATTACCAGCGCCACGGCTGGGCGCAGGTGCTGCTCGACGCCTTGCAGATCTGGGCGCGTGGCCAGGGCATGCAATGGATCTGGCTGGAAGCACGCGCCAGCAACACGCGCGCCATCCACGTGTACAAGGCGCACGGATTTCGCCATGTGAGTCTGCGCAAGGGCTATTACCCCACTGACAACGGCGCGCGTGAGGACGCCGTGATGATGTGCTGCAAGCTGTGAGAATGGCACTATGAGCCTTAATCTGGACCCCCGTCAACGCGCCATGCTGGCCGAGATGGGCGTGCGCGTGTGGATGCCCGCCGCGGTAGATGACGCTGCACCGCTGACGGTTGCGCGCGCTGCAACTGACGCATCGGGCGGACCAACGGCTGCGTCAACATCAGCCGCAGTAGCAACAACCACGGTTTTGAACGCGCCCGCACAACCAGCGCGTCCTGCGCAAACCGCTGCTGGCCTACAGGTGCCAGCGCATACGCTTGCCCTTGCAACAAGCCCCGCCCTGGCACCCGCGTCCATTGCCGTCTGTCAGGACGGGACGGATGCAAGTGCCCTGCGCGAAGCCATCGCGGCATGCCAGGCCTGCGCGCAGGGCCGGGGGCGCAAGGCCGCAGTGTTGCCCTGCCTGACACCCGGCCAGCAAGCCGATTGGATGGTGGTGGGTGACAGCCCAGACGACGCGCAGGAACGCGCAGGCGCGGCCTTTGTGGGCGACGTCGGCCTGTTGCTCGACAACATGCTCAAGGCGGTGGGGGTGCGGCGCTGCCAGCCTGACGTGCAAGCAGACCCCGCCACCTGCGCTCACCTGGCGCTGGCACTTAAATGCCGCCCCGCCTTGCCTGCGGCCCCGCAGCGTGACGCGCTGGATACCTGCGCACACTATCTGCGCCAGGAAATTGCCTTGGTCAAGCCCAAGGTGATCGTTTCCATGGGGCGCCAAGCCATGCAGGTGTTACTCAGTGAAGATCATCCACAGGGCCTGAAACTGCCGCTGGGCAAGCTGCGCGGGCGGGTGTGGCATTACCAGGGGGTGCCGGTGGTGGTTTCGTACCCGCCGTCTTACCTGCTACTCAACCCACAGGACAAGGCACGCGCCTGGGAAGACCTGTGCCTGGCCGCCGACGTGGCGCAGGGCAAATTGCCCGCCCACTGAACCGCTGCGTTCAGGGCTTTGTCACCGCCAGGTGATCCAGGTCCGGGCGTTTGTACGGGTCCACGTGCGTCATCAGGTTAAGCACCCGGTGGTGCTGCATCACGCGCTGGCGCGCCAGCACGGCAATGTCGTGACCCTGCTCCACGCTCAGGTCGGCGGGCACTTCCAGGTGCGCATCAACCACGATCATGTCGCCCATCTTGCGCGTGCGCACGTCGTGCACACCGCTCACACCCGGTGTGCCCAACAGTGTGGCGCGGATCGCCTGCACCTCGGCGTCGTCCACCGCACGGTCCATCAGGTCGTGCATCGCGTCCCAGCCAAAGCTCCAGCCCATGCGGGTGATCATGAAGCCCACAATGGCCGCCGCAATTGGGTCCAGAATGGGGTAGCCCAGCAGGTTGCCGATGATGCCCACCCCCACCACCAGCGACGATGCGGCGTCAGAGCGCGCGTGCCAGGCGTTGGCCACCAGCATGCTGCTCTTGACTTTTTTGGCCACCGTCAGCATGTAGCGGAACAACAGTTCTTTGGCCACCAGCGCAACCCCCGCCACCCACAGGGCGGTCACATGCACGGTGGGTATCAGCTCGGGTGCCTGCAACTTGTGCGCCGCCGCCCACAACATGCCCAGGCCCACCGCCAACAGCAACAAGCCCAGCACCAGCGAGGCCGCTGTCTCGTAACGCTGATGCCCGTAGGGGTGATCCTGATCGGCATCTTTTTGGCTGTGCCGGTTGGCCAGCAACACCACAAAGTCGGCCACCAGGTCGGACAGCGAATGGATGCCGTCGGCAATCAGCGCCTGCGATTTGCTCAGCACCCCCACCGCAATCTGCGCGCTGGACAACACCACGTTGACACCTACGCTGACCCAGGTGCTGCGCGCAGCGGCGTGCGCGCGCTCGGCCACGGTGTAGGCGGTGTCTTCGCTGTCTTCGCGGAAATCAGGTGGGTTCATGATGGCAGCTTACCACTGGCGTGCGTCCAAGGCAGATGTCAGCTCGAGCAGGTAGCGTTCAAGGTCATCGGCTAGCGCAACACACAGCGCACTGTCGTCAGAACTGTCTTCCAGTTGCTGGGCTATGGCCATCGTGCGTGCGGCACCAAACACACCCACCATGCCACGCAAGGCGTGCGCGGCCCGACGCAGCGCCAGGGCATCTTTATTGACCAGGGCGTCGCGGATGCGCTGTAATTGCTGCGGCGCGTCCGACTGGTATAGGCCCACCAGTTCGTCGTACAAGGCGCGGTCGTCACCAATGGTCTGGCGCAGCGCGTCAAAGTCTGCCACTGGCAGCGATGGCGCCACCGATGCCGGGGTGGCTGATGCAAGCGCTGCATCTTGCGGCAACACCAACTGCAGCTCATGCCACAGCGCGGCCAGCGCCAAGGGTTTGGACACATAACCGTCCATACCGTGCGCCAGGCATTCCTCGCGCGCGCCCGCCATCGCGTGCGCCGTCATGGCGATGATGGGCGTATGACCGCCACGGTCTTTTTCCAGAGCGCGAATCTGCGCTGTCGCCTCATAGCCGTTCATGAGCGGCATGTCCACGTCCATCAACACGGCGTCAAAGCGCTGTTGCTGCCACAGTTGCACAGCCTCCTGGCCATTGTTGGCAATCTGTAATTGATGCCCCTGCTTGCCCAATAGGATGCTGGCCAGACGTTGATTGACGGCGTTGTCTTCGGCCAGCAACAGGCTCAACGGCCGTTGCGCAGGAACCTGTTGCTGGCGGTCTTCACGCAAGGTATGCCGCGTCAAAACGTCGGTCGTGTCGCCGGGTGCCCCCAACGTGGTCATGATGGCGTCCAGCAAATCAGAGGCCACCACCGGCTTGGTCAGGTACGCCGCCAAGCCAAGATCACGACAGCGCTGCACGTCACCACGCTGAGCTTGTGATGTGAGCATCATGATGGGGGCCACGCCAATGGCTTGTTGCTTCATTTTTTGCGCCAGCGTGAAGCCATCCATGTCTGGCATCTGGACGTCGAGCAACGCCAGCGCAAATGGCTGGCCAGCTTGCGCGGCACGGTTGATCTCCAGCAGCGCCTGTTCTGCACTGGCCACCGCCACCGGGCGCATTCGCCAGTGCTGCAACAATTCCACCAGCAGATGGCGGTTGGTTTCATTGTCGTCCACCGCCAGTACTGGCAGGCCGACAATGCACCCGTCTTTGCGGTAGCTCTGCACATCCACGCCCTTGGCCAGCGGCAGCTCCAGGCTGAAATAAAACTCGCTGCCCTGACCCGACGCGCTGTTGAGCAAAATCTTGCCCCCCATCAGGCTGACCAACTGGGCCGAAATGGTCAAGCCCAGCCCGGTACCACCGTATTGGCGCGTGGTGCTGGTGTCGGCCTGTGAAAAGGATTCAAAAATAGCGTCGAACTTGTCTGGCGCAATCCCAATACCGGTGTCGCGCACGGCAAAGCGCAGTCGCGTCGCGGCAGCCGTCGCGGACGCTTCACAACGCACCGACAGCTCGACCTCACCACGCTCGGTGAACTTGATGGCGTTGCCCAACAGGTTGACCATCACCTGGCGCAAGCGCCCGGGGTCGCCCATGACCCGATCGGGCACATCAGGGGCAATGTGCAGCAGCAATTCAAGCCCCTTGTCGTGGGCGCGCGTGGCCAGCGCCTTCATGGTGTCGCGCAACATCGACTCAAGCGAAAACGCGATCACCTCAATCGACAATTTGCCCGACTCGATCTTGGAAAAGTCCAGAATGTCGTTGATGATGGTCAGCAAGGCGTCGGCGGAGGATTTGACCAACCCGACGTATTCACGCTGGTCGGACGTGAGGTTGGTCTCCAGGGCCAGCTGCGTCATGCCAATGATGCCGTTCATGGGGGTACGGAGTTCATGGCTCATGTTGGCCAGAAAATCGCTCTTGACCTGCGCCGCGCGTTCGGCCGTTTCACGCGCTTGCTGCATCTGCTGCTCGGTCTGCTTGCGCACCGAAATATCAGTAAAAGCAACCACGACAGATGCGACGCGCCCGGTCTCATTGCGCACAGCCCGGCACGACAGTGCCACCGGAAACGCGGTCCCGTCGCGCCGCACAAACACCTGGTCATCGAGCATGGCGTGCCCATGCGCCAGCACGGCATGCGAGATCGGGCAGTCGGCCTCTGCCAAGAGGCTGCCATCCGGGCGTTGCTGATGGATCACCGGGTGCAGGCGCTTGCCTATCAGCTGCTCGCGCGGCCAGCCCAGCAAGCGCTCTGCCTCTGCATTCAGATAAACACAGCAGCCATGCCCGTCTTGCACGTACAGACCTTCGCCCAGCGTTTCAGTAATTTGCTCGTAAAACGCACGCTGGTCGGCCAGCCGGGCGTCGGCTTGCACCTTGTCGGTAACGTCGGTGCGAATCGACACATAGCGCACCACTTTGCCGGCGTCATCCCGAAACGGCACGATGGTGGAGTCCACCCAATAGTGGCTGCCGTCCTTGCAGCGATTGCGCACCAGACCGCGCCAGACCTGACCGTGGCCAATCGTGGACCACATGGTTCTGAAAAATTCAGCCGAGTGGTAACCCGAATTCAGAATGCGATGATCCTGCCCGACGAGTTCCTGGCGACTGTACTGACTGATCTCGGTAAATTTGGCGTTGATGTCGATGATCTTGCCGCTGCGGTCGGCCACGCTGACGATGGAATGCTGGTCTAGCGCGTATTTTTGAAATTCCAGCTCGCGCAGCGAATCGGTCAGGGTGCGCCGCGCGCGCTGTAGCGCCAACAGCGCCCACGCCACGTACAACAGCAAAGCGGCAGCCAGCGTCGCCAGCGCCAGGCGGTAGCGGTCAGCACGCACCTGGCGCTGGGTAAACTGAGCTCCATAAGCGTTGAACATGGCACTGCCTTCGGTATCAGTGGCCGACAAGATAATGTCCCGGGTGTAGCGATTGACTTCAGCCTGATACTCCAGCACAAGTTTCACATGCGCAACCAGCGAATGCCATTCTGAGGCATATTTGGCGGGCATAACGTGCTCTATTTGTTGTATCAAGTCCTGAATGTGCGAGGACGCTTCCACGGCGTGGTTTTCATCGAGCGCCAGCACGCTTTCAAGCAAGTTGTGCAAGGCCTCACGCGTGGGTTCGGTCAGCCCGGGTTGGGCCACCATCTGGCGCACGCCCAGCGGCAAATAGGCCCTGGAATTGCGCAACACCGAGGCGTGCGACTTGAACGCTTCCAACAGGGTGAACTTGTCGGCGTAAAGTTTTTTCAGGCGCTCGTAGGCCTGACCCAGCGGGCTTTGGGCGTTGGCAAAGTCCGACCCGGCTTCTTGCGCCAGCGCCAGCAGCAATTGGTTGATTTCATGCGCAGAGGTCACCAACGGATCGTAGTTGCGCAACAACCCGTAGCGCGCTTGCAGAACGTATTGACCCAGGCGGGCATCTTGCTGGCGCAATTGCTCAAAGTGACCCACCAGTCGCACGTGCGCGTCGGCATCTACCTGCGCTGACTGCTGGTAAAGCCAGCCCAGGCTGACCAGTACCCCGGCGATGACAAAGCCACGTAAGCCCAAAACCTTCACGGTGTCTTTACTTCCAGGCTGGCACCGGTGAGGCTGCGCAAAAATGCAGTGACATCATGGAGGTCAGTTTCAGGCAGTTCGCGCCCCAGTTGGTAGCGCGCCATCACCGCTACGGCCTGTTCCAGCGTGCCTGCGCTGCCATCATGAAAATAGGGCGCGGTCAAGGCCACATTGCGCAACGTCGGCACACGGAATTCATGCAGGTTTTGTGCGTCGTGCGTGACGTTGTAGCGCCCCTTGTCAGCCTCGGTGACATTCCCACGGTGGGCAAAATAGTCGCCCATCACGCCCATTTTTTCGTACATATTGCCGCCCAGATTGATGCCCTGGTGACAGGATGCACAGCCGTAAGACTGAAACAGCACCCAGCCGTGCTGCTCGGGCGGGCTCAGCGCAGCCTTGTCGCCGCGCAAAAAATGGTCAAAACGGGAATTAGGCGTGATCAGCGAGCGTTCAAAAGTGGCGATGGCGTCCTTGATGCTTTCCACATCCAGCCCCTTGGGATAGAGGTCGACAAAGCGCTGCACCAGTGCGGCGTCGGCACGCAGCTTGCTCAGCACCTGACCCCAGGTGCTACCCATCTCCAGCGGGTGCTGCACCGGGCCGTCGATTTGCGCCTCGAGTGTGGGGGCGCGCCCGTCCCAGAACTGGGCCAAGTTGAAGCCACTGTTGAACACTGTGGGTGCATTCACCGACCCGACACCGCCACGGATACCCACCGAACGCGCCCGATGATCCACCCCGCCCGCAGCCAGCGCATGACAACTGGCGCAACTGACGCTATCGTCGGCAGACAGGCGCACGTCGTGAAAAAGTTGCTGGCCCAAGGCAACACGACGCGCGTCCAGCTCGACCCGCTCGGGCAAGGGCTGGGCAACGTCAGCGCTGAACGGTGGGCGCAGCAAAGTCGGCGCTGTGTCTGTGACAACGCCGCGCTTGGCAGCGCGCGCGCCCAGCATCTGCCAAGCGGCCCAGGCGGCCAACAGCAACGCCAGCAACAGCAGCGCATAAAACAGCTCGCGCGAGCGTATTCGGCGACGATACCCATCAGAGACCACGCTGCTCATCGGCTTCATCCTGATAAATTTGACGGATTTTTAGCACCTCGTCCCAGGCGGCAAAAAAGGCTTGCACGCAGGCCGGGTCAAAGTGGTTGCCCGCACCGTCACGCAGCAGCTTGCTGGCGTCTGGCAGGCTCCAGGCTTTTTTGTACGGTCGCTCCGAAGTCAGCGCGTCAAACACGTCGGCCACCGCGACGATGCGTCCAAACAACGGTATGGCGTCACCACGCAAACCGCGCGGATAACCACTGCCGTCAAATTTTTCATGGTGCGTGTAGGCTATTTCAGCGGCCACCTTGAGCAGCGGCGAGCTGTTGGCATTGAGAATTTCGTAGCCAATGGTCGCGTGCTGCTTCATTACCTCAAATTCTGGCGGCGTCAATCGGCCCGGCTTGAGCAAGATCATGTCCGGCGTGCCCACTTTGCCAATGTCGTGCATCGGTGCAGCCTGTAGCAAGATGTCCTGTTGTTCCTCAGACACCCCCAACCGGCTCGCAATCAGTCGCGAGTAGTGCGCCATGCGCAAAATGTGCGCACCGGTTTCCGGGTCGCGGTACTCGGCGGCCTTGGCCAGGCAAAAAATGGTTTCACGCTCTTGCGCCACGATCTGCGCCGTGGCCTTGCGCACTTCGTCGGCCAGATGCTTGTGGCTGCGATTGAGCGCAAGCATGTTTTTGGCACGCGCCAGCAGTTCGGTGCTATTGATGGGCTTGTTCAGGAAGTCGGTGACACCTTTGTTAAGCGCGTCGTAACGCAACTCGAGCTCGTGATTGGCCGTCACCATCAGCACCGGCGTGTCGGGGTAACGCTGGCGAAAGCGTTGCGTCAACTCGGTGCCACTCAAACCTGGCATCATGAAATCAACAATCAGCAAATCGGGGTCGTTGGCCAGACACCATTCCAGCGCTTGTTGCGGTTCGGTAAAACACACCGGTTCGACGTCGGGCAATTTCGACACCAGCGCCTTGAGCAAGCTCACGTTGAGCTGCACGTCATCAACAATGACAACTTTCATCATGGGCCAGAGTTTCGCAGATTTACATTTCTAAAATGCAGGCATGAAATTTCTTGACTTGTTACGCCTTTCTGAACGCCAAAACAATTCATTGCTGTGTGTGGGACTGGACCCAGACCCAGCGCGCTTTCCGGGGCATTTCAAGAACGACACCAACAAGATTTTCGACTTTTGCGCCGCCATGGTCGATGCGACGCACGATCTGGCGCTTGCCTTCAAGCCACAAATTGCCTACTTTGCCGCCTACCGGGCCGAAGACCAGCTTGAAAAACTGATGGCCCACATCCGGCGCACGGCGGCTTCAGTGCCAGTGATTCTGGACGCCAAACGCGGCGACATTGGCAGCACCGCCGAGCTGTACGCTGTGGAAGCCTTTGAACGCTACGGCGCCGACGCGGTGACGCTGTCGCCGTTTATGGGACAAGACTCGATCGAACCCTACCTGAAACGGCATAACAAAGGCGCATTTTTGTTGTGCCGCACTTCCAATCCAGGCGGCGCAGACTTGCAAGCACAGCATCTGGCCGACGTGCTCGGGCAGCCGACGCTGTTTGAATACCTGGCCGGTCTGGCGCAGGGGCCCTGGAACCTTAACGGCCAGCTCGGCCTGGTCGTGGGTGCCACCTACCCGGCAGAAATCGAACGCGTGCGCCAGCTCGCGCCGACGTTGCCGCTGCTGATCCCCGGCGTAGGCGCACAAGGCGGCGACGCCGTGGCCACCATCCGGGCCGGCTGGCGCGGCAGCATCGACCCCGACGGGCGTCGCAACACCACGGCGCCAGTGATCGTCAATTCGTCTCGCGCCATCCTGTACGCGTCGCCCAACGACGACTTTGCCGCCGCTGCGCGCCACGAGGCGATCAAAACCCGTGATGTGCTTAATGCGGCGTGTGTAGCGGCAGGGCATTAAGGGGTTGGGCAGCCAGCGCCTTTGAGCAGCCGCGCCAGATAGCGCCCCGTGTGGCTGGCCTCACACGCCGCCACCTGCTCTGGCGTGCCTTGCGCCACCACGCTGCCGCCGCCACTGCCACCTTCTGGCCCCATGTCGATCAGCCAATCGGCGGTTTTGATCACGTCCAGGTTGTGTTCGATCACCACAATGGTGTTGCCTGCGTCGCGCAACTGGTGCAGCACTTTGAGCAGCAGGTCGATATCGGCAAAGTGCAGGCCGGTGGTGGGTTCATCCAAGATGTAAAGCGTGCGCCCGGTGTCGCGTTTGGAGAGCTCCAGCGCCAGCTTGACGCGCTGCGCCTCGCCGCCCGACAAGGTGGTGGCGGCCTGCCCGAGACGGATGTACGACAGGCCCACGTCCAGCAGCGTACGCAGCTTGCGCTCGATGCTGGGCACAGCCTTAAAAAACTCATACGCCGCTTCCACCGTCAGGTCCAGCACCTGCGCGATGTTTTTGCCCTTGTACAGCACCTCTAGCGTTTCACGGTTGTAGCGTTTGCCCGCGCACAAGTCACACGGCACGTACACGTCGGGCAAAAAGTGCATCTCCACCTTGACCATGCCGTCGCCCTGGCAGGCTTCGCAGCGGCCACCGGCCACGTTAAAGCTGAAGCGCCCGGCGCCGTAACCGCGTTCGCGCGCGGTTGGCACTTCGGCCATCAGTTCACGGATCGGAGTAAACAAGCCGGTGTAGGTGGCCGGGTTGGAGCGTGGCGTGCGCCCAATCGGGCTCTGATCGACGTTGATGACCTTGTCAAAGTACTCAATGCCGTCGATGCTGACGTGCGCGGCGGGTTCGTCGTGCGCGCGGTACAGGGTGCGCGCCACCGCCTTGTACAGCGTGTCGTTGACCAGCGTTGATTTGCCCGAGCCCGACACGCCGGTGACGCAGGTGAACAGCCCCACCGGAAATGCCACATCCACATTTTTGAGGTTGTTGCCGCTGGCACCGTTGACTCGCAGCGCCTGCAACTCACCTTGCGTGGCGTCGTGCTGCGCCTGGCGCTCTGCGCGCCGCAGCGCCGCTGCACTGGGTGCCAAACGGCTGGCTTTGCCACCGTTGAACGGCGTAGGGGCCTGCGTGGGCAGCCAGGCGGTGCGGCGTAGCGGCAGCGCAATGCTGCGCGCGCCGCTGAGGTACTGGCCGGTGAGTGACTCGGCATGGGCCTTGATTTCATCAAACGTGCCCTGCGCCATGACGCGCCCGCCGTGCACGCCGGCACCGGGCCCCAGGTCGATGATCTGGTCGGCCGCGCGCATCATGTCTTCGTCGTGTTCCACCACCAGCACGCTGTTGCCGATGTCGCGCAGGTGCTTCAAGGTATCAATCAGGCGGTCGTTGTCGCGCTGGTGCAGGCCGATGCTGGGCTCGTCCAGCACGTACATCACACCGGTCAGGCCGCTGCCAATCTGGCTGGCCAGCCGGATGCGCTGGCTTTCGCCGCCGCTCAGGGTTTCGGCGCTGCGCCCCAGGCTGAGGTAGGTCAGGCCCACATCGTTCAAAAACTTCAGGCGCAAGCGGATTTCACGCACGATCTTGGCGGCGATGTCGCCCTTGGCGCCGTGCATCTGCAAGCTGCCAAAGTACGTCAGGCATTCGGCCAGCGTCAGGTGACTGAGCTCGAAAATGGTTCGTGCCTGGTCGGCCTCACCCACTTTCACATGGCGCGCCTCGCTGCGCAAGCGGCTGCCGCCGCAGTCCGGGCACGGCTGCACGCTGCGCTGGCGCGCCAGCTCTTCGCGCACCACCGCCGAGTCGGTCTCGCGCCAGCGCCGTTGCATGTTGGGCAGAACGCCCTCAAACGGGTGCTTCTTGATCACGCGTTTGCCGCCGTCCAGCGCGTAGTTAAAGGCAATCACGTCCGGGCCGGAGCCGTTCAGCAGCACCTGTTGCACGGTTGGCGGCAAGTCTTCAAACGGCTGCTCCAGGTCAAACTGGTAGTGTGTCGCCAGGCTTTGCAGCAGCGCAAAGTAACTGGCGTTTCGCCGGTCCCAGCCCTTGATGGCGCCACTGGCCAGGCTCAGGCTGGGGAAGGCGACCACGCGCGCCGGGTCAAAAAATTCATGCACGCCCAGGCCATCGCAGCTCGGGCAAGCCCCCAGCGGCGAGTTGAAGGAAAACAGGCGCGGCTCCAATTCACCGATCGAATGGCTGCACACCGGGCACGCAAAGCGCGCGTTGAACAAGTGCTCTTTTGGCTTCTGGCCCTTACCTTCATTACCTACTTCACTATCAATTTCAAGTACAACTGTGCGCCCGTTGGCCAGCTTCAGCGCCGCCTCAAAGCTCTCGGCCAGGCGCTGTTTGAGGTGGTCAAAGTCACTGCGGTCGGCGTGCAGGTCGGTCGGCGCATGGCGCACGCGCAGCCGGTCAATGACCACATCGACATCGTGTTTTTCGGTTTTTTTGAGAATCGGCAACTGATCAAACTCGACCACCTGGCCATTGATGCGAAAACGCACGTAGCCCTGCGCCTGCATGTCGGCAAACAGCTCGGCAAATTCGCCTTTTTTGGCGCGCGCCACCGGCGCCAGCACCATCAGGCGCGTGTCGGGCGGCAAGGCCAGCGTGGCATCGACCATCTGGCTGACGCTTTGCATTTGCAGCGGCACGCCGTGCTCGGGGCAATAGGGTGTGCCCGCGCGCGCAAACAGCAAGCGCAGGTAGTCGTGAATTTCGGTCACGGTCCCCACCGTTGAACGCGGGTTATGGCTGGTGGCTTTTTGCTCGATGGCGATGGCCGGCGACAGGCCTTCGATCAGGTCCACGTCGGGCTTGTCCATGAGCTGCAAAAACTGACGCGCGTAGGTGGACAGGCTTTCCACGTAGCGGCGTTGCCCCTCAGCGTACAGCGTGTCAAACGCCAGACTGGACTTGCCCGAACCGCTCAAGCCGGTGATCACCACCAACTGGTTGCGCGGGATGTCCAGGTCAATGTTCTTCAAATTGTGCGTGCGGGCACCGCGCACGCTGATGGCTGCCTGGCGCACGCCGTCGGATAGGCTGTTCAAGTTAAACCTTGTGTGATTAGATTGCCGCAGGCTTGCGGAAACCTGCCATGATAGTCAATGTGCACGCGTTTAGCGGCCTTACACCACGAGCCAGCGTATTACTGAGAGCGTTATCTTCAGCACGGATTCAGTCTGGCTGACGTGACCGTGATCTACATGCGCGGTCGCTCGTTGCTTCAAGGGTCAGGCAGCAGCCGAGGTTTTGACGGAATGCGACATGGCAGAGCTGGATCCGATCGACCGGAGGTTGCTCTTTGTGGAACTGAAACGGGCACGCGTGCACTTGGATTGGGGGATCAAACTGGTCTGGAGCACCGGCGAGACCTTGAACGTCAACTTGTCTGACCTGCCCCGTCCGGTTGACGTGCCGCAGGTGACGCCCTACGCAACGCCAATCCGCAATAAGCCATCACCCTCTGGAACAGCCTGGCTGCTGCCAACTATTGGCGTTCCCACCTTGCGTGCCTCCTTGTCCCAGATCGGTTCGCCGTTGCATTGATTGCCCTGATCAACGGTGAAGGCCGGGGCGCGACACCTGCGTCGCCTGGCTTGCGGCATCAGCGACCCAGTTTGTAGAACTCGTCGTTGGGCCGCATGCTGGTGACATTGGCCATGCGGTTGGACAGCCCGAAGAAAGCTGCAATACCGGCAATGTCCCAGACATCTTCCATATCAAAGCCGTGCTTGCGCAGCGTTTCAAAGTCTGCGTCGCCAACGGCGTGGGCCTGGAGGGCGACTTTCATGGCAAAGTCCAGCATGGCTGCTTGACGCGGCGTGATATCGGCCTTGCGGTAGTTGATGGCCACTTGGTCTGCGATGAGCGGGTTCTTGGCTCGGATGCGCAAGATGGCTCCGTGTGCCACCACGCAATATTGGCAATGGTTGGCGTTGCTGGTGGTCACCACAATCATTTCGCGCTCGGCCTTGGTCAGATTGCCCTTCTTCTCCATCAAGGCATCGTGGTACGCGAAAAAGGCACGGAATTCATCAGGCCGATGCGCCAACACCAGAAACACGTTGGGTACAAAACCAGACTTCTCCTGCACCGCCAGAATGCGCGTGCGGATGTCTTCAGGCAGGTCCTTGAGTTCGGGGACCGGAAAACGACTGATGGCCGGGGTGACTTGTGACATGACAATTTCCTTTCAGAGTTGACGGGGTGCGGCAAAAATTCCTGCCAGTTTTCTGCGCTGGTACAGCGTCTACTGGTTCACATCCACGACGACGCGGCCACGCACTTCTCCGTTGAGCAACCGTGCCGCCATGGGAATGGCCTGAGCCAGACCAATTTCAGTGCTGATGGCCTCGAGTTTCCCGACATCCAAATCAGTGGTCAGCCTGCGCCAGGCCTGGATGCGCTCAGGGCGCGGACACATCACGCTGTCCACACCCACCAGCGTCACACCACGCAGAATGAACGGTGCCACCGTTGCAGGGAAGTCCATCCCCGCCGCCAAGCCGCAAGCTGTCACAACGCCGCGGTATTTGGTGGAGGCACAGATGTTGGCCAGTGTGTGGCTGCCAACAACATCGACAGCACCGGCCCAGCGCTCCTTGGCCAGGGGCTTACCGGGCGCATTGAACTGGGAGCGATCCAGGATTTCCATGGCCCCGAGGCTCTTCAGGTAGTCGGCATCCGCCGTGCGCCCCGTCACTGCCACCACTTGGTAGCCAAGCTTGCTCAATACGGCGATCGCCACACTGCCAACGCCACCGGCCGCACCGGTGACAACGATCTCGCCATCGGAGGGCTTCACACCCTGCTTTTCCAGCGCCATCACGCACAACATGGCGGTGTAGCCGGCCGTGCCAATCGACATGGCCTGCTGCGCTGTGAACTGGGCTGGCAACGGTATCAACCAGTCGCCTTTCAAGCGCGCCCGCTGGGCCAGGCCGCCCCAATGAACTTCACCCACACCCCAGCCGTTGAGCAGCACGGAGTCGCCCGCTTTGAAGTCAGGGTGAGAGCTTTCATCGACGATACCCACTAGGTCGATACCAGGAACCATGGGGAACTTGCGCACCACCGGGCCTTTGCCCGTGATCGCCAGCCCGTCCTTGTAGTTGACCGTTGAATGGCTCACCAGGACGGTGACATCACCGGCTGGCAACATGGCCTCATCAAGCTCCTGAATGGCAGCACGGTACCCGTTGTCGTCTTTCTCGATCAAGATTGCTTTGAACATCACATTCCTTTCTTTATTAGACTCATCGGCTAGTCAGTGGTAAAAAGCTCAGCCAGAGGTAAACCCGGCAAAGAAAAAATCCGCAAACAGTTCCAATGGTGCTGGACTGTGCTCCAGTTTGGCACGCAGTACAGCACCTTCCCAGCCAATCCAGAAAAAGGCGGCAACTTGGTTCACATCGACTGATTTGGAGAGGGCTCCCGCTTCCTGGGCCTGGGCCAAACAGACGGCAAATCGCGCTTGCCAGTCCCCGAGGACTTCTTGCAACCTGGCGCGAAAGCTCTCGGGTAACGCGCCCATTTCCTGACCCAGATTGCCGATCAGACAACCGCGACGGAAATCAAATCGTGCCATTGACGTCATGGCGTCGCCCACAAAGGAACGCAAACGCTCAACAGGCGCAAGTTGGGTGTTGTTCAGGTGACGATCGATCTTGTGCGCAAAGAAGTCGGCATAGCGATCAATCAGCGCCAGCCCAAAAGCTTCTTTACTGGTGAAGTAGTAATAGAACGAGCCCTTTGGAACAGCCACACGTCCAAGGATTTCATCGATGCCGGTGGCCGAGAACCCCTTTTCGGTCAGAACTTCTAGCCCGGAGCGCAACAGCAGTTCACGCGAGTCCACAAGGTTGGCTGGCCGTCTCGGTCGATGTCCGCGTCGACTTGGCGTCAGATTCGGCTGTTGCATTCGACTATTTTAGACCGATCGTCTATTGAGTCAAAACACAGCCTTCTTGTGAGCCACCGTGAATTTGTTCTCTCCGAAACAGGGCCAGTTTAGCGACCGGTCTGACCACACTGACGATGAAATTGCCGACAACCGCGCAGGCCGTGGCAGGCTCGTGTTTCAGCCCAGCATCACCTGCCCCAGCGTCAACACCAGCCGCACCACACCGCTGAGCAGCATTGCCACACCCACCGACAGCAGCACCGACACCCACGCCTCTTTGCTCCCCAGCGTCTTGTGCATCACGGCAAAGGTGGATACACACGGCACATAAAAGGTCAGAAACACCAGCAGGGTGGTGATCTGCACCGGCCCCAGCACACTGTCGATGGCTTGCGTGCCCAGCGCCTGAAAGATCATCAACAGCGACAGCTCTTTGCGCAACACGCCAAACAGCAGCGGCAGACCCAGCACCAGCGGCAACCCCAGCCACCAGCTGGTCAACGGTGTCAGCAGCGTGTTGATGGCGGCATCCGCGCCCCAATGCCCCAGCAGCGCCAGCACCACGCTGCCACCCACCAGCAGCGGCGTGACGATGGTCAGCACGTCGCTGGAGCGCAGCCAGGTTTCGCGCAGCAGCGCGCGCCAGTCGGGCCAGCGGTAGTGCGGAATGTCTTGCACCTGACCGGGCCCCACCTCACGCTTCTGGCGCGACAGCAGGCGGCCCAGCAGCGCAATCAACACCAGCGTCAGCGCGTAAATGCCAATCACGCCGCCCACACCCAGGTACTTGCCCGCCACCGCCAGGATGATGGCTGAACGCGCCGAGCACGGCACAAAGGTGATCAACACCGAAGCGATCACACGCTCGCGCCCGCTACTGGTGCGCGCCACTGCTGCAATGGCCGGCACGTTGCAGCCCAGGCCCAGCAAAAACGGCACCGCCACGCCGCCGTGCAGGCCAATCTTGTGAAAGCCACGGTCCACCACAAAAGCCATGCGCTGCATCAGGCCCATTTCTTCAAGCGCTATGAGCATCAAGAGCAGCGGCAGCATGTAGGGCACCACAATGCCAATCAGGCCAATAAAGCCGTCCATCACCGCACGCGCGACCACCGCCACCGTGCCCTGAGGCTGCCAGCCACTGGCGGCTTCAATCAGGCGCTGGGTGGTCTGCGCGTCGATCCAGCCGCTGACTTCAAACACCACAAACAGCACCCCGGCAAACAACGCCAGGCTTCCCAGCAAGCCCCATTGCGGGTGCAGCATGAATTCGTCCAGCCAGTAGCGCCAGCCACGGCTGGTTTGCAACGGCCCCGGGCGCAACGCCGCTTCGTAAATGGTGGCGGCACGGTGGTGGCCGTCGGCGTGGATTTCTTCGGCCAACGCGCGCGGCAAGCGTTCCTCCGCCGCCGCACGCAAGGCTTGCAAGGCGGGCAATTGCGGCCCAAAGTGTTCGCGCAATTCATCTTCAAAATAAGCGTGGCCGCCGGCAAACAGCGTCAGCAGCAACTGGTGCGGCACGCGAAAGGCCGCCTCAATGTCCGGCTGCTTGAGCGCTTGCCCCAGCGACTCCAGCGCCCGCACAATGTGTGCGCTGGGCGGCTGCGGCAGCGGGCACAGGTCCTGACGTGCGGTTTGCACCGCCGCTTTGAACAGCTCGGCGATGCCTTGGCCCATGGTGGCCACCGTGGCCACCACCGGCATGCCCAGTTGCTCGGACAGGGCTTTCAGGTTGATGTGCTGGCCCTTGCGGTGCACCCGGTCCATCTGATTGAGCGCCAGCACCACCGGGCGACCGAGTTGGCTGAGCTCCAGCGTCAGCTCCAGATGGCTTTGCAGGTTGCTGGCATCGACCACCTGCACGATCAGGTCGGGCGGCTCAAACGGTGCGGGCGGTGCATCGGCCTCATGCGCGGTGACCGGCGGGCGGTCGTTGCCCCACAGCAGGTATTTGAGCGCGCCGAGCTCGTCGTGCTGCACGTGATAGACCGAACTCAAACTGGGCAGGTCCACCACGCTGGCTTCATCGAGCCCCACCTGCACCGTGCAGGCGCGGTATTCCTGCTGCGTGTCGGTGAGCCGACCCTTGAGCGGTGCGGTGCTGGAAACCGCGTCAAACAGCGTGGTCTTGCCAGCGCCTGGCAGCCCAACCAGCGCGATGCGCAAGCGCCGCGCGCCGCGCAGCAGCGGCAGGTGCAGGGCCACCTGGGTTTCGGTGAGGCAGCGGGAGGTGGGCATGAACTTTCTCGGTTTATCTGATGAGGCCGAATTGTTTTGATACTGTCTGAGAAAAGTCGCCCAATGGTCGCAAAAACTGCTTCTGCATGTCTAAAGCCCCAATGGTCTATTTTGACTCTTGGCAAAAGATCCATGGCTACAAACGGGCTACGGTTTGGCTATTTTTTGGCTAGAAAGCAAAACGCCCACTTGAAGTGGGCGTTTATTCAAGCTAAGGGCTTGTAAAGTAATAAGTTATGCATTTTGGCGGCCAGATTTGGGAGGCAGTGCTAGGCGCAAAGCGCCCAAAGATGGCTAGGTAAAAGTACAAGCTGTTGCTTTGCGAGCCCTAAGTGCTTGATTTTATTGGCTGCGCGAGAAGAATTTGAACCTCCGACCTGGGTTATGAGCCGACTGAGTTTCACTGCAGCACTTCAACTTTTAGCTTAGGGCTTTGGGATCGCGCAAAAAAACATCAATAAAATTAACAATCTATAGTGACCAGTTTATGACAGCGGGCCAAACCAGTTTGGTATGCGGATGCCGATATGTCATAAACGCAAAATGGATCACGCGAGCCCATTCAAATCCCTTTGAAACCTCGCAGTCCTGACCCCGGAAAGTGACCTTTGGTCACCGCCGACAACAAAGAACCCTGTGACTTCGGCACCCACAGACCCAAGTGTGCTTCTGAATGCCCCCACTTTACTCGCGTTTGTTGACGCGTGCAATGACTCGACTCGACCACCACTTTCTCTTCACGCTTGGCCGATGCTTGACGGAAAGCCGCCACACCCGAAACTGGGAATCCATCAGTCGACTCTCAATTTTCACCATATGGTAGTAATTTACTACGACGCTTTAGTAGTAAGCTGCAGCAGCACTGCAATATGCAATTGTTGCTTCAGCAAACCAGTGATCTGACACGTCCTTCCCAATGCCATGGCCACTGCCCACCAAAAACTGGCTCTCTCTTTAGCCATCCTGAAATCCATCCAGGATCAGGGCGTGCGGGTCATCAAGGCCTCCGAGCACAAGGCTTTGACGAGGGTGCATCGTGAGAGGCTACAGGCTGCTGTCTTCATCAAGCCCGCCATGCCTGGCTGGTATCTGCCCTCACGTCCGGATGAGCAAAGCGGTGATTCGACCTCTTGGTACGCCAACATGGAGGCGTTTGTTGCGGCCTACGCCAACTTTCGGTTTGGCAGTGCCTGGCAGCTTGCGCCCGATCAATCGCTGGTGATCCAATCTGGTGAAACGACAGTCGCCCACCAGATCCAGATTCATTCCCCAAATCCTGCAACGACGTCATTCAGTTGCCCCACAGGTGTTCGCTGTTCTTGTACAAGGTCAAGCCAGATGCCCTTAGCAAGCAGGTCGTCGTCAATGGCAATGGCCTGCGCCTTCTGCCATTGGAGGAGTGTTTGTTCAAGCTCCCGGCAGCGTTCTACGAGCTTCGACCCGAGATGGCACAGATTGCCCTGCGCCGCGCTGATCTCAATGCGTTGATGAGGTTGGTGCTTGCAGACGGCTCCACCACTATCGCTGGCAGATTGGTAGGGGCGCTTTCCGCAGTAGGCCGCAAAGAAGATGCCAATCTGCTGGCCAGCACCATGACGGCTGTAGGTCACAGTTTGCGCGTCACAAACCCCTTTGTGGTGCCCCCCTGAGTCAGGGCAGAAGGATCAGGCAAGCATCGAGCGCTGTGCAGGTGACTCTGCACCCGCAACCAGCCGCTCTGCCGGGTACTGCCGCATGAAGTCCATGCTCTGCTGCGGTGTGGCTTTCAACCAATGGTCATAACTGTCCGGCGACAAGATCACCACCATCCGCTTTTCGTCCACGGGATTGTGAAACTGGCACATCAGATCATGGCCGTCGGCGTTGATGGTCAGCATGGTGAAACTGTGCACAACGCCTTTGGGCGATTTCCACGATGACCAAAGACCGGCAATACCCAAGGGGTCGCCGTTAGTTGACGAAATGCGTGTCGGAATGGCTTTGCCGCTGCGCCAATCCGGCTCAAAAAAGGCGTCCACCGGGATGATGCAATGCTGCGCGTTCTTCCACACATCCCGAAAGCTGGGTTTGGTAGCCACCGTCTCACTGCGCGCGTTGTAGGTTTGACGGCCGATATTGGCATCGGTTGCCCAGTGCGGGATCAGGCCAAACAGTCCTGGCAAGGCTTCACGCTCAGGCACGGCTTCATCACCAACATCAGCTTCTTTTGGTCTGCGTATGAACGTGGCCGGGTAGCAAGGCCAGACATCGTGCTTGCCGGTGTCAACAGGTGGCTCCACACCAAAGTGGCGGGCATAGCGATCGCGCTCCTTGATGGCTTGGTAGTGGCTGCACATTGCGTCATGGTAGCGCACCGTAGGGCAAGCTTACGTTACTTGTCCCCTATTTACAGGGATTGTCCATTTCGGATGGTGAAACTTCGATCCGAACACCAAACTTCACAGACCAGACAAATAGTCTCTACCGCCGAGCTCGTTTGTAGGCCCGAAGATCTTCGGCAGAAAACATCTGGTTGCGTCCCACCGTGTGACAGGGCCGCAATTTATTCGCCTGCACATAGCGCCGCAGAGTTGGCAACGACACCTCTAGATATTCAGCCGCCTCAAACGCCGATAAAGGCTCATGTTGCAAGTGCCCGAACACTTGCTCATGCGTGAAGTCATCATCCCGAAACGCCTGGTTTGCCAGGAGCGAAAAGAATTTGATCCGCTCAGTTGAAGGCATGCGCTTCATCTCAGAGAAGATATCTTGTGCGGTCAATGCGTGGGTCATTTGGAGGTTCCTTTGGATTTTTCCTGTCGTAGGTATTGCTTTAACTCTGCGTAAAAATTCTCGTGAGCACCAACTTGATAAAAATCAATCACTAAAAACTCCACGGGCACATCGTCTATTGGAGCGCGATAAGCAATTAAATATTCCTGCCGACTGAAGCGAAACTTGTGCACTCGGATTCCAGCCAGGTCTCCAACCTTTAGCTCACCAATTTCAGGATCGCTGCAGACGACGCCCACTTCATCTTCAATTGCCAATTGCAAAGGCTTGTGTGCCTTTTTGACGTACTGAGCAAACGGCCGTTTGAAGTTGGTTTCCATGCGTCAATTATGAATCAATGTTGACATCATATCAACTCACACGCTACTTTGCACGCCACTTGGCCAGCAATCGCGCCTGAAGGGACTTGTGTTAGCGCCCACGTCAAACTGAACCACGCTGCCGATTTGGTGTGACCCTACATGATGTTCTTACAACCATTTCTAGACGCAGGATAGCTCTCCAAGCGGGTCAATGGAAGTCAGTGAAAAGTCGGCACAGAAGTCAAATTTGAGTCGGCATGGACAGGCTTGATGGTCAGATTACAAAAATTCAGAGACACCCCGCCAACCGGATAAAACAAAGCCAGGCCGCCAGCCCTGCTATTTGGCCTTCGCTCGACCGTACTTGGCGCTGAAGCTGGCCTTAGCCAAACTGTTGCCGTTGATCATGTAGCCGGTGAGCGCCGCCGTGGCATCTGGTGGCACTGTCAGCTTATCTTTCAGGGCATGAACCGTAAAAATGTAGCGATGCGGTTTGTCGCGTTGTGGTGGGCAAACACCGCCCCAACCGGCCACACCGTAATCAATGCGCGCGGCCGTGGCACCTTGGGGCAAGTTGGCGCCGCCAACGGCACCAGCGTTGGCCGCCAGTTCGGTCACGTCAGCGGGGATGTTGATCACCATCCAGTGCCACCAACCAGAACCAGTCGGCGCATCTGGGTCATAAACGGTAACGGCAAACGCTTTGGTCTCTTTCGGCGCACCGCTCCATTTGAGTGCCGGTGACTGGTTCTCGCCACTGCAGCCAAAGCCGTTGAACTCGAAGCTCTTGGCGATCATGCCACCAGCCTTGATGTCTGGACTGCTCAGCTTAAAGCCTGTGGCCTGGGTCAGGCTGGCAGTAGCAACGAGGCTGGCAGCCAGCAAGGTACGGATCAGAATTGATTTCATGCATTGACCTCCATTTGCTGCATGTTAAAACGCTCTACCCCAGTCTGCACTGGGGTATTCCCGCACCTCGGCGCTGTCCACGCGGCTCGGCGGGTTGATAGCACAGGTCTGGCCAACGAGATCAACCGTCTGGCTGTGGGATACGGCGTTCCCATTGACGAGGCATTCCTGCCGAAATAGATCCAAGGTTCCTATCGACCTACCTTCAACGCTTCCATCAAGGCATCGGGCTCGCCACCCTCTGCCAAGTGGGTTTTGTACCAGATCGTCAGGATGCTGGTGACCACAGGCCCCGGGTTTTGCAAGACCTTGTCAAAGTCCAGCGCATTGATCTTGCAGATCAGTTTCACCAGATCCATGTCCATATCGATGGCATCGTATTCACAGCGCCTGAGTTTGAGATCGGCAAAGGTGTAGCCCTCAGGTAGTTTGAGGGTCAGTAGTGTGTCATTGGGCATGGGAAAGCAAATGAGGTGACTGGATAGAACAGGCTTGTTGTATCGCGAAACAGGTGCTTCATGGGAGAACCTGTACGCGCCGACGCTTGATGACCACCACGACAGGGGGTGCAGCACGTACCGGCGCTGGCTGAGCGACAAACTCAGGCTCCATCGGCTTGGTATGCGCTGTCATTGCGGCAAGCTGCTTGTTGTCGGCATGGCTCAAGTGCGTCACATGGTCGCCAACCACCAGGACAAATTCATCATCCAGTTTGGCCAGCGCCCGACTTTGCAATCCACGGCGGGCACTGCCCAACAACCGGAGGGGATCTTCGTCTGGGTGTGCATAGGTGTACTTGGCCCATTCCAGAGCCCCCAGGCGCATGGTTAATGGTGGGCCCATGGATGGCTCGTTGATGCCTGGTGAGTTCAACGGCCGGTATCGGGCTGGCATTTCGAGAAACTGAACTTCAGCATTGGGCAGTTATGCAGAGATGCGCATAATGACCCAAAGCGGAAATTCACCCCGCTAACTGAACCTCCAGATAGCCGACTTTCGGCGGTCAGTTTTCTTATAATTGGATACACTGTAAATAATGTTTCATCTTCAAAAGGAAAGGTAATGACCACCGAAACGATTGACCACGCAACACTCGAGCACCTGGCAGGCGCTGGTGCCATCCGTGGGGCAAGTGTTGTCGGTCAGCCTGGGGGCTGGGGTGTTGTGTTTCAGTACGGCACGACCGAGCGAGCCCTTGCGGTCAAGCGTGGTCAGGTGCGTATTTTTAAAAAATTTGACACGCTTGCGATCTACCTCAAACAAATCGGCATTGATACATTCAAGACTGACACCAAGCAATTCGACCCTACAGTCACGCATATCAGGCGTGCCGATACATCGCAGCGTATGCGCAAGGCCCATGAAGCGGCGGCACACGATGCGTGGTTTCGCACCCAGGTCGAGCACGGACTCCAAGAAGCCCAAGACCCAAACACGCCATGGGTATCCAATGCATCAGTAAAAGCCATGAGCGCCAAACGGCGAGCGGCGTGGAGCAAAAAAGCACGGGTGGCTGTCGCTTGAAAATCATCGAGTGGCTACCAATGGCCAACACCCATCGGTTTGAGCAACTGGACTACATCGCCCAAGACAACCCATTGGCCGCGATCAGCCAAGATGAGGAGATTGAGCACCAGGTCGACATGCTGATGCAACACCCTCAAATGGGACGATCAGGGCGTTTGAGGAGCACTCGCGAGCTGGTGATCAGCCGCACGCCGTTTATCGTGGTCTACCGTATCAAAGGAAAGCGCATCGAGGTGATCCGACTGCTACACAGTTCGCAGCAGTGGCCAGTCTAGGCGCGCTGTCGCCGTCTGAGATCGGTGTCTGATCTGTTTCCAGATTCATGAAATTGACTCACCCGGAATCGGGTATTGGTGGCCGTCGGGTTTGCGCTGCAAAGCAGCCGCTCCCAATTCAACCATGCACGAATGCAAGGATCGGCAACTCATCGCTGGCAGCCCAAGCTCTGGCACACAAATAATTGGCAAGAAGCTAAATAAAAAATAACTGCTCACGCTTTTTTATAAGGCCAGAAAATCTTGCAATCCCAAGCACCTAGAACTGGCCGCCACTTCGTAAGTGGCGCGCATCCAGTTCAGTGTAAGAGTGGCGAAAGTACTCTTACAAATGCCAAATACCGATCATCCCGTCACCACTGCGCCAGTTGGATTTCGCCTAAATCACTGGCCAGCACCGCACGGTTGCCTGGCAGCGGTGACACGGTGGGGCGCAGGTCATGGGCAAAGGGCAGACGCAGCAGTTCTTGGCCGGTGGCCACGTCGAGCACGTGCAGAATTTGCTTCATGTCCAGGCAATACACGCGGTTTTCAAACGTCACGATCTCGGCCATCATGTGGCCCCAGTTGGCCGCGTTATTGCCATACACCGTGGTCTGATGCTTCCAGCGCACCTTGCCGTTGCCGACGTCGATGGCAAAAATATAGCCAATGGGCGACCACAGATAAGCGGTGTCGCCCGCCACATGGTGCGAGTTGATGAAATTGCCGGCCTTGAAGCGCCACTTGATCTTGCCGCTGGTGATGTCGATGCCATACAGCAGTTCGGTGTAGGTACCCGCCACCAAGGTGTTGCCGGTTACGTACATCTGACGCACGTACTGCCAGTTTCGGCTTTCGTCAAGCCGCCACTTGAGTTTGCCGTCGTCCCGGTTCAACGCGTACAGCTTGCCATCGCCCGGGCCAAAAAACACCGTGTCACCCGCCACGGTGGGTGCATACGACGCAGTGCAGTCGGTGGTGTCTGCGGGAAAGCGCCATTCAATATGGCCGCTCTGATTGTTCAGCGCCAGCAGCCAGTGACCGTCGCCCACATAGGTCTGGTCTGACGCGACAAATGGCGTGCCCACTTGCAGTATCTTTTCGTGGCGCCATAGCGCTTGTCCGTCACTGGCGCGCCAGGCACCCAATTCGTTCTGGCCACCCGAAATCACCAGCGAACCGGCGACACGCGGTCGATAGACTGCGTTGCTACTCAGGTGATGCTGTACGTTCCAGGTAAGCGCATCACGACCCGGGTCAATGCGGCCCACCGAAATGTCACCGTTGAAGAAGATATGGCCATCCACCAGCGCCAGCGGTGCCAGCGTGGCGTTGCCACTGACCCAGCGACGCAGCACCTGTGGTGTCTGCGTGGCTGCAGAAACAGAAAAGGTGGGCAAAAGCCCACCTGCTGCGAGTGCCGCCACAAAGTGGCGGCGGTTCACGTTGCCAGATCCCATCAATCGCACTTGGCTCCTTGCTTGATCCAGGTGGCCAGAATCGTGGTGTTCGGATGGTCACGCGGTTCTTGCGGGCTGATGCCGGGCGGCATACGGTCTTCGCTCAAGTGTTGCCAGACAAAGCTCAACGACGAGTTGCCGGGGATAATCACCTTGGTGGCCTTGTCCACGCCCTTGGCAATGGAGTCGGCACCCAGCAAGATGCCGGCGTGAGTGGTCAGGTTCAGCTCGTGGAAGCTGGGCGGTTCCTGGTTGCTCATGTGGCAAGAGGTGCAAGCCGGGGTTTCAGGTCCGAAGGCATTGGCAGTGCTAAACAGCGGCAGCACGTTCTTTTTGAAATGATCATCGTTCTTGGCACCGTCGTCGATCCACTGCTTGACCAGCATGTGGTTGGGCGTGTAGGTGGGGTTGTCAAAGCTTTGGCCCAGCGGCATGCGGTTGTTGCGCAGGCGACGGATCAGGATGTCACGCTTGGGTTCCTTGCCGGGTGTGAACAAGGCACGTTTGGGTTTCTCTTGCGAACCTTCGTTGATGCCCTTGCAGGTGCTCAGGTCCAGACCACGGTAGCTCTTGCTCGGGTCTTGCGAGTTGTGGCAAGTGGTGCAAGCCACGCCCGGGCCGAAGGCATTCGGGGTGCTCATCAAGGTGCTGATGTATTTGTAAGTGATCGGGATGCTGCGTTTGACGATCAGTTCCTTGACCACGTGGTCGTCATCACCGGGAGGGGCCATCTTGCCGGCTTTCATGTCGGCGATGATTTGCTCGGCCAGCGACAGGCGTTTGGCATCTTCCGCCTGAGCCGTGCTGAGAAAGCCAGCGGCCAGTGCTGCAACGACACAGCCTGCCTTGGCGATTTGCGACAGGCGTCGCTGGGTAGTGGGGGTCTTGAGCATCAAAGGTCTCCTTATAGAAATTGAATGCGAGCGAATCTTAAGCAGCTTAAGACTGTTCACAAGTAGGGGTTTTCTCTGACAAAAGTTACTTTTTTATACAAATCAACGGCTTCAGGACTTGAACTGACGTCGGACTGACATCAGGAAGTAATGCCACGGATGCGTTTTAATGGCGGCTTGACTCGAAAAAAAGGCTATCAGGTGCAGGATGTTTCCATTGAAGTACAGGCTTTGACCGCCGCCCAGGCGGCTGATCAGTTGGTGCAAGACGGCCCCAATCTGTTGCCCTCCGACGAGCGCCACAGTTGGTGGGCTATTGGGCGCGAAACGCTCAGCGACCCCATGTTTGCCCTGCTGCTGGGCGCGGGCGTGCTGTATCTGGTGCTGGGCGATTTGCAGGAAGGCGTGGTGCTGTTTGGGCTGGTGCTGGTGGTGCTGGCGCTGACCCTGTATCAAGAGGGCAAGACCGAACGCGCGCTGGCCAGTTTGCGCGACCTCTCCAGCCCGCGCGCACTGGTGCTGCGCGGCGGGCAGGCCACGCGCATTGCGGGCAGCGAGGTAGTGCGTGGCGACGTGCTGGTCCTGGCCGAAGGCGACCGCGTGGCCGCCGACGCGCAACTGCTGCAAGGCACCGGCGTGCAGGTGGATGAATCGCTGCTCACGGGGGAACCCTTGCCCATTGACAAGGTGGTTGACCCGGACACACCCGCATTGCTGTATTCGGGCACCTTGCTGGTACGCGGTCAGGCGCTGGCGCGCGTGACTGCCACGGGTGCGGCCACCGAAATTGGCCGCATCGGGGTGGCCTTGCAGTCGCTCACCACCGAGGTATCACCGCTGCGGTGCCAGACCGCTCAGTTGGTGAAGGTATTGGCGTTGCTGGCCGCTGGTGCCAGCGTGTTCCTGCTGCTGGCCCATGGACTGATCCATGGCGACTGGCTCGCCGCCCTGCTGGCTGCGATCGCGCTGGCAATGGCCTTGTTGCCGCAAGAGTTCAGCGTGGTGTTGACGGTGATCCCGGCACTGGGTGCCTGGCGCCTGTCTCGGCAAAACGTGCTCACGCGGCGCATTGCCGCCATTGAAACGCTGGGGGCCACGTCAGTGCTGTGCGTGGACAAAACTGGCACGTTGACCGAAAACCGCATGACGGTGGCACAGTTGCATGTGCCGGATGCGAATGCGTTGACAGTCAACTATGCCAACACAACCGACTTGCCGGAGGCTTTTCACGGTCTGGTTGAATATTCGATTTTGGCCAGCGCCAGCGATCCGTTTGACCCGATGGAAAAAGCTTTTCATCGGCTGGGGCAGCACTTTTTGGCCAATACCGAGCACCTGCACGACGATTGGACGCTGGTGCAGGCGTACGGACTGACGCCCGAACTGCGCGCCATGTCACACGTCTGGCGCGCTACCAGCGGGGGGGCATATGTGGTAGCTGCCAAGGGCGCGCCCGAGGCCATCGTTGATCTGTGTCATCTGGACGCGCAGGCGCAAGCGCAGGTAGCGCAGGCGGTCAACGCTATGGCCGCGCAAGGCTTGCGCGTGTTGGCCGTGGCACGCGCCCTGTTTGAAGGGCAAGACTGGCCCGCCATCGAGCACGACTTTGATTTTGAGTTTGTCGGCTTGCTGGGATTGTCGGACCCCTTGCGCGCCGGCATTGCGCAGGCCGTGTCCGAGGCGCGTGGTGCCGGGATCCGGGTCATGATGATCACCGGGGACTACCCGGCCACCGCGCTGGCCATTGCACGCCAGGCCGGACTGGCGTGTGACGGCGACGATGCGGTGATCAGTGGCGACGCACTGGCGAGCCTGAGCGCCGCGCAGTTGCAACAGCGTCTGCAGCAGGTGAGCATTTGCGCGCGCGTGGCACCGTCGCAAAAACTGCGTATCGTGCAGGCACTCAAGGCGGGCGGCGCGGTGGTGGCCATGACCGGTGACGGCGTCAACGACGCGCCCGCGCTGAAGGCCGCGCACGTGGGTGTGGCCATGGGCGAGCGCGGCACCGACGTGGCGCGTGAGGCAGCGTCGGTGGTGCTGCTGGACGATAACTTTGCCAGTATCGTGGGTGCGGTGCGCCTGGGACGACGCATTTTTGACAACCTGCGCAAGTCGATGAGTTACATCTTGGCGGTGCACGTGCCGATTGCCGGTATGGCGTTGCTACCCGTGTTGCTGGGCTGGCCCACGGTGTTGTTTCCGCTGCATATTGCGTTTCTGGAGCTGGTGATCGACCCGGCGTGTTCCATGGTGTTTGAAAACGAGCCCGCTGAGCCGGGTGTCATGCGCCGCCCCCCGCGCGACGTGACGCGGCCACTGTTTGGCAGCAAGTCCCTGCTGTTGGCGCTGACGCAGGGTATGGGTGCGCTGGCGCTGGTGTTGGGCGGCTATGCGTGGGCGTCGTCAGAATTGGGCGAAGGAGCTGCGCGCGCTTTTGCTTTTGCCACGCTGGTGGCGACCAATCTGACGTTGATTTTTTCCAACCGTGCGCCCAAGGGTGCACTGCTTCGCAGTTTGAGCGTACCCAATCGCACGCTATGGTTGGTGGTCGGGAGCGCACTGGGGTTGCTGGCGCTCGCGTTGTACTTGCCCTGGCTGGCAAAGCTGTTTGTGTTTGAGCCACTGCCGCCACTCTGGCTGGCGTCGGCGTTTGCCCTGGGCTTGCTCGGTCTGCTATGGTTTGAGTGGTTCAAACCCGGTAGTGCTGGCGCAACTGGCGTATGCGATCAGCGTTGACGATGACGTGCACCGTATGTGGCTCCAGCGGTGCGCGCACGGCGTAGGTGCTAATGCTGGTATCGCGGTAAACGTACTTGCCCATGGGCATACCCGCAGTGTTGATGATGCTCGCCACATGCGGTGTATTGGCCCGAGTGCCGCGCGAGATCACCACCGCTGTTTCGCCATTGACCAGCTGTACATAGGTTCCCGGCGGATAAAAGCCCAGCGCGGCACCCATCGCGCGACGCAAACCGGCGGTGGTTTCGGTGGCCTGCATCACCATGGCGTGCGTGGCTTTTAGTGGCAACATGGCCGCACGCACGCCCCGCAGCGACATCTTGGCGATCAGCACATCAGACTGATGCAACAGCTGCAGCAGCGTCAGCAAACTACCTTGCAAGTCACTGGCGTCAGGGGTGTGGTGCCACAGCACCAGATCCAGCACACTTTGTTGCGTTTCGCCCAGCTCTTGCAAGATGTCAACCCCACGCTGCGCGTGCTCGTCAATGTCTTGCCGCTGCGCTGTGTTGGGTTGCGTACGCTGCTGTGCCAGGCTGTCTTGCAGGCGCGCCATGCCAATGTTCATTACCATCGCGGCACGCATCAGTACCAGCGCCTTGTGCCTTGGCAAACCCAAGCGCTCGGCGCTGAGCACACTCACGAGCCCGCACAGCAGCGCGTGCGTGGCGCAATAGCCCAGTTCCAGTTCGGGCAGGGTTTGAAACAGGGTAAACAAACCTTCGTCGGCGTCTTTTTCCTGCAACGCCAGCGCCTTGTCTTCCAGCGCCTGTAGCCGTGGCAGCGGGCTCACTGCGGCCGCACCCTGGTAGAGCAGACCGCGCAAGATGTCTTGCAGGTCCAGCCAACCGCCATTCACCTCGTGACCAGGCAGGTAGTCGGATTCGGCAATCTCGGTGGGCAAGGGCAACTCGCTCACCTGCGACATGTCCACGCCCTCCAGATAAATCGCACGCATCGAGCGCTCTAGGCTGCGCTGCCAAGCCATGGCGTCGGCTTCGGTCATGCAGGCCTGGTGGTTGCTGAGCTTGTCACGGTGATCGGCACTGGCCAGTGCCTGGCCACGGCGCAGCAGCAACATGTGCCCATTGGCACTCCAAACATCTACCGGGATGGGCTTGCCAAGCTGCACCCGCTCCAGCGGCACCGTCACGTATTTCGTCATGCAGCGTCCACCTGTACGGGCACCCGCAGCGCCAGTGCGCACATCAGTTCGTAGCCGAGTGTGCCTGCTGCCTGGGCCACCTCGTCAATGCCCAGGAGGGTGCCGTTGGCCGCACGACCCCACAGGGTAACTTCGGCACCGATGCCCGCTGCCACCCCCGCTGCATCCAGCGGGCTCAGGTCCACCGTGATCATGTCCATACTGACGCGCCCCACCAGCCGGGTGCGTACACCGGCCACCAGCACGGGTGTGCCGCTGGGGCAAACGCGCGGATAGCCGTCGGCGTAGCCACACGCCACCACACCGATGCGCATCGGCTGTTCGGCTACAAACGTCGAGCCATATCCCACGCTGGCCCCTGTATCTATTGTTTGAACCGCTATTAATTTGGATGCAAGTGTCATGCCGGGCTGTAGCGCCCACTGCGCGCTGGTGTGCAGCGGATGGTCGGGCGCACTGCCGTACAGCACGATGCCCGGGCGGATCCAGTCTGACGCCAGCTCGCCACCTTCCGGCGGCTGGCTGTGGCGCAGCGTGGCTGCGCTGTTGCTCAAAGAACGTTCGCCGGGCAGGTCTTGCGTGACGCGGTTGAAAGCATCCAATTGGTATGTGATACCGCGTGCGCCGTCAGCGTCGCTGAAGTGCGTCATGAGCGAAACCTCTGCCACTTGCGACAGCGCATTCAGGCGGCTCCACGCGCTGCGGAACTGGCCGGGGGTAAAGCCCAGCCGGTTCATGCCCGAGTTCATCTTGAGGAACACGCGCTGGCCCACGTTGGTCTTGTGCGCTGCCAGCATGTCGATCTGCTCCTCGCAATGCACGGTGTGCCACAAGTCCAGGCGCGAACACAGTTCCAGGTCGCGTGGCTCGAACACGCCTTCGAGCAACAGGATCGGTCCGCGCCAGCCCAAGGCGCGCACACGCTCTGCCTCGTCCAGGTCCAGCAGCGCAAAGCCGTCGGCACTGCGCAGACCGGGGTAGGCGCGCTCGATGCCGTGACCGTAGGCGTTGGCCTTGACCACGGCCCAGACTTTGGCGTCTGGCACGGCCTGACGGCAGCGCTCTAAATTGTGTTGCAGTGCAGCAGGATGGATGGTGGCGAGGATAGGGCGGGGCATGGGTGTGTGGGCAATGTGACGGTGCGATTTTGACATTGCCGCGACGTGCTATAACCCCGCACACTTTGGAGACACTCCCACTTTTCGAAAGCCCGGCACAAGGGCGTCTGCCACCTTCATGAAACGCGGCTTTTACACCATCATGGCGGCGCAGTTTTTCAGCTCGCTGGCCGACAACGCGCTGTTTGTCGCCGCCGTGCAATTGCTGCGCACCAGCCACGCGCCACAGTGGCAGCAGGCCGCGCTGGTGCCAATGTTTGCCCTGTTTTATGTGGTACTGGCGCCGTTTGTTGGTGCGCTGGCCGATTCGATGCCCAAGGGCCGTGTCATGCTGATGAGCAATTTCATCAAGGTGGCAGGTTGCTTGTTCATGCTGTTTGGCACGCATCCGCTGATGGCTTATGCCGTGGTGGGGTTGGGCGCGGCGGCGTATTCGCCGGCCAAATACGGCATCCTCACCGAACTGCTGCCACCCTCACAGTTGGTCAAGGCTAACGGCTGGATCGAGGGGCTGACGATCGGCTCGATCATTCTGGGCGTTTTGCTGGGCGGGCAATTGGTGGCGCCGCACATGGCACACAGGTTATTGGCGCTGGACTTTCCATTGATCGACACCGGCATCAACAACGCGCCCGAGGCGGCTATTGCGGTGCTGATTTTTGTCTATTTGCTGGCGGCCTGGTTCAACACGCACATTCCGCTCACCGGGGTGCTGATGCGCCCGCTGCCAGGCAAGATGCTGTCGCTGTTGCCAGATTTCTGGTCGTGCAACGCGCGCCTGTGGCGCGACAAGCTGGGGCAGATTTCACTGGCCGCCACCACGCTGATCTGGGGCGTGGCGGGCAACCTGCGCTTTATCGTGCTGGCGTGGGCGGCCGCGGCGCTGGGCTATGGTGTCACCAAAGCGTCGGCGTTACAGGGCGTGGTGGCGATTGGCATGGCCTTCGGCGCCATCGTGGCATCCATGCGCATGCGGCTGGAGGACGGGCCACGCGTGATCACGCTGGGCATTGGTATGGGCTTGTTGATCATTCTGCTGATCTTTATCAGCAACGTCTGGATGGCTGCGCCGTTTTTGATTCTGCTGGGTGCGTTGGGTGGCTTTTTGGTGGTGCCGATGAACGCCTTGCTACAGCATCGGGGGCACAACCTGATGGGCGCTGGCCGGTCGATTGCGGTGCAGAACTTCAATGAGCAGGCGTGTATTTTGGGTTTGGGTGCGCTTTACAGCCTGGCCACCGGGCTGGGTCTGCCGACGTTTGGCGCGATCACCTTGTTTGGTCTGGTGATTGCCGGTTTTATGCTGTTGATACGCAACTGGCACGCGCGCAATTGCCGCGACCATGCGCCCGAGGTGCAGCGCCTGCTGGCGATCGCGCGCAACGACAAGGCGCAAGGCTGAAGCGGCAAGAAACGCCTTGGCCGCTGCAAGGGCATCGTTTGCGCCTTACAGTGCGAGTCCAGCGGGTTGCGTTGATGTTTGCACGAAAGGTTGACCATGTCGTCTGTTTATGATTTTGAAGCCCAGGGGATTGATGGAAAAAAACTGGCCCTGAAAAAGTTTAAGGGCAAGGTGCTGCTGATCGTCAACACCGCCAGTGCGTGCGGCTTTACGCCGCAGTTTGCCGGGCTGGAAAAGCTGCACGCTACCTACGCCAAGCAAGGCCTGGTGGTGCTGGGTTTTCCGTGCAACCAGTTTGGTGAGCAGGACGCAGGCAGCAACACCGAGATCGCCAGCTTCTGCCAGATGAACTACGGCGTGACCTTTCCCATGATGGCCAAGATCGACGTGAACGGCACACAGGCGCATCCGCTGTTTCAGTGGCTGTGCAAGGAAGCGCCGGGGTTGCTCGGCAGCAAGGCCATCAAGTGGAACTTCACCAAGTTTCTGGTGGGCCGCGACGGCGCTGTGATCAAGCGCTACGCACCCACCGACACACCCGAGAGCCTGGCGAAGGATATCGAGGCAGCATTGAAAAGCTGAGGTCTGGGCCAGGCCTGGACCCGGTTTCAGACCGCGTTAGCGGTTGATGTTTTTCAGGCGCTGCGCCGCTTCGCGCAGGCTGCTTGCGGTGGCTTCCCAGCCCAGGCAAGCGTCGGTGATGGAGACACCATATTTGAGTTGGGTCGGGTCGCCCAGCTTTTGGTTACCCTCTTGCAAATTGGATTCGAGCATGACGCCCTTGATCGACGTATTGCCGTCAATGATCTGTCCGACCACATCCTTGAGCACCAGGCTTTGCAGCGCGTGGTTCTTGCGCGAGTTGGCGTGGCTGCAGTCCACCACAATGTTGACCGGCAGCTTGGCCGCTGCCAGCGTGACCTCGGCTTCGGCAACAGCCACCGAGTCGTAATTGGGCACCGCCCCGCCGCGCAGGATCAGGTGACCGAAAGCATTGCCGCGGGTGTGTGTGAGCGCAACTTGCCCGTCGCCATTGACACCCAGGAACGTGTGCGGTTGTGCCGCTGACAGCATGGCGTTGACGGCCACCTCAAGGTTGCCGTCGGTACCGTTCTTGAAACCCACCGGGCTGGACAGGCCGCTGGCCATTTCGCGATGGGTCTGGCTCTCGGTGGTGCGCGCACCGATGGCGCTCCAGGAGATCAGGTCGCCCAGGTATTGCGGCGTGATCGGGTCGAGTGCCTCGGTGCCACAAGGCAGGCCGGCGTCGTTCAAATCAATCAGCAACTTGCGCGCGATGTGCAGACCTTCTTCGATGCGAAAGCTGTCGTCCATGCGCGGGTCGTTGATGAGCCCTTTCCAACCCACGGTGGTACGCGGCTTCTCGAAATACACGCGCATCACGACGAAAAGTTGCCCGGCCAGTTCGTCGGCCAGTGTTTTGAGTTTTTGCGCGTAGTCGGTGGCAGCGACAACGTCGTGAATCGAGCAAGGCCCGACCACCACCAGCAAGCGTTTGTCGTTGCCTTGCAGGATATTGGCAACGGTGGCACGGGCCTGGCTCACGGTTTGCATCGCCCGGCTGCTGGCCGGCACCGCGTCATGCAGCGCCGACGGCGACAGCAGCGCCTGCTGGGCCAGTACGTTCAGGTTTTCAAAGGCGTTTGGGAAGGTCATGGGATTTATGCAGGTAATGAGGCTTTAGCCCTTATTTTACTTGCGCAACCAGCTATATTTTCTATAGTTTCAATTGGGTTGGGCCGACTCTTCTTCTGCGGGTCGGCAAGCAGTCTCCCAATTGACAACTCAGCGGTCTTCAGTGACTCTTTAGTGCCCTTATGCGGTGACACAATGTGGCGAGTTGGTCGGCTCCTGAGCAGCGTTACCGGGCATTGGGATTTTGGCCGGGAATGACTCCAGAAGGCTGATAGCTGTCTGCCGACTAGCCGAAACGCCCGCCAGATAGCCGACATTGGGTGGAGTGATTTGGTTGCCCCTGGTTGGCACGACGGGTGCTATGGGTACAACCTCATCAAGGGCAAGTTGTTGGCGTCATCAGCACCAGCTATGCCAGATCGGACAGGCTGTGGTGGGGATCTACCGACAAATAGCAAAGCGTTGATTTGACGCAAATCACGTGGATCTAATCCCTCAATATCCCTCGAATGGGGGATACCGCTCAATCACTGGAAGTCCTATGATGTTCCTCGTTACCCCCTGTCTCTTTTGTCTAGGCTGTGCAGAAGGTGGACAACGTGCCAAAACAGTGCCAGCTATGGGTTTCCAGAGGGTGCCTGAAAAATAGGCAGCCTTGGAACTGTTGGACGGATCTATCATTGGCGTGGGCGATGAAAGGCTAGCCGAGATTAACGTACTAACTCAACGTTGCTACTGATGTCTGTTGATGATATGGATCGTTCCAGACGAGAGGTGGCTTGCTTCTGGGATGTCAAGAATAAGACCGTTTTGCATACTTACAATGCCTCTCGACAAGGATGTGGGAGGCACTGTTTTACCAAGCCATATACAAAAGCATAAACTCCAATTATATTTTTTAAGGAATCATCATAATGATGGCTCTATGCCGTTTTGTGTGGAACTTGACAATCGATGTCAAATTTAGTGGGGTGCTTTTGGATACCATAATTGACCTTGGGATACGACGTAGGCGACATCACCGATATGGAGGTAAAAGACAATGCTTTACAAGGCTTGTCGCCTCAACATGTTGATTCGACAAGCCTTTTTCCATTGTCAGCCATGATTTGACCGCATCAAGGCCAAGCCCTTCGGGTGGACTCCGTCCAGCCTTGACCCGGTCAAATCATGACGGCGAAACGCCCTACACCATCTGCACCTGCTTTGCAACTTCCACACAAAACGACGAAGGACCATAATGATACGGTGGCTTATCATTTCAACTATTTTCACAGTCCTGTTTCTAATGTCTGATAAGTTTGATATTAGTTTTGCCATTGTGGGAGGATTGATGTGCGGGGGTATGTCAATACTTGCCGTAAAACTTTTTGGTATGGACAAATAGATGTGAATTTAAACGACTTGTCATCACGCAAGTCAACATCAATTCATGTACTTACGAACAGTTTCAGCAGTGTGTTAAGCGTTTTGATAAATAAGGTAACTGGTTATGAAGACTGTCTACTACCTACCTGGACACGGCGGGCATTTAGAAACTGGATTGGGCGCAGAGCTAATTGCTCGTGGATTAGATCTAGCAGGACGTCAAACGGTAGGGCCTTTTCGTGATCTAACTTTTAGTGAACAAATCGATCTGGTAGCCAATGATTTACGAACCCTGTTCTGGCATGAAGATTCTAAGGTTATCGCGAACTCGTTTGGTGCCTATCTGTTTCTACACGCTCAGACACTTTTACTCCCATATATCGGCCAAGTGCTGCTGCTATCGCCAATAGTTGGAGCATTTGAAAACGAAGAGCGCATGATGATCTTTGAACCGCCGCGTCCGGGTCAACTGCAGGCAATGACTGAAGCTGGAACCTATCCAATTCCGCTGCACTGCGAGTTTCATGTGGGAGAACTCGATTGGCAAAGCGACCCGATTGCAGTCACGGCCTTGGCTGGTGCATGGGATCGCTCTGTTACTGTGGTGCCAAGTGGGGAACACCGTCTGGACAAGAGCTACGTAAGCGGTGTGCTCGATCGTTGGTTGGAATAGTGATCAACTCAGTCCAAATGCTTGCCCACGATCCCGGCAAGTTCAAGCATCGTTAACCTAAATGGCATTGCCCACATGACCGGCTCACTTCAGTAAGCCCTCCTTGCCGATACGTTCTTTCCAAAACTTCGCTTTCTCCAGGTTGACTTTCTGTCCAAGCAGGCCCTTCTCCCATACATCTTGTAGCTTTTTCATGGACTCGATGTTTCCACTGAGTGCAGCGGAGCCGTAATGTTGCATTGCCTTGCTTCCATCCATCGGGGTGCCGATGCCATCCTCATACATGCGAGCGAGCTTGATGTGAAGCTGAGCGTCAAGGGTGTTGTAGGCTGCTTTCTCATAAAACTGCAATGCTTGAGTCTTGTCTAGCGGAACGCCAAGACCCTCTTCATACATGTTTCCCAAACGCCCATAGGCAACCTGGCTATCGGCACTGTCAATGGCCTTTCGATACCAAGTGATGGCCTGCGGATAGTTTTTGTCCACTCCCGCTCCTGCGGCATAGATGTCGCCGATTAAGACAAAAGCCTCGGGATCGGCTTGTTGTGCGCTCTTTCGCAGCCATGAAAGAGCCTCAGCATAGTCCTTTGTGGTATTACCGCCCTTCAATAAAATGGCACCATAGGCGGTCTGTGCCCGAGAGGAGCCATGACGAGCTGCCTTTGCCGCCCACTCTCTCGCCTTTACCATGTCTATCGGAACTGATTTTTCAACTGAATATTTCCAATCGCTCCCAGAGTAAATAAGTGCCAGTTGGTATTGGGCATCTGCATGGCCTTGGTTGGCTGCAAGCTCATACCATCTCGCAGCCTGCACCTGATCTCGTTCGCCAATCATTTCACGTGCATACATTAAGCCAAGAATCCCCTGGGCACCTGCGTGTCCTTTGTCTGCGGCTTTGCGAATCCATCCTACAGCCTGCGCCTTATTTTCCGTTGTATTTTCAGGCGTCGTGCTGAGGCTAATCATGTACATGTACCCAAGGTTCACTTGTGCAATCGTGTTTCCTTGCTCTGCCTTTCGACGAAACCCTTCAAGGGTGATCGCAACGGTGTCATCGAATCGCTTCTTCGATGTGGGCTCATTGGTGAATCTGGGTAAGATGAATGGATAAGCTGACGTTGTCCCTGCCTCCATCGCTCGCCTCATCCAATCGACAGCGGTTGGCATGTCCTGCTTGACACCGAGTCCTTGTGCGTAATAGTTGCCAATTTTCTCCATCGCATCGCCGTCACCTTGGGCTGCGGCCTTGCGATACCAAGCAAGGGCTTGCGTGTAACTCTTGGTGGTTCCGAATCCCTGGTCGAAGAAATACCCGAGCCCCTTTTGTGCCGTAGGGTTACCCGATCTCGCAGCAGACTCAATTTCCTTGAAAGCTGCCTTGTAGTCCTGATGATTGAATGCGGCTAAACCCGCGTATAAGTCAGCAAGGGCCGGCCATGAAAAACTCAAGGCAGAGACAGCAGCAATGCGTACAAACGTGCTTTTCAAACCGTTTCTCCAATAACAATTGGTATTCGTCTCGGCAATGGTAGCTGCATTCGAATCATACAGGCGGTTCTACCGCGAACCAACAGTCGTGCATTTCAGCGTTTTGAACGATGACGAGTTTTACTGGTATCAATCTGGACACACGGAAAGCAGCCCGTCGGGAGTGACTCCTTACGCTGCGTGGGACTAAACCGCTCGCGCGGTATCCTTCGATCAGCGATTCTGGTTATCAAACGGTGTAGGCGTGTCGAAGTTGTGAATTGAGGCAATTGGCCTCGTTCACAACAGGAGAATTGACATGGAAACATCGACACCAAGCGGATCGCCACTGCGTCAACGCATGATCGAGGACATGCGAATGCGCAAACTCATGCCCAAGACGCGAGAAGCCTACCTGCGAGCGGTTTTCAAGTTTGCAAAGTTTTTGGGTAAGTCCCCGGACACTGCCACGGATGAAGACCTGCGCCGATTTCAACTGCACCTAATTGACCAGGGCACTTCACCCATCACACTCAACGCCACCATTGTGGGTTTGAACTTCCTCTTCGAAATCACGCTGGGCCGCCCCGAGGCGATGGCCAAGATGCAATCGGTGCGGGTGCCGCAGAAGTTACCCGTGATCCTGAGCAAGGAAGAGGTAACCCGTCTGATCGCCTGCGTTGGACACATCAAGCACCAGACCGCGCTGTCACTGGCCTACGGCACAGGGTTGCGGGTGGGCGAAGTTGTGGCACTCAAAGTCGGCGACATCGACAGCAAGCGCATGACGCTGCGTGTGGAACAAGGCAAAGGTCTCAAAGATCGTTACGCCATGCTCTCGCCGATCCTGCTGGAGCGCTTGCGCGTGTGGTGGCGCGTGGCACACGCACAGGGCAAGATGCTTGACGGTGGTTGGCTGTTTCCGGGCCTTGATCCTTTGCAAAGCTTGAGTACCCGCCAACTCAACCGTGCCATCCATGATGCAGCCACGATGGCTGGAATCGACAAGCGGGTATCCATGCACACGTTGAGGCACTCTTTTGCCACCCACCTGCTGGAGCAGAAGGTCGACATTCGCGTGATCCAGGTTTTACTGGGGCACCAGCGCCTGGACACCACGGCGCATTACGTCCAGGTCGCCACCGATGTCCTGCGTGAAGTGATCAGCCCACTTGAAACCCTCAAACCGGCATAGGAATCAGCGCCGTGGGGCACCTTGCCTTGGAGGTTGCCGACATCTTTCGATCCCATGGCCCTGCTTGGCGCAACGCCCAGCATGGGCATCTGAGCCTGGGTCAGCTCAAAGTCATGTCGGCCATAGAACAGTGCCGCAGCGCAGCACTGGGGGGACACGCGTTGCACTGCGACGGTTGTGGGCACGACCAGCTCTCCTACAACTCGTGCCGCAACCGCCATTGCCCCAAGTGCCAGGCCAGTGCGGCCAAGAGGTGGCTTGAAGATCGTCAGGCTGAACTGCTGCCGGTGGACTATTACCACGTGGTGTTCACTCTGCCAGCACCCATCAGCGCCATGGCGTATTACAACAAGGCTGTCATTTATCGCTTGCTGTTTGACGTGGCCGCTGAGACCTTGCGCACCATCGCTGCTGACCCCAAGCATCTGGGCGCGCAAATTGGGGCCACCTTGGTGTTGCACACCTGGGGGTCGGCGCTGACACATCACCCCCATGTGCATGGCATTGTTCCTGGCGGCGGCCTGTCACTGGACGGCCAGCGCTGGGTTTCCTGCAAGCCAGGGTTTTTTCTCTCGGTGCGGGTGCTCTCGCGGCTGTTTCGCAGGCGCTTCCTGGAAGAGCTTGGGGCGGCATACCGTGGCGGGGAGTTGCAGTTCTTTGGTGAGTACGCTGCTTTGGCTGATGCAAAGGCTTTTGCCAAATGGCTGCGCCCAATGTGCACGTGTGAATGGGTGGTGTATGCCAAGCGTCCTTTTGCAGGACCTGCTGCAGTGCTGGCTTATTTGTCGCGCTATACCCACCGGGTGGCCATCTCCAATTCACGCCTGATCTCCATGGATGAGGCTGGCGTGACGTTTCGCTGGAAGGATTACCGTGCCACGGGCAAGATGCGCCATAAAACCATGACGCTGGAGCCCGATGAGTTCATGCGGCGGTTTTTGCTGCATGTGTTGCCCAGCGGCTTTCACCGTATTCGGCACTATGGGCTGGTCGCCAACAACGCACGCAAAGAGAAGTTGGCTTTGGTGCGTGAACTGCTGCAGGTTGTACCGATACCAGTTGCCTCTGATCTTGATACTGGTGCTGATGCAAGCAAGGGCGATGTTCGTCCCACCTTTGTTTGTTCGCACTGCGGTGCGCCGATGGTGATCGTGCGCATACTGTTGCGCCAGCGTGCCATTCGCGCACCACCACAAAATTCTGCTGTGCCATGAGTTCAAGAGTTACGACCAGGCGATCCATCCTCGTGCCGACTTTGAATCTGTCACAGTTGGCTTGGATCAACTTTGCCGCATGCTGCCAAACTGGTGCTTTTTACCTTGGCTGTTGCCATTGCCCTTGGCGCTTTCGATTGGATAAACGCCGTCTGTGCCATCCAGGCAGGCCAGCGTTCTCCCTATTGACCACGACAACGACGCACTGGTGTCTTCAAATCGCCATAGCTGTGTAGTTGTTGCTGGCAGCCACGGTGCACCCCGCGGTTTCCTCCCTCGAGGCTTGTACGACGCCTGCCCTCAGGCTTGCGTGAATGCATGCTGGTCAGTTTGCACGGGCAGGCATCCTACAAACCTAAACGGAGTTGACCCACGAATGTAACGCGTGGCTGACCGCAATGGGTCTATGGCCGACCGTCAAATCGAAATGCCTTATGCCCGCTGTTGGTCCGCAAGGGACAACCGTTTCCTCATTCTTTTCTCCCAAAACTTGACGCTGGCCCTTCGTCAAATCGAGCGACCGTACTGCTGCCGGTCGCGAGCGCAAACTATGTGCCCATTGGAGTTGCCCTCAAACTGAAAGTGCCCGTCCGATAGCCGTCATTCGAATCTGCAAGGCTATTTCGGCAATGAGTCACGTCTTAATCTCAAATGAGATACATAATGACGTCGTAACTTAGGATCCACCGCCATGACAGTACAAACTTCGATGCTCCACATTCGAGTGGAAAATGACATTAAGGAGCAAGCCACCCAGGCCTTGACGGCCATGGGTCTGTCGGTATCAGATGCAGTGCGTTTGTTTCTTCGCCGTGTCGTGGTTGACCAGGCATTTCCACTTGAACTCAAAGTTCCCAACGCGCAGACACGTGCCGCCATGGAAGAGTCGCGCGCCATGATGGCCACACGCCGCGCGCGCTTTGCAAGTGCTAACGAACTGTTTGCTGATCTTGAAAAAAACAGCAGCAAGTAAACGGGCGGTGCTGCCGCGCGCCGCCGATTACGCCAAGGCTTTTCTGAAAGATTGGCAACGCTTGTCCCACTCCGGACGTTTTGATATGGTGCGACTCAAGGAGGCCATGTTGTTGCTGATTGCCAATGACGCTCCCCTTGCGCCTGAATGGTTAGATCACAGCTTAAAAGGGGAGTGGGCAGATCACCGGGAATGCCATATTGGGGGTGACTTCCTGCTGATCTACCAGGTGGATGCAAACTGGATCAACTTTGTTCGTTCGGGTACTCATTCCGAACTTTTCAGCAATTGACAGTTTCCCCAGTCCGGGGTGTACCCGGGCGTGCGCCGTTCCTGTTTTATGCATCACTGCCGCGGCATCGGCGCCACTTAACTTTCAAATAGTGGGCAACTCGCTACTTTTTCGCAGTCGGTGGTGCTGTTGACAACGCCTCGTCCAGCAGCTCGACCCAATGCCGCACCGGTTTGTCGGTGCCGCTTTGCAGGTGCGTGATGCAGCCCATGTTGGCGCTGGCGATCTGCTCGGGCGCATCCGCGCCAAACGTGGTGTCCAGGTTGACCAGCTTGCGGTCGCGCAACTGGTAGGCAATTTGCGGGTTGAGCACGCTGTAGGTGCCGGCCGAGCCGCAGCACAGGTGCGATTCGCAGCCGTTGAGTTTGAGGTCAAAACCGAGTTCGACCATGTACTTTTCCACCAGGCCGCGCAGTTGCATGCCGTGTTGCAGCGAGCACGGCGGGTGAAACGCAATGCGGTTGGCGCTGGCCCTGACCTTGTCGCGCAGCAGGGGGGTAAGTTCTGGCAGCCACTGGCTGACATCGCGCGTCAGCTCACTCACGCGCGCAGCACGCTCGGCGTACGCCGGGTCGTCGCGCAAAATGTGGCCGTAGTCCTTGATGGTGGCGCCGCAGCCCGAGGCGTTGATGACGATGCCCTCGGCACCGGCTTGCAGCAGCGGCCACCAGGCGTCGATGTTGGCGCGCATTTCGGCCTTGCCGCCGTCCTGGTCGTTCAGGTGGAACTTGACCGCACCGCAGCAACCGGCCTTGGGTGCCACCACACACTGGATGCCCGCTGCGTCAAACACGCGCGCGGTAGCGGCGTTGATGTTCGGGCTCATGGCCGGCTGCACGCAGCCCGCGAGCATCAGCACCTGGCGCGCATGTTTGCGCGTGGGCACTACACCGGCGTTCTGGCGCGCCGGTACCTTGTTTTGCAAGGCGTGCGGCAACAGCGGGCGCACCAGTTGCCCGAGCGCCATGGCGGGGGCAAACAGCGGCGATGGCAGGCCCTCTTTGAGCGCCCAGCGCAGTGCGCGCGCGCCGGCCGGGCGCGGTACCTGGGCATCGACCAGCTTGCGCCCGATGTCTAGCAAGTGACCGTATTGCACACCGCTGGGGCAGGTGCTTTCGCAATTGCGACAGGTCAGGCAACGGTCCAGATGGGCCTGCGTTTTTTGCGTCGGCACTTTGCCTTCAAGTACTTGCTTGATCAGGTAAATACGACCACGCGGGCTGTCGAGTTCGTCGCCGAGCAACTGGTAAGTGGGGCAGGTGGCGGTGCAAAAACCGCAGTGCACGCATTTGCGCAAAATGGCTTCGGCCTCGATGCCTTCCGGCGTGCCCTGGTAGGGGGGTGCGAGTTGGGTTTGCATGGAATTAGAGCGCCAGGTACAGACGGCCAGGGTTGAAGATGTGCGCCGGGTCAAACTCGGCCTTGAGCCGTTGATGGATCGCCCACAGCGCCGGGTCTAATGCATCAAAGCGGTCGCTAGCGCCCGTTTTGTCGGCGCCAGCAGCTCTGAAAAGGCAAGCGCTTCCACCCGCGTTGCGGGTCATCGTTTGCAGCGTTTGGCGCGCCTCCAGCGGCGCCCACAGCCAGCGCTGCGCGCCATGCCATTCCACCAGTTGCGGCCAGGCCAGGTTCAGCGCCGGTGCGGTAGCGGGCAGACTCAGACGCCACAGCGCCAGCGTTGGGTCGTCGCCAGGTGCGATTAAGGGCGGGGTAAAGAACGGCAGTTGCTGGTCGCGCAGCGCCGTCCAGTCTGGCGCCGCCTGCGCGTTGTCCATGCGCTGGCCCGGCAGTTCCCCCAGCAACTTCTGGCATGCCGATTCCACCGCCGCCACCGCGCCACGCAGCCGCACAAACAGCAGCTCGGGCGCACCCGCCGTGGTGTCGTCGCGCACCCAGCAACTGGCGTTCAGCGGCAGGGGTTGGCCGCCCCAGCGCTGCAGTTGCGCCAGCGCGCGCGTCTGGTCCAGCTCAAACACCAGCGTGGCCTCACCGGGCGTGACGGGCAGCACCTTGAGCGACACCTCGGTGATCAAACCCAGCGTACCCAGTGTGCCGGCCAGCAGGCGCGAGACGTCGTAGCCGGCCACGTTTTTCATCACCTGGCCGCCAAACGTGAGTGGCTCGCCGCGCCCATTGATCATCTGCACGCCCAGCACAAAGTCGCGCACGCCGCCTGCGTTGGCGCGCGCCGGGCCGCTCAGGCCTGCGGCCACCATGCCGCCGCAAGTACCGGTGCCGGTGGCGCCGGGGGTGACGTAGCGCGGGGGCTCAAACGCCAGACACTGGCCCTTTTCAGCCAGCGCGGCTTCCAGCTCGGCCAGCGGTGTGCCAGCGCGCGCGGTCACGACCAGCTCGGTGGGTTCGTAGCTGACGATGCCACTGTAGGCGCAGGTGTCGAGCAGGTCGCCGGATGCGGCGTTGCCGTAAAAATCCTTGCTGCCGTGGCCACGCAGGCGCAACGGTGTGTGCCGGGTGGCGGCATCGCGGATGCGGTCGATAAAGGTTTGCAAAAGCTTTTCCATGGGGTGTTCAGATTGGGGCAGGCGCAATGGTAGGGCCAAGTCATACCGTGCTGCTTGAAATTTTTGAAAGGTCGGCATTCGCAAAATTCCGGCGCGGTTTGACACAAACGGCTGTGGCATAGTTGCCGCCATGTGGCGCCCCCTCTTTCAAACCCGGCCCGCCTTGTGGTGGGTCGTCTTGCTGCCTGTTAGTGCTGCGCTGTCGTGGCTGTTTACCCTGGTGCACCTGCCCGCCGGGGTGCTGCTGGGTTGCATGGCCGCAGGCATCTGGTTGTCGTCCCGCGACGTGCAGTTGCACGTGGCCAGCCCGCTATTTGCGCTGGCACAGGGCGTGCTGGGTTGTCTGATGGCGCACAGCCTGCAACCGGCGGCGCTAGCCCAGGTGGCGGGCGGTTGGCCCATTTTTTTGCTGGCGACCAGCTCGGTGATTGTGGCCAGCGCGGTGCTGGGCTGGATCATGATGCGCCGCCAAGTGTTCCCGGGCACCACGGCGGTCTGGGGGTTGGCGCCGGGGGCCGCTTCGGCGATGGTGCTGATGGCCGAGTCGTATGGGGCCGATGTGCGCCTGGTGGCTTTCATGCAGTATCTGCGCGTGGCCGTGGTCACCGCCACGGCGGCGCTGGTGGCGCGCCTGTTTGCCGGGCACAGCACGCCCTCAGTGGCCAGTGCGGGTGCTTGGTGGGTCGTGGCGCAGGGCGCAGACGTGGGCTGGACGATGCTGCTGGCCTTTGGCGGCGCGCTGCTGGCGCTGCGCCTGCGCATCCCGGCCGGCCCGATGGTGGTGCCGCTGTTGCTGGGCACCGTGCTGCAGTACACCGGCGTGTTGGCGATCGAACTGCCCGAGGTGTTGCTGGCACTGGCTTACGCCATGATTGGCTGGAGCATTGGTCTGCGCTTTACCCACGCCATTTTGTTGCACGCACTGCGCGCCTTGCCGCAGGTGTTTGCATCGATTGTGGTGTTGATGGGCGTTGGCGTGGTGATTGCTGTGGTGCTGACCGAGGTGGCGGCGATCGACCCGATGACGGCGTATCTGGCCTCCAGCCCGGGCGGTGCTGATTCAGTGGCGGTGATTGCCGCCACCAGCGCGGTGGATGCCGGTTTTGTCATGGCTATGCAGTTGGCTCGGTTCTTGATGGTGCTGGTGGTTGGCCCACAGGTGTCGCAGTTTGTGGCCAACCGGGCGGGCGACGCCACCAGCAAGTTGTGAAAAACTGAGGTCACCACCATGCGCATCTTGCTGGCAGAAGACGAAAGCGAACTTGCCAATTGGCTGGTGCGCGCGCTGGAGCAAAGCGGCTTTCAGGTGGACTGGGTCAATGACGGGCGCATGGTGCGCGTGTCGCTCAAGGCCACGCGCTACGACGCGCTGATTCTGGACCTGGGCCTGCCCGGCCTGGACGGGCACGACGTGCTGGCCAATTTGCGCGAAGCCGACCACCGCCTGCCGGTGTTGATTCTGACGGCGCGCAATTCGCTCATGGAGCGCGTCAGCACGCTGCGCGAAGGTGCCGATGACTTTCTGGCCAAACCCTTTGAGCTGGCCGAATTGGAAGCGCGGCTGGTGGCCTTGATTCGCCGCGCACGCGGCAGCGAGCACCCGCGTCTGGCCTGCGGGCCGCTAAGCTTTGATGCGGCCAGCAAACAGTTCACGCTCGCCCACCAGACGCTGACGCTGACACCGCGCGAACACGCGGCGCTGCTGGCGCTGATCCAGCACAGCAATGAGCCCTTGTCCAAGCAGGAAATTCTGGACCGCGTGTTTTCCGACGAGCAAGACGTGCACCCCGAAGCGGTTGAAGTCATGGTGCACCGCCTGCGCAAACGCCTGGCTGGCAGCAGCGTGCGCATCAGCACCCTGCGCGGCTTGGGCTATGTGCTGGAGGTTGATGCCTGATGTTGCAGCGCCTGCATTCGCTGAGCCTGCGCCGCTCGCTGCTGTTGCTGCTGGTACCGGGCTTGCTGCTGGTGGCCGCAGCCGAGCTGTGGCAAACCTGGCGCACTGCCACCGATGCGGCCAACGCCGCCTACGACCGCTCGTTGCTGGGGGCCATCAAGTCGATGGATGCCAACATCTCCACCGTCAGTGGTGGCTTGGGGGTGGAGCTGCCGTACCGTCTGCTGGAGTTTTTTGAGCTTACCGCCAGCGGTCACGTGTATTACCGCGTAGCCACCGAAGACGGTCTGGTGGAAATTGGCAACAGTGGACTGCCGTTGCCGCCGGGGGTTTTGGTGACCGGTCAGCCGCGCTTCATGGACGCGGTGTATTTTGACGAACCGGTACGCGTAGGGGCCTACGCGCGCGTGCTGGAGCGGCCCCTGGGCAACCAGAGCCCCGGGCAGCGGCTGGTGATTCAGGTGGCGGAAACGCTGGAGTCGCGCCAGGCGTTCACGCGGGCGCTGGTGCTGCAGTCGCTGGCGCGCGATGTGTTGTTGTTGGTGGTGGCCACCGGTTTGATGGTGCTGGCCGTCGGCTGGGCACTGCGCCCGCTGGCGCGTCTGCGCGCCGAGGTGCAGGGGCGCGCCGCGCAAGACCTGACACCGATGGCAGCGCAGGGCATTCCCGCCGATGTACAGCCGCTGGTGGAAGCGATCAACTTTCACATCGAGCGCAACCGTCAGCATACCGAGGCGCGCCAGCGCTTTGTGGATGACGCTTCGCATCAATTACGTACGCCGCTGGCCACACTGACCACGCAGGTGGGTTTTGCCCTGCGGGAACCCGACCCGGCGCTGCAGCAGCAGGCGCTGGTGGCCATCAAGGCACAACTGGATGAAACCGTGCGCCAGACGAACCAGATGCTGGCGCTGGCGCGGGTGGACAGCGCCGCAGTCGAACTGGAGCCGCTGAACCTGAACGCCCTGGCCGAAGCCGCCACACGCCAGTGGTGGGCGCAGGCACGTGCGCAGCAAATTGATCTGGGTTTTGAAGCGGATGCCACGGCATCGCAAGTCATGGGCCATGCTGGCTTGCTGAAAGAGGCACTGTCCAACCTGTTGCACAACGCGATCCGCTATGCGCCCGCTGGCGCGCAGGTCACGGTGCGCGTGGACCACTCGGCCAGCGAATGCATCCTGAGCGTGATCGACACCGGCCCCGGCATGAACCCGCAAGAGATGGCACGCGCGGGTGACCGATTCTTTCGTGGCAGCCAGGTGTCGCAACCCGGCTCGGGGCTGGGCTTGGCCATCGTCCGTTCGATTGCAGAGCGGCATGGGGGGCAGATGCGAGTGAGCGCCGGGCTCAATGGACACGGGTTGGCGGTGGCCATCGTGCTACCAGTCAGGAAGATGCCAGAAGATCAACCCACCGGGTGATGAACCGTACAAGCCGCTGAATCGGGGTCAGAGCCGTTCCGCTACGCGGCCGGATCTGACCCCGATTCAGCTACCGCCTGTGTAAATTGCGGGTTTCCCCTAGTGTTTTGGCATTTTTTCTGAAAGCTATTCGAAAGCCTGTTTTTTCTACAGTGTGGTCACTCCTGACGCAACCCCGGTGTTTCGCAGGCAGTATTTCAACCTAACCTGTGGAGACTTCATGAAATCTGGTACTTTCAACAAAACGCTTCTCTCTGTTATTTTGTCTGGCGCAGCCGCCATGGCTTTGGCCGGACCGCTCGACAAAACCGAATGCATTGCCGCGGCCAAACCGGGCGGCGGGTTTGACCTGACCTGCAAGCTGGCACAAGCCGCGCTGATGCAAGGCAAATACATTGCCGACCCGATGCGCATCAGCTACATGCCCGGCGGCATTGGTGCCGTGGCCTACAACACCATCATTGCACAACGCCCGGCCGAAGCCAACACCATCGTGGCCTTTTCGGGTGGCTCGCTGTTGAACATTGCGCAGGGTAAATTTGGCCGCTACAACGAAAACGACGTGCGCTGGCTGGCCGCTGTGGGCAGTGACTTTGGCGCCGTTATCGTGGCAGAAAACTCCCCATTCAAGACGCTCAAGGACCTGGTGGCGGCGGTCAAGGCTGACCCGTCCAAAGTGGTGTTTGGTGCCGGTGGCTCGATTGGCAGCCAGGACTGGATGAAAGCCGCACTGACCGCACGCGCCGCCGGGTTGAGCCCGAAAGCCATGCGCTTTGTCGCGTTTGAAGGCGGCGGCGAAGCCATCACGGCGCTGCAGGGCGGCCACGTTCAGGTGTACTCCGGCGACGCGTCCGAGGCCGAAGAGCAGATCAAGGCCGGTGCCAAGATTCGTGTGCTGGCCGTCATGTCCGACAAGCGCCTGGAAGGCCGCCTGGCTGGCGTGCCCACCGCCAAAGAGCAGGGCATGGATGTGGAGTGGCCCATCATTCGCGGCTATTACGTGGGCCCGAAGGTGAGCGACGCCGACTACAAGGTTTGGGTGGACACTTTCAACAAGATGATGGCCACACCCGAGTTCAACAAGGCGCGCGCCGAGCGCGGTCTGTTCAAGTTTGCCATGACGGGTGACGAACTCACCACCTACATCAAGAACCGCGTGGCGTTTTATCGCACCATGGCCGCAGACTTCGGGCTGAATGTTGCCAAATAACACGTGACACCTGGTGACCGGGCTGGCGAGCCCGGTCACACCCCCTTTCAAGGAATTTCCATGAGTGACCGCATTCTGGGCGCGGTGTGTGTGGCTGTGGGTGCCGGTATGGCCCTGGCTGCACGCGGCTACGTTGCCCCCATTTCTTACGAGCCGGTGGGGCCCAATTCATTCCCCATGCTGATGGCCGCTCTGATGGCCGCAGCCGGTGTCTGGCTGATCGTCAAACCGGGGTTGCGCGGCGCTGTCATGACACGCGCGCAGCTCATGCCTTTTGCCATGTCGGTGTTGGCGGTGTTTGTTTATGCCGGCCTGTTTGAAACACTGGGCTTTACCGTGGCTACGACCGTGATGGCGGTGCCGGTGGGTATGGCCTTTGGGGGCGGCTGGAAAAAGTCATTGCTGGGGGGCATCAGCATTGGGTTGCTGTTTTACCTGCTGTTTGACAAGCTGCTTGACGTGGTGCTGCCCACCGGGGTGTTGTCGTTCATTTTCGGGGGGCGCTGATGGATACCTTGCAACATTTGCTGGCTGGTTTTGGTGTTGCGTTAACCCCGTCTAACCTGCTGGTGGCCGCCTTCGGTGGCCTGACCGGAACCATTGTGGGCATGTTGCCTGGCCTGGGTCCGATCAACGGCGTGGCGATCTTGATGCCGCTGGCGTTTGCGCTGAAGTTGCCGCCCGAAACCGCGCTGATTTTGCTGGCCGCTGTCTATATGGGCTGCGAGTTTGGTGGCCGCATCTCGTCGATCTTGCTCAACGTGCCGGGCGATGCCGGGGCCATCATGACCGCGCTGGACGGTCACCCCATGGCCAAGAACGGCCAGGCGGGTGTGGCGTTGTCGCTGTCTGCCTGGAGCTCTTTTGTGGGCTCACTGGTTGCCACCGTCGGCATTGTGCTGTTTGCACCGTTGCTGGCACGCTGGGCGCTGGCGTTTGGGCCCGCTGAATACTTTGCGCTGATGTGTTTTGCCTTTGCCTGCATTACCGGCTTGATGGGCGACGCACCCATGAAGGCGGCGCTGGCGGCGGTGATTGGCCTGTCGCTGTCCACCATCGGGCTTGACTCCAACTCGGGGGTTTACCGCTTTACCGGCGACAACCTGCATTTGTCCGACGGCATCCAGTTCATCGTGGTGGTGATCGGCGTTTTCTCCATCAGCGAAATTTTGCTGATGCTGGAACAGCACCACGCCAACACCGGCATCATCAAGATTACCGGGCGCAGCCTGTTCAACCTGAAAGAACTGATGTTCACCGGGTGGACCACCCTGCGCTCTGCGGTCATGGGGTTTGTGGTGGGGGTGCTGCCCGGTGCCGGAGCCACCATCGCCAGCGCCATGGCCTATTCCACAGAGAAACGACTGGCAGGTGCGTCCGGCACCTTTGGCCAAGGTGACATTCGGGGTCTCGCTGCGCCAGAGGCCGCCAACAACGCCTCAGCCGCAGGCTCTTTTGTGCCCATGCTGACCTTGGGCGTGCCGGGCTCTGGCACCACAGCGGTGATGGTCGGCGCCCTGTCGCTCTACAACATCACCCCTGGCCCGGCGCTGTTTACGCAAAACCCGGCGCTGGTGTGGGGGCTGATTGCCTCGCTGTTCATTGCCAATGTGATGCTGTTGTTCATCAACATTCCACTGGTGGGCGTGTTTACCCGTGTGCTGCGCCTGCCCAACTGGGCGCTGGTGCCGGGCATTCTGGCCATCAGCGCAGTGGGGGTGTTTTCGGTGCACGCCACCACGTTTGACCTGATGCTGATGTCCACCTTTGGCGTGGTCGGTTACCTGCTGCGCAAACAGGGCGTGCCGATGGCGCCGCTGATCTTGGGTTTTGTGCTGGGCGACATGATGGAACAGAACCTCCGCCGCGCGCTGTCCATCACCAATGGGGAGCTGGGCATTTTGATCGAAAGCCCGATCTGCAAAGGTCTGTGGGTCGGCGCGTTGCTGATGGTGGCCGTGCCCCCGCTATTGCGCCTGCTGGCCAATCGGCGTCAACCGGTGGCGGTCTGAACCGGCGTTGGCAAGTCGGCCCCCACCCCTGCCCCCCAGCGGGGGAGGAAGCAAAACCGGGCACTTCAACCCAAATGGCTATGAAGAAATAAGATGCCAAAATTGAAAACTGGTGCACCTGGAAGGCAAGGAGTCCATCATGAGTTCTGAAGAAAAATCGAATCTAGCGCTGTTTGAAGGCCAGCAAATACGCAAGCTATTTCACGCGGGTGAGTGGTGGTTTTCGATCATCGACGTGGTGGATGTGCTGGTGGGCGGTGACCGGGCGCGCAAGTATTGGAGTGATTTGAAGAAGAAGCTGACGGATGAGGGCTATGTTGAACTGTCCGAAAAAATCGGACAGTTGAAAATGCTTGCACCGGATGGTAAGCAACGGCTGACCGACTGCGCCAACTCCGAAACCCTGTTTCGTGTCATTCAGTCCATCCCCTCACCCAAAGTAGAGCCACTGAAACGCTGGCTGGCCAAAATCGGCAAAGAGCGTCTTGACGAGATTGAAAACCCCGAGCTGGCCATGGGCCGGATGCAGGCGCTTTACGAGAAAAAGGGCTACCCCAAAGAGTGGATCGACAAGCGTCTGCGTGGCATGGCGGTGCGCCAGGACCTGACCGATGAATGGAAAGAGCGTGGCGCAGCCAGCAATCTGGACTTTGCGATTTTGACCAATGAAATCATGCAGGGTACTTTTGGTCTGAAGGTGGACGACTACAAGCAGGTCAAAGCCCTGACGCGCGAAAACCTGCGCGACCACATGACCGACATTGAGCTGATTTTGACCATGCTGGGCGAAGCGACCACCACCAAGCTGCACCGTGACCGCGACTCGGTGGGCATGATCACGCTGCAAAAAGATGCCAAAGACGGGGGTGCAGTGGCTGGGCGCACGCGCAAGGACATCGAGAAGCAGAGTGGGCAGCCTGTGATTTCGTCAGCAAACTTCAAACAGTTGGCCGTCAAGAAAGTCAAAAAAATCAAAGCCAGGGGCAATGGAAATAGCTAACCCGGCCGGCCGCCATCATCAAAAAAATTGACGGGCAAGCCGGGTACCTCCACCCGTATCGACAACATCTGCCCCGACAAGGGGTAGCTTGTCAATTCCGCTGGCATGCTGTGATGGCGATGATGGACTGCATCGTGCCCGGCGGTGTAGCGCGGGTAGCTTGTCAATTCCGCTGGCATGCTGTGATGGCGTGCGCTGGTGAGGTACAGGGTTTTGAAATCTTCGCCGCCAAAACACGGCATGGTCGGGCATTGCAGCGGCACGGCGATGGAGGCCAGCAACTGCCCACTCGGAGCAAACTGACAAACGCGTCTGCCCTCGTACATCGCGACCCAATAGTTACCCTGCACATCGACGGCCGCGCCGTCGGGGCGGCCGCCGTAGCCACCGTTGTCTGGCGATGCCGGGTCACGTAACCAATTGGCGGGTTTGGAGGCAAGCCGAGAAAACACGCGTTGGTTGGTCATGGCGGCCTTGTCTAAATTGAAGTCCCACGCCCATATGGTGTGACTGGGTGTATCGGCCCAGTACAGCGTGGTGTTGTCGGGGCTGAAGGCCAGGCCATTGGCGGTGGTCATCCCGGACGACGGGGCGATCTTGCAACTGACAATAGGCGCTGCGCCAGCTGTGCTGTGGCGCGCGTCAATGCAATACAACCCGGCATTTTTGGCAACCCGGGTTTCGTCGATGGTGCCCACCCAAAAGCGCCCCAGCGCATCGCACTTGCCGTCGTTGGCGCGCAGCGTGGTGGGGTCATAGTCCAGCGTGGCCAGCAGTTCCAGCTGCCCGCCCCATTCGTGCGCGCGAAACACGCCGTGGCGCAGTGCAATAACGAACCCACCCCCTGTCGCAGGTGCCATGCAGCCGGGTTCGCTGGGCATGGTCCAGGCCTCGACCGTGCCCATGTAAATGTTGGCGCGCAGCAGTTGTTTGCCAGCAATGTCCAGCCAGTACAGGGTTTGCTCGGTCGGGTGCCAGAACGGCGATTCGCCCAGCGTGGCGGTGTGATCGACAACGGTTTGCCAATCGGGGTGGACGGTAGAGGGGAGATTTGTCATTCAGCAGCGCCTGGGTGATACGTGCGTCGTATTGTGTACTGCAAAAAAAATCCCACCGCAGCCCTGAACTGCGGTGGGAAACACTTCCGAGGAGACAACCCGGCAGTTGCTGCCCCGGCCGGGTGGCCGGTGGCAGGGACTGACTTATTTGCTGTAGGCGGATTCGCCGTGAGAGGTGATGTCCAAACCTTCGCGTTCGTGTTCTTCCGGTACGCGCAGACCCACAACCATGTCGGTGATCTTGTAGGCGAGGTAGGCCACAACGGCTGACCAGACGATGGTGATCAGCACTGCTTCACCCTGTAGCATGACTTGGCTAGCAATCGAGAAATCCTCTTTGCCGGTACCACCCAGACTGGGGGCGGTAAACACGCCCGTCAGAATGGCACCCAGGATCCCGCCCACGCCGTGCACACCGAACACGTCCAGCGAGTCGTCGGCACCCAGCATGCGCTTGAGGCCATTGACACCCCACAGGCAAACAAAGCCCGCCAAGCCGCCCAGTACGATGCTGCCCATGGGGCCCACCGTTCCGCAGGCCGGCGTAATGACCACCAAACCGGCTACAGCGCCCGATGCAGCACCGAGCATGGAGGCCTTGCCCTTCATCAGCGCTTCACCCATGCACCAGGCCAACACGGCAGCAGCGGTTGCAAACAAGGTGTTAATGAAGGCCAGCGCAGCACCCGCCGTGGCTTCCAAGTTGGAGCCGGCGTTAAAGCCAAACCAACCCACCCACAGCATGCACGCGCCCACCATGGTCAGCGTCAGGCTGTGCGGCGCCATGCTTTCCTTGCCGTAGCCGATGCGCTTGCCCAGCACGAAGGCGCCGACCAGACCGGCTACACCGGCGTTGATGTGCACCACGGTGCCGCCTGCAAAGTCAAGCGCACCCTTGCCCAGCAGGTAACCACCTGAACCCCAAACCATGTGTGCGATTGGCAGATAGCAGAAGGTGAACCACAACACGGAAAACAATAGCACAGCACTGAATTTGATGCGTTCAGCAAAGCTGCCCACGATCAGCGCGCAAGTGATGCCCGCAAACGTGGCCTGGAAGGCGATGAACACGTATTCGGGCAACTTCACATCGGCAGAAAAGGTGTCTGCCAAGCTGTCCATGTTGACGCCCGCCAAAAACAGTTTGTCGAACCCGGCGATGATGGTGCCTTCACCGCCAAACGCCAGGCTATAGCCATAAATGGCCCACAGCACGCCGATCAGCGAGAACACCACCATCACTTGCATCAGCACGGACAACATGTTCTTGCTGCGCACCAGACCCCCGTAGAAAAGGGCCAGGCCGGGCACGGCCATGAACAGAACCAGCAGTGTGGACGTCATCATCCAGGCAACGTCGCCTTTATGAACCGCTGGCGCTGCAGTGGGAGCGGCTGCTTCGGCAGTTGTCACTGCGGCTGCAGCAGGGGCCGCAGCTTCCGTAGGCGCTGCCACGGCAGCAGGAGCGGCCTCACTGGCCGCCGGGGTCTGAGAAAGGGCGACGCTGCTGCCGAGCAACAGACCGATACCCAGGGCAAGGGATGCGAGTAGTTTTTTCATGGTGTTGACCTCAAGTCTGATGTCGGGTTTAGAGTGCCTCTTTGCCGGTTTCCCCGGTGCGGATGCGGATGACTTGCTCGATGGGCGCGACAAAAATCTTGCCGTCGCCGATCTTGCCGGTGCGTGCCGCACCCTCAATGGCTTCAATAACCTGGTCCAGCACCGCGTCGTCAATGGCCGCCTCGACCTTGACCTTGGGTAAAAAATCGACCACATATTCGGCACCCCGATACAGTTCGGTGTGCCCTTTTTGACGGCCGAAGCCTTTGACTTCAGTCACGGTAATGCCCTGCACGCCGATGGCCGAGAGCGCTTCGCGCACCTCGTCGAGCTTGAAGGGTTTGACAATGGCAGTAACAAGTTTCATAAGTACTCCTAAAAGCTGAAGGGTGTCTGATGACAAGCTTGCTAAGCAGGGTTCATGCCAGGCACGCATGCTGCGGTGCAACGTGTGAATGCAGCGCAGGGGCAAGAGCATGCGTTAAGATATCTGTATAAAAAAACAGTTTGCACTGTTGTGGTGCGCAACACGGTGATCCAAAGGCGATGCGGCGCACCGTTTTAGAGAGGAATCAGGATGAGTCTGTCTTTAGTGCAAAGCCGGGCCCTGCTGGGGTTACAGGCGGCAGCGGTCACGGTCGAGGTGCATCTGGCCAACGGGCTGCCCGCCTTTACTCTGGTCGGCCTGGCCGACGTGGAGGTGAAAGAAGCGCGCGAGCGGGTGCGCTCAGCCATCCAGAACTCAGGTCTGGAGTTTCCCAACAACAAGCGCATCACGGTCAACCTGGCCCCGGCGGACTTGCCCAAGGACTCGGGCCGTTTTGATTTGCCGATCGCTTTGGGCATTCTGGCGGCCAGCGGCCAGATCGAGGCGGCTCCGTTGGCGGGCTATGAGTTTGCGGGTGAGTTGTCGCTGTCTGGTGAACTGCGCCCGGTGCGGGGCGCGCTGGCCATGAGCCTGGCGCTGCACGCTGCGGGGGTGCAAACGCAACTGGTATTGCCGCCGGAGAGTGCCGAAGAAGCCGCCCTGGTGCCCACAGCGCAGGTCTATCGGGCACAGCATCTGCTGGACGTGGTGCAGCATTTTTTGCCTGTCAACGCAGACCCTGCACACAGCGAAGCTGAACCGCGTGCGGGCTGGGCGCGCATGGCTGCCAGCGCCGCAGGCGTGGCAGCACACTACCCTGATATGGCTGATGTGAAGGGCCAATTGGGTGCCAAGCGCGCGCTGGAAATTGCCGCTGCCGGTGGCCATAGCGTGTTGCTGATGGGGCCACCTGGGTCGGGCAAGTCGATGCTGGCGCAGCGTTTTGCCGGGCTGCTGCCGCCCATGACCACCGAAGAGGCATTGCAAAGCGCGGCAGTGGCCAGCCTGGGCGGCTGTTTTTCGGTGGATAGCTGGGCGCAGCGCCCTACGCGCCACCCGCACCACACCGCCAGTGCGGTGGCGCTGGTGGGGGGTGGCTCACCACCGCGGCCCGGTGAAATTTCGTTGGCGCACCATGGCGTGCTGTTTCTGGACGAATTGCCTGAGTTTCCGCGTGCCGCGTTAGAGGCGCTGCGTGAGCCGCTGGAGTCCGGGCGCATCACCATCGCGCGCGCGGCGCAGCGCAGTGAATTCCCGGCGCAATTTCAATTGATTGGCGCCATGAACCCCTGCCCCTGCGGCTATCTGGGCTCGGCGCAAAAGACCTGCCGCTGCACGCCCGACCAGGTGGCGCGCTATCAGGGCAAGTTGAGCGGCCCGTTGGTGGACCGCATCGACTTGCACGTGGAAGTGCCCGCAGTAATTGCCAGTGAACTGATGCAGTCGCCACCGGGTGAGTCCAGTGCCAGTGTGCAGGCACGGTGTGTCGCCGCACGCGCGCGGGCCATCGCACGCCAGGGCAAACCCAACCAGGCCTTGCAGGGGCAGGAGATTGACCAGTTTGTGCTGCTGGATGAAGCGGCGGCCAAGTTTCTGAATGTGGCCGCTGCGCGCCTGGGCTGGTCGGCGCGCAGCACGCACCGCGCGCTGAAGGTGGCGCGCACCATTGCAGACCTGGCAGGGGAGCGCACCACGCAGGTGACGCATGTGGCCGAAGCCATGCAGTACCGCCGGGCGCTGAAAGCGGCCTGATAAACCGGGGCACGGTCGATGCAGGCCTATAACCCTCGTCTGGTGTTGCGGCTGTCGGTGGCGCAGCTGATCAGCTGGGGCAGTGTCTTTTATTTGTTTGCCTTGCTCATCGACCCGTTGGAGCGTGACCTGGGTTTGAACCGGTCGCAAGTCTCGCTGGCGTTCAGCCTGGCCTTGCTGGCCGAGGGGCTGATGGCGTACCCGGTAGGGCGCTGGATCGACCGTGGGCATGAGCGTGCGGTGATGACCGCAGGCTCGCTGCTGGCGGGCATCTGCCTGGTGCTGCTCAGTCTGGTGAATTCCTTGACGGGCCTGTACGCCGTCTGGTTGGGGCTGGGTACGGCCATGGCGGCTATTTTGTACTCGCCCGCGTTTGCTCTGGTGACCCGTCGTTTTTCGCAAGACTTCCGGCGCGCCATCATCATCATGACGTTTCTGGGCGGGCTGGCCAGCACGGTGTTTATCCCATTGACGGCCTGGTTGATGGGGCAACTGGGTTGGCGTGATGCCTTGTTGTGCCTGGCGCTGCTGCATCTGCTGGTGTGTGCGCCGTTGCACTGGCGTGTGTTGCGTGGCGCACCGGCCGCCTGTGCGCCCCGTGGGCCAAATACGGCGGCGGGTGCCACGGCTGTGGCGCCGGGTCAAGATAGCGCCCATGCGTTGATGCGCAGTGCGCCGTTTTTGCTGATTGGCGTTTTTGTGACGTTGATGATGTCGGTCACCGTGGCCGTTCCGGCGCACATGGTGAGCCTGTTGCGTGAAAACGGCTTGCCAGAGGTCTGGGTCATCGGCATGCCCGCCGCCATCGGGGTGATGCAGGTCGTCGGGCGTTTGATGCTTTACTTTTTTGAGCACCGCATGGACTTGCACCGCGTGAATCGGTTGGTGCCGCTGCTGATTCCAATGGGTCTGCTGATGTTGCTGTTGACCCCCGTGCAACCCCAGGGGCAGCTGGTGATGGTTGGCGTCTTTGTGGTCTTGTACGGCTTGGGTAACGGCATGCTGACCATCGTCAAGGGCACGGCCATTGCGCATTACGTCAGCCAGACCCACGTGGCCACACTCAACGGTGCACTGGGTGTTCCGCTGGCGCTGGCGCGTGCAGCCGCGCCGTTGTTGCTGGGGCTGATGTGGTCACCGCAGGCGGGTTATGGACCGGGTCTGTGGCTACTGCTGGTGTTGAGTGGCGTGGCTTTGGCGGCGCTGATGGCGGCACAGCGCTTGAGCTTGCGCCGCTATAGCTCACCTTCCAGGTAACCAGCCTCGCGTTGATGTCTGATGCGCGCCACTAACACCAAGTCGTGGGGCTCATCAATTTCATAGCGTGCCAAGTAGCCGCTTCGTCGGCGGGAAATGATCAATTCACGCAGACCGCCTTCGACAAGACGCCCGATAGCGGGTTGGTGGGTCAACACTTCCAATGCATCCAGAATAAAGTCCAACAGATCGCCAGCCAATGGATCATCAGATGAGGCCAGAAATTCTCCCGGTCGCAGCAAGTCGTCCAATGCCGCCTGACTCAGGAACACGCGTGGCATGGATCAACCCAGACGCGTTGGCTGTAGGTTGTGTGGCTTGGGCTGCAAACCCTTACGGTGGTTCTTCATCGCCGCGAAATAGGTTTTGACTGCGCCGAGCTCGTGCCCCAAACCAGTGGACTTCATGTTGTCTAACGCTGTCGTGGCATCGCGTGCAAACGACTCTTTCAAACGCGTTCTCCGAGTCGATTCGGCCAAGGTCTGAAGCATGAACGCATGCAGGCTGACACCGGCATTTTGTGCGTCCATTTCAAGCTGGGCTTTAAGCTCAGCGGGCAATTTCAAACTGGTCGGGTGACTCGCGGTGGAAGTGACAGGCATGATGGAGCTCCAATTGCAGTGGGTGGCTCGTTGGGCGCACGATCGCTCCTTGCATCAGAGCGCCACGCTAAGGTTCCCCCACGCATCGGGCAGCCACCCTAATGCGCGTGCCTCCAACCATTTGTCGCCACTGGTCAGACCGTCGCTCAAACCGATTTGCGGTATCGACAGCGCCATGGTGACACGTCTTTCAAAGGGGCGGCTTCAACGCGCCCGCCATTGCTGGCGGGCGATCCTTCTACCGCACTGTGCGATGGCGCGTGGAGTATTGGTTTCAATCCGCGCCCGCCATTGCTGGCGGGCG
>Ga0210009_1000027_pt1 | contig 202615 bp, 173 predicted proteins | sample CryGeyCG2114_065_FD_185457 | JGI IMG/M metagenome (GOLD analysis project Ga0210009, IMG submission 185457) | Groundwater microbial communities from aquifer - Crystal Geyser CG12_big_fil_rev_8/21/14_0.65 (SPAdes) (version 2) | ecosystem: Environmental > Aquatic > Deep subsurface > Groundwater ...
TACCGCAGGAATTATCGGTTCGCATCGGTAATGATCTTGGCGAGACCACTGTCACCTTTAATACGGGTCGTGGAAAAGACGATGACGATAAAGGTAAAGATAAGGACAAAGGCAAGAGCAAAAAAGCACCTGCTCCTGCAAAGAAGGGTAAGAAGTAGTATCCTTTTAAGCAGTCCGCTGTAAGAGAAAGCCCCCGGATCGCTCCGGGGGCTTTTTTATGTCCGATTTTTTATTTCCTATTAAATCAAACAGATATTTTTTATCAGTTCTGTTATTTAAGTTTAAACAAATTGACAATATCCTGCAGTGCTGTAGCCATGTTTGAAAGTTCCCCTGCGGCCGTTTGAGTGTTCATTGCTCCCTCATTTGTCTCTGTAGCCGCTTTGGCGACCCCGGTAATATTTTGAACAATTTCCTGAGATCCTTGAGACGCCCCAGTGATATTACGGCTGATCTCATTGGTGGTAGCCGATTGCTCTTCCACCGCACTGGCAATCGTATTTGAGATATCACTGATCTGACCAATGACGGTGCTGATCTGACCGATTGCTGTTACAGCATTTTTTGTATCACCCTGAATCGCCTGAATTTTGTCACTGATATCCTTGGTGGCCTTGGCCGTTTGGTTTGCCAATTCCTTGACCTCGTTGGCGACTACGGCAAAACCCTTACCTGCTTCACCTGCTCGTGCCGCTTCAATGGTGGCATTCAATGCCAGAAGATTGGTCTGCTCCGCAATAGAGGTAATGACCTTGATGACCTTGCCGATCTCAACAGAACTTTCACCCAGTTGGATGACAGTCTTGTTAGTGGTCTCGGCCAACTTGACAGCATCGCTGGTGACTTTAGTTGCCTGATTGGCGTTACTGGCAATTTCTTTAATACTTGCACTCATTTCTTCAGAGCCTGCAGCTACAGTCTGAATATTCTGATTCACATTTTCAGCCGCGGCGGAGACCACACTGGCTTGTGCCGATGTTTCCTCTGCATTGTGGGCCATTTGCCGACTGGTTGCTGTGAATTCTTCGGCGGCACCTGCCAGTGTCTGGGTGTTATAAGCCAGAGTAGAAATATTTTTATGGAGGCTTGTCAATAATTCTTTCAAACCATCACCAATTTGACCCAGGTCATCGGTCCCAGTTACAGAAATTTTATAAGTCAGGTCGCCACCACTCGCCGCTTTGACCACTTCAAGAATTTGATTAACTTTGTGAACTTTGTCAGTGATGTCTGTAGCAAATTTGACAACCTTGTAAGGTTTGCCTTCAGGATCAAAAATAGGGTTGTAGGAAGCTTGTATATAAACTTCCTTTCCCCCCTTGCCGATGCGCTTATACTCGCCGGCATCAAACTCACCGCGATTGAGTTTTTCCCAGAGTTGTCGATACTCGTTGCTATTGGCATAAGCAGGCTCGACAAAATTTCGATGGTGTACCCCAACCGCCTCATCCAGAGAGTAACCCATGACCTTGAGAAAGTTTTCATTGGCCGTGATAACGGTGCCATCTAAATTGAACTCGATGACGCCTTGAGATTTTCCAATCGCATCTATCTTGCCTTGAGAATCCGCGTTTCTTAATTTCTGTTCTGTTATGTCTGTAGCAAATTTAACAACTTTGTAAGGTTTTCCCTCAGGATCAAGAATAGGGTTGTAGGAAGCCTGAATATAAACTTCCTTTCCCCCCTTGCCGATGCGCTTATACTCGCCGGCATCAAACTCACCGCGATTGAGTTTTTCCCAGAATTGTCGATACTCGTTGCTTTTGGCATAAGCAGGTTCAACAAATTGTCGATGGTGTGCCCCAACCGCCTCATCCAGAGAGTAGCCCAAAACATTGAGAAAATTTTCATTGGCCGTGATAACGGTGCCATCTAAATTGAACTCGATGACGCCTTGAGATTTTCCAATCGCATCTATCTTGCCTTGAGAATCCGCGTTTCTTAATTTCTGTTCTGTTATGTCTGTAGCAAATTTAACAACTTTGTAAGGTTTTCCCTCAGGATCAAGAATAGGGTTGTAGGAAGCCTGAATATAAACTTCCTTTCCCCCCTTGCCGATGCGCTTATACTCGCCGGCATCAAACTCACCGCGATTGAGTTTTTCCCAGAATTGTCGATACTCGTTGCTTTTGGCATAAGCAGGTTCAACAAATTGTCGATGGTGTGCCCCAACCACCTCATTTAGAGAGTAGCCCAAAACATTGAGAAAATTTTCATTGGCCGTGATAACGGTGCCATCTAAATTGAACTCGATGACGCCTTGAGATTTTCCAATCGCATCTATTTTAGCCTGCAATTCTTCAACCGCATGATTGCTGTTACTAAAAAATCCAAATATTCCTGATTTTTGTTTTGTTGTCATGTCTAACCATTTCCTAGATCAACTGCGATTTATGGAGGAAATTCAAATGTTGAATATTTCGCTATCAATCGATAGAGCCTTACTTGTTGCAAGAGACCACAACGGCAATCCAGTGTTTGAATTACATTGATATGGTTGATTTACAATCAAACAGGTCTATATAAATATGTTCAGACAGACATTCAAAAATTTCAACAAAAAATATACTTTCAGTTGATCATTGAGCTAAATTGTTACTTTTTGAGTCAAGGTTAAGGACAAGATCATCTTCTTCTTGACCACTATCATGTCGCTGATCGGTTTATGCTTGGATTTCTTTGCCTTATGGAAAAAAATTATCGAATTATGCTAAGCTGAGTCCGATTTTTTAGTCAATCATTCTTCCTGTTCAATTGTGCAACGAGGTGACTCATGAAAAAGAAAATTGGAGTGGTTTTATCTGGTTGTGGTGTGTACGACGGTACCGAAATTCATGAAGCGGTGATTTCCCTGTTGGCGATCGAAAGAGGTGGCGCGACGGCTGTTTGCATGGCCCCGAACATGTCTCAGATGCATGTTGTCAATCACTTGACAGGTGAGCCGATGGAAGGCGAACAACGCAACGTTCTCATCGAGTCGGCGCGCATCGCGCGCGGTGATATTAAAGACATTGCGGAAATTTCGGCGGATGATATCGACGGTCTGTTTTTCCCCGGTGGTTTTGGAGCCGCAAAGAATTTAAGTGATTTTGCGGTGACGGGTGAAAATTGCCAGGTCCATCCTGAAGTTTCGCGGCTGGTCAAACAACTGCGTGAAAAAAACAAACCACAGGGGGCTGTTTGTATTGCTCCGGCGATGGTTGCCAAGGTTTTCGATTCTACCGATGTGCATCCCACGCTCACGATAGGCAATGACAAAGGGATCGGTTCAAAAATCGAAAGCATGGGAAGCAAACATCAAGACTGCGGAGTTCAAAATTTTGTAGTGGATGTGGAAAACAAAATTGTCACGGGTCCGGCGTATATGCTGGGGCAAAATATAGCAGAAGTTGCGGACGGTATTGAGAGAGCAGTTGAGCAATTGATCAAGATGCTTTAGACATTTCCCTGTCATTTCCAAACGGCCTTTGGTGATCCATTTCCTTCGCCATCCTCAGGCGAGGGCTTTCTGAAAACGATGTGTGGGTTCTTGTGAAGCATGCGCCTGCGAGTTGTCTTAAAGTAAAGCGGCCGGAATCCCGTTAAGAAGAGATGCTCTGTCTCTAGTCGCGATGTTCTGCGTCCTCTAATATAAATATAAAGAAAATTATTTCAATGATACTTGTCACAGGAAATCTGGGTTACATCGGTCGAATCATGACGCGTTATCTTGGCAAAGTGGGATTCGATGTGCTCGGGGTGGATGCGGGTTTTTATAAGGAAAATCTTTTTTACGAAGATAGTTTTCCACCTGCCAGACAGTTGTATAAAGACATCCGCGATGTGGAAGAAAAGGATTTGGAAGGGGTTGAGGCGGTGATCCATCTGGCCGCCTTGTCCACCGATTTTCTGGGCGAAATGAACCCGGCTCTCACGCATGATATCAACGGCATGGCAACCTGGGAACTGGCCCGGAAAGCAAAAAATGCGGGGGTCGAGCGTTTCATTTTTTCATCTTCATGCAGTTTGTACGGTGTTTCCGATGATTCGCAAGCGATCATTGAAACGGGAAAACTGAATCCCATCACCGCATACGCCAAGGCCAAGGCCCGGGCAGAAGATGAAATCGCAAAACTTGCGGATGATTCCTTTCATCCGGTTTTCATGCGGAATGCAACGGTCTACGGGTTGTCGCCAGCACTGAGACTCGACCTGGTGTTGAATATCATGACGGCGGATGCCTTGCTGAAAAAAAAGATCACCGTTTTCAGTGATGGCGCGCACTGGCGTCCCATGGTTCATGTTGAGGATTTGTGTCGGGCGTTTACCTGTGCCTTGCAGGCACCGGCGCAAACCATTCACAATCAGGCGATCAACGTCGGTATCACCGAAGAAAATTTCCAGGTCCGGGAAATCGCCGAGAAGGTCAAAGAATCGCTTCCCTATCCAGAGATTGAGATTGTGTTTGTTCCGGGCGAAGGCGGTCGTACATATCGGGTCGATTGCTCAAAAATTCAGAAAGTTCTTCCTAGTTTCAAACCACAATGGAATTTACAGAAGGGCATCGAGGAATTGCACAAGGCCTATCTTGAAAAAAAACTGTCTCTCGAAGGTATGGCGTCGGGGAAGTATTTCCGCATCGGTTGTATCAAGGATTTGATGAAACGAGGCCGTCTGGATGACGACTTGCGCTGGAAAAACTGAACGGCATTGTTTGCCCATGAAATCAAGGTTTCCCGCAATATGAAAATTGCGATCCTGCAACCTTCCTATCTGCCCTGGATCGGTTATTTCGATCAGATGGCGCGTGTCGATAAATTTGTATTTTTAGACGACGTTCAATTCACTCGCCGCGACTGGAGAAACCGTAACAGGATTCGGACGCCTCAGGGATCGGCCTGGTTGACGGTGCCGGTTTTGCAAAAAAACCGCTATCAGCAATCCTTGCAGGAGACCGAAATCGACCCGGCATCTTCATGGAAGAGAAAACATTGCGAAGCCATACGCTCCAATTATTCACGCGCTCCGTACTTTGATCTTTATTTTCCTGCGCTTGAGTCGATATATAATAGAGACTACCGTTTTCTCACCGATCTTTGTTATACGGGCATCGAGTTTCTGAAAGAATCATTCAAAATAGAGACGCCAACCTTTCTTTCTTCAGATCTAAATGTTGGCGGTTCCAAGGGCGACCGCATTCTTGGAATTTGTGAGGCCTTGCAAGCGGATAATTATTTGAGTGGCGATGCGGCGGAAAACTATCTCGATCCCAAGGCGTTCGAGCAACGTGCGGTGGGGCTGGAATTCCAGCATTATCAGCACCCTGAGTATGGTCAATGTTTTCCAGGTTTTGTTCCTTATCTGTCAGCGGTTGATTTGTTGTTCAACTGTGGGGAAAACAGTCTGAAAATATTGCGTGGACCGGATTAAAACCTATGCTTTCCTTTAAATATTTGCAGAGGACGCTACCGCGTCTCGTGTCCCTACTGCCACAAGTCATTGCGCCGAAATACGCCTTGCCGCCGATCCATGCCTATTTTGAAGTGACGTACAGGTGCAACCTGCGTTGCGAAATGTGCCATTATCTTGAGATCATTGAAGAAACCGAGACACAACGAAAATACAAGGAAGAGCGGAACGCGGAAGAAGTCTGCCGCGCGATAGACTCGCTGAGTCGTTTTTCAGCGATCACCTTCACCGGCGGTGAGGCGATCATGAAAAGTGATTTTCAGGAGATCTTCGATTATGCCTGCTCGCGTAATAAAGTTCATATCATCAGCAACGGTACGTTATTGACCGACGCGGTGATCGACCGATTGCTTGCCAAACGATTGCGCTCGATTTGGGGTTCGGGATTGTTTTTTCTGGGCGTTTCGCTGGAGGGGGGCGAAGCCTTGCACGACAAGATCACCCAGATACCCGGCTCGCATCGCAAGACCCTGAAAGGTCTGGAAGCATTGATTCAAAAGCGTCGTCAATTGAATGCCAAGTACCCGCAAATTCATCTGACTTGTGTGATCGGTAAAGACAACGTGCTCGATCTGGTTTCCTTGTACGATTACAGTGAGAAACTGGGCATCGAAGTCTGCAATTTTGTCTTGGAAAACACCGCCGAATACGGGCATCGCAAGGGTTACAATCAGGAAGAGCGGCTCGCCGTTCCACCGCGTCCTGTAAACCCCATTGATCCGATTGTGTTGAAGGAACAATTGGATTTGCTGGTCGAAAAAAGCAAAAGTTACAAATCGCAATTGCGATTTTCACCGAACTATATCAGCACCGACGAAATCGTGCGTTATTACTCGAACCAGAGTTCCTATAAAGATTACCGTTGCAACATTGCCTGGAGCAAAGTGGCGTTTTCCGCCTACGGTGATGTGCACAGTTGCCCGCATTATCCGCTTGGAAATTTTGACAGCGATGGCAATGCGGGGAGTCGCGCTTTTTTCTGGAACGCTGAAAGGGCCAAAAATTTTAGAGCAAAAATCATTCAGGAAAAGATATTTCCCGGATGCCTCGGCTGTTGTCAGTCCGAATATGTCGGAACCGATGCAAGCTGAGATTGTGGTACAATTTACCTCAAACATCGCACATGCGATATAAAGGAAAATATATATTATGCGAATATTATTACTGAGACCCGCCGCAGGAGGCAACGCATCCATGGCTCGATCTTTCCCGCTGGGACTGGTTGCCATTGGTTCTGTCCTCAAACGTGCAGGACATGAAGTAAAAATACTCGATCTGCGAATTTCCAATACGCCAGACGCTGAATTGAAGCAAAATATGGCGGCGTTTGATCCCGAGGTGGTTGGCATCGGCATCATGACCATTGAGGCTGAATGCGGATTCATCGGCGCGGCGGAAGTGAAAAAATTAAAACCCAATGTCCCTGTTATTTTTGGCGGGCCGCATTGTTCGCACGAACCACAATATATTTTGAGCGATCCCAATGTGGACTATGTCGTGCGTGGCGAAGGCGACCGCACCATCGTCGAATTGATCAGCGCGTTAGAAGCTTCTGCTGATTTGAGCGGGGTCAAAGGCATAGCCTATCGGAAAAATGGCGAATGTGTTCAAACGATGGACCGTCCTGTTATCACCGATCTTGACTGGCTTCAGCAGGAATACGATTTGATAGAGGTCGAGCGGTATTTTGATTTCCGAAGCTCAATGGATTTTTTCCCGGCCTACCGTGATCGTCACTTCTTGCCCATTGTGACTTCGAGAGGATGCCCCTTCCTTTGCACCTACTGTCACGATATTTTTTCCAAGACCATGCATTATCGTTCGCCCGAGGTGGTATTAGATGAGATTGAATTTCTCATGCAACGCTACGGCGTGAAAGAATTTCATATCGTGGACGACATGTTCAATTTGAATATGCCGCGCGCGAAACTGATCCTGCAAATGATCATCGATCGCGGACTCGATATCCATATCAGCTTTCCCAACGGATTGCGTGTCGATTTCTTCGATGATGAATTGATCGACATCATGAAGCGCGCCGGGGTTTACCGCATGGCACTGGGCGTCGAGGCGGGTTCGCAACGTATTCAGGAGATGATCAAAAAAGATTTGGATATTGGCCTCGTTGAAGGTGTGGTCAAGCGCCTGACGAACTCAAAAATCAGCGTGCATGGATTCTTCATGCTCGGTTTTCCAACCGAAACGCGTGAAGAAATGTACGAGACCCTCGATCTGGCCTGTCGTTCGGGATTCACCACGGTAAACTTTTCGTTGGTGATTCCCAATCCCGGAACAGAAATCCGGCAAACGGTTATTTCTGAAAATGAAAAAAACAGTCAGGAATTTTCCCAGTACACGACTTTCAATATTGATAAAACAGCGTGCAAGGTCAGCGCGAGAGAATTGCTCGAAATCAAAAGAGAAGGGCATCGCAGATTTTATTTGAGTGCCCGACGGGCGCGGAAGGTTTTGCAAACGATGGAGTTCAAGTGGCTGGTTCGTTCGGCCCTCAAAACTCCGCTGGCCCTGTTGTGGCGTAACGCCATTGCCCCCACCAACGCACCGACTTCGTCGTCGAATTGATACGGAATCCGATGGGAGAACGATCACAATCCGACACGGAATCATTGACAGGCAATGACTCATCGCTGAAAGGGTCTGTCGATATATCCGTTGTGATTCCTGTCTATAACGAGGTTCAGATACTGGACGAACTTTATGCACGTCTGAGCAAGGTGGTCGCGGGTCTTGGTAAAAAATGCGAAATACTTTTCATTGATGATGGAAGCGACGACGGTTCTTTCGAGCGATTGAAAGTTTTACGCGCAGGCGATCCCTCCATCCGTATCCTGCGCTTCACCCGCAATTTTGGTCAACAGGCCGCCGTGCTGGCAGGCTTTCGTCATTGTCGAGGCGAGATCATTGTGCAACTCGATTCCGATTTGCAGAATCCGCCTGAAGAAATTCCCAAATTGCTGAATGCGATGACGGACACGATCGACCTTGTCGTAACGATTCCAAGAAAACGCAAAGACACCTGGACGCGCGTGGCAGGTTCGCGATTGTTGCAATGCATCGCGCAAAGGATGCTCGGTCCTTCCTGCAAACTGAACCTCAGCTCGTTCCGCGCTTTGCGTCCGAGCGTGGTGGACAAGATCGATCAATGCAAAGACAAATCGCAATTCATGGCGGTGCTCATGAGTTGGATGGGCGTTCCCACTGCGGAGGTGGAAGTTGAACACTCTGCGCGTGAAAAAGGTGTCACGAAATATGGCCTGTCGCAGTTGATTCGATTGACCTGGGACATCGTCACGGGATACTCCAATTTCCCACTGCGCCTGGTCACCTACATGGGATTGCTCGGTGCCGGCACCGGATTTGGTTTGATGGTTTTTTTGATATTCCAACGCGTTGTGCGTGGCATTTTGGTAGACGGCATGGTTTTGCTTTCTGCCGCATTCGCTTTCCTCGCGGGCATTCAATTGCTGTCCATGGGATTGTTGGGCGAATATCTGGGGCGGGTCCATTTACGGGTGCAGGATCGGCCCGATTACATCGTCGATAAGGTGATCGAATGATACCTGTAAAAAAGCTGACCTCACTCATCATCGAGCCGACGAATGTTTGCAATTTGAAATGCTCGTTTTGCTTTGTGACCGAGGGCATGACACGCAAGGGCGGGTTCATGGAATTCGACCTCTTCAGAAAAATCATCGACGATTGTCCCGACCTCGAACACCTGTGCATGCACAATTGGGGCGAGCCGCTTTTGAACAAAGATTTGTTCCGAATGTTCGACTACGCATCGCAGTCCGGCATCCCCAACATCGTCATGAACACGAATGGAACACTGCTCGACGATGCAACGATCGACCGGATTGTGAGAGGTCCGTTGACGATCCTGCGATTTTCCATCGACGGCTCACCCGAAACATACAAGCGCGTGCGTGGTGTGGAACTTGCGGAAATCGAAAAAAATATTCTGAAAGTCAAAGAAGCGAGAGATCGATTGCGCCCGGCACTCAGCCTTGGCGTGGTGTTCACGGTCGAAGAGGAAAGTCAGGAAGACGTTGAAGAATACATTGCCTACTGGGAAAACATTGTCGATCATGTGCGCCTGCAACCCAAATTGATTCAGAGTCCGCGCGAGTCTGCCTGCCCGGAACCCTTTGGCAAAGACTACGGCAAACTGGTCGCGCTGTGGGATGGCAGGGTGATTCCCTGTTGCGTCGATTACAACGCCACACTGGTTTTGGGCAACGCCTGGGATGATAAAATCACGGACTTGTGGCAGAGGGGAGCCATCGAAGATTTGCGTCAGGCGCATGAGGCAAAAGAATTCCCGGAAGTTTGTGTCAACTGCAACGAATGCGAGACTTCCAAAACCCCCAAACGGTTCTTCTTCCAGCAAGTCTGAATTTCCTAATGCAGAGTATCTATCATGAATGATCTCAATCCCGAGCTTCGCGAAAAAATTCTTGAGGAAAACAGAGTCGTTCACCGATTGGAAGGCCCGCTCTACCTCGAACGCCATCCCGAGCAAACCAATTTTTTTCAGAAACGTGTGTTGCGGCGCGCCGTGCATAAGGTCTGCAAGGAAATCGGATCAGACGACGGGCAGATTCTGGATCTGGGTTGTGGAACGGGCTATCTCTACCTGAAATTTCTTGAGCGTGGTTACGCAATGACAGGAGTGGATTTATCCGAAGCCATGCTCGATGTTTTGAAAAGTAAAATCGAAGATAAGGATCAGGAGCGTGCGCGGTTGATCTGCTCCGATGTCGAAAGTTTTTTGGAAGAAAACGAAGATCAGTGGTCTGCCATCGTCGCCTCGGCACTCCTGCACCATCTCTACGATCCCGAGACGAATCTAAAGAAGATGTGCGATAAATTAAAACCTGGTGGAGTGCTTCTGATTTTTTTTGAACCTTTAAAACAAAAAATAAAATCGCCGTTTCGTTATCAACTGCATCGTTTGCTGACCTGGGTGCACGAGGTCGCTTATCGGATGGAAATGAAATGGCGCGGCATCGCATTGTTTGAAGACAAATACGAATTGGCCGATTATCAACGCCAATTTGGCGGGATCGATCCCAATTTGGTTACAGAAGTTTTGCGTTCGCAAGGGATGGAAATCCTTCATCTCGAAAAGTATTGCTCGCGCCGGTATGGAGTCGTCGCCTGGATCGCCAACCGCTTGCTCAAATCTGAAAACACCTTCAACCTTTTAGCCCGTCTGCCTGACGAGCCATCCCCGCCCGCCAAGCGGGAGTGAACTGGTTTTACCTTGCCTATCTATCTAGCTAGCGGGTTGTGCGCAATCGCAAATCTAATTGTATTTTAGCACGCACCCGCCGGAAGCGGGGTCCATTTAGAAACTTTGAATTTTATAGCAACGATCTCTGGATAGTTCAATTTCTATCGGGCGAGGCCCGGTTGCCCGCTTGAATTACGACGTCCCTTCGGGTATCCTCCCTCTTTTGACTTCTTAAATTAAGGAATGCATCGTGATAAAAACCACATTGGTCGGGCACGCCTGTCTTGTTACCCAATCTGCCGAAACCGTTATTTTGTCCGATCCCGTATGGTTTGATTATCTTTGGGAGGAAATCAACGTTCTCTGTCCGAAGATAAAGTTGGAAATAGATAAAATTCCACCCGTCGATGTCCTCAATATTTCCCATCGGCATCAAGATCATTTCGACGTTCGCACCCTTGCTTATATTGCGCGTAATAGAAAAAACATTCTCAAGCCCGATGCGACGATACTCGTTCCCAACGATGACATTCTCATCGAAGTCATAAAAGAATTGGAATTTGAAAACGTCCGCATCGTTGCCGATTTTGAACCGATCAAAATTCGCGATGTGACGCTGATCCCCACCCCGTCGCTCAATCAGTCCAGCACCGCTCAGGATTATTTTCCCGAGCATGGACTCATCGTTCACGATGGCGAAGTAACGGTGTGGAATCAAGTCGATACCATCGTCAGTCCCGAGATCATCCAGCACATTCGTGAATTGTACGGGCATCTCGATTTTGCACACGCCCGTTTTCTTCCCCTGCTGGAAGGAAATTTTTCGTACAACAAGCCGATGGAATTGCCGATGGATGAGTACTGTTCCTTTTTGAATATCATCCGCGCACTGGAGCCCCGGTTTGTGGTCCCCGGTTCCGCCGCATTTCGTTATCGCGATGAATTCACCTTTCTCAACCGTTATTCCTTTCCCACCACACAGGAGCAGTACCTCCAGGATTTGAAAGCGTTTTATCCTGATGTTCAATGCGAATGTTATTTTCCCGGCGACGTTGCGCATATTTCTGCGAATGAGATTCGGATTGAAAAGCAATCGTCCCCTTTTGTGCGTGTGGCAGAAGACGACAGCCACAAAGTTGTTTTCAAGCCCGGTGCAGAGGTGCCACCGATTCGGACACAGACGAAAGACCCCAAATGTCACGAAGAGGAAATGGCAAACATTCGGAACTTTATAGAAAATGAACTGGCTGATCGCTGGAGAAAAAGCGATACCCTGGCCGGTTGGCAACATTGGCAGATCGCTTATCAATTGGAAGTGTTCGGGCAAGACGGTTCGGAAATATGGAGCGTGGATTTCGAGCAAGTGCCCTTCGTCATTCAAAACGGCGCGCTTGGGAAAATCAGCCTCTACGAAGGCATTTCAGCGTCTGAATTGCATGCCTTGATTCAGGGAGAGACGTCGTGGGATTATGTTGCCCTGTGTGGAAATTACCGAACCTTCAATAATATTTATCGAGTGGCAAACGGCAGTTTCGAGATACCGCCGAAAGACAAATCGAATTACGCCTTCGAACCCTTGATGGATGCTTTCCCCTGGGACAGCGAAATGGACCGCAACAAATTCATGAAAGACGTACGCCGCTGGAAAGGCAAAGCGTGATGGGGCTTTGCAAAGAGTTCAATGCGTGTTCTGGATGGGGTAGGGCCGGTACAGCGAATCGTTGGAGTTGTTTTTTTCGACCGCGCGGGCAAACTCCGCATTCGTAAAGTCGTCTTTGAATTCGCTTCCAGAGTCGGGGGCAAATTGACCCTGTTTGAAATAACTCGCGACGGATTTCATGGAAAATCCAAATTTCCCCTCCCATTGATTTGCTGAATTCCTAAAGTCTTTAGCAGACCACTGCTTTTCTCCATTTTGGGCTAAAAGAACCGTAGCGACCCGATCGGGATCTTCAAAAGTGTAAATATTGGAGAATACTTTTTGGAAGGATTTGCGGTCGCTGGGTTTCATCTCGTTGCTTTTGCCGTAAAGGTTGGAGCAGACCAGTCCGTCGGGACACAAGACCGCTTTGATTTCGCGGTAAAACTCAACCGTTTTTAAGTGATAAGGAACCGAACCGCTCTTGAAAGCATCTAAAAAAACCATATCGTAGGTTTCACCGCCGATCTGGTTTTTCAGAAAGACGCGTCCATCCAGAATATGCACCTTGTAGCGGGGTGATTCTTTCAGAAAAAAATACTTTTTTGCGGCCGTCAGTACCATCGGGTCGATTTCCACCACATCCAGATGAAGATTGGAAAATTGATGGTGCATAAAGTTGGAGACCACGGCGGCTCCCAAACCGATCATTAAGATTCGTTTTGGATTCGGTTTCAAAAAGAGAGAGGCCATCATCATTTGTGAATACACCAGCTCAGGATCGAAAGGGCTTTGCAGGTTGATACGGCTCTGCAGGAAAAAATCGCGTTCCCCCTTGCCTTTAAACCAGATTTCTCGAAAGTCTCCTGTTTGGATCACATAAATCAGGTTGAATTTCGTCTCGGTTTTGGCAAGGATTACCGGACTATTTGCAGTTTTATTGTTGTCCGTCAACAGATTTCTCTCCATCGGGTGTTAGTAAGTGCATATTTTACAATACTTTTCGTCTTGGTTCCTTAGAAAAAAAATATTCGGCTGATAAAGCCGTCTATGATAGTATGTTTTTATCAATTCATTTAGTTTACATTTCTGTCCAGAGGGATACGCGATGCCCAAAAAAGGCTTAAAACACAAAGTTGGCTTAGGACAACACGGCATAAAGAACGTTAAAGAAATTTATTGGAATCTAACAACCGCCCAGCTCTACGAAAAAATCGTTGAGAACAAAGAGGGTATGCTTGCACATATGGGGCCTGTCTGCATTGAAACCGGACAACACACGGGCCGGGCTCCCAATGATAAATTTATAGTTAAGGAATCCTCCAGTGAAGAGAACGTCTGGTGGGGCAAAGTCAATCGCCCTTTCACTGTAGACCAATTTGAAGCTTTGTATTCCCGCGTGCTCGCCTATCTTCAAGGCAGAGATCTTTATATACAGGATTGTTGCGCCGGTGCGGATCCCGATCACCAGCTTCACATAAGGGTGATTACCCAGCATGCCTGGCATAGTTTGTTTGCGCGCAACATGTTCATTCAAATCAAGGATCCAGAGAAACTCGAAACGCACGATCCGGGATTCACCATCATCCACGTTCCGGATTTCCAGGCCGTTCCAGAAATTGACGGTACCAATTCAGAAGTATTTGTGGTCGTCGATTACGGACGCCAATTGGTTCTTATTGGTGGAACCAGCTACGCAGGCGAGATCAAAAAATCTGTTTTTTCCGTACTCAACTATTTGTTGCCCCAAAAACACAATGTCATGTCGATGCATTGTTCTGCCAATATCGGGGCCAATGACGAATCAGCGATCTTTTTTGGTTTATCGGGAACAGGAAAAACCACTCTGTCGGCCGATCCCGATCGTCAATTGATTGGTGACGACGAGCATGGTTGGAGTGACAAGGGTGTGTTCAATTTTGAAGGCGGTTGTTATGCCAAAGTGATCCGCTTGTCGGAACAAGCCGAGCCGGAAATTTTCGCATGTACCCGACGATTTGGTACTATTTTGGAAAATGTGATGATCGATCCAGATACCCGTCGATTGGATTTGGACAATGCCAGTCTCACCGAAAATACGCGCGCCAGTTATCCCATTTCCCACATCGCGAACGCGGTTCCATCGGGCATGGGCGGGCATCCCAAACACGTTATCATGCTCACCTGCGATGCCTATGGCGTTATGCCTCCGGTTTCAAGGATGACACCAGAACAGGCGATGTATCACTTTATTTCAGGGTACACCGCTAAAGTAGCGGGAACCGAAAAGGGTTTGAGCCGTGAACCTTCTGCTATTTTCAGTACCTGTTTTGGTGCGCCGTTCATGACGCTTCATCCCTCGGTTTACGCCAATATGCTGGGTAAAAAAATCGCCGAGCACAAAGTTTCCTGCTGGCTGGTGAATACGGGATGGACGGGTGGACCGTATGGCGTTGGCAACCGCATGGAGATTGCACACACGCGCGCAATGATCCACGCGATATTGGATGGCTCGTTGAACAATGTTGAAACTGAGGCCGACCCGATTTTTGGATTGCATATTCCCAAGTCAGTTCCCAATGTTCCAGATGATGTGTTGAACCCGCGAAATACCTGGAAGAAAAAGAACGAGTACGATAAAAAAGCTCAGGAACTCGCCGCGCAGTTCATCGAAAATTTCAAACAATACGAGCAAGGGGTCAGCAAAGAAATCCTTTCTGCCAGCCCCAGTCCAACTCCTGCCAGCAAGATCAAGGGCACAGTACGTAAAATAAAATAATCAGTTGATCCCTTCCCGGTCGGGCAGTCCTGCCCGACCGGAAAATTCATTTGCGGAGCCTAATCCTTGGAATCGTTTCAAAGAATTGCTGTGACGATGGGAGACCCAGCTGGGGTGGGCCCCGAAATCATCGTCAAAAGTTTTTCCCAATACCCTTTACCTGCAAGCAGTCGAGTCGTCGTCATTGGAGATGTTTGCACTCTTGAAAGAGCCGCCCGCCTTTGGGCGACTGGATTGAGCATTGTCCCCGTTACAAGTTTTCCGGAATTGCCCGCGGAAAAAAATCAACTCTGTGTGCTTGATCCAAACACAATGTCGGAAGACATCGCGCCCGGTGTTGCCAGTCTTGCAGGGGGTTCCGCATCCGTTGAGTATATTAAGAAAGCGGTTCAAATGGCTTTGCAACAGGAGATTGACATCATCGTCACCGCTCCCATCAGTAAGGAAAGCATTCACAAGGCGGGCCATCATTATCCCGGACACACCGAGTTGCTGGGCGAGTTGACCGGTGCATCGAAAACGGTACTCATGCTTGCGGGCAAGAAACTTCGTGTTGCCCTGGTCACCACCCATGCGAGTATCCAGGATGTTCCCGGACTCATCACAACAGAAGCCATTTACGATACTCTCAAATTAGTCAACAATTGGTTGGTCCGTCATGTCACCGCGCAACCGCGGATTGCAGTGGTCGGACTCAATCCGCATTGTGGAGACGGTGGCGTGTTTGGCAAAGAAGAAGCTGAAACGATTGTGCCTGCCATTGAAAAAGCCCAAAAAGAAGGGATACTGGCAGAGGGTCCGTTTTCAGCCGATGCCCTGTTTTCGCGAACGATCCAACACGATGCGGTGATTGCCATGTACCACGATCAGGGAATGATACCTGTTAAAATGGAATCGCAAGGTCATGCCATCAACATCACCCTCGGCCTTCCCATCCTGCGTATTTCGGTGGATCATGGGACAGCGTTCGACATTGCCTGGAAAGGCATAGCCGATCCCACCAGCATGATCAATGTTCTCCAGTCAGCCGCGCAATTTTCCAAAAGTGCCTGTGTGGGGAAGGGATGAAGAAAAGACCGCTGGGACAGAATTTCCTGATCGATGAAGAAGTTGCCGACGAGATTGTAGCGAGTGCTGGAATTTCCAAAGACGATTGCGTTGTAGAGATAGGGCCGGGGAAGGGTGTGTTGACTCATCGACTGGCAGAACAGGCCGGGCGATTGATTGCCATTGAAATCGATCCCAAACTTTTTGGTCCGATAAAAAAAGAATTTGCTTCACAGGAACACGTCGAGTTCATACTCGCCGATGCCTTGAAATTCGATTTCGGTTCTCTGCCGCATCCGTTCAAAGTCGTTTCCAATTTACCCTATTATGCCGCCACGCATATCCTGAAGCGTTTGATAACTTATCGCGCTCATATTCAGGACATGACGCTGATGTTGCAGAAAGAAGTGGTGGATCGATTTTCAGCCGAGCCAGACAGTAAAGAGTACGGATCCCTCACCGTATATTTGCAATATCATTGTGATGTAGAGCGTGTGCTTGAGGTTGGGAAAAATGCTTTTTTGCCCGCACCGAAAGTGGATTCCTCTGTTGTTAAAATCACACCTCTTGAAAAACCACGTGTTCAGACTTTGGATGAGAAGATTTTTTTCAAAGTGGTTCATGCGGCATTTTTTCACAAACGAAAAATGCTGAAGAATAATTTCAAACTTTGGCACAAACAATTCAAAAAAGAGAAAGATCATACTTTCCTTGCAGATATTGACCTTTCCCGCAGAGGAGAAACACTCTCTTTGCAGGAATTTGCAGATCTTGCTGATTTTCTCTATCATTCTAATGAAGAATTTGAAAAATAAAACAGGCTTTGTTTATTTGATAGGTGCGGGGCCGGGCGATGCGGGTCTCCTTACTTTGAAAGGGCGAGACACCCTCATCAAGTCGGATGTCATCGTCTACGATCACTTGGTGAACAAAGCTCTTTTGCGTTATGCGCCGGACTCCTGCGAATTGATTTATGCAGGAAAAATTGCCGGCACTGCGAGTCTCCAGCAGGAAGAGATCAACGAACTGTTGATCGAAAAAGCCGGAGAAGGCAAAATAGTCTCCCGCCTCAAAGGCGGCGATCCCTTTATATTTGGACGCGGCGGCGAAGAAGCGCAGGCATTGAATCGAGCGGGCATCCCTTTTGTTGTCATTCCCGGAGTTTCCTCATTCACCGGCGTTTCGGCCTACGCAGGCATCCCCTTGACGCATCGCCATCTGTCCTCGTCGTTTTCAGTCATTACCGGAAGTGCTGAAAAATCGCAGGAGGATGAAACCATTGACTGGGAAAATATAGCGAAGCGCAGTGGCACTCTGGTTTTTCTCATGGGCGCGCGCCGACTGCCGCACATCGTTGCCAAGCTGATTGAATACGGGAAAGATCCTGAAACACCTGTTGCGGTTATTCGAAAAGGCACCACCGGTGAACAAAAAACCTGTATCGGGACGTTGGCAACTATCAGCGAAATAGCAAGGCAGGAAAATATCTCACCGCCCGCTTTAACAGTTATCGGCGAAGTGGTCAATTTGAAGAAGGAAATCGACTGGTACGAAAAACTGCCTCTTTTCGGTAAGACCATTGTCGTCACTCGACCCGAAAGACAATCCGAATCGTTTATTCGGGCATTGGAAGAAATGGGCGCAGAACCCCTCGCCATGCCGGTGATAAAGACGATTCCGCCAGACGATTGGGGCCCACTGGACAAGGCATTGCAGAATTTGGACAGCTATTATGGCCTGATCTTTACGAGCGTCAATGGCGTTGATTTTTTCATGCAGAGGCTGAAGGAAACAGACCACGATTTGCGTGATTTGAAAGGTGTTCGCATCTATGCGATTGGTCCCAAAACAGAGCAGGCCGTTCGCAACCTGGGATTGCGTGTCACCGCAAGCCCCAAAGAATTTATTGCTGAGGCGTTGCTCGAATGTTTGCAAGAGGAACCGATTGCAGGCAAACGTTTCCTGCTTCCGCGCGCAAAAGTTGCCCGTGAAATTTTGCCACAAGAAATCATAAAATTAGGCGCGGAAATCGATGTCGTTCCTGCTTATCAAACGATTGCGCCATTATCTATAATGCGGGAAGAATTTATGCGGAAGCTGAATGACGGAGAAATCGATGCACTCACTTTCACCTCATCATCGACCGTGATCAATTTTATGGAATTGATCGAGGGGGCAGATTTAGAAAAACTGAAATCGGTAGCCGTTGCCTGCATTGGTCCCATCACTGCTGATACGGCACGTCAAAAGGGTTTGAGCGTTGATATTGTGCCGCAAGATTACACGGCAGATGCCTTGGCCGATGCGATTGAGTCCTATTTTATTGCGCAGAAAAAACCTTTCGATTCATAATGGAAACGATTAAAATGCCCGACTGCATTTTTCTTTTTAAAAATCCTAATATTATTTAATTTAGTGAGGAAAAAATGGAATTGGGATCGGAAGAACATAAAGAACTGTTCTGTAAATTTTTTATTGAAACGCATAAAGTTTTTACGCCAGAAGAACTTCCCTGGCCTGAATTGGATGCGAACGTTTTAAAAAAACTGACCGATTTCCCTATCTGGGATTATGCCGTTCATACGGAACGTCAGGTTTTCAACAAACTGGATGCCTATTCCAGAGAAGAACCCGATCCTCTGATTAAAGAAGCCCTTGCTTTGCAAGCCTACGAAGAAGGACGGCACGCGGATATCCTCAAATACTTTCTCAAACATTACGATATCCCGTTCAATGAAATCCCGGATAAGCCTCTCCCACCTGATCTGGAATGGGCTTTTATGAGTACAGGCGCAGGGGAGTGCATTGATTCTTTTTTTGCATTTGGATTTTTGGAAATTTCCAAGTCAACGGGAGATTATCCGATTGAGTTGATCGAAGTCATGGAACCCATCGTTCAGGAAGAAGCCCGGCACATATTATTTATTCAGAACTGGATGCATTATCAAAGGCATCGACAACCGTTTTTAATGCAACCGGTGCATTTTATCCGCAACTTATGGGCGTTTGCGGATGCAGGATGGTCTCGACTCATGGACATCAAAAACCTTGGCGGTTCCTCGTTTACGATTCAAGCCCGGGAGCATGAAAATTCATCACTGTCGCCCAAGGAATTTGTGTCACTTTGCATGCGTGAGAACAAGCGCAGGATGCGAGAATTCGATCCTCGATTGGCCCGCCCCAAGCTGATTCCTCGCACCATGAGTTTTGCAAGTTTTTTCCTGTAGAAAATAGTATTGTGGGAATGGTCCCGGAAAAAATTGCTTTATACATTGCCCGATTTTTCCCTGGCAGGTATAATGATAAATCACTCCAACCCAGTTTTAAAAGGAATTCAAGATGTCTATTCGATCCATCCGCGTCAGCCACATTGTTTTATCAACAAGAGAGTTGGCCGACTTGTTGATGGAAAATCTGAAATCCTGCGAGAGCAGAGAATTGTTGTTCAAAACCTTCGAACGCCTGGCAAAAAAATACAGTGCCTGTGGTACGCGAAACAAAGGCGGCGACCTCGGTTTTCTCGAATTCAACACGGCGGCACCCGAACTTGAAAAAGCCGCCATGGCAACTCCCGTTCACGAATTGGGTGGCCCTATCAAGAGCCGATTTGGTTACCATGTTTTTCTGGTGACGGATGAAGAGGCGATGGGTGATACTGGGATGGACGGAATCAACCTGCCCATGGGTGCCGGCGATGGAACGCTTTAATCCGTTTTGGTCATGAAACTCGACGGAATTCATCACATCGCCTTGAATGTAGCGGATCTTGATCGCGCTGAGCGGTTCTACGTTGATGTGCTTGGGTTCAAGGTGCTACAGAGATTCTCCAAAGGTCTGCGTCATATGATGCTCGATACGGGAAACGCCGCTATCGCCCTTTTTGAAGTTCCCGAACTTGCAACCCGAAAACCGCTGGAGCAGTTGAGCGACGAAGGGTATTTGCACTTTGCTTTTCAGGCCTCGCCGGAACATTTTGAAGAAATAATCCAGGAACTCAAATCTAAAGATGTGGCCCTTACCAGTGGCCCTGTCAAACGCGGGGACGGTGTGTCTGTCTATTTCAACGATCCCGATTTTAACCATCTCGAAATTCATTGCGACCATTGAACACCATAGAAACTATTTTACAAAAAGCATTGGCGGGCGAACGCATCGACGGAGCGGAAGCACTGCAACTTTTTTCCATCAAGGACAATCTCCTTCTGGGCAATGTTGCCTCGCGCCTGATGCGCAGAAAACAAAGCTCGGATACCGTCACTTATATTGTTGATCGCAATATCAATTACACCAACATTTGCGTTACGGACTGCTCTTTTTGTGCTTTTTACCGTAAGGAAAAAGATGAGGATGCCTACGTCCTTCCGTTTGAAACCATCGCGCAGAAAATTCAGGAAACGCTTGATCTGGGGGGAAGCCAGATCCTGTTGCAGGGTGGGCATAATATCGATTTAAAAATCGATTATTATGAAGACTTGTTTCGCCGGATCAAGCAACGTTTTGAAATTCATCTGCACGCCTTGTCACCATCGGAAATCCATCATATCCGTAAGGTTTCCAAATTGTCACTGAAGGAAACTCTGGAGCGATTGAAACAGGCGGGGCTCGATTCCATTCCGGGCGGCGGTGCTGAAATTCTGGTCGATCGAGTGCGACAAAAAATCAGTCCTCATAAGTGCAATTCGGACGAATGGCTGGAGATCATGGATGTAGCGCACCGGATGGACATCCCGACGACTGCGACGATGATGTTTGGTCATGTTGAAACGTTGGAAGAAAGGGTCGAACATCTCCTTCGCATTCGCGACCAACAAGACAAGACGGGGGGATTCACGGCGTTCATTCCCTGGACTTATCAACCGGGGAACACGGAACTGAGTCTGGATATGGGTATTCGCTCGGCGGTCACCGGACTGGACTATCTCAAAACACTGGCCATCAGCCGAATCGTTCTGGATAATTTTGACAACCTGCAAGCTTCCTGGGTCACCCAAGGCCCTAAAATAGGGCAGGTTTCTTTGAGTTATGGGGCCAACGATATGGGAAGCACCATGCTGGAAGAAAATGTAGTTGCCGCCGCGGGTACGGTTCACTGTCTTGATGAGGAAGCCATCTGCCGCCTCATTAAGGATGCGGGTCGGACCCCCCAACGTCGGAACATGCGCTACCAATATGTTGATGGCCCTGCTGCTTAGGGAAACACTTTAATAGTTTGCGTCATTTTCCAGGCTATTCGCACAGGTCAATTGAGAGACTATGACAGAAGATAAAAGTCTGGATTGTAATGTTTTTTTCTGGAATGAGAATTTTGAGACGGGGATACCGCTGATTGATGAACAGCATAAAAAATTGGTAGACCTCTTGAATCAACTGGGTTCCCATCTGATTGCCAATGACGAGATTGAGTTGACTCGAGTTTTTGACGAGTTAGCGGCATATGCAGATTACCATTTCAAAACGGAAGAAAGTATCTGGCGGCCTTATTTTAAAGATGATGTCTGGTTTACCGAGCACCAGCAAACTCACAGCTCTTTTTTACCTGAAGTGTCAAAAATAAAGGAAAAAGATGGAGCACCTTTTGGTGGACGTGTTGTTGAAGACGTCATCAAATTTCTGATTCGCTGGCTGATCTATCACATCTTGGACAGTGACAAACGTCTGGCTATTGTTTTACATCAAATCGATTCCGGCCAATCTTTGGAACAGGCCAAAATAATTTCGAATAGGGAAATGAGTGATTCGGTTAAAATATTAATCGACGCAATGTCAGGCATGTACAGCAGCCTTTCAGTACGTACATTGGACCTTATAAGAGAGATAGAAAATCGCAAGCAGACCGAAGACGCGTTACGAAAAAACACTGAAGAATTGAATGAACTGAAAAAGGTTTTGGAGCAAAAGATTGAGATAGCTGAAGGGCGATTGTTGACTTCTCTGAAACTCGCCGCCGTAGGCGAATTGTCAGCAGGTGTTTGTCATGAAGTCCTGAATCCATTAAATATAATCGGTCTTCAAAATCAGATGCTGAAAAGACGTAATAACGATAATGAAATAATTCAATCATTTTGCGGGAAAGTTGATTTTCAAATCGAGCGTATAAAAAAGATCGTGGGCTTGCTTTTGGCATTTTCCAGGCAGGGAGAAGCTAAACTAAAGAAAGGGTTCTTAAAGGTTACAATTGAAAGCATGCTGAACCTCGTGGAAGAGGAGTACAAATTAGATAGTATCCAGATTGAGAAGCATTGGTGTTCTGACCTTACCCCGATTTTATATGACGCAGATAAAATACATCAGGTGTTCGTGAATCTTCTCCAAAATGCAAAATATGCGATGCCAAACGGTGGTGTTATAACTTTATCCTGTGAACAGCTGAAGGGTAAGAAAAGGGGATTCCACAGATTCAAGGTCAGCGATAATGGAACAGGTATGAGCCCAGAAGTGGTTTCAAAAATATTCGATCCCTTTTTTACAACAAAGCCTGAAGGCGAGGGAGCGGGGATGGGGCTATCGGTAGTGCACGGAATTATCCAAGAACATGGTGGGGAGATTTCAGTTGAATCTGCCGAAGGTAAAGGCACAACATTTTTAATAGATCTTCCCATTGCAGATTGAGTGATAAACGGACTATCACGGCCTCGTTTTTTTCAAACTCTTTAAAAAATTTTATCTATAATATTCTATAACTGTCATGCAATCAAATAGCCCACCTAAATTATTGATCATAGATGATGAAAAAGAATATTGTTCTCTTATGGAAGATTTTTTCTCAGAAGAAGGATTTTCTGTAGAAATGGCCAATAGCGGGGTGGAAGGCTTGTCCAAAGTGGAGACATTCCAGCCGGATGTGATTTTGTTAGACAAAAAAATGCCTATGATGGGCGGTGTTGAATGTTTGAAAAGAATCAGTGCGATTACTTCTTCACCTGTAATTATTGTTTCAGGAGCACTCGATATAAAAGGAAGAGACGAGTGCCTTGATTTGGGGGCTTATGCATTTATCACTAAACCCATCAATTTGGATGAGGTTTTGGGGAAGGTGAATTCTGCTCTTAAAAAGGAGTGAGCTTGAAGTTGGCGGGGGTTCATTAGGGGTCAAATCTATATTTTCTATATTAAGGCGATTTTTTGCGCTGTTGGAGTCGTGGAGGCTAACTCACTACATCAGAGGAGTTTCGGGACATTTCCAATATCCCATCGCGTCCGAAGCGGTCAAGGTAGAGCAGAAAATGTTCGCGTGATAAATATTTCCAGACTGTGCGCGATTCAAAATGATCTTCAATCACCGTATCGAAGTTTTTGTAGACGTCCAAAATTTCGTCGCGGTTCATGCCCTCATTGATTTCGTAATCGAAGACGATGGCCATATCTCTTTCTGGCGACTTGATGATTCGGTCGATTTTAAATTTTCCGGGATTGTGATAGATAGCAGAATCTTTTTCCAGTGAGAAGATGGATTGTCCTACGGAATGAATGTGTCCTGCGCCGGTCTCACCGTTTTTGATAGTGAAGTCGATGGTGTCTTCGGCTTCTTCCCGAGTTTCAGTGGGGAAGCCGAAAAACAGATAGAGATGATTCCATATCCCGGCTTCGGAACTGTGTTTCAGAACACGGCCTTCGGTTTTCTGGTCACAACCTTTGTCGATGATGGAGAGGATGCGATCATTCGCACTTTCCAATCCAAAGAAGAGCATGAGGAATCCGGCTCGAAACATTTCATCAAACAGCTCAGGAGATTCTACTTCTCCCGATTCAAACTTGAGCATCCCCAAGGCCCGCATATCCACTTTTTTTGACAGGATGGCTTTCGACATCCGGCTGAAAGCACTCGGTGAAATGGCTTCATCGGAGAAGGTGAAGTATCGCGTGTTGTAGCGTTTGCCCAGATAGTCGAGGTCTTCCGCGACGCGCGATTCGTTTTCTTTGCGGTAATGCGAGTCGTAGGTGAAGCTGTGTGTGCAGAAAGTACATTTCCCCCAATAACAACCCCGGCTGGCCATATAAGGCAGGACAGGAAATGGCATCAGGTATTTTTCGAGATGAAATCCATCAAAATTCGGACGTTTTAATAGCTCGTAAGGGAGGGCTTTGGCTTTCGGTGTGCGTATGATTTTCTCATCGCGCATGTAAATCATATTGGGTGTTTCGTTGGGGTCTTTACCTTCCTCCAATTGCTGAATGAGTTTTTCCAGCGGAAGTTCCCCTTCGTACAAAAGGATGCTGTCAAAAAATTCTTCAAACAAAACCTGTTTGTCTTCCAGCAAGTCTTGATGGCGTGCAAAAATACTACCGCCAATGGTGATGTGCAAATGAGGGTGATTTCGTTTCACTTGTCGAGCCAGTGTCAGAGCTGGAATCACTTGACCCGCATGGATGATGGATATCCCCAACAGCCCGTAATCCTCAAACGAAATTTTGGGCAGGAGTTGTTTTTCCAAAAGGTGAACGAATGGATTTCTCAGCCGGTCCTGCGTGGCAGAAAGGATACCGTGCAAACTTTCTTCGGGGTTGCCTTGCATGAAAAACGAATCGAGATCGAGCCGACTGGGGTGATGTGCGAAGGAGACCAACTGCATCGCAATTTTTAAGGTCGTGTAGGCATCCTTGTAGAGGTCAAACTGGAAGAAAAGCTCTTCGTTTCGTAACACATTTTTTGCAGACTCCACTTCAGACAGAATCGATTCAAGGTAGTTTGTATCCCCCAATATTTGACGATACACCGGTCGTACTTCGCGGTCTTCTTCGGTGATAGGGGGAGCGGTGAGTCGTCGCTGAATTTGCTCGATACAATGAGTGAGGTAATCGCGGCTGAGGATGATGTCGTAACTCTCAATATTGAAATCAAATTGATCGACTGAAAATCCTTTTCCTTCAAGGTAGGCTTTCAACGTAGGCAAAGCCAGATAGGGTTGGCTAGGGTACCATTGCGGAGGAAATATCAGTGCCGTTTTCATGCGCTATAAATGGAGAAAGTTATTTTTATTTCAGGAGGAAAAGGTCCCTAACCTCCTGGATTAGCTATGTATACTGGCTATTCCCATCTCTTAAAAACAGACAGGACTTTTCTAGAAAAGATGGAGTTTTCACAGCCAGCGTTTAAAATCCGATGGAGATTGTTATCGAAGGGCTCGTGCAAATGGAGCACTCGATGGCCATCCTTCCCCGGTTTTGCGCTTCTACTTTATAAACTTTCGTTTCTTAAATGACGTGTGCATTTTCAAATGCATCGCCTTGTTAACGCCTGAGTTTTTTATTTGATTCCTAAAATTTTGCAGTCCCTTTTTACATTTAATAATTTTTCCAATGCCAATGTAAGAATTCTTCTATTGTATCACGTAAAAATTTTTCTCATGCAATGTAAGATAATTTGTGTCGATTGAATTCGAGGGTGAAAATAATTTGAGAAAGGATTGTTTTGTGGTGTGGAACCGGAGATTTATTAAGCCTTTTAGCGTGGAGTGAACAAGTGTTTATTGTGGTTGGGCAGATACGCTGAAGGGTCTGGTTTGATTGATAATAAATTTGGACTGAATTGTTGGGCAAAAATATGTTTTAATCACACGAAACTTTTCTTTATGAAATAAATAAGATTGTTTGGCTGAGTAAACTCAGAGGATTCTCATGTCGTTTGATGTTCAAAAGATGAATAAATTACCGGTTGAAGATCGTTTCTTTGATGTGAATGATCTCTGGTATTTTTGGAATGTGTGGATCGTTCGTTTGTTGTATCCCACCCGGATCACGGCCAATCAGGTGACGGGATTGTCGCTTGTGATGGGGGTGTTGTCGGCGGTCAGTTTTATATGGGGAGCGGAGTCTTCCCATCTGTGGGCCGGATTTTTCTTATACCTGAAAATTATTTTGGACAACGTGGATGGCAACCTCGCCCGGGTTCGGGGAGAGGAATCGCGGCTCGGCCGTTTTTTTGATTCGCTGACTGATTTTACAGTTTCTTTGCTTGTTTATTGCTCTGCCATGTGGCGTCTTGTGGTGGATACGGGGGAATGGGGCTGGGTGTTTCTGGCTCTGGCGGCACTACTCTCTTCTTATTTGCATTGTTCGTACTTCGTTTATTATTTGGTCAAATACACGGATCAATGTGGAACGTACACCAAGAACCGTGCGGATGAGTCGGTGACGCGCAAGGATATCGAAAAGGGTAAGAGAGATGAGGCCTCGCGTTTTATATTAAAACTGCAAGTTTTTCATTCCGTGGTTTATGGCTGGCAGGACCGTGCCATTGCCAGTCTCGATCGGCATTTCCGATCGCGCTCGGCTGTGGCAAACGGGATTTGGTATGAGGACAAATGTTTCATGACCTGGGCGAGTCCTTTATGTGCGTGTACGAATAATATGATGTTTGTGATTTTTGCTTTGGCAGACCGGGTGGATGTGTTCTTTGGTCTGGTAGTGGTCTTTGGCAATGCTTACTGGGCGGTGTTGATCGCCTGGAAAAACCTCAGGCAGGCATAAAGGGATTTTCTGGGATGCCCCAAAATGGGAGGCGATTTTGAATGATGCGACAGGATTTTTATCGGCCGCCTGGAGGAAAAATCACATCTCGGCTGGCGATTCGTAGGGAACTCTGTTGTCTTCTTTAAGGGCCATGGTTACATGGCTGTTATTCTCCAACAGGTCTTTCAAAACGGTCAGCAGGGTTTGTGCCGATGCTTGAGAATTTTCGGCATTGTTTGTATCGACCTGGCGATTGGAAAGTTCGGCATAAAAATGAGTCAATGTGGCCGCCTGATTTATTAAAGTGCCGAGTTCGGAATAGTTCAGATTGCGGTCTTTTATTGCATCTGACGCCCGGGCAAAATTGATCCAGATGTCGATGTCTTCGGGGGCACGACCCTGCAAGACCAATTCTTTTCTAACCCGATCTTCGCCTTTTTCTTGAAGGTCCCTTAATATTCTTCGTGCGTGGTTGTTCATCGGCGCACCCTCTGCCGTTTGACAGAGTCGCCCCAAGGCAAAAACCAATTTATTGATAGAGCTGTCCAACTGCATCCCGCGGTCGGAATATTTTTTTATGTCCGGATTTTTTTCAAACCAGCCCCACAATCCACCTCTGACCTGAACTTCGGTTCGTATTTTATCCTGAACGACTACCTGGGCGAGGCAAGTGGCTCTGTCGGTAACGGGGGTACCGGCTGTTTCTTTTTTCAAACGTTGCGCCAGTATTTCGATGGGTTCAATGTCACGAGAAGTATCCTTTTTTTGAGCCAGGGCTTCTTCCTGAGTGGAGGCAACGGGTTTTTCTTTGACCCAGGTGACTTCTCGCTCAATGAGCTTGAGTGACTTTTTGTCCTGGGCTTCTTCATCTTCGGTGCAGGAGGAAAGAAAAATTGTGCACACTGCGCTGAAAAGTACTACAGAGAAAATTTTCTTTAAAATATTCATTTTAGTTAGAAATAGTTAAATGATTGTATGCCCTGACAATCATACCTAATTATGATTTTAGAATTGCGTGCACAACTTTTGACTGTGTTAAGAGAATGAATCTCTTCGCGCAGTTCTATTGCGCGGTCGAAGCGATTTTCACGCGATTGATTGCTTATATATACCTTAATTTTTAAAAAGTGTCGAAAAAATTACGGTTTGATGGATTTGCAGAAGTTTTTTGGGGTGATGAATGACGGAGCGATTTGTAATGCATTTTTTTGCTTGCGGAGTATCTGGAAATTAAGAAATTTTGAAAAATTGTTCATAAGATGGTAGATACAGTCAGTATAATTCTGGTCAAAACATAAAAAAATTAAATTGACCCAGCTGACACGTTCCTTCTGACATCATTTCTTCATGAGATTGAATCGCTGGTTTCAAATCAGCAGGTGCTCTCGCCATACAGCACTGTGAGCTTATGAAAAAAGAAGACATTATAAAACTTCTTGTAGAAAAAGGTGATCCTCCTCCTTTTCCAGATATCATCAATCGTGTGCAACGAGAGGTGGACAATCCGGATTCTGATATCTGGGTCATCTCGCAGTTGATCGCGAGCGAGCCGATCCTGGCCGGCAACTTGATCAAAATGGCCAATAGCGTGTTTTTTGGGGGTGGCAGGGAGCAGGCGAATGATCTGAACTCTGCTCTCCTGCGTCTGGGAGCAAAGATGGTTCTGGACATGGTTTATTCACTCGCAATGCCGGGTATTTTCCCCCCTCCCCGATCGTTCGATCAGAAGCAATACTGGAAACACTCTCTGGCAGTTGCATGCATTGCGCGCAATATTGCAACCCCCAGTTCCAATCGTGTTCTTTTGAAGGTCATGGATGAGGTGTATATGGCGGGTCTTTCTCATGACATTGGGATGGTCATATTTGATTATCTGCTACCCGAAGAATACGGTATGTTTATCAGAGAAAACTATGGGGCCGAGGTTCCTTTGATTCAGTTGGAAGAGAAGGCCTTCGGTGTGAATCACCATCAATTGGGAGCCGCATTCATTAAAAAGTCCTGGCCCATGTCCGACAAATTAATCGCCGCTATCCTCAATCAAGACAAGCCTCAGCGTTCGCCGATAAAACCGAAAGGTTTGACATCTGTGATTGCGATTGCCCATAAAATTTCAGACCATTTCGGGATGAACAATGGCATCAAAATGGGGCCTGTGCAAGCGTTGAGTGAAGAAGAGCTCCAGGCCTGGGAAATGACAGAGGACGACCTGAATGTATTGGAGGAAGAAATTAAGGAAAGTGTAGAAGCTGTAGAAATCATGGTCGGCTGATTTTCTGCTGACAGAAGGAGGTTCCTCATTCATACGGTAGAATGAAATGATATCCGCTATCGGTTGAATTTCTTTCATATAGAAAAGATAGCACGTCCTCCCGTAGTGATTCTTTTTTCCCGTAGAGATCAGGTCTTGCTTGACCTGAGTCCCCCTCAAGCTTTAGTATAAAGATTTGGCGTAGCGCATCGGTCTTTCTGCAAATTCAACAGTCATGCCTGCGTTTCAACCGACGGTGGAGCAAGTTTGCGCGGGTCGCAAAACTTGTGATCATTTTCCTATTTCCTTTTGATTGATTTTTCTGGAGTTGCCCTTATGGTTTACAAAGATTATTTAATGGAAGATCCTTTGAACGATGAACAAAAAAATCTGAAAAAGGAATTGCTGAATACCCGCATTGCTCCCGTCGATTTTGAAAAAGTTGAGAGTGTCGCCGATCTCGTTGAAAGCTTTCAGTCCACTTCCATTCAAGCTCGCAACATAGGTCTGGCGGCGGGTGTTTTTGGAAAAATGTTGACCGATGAAGAGCGACCCACCATCATCCTCGGTTTGGCAGGTCCATTGATTGCGGCAGGCTTGCGCAAAGTGATCCGCGATATGATTCATAACAAGATGGTGGATGTCGTCGTTTCTACCGGCGCCGTGATGTATCAGGATTATTATGCCGCACTGGGTGGCGGGCATTATTATGGCAGTGCGCTTGCGGATGATACCAAATTGAGGGAATTGTTTATCAACCGCATTTACGATACCTATGTGGATGAAGAGTTGTTTGCGGAGGACGATACGCTGGTAGGAAAATTTGCAGACACTCTTGAGCCACGCTGTTATTCCACCCGAGAGTTTTTACACCTCATGTCGGAAACGATTGACGATGACGATTCCATTCTTGTCACCGCGCGAAAACAGGGCGTGCCAATTTTCTGTCCGGCCATCAACGATTCCAGCATCGGCATTGGTCTCACCGAACATTATAATAACGCTCGCAAAGCAGGGCGGACTCCGATCACCATCGATTCCATCCGCGACAATTATGAATTGACGCAAATTGTGGTCAATTCCTCACGCACGGCCGCTTTTTACGTAGCCGGTGGCGTCCCCAAAAATTATATCAATGACTCTGTGGTGATGGCTTTTGTTTTCGGAAAAAACACAGGCGGGCACAAATACGCGCTTCAGGTAACCACCGACGTTCCACATTGGGGCGGTTTGAGTGGAAGCACTCTGGCAGAAGCGCAGTCCTGGGGCAAAGTGAATAAAAATGCCAATTTTGCGATGGCGTTTGTGGAGCCCAGCGTTTCCCTTCCACTGATATATGGTTATGCTTACCAAAAAGGATTGCACAAAGGGCGATCTGCGCTGGTTTGTGAGTGGGAAGGCGATGTTTTGAAAAGCTTGACGGTGAAAAAATAAGTCGGGCCCGTTGAAATGAAGAATTTTCAAAACGAAGTGGTGTTTGTCGAACCGGGAACGGCCCCGGAATTTGTTTTGAAGGGCATTCGCATCGAACAATATCTGAGCCGGGAGGTCTGCCAGCAGTTTTCTGCCTACCGAGTGCATATCGAACCCGGCCAGATCAAAAAACCCAGTTTCCATAAAGAAGCCGAGGAGCTGTATTACGTAATTTCAGGGCGGGGAACCGCGCGTCTTGGCAATAAAAATTACGAATTGCAAGCGGGCTGTTTTTTTCGTGTGCCGGCAAAAACCCTGCACGAATTTTCAGCCCACAGAGAAGGACTGGACCTTCTTAACTTTCACAGTCCGCCAGTATTTTCCGATCACGACACCTACTTTCCCGATAACCCCGGGTCCAAATAAAGACGCGCTTCGCGAACGGTTTCCAGTTCGAGTAATTTGTGTCGAATCTTTTGCAAGATTTCCGCCGTTTCTTCGATCGTTTTCTCAGGTGTTACCCTGAGAAAAACTTCCAGGGTATTTTTCCCCTTCCAGTAATGCAGGCGCAAAGCGCGCAGTTCTAAAATCGCTGGTTCCAACTTCAAAATTTCAGCGACATGTTGTTCCAACTCCTCACGCGAAGCCTGATAAATAGATTCGACGTTGCTATCGTCCTCGACATCGACATGAATGAGCGCGTCTTCTATAAACGAAAATTTCCTGAATAAATTTCGCCGTAAAGTTTCCGCAATATGATGGCCTTCCGAAACGGTGAGGTCTTTGTCAACGAGGATGTTTGTATCAATGAAGCTTTTTCCGCCCACTTTTCTGCTTCGCAATTGATGAAAACCTGATATGCCCGGTGTTTCGAGGATGATCTCTTCAATTTGTTCGATTTTCACTTCATCGAGTCCTTCATCCATAAGATCGCGGCAACCTTCCACAATGATTTTGCATCCGGTCCCAATAATCATGAGAGCGACCACCCCCCCTGCCAGTGGATCGAGGATAGGCCAGCCTGCCAACGCACCGCCGATTCCAGCCAAAGCCGCAACCGAAGAAATCGCATCGCTTCGGTGATGCCAGGCGTTCGCCACGAGAGTGGGACTGTGAATTTTTTTACCCAGTCGGTAGGTGTACCAAAAAAGCCATTCGTTGATGAGGATGGATAAGACGGCAGGGATTAAAACCCAGATATCAAGAATATGTTCGTTGCCAGCCCGAAGCGTTTCCACCAGTTCAAACAGTAATCCCAAACCGGCTAGGGCAATGACCGTTCCGATCAAAACACTTCCAACCGTTTCAAAACGACCGTGGCCATAAGGGTGATTGTCGTCGCTGGGAAGTTGACCGATTTTATAGGTGAACAACGCAATGCCATCCGACAATAAGTCGGAAAGTGAATGGATGGCATCAGCAATCAGAGCGGCACTGTTGCCCCAAATCCCTCCCCAGAATTTAATCGCCGTGAGAAATATATTTCCCAGAATGCCAACAAAAATGGCGAACATACCCGGATCTTTTTTTACAAAATTAAGCATGAAAAAACTCCAGGATCAGACTTGAAGCGATAAATGGAAAAGATATTGTCCCGATTTCCTGAATCCGGAAAATCATTGCAATAGCTTTATGATTTTAACATTTGCCGAGGGAAAGGGGTAATCTACCAGCTTTTTGGGCAAAACCCATTTCCAGCTCTGGCAAGCCGTTGGAGTGATATTGTCCGACAAAAGACGACCTTTGAAAACGTGCAAGGTGACTCTAAATTGGGTGTAGCTATGGCGAATAGTGGTCATCTTTTCTTCGATTTCCATTTCGGGACCCAATTCCTCTCGAATTTCACGCACGATACATTCTTCAGGAGATTCGCCTTCTTCAATTTTACCGCCGGGGAATTCCCATAACCCCGCCATCAATCCATTTTCTACCCGTTGTTGAATGTAAACTTTCCCGTTTTGAAACAACACAGCGGCGGAAACCTCAATCTTCTGGATCACCGGTTGAGGTTTTGGGGGCGGGAAATTTTCGACATCAGCCTGCAAAAAAGCCTGACAAATTTTTTTGAGAGGACAAATCATGCACTGTGGTTTTTGCGGCAGGCAGACCTGTGCGCCCAATTCCATCAAGGCCTGATTGAAGTCGCCGACATCTTCTTCCGGCAAAAGTCGTTCGGCTTCGGCCCAGAGGATTTTTTCGCTTTTCGAGGTTTTTCCATTTTCGTTGAGGCGGAGCAAACGGGACAGCACCCTCTTGACGTTACCGTCAAGGACCGGCGCGCGCATACCAAAGGCGATGCTGAGGATGGCCCCTGCGGTGTATGGCCCAATGCCCGGCAATGCAAGAATTTCTTTCCGTGTGGAAGGGAGCCTGCCAGCATACTGGTCTCTAACCAGACCCGCCGCTTTTTTCAGATTTTTCGCACGCGAATAATAACCCAATCCTTCCCATAATTTAAGAACTTTGCTTTCCGGTGCAGAGGCTAAATCTTCTACCGTCGGGAAAGCCTTCATCCAGCGGTCGAAGTAGGGGAGAACGGTTTTGACCTGAGTCTGCTGAAGCATGATCTCTGAGACCCATATCGCATAAGGGTCTTGACTGCGACGCCAGGGGAGGTCGCGACGTTCTTTTCGGTACCAGCAAAGAAGGGATTTTTGAATGATAAATGTATCGGACATACCTGAAAAGGCGAATCTGAAGGTTGGAAGGCCTGTTGAAAAAAATAAATTTGATTCGCCAAAGAATTTGTTAGAGCACCCCGTCGGTTGCACTGGGTCTTGTCTGGCTCAGCAACCCACTGCGTTTTTATCCCAAATGAATTTATGGAGTTGCGCTTGCAGGCGAACGTTCAAGCCGTCTTCAAGAATCCACTTGGCAAGATCTTTGAGTTCCAGACGATCGCAAACCGATGAAAACAAGACCTGATTTTGCGGGATGGAAAAGCATTTGATTTGTTCCTTGCACCAATCGTAATCTGCCCGGTCAGCGATGACGAATTTGATTTCGTCTGCGGGACTGAGAAGTTTGAGGTTCTCAAAAAGATTCTTTTCCGACTCGCCACTTGCGGGGCATTTCAAGTCCATTATTTTGATAACATCGGATGGAACTTGCTCTAATGAGATAGAGCCACTCGTTTCCAGTAAGACCCGATCCCCGCGTTCCAGAAATTTTTGCATCAGAGGATAAACCGCATCCTGCAAAAGCGGTTCACCGCCCGTGATTTCGATCAACTTGCAATTCATCTCGGCCGTATGGGTCAGTATTTGTGCGATGGACATTTCTTTGCCGCCAAAAAAAGCCTGCGGCGTATCGCACCATTTGCAACGCAAATTACAGCCTGTCAACCGAACAAAAATGCAGGGCAGTCCGGCATAGGTCGATTCACCCTGAATGCTTTTATAAATTTCGTGAATTTGCAGCATGAAATAAGAGCTCTTTTTATAAAACCAGAGGGGGTTGGGCAATGAAAAGGCAATGCCATAAAACTTATTGGGAAATTGAGCAAGCACCGCAGTTTACGGCCACGGTGCCTGCTCAATAGGATTGAGCCTTATACTGATTGAGGAAACTAAACAGGCTTTTCTTTGAAACACCTGTCAGGAATCAATGGTGATGGCCGCTACCGTCGTGAACATGACCGTGCGCCAGTTCTTCCTGAGTTGCCTCGCGGACGGCAAGAATTTCAACGCTGAAGTTGAGAGTTTCCCCCGCAAGCGGGTGATTGCCATTCACACAAACATCCGTTCCTTCAATACGATCCACCGTAAAAATACGTTCCTGACCGCCCATATCCGAAGAAAATTGCATATTAGGCTGGATATCAATGTCAGCGGGGAAATTTGTTCGAGCAATTTTAAGCATGAGTGCGGGATCAACTTCACCATAGCCATTTTCCGGCAAAATGGTTACTTCCTTTTTATCCCCGACAGCCAACCCGGTAATCGCAGATTCCAAACCGGGAACAATGTTTCCCGCTCCGTGAAGGTAGTTCAAAGGTTCTTTTACTTCGGCGCGTCCCAGTTCTTCACCTTTGGCATTTTTCAAGATATAGCTAATGCTCACAACGTCATTTTTTTTAATCACAAAATTCCCCTATAAAATTTTTAAATTTGAGCCATTATTATAAGTGACAGGAAAAAAAAATAAACCCTAATTGTTATATCAGGCAGAAAACCTGTGCAAAGCGCGCCAGAATTTCAGTTTGGAGCTCGTGTCTGGCAGTTTGGACGCTCGTTTGAACCTGCATTTTGTATGTTAAAATTTGCCAAAAGGTCCGAAATGTTTAAAACACACACCCTGAAGTTTGAAATAGACATGATTTTTTATTTACAGAAAGACCCCGTACCCATATTTTTGATTGCTGAAGGTTGTTTTAATGACTTGTCACTCCAGACTCATTGTGCTAGAGTAGCCGGTCAAATCCTTGCAGAGTATTCCTGATATTCTCGAAACTGAAAATTTCAATGATTTAGGTCTTTTAGACCCGTTGAAATCATTGGGAAATGGATCGAATTGAATCCCTGCAAAATTCACACGCTGTAGGATTGAGCGGAGGGTGGCCTTCAGATATCTCTATAGAAGATTGCTTTTGGATCAGGATCGGGTTTTTGTTTCAGTTTAAAAAACCTGAGAATTTCCATGATGCAGTTCAGCAGAGATTTCCAGAGGTTCTTCGTTCAAACAGACTGCGGCGGAGGCTCAAACCAAAACTTAAAGAAGAAGGAGTTGTAAATGACGGAAATTACGATGAAGACCATGCTGGAATGTGGTGCCCACTTTGGCCATCAAACCACACGCTGGAACCCCAAGATGACCAAGTATATTTATGCATCCAGAAATGGGATTCATATCCTCAACCTGCAAAAGACACTGGTTGAATTCAGACGAGCGGAAGAATACGTGCGAAAAATGGCTCAGGAAGGCAAAAAGCTTCTTTTCGTTGGTACCAAAAAGCAAGCTCAGAAATTGATCGCTGATGAGGCGGGACGCTGTGGAATGTTCTTTATTAACGAACGTTGGTTGGGTGGAACCCTCACCAATTTCCCCACCATGCGCAAGAGCATCGATCGTTTGCTGGAACTTGAACGAATGGAAGCTGAAGGTGAGTTTGAAAGGCTTCACAAGAAAGAAGCTGTCAAAAAACGTAAGGAAATCGTCAAGCTCAACAAATTTTTTAACGGAATCAAAAGCATGAAAGGCATTCCAGATGCCATTTTCCTTGTCGATATTGAAAAAGAGCATATCGCATTGAAAGAAGCCCGCAAACTGGGAGTGAAAATCATCGCTTTGGTTGACTCTAATTGTAATCCGGATGGTGTGGACCTTCCTATTCCTGCCAACGATGATGCGATTCGATCTCTCAAATTGTTCATTTCGCGGATTGCGGATTTGTGTCTGGAAGGTCAGGAGCTTCACCGTGCGCGACAAGCGGAATCCAAAGGACGTGAGGAAAAGGGCGATAGAAAATCCGAGCCACGCTCATCGTCAAAGCGAGAAGCCGTAAAGAAAGCACCTGCACCAGCACCAGTAGCTGAAGCTGAAACTGAAACTGAATAAAACGGTTGATTCGATAATCTGGGCCCCGTAGCACGAATATGCTACGGGGCTTCAACACACTCTTACTTTAAAAAACACTCGAAAGAACAAAGGAAATAGAATGGAAATCACCGCAGGAATGGTCAAAGACCTGCGCGCACGATCAGGCGCGGGAATCATGGAATGCAAGAAAGCTCTTAAAGAAGTAAATGGCGATGTGGAAGAAGCGATTACCTTTTTGCGTAAAAAAGGTCTGGCAAGTGCCAATAAAAAAGCAGGTCGGGAAACTGGCGATGGCGCGGTGGGTTCCTACATTCATCAAGGAGCCAAAATTGGCGTGCTTGTTGAGTTGAACTGCGAAACCGATTTTGTGGCCAACACCCCCGATTTTCAAGGACTTCTCAGGGATATCTGCATGCACATTGCCGCCGCACGACCCCGTTTCATAGCACGTGAAGAAGTGACAGACGCGGATCTCGCAACAGAACGAGAGATTTTTATCCATCAGGCGAAAGAGTCTGGCAAGCCCGAAAATATCATCGAAAAAATGGTACAGGGCAAAATGGAAAAATTTTATGAGGAAAACTGTTTGTTGGAACAGGCGTTTGTAAAAGACAACAGTGTCACCATTCAAGAATTGATAAAACAGAAGATTGCGCTATTGGGCGAAAACATTGTCGTCGGTAATTTCCGCCGTCTTGAAATTTCTAAATAATTAAGGGGCTGAGTGAGCGAGATTGTATATAGGCGAGCCCTCCTAAAACTGGGAGGGGAAAGTCTGGCAGACGAAAATGCCGGATTTGGTATTGATCAAGACGCAATAAAGAATATTGCCGAAGAGATTCTTGCCGCACATGGTTTGGGCGTAGAATTTGCGATTGTCATTGGTGGCGGTAATATCTTCAGGGGTGCTACTGCGAGTGCTTTAGGGATGGAACGTGTCACGGCAGATCATATGGGGATGCTGGCAACGGTCATCAATGCTCTGGCTCTGCAACATGCATTGGAGTCTGTGGGTTTGCCAACCCGTGTTCAAACCGCTATCGAGATACATCAAGTGGCTGAAGCTTATGTGCGCCGTCGAGCTATCCGTCATCTGGAAAAGGGGCGTATCGTCATTTTTGCCGCAGGCACGGGCAATCCGTATTTTACGACCGATACCGCCGCATCTCTGCGTGCCATGGAAATCAATGCGGACATCATTTTTAAAGCCACCAAGGTCGATGGTGTTTATACGTCGGACCCAATGACCGATAAAGATGCAGTAAAATACGAACACCTCACTTATCTGGATGTTTTGAAGAAGGGCTTGAAAGTGATGGATTCTACTTCTGTCTCCTTGTGTATGGATAATAAATTGCCTATGGTCATCTTCAATGTGCGTGAGAAGGGAAGCATCAAACGTGCATTGATGGGTGAAAAAATTGGAACCAGCGTAGGAGTTGAGTTGTGATTAGCGAATTTAAGAAAAGCAGTGATGATCGGATGCAACAGGCACTGGAGCATTTAAAGGAAGAGTTGGGCAAGCTCCGTACCGGGCAGGCCACTTTGTCGTTACTTGATGGGATCAAGGTAGATTATTACGGAAACAAAACTCCACTCAGTCAAGCCGCAACATTAGGTGCCCCGGACACGCATACCCTCACTATCCAGCCTTGGGATGCTTCTCTGCTCAAAGAAATTGAAAAAGCGATTGTCAATTCCGATCTTGGAATGACTCCCTCAAACGATGGGAAAATGATCCGCCTGAACATTCCTCCTCTTACCCATGACCGACGCTTGCAACTGGTCAAGCTGGTGAAGAAACATGAAGAGGATTGCAAAGTAGCCATTCGGAATGTGCGTAGAGAATTCAACGACAAGATCAAAGCCGCAGAGAAAAAGCATGAAGTCTCTGAAGATGACAGTCGTAAAGCCCATGACGAGATACAGAAGTCAACCGACAAACACATTGCCTCCGCAGGCAAACTGGCTCTGGCCAAGGAAAAAGACCTGCTGGAAACATGATTTCATGATTCCTCGTGAACTGCTCGATCAAATTGATCTCGACCGCCTGCCTCAACACATTGCCGTTATTATGGATGGCAACGGTCGATGGGCACGGAAAAACTTCCTGCAACGTGTCGAAGGACACCGCGAAGGAGTTAAGACCGTTGATCGTGTTGTTACCCTCTGTAGAGAAATCAAAATACCTGCCTTGACGTTGTATTCGTTTTCCGACGAGAATTGGAAGCGGCCCATATCTGAGGTCAGCGCGCTCATGAAGATTCTCGATCATTACCTGAAAAAAGAGATCAAGCGGATGAAGGACGAAAACATCCGTTTCAACACCATCGGTCATATTCACGAATTGCCCGACAACATCCAAAAACTCATTCAATACTCCAAGGATTTTACCAGCGATTGTAATGGCATGGTTCTGACCCTGGCATTGAGTTATGGGGGGCGGCAAGAAATTCTCGACGCTGTCAAACGCATTGCCGAAAAAGCACGTGACGGAGAATTGAAAGTCGATGACATAGATTTTCAGGTTTTTTCCGATCACCTTGCGACAGCCCCGTTGCCCGATCCCGATCTGCTCATCCGGACCAGTGGTGAAAAACGAATCAGTAATTTTTTGCTGTATCAATCTGCGTACACAGAGCTGTACTACACGGACGTTTTGTGGCCCGATTTTAATGAGGCTGAGATGCTCAAGGCCATCATTGATTTTCAACAGCGAGAACGTCGTTTTGGCAAGACTCAGGAACAAATCTACAATACCGGGCAAATCACGCCCTATTGATCTGCGACGGGAGAACCCTTGATTCGTATTCTGACCAGCGTCGTTGGCGTTCCCATTTTATTGGGAATTTTGTTTTACGGCGGTATTTGGGGATTTTTCCTCCTCGTTGCAATCGCTGGAGTCCTCGCCAATCTGGAATTGAGTGCCATGATTTCGCGCTCTGGCAGAAACTGTTTCCCGGTGGTTGGGGCGGTTTTGACTTTCCTCTTGCTTGTAAATTTTCAATTCGGTTCCGGTTATTTTCTGGAGTGGGGCGCGTTCGCGGGATTTCTGATTTTTGGACGCTGGATATGGAAAGAAGTGGATTTGAAAATCGCGCTCGATCAGATCGCCTTCACGCTCTTTGGTGCGTTGTACTGCGGCGGATTTCTTGGTTACTTTTTATTGATCCGTGAAATTCCCGGCGGCGAAAAACTCATTCTGTTTGTTCTGCTGGTCATTTGGGTCGGCGATGCCAGTGCCTATTATGTCGGCAGGAACTACAATGAAAGACTGCTCGCTCCCTTGCTCAGTCCCGGCAAGACCATCGAAGGTGCCTGGGGCGGATTGTTTGGAACTCTGGTGTTTGCGACGATCGGACATTATGTTTTTCTTCAGCAAGTGGGCCTGTTGCATTGTTTGCTTGTTGCGCTCATTTGCGGTATCATCGGTCAGTTGGGTGATCTTGCCGAATCGTTGTTGAAACGCAATTGCGGCGTTAAAGATTCCGGCACATTGCTTCCCGGGCATGGTGGTATTTTGGACCGGATCGACAGCCTGCTGTTTGCCGCGCCGGCCTTCTACCTTTACCTCAAATACCTCGTTGTTTGACGGCCCGTTCTCAGGAACAACTCTCTTGAAAGAGACAAAAAATTTATGAAAACTATATCCATTCTGGGATCAACGGGTTCCATTGGAGTCAATACACTGGATGTTGTCGCGCGTAACCCGGAGCAATTCAAAGTTTGCGGTTTGGCGGCAGGAAACAACATCGACTTGCTGGTCGAGCAGACCCGTAAATTTCGACCGCGAGCCATTTCGGTAATGAATCCCGCGAAACGGGACGAGTTGAAAGATAAATTATCCGGTGAAAAAGTAGAGATTCTGTGCGGTGAAGAAGGCGCGTCTGTGATCGCTTCTTTGCCCGAATCCGATCTGCTGGTTTCTGCCATTGTGGGAAGTGCAGGCCTGGTCCCCACGCTTGCGGGCATTGCGGCGGGCAAAGATCTTGCTCTGGCCAACAAGGAAACTCTGGTGGTCGCGGGCGAGCTGGTTTTGAAAGCGGCCTTGGGAAAATCCAGAATCCTTCCCGTCGACAGCGAGCACAGTGCCATTTTTCAGGCCCTCAATGGCGAATCGCAGAAACGTGTGAAAAAAATTACGCTCACCGCATCGGGTGGACCTTTCCGCACCTTCACTCAGGAGCAAATGGAGCATGTGACGGTGGCCGATGCGCTCAAGCATCCCAACTGGAACATGGGTGCCAAGATCACCATCGATTCTGCGACGATGATGAACAAAGGGCTGGAGTACATTGAAGCAAAATGGCTCTTCGGCCTCGAAACGGAAGTGGATATTGTGGTGCATGCGCAAAGCATCATCCACTCCATGGTTGAGTTTGTGGATACTTCCATCATCGCTCAATTGGGCATCCCCGACATGCGCGTGCCGATCGCATACGCCCTGTCTTACCCTGATCGCTTGCAACTGGATTTGCCCTCACTGGATCTCGCGGCGATTGGTAAATTGACTTTTGAAGCACCCGATTACGAACGTTTCCCCTGTCTCAAACTGGCTCAGGAAGTGTTGCGCGAGGGGAAAACCTATCCCGCCGTATTGAATGCCGCCAACGAAATAGCTGTGCAAGCCTTTCTCGACGAATTGATTTCCTATAAAGAAATTCCAGAAACCATACGTCGAACGCTGGACAGCCACAAAGCGGTTTCCCTCACCTGCATTGAAGATGTGCTTGCGGCCGACCTTTGGGCTCGTGAAAACGCGCGCAAACAAATCACCGTCGTTCACTGATTCTATGTATCGCATTGGCAATGGTTACGACGTTCATCGTCTGGTAGAAGGCAGAAAGCTCATCATCGGCGGAGTCGATGTCCCGCACAGTCTGGGACTCGACGGTCATTCCGACGCCGATGTATTGCTTCATGCGCTTTGCGATGCCCTGCTGGGAGCCTGCGGTGCAGGCGACATCGGTTCCCATTTCCCGGACACCGACGCGCAATGGAAAGGTATCTCCAGTCTCTTGTTGCTTGAAAAAGTGGTTGAGATTTGCGCCCGCTACGGAAGGCAGATCGTCAATATAGATGCAACCATCGTCGCACAGAAACCCAAGTTGGCCCCCCACATCCCGCAAATGAAGCTCAATCTGGCCAAAGCCCTGAAAATCCCCATAGAGGAAATCAACGTCAAAGCCACCACCACCGAGAAACTGGGGTTTGCCGGACGTGAAGAAGGCATTGCCGCATACGCCGTGGTCCTGCTCAAGAAAACCAGCGTTTGAAAAGAGTCTTCGAACTCTGAGTTGAATAAGAGCAGTTTTGCTTTTATTTGTTTTATCGTTTCATTTTACATTCAACGTTAAATTTTATGTCTTCAATCATTCCTGGAATCGATCGGCTTCTCTCCAATCCATCTTCATACCTCAAAGGTAAAAAGATTGGAATGGTCGTCAACCACACCAGCCAGACAAAGGCCGGAGAATACTCCGCAGAGGCTTTTTTAAAATTGAAGGGCTGGTCTCTGGAAAAATTATTTGCGCCTGAGCATGGCCTTTATGGCGTGGCACAGGACATGATTTCGGTTGCGGATACGATGGACCCCGCAACCGGACTGAAAATCATCAGTCTTTATGGCAAAGAAGAGGCATCGCTGACCCCAAAGGTAGAAGACGTGACCGGTCTCGATGAGTTGATTTTTGACATTCAGGATATCGGCTCGCGTTACTACACCTTCATCTACACCATGGCTCATTGCATGGAAACCTGTGCGAAGACGGGAACCCGCATGGTGGTTTGTGATCGGCCCAATCCCATCAACGGAGTGCAGGTCGAAGGAAATCGCGTGGGGGAAGCGTGGAAATCTTTTGTTGGACGCTACCCGTTGGCGAATCGACATGGCATGACGGCGGGAGAGCTGGCAAAAATGTTCAACGAGCATTACGGCATCCACTGCGATTTGTGCGTGGTTCCCATGCAAGGGTGGGAACGTGAAATGTGGTTCGATCAGACCGGACTTTCCTGGACACTGCCATCTCCCAATATGCCGACCCTCGCAACCGCTACGGTGTATCCCGGAATGTGCCTGATCGAAGGCACTCTGCTTTCAGAAGGACGCGGGACGACATTGCCATTTGAATTGTTTGGGGCACCGTTCATCGACGCGCATGCGCTGGCGAAAGAACTGAATGGGCTCAACTTGCCCGGCGTTTATTTCCGACCGCATTATTTTCAGGCCATGTTTCAAAAATGTGCAGGACAAGTGAGCGGCGGTGCGCAGATGCATGTGCGTGATCGCGAAGTTTTCAGACCTCTGTTGACGGGACTTGCAGTGATTCATACCGTTCAAAAAATGTATCCCGCATCCTTTCAATGGCGCGAAGAACCTTACGAATTTGTTTCCGACCGTCTGGCCATCGACCTGCTTTATGGCAATGACGGTTTCAGAAACGAGTGGGTGGGAAAACGAAACAATCTGGAAGGCATAGAACGCAGTTGGGAAGCTGAATTGCAGGAATTTAAAGACCTGCGTTCCAATTACATGATGTATTGAAAAGAATGCTGAAAATACAAATTTCAAAAACATTGCAGGATAAAGTTCGCAAGGGCTTGCCTAAAATTTTCCATTATCAAATCGAGAATGATCCGGGAGGAGAGCCCGGTGACTTGGGAGTGATCTATAATAACAACAACCGTTTTCTGGCGATTGGTCTTTACGATCCGTTTTCTCCTGTTCGTTTTCGAGTCCTGCAAACAGGAAAACCCACTGCGATTTCCATTGAATTTTTCCGCAAGTTGTTTTGCGAAGCCGTAGAAAAACGAAAGCCACTTGCAAAAAATGGCACGACCGGTTATCGCCTGGTCAATGGCGAAGGAGATGGCTTTTCGGGTTTGGTTCTGGATTGTTATGGAGAAGCGGCAGTCCTGAAATTATACGCCATGTGCTGGTTGCCTCATTTGGATGCGATATTAGAGGCCCTTCAGTCGGTCGTGAATTTCAAACAGATCGTTTTACGTTTGAGTCGAGAGATGCAGGACAATTTATTGAGTCATGAATCGTTTTCACATTTTTACGACGGTCAAATATTGGAAGGCGAACCCTTGTTGGCACCCGTTGCCTTCAGTGAGAATGGATTGACTTTTACTGCTGATTTGGTCAAAGGACAAAAGACCGGTTTTTTTCTCGATCAACGAGAAAACAGAGAACGTGTGAAAGAATTGTCAAAGGGCAAAAGTGTGCTGAACGTTTTCAGCTACACCGGAGCATTTTCAGTTTATGCCCGAGCGGGTGGGGCCGAGTCGGTTTTAGAAATCGATGCGAATGGAAAGGCACTGGGGGTTTCGCGTCGTCACTGGCAGATGAATTTTGGTGAAGACGATGCATCTGGTGGAAAAGAATTGAGTCAATTGGAAGGCGATGCTTTTCTTCATTTGGAGGACTTGCATCGAAAGAAGATGCAGTGGGATATCGTAATACTCGATCCGCCTGCATTCGCTCGGAATAAGAAGCAGATCGAAGCCGCACTCAAGTCATATTATCGACTGGCACAGGCTGGAGTCCGTTTAGTGAAAAAAAATGGGATTTTGCTTGCGGCGTCGTGTTCCAAGCCAGTGAGTTCCGTGCAGTTTTTTAATACGATAGTTGGCGGAGTGAAGAACGCGGGGTTCGGCTTTAAGGAATGCGGGAGGAGTGAGCATGCTTTGGACCACCTCACGATTTCCCCTGAAGATAACTACTTGAAGGCTATTTATCTTCAAATAGAATATTGATGGTAAGCAGACTGAGGAAAAGACTTTTGTAAAACAGTATTGGGGTGCTGAAACGAATTTTGGTTTATTGCCTGTTTGACCGGTAAAAAACTTTGGATCGGCTTTTTGAGCTGACCTATGTCACACTCTTTAGTAGTGTTACTTCTTTTTAGGAGCTGCCTTCTTTTTAGGAGCTGCTTTTGCTTTAGGAGCCGCCTTCTTTTTAGGAGCTGCTTTTGCCTTAGGAGCCGCCTTTTTTTTAGGAGCTGCTTTTGCTTTAGGAGCCGCCTTCTTTTTAGGAGCTGCTTTTGCTTTAGGAGCCGCCTTCTTTTTAGGAGCTGCTTTTGCTTTAGGAGCCGCCTTCTTTTTAGGAGCTGCTTTTGCTTTAGGAGCCGCCTTCTTTTTAGGAGCTGCTTTTGCTTTAGGAGCCGCCTTCTTTTTAGGAGCTGCTTTTGCTTTTGGAGCCGCCTTTTTTTTAGGAGCTGCTTTTGCTTTTGGAGCCGCCTTCTTCTTGGTTGTTGCTTTTGCCTTGGTTGCCATCAAGATCTCCTTCGTTTAATATTTGGCATTCGTTTCAGCACCCAAATATTTAGAAAATATTTTATGCGATACCCATTTAAAGTCAAGAAAATATTAGTCTAAAATGAGTTTTGAAAATAACATGGAACGGTTGGTTTGAAATTGTGGAGGTTTTTTTTGATTTTATACAAAATTTTTCAAGACCAAAAAAAAATAATCCATGCGACGAGTACCCGAGATCAAGCTATTTTAAAGGCTGAAAACGGGTGTTCATATTTTGCATCGTTTAAAAATTTAGAAAAAAATGATTCTGAAAGAAATTTTTATTCAAAATTAGGTGATGAAAATAAAAACGAATTGTATACAGCCCGACAAGTTCACGGGGATAAAATTTATTTGTTAAATGATGAACAAATGACTCCACACTCATTGAGTTCTATTCCTGCCGATGCAATCATAACCCGTATGATCGGAAAGCCCATTGCGGTGGTTACGGCCGATTGCGTCCCGATAATAATCTTCGATCCGGTAGAGCAAGCGATCGCAGTTGTGCATGCAGGAAGAAAAGGCACGTCTTTACGTATTTTTTCTAAAACCATACGTGCCTTGCAATGCGAGTTTGGCTCTAAACCTGAAACTCTATTAGTCGCGTTGGGACCGAGTATTAGAAATTGCTGTTATGAAGTCGGGGAGTCCTGTCGGCAACCTTTTGAAGACAGCGGTTACAACTGGCAAGCTTTGGCAGTGCCTGTGAGTGACGGGAAATTCCTGCTTGATCTTTGTGCGGCTAATCTCGAAGATGGACTGTCTGCTGGGTTGTTTCGTGAGAATGTTTTTTTATCTGAACATTGCACATCCTGTCGTCTCGATTTATTTTATTCTTATCGCAGGGAAGGCACGACGGGACGCATGATCACCGCAGGTATGTTGCTTGATGCCTGAGTGCCCGATACTCTGGGTAAAATGGGACCGTATTTTTTAGTTCGAAGTTGTACAAACAATGAGTGGTTTGCTTTTAAAATTTTTCTTTGATAATTGATTACAACCCATGAAAAAATCACAAAACGACACGTTTGAATTTGCAGTACCTTTCCCAATCGGTTGGATCGATACACAGCCACATATGGTTGAAAACTTTTTGGAAAAGTTGACACCGGAGGAACAGGCGCGCGAAATTCTCCGCTTTCCTGGCCGGAAAAAGATAGACCTTGTGATCTTGAGTCAATGCTCCAAAGAAGTCATGGCACTTTTGCCAGAGGAAGAGGTTTACCAGATGGTCAAGGACGCAGGGGAATCGGAATCTCTTGCGATTTTGTCCATCGCTACGGAAGAGCAATTGCAATACATCTTCGATCTTGAGTGGTGGCGTGGTGACAAGTTTTGCCCTTCGGAAGCTTTGAAATGGCTTGACCTTCTCGATCAATGTGGTGAACCGCAGTGGCTCAAGTGGCTGGTCACGGAAGAGTTTGAGCAGAAGGTCATGGTCATGCAATCTTTGATGAAGGTCTATAAGAACGATGAAATGACCGATTCTTATGAGGGAGTGGAGAATTTAGAGCATTACACTCTCGACGGTGTTTACGATATTTATTTCAAAGTGGAAGAAACGGGGGCGTTGAAGAAATTTCTCATGTTGTTACGTTCCACCGAAGAGGAGATTTACTTTTCGTTGATGGAAGCGATCATCTGGTATCCCGTTACGCAAACCATTGAACGTGCCTATCATTGGCGCACGAATCGAACTGCAGCACGAGGCATTCCTGAATTTGAGGAAGCGATGCAGATCTACAGTCCATTGAATCCATCGGTATTGACAGAGTTGCCACCGGACCCGGATGACCTGAGATATTTCGAAGGTCAGGCCGCGCCGCTTTATCCCATGGTCGATGGTTTTGCCCCTTCATTTTTGAAACAAAGCCTGCTTCTTTTGGATCGCACTCGGCGTATGGATGCTCTGGGTTGGGAAATGGTCCTCATCGCGAACAAGGTAATGGTTGCGGATAAAAAAGAACCTTCACAACCTGAAGCGCGTAACGAATGCCTGCGAAAAGCCATGGCCTATATCAACATTGGTCTGGAGGTGGGTGCGGAAGGAGATCCTAAAAAGGGTGCTCGCCTGTTGGAGAAAACCTGGGTGCAGTCTTTGTTTCAGGTCGGGCATGAAAGATTGTTGACTTTGAAAGCCACGGCACAAAAATTGATTTCCGAGCGCGGTGCATTTTTAGAATTTTTGATTCCTCCCGCCGACAAAGAACGCCTTGCGGCTTTGGTAGAGCGTTTTCCTCTTGCCAGCGAATTGGGGAAAGGGACGGGACCGTCCTGGTCGTTCAGAGAATTTCAGTCGCTGGAGGAAATCGTAGGAATGGAAGATTTTCTGGAACGACAAAAGTTTCATGTGCGATTCGCAACCCATGTTTTGTCTCTGCTTCCCAGCGATATGGATCGTCTGGTTGCTGAGTGTTCTTTTCCAGAAGACAGCGAGTCAATGAACATCGTTATTTTGACAGCAACTGCACTGGCCCGCTTTGTTATGTTCAAGGAAATTTCTTGTGAGCCTCTCAATGAAGTTGCGGCGAAAAGTTTTATAGAAATGTTTTTTCTTCCCAATATTCATGCCGGCGATATCAAACAACCTCAGCCGCATATAGAGGGCACTTTTGTCGAAGCGGCATTAAAATGCCCCATGGCATGGACCGAAGACGATCAGCGTTATTGCAGAGAATTGATTGCCTACAGTATGGGACATCTGTGCGATCAATTGGGAGGTTTGAATCCCAAAGGAACGATTGAGTGGAAATACATTCGTGCGATTTGTATAAAATGGGGCCGCAAAAGTTAATGCTTTTTTATTTTAAAATGAAACAAAACAGTGTAGAATTCCGCATCTTTTAAAAGACAAGCGAGGAAATTATGACGGAAACGAAGGAACCCGCCAAAGAAGAAAAAAAAGAGGGCGAGGAAATTAAAAAAGAATTGGGCATCATGGACTCTTATGGGTCTTTCCCGGTTTGGATGCTCAAGGGCATTCAGTTGATAACCCCAGATATTCTAATTACCAAAACTCCGGCCCCAAAACCCAAAGTACGTAACTGACCCTAATTATGAGCAAAATAAAAAGGGCTTTGATCAGCGTTTCCGACAAGTCGGGAGTCGCTGATTTTGCGCTCAAACTGCACCAATCCGGAGTGGAAATCCTTTCCACAGGCGGCACAGCTAAACTGCTGGAAGAAAACGGCATCCCGGTAACACCCGTGTCTCAGGCTACGGGATTTCCAGAGATGATGGACGGTCGTGTCAAAACCCTGCATCCTAAAATACATGGAGCCATTCTGGGGCGTCGCGATGTTGCCGAACACATGGCGGCTATGGAAACCCACGGCATTCAGGCCATTGATCTGGTTGTTGTCAATCTCTATCCCTTTGAACAAGCGGTCTCTAAAGAAGGTTGCGATCTGGCTACGGCGATAGAGAATATTGATATCGGCGGACCTTCCATGGTGCGTTCTGCGGCAAAGAATTTCAACGATGTGACCATCGCGGTGAATCCTGAGGATTACGAAATCATCCTTGCGGAAATGAAGGAAAATAACGGCGCAACGTTGCAAGCGACCCGCATGCGACTGAGCCGCGATGCGTACGCGCACACGGCACGTTATGATTCGCTCATTTCAGCGTATCTGACAGAGCAGTTGGAGGAAGAGTCGCGATTCTCACCGCTTCTTCTGCCAGCGTTCGAGAAAATACAGGATCTGCGTTATGGTGAGAACCCGCATCAATCTGCGGCATTTTATCGTGAACCGAGTCCGCGTGCGGCCGACATTGTTTCTGCGAAGCAATTGCAGGGCAAAGAACTCTCCTACAATAATATTCTGGATCTGAATGCGGCGTGGGAACTGACGGTAGAGTTTGAAGCCCCTGCGGCGGTCATCATCAAACACACCAATCCTTGCGGTGTTGCACTCGACGAGGATATTCTCAAGGCTTTTATCAAAGCCAGAGAAACCGACCCGACTTCGGCATTTGGTGGCATCATCGGTCTCAACCGCACGGTTTCTGCGGAGTTGGCTGAAGAAATAGCCAAAAATTTTGTAGAAGCGGTTATAGCACCGGGCTTCGTGCCGGAAGCACTTGCCATTTTCAGTAGCAAAAAAAATGTCCGCTTGATGGAGATGCCTGCGGTTAATTCACCACGACCCAAGCGGGATTTTGATTTCAAACGTGTCGGCGGCGGGTTGCTGGTTCAGGATCGCGATGCGGTGGTCTATGGTCCCGATGCATTGAAGACAGCATCGAAAATAGAGCCGGATGCGCAAACTCTGGAAGATTTGAAATTTGCCTGGACGGTTGCCAAACATGTCAAATCCAATGCCATTGTCTATGCTAAAAATCTGGAGACACTGGGGGTTGGCGCGGGACAAATGAGCCGGGTCGATTCTGCAAAAATAGCGGTTTCCAAAGCCAACAAATCATTGGAAAATTGCGTGATGGCATCGGACGCCTTCTTTCCTTTTCGCGATTCCATCGACACGGCCGCAGAATGTGGCGTCAAAGCCATTGTTCAACCCGGCGGCTCCATCCGCGATGAGGAAGTGATTCAGGCGGCAGATGAACACGGCATTGCGATGGTCTTCACCGGTATGCGGCATTTCCGACATTAAGAATTATTCCTGAAATCAGACGACAAGCGTACGCTTTGTCAGGTGGGCTTTCGCTGGTGAGAGGGTTTGTGTGGACGACGCTCAATGACTTTTTGTTTTTCTGATGCAAAAAAATAACCGCCCGGTTTTTTAACCGGGCGGTATTCGTTTGAACTTCTGTTGTCTCCTGCCTTGCTTCAAACTCTAATATAAAATCAGATTTTCAGGCTTCAACTTCGGCAAGGTGATCGACTTCATCAGCTCATGTGCGGTGTCGATATCGTAGGGGTTGCCGAGAACCTGCAAGTACTCCAGGTTTTTCAGTGTGGAAGATTGAATCAAGGCTTTGATTCCTTCAGCACTGATCTGATTAGCGAGCAGATCGAGTTCTTTGAGATTCCCCAATTTATCAGAGCTGGCGATGGCCTTGGCCCCATTGTCTGTGATCTGGTTGTTGTCGAGATTCAAAACTTCCAGAGAGCGGGCATTGTCTGAATTTATGATGGTAATGGCACCTGCATCGCCCAATTTGTTGCGTGAAAGGATCAAATTTTTCAAGTGCGTGAGGGTGGTGGACTGAGCGATGGACTGAGCCCCTTTTTCAGTGATTTCATTACCCCACAGGGAAATCTTTTCTGCATGTTTGAAGGTCTCTGAACTCGCGAGAATCTGGACTCCCTCATCTCCCAGCTTATTGCCTTGCAGGGCGAGCGTTTTTACATTCGCCAGTTCTGGAGTGTTGGCCAATACGGTGATCCCTTCCACTCCGATTTGTGATCGGTTCAGGTTGATGCCCGTGCCATCGGGGCTGGTGCGTTCCTTAATATGCGCGGGAACATCTGCGGGTGGACCCGAGGGACCGTAATGATGGCCTCCATGACCACCGCCGTGACCTCCACCATGGCCGCCGCCATGCTTCCCGGCACCTTCATGCTTTCCAGCACTTTTTTGATGTTTGCTGGCATCGTAGGCCCAACCGGGCTGAGAAATCAAAATTCCCAGAAAGAAGACCACTGCAATGTGACTTGCCTTTCGTATCATGAAACTCTCCTGTAAAGGGTTGGGGGCATTGCATAAACCAACGGAACGACATTCTGAGGGTTGGCCCCGGATGATTCTGGGTCGCGCTTTGCATATTATCCATCAACGATTCGACCTGTTTTTAAGAAAAGTGTAACAGAATGAGAATCAAACTTCCGCTCAATTTTTTAGAGGAAAAAAATTTAAAAGTATTTTATATGCTTGCAGGAATTGCGGGCATTTTTTTAATTCACCCAAATCACATGAGCTTGATGGGCATGAAAGCCTGATCCATATTTTTAATGCGGATGTTGATGTCCTTGATCGGATAAACCGTGACTTGGGTATTCGAGGTGGCGATGGCTTGATTGATGTGACCCCCGCGGTTTTCGTTGACCTCATATCCGTGCAAATGCAAGGGATGTCCCGGCACAGACAACACTTGCTGAATGGTTGGATTGACGCCATACAAGCCTTGCAGGTTCCAGTTTCCTTTCGCGTATTCAATGAATTTAAAATTGTCTTTGAGTGAATAACCATCACTCAAATCCATCCCCCCCAGGGGGATGTGGCATGCGGCGGTGGATTGCACGTCCGTCAGTTTTCCCCTGATGTGGATTGCTGCGAGCCCCAGATTTTCTTGCGGAAATTCATTTTCAATCCATAGGTGAATGTTTTCACCGGCGGACAAATTGTATTCTTTTACATATTGAGGATCGCATATCGCAATCGCCATGAACGGGAACTGGGGTTGAGTGTCATTGGGACCGATGACAGGGCTTTGCAAATTTTCTTCATGATCGGGATGATCGAAATTGAGGTTGATCACTTTCCCCGCCGGAGTGCTTTCGGGATCGGCCCATAAAAACGAGGGTTTCCCGACCGCGCCTTCCACCATGGCTTCGCCATTGCGTTTGTACCAGTTCGTGGTTCCCAATCCTATAACGGGCCAATTTTTTTCAAAACCGGAAATTTCCTGCACAATTTCTTCGATGTTTGAAAAATGGAAAAAATCGCCCTTCAATAGTCGCTCGACGGTGTTGTAGGCGAGGAGAATGGATCTCTGATTGTTTGTGATGAGTGTCATGGCAGATTCCAGTGGTCAGCAGGGTTCAAAGAATACTTTAAGTCCGCTGGTATTTAACTCCTACAGCGGGATATGTTCCCGGCAAAGCAGTTCTGTGTCTTTGGGGTTTAGATTTTCCTGTGTCAATCCACAGAAAAACTTGTTCTCTGTAATTTTCTGATTATAGCGGCAGGTTTTGCAGATGCCGAATGCGTTCATTCCGTTTATTTTTTGCATTGCGGTCAGGAATTGTTTCAGGTTTTCTATGAGCTGTGTCTGCTCTTTCTCTTGCATTCCCGCGCAGGCTCTTTGCGCGGCGGGGGAAGGCATTGTTTTCTCCAATAATTTCTGGCCGGCACGCGTCACATTCAAATGCACGACTCTACCATCTTTTTTATCCGCATTTTTTTTGATAAATCCCTTGCTCTCCAAAGTCGCCAAAGTCTGCGAGACCGTTCCCTTCGTCAAACCGAGATACTCAGTGACCCCTTGCACGGTGTTTGAATAACGGTTGGAGCGATTCAGAAAATGCAGGGCATTGAGCTGTATCGGTTGCAGGTTGTGTTCTGCACCCACCCATCGGATTTCTGAATCGAACAGGCGGGAAATTCTTTCGATGTATTCATGTAAAAGTAAAGCGTTCATGAAATTATTGTATCGAATCGAAATTAATTTGACAAATTCTTTTTCTAAAGCTAACCTTTAAACTAGTTTCGACTCAATACTATTTTTTAAAAGGAGTTTCAAGATCATGAAGCAAAAGGCAATTATTTTCTTATTCACCCTCCTGTTGCCGATCGGAGCGCAGGCCCATGCGGAGACATCGCAAATTGCATACCCGGAAGGTTATCGGCATTGGACGCATATCAAATCCATGCTCATTGAGCCGGGGCATCCTTTGGAGAATCCGTTCCAAGGCTTGCACCATGTTTATGGAAACGACAAGGCGATGAACGGACTCAAGAGCGGCAATTACCCTGAAGGTTCGGTTTTGGTTTTTGATTTGTTGAACTACAAGCAGGGGGGGCAAACAATTCAGGAGGGGGCAAGAAAACTGGTGGGTGTGATGGTGAAAGATTCAAATTCCTTCAAATCTACGGGGGGGTGGGGGTTTGAAGGGTTCGCAGGGGACAGCAAGGCCCAGCGTCTTGCAGGCGATGGCGGCCAGAGCTGTTATGCCTGCCATGCTTCTCAGGAAACGTCGGGTTATGTTTTTTCCAAGATGCGGAAATGACTGTAGGGGATGAACAGAAGGAATATTTGTTGAGTGTCTCACTTTTTCCCACATGTAACTCATTTAAGGAGAATTTTAATGATTCAAGCGACTTTTTACCACGCAGGGTGTCCCGTTTGTATTGAAGCAGAGCAAGGTTTTGCCACGGCCATGAATCCATCGGTTTATACCGTGGAAACCGTTCATCTCGGAGAAGACAAGAGCCGGATTGCGGAAGCCGAAGCGATGGGAGTCCAGTCGGTCCCCGCTCTAGTGATAGAAGGGGTTCCGTATCACATCAATTTTGGTGCTTCCATCGCGGATTTGAAATAGCCATATCCTGATCGGCGGTCGGGTTTGATCCGGCCGTCGGTTCTTTTTCTAAAAAGTATTTGGCATCTCTTGTTTTGAAAATGAAAGATTTTCCCGCTCTCCCGATGATTCTCTTCTGATAAAATCACTTTTTCCGAGGAAAAATCCTACCTGTAGAAATTATTTGTTGAAAATATAAATCAGGCTCGACAGATGTAATCTCTTATGAAATAGTAATTTATTCAAATTTTTACTATAGAAAATCCATATTTTTTCCGATCAATAATAGTCAGACCATAATATGTTTTATTCAGGGAGATCTCTGTTGGAATTATACGTTGGGAATAAGTTTGCCAGTCGTTTTTGCTCATTTTTTCTTATTTTTCTGTTTTTGAGTGTGGTCTTTGGTTTTTTTGAGGGGCAAACTCTTGCTCAGGCGCAGAAGGTAGAGAAAAAAACAGCACCCGCTAAAACAATAGAGCAAAAGGCAGGCAAAGAGCCGGAGCCGGCCAAAAAATCAGACAAGCCGATGCGTGTTGGGGTGGCAAAAGCGGAGATGATTCAGGAAACAAACAAAATTGAGTTACCCGGCAATGTATTGCCCTGGGCTACATCTCGATTGGCGGCGGAAGTCGAAGGTCGTGTGGAAAAAATCATGGCAAATGAGGGCCAGGCTGTGGCGGCGGGGATGCCTCTGATTTATCTGCGCACGCAACCTCTCAAGCTGGAGCTGGAAGTGGCTCAGGCAGAGCGTGAGATGACGTCCAATCGGCTTCAGGAAATGGTTGCAGGGACGCGCCCGGAAATCATTGCCGCAGGACAGGCCGCTTTAAAGAATACAGAAGCGGCTTTGAAACTGGCGCAAACGGAGCTGGCTCGCATTGAAAAGCTGTTCAAGGAGGGCGTGCTGAGCAGTAATGATTTTGACAATGCGAAAACGGCAGTGGATCGCGCGCAAGCCAATCATGATGAGAAAAAGGCGCAGTTGGATGAGTTGGTGGCCGGGGTTCGCGCGGAAGAAATCAGACAGCAGGAGTCTCGACTGCTGGCGGCGGATGCGCAGATAAAACGCATTGTGGATAATATCGACCGCTCTATAATTTTTGCTCCTTTTGACGGTGTGGTCATTGAAAAATTGACGGAAGTCGGGCAATGGTTGGAAAAAGGTGATCCGGGGATGACCTTGATCGCTACCAATCCTATCAAGGTCGAAGTTCATGTTCCGCAACGCCATTTGTATCGAGTCACCGAGGGCATCAAGGTCGATATTATTTTAGAGTTGCGACAGGAAGATATTCCCGACTCTGTTTTTAAGGGACGGGTGATCGAGATCATTCCCTTTGGGAATTCTGCATCGCGTACGTTCCCTGTGCGTATTGAGGTCGAAAATCCGAAATCCATTTTAACAGCGGGAATGCTGGTCAAGGTGGTCTATCAACCTCCGCAGACGCCTTCCAAAAAAATCTATGTCCCCAAAGATGCGCTGGTTCGCTCGCCGGATGAAGTGGCGGTGTGGGTGGTGCGTCCCGATCCAGAGCAGGGGATGGCGGCATTCAAAATCATGGTCACACCCGGTGAAGAAAAAAACAGCATGGTGGCAATTTCTCCGAAGAAGGGAAGAATCAGAGCCGGGGAAAAAGTGGTGATTCAGGGTAATGAGCGTCTTCGCCCTGGAGTGAGTGTAGAAATAATCAATGAGAAATCCCACTAGCCGCTTTATATGAAACTGATTGAGCATTCGTTAAAATATGGCGTGACCGTTGCAGTTGGGGTGATCATGATCGTCCTGTTCGGAATCATGTCCTTGTTCAGGATACCGGTCCAACTGGTTCCCGATGTGAGCCAGCCGGAATTGACAGTGACCACGGATTGGCCGGGTGCGAGCCCTGAAGAAGTGGAACGCGATATCATCGATGAACAGGAGAAGCATCTCAAGTCGATTTCGGGTTTGATCGAAATGAAAAGCCTGGCGCAGACCGGGAGAGCGGAAATTTACCTGACGTTTCGCACCGGTGCCGATTTGCAGGAGATGCTGGTACGTACCTCCAATTCTCTTCAGCAGGTTTCGTCTTATCCGGAAAATGCGGATGAGCCCATCATTAAAACCATCAACGTTTCCGATCGTCCGATCGGCTGGTTCGTTCTTCAACCCCTGCCTGAAATGCTGGACAAGGTCGATGTTTATCAATATCACGACTTTGCAGAAAATGAGATCAAAACCCGATTTGAACGTATTCCCGGAGTTTCGGACAGCGAGGTGCGTGGCGGAAGTCCGCTGGAAGTCCATGTGATATTCAGTCCGGATGCGCTGGCAGAACGTGGCGTCAGCATTGTGCAACTGCGGGAGGCTCTGCGTAGCCAGAACAGAAATATCAGCGGTGGCGATTTTGATGAAGGCAAACGTCGTTACATTGTGCGCACACGTGGCGAATATCGCTCGACAGAAGATATTGCGAACACCATCCTTTCTCAAAAGGATGGACGCATTGTTTATATCAAAGATGTTGCGGAAGTAAAGCTAGCGTACGACGAATTGCGTGCTTACGTGCGACACAATGGCCTGCCTGGAATTGCGATCAACGCACGTCGAGAATCGGGTTCTAATGTTCTGACGGTAATGAAGGAGTTGAAAGCGGTTCAGAAGGATTTGAACGAAAATATTCTCAAATCCATGGGTTTGTATTTGGTTCAAACCGCTGACAAGACGGAATACATTACCCGGTCTATCGACATCGTGCAGATGAATCTGGTGATTGGAGGTTGTTTTGCGGTTGTTATTCTTTTGTTGTTTCTGCGCAGTTTTTACAGCACGTTGATCATCGCGCTCTCTATTCCAATCAGCGTGATTGGAACTTTTCTGGTGGTTACCTTGATGGGACGAACCATCAATGTGATCATGCTCGCGGGCATGGCGTTTGCTGTCGGTATGGTTGTAGACGCTTCTATCATCGTTCTGGAAAATATTCATCGTCACCGTCAGCTGGGGAAAGATGTCATTACGTCTGCACTTCAGGGGGCGGAAGAAGTTTGGGGCGCGATACTGGCGACCACTTTGACAACGCTGGTGGTGTTTATTCCCGTTCTCTTCATTGAAGAGGAAGTGGGGCAGTTGTTTCGCGATATCGCCGTTGCGATCAGTGCTTCGGTCACATTGTCCCTGATCGTCAGTATTCTGGTCATACCTGTGATGAGCAAGCATTTGTTGAAATATGAATCAATGCATGTTTCGGATCGGCGTTCCTTTTTTGGCAAACTGTTTCAGAATCTTTTGGGATTGGTTCCGCTGGCGCAACAATTCAATCGAATGGTCGTTGGCACGCTGGAAATATTGTTTAAATCCAAAACACTTCAATTGGTGACCATCCTTGCACTCGTCATTGGCCCGACTTATGCGGCCTGGAAGATGCTCCCGAAAACCGAATACCTGCCTGAGGGGGACCAGAACGTTATCATCGGCATGATGATTCCTCCGCAGGGTTACAACATCGATGAGATGCACCGCATCGGTAATGAATTGGAAGAGATTTATAAACCTTACTGGGAAGCCGCTTCAGGAAGCCCGGAAGAAGCCAAATTGAAAGGGCCTGCGGTCAGAAACTTTCTTTTCATTGGAAGCGGGGGACGTTTGTTCACGGTGGTGAAAGCGAAAGATCCCGAACGCGCGAAGGAACTCATCCCCATTTTGAAGGAGGAGTTGCAGAAGGTACCCGGAATGATTGCGGTGACGCGTCAATTGTCCCTGCTGTCGAGTGCGTTCCGTGGTTCGCGGGGTATCGAGATCAATCTCATGGGGCCGGATCTCAGGGTACTCACAGCGATGACGCAGACGGCTTTTTTTAAATTGAAAAAACTCATGCCCGATGCGTCCTTGCGACCGGTTCCGGGAATGGAGTTGGGGCAACCACAGATTCAGGTGATTCCGCGCTGGTTGGAAATGGCTGAAACAAAACTCGATGTGTTTGAACTGGGTTATGCCATCTCGGCGATCATGGATGGTGTTTATGCAGATGAAGTTTATCTCGATTCTGAAAAGCTGACCGTGCCGTATCTGCCGCGCGATGGCATCGATCTGGTTCTCATCAGTCGTGAAAAAGATATTCAGCGCACGCAGGATGTTGGCAATATCATCATCAAAACTCCGGGAATGCTTGCGGTTCCTGTCAATACAGTTGCGGATATAGAATCAACCGTCAGCTCTGAGCAAATTCAGCATTTTGAGCGTCAGCGTTCCATCACTTTGGAAGTGGTTCCACCACTAACGATGACGCTGGAAGAAGGGATTGAAATTGTAAACAGGGAAATTGTCGAATCGTTCAGAAGTGAAGGCAAGCTGACTGGAGGTTATTCCATACGTCTTACGGGTAACGCAGACAAACTGGAGAGCACGCGCAAAGCGATGGGAGGAAATTTTATTCTGGCAATTTTTATCACCTATCTTTTGCTGGCGGTGCTTTTTCAGCACTGGGGTTTCCCGCTGGTCATCATGTTGAGTGTGCCGTTGGCGGCTGTGGGCGGTGTGTTTGGATTGTGGGTTCTCAACCGTTTTGTATTGCAACCGCTGGATGTGTTGACCATGCTTGGTTTTATCATCCTCATTGGCGTGGTGGTTAACAACGCCATTTTGATTGTTTACCAAAGCCTGCAAAACATTCGGGAAAACATGATGGAAGCGAAAGACGCGATCATTGACAGCGTGCGAATCCGTATTCGCCCGATTTTTATGAGCACCTTCACAAGCTTGTTCGGATTGATGCCACTCGTGGTGGTTCCTGGAGCAGGCACCGAAATCTACCGTGGAATTGGTGTTGTCATTCTTTTTGGCCTGTTTTTCAGCACCTTGTTCACACTGGTCCTCATACCCTGTTTGATGAATCTCACCGTTTCCAAAAAAGTCGACTCGAATAGCTGACAAGCAAAGGCTCATCCCCGAACAGTTGCCCTGACCCGTCCATCACGCGACGCATTGAATATTTTTTTTAATCGTCGTCCTTTGGAAATTTCTGTTATTATTATTCCTGTTTTTTAAACCATTCCCGGCCTCTCCTGCTGGAAACCACACAAATTTATTTAATTAAGGATTTAAAGTTCTATGGGATTTACCTGTGGCCTTGTCGGCCTCCCCAATGCGGGAAAATCTACCCTGTTCGGTGCGTTGACCCGGACCAAAGCTCTGGCGGGGAATTATGCTTTCACGACCATTGAACCCAATAGCGGAATCGTGCCTGTTCCCGACAAGCGTTTGGACATCATCGCCAGTTACGTCAAGACCAATAAGATCATTCCCACGTCGATGGAGTTTGTTGACATTGCCGGGCTCATCAAGGGTGCGTCGAAAGGCGAAGGATTGGGCAACAAGTTTCTGGGACATATTCGTGAGGTGGATGCCATTGCTCATGTTGTCCGTTGTTTTGATGACGCAAACGTGCCGCACGTGAGCGATGTGATCGATCCGGTTTCTGATATTGAAACCATCAATACCGAACTGATGATTTCCGATCTGGAGTCCCTCGAACGCAGAAAACTCAAAATTGAAAAGCTGGCAAAATCGGGTGATAAAGAAGCGCGCATGCAAATCGAAGTGATCGGTAGATTGGTCGACTGTCTCGATAAAAACCAGCCGGCGCGAACCCTCACTGATTTGAACAGCGAGCAAACCCGATACCTCAAAACGCTGTCTCTTCTCAGTGCCAAGCCGGTGCTTTATATTTGTAATGTCATGGACCCCAGTGATGTAGAAAACGATTATGTGCAAAAGGTCAAAAAAATTGCCGAGCAGGATGGCTCGTCCGTAGTCGCGCTCGCAGGTAAGATTGAAGGGGAGATCATGGAGATTGAAGACCCGGAAGAGCAGAAAATGTTTATGGATGAAATGGGGTTGACGGAAACGGGACTGGACCGCATGATCTCCGCAGGTTATGGATTGTTGGAGTTGTCGACCTATTTCACAGCGGGAATCAAGGAAACCCGGGCCTGGACCATTCCTAAAAATGCCAAGGCTCCCGTAGCGGCAGGAGTCATCCATAGCGATTTTGAAAAAGGATTCATCCGGGCCGAAGTCTACAGTCTGGAAGATTTGATCCAGTGCAAGTCGGAAGCGGCGATCAAAGATGCGGGAAAATTAAGAATCGAAGGCAAAGAGTACGTTGTGCAAGATGGCGACATCATGCATTTCCGATTCAACGTATAAAACTGCCGGGATTGTCCATTGAATCGGAAGAGTTTCGTTTGAGTGGAGAAGGTGTACTCACTCACTAACATCACTTTTTAAGTGCGGTTGATAGTCTGGATTTTCAAAGATTTGATTATTGCGTAAAATCAACGGGTGAGCGGAAAGAATTTGAGGGTGGGGGGTGCCTGCAAATAAAGACAGGTCATAAAGGCACAAGGCCGAAGCATTGCTTCCAGGAAAAAAATGGTTCAGCTCACATTCGCATTTCACAAAATTGTCGATGCTGGTTTGACACCCGCCGTCACAGGGAACATCACCTATCAGCCTTAAGCCAGAGAAACGTTCTTTTGGGGTGGTTTCGGAGTAGTTTTTCAACTGACTTATCATGTGGTCAGGATCGAAATACCCTAATGATAAAAAAGTACTCTTTTGATCGACAATAGAAAGTTGACCCGAGGCCATTGCCGAATCGGTATCAACGCTCAATTTTTGCAAAGCTCGGATGATCGCTGAATGGTCCTCATTGCGATCAATATAGAGAACCCGCTCTCCTCCCTCCAATCCTATCATAATGAAATAGGAAACAATCATGTTCCGTTCTTTTTCGGAGCGGTAGAACATGCAGATATGATCGCCTGGTTTGCAACGATCTATCAATTCATTTGCCTCGTAAGGCATGATGTGGGAGCTGTTCATGAGGAGTAATTTAAATATAAAAAGTGAAATCTTTAAAAATAAAGTGCTTATTTTAGACTAAAAATTTTTCATCTGCAAATTGCAAATAAAAAAATACAGAATGTGTCTGAAGCTGATCGCAAGTGGGATTGTCAGCTGAATCGCCAGGCTTTTGTTTGCGAAGGGGATGCCTTCACTCAACAAGTTCTTTTTTTAAAGGCGGTTGATAGTGCAGATTTTCAAAGATTTTATTATTACGTAAAATCAAAGGGTGAGCGGAGAGAATTTGAGAGTGGTGGGGAGAATCTTCTGGAAATAAAGACAGGCTATAAAGGCACAAGGCCGAAACATTGCTTCCGGGAAAAAAATGGTTCAGCTCACGTTCATATTTCACAACATTGTCGATGCTGGTTTGACACCCGCCGTTGCAGGGTACGTTGCCTATTATTCTTAAGCCAGAAAAACTTTCTTTTGGGGTGGTTTCGGAATAATTTTTCAATCGATTGATCATGCGATCAGCATCGAAATCCCCTGATGATAAATAAGTGCTATTGCAATCCGTGATGGAAAGTTGACCCGAGGCCATCGCAGAATCTGTATCAACGCTCAATTTTTGCAAAGCTCGGATGATCGCTGAATGGTCCTCATAGCGATCAATATAAATAACCCGCTCTTCTCCCTCCAATCCTATCATAATGCAGTAGGAAACAATCATGTCCCGCTCTTCTTCGGATCGGTAGAACATGCCGATATGGTCGCCTGATCTGTAACGATCTATCAGTTCATTGACCTCTAAAGGGATGATGTGGTGGCTGTTCACGAAAAAAGTATATTTGAATTTTCAATTGAGACTTCTTGAGAAAAATAAGCGTTCATTGTAGGCCAAAAGATTTACATTCACAACCTTAAAAAAGAATTTTAGAAAATATCTGAGGTTGATCGCAAAGTGCTTTTTATTTCTTTGGCAAGATATCTGTTACAAAAGGATCGGGTTTTTCGATAATTTAAAGGATATCAAATTTACTGAAAGCGAAAGCTTGACTATCCTCGCTAAAGACATTATTCTGGTCTTCCGAATTTTAACTCAAATGTCTCTCTTATGCCTCTTATAAAAAGCGTGACAAAATTACTCATAGTTGATGATGAGGTTGAGCTGTGTTCGCTGTTAAAATATTTTTTTGAGGATCAGGGATATCTTGTTGGGGTGGCGTACGATGGGGAGGACGGAATTGCAAAGGCTAAAAGTATGCAACCTGATCTGATTCTATTAGACATTCGGATGCCCGTTGTCAATGGTCTTGAGGCATTAAAAAGAATTAAAGAATGCAGTGTCGCCCTCGTCATTATGATGACCGCTCTTGCTGATATGGCATTGCTTGATAAATGTCTTGCGGCAGGAGCACATTCTTACATATTCAAACCGTTGGATCTTGATTATCTGCAGAAGACTGTTGAGGATACCGTGAAGGAAGAATTGGAGAGAGAAATTGCCCCAATTCTTTGGAGTGAAGAACTCGTTACAGGCTATGATGATATTGATGAGGATCATAAACGTCTTAACCAGATGCTCAACAGGGTCAATGCGGGCTTCAACGATCGTGTTGACATGAGAACCCTTCATGCACTTTTTTCTGATTTTTTAATCCATTGCCTAGAGCATTTTGAGAGGGAAGAGAGACTCCAAGAGCAAATAGGGTATTTGGAAATAGAGTTTCATGAGAAGGAACATCAATTTATACTTGGCGAAGCGGAGAAAATAAAAAATCATTTATCCGCTATCGACGAGGTAGATCAGGCCAGTCTCGATACATTTCATTTATTGCAATCATTCAAAATTCTCTGGTATCAACATTTAATAACAGCTGATAGGGAGTTGTCGAATTGTTGACTTGTTGTTCCAGTTTTTGCCGGAAGTTTGAAATCCGCAACCATCTGTAGTTTTACAGATGGTATTATTGTCACCCCCGCTGAATTCCTTCCAAAAATTTCCCGTTTCGTTTTTCAGTCCAGAATGTTAGAGTTTTTCAATTTGGAATCATTCCCCCTGTTCTCATATTGGCTACTTTTGATCGCATCTTCTTCTAGATTGCGAGGAAAGACTGACTGGTAACTTTTGATGATTGTTTCTTCACTGGATACCCTCGTCGTTGGAATTTATCTCGCAGGTATGCTTCTCATTGGTTTCCTTGTCTCCCGGAATATAAAAAACTTTATAGATTTTGCTCTTGCAGGACGATTGCTGAGTGTGCCTTTGCTTGCAGGCACGCTCATCTCCACATATTACGGGTTGGATGTCACCTTTGGCTCCTCTGAAACCGCTTACCTTGAAGGGGTTTCGACATTTTTTGTTTATAGCCTGCCTTTTTATTTATGTTATCTGGGCGTTGCTTTTTTTATTGTGCCGCGCCTTTTTAAATTGAACGTCAGCTCGATTCCCGAAACCATTGCGCATTATTACGGTCCGGGCGGAAGAATTCCTGCCATACTCGCAACGCTGTTTTATAGCCTGCCCATAGTTTCAGTGGCAGGACTCGGGATACTGGGGCATTTCTTTTTTGGTATCGATCCGCTCGTTGCCGCGTGTCTGGGCGCAGGCATTGCCGCGCTCTACACTCTGTTTGGTGGGTTGCTGGCCGATGTCGTGACGGATTCCTTACAATTTTTCATCATGTGTCTGACACTCGCATTAGCGGCTTGTTTTGCGATGTCTGAAATAGGCACTCCCGAGCAATTGCAACTGACGATGCCTCCCAAATTCTTTCAACCCATGGGAACTTTGTCCACAGCCGACATTCTCATCTATGCGGCGATATCCTTGACGCCTCTCGTTGAGCCCGCATTTTATCAGCGAATCTTTGCGTCACGGTCGGCACAGTCTGCTACACGGGCTTTGATACTCAGTACCTTTATATGGATGGCACTCGATTGGATTGTGATATATCTGGGAATCGTTGGGAAGTACATGGTCGCGCAAGGAACGCTCGCCGGCAGTCTGGATGCGTCAGAAATCATTCTTCACGTTTCAGCCTATCTGTTGCCATCGGGCTTGTTGGGATTATTTATCGCGGGTTGTGTGGCAACGGCCATGTCTACGGTGGATTCCTATGCCTTGATTTCTGCCAGCAGTCTGGTTTACGACGGACTCCATTTTTACAAAAAGGAGGGGTTGAGTGACAAGCAACTGCTCCTCTTTACGCGGGTTGCCATCGCCGGGGTGATCACTCTTTCTATGCTAATTTCTTTTCGATTTGAACGAATTCGCGACGCATGGATATTCATGGCCTCTATTCTGGTTTCGTCCTTGCTGGTGCCGTTGATGGCGGGTTTTTTGCTAAAGCGTCCGGGAAAACGGTCGGGAATTTACAGTATCTGGGCAGGATTTCTGACCGCCACTTTGATCTTCATCGCCATTGAAACGCTGGGAATCTACGATCCTGATCTGGAGACACGGATACTTTCTTTGTCCGAATTTGGCGTGCATTTGCATCGCGAACATTTGCTGTTCATCGCGGTGCCTGCATCGTTTATGGGATTTATCATTGGGTATGTTAAAGACCAGAGAGGGAAATTTGCATGAGCACTTTTACCTGGTTGTGTGTCGGTATCTTGAGTATAGGAGTCTCTCTGGTTTTTATTTGGAGTGTGGTGGATTTCATTGCCTTGAAAAAGAAAATGGGAGAGAAACCTGAAGATCATTCCAGGTAAATCAATCCGATTTCTTCTTTTCAGAATTTGAAAAACTGAGGAGAGTGTCACCGGGTTTGGGGTGCATCTCATGATCGGCAGAGGCAAACACTAATTTTTTATTTTCTTGTATCAAGAAAAGAGGGGTGGATTTCCCACTCGTTAATTTTACAAAATCCTCATGAGTGAACTCATCTGTGAGGCGGGTCTTTTTGAATTTCCATCCCTGGTAGTACAGACTCATGAGGGTGACGTAGCGCAGTTCATTGTTAAATGCGGTGAGCCCTCGATTGGCACTTTTGACTTCTTTTCTGCTTTCTTCTCCGATCGTGTTGCCCGCAAGTTGATAGATTCGTTCACGGCCGAAATGGTGGACAAAGGCTCCAGAAACCAGAGCGTTGTAGGAGTCATTCATGGTTGCCGCCAGTAAGTAACCCATTTCAGTCAGGTCCAGATTTTGCTCGCTGGTCTCTGACAATACCTCGCCGTAATAAATTGGAATGGATTTGAGGCGGGCTTCTTTCAAATTATGCCATGAAGAATCAACAAGCAAAACAGGGATTCCTGCTTGTTTGAGTACAACGGCAAGTTCTATCGTCCATGGAGAGGCACCTACGATCATCAATCCTTCCTGATTTTTTGCAGATAATCCCAGCATGCGTGAGACGATAGAAAAACTAAAACCGTGCAAAATAACCGTTGAAAAAACCACAGCAAAGACTAAAGGCACCAACAGCGCGGCATCTTCGTAACCATGCTCTATCATTTGTGGGGCTAACAATCCGGCCATGGAGGCGGCGACGATACCACGTGGAGCGATCCAGCCCAGCATCATGCGCTCGCGCCAGTTCAATCCGGCACCGATGGTCGATAACCAGATCGCGAGAGGGCGTACCAGAAAGAGGATGCACAAAAGGAAAGCAACGCTTTTCCAATCGATATGGCTCAATTGCTCGGGATTGAGATCCGCAGTCAAAATGATGAAAACGGTGGATATCAACAAGGTGGTTATATTTTCCTTAAACCTTCTGAGTTCGTGAATGATTGACAGCCCAATATTGCCAGTCATCACTCCGAATATGGTGACCGCCAGCAGTCCTGCTTCATCCTGAAAGGAATTTGCGATTCCGTAAATGAAAAAGATCATGCTGATGATGAGCGGAACTTTTAAAAATTCGGGAACAAATCCTTTTTTAAAAATGTACTTCAAGAGCAATCCGCTACCCAGTCCCAGAGCCGCTGAAACACCTACCGCCAAACCAAAACTCCGAAAAATCTGCTGAGTGGCGTCGGCATGTTCCGATGCAATGTAAAACTGGAATACCAGAATGGCGAGGAGGACTCCCAGCGGATCGTTGACGATTCCTTCCCACTTGAATATGGATGCCAGGCGAGGTGAAATTTTAGTTTCCCGGATCAGGGGAAGGATTACGGTGGGTCCGGTTACAACAAGGATGGCGGCTAAAAGCATAGCCACCGGAAAAGACAATCCCTGAACGTAATGACTGGCTAAAAATCCGAAGAACCACGCCAGCGGAAGTCCAAACAATATGATATGCCTTACACTTTTCCCGGCGGCTTTGAGTTCGTGCAAGTGAAGATTCAGCCCGCCCTCAAAAAGAATGATGGCAACCGCGAGTTTAATCAATACGACTGTAAATTCGCCAAAGTCCTGAGTTGGATGAATCCATCCAAATACCGGGCCCGCCAAAATTCCTGAAAGGGATAACAGTACGATGGAGGGCAATTTGAAACGCCACGCTATCCACTGGGCGACGATGCCTAGAGAAATAACAGCGATGAATTTTTGAAGCAGTATTTCAGATTCCATAAAGGGCTAAATATTTGAGTGAATCAGAGTTAAATTCAAAGAGGGTATGTGAGGACCTGAAATTGCAGATTTCCTACAATACGCAGTCTGATTCTATACAGATGCTTTTATTTTCAGCATGAAGTAATCCCACAAAGAGTGAACACGGGAAACTGAAGAATAAAGTTATTCTCTCTGAAAATCCAGAAAAGAAAGTGGGTTGATTCGCAATGATACCCGACCTTTCACCGTATGTATAGTTTTGTGGCGGGATGATTTATTGGATTTGCAGAGTTGCACGGAGCATCTTTAGGGCTTGATTGAAAGGCAGGTGTGGTCGCGGGTGAACAAATTTCATGAGTTGAGTAAAGAGTCTAAATTTCGATGGGTGTGATAGAGATTTCTTTGGCGAGTTCGATCATCATTTTTTCGGTTTCGTGGAGGAAATCCGGGGCGATCATGAGTTCGATCCAGCCACGTGAACGATCAACCGTGCGCACAATGGCAAAATGGTCATAGCATTCAAACATGCTGACGATGTAGGCGATGTCCTTGTTCTCAACTTGAAAGCGGCGTTGTACGGTGTCGCGTGGAATCATTTTATCCGGCCTGCTTGTTGAGGGGAATGGGCTCTTTGGTACGACGCTCAAGCAGGAGCATGAGCAAGGTAATGGCAGAGGGGGTGACTCCAGAAATTCGCGAAGCCTGTCCCAATGTGCCGGGATTTACGTTCTGTAATTTCTGCACAACTTCGCGCGACAATCCTGAAACCTGATCGTAAGCGAAGTTGGGAGGGATGTGATAGTTCTCCAGACGTTTTTGTTTTTCTGCCAACTGGTTTTGACGCAGGATGAAACTTTCATATTTGACCTGAATTTCTACCTGCTCTCCCTCAAGCGGGGGAAGCGTTTCGTCACCAAATGCCTGAGTCAATTGCACGTAATTGATTTCGGGTCGTCGTAGAAGCCCGGCGAGTGTGGTCGGGGTCTTCAAGTCATCGATGCCGATTTTTTCCAGAGTCGGCAAGGTCGCTTGATTGGGGACGACTTTTGTTTTTGTCAAACGCTGGATTTCTTTTTCGACGATGGCCTGTTTTTCGGTGCATCGTTTGTAAGTGTCTGCATCGATCAGGCCCAATTCCAGCCCTTTGCCCATCAGACGCGCATCGGCGTTGTCCTGGCGCAGTAGTAAACGATACTCGGCACGCGAGGTGAACATTCGATAGGGCTCTTCGGTTCCTTTGGTGACGAGGTCGTCGATCATCACGCCGATGTAACTTTCCATGCGTGTAAGCACAAAGGAAGGGCGGTTCTGAGCTTTCAAAGCGGCGTTGATTCCTGCAATCAATCCCTGTCCGGCGGCTTCTTCATAACCGGATGTCCCGTTGATCTGCCCGGCGTGAAAGAGTCCTTTAACGCGATGGGTTTCCAGTGTTGCGGACAGTTGTGTCGGGGGAACGAAGTCGTATTCCACGGCATAGCCCGGAAGCACTATTTTGGCTTCTTCCAGGCCGAGGATAGAGTGAATCAGTTTTTCCTGAACTTCAAGAGCAAGGCTGGTGGATATGCCGCTGGGGTAGATCCAGTCGGTGTTGAGGCCTTCGGGTTCGAGGAAGATATGATGCGAATTTTTATCGGGAAATTTGACGATCTTGTCTTCAATCGATGGACAATAACGCGGCCCGATGCCTTCAATGATTCCGCTGTACAGGGGTGACAAATGCATGTTGTCACGGATGATCTGCGCGGTCTTCTCGTTGGTATTGGTCAGATAACAGGGAATCTGCGGACGGTCGATTTTATCGGTGCTGAATGAAAAAGGTTGCGGGAAGGGATCACCGTTCTGTATTTCGCAAACGTCAAAGTTGATGGTGTCGCGTGCGAGACGAGGCGGCGTTCCCGTTTTCAAGCGGCCAAGTTCAAACCCGATCGATAAAAAGGATTGGGACAGGTGACTGGATGGTTTTTCACCAACGCGACCACCGGGAGAATTTTTCATGCCGATGTGCATTTTGCCGTTCAGGAAAGTTCCAGTGGTGATGACGACAGATTTTGCAAGCAATTCAGAACCATCGTCCATGCGGACGCCACGAATGATGTTGTCTTCAATCAATAATTCGTTGACTTCACGGCAAAGGAGTTCCAGCCCGTCTTGATTTTCCAAAACGCGGCGCATGTCGTTTTTATAAAGCTCTTTATCCGCCTGGGCACGGGAACCGTGTACGGCGGGGCCTTTGGATCGATTCAGGATGCGAAATTGAATGCCGGTACGATCGATACATTTGGCCATCTCGCCACCCAACGCATCGATTTCGCGCACGATATGGCCTTTGCCGACACCGCCAATCGCGGGGTTGCAGGGCATGAGAGCGATCTTTTCCAGATCCAGAGTAATCATTAAGGTACGGGAACCCATACGAGCGGAGGCCAGAGCGGCTTCGCACCCGGCGTGTCCACCGCCAATCACGATGACATCATATTGTTTCATTTTTATAGTGGCTTGAATTTTTTTTAATCCCGCATAATACACTATTATTTATGCACTTGGGAGGGTTCTTTGCAAGAATTCTTTATCAATTCAGCCAGAGTTAAAGCAGAGACGGCGTGTCTCTGCCTGTTTTTAAAACAGGGTAGCGTGTTTCAAATTCTGGGAACAGGCCGGGATGGATGCAGGCCGAAAGAATTTCCAGCGAATCAATGAGGCGCGGCCCGGGACGATTGAAGTAGCTGTTGCCATCGACCAGATAAACTTCATCGTTGCGTCCGGCGTTCCATTGGCCCCAGGGGGCAAGGGTTTTCAGTGTTTCAAATTCGCTCAGTGTTTGCTCTGTTTTGTAACCGCAGGGTTTGACGATGACGACATCGGGATTCACTGTGGACAATTGCTCGAAAGATACGGTCCGGGATTTTTCCCCAGAAGTTGCAAACAAGGGGACACCTCCGGCAAAGTCAATCATTTCTGGAACCCATAAACCACTTATCATCACGGGCGCGAACCATTCAATCGTCAATACGGTTTTGGGAGGAACAGAGGCATTTTTTACGCGCTGTTTGATGACTTCGACGCGGGACGAAACATCGTTGAGCAATGCAGTGCATTTCTCTTCCGCACCCAGTAGTTTTGCCACGCGTTTGATATCGTTCCAGATATCGTCCCATTTTTTAGGGCGCAAGGAAATGATTTGCACGTCTTTCCCAGTAACGGTTCGGCACGCTTCTTCGACTTGCTGTAAAGAGACGGCGCAGACACTGCACAGATCCTGAGTGACAACAAAGTCGGGTTTTAGTTCTACAAACTGTTCAACATCGAGTTTGTAAACACCCATCGTTGACTCCAGTAGAGCGGTGATGGATTGATGTATTGCCGAACTTGTGCGGGCAGACCCCAAACGCGAAGCCGTCAGCCGGGGCAATCCTGCAAGGGTTTCCGGATAATCGCATTCATGGGAAATACCCAATAGCGTGTCTTGTTTTCCCAGCCAGCATACGATTTCGGTTGCTGAGGGTAATAATGTCAGTCCCTTCATAATGGGAGGATTCCTTAAGCTAAGAGTTGCCAGACCTTTAAAAATTGCCTGGAGAAATTTGTTATTGACCTGCAAAATGTCAGGGTGCGGATGTTTTGAATGTATCCACAGACCTTCTTGCCCATCATCGCATATTTTGGATTCTTGATAACGTTTCTGTTAAAAAAAATCTTTATTTGTCCGGTACAATAACGCATTACTTTAAAAAGGAGAAACACAGTATGGAGACATTTGAGGCTATTTACGCAAGACGTGCCATCAAGCAGTTTGACAGTCAACACAAGCTTTCATCCGAAGAAGAAAACAAGCTTCTCTCAGCCGCAATACAGGCACCAACCAGCTTCAATATTCAACACTGGCGATTTGTTATTTTGCGTGATCCAGAACTGCGCCTGAAAATTCGTAAAGAATTTGGCAACGATCAGTCCCAAATGACGGATGCTTCTCTACTCATCCTCATGACAGCCGATGCCAAAGCATGGCAGAAAAGCCCGGAACGCTATTGGAAGAATGCGCCGAAAGATGTCGCAGAACTTCTGGTCAATTGGATGGGGCCTTTTCACGAAGGGCGCGAATGGTTGCAACGCGATGAGGCTCAGAGATCAATTGGTATGGCAATGCAAACTTTGATGCTGTCAGCGAAAGCGATGGGTTACGATTCTTGCCCTATGATTGGCTTTGACATTGAAAAAGTTGCGGAACTGATTCACCTGCCTGAAGATCATGTGATGGGTCCAATGGTCGCTATTGGCAAAGGCGTGAAGGAAGCATGGCCAAAACCCGGGCAATTGTCATTGAGTGAAGTGGTTTTAGAAAATGGGTTTTGACGGAGAGTTCAAAACAACAGGATACGTTTATTATCTTTTTCGTATTATTCTATGAATTACCTTTGATAACATGGAAAAATAATGTGATCGATATTCCCTATCCGTGAGTGTCTTGACCTTCATCGGGAAGGTTTGGGAAACGGGATCGTAAAACTCAGGCGTAAAATAGCTTTTGGCAACGCTCAACGGCAGTTCGTTGACGCGCTAAGGAGAAATTTTCTTTGAATAGTCCTTTAGATACGCTCTTGGCATCTCATATTTTAATTGTGGATGACACGCCCGCAAACGTAGACATTTTGAAAGTTATTTTATCTCGGGAAGGCTACAACGTTTCGATGGCTCCCAATGGCGAAGTGGCACTCAATGTCATTCCCCGTTCCATGCCCGACCTGATATTGATGGATGTCATGATGCCGGGGCTCAATGGTTTCGAAGTGTGTGAGAAATTGAAAGTCGATGAGGCTACAAAAGAAATTCCTGTAATATTTGTTACCGCCAAGTCTGAAACAGAAGACATTGTTAAGGCATTTGATGTTGGGGGTGTGGACTATATAACGAAACCGTATCAGTACAGGGAAATTCTCAGTCGAATCAAAACGCATCTGCAAAATCAGACTTTACTAAAAAACAATCTTTTGCTTGTGGAGCAACTGCTGAAAGTAAATGTTGAATTGGATAAAGCTTCCAGAACAGACTCTCTAACAGGCTTGTCCAATCGCAGGGATGCGAATGAGAAAATAGGACAGGAAATGGTAAGATCTGCACGAAACGAAAAGAGCTTTTCGCTGGTTCTGGGAGACATCGACCATTTCAAAAAAATCAACGATACCTATGGGCACGAAGCAGGGGACTTCGTTTTAACAAAAGTTTCCAGGTTAATGGTAGATGCGGTGAGACGTCAGGATTTGGTTTCGCGCTGGGGCGGGGAAGAGTTTTTAATTGTTTTACCGGAAACAGAATTAGCAGGAGGGGCGATATTAGCAGAAAATATTCGCCAGAAAATTGAATCCGAAAAGTTTGTCTATAATGAACAGACGATGAATGTCAAAATGAGTTTTGGCGTCTGTAGTTCCGGGTCTGAATTATCCATGGATGAACTTATAAAAAAAGCGGATGACAATTTGTATCGGGCAAAGGAAGCAGGAAGAAACAAAGTTGTATCTTGATAGTCACGATGTTTTTATATTCTGCGAATTTGCCTTGCCGTTAAATCGCTGGGGAATTTCCTAAAATTCGCGGACCCCTTTTCTCTGTCCTGCCGAACTTGAGATACAGACTGGGCAACAAAAACAGGCTGAGAAAAGTAGATGTCACTAGTCCTCCCAGAATGACCACTGCCAGGGGATGCTCGATCTCCTGACCGGGTTGCAGGCCTGTAACGATGATGGGCAATAATGCCAGTCCGGTCGTGAGTGCTGTCATCATGATGGGAGCCAATCTCTCTTTCGCACCACGAATCACCAGCTCCAATCCAAAAGGCATCGCTTCATCGCTTTCCAGATAGCGGTAATGGCTGATGAGCATGATCGCGTTGCGAACGGCAATGCCGAGTACGGTGATGAATCCGATCTGAGATCCCAGTGAAAGGACGCCATCGCTGAAAAATATTCCGACCACTCCGCCGATCAGTGCAAAGGGCATGGCCAATAAAACCAACAGAGCCAGCCGGGTCGATTCAAAGTGAGCTTGCAGTATCAGAAAGATACCCAACAGCATCAGAATCGACAGTTCCATCAACTTGTTTCTGGCTTCCTGTCTGGCGGCAAATTCGCCAAGGAATTCGGGATGATACCCGCGCTCAAATTCAATTTTACCAACGACTTCCTCAACTTGCCGAGCCACTTGACCGAGATCGCCATTTTCGACATTCAGGGTGACGTCAATTTTTCTTGAAGCGGCTTCTCGTGTGATCTGATTGGGCGTGGGCTGGATGGTAATATTTGCAACCCGTTCCAATGGGATATTGCTTCCAGAGAGTGAGGTGATGGGCATGGACCTGAGCGCGTCGACACTTTGGCGAAGGCCGGGAATGCCGCGCACCACCACGTCATCCACTTTTTGGTCATGATAAATTTCTCCCACTTTACTGCCCTGGAGCAGGGTTGTCGTGATGCGTCTCACATCGCCGGATGAAATGCCAAACAAGGGACCGGCATCACTGCGGAGCTGTACCGCAATTTGCGGAACCAGAACCTGGGCCTGAATTTTTAGATTGGACACGCTTTTTATAGGGCGTATGGCATCTGCGACTTCGCGGGCTTTGAGTTGAAGTTTTTCGAGATTGTCTCCGTAAATCCGCACCACAATGGTAGCTCCGGTACCCGTCAGAACTTCTTTGATGCGTTCGCGCAGATAGGTCAACAGGTCGCGGTACAATCCGGGATAGCTGTCCACCACGGCCTGAATTTTCTGCACCGTCGCCTCATATTCGACCGATGGATCGAGGCTGATCCATAGCTCGGTGAAATTGGGGCCGACCACTTCATCGGCAACCTCTGCGCGACCGATGTGAGCCCCGAAATTACGAACGCCGGGAATGGCGAGCAGTTCTTTGCTCACACGTTTGGTGATGCGGACCATGGCATCGAGGGAAGTCCCCGGTTTTTCAACCCAGTGCATTAGAAAATCATATTCCTTGAACTTGGGTAAAAATTCTTCTCCCAGCAAAGGCATGACAAGAAGTGTCGTTACTAAAGACGCAGTTATAATTAACATCGCCAACTTGGGAAAACGAACCAGTTTGGGAAGCACGCGCCCGTACATCCATTTGAAGCCCCTCACCAAAGCAACATCTTTTTCGGCGAATTTTGCCACGCGCGGTAAAAAAAGCATGGACAGTGCCGGTGTCACCGTCAGGGCCACCAGCAAAGACGCGCCAATTGCCATCACATAGGAGAGTGCCAGCGGGGCAAAGAATGCACCCACCAGTCCGTTCAGGAAAAAAACCGGGAACACGACCAGAACAACGATCAGGCTTCCATACACAACCGCACTGCGAACTTCCAGCGTTGCCTTGAGAACGACCTGCAAGGTGTCTTCGGGTACATCTCTCCCCGAATTTTCCCGCAGGCGACGCATTATATTTTCGACTCCGATAATCGCATCGTCCACCACGCTACCGAGCGCGATGACCAGTCCGGCAAGGACCATGGTATTGATGGTCTCTCCCCGATAATAGAGAACCAGCAAGGCTGAAGTCAGGGACAAGGGGATGGCCATGATGCTGATGACAGCGGTGCGCCAATTGTTTAGAAAAATCCATAGGATCGCGGCAACCAGCAAACAACCCACCAGCAGAGCATGTTTCAGATTATCCAGTGACATCTCAATGAAAGTTGCCGGGCGAAAAATTTTGGAATCGATTTCAATATCTTTGAGGCCCGGTCGCAATACTTCCAATGTTTTTTCTATATTGTGTGTGACCTCGAAGGTATTGCCCCAGGGCTGTTTTTCGACGATGAGCAATAAGCCGGATTCCCCATTGATGACGGCATCGCCAATGGGAAGAGGAAAATCCTCAACCACATCACTGACATCTCCAAGTGCCAGAGCCACTCCATTCTTGAAAGTCACGACTACTTTGGAGAGGTCTTCAGGTGTTTGAACCGATGAGGTGTGCGAAATTGCAAGTCGTTGATTGGGTGTGTCGATGACTCCTCCACCATTCACCGCGACCGCATTTCCAGACGCGCGTATGACATCATCGAGGCTCACTGCATTTGCCTGCAAGCGGTCGGGATCGACCAAAACCTGCAATTGCCGATCGCGCTGGCCCCAAATGGCGACATTGGCGACACCGGGAATTGCCATCAAGCGCGGTCGAATGGTCCATTTTGCAATGGCTGTCATCTCCATTTGAGAGAGCTTGGATGATGTCAGTCCAATTTTTAAAACACGACTGGTTGAAGATAATGGCGAGAGAATGACGGGATGGCGCGCGACGACTGGCAACAATCCGGGCGCACGCGACAAGCGTTCTTGCACCAATTGCCGGGCCTGAATCAAATTGGTGCCGTCATTAAAAATCAGAGTGACAGAAGAAAGCCCCAGCACCGATTTTGATCGTATGGTTTTCAGCCAGGTGGTTCCATTGAGCAAATTTTCTATAGGCACGGTTATCAGCGTTTCAACTTCAGCCGTTGACAAGCCCGGTGCCTCGGTCTGAATTGAGACCAGTGGAGGAGAAAATTCCGGGAAAACATCGAGCGGGGATTGGCGGATGATTTGTGTTCCTCCAACGATCAATACAATGGCTAATATGGATGTTGCGACACGAAGCTGGAGTGCTGTGGTAATTAGCCAACGGATCATTTGCCGCTCCCGAATTCTGTTCCAAACAACTCGGCAACTCCCGTGCTCACCACTTTGGTTCCCTCTGCAGGACCTTGGGTCAGAATGGCCAAATTGCCTTCGATGGTCTCCAGCTCGACCCGGCTTCTCACGAAATCATTGCCTTGCGGATTCAAATAAACCCAGGTGCCACCATGAATGTCATACACGATAGCGGATCGAGGCACGACTCGTGCCTGCTTCAAACTTGCCAATTTTAATGTGATGGCTACCTTTTGTCCGGGTTGGAAGGTCCGATCATTTGTGGGCAACTCATAAAATAAATTGACCGATGCCGCCAGAGGATTGCCGGAAGGTGGCGCGTTCACAGGTTGCGCCAAAACACCTTTACCCTCAAGGATGGATGATAGATTTTGGACATTCACAGTTTGTTTGGCATCGAATTGGTTCAGCAAGCCGGCATATACTGGCAAGCGGACCCATAAAGAATTTTGAGCTGTCATTTGAAATAGAGCCGACCCTGCGGCAACGCGTTGTCCGGGAGCCACGTGCAGGTTTTCAATGATGCCATTGATAGGAGCCCCAACCTCTAAAGGTGTAAACTCTTTTGCCGAGATTTTGAAATCGGGATGGTCCATCATATTGGCCACCGACTTTGCCAACCTCAAACCCGCACGGGAGTCCTCAAGCTCGCGCCTGGCTTCCTCCAGAGATCGGACACTGCCTGCACCCTCTTTCAGCAAAAGCTCAGCGCGTTCGGCTTTTTTAACGGCAAGATCGTGTCGGTTTTGAGCAGACTCCAGCGCGTCTCTGGAAGCCAGTAGATCTTTTTCGGGAGGGAGCATCAATAAACGTAGAACGCTCTGGTTCTTGCTCAGGCTGGTGCCAACGACCGGAATTGAAGAATTTTCAGGAGCAAGAATAACCCCCGCAGTGGGAGCTGAAACGGAAATGGTTTGCCCTGCAGGCACCATGACTTCGCCACCGAGTGTTCTGGTTTTTTGAACAGACTTGCGTTTAACAACAGAAGTTTGAATTCCCAGACGATTTCGTGCCACATCCGACAGGCTGATGTTCAGCAACGAACTTTCTTGCAAAGTTGTTTTGACATGAGGCTTTTGCTTTGTCGTCTCCTTTGGCAATGCTTCTTGATTTTTAATTACTGGAGACAAGGAAAAATTTGAAAAAATACGATTCGCTATCACAACCGCATCTTTTTGCAAAGAATCACAGCCGGACACACTCAAAGATAAAAAAATCATCAGACAAGTTCCGACTGTTTTGTAGAACCGTTTGGAATCATAATTCATAATGTAGAATCTTTCATTAAATGGACTGGCCTGCCAATACTGTGACCCAACTGCGCTGTCGTTCGCTGTAAATCTGCCAAAGCCGCGATCTCTCGTACTTTTGCGAGTATCCAATCGCGCTCTACTTCAAGATTGGATAAAAATGAAATCTCACCATTCTCCAAGGCTTGTCGAGAGATATTCAATCGTTTCTCCTGTTGAGGAAGTATCTTGTTCGTGACAATCTCAAATCCTTCTTTGGCAGAAAGAAATTGGGTATGAGTTTCGAGTACGGACAATTTTATTTTTTCCCGCACTGCCAGGTATTTTTTGCCTGCGACGTCAAGCTCGGCATGAGCGCGAGCGATTCCACCTTCATTCTGGTTAAAAATGGGAATGTCCAGTCGCATGCCCGGTCCCACTTCGGTTTTGACCGAATTGGCATCGAGTATGCCAATGAAATTTATTACTTTGTCTTCTTCCCATCCGATCTGTTTGCCGGCAGATTCAATTTCAAGTTCCACAATACGAAGGTCCGGGCGTGAAGCATAGGCTGTCTTGAGCAAGTTGTTGATGTCCTCACCAGCGTATGAAATGGTTTCGGGAACAAGCTTGAAGTCCTCTACGGACTCAATCCCTAGCAGAGAGATAAGGCGATGCCGAAACACTTGTACGTCGTGCCCCATCCGATTTTTTTGGTCCAATACGTTCATGGCATCGATGGCTTTGCGATGGGCTTCCAATTCGCTGATATCACCTAACTGAAACTGCTTCTTTGCAATGTCAGCAATTTTGGAATCCAATTGAGCTTGTTCGGTCAACAAGGCCAATGTTTTTTCTGCCTGGAAAAGATTGGCAAAAGCCAGTTGCGTATCCCGTGCGAGATTCAGACCATTCTGGATCAAACTGTCGGCCACTTTACTTGCGCTTAATCGGGCGATGTCCAGTCGATGTGGACGCATTTTAAATTCGGACAATGGTAGCAGTAACCAGGACTCGAGCTGTTTGGTGCCGATAGGAAACAGCATTGTGAAGTTTGGATTTTTAAACATTCCCGCCGTCAACATTTCAGCGCGGGAGACTCCCAGTTGCGCCAGATCGGCTTGAAAAGCCGCATTGTTCCAAAGGGCGATGGCAACGGCTTCCTGCTCCGTCAATCCATCTTCTAAAGAGATGCCGTCAGGTATTTGCTCCTCACCGTAAACAGGTTCGGGCGTGATGACCGCACCGATATTTTTTGCAATTTCTTCTGAGACGTAATCATAAGATTTATAAGGGACCGTAGAGGCACATCCGGTCAATAGAAATACCGCCGCGACCCAGGCGGGAAAAACGTTGCGGTACGCTTTTGACAAGGGATTCGACCGACTAAACAATTTAAGTTGAACGATGTTTTGGTACATGGACCACCCATTTGATTTGCAATGTTCTATAAAATTAACAAATGGGAAGTTTTAAGAATGTAAAAATACTGTTAAAAAACTGTTAAATCGTACCGAATGGATCGAAAAACAGGACGGAGGGGGATGTTATTTTTCGGAGGGGGCAAAGGTAATTATAAAACGGCTTCCATGAGGTTGCACTGCTTCAACGCCGATCTGCCAGCCGTGGAAATCGCAGATACGTTTCACAATGGACAGGCCGATGCCTTCTCCCTGACTTTTATTTTCCAGGGATGCGACCCGATAATGACGTTTGAATATGGAGTTTTTAAATTCCTCTGGAATGCCCGATCCCGAATCTTCCACATGGATCGAATCGGGATAGATCTTCACCAGGATGCTTCCTTGCTGGGTGTGGTGCAGTGCGTTGCGCAACAGGTTTCGTATCACCACCCGAAACATTTGCGGGACACCTTCTACGATGAGGTCGCAATCGGCGATCAGGCTGGGTTTCAGTTTGTTAGCACCGGAGATATTTTTAAGGTCATCAATTTCTTCCTGAACGATCTGTTTTGCTTTGAATGCCGAAAAATTTGCGCTGGGATTTTTATTTTCCCGCGACAGGGTCAAGAAGGTATCGACCAATGACCGCATTATTTTAGACGACCGATGAATCCGTGTGATGATCTCGTGACGTTTGTCGTCGTGACTTTCTTCAGCCAACAGCAATTCACAAGAACTGGAAATGACCATGAGCGGAGTCCTCAATTCGTGACTCACATCGCCTGTAAATAATTTTTCCCTTTCAAGAAAAACCTGAAGCTTTTGAGCGTATTGGCTGAAAGCATTGGCCAGCAATCCCACTTCATCGTTGGAATAATCTCTTGCAATGTCTTTCAATTCCGTATCTGCCAAATCAATATTTTTGACCCAGCTGGAAAGCTCTATGACCGGGGCAATGATCCGGTTTGCGGTTGCGTAACCCAACCAGATCGATCCTGCCAGAGCAATGATAAATCCAATGATGATGGTGATGCCGATGGATTGCTCCAGACTTTCGAACTGACTTTGATCCTGAACCAGATAATAGCGAATCGCGCCTTCTTCCCGGATGACCACATGATAGGCTTCATTGTCTAGAATGATTTCCGCGTGATCCTTTTTCAGGTCCTTCAAATATTCCGGGAAATCGGGGGGAGGAGTGTCGTTGACAATGTAGAGCTTGATTCCAGAGGGTAAAACCGGAGCCGATTCTTTTTTTGCGGCTTTAATGATCCATTCCGCATCCTGATCCAGATGACGATAAAACAAATCACTCTCAAGGCTATGGATGATTGAGAAAATGCCGATCGCAAATGCTCCGCATAAAGTGAGCGTCAGCAAAAAAAAAGCGATGACCAGTCGGGTCCTCAGGTTTTGCTTAAATTTCATGAGAATGCGCCAGCAATCGATAACCGATACGAGTGACCGTTATCAGCGTATTTTTTTTGAAAGGTTTGTCGATGCATTGCCTCAGATGATGAACGTGAGTACGCAAGGCATCGCTTTCACAGGGTTCATCGCCCCAAATCAACTCAGACAGACTTTCCTTGGAAACAACTTCGGGTGACGCGCGCATCATACGTTCAAGAATTTTCAGTCCGATGGGGCCCAGTTTTATCGGGATTCCCGCGCGTTGCACTTCCAGCGTAGAAGTATCAAACACCAGATCGCCGACTTGTAAAACATTTCCATCCGAAGCCTTCCAGCTCCTTTTGAGTAAAACATCGATCCGCGCTTTCAACTCCGACAGGTCGAAAGGTTTGACAAGATAGTCATCCGCACCAGCCTCAAAACCCGCAAGCTTGTCCTGAATACTGTCCTTGGCTGTCAACATGATGATCGGCGTGCGATTTTTTGCATCCCTGCGTAGACGTTGGCATAAGGTAAGACCATCAATGCCGGGAAGCATCAAGTCGAGAATGATTAAATCAAAATCCTGTGTGGCCGCCAGGTGCAATCCGGTCAAACCGTCTTCAGCGCAGTCCGTTGTAAAACCACGGAGGTCTAAAAAATCCGTAACGTTTTTTAAAATATCAACGTTGTCTTCAATCACCAGAATTTTCATAGGCGTCTATTTTTACGGCACTTGCAAATTGAGGACAGTTTAAAATGACAACCCGAAGAACCTCTCAAGCGGTCATGAAATTTTAAAATTAAATTCCGCTCATTAAGAGATCAGACGCAGTCGGTCTGGAAGTTACGATACCAGATTCCGGTTTTTATGAAAGCGGGTTTTTCATAATTTACCGATCAGGATATATTCAATGTGTTTTCCGGTGTCCGCTGAAAGGATTGTTTTGTTGATGTCAAAATGCTTAAATAAGTTTTTAAATCAATTGTGAAGTCTGATGGGTGTAGAAGCCTTGTAGATGAGAAATTCTGTTTTATATGGAGAGACACTGTTATGCCGATCCAATGGCGTGAAGAGATGTGCGTGGGAAACTTGGAGATTGATAATTACCACAAATACTTGATCTGTCTGATCAATACAGTCGAGGCGGCGGTCAACTGCAAGCTGGGTAAAGCGGTATTGTTATCGCATGTGAATGAACTTTTGAACTATGCCAGAGATCATTTTGCAAAAGAAGAGGCCATGCAATCTAAGCACAACTACGAACACTGTCTTGAGCACAAGAAGGCTCATGAAGCTCTGATCCATCGGCTGAACGAAATTATTTTAAATTTGGAAAATCAAAAAGAAGCTAAAATCATTAAAAATACCGAGGATGGTTTGTTCAAGGTTTTGCACGACTGGCTCATCAATCATATTTTAAATGAAGATATGAAGATGAAGGTATTTTTAAAGTCGGAGCATTGAACACCGCATTACGAAACACCCCCGCAAAAGTGTGCTGTGTCCAGAGCAGAGTGTTTTCAAATACGCCGGATTTCTCCGGTTGATGCACGAATGCCGGAGTATGAAACATCCCCCTGATTTGTTTTTTCCAGAGAAGAAAAGATACCGTTTCCTATGATCCAAGACTTTATTTTTGAATACGGGTACTGGGCGATTTTGATCGGGGAAAACATCTGATTTGTATTGATCCATACTTTAATTTTGGAGAAAACCATCATGGATGAAAAGTCAGCTGACAACGAAGAACCTATTATAATTATTATATATGCCAGTGCCGCTACTCAGAGAATGAAACCCAATGAGCTAAGCGATTTATTGGGCAAGGCCAGAGCATTTAATTCGAGTCAGAACATTACTGGAATGCTGATCTACCATGATGGATCATTTTTGCAAATTCTTGAAGGCCCGGAAAATGCCGTATTACCTTTAATAAAAAAAATTCAAAAGGACCCGCGGCATCAGAAATTCAAATTATTACTGAAAAAGAATGTGGATACCCGAGAATTTGGAGAATGGTCTATGGGTTTTGTTGACACGACCGGGATGGCCAAAACAATGGAAGGGTTTATAGATTACGCAACCAGATTTCATGCCGCATTAGATGATGAAGGTATTGCTCGCAAAGTCTTGAGTAATTTCAAAGAAGGTGAATGGAGAAGTTATGTTGACTAGGAAACAATAGACAAAATACCGTTAAAACATTGGGATGCCCTGACCTGCGCCAATTCCCCTACAGACCACGAGGCGGGGACTACTTGATACTACTTTAAATTCATATATCTCTCTAGGTGCCCCCGCCCATATTTTGAGAGTTGATTTGAGGTTTGTCTAAACCCAGCCTTTCCCAAACCCATGAACAATCATATTCAGGTTTTAACGTTACAATAGAAATACTTTCGTAATGCTGTAAAAGCTCGGCAACCTTTATGGCTTTATCTTTATGTTTGACCGCTTCCAGGGGTGACATCCCGGACAACTTAAAATTAGATTTAACCAACCAGTTCTCAAAGTATTTTTCAAAAACCGTTTCTAATGAACCTCCAGGGAGCACCAAGGCAGTAGGTTCTATTTCATAGACGCATTTATCAAAAAATGAAAGTCTGGGAAAAATTACTTTTGCCAGATTTCTTTTATTATTTCTTTTTAAAGATCTGTCGAAAAAGTTCAATTCAAAAATCTTTTCATAGAAATTAGCCAGATAACATCGAATGATTTCTTCAAGAATGTTCCTGGGGATACCAATCAGGTCTTCCTCTTCATAGACAAAGAAAAGATGGTTGTATTGCTTGTAGTATTTCCTTAGCTCAAAAACATGATCCTTTGTGTGATACTGATTGGGGTATAGATTGACGAAGGGATGATGATTTCGTATTTCATAAAAAGTGATCAACTCTCCTTTTTTAACAGTCATACTGTGATCTTGCCCCGGAATAATGAACACAAAGAAAGTAATTAATAGATATGGATTATATTATTTTCTTCCAAATCTTTGTAATACATGTTTTGTAATCCTTTAAATCCTCGCTAGGGCACCGATCAGGAACTGTTCTATAATAAGATATTGTGGGGTTGATTTAGCTTGCCGTCATTTGTGGACGCTAATTGTACTAACCAGCGAGTTTGACAAAAATGAATAAACATAATTCATCAAAAGCTCTGATCTTAGTTATAGGATTGCTGATTGTGTTGGCGGCGACCTTTTTTACCAATACCAAAAATTTAAATAAATTGGACTTTTTCGGTTTGGAAGTGCCAGTAGTGCCTTTGAAAGTTGGTACTAATCTTTGGCTCGGCTACGAACCACTTTATCTGGCTCGTAGTCTTGGATACTTTGAGAATGAACCTATTCGTTTGGTGGAATATACGTCAGCAACACAAGCCATTCGTGCTTATCGAAATAATACGATTCAAGCTACGACCCTTACCCTGGATGAGGTTCTGTTGCTTTTAGAAGTTGGACTCGACCCACGTGTTATTTTGGTAGTAGATATATCCAATGGGGGAGATGTCATTATGGCCAAGCCTGAAATCAAGAGCCTTAGTGAACTTAAGGGACGCAGGGTAGGCGTGGAAAATACAGCACTTGGAGCATTTTTTCTCACCCGAGCCCTTGAAGCTGTGGGACTCTCAAATTCAGATATAATCATTGTTGATTCTGAGATTGACGAACACGAAAGTATGTTTTTAAAAGATGAGATTGATGCCGTTGTTACTTTTGAACCGATACGATCCCGTATGCTTACCCAAGGTGCTCATGTAATCTTTGATAGCTCTAAAATACCCGGTGAGATTGTTGATGTTTTAGTCGTATCAAATGACACTCTCTTACGTTATCCCGAAAAGGTAGAAACGCTTCTACAGGGTTGGTTCAAGACATTGGATTATATAAAGACACAACCAAAGGAGGCGGCTATTAAAATGGCTCCCAGATTGAAGGTTAGCACTGAAGCTGTTCTTAGTTCCTACAAAGATATGATATGGCCAGACTTAGAGGAAAACCTGAGATTAATGGCTGGGTTAGAAGCACCCTTGCTGAAAACAGCGACTCAGCTTGCTAGTAAAATGCTACAAACGCACTTGTTGCAAAGAGAAGTGGTGCTTACAGATTTTATTGAACCCTCTGTGTTGAAAAATATCAGAGGTGCGGTGTCAACTGCCTCATTAGAATAGCGATATTGAAGAGATAATAAAGTCCTATGAAATTTCCTCTGCGTATAACTATTCCTGCTCTTCTCGTTCTTTTCACTATTGCATTGGCGAGCTGGAGTCTCAGGACCAATGGAGACATTTCCATGAGAAATGTTGAGGCCAGTATGCGCGCAAAACTCAACATCACCCTGACTGTTCTTCAGGAAGATATCGAGCATGAATTAAGAACAAAAGATTTTCATAGAATCCAAAGAAAACTTTCCTCATTAAGATCTGATTACAATCTTAAACATATATCTCTGATAGATGAAAAAGATAATGTTTTTATGAAAGGCAAATTTGATATCAAAAGAAAAATACTTAACGATATCCTGCCCTCCGATAAAATCCAAAGAGATGAGATTAAAAAGCAGATTGTGTTAGCCAAAAAAAGACTCGCTGGAGTAACCCTTTTAAGTGACGACAAGAACACTTTATGGGGAATCTGTCCCGTTCAATTTGGCTCTTCAGCAGGCGGTCTTCGTCCCACAAAATTGGGTGTGCTGATTGCTCAGTTAGACCTGAGTGCCCCAAAGGCTACTGCATTAAACTTGGTAAAGAATCAGGTTGTCCAGTTTTGTTTGTTTCTGGGTCTATTGGTGGTAGGGCTGTGGCTATATATTTCTTTTCAAGTAACCCAACGGATTCAGGGCTTGGTTTTAGCCACCGAAAATTTTTCAAAAGGTGATTTTAAAGCCTTGATCGATATAAAGGGAAATGATGAAATTTCGTACTTGGCAAATTCTATGGCAAAAATGGCAAAAATGCGCCTGCAAGCAGAGGAACGAGTCCATGAATTGTCTGAAGTCGTCAAGCAAAGTCCCGTTTCTGTACTTATCACAGATAAAGATGGAACTATTGAATATGCAAATCCTTTTTTTATTGCTTTAACTGGCTACTCCCTTAAGGAATTGATAGGGGAAAATCCTCAGGTGCTAAAGTCGGGGGAAATGTCACCCGAATTTTATAAGGAGCTTTGGGATACCATTAAATCGGGGCGTGTCTGGCGCGGTGAGATTCAAAATAAAAAAAAGAATGGAGAAATATATTGGGAGTCTGCCATTATTTCACCCCTCCTTACAGATGGAAACGTTACTCACTTTATAGCCATCAAGGAAGATATCACTGAAAAAAAGAAAAATGAGGAGATGCTGAAAATTACCCAAAAACAATTATTGGTTTCTCATAAACTGGCATCTGTTGGCGAATTGGCCGCTGGAGTCAGCCATGAGGTTTTGAATCCAGCTAATATAATTTCGGTTCAAACCCAGATGTTGCAAAGAAAGACTAAAGATAACCCGCTCATTCAGGAACACTGCACCAAGGTGATACATGAAATAGGCCGAATCACAAAAATTGTGGGAGGATTATTAGTTTTTGCAAGAGAAGGCGGAACGAAAATTGAAAAGGGTTTTTTGAAAGACGATATAGAGAAGGTGCTGGTCCTGGTAGAGGAAGAATACAAGCTGGACAATATTGAGATTATAAGAAAGTGGTGTGACAAGCCCGTCGAGGTTCTATACGACTCCGATAAGATGAGGCAAGTGTTTTTAAATCTACTCCATAACGCCAAATACGCTATGCCCAAGGGCGGTACCATCACCGTAAGTTGTTTTGCTGTTAAAAATTTTCATCAATTCACCTTCAGCGATACAGGCACAGGTATGAGTGAGGAGATTCGGCTTAAAATATTTGATCCTTTCTTCACCACCAAGCCAGAAGGCGAAGGGACTGGAATGGGCTTATCTGTGGTTTATGGAATAATTGAAGAGCACAATGGAGAAATCAAAGTAGAAAGCGAAGAAGGAAAGGGCACAACTTTTATTATTAGCTTACCCATAATCTGATCTTGCCCTGAAAATGTGGACGCAAACTTAAGCCGCATTTTGTTTCTCAAAGATTACCGGACTGAGACAGCCCAAGTGCGAATACCCCGTTCCCGATTCTAGAACACTTCGCATATTTTAAAAAATCGCGGCGGGGGCTACTTAATGCTATTTATGAATATACTTAAAATAAATACTTTATTGATTTGCTTATGTTCAGTTGCCTCGATGCTGAGCAAAAAGAATCAAAAAGACTCTTTACAGGCTGGGCATTCCCATTCTGGATTTTCATCATGGATAATACGACCGCCTAACGCAACCTTCCCCTGAAAGCTTTCTTCTTCAAGATTTGGCCCAGGATATCCATACACGATTGGGAGCACATCTTTAGACTGACAGACCGGACACGTTACTTTTGAGGTATTTTTGTTCATGGATTCAGCTTTATGTGAAATCTTCGACGATGATTTCGAGTGATATCGAATATGGTATTTGGAAATCAAAAATATAATACTGATGCGCCCATGATTTTCTAGTTTGTATTCTTTGGTGATGCTGTCTACGATATAATTACCATACATTCTGGAATCAATCTTCTCCAGTCGTGCTGATCTTTAAAGCCATGATCCATCCCTCGAAAAGTCGCTTGAAGGTTTATTAGTTTTCTTTTAAATTCTGAATCTCTTCTCCATAATCGGCATTTTCGATGGCAATCTCCCGAAATGTGTTTTCACATTTAAGGAATGCTTCGATGATTTCAGGATCAAAATGGGAGCCCTTCCCCTCGGTCAATATTTCAACGGCCTTTTTGTGTGTGAATGAGGGTTTGTAACATCGCTTGCTGATCAGTGCGTCATACACGTCTGCTACCGCCATCAGTCGAGCTGAAATCGGGATGTCTTCTCCTTTGAGACCTTCGGGGTATCCAGAGCCATCCCATTTTTCCTGGTGGGAATAAGCGATTTCCCTGCAAAATCTTAAAAATGATGTTTTAGGTGAGACGCCCATGGTTTCTTCTGCCTTGAGGATTGCATCCCGACCAAAGGTGGTATGTTTTTTCATTTCTTCAAATTCTTCTGGGGTAAGTTTTCCCGGTTTTAACAGAATTGAATCCCTAACCCCGACTTTGCCTATATCATGAAGAGGAGCGGATTTGTGCAGAAGCTCAATTGTTTCATCATCTAAATGTTGCCTGAATTTAGAGTGGCTTTTAAGGTGTTCGGCAAGAACGCGAACATAATTCTTCGTCCTGATTATGTGTCCTCCTGTTTCATTGTCACGATATTCGGCCAGTGTTGCCAGGCCAAAAATGGTAACGTCCTGAGTTAAATTCAGCTCTGCCGTTCGTTCCCGAACCAAATCCTCTAGAGCCAAGTTCTGGTCATGGAGAGCAAGATGAGTTTTAACTCTTGCCCGAACAATCGCCAAACTCACGGGCTTTACAATATAATCAACACCTCCCGCATCAAAACCTTTAGCCTCATCTTCAGTATCCCCAAGAGCCGTCACGAATATAATGGGTATCTTACGAGTCAATGCATTATTCTTGAGTTGGCGGCACACTTCATAGCCGTCCATTTCCGGCATCATCACATCAAGTAAAATGAGACTGGGATGGGGCTGTGATTGAGCAATTTGAATTGCTCTCTTTCCATTGAGGGCAACTTTTACTTTGTAATCCCGGCTAAGCATCCCCGTCAAAGTTTCAAGATTTTCCGGAACATCATCTACTATCAAAATAGTGATCCGTTCATCTTTTTGGTCCATAATGGGCTCCTGTATTTTCTGATGGAACTAATCTGTTTAAATTATATACTCTGCATCTGGGCTTAAAGAAAGCCTGTTACCCTTTCCCAGGAATATATTCCGCATCGGGCATTAAATTGTAAATAAAGATTGGCTCTTTCAGTCCATTGATCTTTTCTTGGTTCCTCAAAAGCTTTAGTTTTACAAAGCTGATTTTCGTGTCCTTGGACATCAGAAATTCGCCTTTGGAGGACTCAACGTTCTTGGCTAGGGTATGTCCCGGCCTGAGGTCTGTTAAAGAGATTGGAATAATTTTATTTCCATCTAAGGTTTTAAAATAATCGGGCTTTAAAAGAGGAACCAACATTTTCTTTATTTGCGGATCGTAGTATCCTTGCTTAGTCTGAAGGCGATCCAACGCCTGCATTCTTGATTTTCCCTGCTCTTCCTCAGAAACAACATCTCGAAGGAGGGTGAGTATACGCGCACCTAAAGGTATATTATTTTCTTTGATTGGGTCAAACGGGAACCCTGTCCCATCGTAATGCTTGTTCATGTAAAGAATAATTTCGGAAACATTTTTGAGATGAGGAATACCAGACACCAATTGAGAGCTGATTTCAGGAACGGATAGAATTAGATTCTCTTCGACTGCCATCAACGATTTGCCTTGCCGGAAACGGGTTAAAATATCAGAGGGGATAGAAACATACCCGATCGGATACAACATAGAAGCCAATTCCAACTCCCAAGCATTTTTTACAGGGTATTTTTTTACAACCTCTTTTACCATGCTCCTAAGGCTACTCGCTTCCTGATACAACTTTGGATCCGCCTGGGAAAGTATTTCGGTTAATATTCGTACACTCCCGCTTAAGGTTTTTTCAAGAAGCACTTTTGTTTCGTGGTATTGCCTCTCTAAATCCTTTTTTAACTGGTTCCTTTCCAGATGATTGGCCACACGAATCGCAACTTCTTCAAATTTGATGGGCTTAGTAATATAATCTGCTCCACCCGCCTGGAAACCCCGTACGATATCCTCTTCTTCGGATTTAGCGGTGATGAAAATTACAGGGATGTCTTTTGTTTTATCAGTTTCTTTTAGTTTCCTACACGTCTCATATCCATCCATTTCAGGCATCATGATATCCAGAAGGATTAGGTCGGGCACTGTGGTCATGGCAAGTTCAAGTGCTTTTTTACCATTCAGGGCAACCTTTATTTTATAATTCTTGCTCAACATTCCTGATAGCACATCAATATTTTCAGGAGTGTCGTCGACCACTAATAGGGTGGCTTTTGTTTCTCTTTCTGTCATGACTTTTTATTTAGGTTCTAAATTGGAAAGTTCGACTGCCAAATTGTCGAGCAGGACCAGACCGGCTTCAAAATCATAATTCTGAATTTCCTTCTGAACTTCAAGGATTTTTAAGCCGAATTGTGTTTTTTCAAAAGTCTGCCGAACGGATTGAATCTGATTCAGGGCTTCAATATCCCCTTCCTCAAGTAAAAGTTTCATCTCTTGAATGGATTCTAGAAGGTTTTTCAATTGTTCCTGGGAAAGAGAAAATGGCATCACTTTTTCTGATGGTCGCTGAGATTTTCTTTGATCAAGTTTACTTGTTACTTTAAATAGAGCCTCAAGTGAATCTTCAAGCTGTTTGAGTAGGGAGGATATGGCTTCTGGTTTACGGGATTTAAAGGCTTTCTCCATGAGAGTTGCTAGATTGAAAATTTCGGTAGCCCCAATATTGCCAGAAGTCGATTTAAGAATATGGATTTGGCTGGAGGCATCTTCCCATTTATTTTCATCGATTTGCATTTCTAAAGTTTTGACAAGCTCCCGATTGCTGTTGTCAAACTTTAACAATAATTTTCTATATAAATTCTGATTGCCATTCATACGGGCCATTCCTGACTTGGTATCAAGACTTGGAGTATCTAACAAAAATTGCATTTCCTGTTCAGAACTCAATTGCAAGGAGGTCCCTTCGGAAAACATTGGAAGCCATTTCATAAGGACCCTCAGTATGTCAGGCGGATCGATAGGTTTCAATATGGTGTCAACCATTCCCGCCTCGATGGTTTTGGCCCGGTCTTCCGGCATGGCACTTGCCGTCATGGCTATTATTGGGATATGGTGCCATTTTGGGTTTTTCTTGATTTCCCTTGTGGCTTCCAAGCCACCCATAATTGGCATTTGAAGGTCCATTAATATCAAGTCGAAATTATATTTTTCAAGTATCTCAAGTGCAATTTTTCCATTTTCTGCGATCTGAACTTCCTGATTGATTCCCCTCAAAAATTCGCATGCAACTTCCTGATTGATTTCATTATCCTCTACAACAAGAATCCTGGCTTTAACATTTTTGAAAGAATTTTTATGTTCCGCAAGTAAGAATTCATGAGTTTGAGGGCTCGGCATTCTTATTTCCTGTCCCATAACTTCCATAATACCATTGAACAAAGTCCATCTAAAAAGAGGCTTGAACAGGATACCATCGGAGCATACTTCCTTAAGGTAGTTGATGGTTTCCTCCGGACCGGCGGGGGCCATCAAAAGAATTTTGGGTATTTGAGGAGTATCCAATTCCTTATAGATCTTTGTGACGAGGGTGCTTGGGTCGAAGTCCGGTGTTTTCCAGTTGATAATAACTACAGGATATAGAGAGCTTGAGGAATTGTGAATTTTGTCAATGAATTCCTCGCCAGACTTTACAGCGTCGATTTTGAAAGTGAATGCCTCGAGTTTTTGTTTTATTATTTCACGGCCTTTGGGGTTGGGCTCCAAGAGCAAAACAGGCATGCCTTGGATTGCTTTTGGTGGAACGGGTAGGTCGATAGTTTTTCTTGAGACTTTAAATTTAATTTCAAAATAAAATTCAGTGCCTACTCCCTCAAGACTCTTTACCTGAATCAATCCACCCATCAATTTAGCAATTCTCTGGGAAATGGAAAGTCCGAGGCCGGTTCCTCCATACTTACGGGTGGTGGAAATGTCTGCCTGGATAAAAGGCTGAAAAAGACTGTCCACTTGCTTAGGGGTCATCCCAATTCCCGAATCCTGGACAGAAAACCTGATAAAAGCTTCATCCTCAATTTCCTGGATAAGCTCAGCCTGTACGACTATTTCGCCTTTCGAAGTGAATTTGATGGCATTGTTGATCAGGTTTGTTAAAACCTGCCCGAGGCGGATGGAATCTCCAATTATTTGCGTAGGAACATCGGATCCTATATGTATGAAAAGTTCCAAGCCTTTTTCATTTGCCAAGAGACTTTCAAAGCTGGCAATTCGAAAAAAAGTTTCTTCCAGATCAAAATCCAGTGATTCAATTTGGAGTTTTCCCGCCTCAATTTTGGAGAAATCCAGAATATCGTTGATAATGACAAGAAGTGATTTTGATCCCGACAGGATTTTCCCAATAAAATCCTTTTGCTTCGGGGACAGGTCTGTCTGCAGGGCAAGATATGCCATCCCTATAATGGCATTCATGGGTGTCCGGATTTCATGACTCATATTGGCCAAAAAGGAGGACTTGGCCCTGTTGGCCTCTTCTGCAAATTGTTGCGCCTGCCTCAGTTTCGCCTCGTACACTTTTCGATCCGTGATATTGGTTGAGATCCCGCATAGGGCATAAATATTTCCCTCAGAGTTGATCAGGGGAAACTTCATGGACAAATATGTTTCCTTTTTATCCTGAACGGGAACTCTTTCCTCAAAGCTCATTGCTTCCGCTTTTTCCAAAACTTTCTTATCGTTATCAGTGAATTGCCTCGCAACATCTTCTGGGAGAAAGTGAAAGTCAGTTTTGCCTTCTACAGAAGCATTGGTTTCGCCGAACAAAGTTTCAAACTTACGGTTAACTAACAGGTATTTCCCTTCTATATCCTTAATATAAATTACAGCATCCGTATTTTCTAAAATACCCTTGATTCTTGCTTCGCTATCTTTTAACTGGCGGATAACTTGGTATCTTTCAAATAGAAAGTTTAGTTGGACCCCAATATCCGCAACCAGAGTTAGAAGAGCCTGGTCGGGTTCCTCAATATTTTCTGAAAAAAACTCCAGGACCACCACCGGTTTATTCTCTGTTAATATTGGAAAGGCTAAGGCACCTTTAACTTTAAGGTCGTTCAAACTTTTGTTCCTTGGAAAGTTTGGATCTTTTCCGACATCGTCTATCCATTCAGCTTTTTTGGATTTAAGAACCCGACCCGGCAATCCTTCTCCGATTTCAAAAGTCGTTTCTTCTGTAACATCAATAAAACTTTGGAATTTTTTCTTGTCTTCAGTAAACCAGATTTGGGTCGGTACCAAGAGTGTAGTTTCAGGTTGTACTTTATAAGCATGGCCTATCGGCCATCCAGCATAATGACAAATATACTGAATAGTCAGATCAAGAGCCTCATCCAGGTTTTGAGCAGCATTCGCGGCCATAGCTACTTCTTTGATCAGTTGGCTTCTCTCCTGCTCGTCCTTTAAAGCCATATCTACCTTGATCTTTTCGGAGATATCGCGAAATGTGATGATGGCACCCACAATTTTTCCCTCTTCCCTGACAGGACGACTGATGTAATCTACTGGCATTGGGGATCCGTCCTTGCGCCAAAACACTTCGTTGTTCACATGAAATTCTTTGCCCAGACGGAAGGCATTGTAGATCGGACATTCTTCCTTGGGATAGGGTGACCGATCAGGATGACTGTGATGAATCAATGCATGTTGTGGCACTCCAAGCATTTCATTCTCGGTATATCCAAGTAGTTTCAAACCCTGGGGGTTGATATATGTTGTATTCCCATTTAAATCGACCCTGTAAAGTCCTTCCCCCATAGTATCTATTGTTAATTGGTATTGCTTGGAGGCCTCTGCCAATTGAAGCTCAACTTTTTTCCTTTGAGAAATATCCCGAACGATACCCACGAACCATTGGTTTTCTGCTATCTCGTATTCACTGATAGATATTTCAATAGGAAAAATGGTTCCGTCACTTTTAAGGCCCTTTACCTCCCGTACTATCCCGATTATTTTTTTTACCCCGGTTCGAAAATAATTCTCCAAATATACATCGTGCTCAGACTGATAAGGTTCCGGCATAAGAATTTTGATGTTTTGACCCAGAAGCTCTTCTTTTGAGTAACCAAAAATCTTTCGTGTGGCTTTGTTAACTGATTGAATAATCCCTTTATTATTAATGGTAATTTGGGCGTCGACCATGCTGTTTAAAATGGCCGTCATGTTGGATTCTTTATCTTCCAACATCTGTATCCTTTCTCTCAATTGCTGCTTCATAACATTGAAAGAACGGGCCAATATCCCAGTTTCATCTTTGGACTTGATTAGAATTTGATAATCCTCATCCGTTCCCGCTCCCAGCTTTTCCGCGGCAGCCGTAACAAGTGCAAGGTTTCGGGTCAGAAAATGTGCCATGATCCAAGACAGAATCAATGCAAGAAGAATCATCCCCAATCCAAAATAAATAATTTGCGTCAGGGTTTCCAATGGTTGAGCCAGGATTTCTCTTTGGTTCTTCAATTTTAATAAAATAAGAGAACGATCGGGTTGGTTTGTGGCGTGATTCAATTCCCTGTAAAAACCCTTAAAGCTTTCCTTATTTATGTTCAATTCAAAAAACGAATTGGCTTCTTCTTGTTTCGAATCAGGCAAGTTGAATTCAGGATAAATATTTTGGATGGTCCTGGGATTGGACTTGTCATAATCAAATTCCAGACTTTTGTCTGAATGAACAAAAACTCTACCGTCTCTACCCAGCAACCAGAAATCCCTCGATCTCAATAAATCAAAAAGATCGTTTAGTATTTGATTGATAATCATAAAACCAAAAATCTTACCCTCGGAATCGTAAATAAGAATTCCTGCCCTGATGGTAATCATCTTGGGTTCCACCACTTTCCCATATTCACGGTTTAAATCGATTGGTGAGAAATAGATGGTATCGGGCAAAATTTTAATAATTTCCTTGAAGTAGTCCCTATTTGCTTTGGACTGCAATTGATACTTCTTTGAAACAATTATTTTCTGTGAGTCCGACCTTTCTACCCGGACAATCTCCTTCCCCTCATCCGCAAGACCAATCAACCGAACTTGGTAGTAATTTGGATTCGAGCGGAGCATTTCAGACATAATAATCTCCAGTCTATTTCTCCAAACCTCAAGGCTATCTCCACTTTCAGGGTCAATTCCATTGTTTGACATGGCATTGGTGATTGCCTTGATTGGAGGCGTTCCTGAAATCATTCGCAGGTCTCTCTTCAATTCGGTGAATTGGGATTTGAATTGTATAAAGTTTACTTCGACTTCAGACTGTAGATCTTTGAATACAAGGTCTATGAGTTCTTGGCTGGTTTTTTTATAAAAATAGAATCCGATGGAACACGTGGTGACAATAACTAAGGCGGAAGTTAAAAAAACGATTTTGAATTTAAGACCAAATGAGGGCATTGGGAGCTCACTGGATATTTTCTTTAGTTTAAGGATAACAACCTTAATTTATATTTAAAGTCAAAATTGTGTAAGTCGTCAGATGAGTCTGAACCGGTTTGTGAATTTAGTTAGATATACGTTGATTCTATATTCCGAAAGATAAAAGTTCAACATAGTGTTACGTGTTAAGCCCCTAAACTAGGTGTAGATACTTTGGAAGTTTCTTCTTTCATCATTTCCTCATATTTTGATTCTTTCATTCCAATGATAACCTACTCAATAGCGTATCGGCGTTAGAATTCTAATATTCCCAATCTCGATTTTACTCCAGCCAGCGACTTGGTTACATGCTCATTATGTTCCGCTCTCAAACGCTCGAAAGTACGCTTCTGCATTCCTTTTGGCCTCAAACCTTCGCCATTCAAAAACCCCGGCTCCCAATCTAGTCGTTCTCTTATTTTGTCGGCACGCCTTCCCGACCTTTCATAATCTGGCTCTCTTTGACTGGGGTAGGCGAGTCGGTGGCAATGTCGGCATGCAAATATTCCTCCACCATACAGAATTGCAACTCTCCGCCTGCAACCTTTTGCGGGACAGAGAAACCAGGGACGTTGCCCACCAAAATTACAATCGGTCCAATCGAGTGTCACGGGATAGCTTTCATTTTTCCAACTACCTCCACTACTCCGATGCCGATAGGTTAGAATCACCGCATTTACTTGTGTGTGCACTTGAATAGATGCTACCGATTTTCCATCTCTTGACCAGTTCCAATTAAAGTCTTGATTAGGACGCAATAGTTCGTCCTTCTTCCACCGTCTTACGTCAATGGATCGATAGTCGAAGGTGGTATCGTTTGAATTGTTAAACAAGTACCTTCCGCTTCCTATGCCTCCCATATTTCTCTCCAGATTTTACCGAAATCATTAGTGAACTTGGTACTTTCTATAAATAATTACCTTTTGCGAGATTTCAATTCTGCAATGGTTTCTTCAATGAGCATTCCGCCATTCCACCAATGGTAACGAGGATTGGAATTTGAAGGAATTACCAAACTCCCATTCTCCCTGAAATAAGGTTCTGGATATACGCTTGCTATAGGTCTAGGAATATCAGAGTCGGATGAAATTTGATTTTCTTCTTTCTGATATGGCAACAATTGTTTGGGAGATGGAGATTCACAAGAACGTCTTTTTTCTTCTAAAGCTTTTTGAGCTAATTCAAGATATTGACCCATGATTTTATTTGTCCCTTTACGAATTAAACGAAATATACGAAAAAAGAATTATGCCGGTATCACTTATTTCGTTTAATTCGTTTTTTTCGTTGAATGTTTCATTGAAAACCAGAGTTCGGTTGGGCGTCCTCCACCTGAAGACTCGGTCGAACAATGGGCCAGTCCAGCTTCTGCCAAAACGTTCAAGGCTCGTCCGATCTGATCGCTGGCCTTATTTCTTTTGAATAAATTGCTGATTTCAGTTCGAGTCATTCCTTCGGGCTTGTAATCCAGTGCACGTTTGATTTCATCTGCAACGGGATCGCCAAGAGAATCACCAAATACGAATCGGGCGGAAGCATCGCAATATTCCCAAAGAGCCAAAGCCGCCATCAAGTGTTCTGCTTTAACAATTGAAGATCGATCAAGGAGCGCGTAAATACAGGATAGGCGCATGACCTGGGCTTCTGCTCTGGCAATAACAGAACCTAAGAGTCCTGGTTTTCCTTCGGATAGTTCTTCGTATATGCCAATCCATATCGCTCGCGCTTCTTCATCACGTTTGATTTCTCCTGCCTCCTGGGCAAACTTGACGGCTTCGGCCAGTTGCTTGACCATCGGAGCAAAGTCCACTTCACAGATACGTCCACCCTCGGGAAGAATGTTGCTTCTTTTAACGCACAACCATAAAAAACGATTGGCGAAACCGTTAGCGCATTCTGTAGTGTCCAAGTGGCGTTGAAGTTCATCTTTGGTCACATGCCCCATGATAGAAATATGCGGTTCGCTGGCTTTGGCGGAATTGTTCTTGGTCATGATGCGAAGGTCCAATCCGTCCCAGGCATTACGTACCACCGGACTCAAAGTGTTGGCCTCCCTCTTCAAAACTTGAAGCGTGTTGGCAAACTCTGTTTCCCATACCAGAATCCGCTTGTCAGTAATACCTTGGTCTACAATTTCGTTTTCGTAGTCGATAATTTTTCCTTTTTGTCTCACCGGACTTCGTTTTTCTATGGGGTCTCTAGCTATCCAGATCAATCCTTCGCCACTGGACAAGCCACTGTGATTGCACTCGCTAACCCATTCTTCTGAAATGCTTTTAAACAGATTCATGACATGGCCTTTTGAAGTACCTTTTCGCCCTTTTGAAGTAGAACCAACCAGGCAAGAGAAAAGATTCATTCCGTGTCGATCCGCCTCGACTTTAAAAAATGGATTCCGCCCCACTATGCTTCCAAAAGCCACAAACAGTTGAATGAGCAAAGCCGCAGGGTCCGCTTCTGTGTGCGGTTCGATTGCTTTTACAATTTCTCCTGCAAGACCATGAAAAGCTTGGTCCGCCAAAGGCTCCGGCCATTGAACCTTTGAACCCGGGCATTCAGGTTGTGATAGAACAGGTTCGCTGGGATACGCCCTCTCTACCGTGTCCTTTACTTTTTCCAACCCATATTGGACTGCCATATCGTTGAAATCGGTTGCACCATCAGGCCGATTATCACCAAAATCTGGAATTGCAACCAGGCCATTAACTGCTTGTGCCGCTTTCCTTGCTTTAGTAAGTCCAGGATTCCCCTCAGTCTTGGCATCATCATCAGCGCATAGAATGATTTCAGGGTTGCCGTAATATTCCTGAAGGTTCACTGCAACAGACTTGAGGTTTCCTGCGTTAAAAGCAACGGCAACAGGGAGCCTCGTCGCTTCATGAATTGTTGCTCCCGTTGCAAAACCCTCAGCAACGCAATATTTCTTTGCGTTATGAGTGGAGCCAATGATAAAAAAACCGCCAGAAATGCACCCTCCAGTCAAAAACCGTTTGTTTCCTTCGGACGTTATGAACTGGAGTGAAGACAAAGTATCACCCTGATAAATGGGAATCAGTAAGTCCCCTTTATATGTTCGTGTATTGTGCGCGCCTATGCGCTTGCGAACAAGGTAAGGATGTCTACTCTCAACAGGAGCCGCTAATTCCCATATTTTAATTGCCTTTTGATTTGCTTGCGTTTGTTCCAAATCCTTTTCGGCGTTGACTTGCGCCCTCGCTTCAGTGATCCGGCGATTAAAAGCGTCCTTTTCCTTTTGAGTGAAAGGTTTCGTTCGAGTAGCTTGCCAGTGCTCTTCCAATCCGGTGGACCAGTCTCCAAAACATCCTCCTTGTTGATCGTCGAACAATCGACACCATCCCGCAGTATTATCCTTGTCCTTGCCGGCACCGGGAAACCGATGGAGCTTTCCCGGCTCGATAAAATTGGGTGGTTTCAGTCCTGCGGACCTGATTGCATCTTTGAATTCGGAAACAGCATTAGTTCTCATTATGTTTCCTCCATTGACTGATCCAATCTGCCAGTCCTAAAGGAAACCATCCCCACAACGCCAGAGTGATGATTCCTGATTGGAAAAACTTTGCAAAAGCGATAAAGCATTTAGGGATCAAAGTCCTTCGGTTTTCATGAGGTGTGTTAGAACGGCTTTTTGTTTTTGGAGTCATCTTGAATGTCCTCCGTTTGCGTCGCCAATGTTCCGACTCGATTCTATTTGAAGGTGCAACCATTCTTGGATTTCAGCTTCTATCCAGCCCACGGCGCGCCCTCCTAAATTTACCGGTTTCGGAAAGGCACCTTGCGAAACTCGAAGGTAGATAGTGCTTCTGGATAATCCAGAATGAGCAATTACTTCAGGAAGTCTTAAAATTCGATAGGACATTGATAGTCTCCATTAGTTAATATTAAGTGTAATTGGAGTCTGTCTGTGCGATTTGGGCGATACTAGACTTTTATTTAAACGAGTCACATTAAAAAATATGTTTTATTTAGATAGTTTAGAATAATGGAGAGCTTGCAATTAGGGGGAAATCGGCGGGATGGTAACTTTATAACTAATATAAAATCAAATGGTTACATTGGGCGATTTGGGCGATTTGTTTTCGCCCAACTTTTTTTATTTTTTCATATTTTTTCTGATTGTTTCAGGAGAATGTTTTTTGCCTATTGGCATCTTACTTATTTGAACCGCACACGATGTATCAGATTTGTTAGGATTTTCTTTCTTAAGATTTGCATATGCGATCCTCCAGCTTTCGTACATTGCCTTAGTATTTAATTTCCTAGCTTCGCGCTTTACTAAAATTGGATCTAAAAATATGGCTGGTGCTGGTGCTGGTGCTGGTGCTGGTTCTGGTGCTGGTGCTGGTGCTGGTGCTGGTGCGGGGGATGGTGCGGGGGATGGTTCATGCGAGAGTGTTTCTTCCAGGGGACAAGGGAAAAGATCGGTGGGTAATTTTTTATCTGACCTGAGCCAACAGATCATATTCTGATGAAGACCCCAAATCAGTTTACCAATGTCCTGAAACCGTTTTTCTTCTATGGCTTTGATTAATCCATGTGGAACGGGATACCCCAAATCATGCAAAACCTTTAACAACTGAGTTGCTTTATAGCCCGGCTCTTTGTGCGAGAATAAAAAATAGAAGTCCATCGGTGTTTGCTCATTCTTCCCCTCTAAAATTCCCATCAAAGGTTCGTCGTAGTTCCCGACTCTAAAATCAATTTCCTGTTCGACGATTTCCAAGTCGCCGCACTTAATAGCGCGTTTAATATTACCCCTCAGCTTTTTACATTCGTTTTCAATTTTGATCTTCCAAGGAGATTCAAACTCATCCTCATTGGAAACCAAAAAAGAAGGAAATTGTTTTCTAAACAAAATTATTTCGAGCACAGTCACCGTCCATAACTGTTGTCGCGCCAGAAGTTCATTATTCAAATTATCCGCTTGAATGAGTTTCTTCGCCTTAGCAAGAGTCTTCTTTATCAAGGTCTTCTTAGCTGATTTGCGAGAAGACTTTACTTTCTTCCCGACCTTTTTTGTTTTTTTTCTCTTCGATTTTTTTCTCTTTGATTTTTTCATTACGCATTCTTTTCAATAAGAGAGGATGAACTGAAACACGCTATTCATGACCTCTTAATTTTAAAAAAAGTTTTAGAGACCCGCTAAGAGGTGGATCCATTTCCCCGCATTGCTTCTGTAGCCTCGATTTCACATTGAGGGCATAGGAACCAATCGGTGGTGGAAGTGGCATATTGTTGTTTTAGGATATTTATCGCTTCATCTTGTGAAATTCCTGAGGAAGTTAACATCTCAATGTTTGTTTTGTGAATCCCGAATCCTTGAGTCATCAACGTCTTGAAATCTTTTGCTGAAACAATCTTCCCTAGGTTATGGGAGACTACCGTATTGCATACATCGCAGATCATATCCATGTTCATAAAATTACTCCGCTGTATATGTTTAGCCCCTTATGCATACAAACTCTGTCCCTGCCCATAATAGGACTCGTGAATATTTGGAAATACCTTACCAACAGAAAACATTGAGCCCCCTACGGAAAAACTGTCTGTGTGAGTAATGAACGATGTTGAGCTTGAAACTATCTGGTCTTAGGGGGATGAGTTGCACGGCTTACCAAATGGATAATTAAAAAATTTACTGTTTCAGATCATCCAAAAATTCTGATGCGGGATCAACTCCTGTGATGAGAAGTTGGTCGCGAGCACGGGTACAGGCGACGTAAAGCAGATTCCGTTCGGTATTATAGACTTCCTCCAAATCTGAGTCATCCACCACTGTTTCGATTCTAGCCTGCAAAGGGATCACTTCATCATCGCAGGCCATGACAACGACAGCACGGAACTCAAGTCCCTTGGCAAGGTGCATCGTGCTGATTGATAGTTTACCGCTGAGGGTTTCAACGTTCTCATCCAGCACTTTAAAAGGAAGCTCTGCTTTTTCGACGGCTTCACGCGCTCGACTCAATTCTGCCTGCGAACGAACAAATACTCCAAACTCGTGAGGCATCACACCATCACCGCTAAGGTTTCGCATCCATTGCCCAACGGCTTCTATCTCTGCTTCATGGTTATCTAATATTTGAATGATTGGATTCGGCCCATTGAAAACGGAAACAGCATTGCCTCGTTTTTCTATATTGCCATCGGCATCGGACATTTCAGGATCCAATAATCGATCCGCTTGCATTCTAATTTGGTGCGAGGTTCTATAATTGACGGTCAATACTCTGGACCTTCCTCGAATGTCCACACCCAGGGACCTCCAGGAGAAAGGCTGTTGGAAGATGCGTTGCCCAAGATCGCCAGCGAAGAAAAGGCTGTTCGGTCGATCCGCTCCGAGCTCGGCAAGAAAGCGTAAATGAAAAACACTCAAATCCTGCGCTTCATCTACAACAGCAAAGTCAAAGGGCGGGTTTTTACTTCTAGCTATCGTATCAGTCAACTTTTGGAATAACCCTGACTCTGTGATTGATCCGTCCGACTCCAGACACGCACGTACCCGAGCAAATATAGACCAGAGAACAGTGCGTTGTTTCTCTGGTAATTGAGTTTTTCTTCCCAGCCGTTTTACGTCGCGATACGCATCCCAGCTTCCCAGCTGCCAGGCATCTACAACCTGCTCCCACTCTGTCAATAATAAGGGCAGTTTGAATTTATGCCCTCCTACTTCGACAGAAGACTTTTCCAAAAGTTCCAAAATTTTTTCCTGTGAAGCTATCTTGGGCTGGCCAAAGTGTGATTTGAACAACCTCAGTCCCACAGCCTTGATGGAATGTACTTCGATCCGCTCAGCCAAACGCGGTTCATTACTTATCAGCCGTTTGAGTTTTGTACGAAGAGCGTTAGCGAGAATGTCGGAGAAAGTGGTGAGCAATACTCGCGTGTCAGGATAGGTTCGCGCCAGAAAAACGGCCCTATGAAGCGCGACGATGGTCTTGCCCGTACCTGCCGAGCCAGAAACCCGTGCAGGTCCATTGTAATCTCGTTCAATCCACTGACGTTGAGCCGGGTGGAGAAAAACGGTCCACTTCTCCCAGGGATAATCAAGAGCGCGTTCCAGTTCCTCGATATTATTCATCACACGGAATCGACGCAGGGCATCAGGATGAGCAAAGGGATCGGTTCCGATAGCGACCGGCTTGGCAACTTCCGGTTTGCCTCCCGTGGCCAATTCCAAAAGAGCGTCGGCGGCTTCGCTTGGTAAACGTTCCGCCAATATCAACAGTTCATCTTCGTTGACTTGTTTCACATCATCTAGCCACTCCGGCGGTACGCCGTAACTCAACAATTCATCATCCGTTAGCCTGGCGAACAACAGGGGTTTTGCTGGAGAAGATTGCTCTTCTTCGATGTACTTGGGGATGATGATTTCCTGAACCGTCTCCTTCACCTCAACAAATTGAGCGGCCCCGGTTTTAGGATGGATTTCCAGTTTGCGTCGTTCGGCCCAGTGGTAGGCTTTGTCGTGATGATCCACATAACAAAGGAGCAGACTGTCGGGAGTCCTGTGAACGATCAATCGAATGTCCTTGCTGACTCGTACCGACCAGAAATTTTTGTCTCTCGCCTGGTCGAGCTTATGAAACTTCATCCCCGGATTGGCCGGGTTCATTTGCAAGTCAAATGCTGTAGTCTTGATAGCCTTTTGTTCGTCGCCGTTCAGTCTGCTAAGGCTATCCGTGAATGTTGCGGCAATGAGGAAGTTCATTTTATTGGATTCATCAATAATGGTTGGAACCCTTTAATTTTATAATGCGTCGAACCACTTTAATGATTGAGAATGGGGAGGTGCTTTCCACAATAGCCTATTACTATAAGTTCTTTGATAGGGTCCCAATAAAAGTGAACTCTAATAGTTTTGTTGATGTCATCTCCAGCTCCAATTTTAAGGTGACGAAACATTTCGACCGGTTTTTTGTTGTAGATAAAGGTCCGTGCGTTCCTCAACTCTTTATTTTTTTCTACTGTTTCGGATTCTTTCGCGGCGTATTCGTTTTTCCCAAATACGTTTCTTGCCTTGTTATCCCCTCCCAAAACAAACTGGTTTCTATACTCATTAACCAACTTCTTTAGCATACCCAAGAGTCGTCGCCCCTCTCCAAAACGACTCATATCACGAGCACTATTTATTGCACTATCAAGAACAATACATTTATCTTCGTATAATTTCGAGATGATACTTAGGCAGGCTTCAGGTAAGGGTGAATAGTTACTGCAAGCAATTTTGAACAATTCATTCATATCAAAAATACTAGTTTGATCTGTATCTTTAGCGTTTAGCTGAACCTTCAATGACTGAATTTCATATTTTCTTTTGTCTATTTTTTCACTTGCGTCTTGTAATTGATCCGTTAACGCTACGATGGCATTTTCAGATTGTGTATTTTCGTTAACCAATTCATTGAAATATTCTTCAGAATCTCTTATTTTTTGGAATGATTGCGCCAATTCTTCTCTCAATTGAGTGGCATCCATTTGCCCACTTCTAGCTTGAACATTTTGTAATCGTCGATGAACAGCCAGTTGCATGACCCCTTCAGAACGTATACGTTTTCGTTGAAGGCGGGCATTGGTGTTATCTGTGACCCAGGAAAGGAGATTTGAAATTCTAGAATATGGACTGTCTCCCCATTCTTCAATTTCATCAGACAAGAAAAATCTGCTGTACACAAAACCTGTCGCGGAAGGAATATGAATAATATTTACTGCACCGTTCCATGCCGACAGCTGTTGTCCTAAAACGCTCTCCATTTCGTGACTACTAAATTCTGGTGATACGATTACTACCTGGGCAAGCCCAAACAAAACATCTTTTAAACGATTATAATCTATCAAATAATTCCCGTCCCTATCTGGACTCACAACTACAATAGGACGGTCTCGATCTAACCGTTTAATTTCAGCAAGAAAACTGTGATAAGAATCTTGATCTTGTCCAACGGTCTTTAGATCGAACCCTATAATAGAATCACCAAATTTGGCATTTTTAGCTTCAATAATATTTTTTAAAATATATTGGATGACTCGTGGGCACGATGCCGTAACCCGTTCTGTAACCTTGGTGCTCAACTCATCAGTTTTCACGATACAAGTAAGCTCTAATATATTATTTTGGCTAATCTTTAGACCCAATTCAGTTATCCATTGCCGACCAGAAACAGAGCTGTCAGTATTTGTCAGTATCCAAGCATAAAGTTCAGGTTTTTCCTCGGTGGTCGCTATAATTTTCAGTCTAGATGGACGACTATCGCGTTTCCCGTCGAAGGTACCGTCTACTTTTAACTGATTAGGATGTAATCCAACGCCAAGTTGCTCCTTGATCCATCCACCGATTGCTTTAAATACCGCGTCTTCTGCATCGATGCCAGAACAAGTTATGTGGTTAGCGTATACAAGCATATTTCAACCCCTCAAATTATCTATCTTATTAACTAAGAAATACTTAAATGATTCTACGAAAAGTATTCGTACTAAAATGTAAGTTCTGGTGAAATAAGATGCATGGTTACTCGTTTTCATCATTAGTTTTTGCGAAGTCTGAATGCTTTGTAGGAGTTAATTCCCAAAGAGGTTTTTTTCCTGATGACTTGAGATGTTTTTTCCACCAACCACTACCCTGTTTATAATTTTTTTTTGCACCTGCATTTTTATTAAGAATTGGAAGTTGCCCGTATTGCTTGCGGAAGTGCTCAAGCATCAGGTATTCAACATGTTTGTAGTACATTCCAGCAGATTTAAGTCCGGGATGTGCAAAATAAAAATCAAAATTCGCTCCCGAAAGACTCTGCATGAAGTCAAATAAGTTCCTTTCAAATTGCCCTTTAATACGTGAAATGATGCTTCCCATTCCAATATAAATAGTTTGCGAACATTTTTTTGAGGGATACCTGATTGATAGAGGGGCAGAGAGGGAAATAATATAAACGCCTTGTTTGATTGCGGTGATATCAAAACCTTCATCGTCGCAAGCAGTTTTAATTTCTTTAAGTGCTTCCTTTATCGAACGTTCCTTTAATTCCTTCTTAACAGGTTTTGAGTAATGATCGTAGACCGAAATATCAAACCCCGCATTTCGAGCGTAAACAGCTAGACTCTGATTTTTAATGGGATACCATTGATTTCTTTTCATAAATTAATCGACTCCTATTTGACGGCGAATACTTTCATGACTTCGTCGCCGAGGTGGTTGATTACTTTTACGGCGATTCTGCCGGACTTGGGTTTGTTGAAGGGGCGGGAGGTGTCGCTATGGAGGGTTTCCCAGGCTTCTTGGTTGATCTCTGCTTTCAGGGTGGTCTTCAGTGCTTTGTAGGGATCGTTGGCTCCCAGGAAATAGGCCTGGCGCACGAAGAAACTTTCTTCATTGTAGTCGGTGTCGATGAACCAGCAGGCGATGCCATCTGCATCGTCGCTTCGCACTTCGCCGGTATTGGGATGGAACACGTCTACGCCATTCACCTTCACCTGTATTTGATCGTCCTCTGCGTCGAGGATGTCTATGTCTGGCTCGCCGAAGATGACGAAGAGGTTGCCCTTGCCTGTGTTCTTGAGGTCGTCTGCCATGTGCAGGTCGGCATTGATGCGTGCCTTTAGCACGGGGATGCGCCCCAGTTTGTTGAACTCTGTCGAATGCGCGTCGTAGTTGAAGGCGCAGGTGATGAGCACATCAAAGTCGGCGTCTCCCGCCTCTCGGGCTGAGGCCACCAGATCGGCGCGTGACACCGTGCCAAACTCGGGGCCTATGAAAATGGCGGCGCGTTTTTGCGCTCCGGTCTCTTCGTCTCCCTCAAAATACTTGCCCTCCGCGCAAACCAGATCGCCCGGCCAAGGGGTGAGAGACGTGAAATTGATCTTGTCTTCCTTATGCGCCTGTTGCACCCCGGCGGTTTTGAGGTTTTCCAGAATCATACTGGCGAAATCCTGCCCGCCTTCTTCTTTTTGAGCTTTTGCCGTGCCATCGATCAACTCATCGTTTTCATCCACTCCCAAAACACGATGCGGCGACAGGCTCTCGACGGTGAAAGGTCCCGCGACACGTACCTTCTTGTTGTCCTCATAAGGCTTGTCGTAAAGGTATTCGTTGTCTGCCTTGGCTGATATGGAAGCATCGATCTCTTTCTGTCGGGCAATGCGTGCTTTCCACCATTGTCCGTGCAGGTCTCTCGCTTTGGAGGGCCAATTTTCCTCGGCTTCGCGGGGTATCTCCCATTCCTCCCATTTTTGCTTGAGGGTTTTGTTGAGTTGATCGCGCAGAGGTTCCAGCGTCTCCTGAAACTTCTCCCAGATGACATCGATCTCGACGTTGTTGGCGATGGATTTCAGAGTGATATGGGGAACACGCTCGTAAACGAAGCCGTGACGGATGTTGTCACGTGTCGGCGCACGGGACGGCACAGTTTGAGTGATCTCCGCTTCTTTTTTTTGGCCATCCTTGCTGTCGGCAAGCAGGTAATAGGGGTAACGCGCACCCATGATGCGCGCCCGCGCCAACGTCAGGGCCACACGAGAAGTATCAATGGTAATCCATCGCCGCCCCCATTGCTCGGCAACGTATGCGCTGGTCCCGGAGCCGCAGGTGGGGTCCAGTACCAAATCGCCCGGGTCTGTCGCCATGAGGATACAGCGTTGGATAACTATGGTTGATGTTTGGACAACATATACCTTGCGCTTAGCAAAGCCACTAATAATAGTATCAGTCCAGATGTTCCCGTACTGAACCGCAGAGCTGTCACGCAAATATCGAATTGCGCGTAGTCTTTTACCCGAGGCGAATAATCTGTCAGAAAAAAGTAGTCGTCGCATGCCATCACGTGACTGACTCCAATGCCTGTTGCTGGGTGGATAATATTCTAACCCCTGAAAAGAAAATGGATAATTCCCATCCTTGGTTTCCCCTTGACTGGTAGAGTCCGTATGGGCAAGAAGATAGTCACCTAACTCTTCTCTATTGGTACTCTCTTGCATTGGAACTACTACGCCACTTTCACTGCGAATATAATCGAACTGTCCAATGCCTCCGTTGCCACCTTTTAACGTATAGAGCTTTCGAATTTTAATAGAATCTTTACGTTTCGCATACCACAGGATATAATTGACAATAGAGTCAACTTGGTCTGAGCCTCGTGAACTAGTGGTCTGGAAATTTATCTGTGAAATGAAATTCTCTTCCCCAAATACCTCATCCATGACGGCCCGTACTCGATGCACGTTTTCATCGCCGATCTGCACAAAGATAGACCCTGATTCGCTGAGTAAGTCCCGCGCCACGGTGAGTCGATCCCGCAGATAGGTCAAGTAAGAGTGGATACCGTCGCGCCAGGTGTCACGAAAGGCTTTCACCTGTTCCGGTTCGCGAGTGATGTGGCTGGTGTTGCCGTCCTTCACATCGCGACTGGTGGTAGACCACTGAAAATTGGAGTTGAACTTGATGCCGTAGGGCGGATCGAGGTAGATGCATTGCACCTTGCCGCGCAGGCCTTCGCGCTCGGCGAGGCTGGCCATGACTTGGAGGCTATCGCCGAGGATCATGCGGTTGGACCAGTTGGCGTCGTGCTGGTAGAACTCCGTTTTTGCATCGTCGTCGGGCAGGCCATTGAAATCGCCGAAGAGGTTGCTCTGGAAACCCGTTTCAGCCTCTTCCTTTTCGGTCTCCGCCTTTTCGCTTTGCTTGCGCAGGTCGTCGATCAATACCTTGGGATGGACTTTCTCCTGAATATAGAGCGGCGGCGCCTGTGTGACCAAGTCGGACCAGTCCTGCTCGTCCTTGCCGCGCCATACCAGTTGCGGATCGAGGTCGCGGTTCCTGCGTTCGTAGGCCACACGAATGGGAGTTTGATCCTCCTTTTGCATGATGGACTGATATTCGGCGGTGGGGATGTTCTTGCGTGACGCATCCTCATGCGTGATCGTTTCAACCACTTTCTTTTTTTTGACAGCCTTCTTGCGTGTCGCCATTTACTTGTCGTTTCCTTCCGAACCGAGCGAATCGGGGTTTTTTAATGATTTTTTCTCTGCGGCCAGGCGGCGTTCTACTTTCTTGACATCTTCTACAGGAGGAAGTGCTTCGGGCCGAATGCCTCTCTGAATCAGTGTTTTACGAATCGCCTTGTTGTTTGAAATATGTTCCCTCGAGATGGCAGTTTCCGTACTGTATTGGTGTTCTTTTGCATTGTGGATGGTGATTTCTGCCGCAAAATCCTTTGCCTTGAGGATGATGGTTGGCGCAAAGTCGGCCAGAGGGCGCGTGTTGGGAACCTTCCATTGTGATTTCATGGCTTGGGTTGATTTGCCAAACAAGGCTTGATCGCCCTTGCTACGAATGAAACCAAAGTTTTTATCGCTACCCAGTTGTTGATAAATCACCGAAGACAATTCTTTTTCAGTCTCTGTCAATTTCTGCCGGGCGGAAACCCGCTCTGCCTCCAGCAAGCGTTCTTCGATCAATTCGGCTTTGCGAGTTTGGAGGGCAAAGTAAGTTTGAGCGAAGGCAATTTGTTCTTTTTGAGGGTCGCCGTTCTGCGCGATCAGGTAACAGGCGTATCGGGTGAGCATGATATCGTCGATTTCGCGCTTGCTTCCAGAACCCAAATCAACCATTTTGTTGATGCCAACAAAATGGTCTGAAATTTTTTGGTCTGAAATATCGCAAGCTGTTTTTGCCTTGGAGACAACTTTCAGAAAATTTCTCCATTCTGAATATCCCAACAAGTGTTGCAAGTCTCTGGCGAGCCAAAATTCTATGCCGCCTTCGGTCTCTTGTGCGTGTGCTTCAAAGTTGCCTGTAAGCGTTATCACCGTTTCGTGTTTCATGCCTTGATCTCCATCGCGGGATTGCCGATGACTGCGGACTCGATCATTTGATTGAACTCAGATTCTACTTTATCCTTGAAGTCTGATTCGATTTGGTAGACCTCGGTGAATTCTGCAAAGGCCCAACGTCCATAAGTTCCGTTGTTATTGACCCCAGGAACCCAATAAGTGTCCATGGTGGACTTCTTCTCCTTGGCATCTTCACGACGATAACCTTTGATTTCGACGATTAAGTTCAACAGGTCGTCCTCGCCGTGTCCGTCATCCACTCGCACAATAAAGTCGGGAATGTATTTGCGTGCGACACCCGCGAAGCGGTAAGGGACTTCCAATCCTAAATTGTGATTCTTGACGTAAGCTTTCACACGCGGATGTGTTTCGGCGACGCGACAGAACTCGCCCTCCCAGTCGCTATCGAGGATGACCCAGTTGATATGGCATTTGCGTGCATCCGTTTCCCAGCGATCTGTTTTTGAGGTGTTGAAGTTGACGTGAGAAGTGGAGCCTATCGGATTGTAAGGATCGAGCATCGCTTTGACCGGACGATTGTCTATATGCGAACGGGTGATAGCGGCTGTGATTTTTTCACAAGCCATGTCTGCCATTTCCTGATACATGAGCTGGGCGGGATAGGTTCCGCCTTTGCATGTCAGGCAAGTGTCCAGCCATTGTTTGGCGATTCGTTTGAGTTGACCGAATAAATTGAGTTTGGGGTCTTCACCTGGGTCGCGCCACTTGGTATAGATCAGACGGTGAGTGAGGTGGTATAGAATCGTTGATTGGCGCAAATCCCCGGTATGAATGAGATTGAGATCGACCCCTTCGCCAATGATCCCGGAATTTTTTGTAATGGAAGGTCCGATAAGTTCAGGAGTCAGTTCCAAAATAGAGTCGTCGTTAAATTTAGCGGTCAACCGTTCTTCAGGTAGTTCGATCCTGAAACCGGCAACACGCGGGAAGCGGATTTCTAACTCATCACGCTCAGGGCGAATGGCTTTGACATGAATGATCTCGCGTGGTTTTTGTGGCGGCGCGATGACAGGTTTTGCTGTAAAATCGAAAGGGATTCCCAGCACGTCGGCATATTCTACGTTGAACAGATTTTCATTGTTTAGATCGTAGGACTGACGACGCAGGGCGCGGCCGATGACCTGCTCGCATAAAAGTTGAGTGCCAAAAGCACGCACTCCCAATACATGCGTGACGGTGTTGGCATCCCAACCTTCGGTGAGCATGGAGACGGAAACCACACAACGGATTCCTGCACCAAGTCGGCCTTCTTTGCCGACCGTGTTCATGACTTCCCGAAGCAATTCCTGATCGGTGATGTTCTCCGCTTGCTTGCGGTCTCCCGTGCGTTCGATGATCTCGCTTCTGAAACGATCTATTTCATCGCTCGCCATTGAGCGAAACTTATCGTCCAGAGCATCGCCCGATTCGAGCTGTTCGCTATCTATTAATAAAGTGTTGGGCATCGCATAGGGATTGCCATGTTCGTCGAAATTGCGAAACAACTTGAGACGACCATTTTCCAGAATGCTGGAGCCATCTTCATTTTCGCGAGAGAAACCCGAGATATAGTCGTAAACCAATTTGGATGTAGAGGTGTTGTTGCAAACGATAATAAAGCAGGGAGGGACTTTCGTACCTGCCTCTTTCCACAAGTCATAGGTTTTTTCGTAATGACCATATAGAGCTTCCAGAGCAGTTTTTAGTTTTACCGGCAATGCCAGTGGGTCCAGCATTCCCCCTTTTCCCCGACCTTTTTTGGGCATTTCTTTACTGATATGCGCCCATAGGTTTCGGAACATGGGCATTTCCCCGCTGGGAATATTGTCTGCGACGGGAACACGGGGTAATTTGACAATGCCGCATTCGATGGCATCCATTAAAGAAAAGTCGCTCATCGTCCAGGGGAACAAAGTACCTTCTGCGTAACCCGAGCCGCTCAGAAAAAATGGAGTTGCGGAAAGATCAATCACACGTGTCAGCCCCAATTTTCTATTCACCGCTTCGAGGCCAGAAATCCAAAGGCGAGCGGCTTCCTTGTTCTTTTCGGCTTCTTTCTTTTCATCCCCTTTGAGACCTTCGTTTTCTATGCCGGGTTTTTCTCGATAACAATGATGTGCCTCGTCATTGAGGGCGAGAATGTTTTTCATCCCCATCAAATCAGGCATCACACGCTGTAGCATTTGACCTTCCGTTTCGAGGGTGTTTAGGGCTTCTCCTCGACCTTGCAATAGGGAGCGACCGCCCTTCGAGATGTCCATCTTCTCTCGTAACTTGAATGCGTGATAGTTTGTGATAACGATTTTAGATCGTTTCACATCATCCAGCATGTCCGGCGGGACCAACTCTCGATCTTTGTAATAACTGTCGGGATCGTTGGGCTGGAGAACGCGTAAGCGGTCTTTAATGGTCAGGCCGGGTGCAACTATTAAAAATCCACGGGTAAATTTTTTGCTATTAGGATGCCGTACCGCATTGACGGTTTGCCAGGCGATGAGCATGGCCATGACGGTGGTTTTTCCTGCACCAGTAGCCAATTTCAAGGCAAAACGCATGAGTTCAGGATTGGCATCGTTATTGGCATCAGCAAGGTACTCCAGAATGGATTTACCGGCTTTGATTTGGGGTGCAACCTCTGTCAGCCAGATGGCAACCTCTACAGCCTCCAGTTGGCAGAAAAAAGGGCGGACGGAACTAAACTGGTGATGCCTCCAATGTTGTAGCAGACGAGCAGTTTCAGGAGTTACTTGCCAATCATTGGGGTTCGGAGATCGTCGCCATTTTTCGAGCTGTTGGCGGATATAGTTGATTTTCGGGTTGGGATCGTAGCGTTGATCCGCTGTAGACAGACCATGGTCTTCATCAAAATCAATGTGTTGTTGCTTGACTGATTTGCGTTTTTTGGGCTTGGGAATGGGAGTGACAAAGTCAGCACCACGGCGTTCCTCGACGATTTGTTGAGTAGGTTGACCCTCTCCATCGAGTTGCCAGTGGCGGCTTGGGCAGTCGTAAGGGGAATTAAGGATTGGGTGCTCGTAAAACAGATCAGTCATCCAGAAATACCCCCTTGAGTATTAAATAATTTAACGATGCAATATGACATGCCCTAAAAACATCGGCAAGCCAAAAAAATCTATCAAGAAACAACTGGGATTGGTAGATAATGTTGTTACAAAAATCCTTTAAAAGATTATTAAGACAATTTTTATTTAAAGTCTAATATTATATAATTATCAAACTGCACTCTATAGCGGAACCACGTTTTCACAGGCTTTGAGTTGGTCTAGGTAGTCAGCCCATTGTTGCATCATTTTTTTGCGTTCTTCGAGGTGGGCGGTTCGGTTATAGGCGCGTCCGTTAGGATCGCGGACGGCGTGGGCGAGTTGATGCTCTATGAAATCCGGGCGCACTCCTAGCACTTCATCCAAAATTGTCCGTGCCATGGCGCGGAATCCGTGGCCGCTCATTTCTTCTTTTGGGATGCCCATACGGCGCATTGCGGCCAGTATGGCGTTGTTGCTCATGGGGCGGCTCAGGGTCCGTGCTCCGGGGAAAACGTAACGTCCTCTTCCTGTCAGGGGTTCTATCTCTCTCAAAATTTCAATTGCCTGCCGGGACAGGGGAACGATGTGCCGGGTATCTGTTTTTGTTACGATGTAGCTCCATTCGGCTTTATCCAAATCAACGTCTGTCCATTCCGCTTTTCTCAATTCTCCGGGTCGCACGAATACCAAAGGTGCAAGACGCAGAGCACAACTCACGATAAGGCTTCCTTCGTAACCGTCCATTACCCTCAATAGTCCTGCAACCTGTTTGGGTTCGGTGACTGCCGCCAGATGCTTCACTTTTGCAGGAGGCAGGGCTCCGCGCAGGTCGCCAGTTGGATCACGCTCGGCACGTCCTGTAGCGACTGCATAACGGAAGACTTGTCCGCAGTTTCCCAAAACACGGTGCGCTGTTTCCAAAGCACCACGCTTTTCGATGCGCTGGATGATGGATAGCAATTCTGGGGCTTTCACTTCTCCGACCGGTTTCGGACCGATCCATGGAAACACGTCGTTTTCCAGACGTCGGAGCATTCGACCGCTATGACCTTCCGACCAGTTATCAGCATGTTTGGTGAACCATTCACGCGCTACCACCTCGAAACTATTTTCGGCAATGCCTTCCCGGGCGGCTTTTTTCGCTTTGCGGTTTTCGCTCGGGTCGATGCCATTGGCGACCAGTTTTCGTGCCTCGTCGCGTCGGTCCCTGGCGTCCTTCAAACTAACATCGGGATAAACGCCCAGAGACAATTGCTTCTCCTTACCTTCAAATCGATATTTGAAACGCCACCATTTGCCGCCTTTGGGGGTAACCAGCAAGAATAAGCCGCGTTCGTCGAACAATTTACGCGCCTTTGTTTCGGGTTTTGCGTTACGAATTTCAGTATTGGTTAAAGGCATGGCATCTCCTTGGGCAATTCTGGACGAGTGGCGTCAAGAAAGGAGCGAAGTTCCATCGTTTCAACTGGAGTTAAGGCAAGGCAACGGTTACGCAACTGGAGAGTGAGTCCTCCGTCACTTTCAAGTTTGAATCGGGATGCGGCCAATTGCCGTGTCTCTTCAGCACGTTGAGCGGCTTTTTCTTCTTTTATGCGCTGGCTGGGGTCAATTCCTTTTCTAATCAATGTGCGAAAGGCATCTCGTTTTTTCCGGGCCATTGCAAGGGAGACGTCAGGATAAACCCCTAAGGAAATTCGTTTTTCTTTCCCATTGAAGCGATATTTTAATCGCCACCATTTGCCTCCAGATGGATCAATTTCGATATACATCCCCTTTGAGTCCGATATCCGGTAACATTTTTGAGTTTTTCTACCGTCAGGAGTTATTAAAGGCTTCGCATTTCTTATGATTTTGGTTGTTAGAGGCATCCTGGGGGTATCTCATTTTTGTCAAATAGGGGAACCCTTATAGTTACCCCTAAGCAGTACTGGATTTAATAGGATCATAATACCCCTTGTCGGACCTCAAAGCAATAAAAAAGCCCTAGTTTCCTAGGGCTTCTGGACTTCATTGGACTGTATTGAATCTGTTAAAAATGGAGGCGGGGGGAGTCGAACCCCCGTCCGAAAAGTTTCAAGCAAAGGCGTCTACATGCTTATTCCCAAGTTTGGATCTCGCTGAGAGCGGCTCCCTGGGACCGGATACTCTCTCAGCCAGCTTCTGGAATCTCGTCCGATCGGCTCGAAGCGGGCCGACCCGACCAGTCCGCTAAATGACGTTCCTGCCTTCCCCGCAGACTTAGGAAGAGGAACGGTAACTGGCTTAAGGTTTAGTTAAGCAGCTACTGCAACATCATAATCGTTAGCGATTATGTTTTTGCCGTTTTTTAACGGGCCAACGGCATCCCGTGCATGCAACCCTTGTATCACCCTTCCCGTCGAGACCGTTTCGCCCCCTCTCTTCTTCATATAAGATTGTTTTGACTCGATTGCCAGTTGATCTGGAAAAATATTCCAAAGTCGCTATTGTTATGCGGCCTGTAATTTTCCCCTCAGAAAATCTATGGATTCTTTGTTTAAGTTATATTCTTTCTTGATCAAATGCAAGAAATGGCTGATCTTCCGAATAGGAAATAAGTGCGCTCACTATTTTGCTTGAATGAATTCATGGCTTTCAGGGTGGGGATAGGGGGCGGTAAAGGCCCTGTTAGTTCGGGCCTGGGGAAAAGAGTCAAAATTTAATCAAATTAGCAAAAAAACGTACAGTTGCAGGGTCTCCTTCTTTTGATGGTTTTCCACAGACCCTGTGGAAAACTTGTGGATAAGTAAGATCGTGTCATTGAATTTGCGAAGTTTAGCTGATTTTTGATAAAGAGGTCATTTGTTGATCGTAATAATTACTCTTATTTTTCAATGGTTTGCGCGTTAATTGAGTTTTTGGTTTTAGCAAGCGAAAAAAAGGCATTGACAGAAGTATTCTTTTCCACAGTTTGTGGTGCCTTGTCGAAGGTGGCTTTACCCTTGTCTGTATTGAGCTTCCGCTTTAGTCAATTGTTTGACGATTATTTGGGCTTTAAAACCTCTTTTTTGAGGGGAAGTTTGATGTTCTGGGTGGGGATTGCGTGAGTTTAAAGGGAATTAAAAAAATAGAATTTTTGACGCTTGATTCAGCCTTCTTTGTAGGTGTTTTTCCTACAAGGAAAGTTGCTTGTCTTCAGAGTTCCTTATTTTCTGCGGGATTTGGATAGGCGGGGGCAAAATGTTTGATAAAATCAAGTTTTTATCTGTTACTGGTGCTCGGCAGGCTTATTTTCAGCCAGTTTTGGGACAGTTGGTATTTGCATAATTGTTTTCCACAAATGTTGTGGAAAACGTGTGGGGAAAATTGGAAATCTCTTTTTATTACAGTGTTGTATCGCTCTAACAAGAGTGTTGATTAAAATGAATGCAGTTTTTTAACTCTTTCAAAAGCAATGTATTATATAATCGAATTTAGAACGGGAAGCGCAGGCATCAATGCTTTCAAAAACGTTTTTCCGACAGTCCTTTCTCTTTATCAATGATCAATCCAAAACTCATTTCTAATTTTTGCTGGTGGTATTTTTTTCTCATCCTTGCTACGGCTTTGGCGGGTGTTGTTTTTATTTACAGTGCCAATCACGGTCGCCCGGAAGCTTTTTTTCGCCATCTTTACGTCAAACAATTGTATTGGGTTCTTTATGGTTTGATCGTTATGATTTTTGCGATTTGTGTGGATTATCGCTTTTTGAACCGTTACGCCTATCTTTTTTATGGTCTCACTTTGCTGGCTTTAGGATACGTGTTGATCAACGGTGTGGTGGCTTCGGGTGCGAAACGATGGATTCGAATCGGCCCCTTGACTTTGCAAATATCTGAATTTGCTAAATTTGCCTTGATCATTGCTCTTGCAAAGTATTTTGGGGGAGATCGGTCGCAGGGGAAATATCGCTTGCGGGACCTTTTTATTCCGACGGTTTTGACGTTGACGATTGGTTTGATGATTGCTTCACAACCGGATCTCGGGACTGCGATGATTATTTTTTTCCTTTTCCTGATTTTTATTACGGCGATTGAAATAGATTATCGAACTTTGCTCAAGTTATTTTCTGTCGGGATCATTCTAACGCCGACTTTTTGGTTCTTTTTGAAGGATTATCAGAAGACTCGTTTGCTGACGTTGTTTAATCCTGAGTTGGATCCACTGGGGGCGGGTTATCATTCGATCCAGTCGAAGATCGCTATTGGTTCGGGTGGGTTTTGGGGCAAGGGTTTGCTGGCGGGTACGCAGAGCCGTTTGAATTTTCTTCCTGAGAAGCACACGGATTTTATCTTTTCTGTTTTTGCAGAGGAATCTGGTTTTATTGGTGTGATTGGTTTGCTGACGGTGTATTTGATCATCATTCTGAAGGGTTTGAACATTGCATATCGTGCGGGAGATCGTTTTGGATTTTTCGTTGCTTTGGGTATCGTTGGTTCTCTTTCTTTCTATATTATTTTTAATATTGGGATGACGATCGGTCTGTTCCCGATCACGGGTTTGCCTTTGCCTCTGTTAAGTTATGGGGGATCTTCTCTTATCACCAACTTTTTTGCGTTGGGTTTGTTGTTGAATATAGAAATGCGTCGCAATATTCATTGATCGCCACTGCCCGTATTTATTATATGAAGAATAAATGCAAGTGTTTGAACCAGTTTCTGTATGCCGTGTTATAATTACTCGTTAGTTTGATTGATAATAGTTATCTTTCCGCGTATTTTTTCTTCTTTACTTTTGACCAATGCAATCGCAAATCATAATCAATTCAAGTGCCAGAGAAATCCGTGTTGCGTTGATGGAGAACGATCAGCTTGTAGAATTGTTCATCGAACATAAGGCTCATAAAGGGATTGTCGGCAACATTTATAAGGGGACGGTCACTAAAATTCTTCCAGGTATGCAGGTCGCTTTTGTTGATATTGGGCTGGAAAAATCTGGCTTTTTATATGTTGGGGATATTGATATTCTGGATACTCTGGACCTGGAAAGTCATGACGAGGTCAAGGTCCCTCTCAGTAATCCGGATGAAAATGATCCCGATCAGGAAAAATCGCACCGAACGCTTGACCATGGTATCCCTATTCAGGAAATTTTGAAGGAGGGGCAGGAAATCATGGTGCAGGTGGCCAAAAATCCGTTAGGAAGCAAAGGTCCGCGTATCACCACCTATATAACGCTTCCGGGGCGTTACCTTGTGTATATGCCTACGGTGAATCATGTCAGCGTTTCGCGTCGTATTGAAGACGAGGAGGAAAAGGAACGTCTGAAGGAGATCATTGGGGAAATCGGAAATCCCGGTGAGGGGTACATCGTGCGGACTGCGGGGCAGAGCTGTGAAAAGGAAGATTTTATCATGGATCTCACTTTTCTGCATCGGCTTTGGGGAACGCTGAAAGATAAAATTCCGAATGAGAGTAATAATGGTACGAATCTTCTCTATGAAGATCTCAATCTCATTTTCCGTTCGATACGCGATCTGTTCACACAGGATGTTCAGCGGTTGGTCATCGACTCTAAGGGCGATTACGAGAAGTGTGTCGAGTTCTGCAAAAAATTCTTGCCTCATATTTCTAACCGCATCGAACATTATAGCGATCCGCTCCCTATCTTTGATTTTTACGGCATTGAGGTTGAGCTCAACCGCGCTTTAGATCGCAAAACCTGGTTGAAATCGGGGGGGTACATCGCCATCGATCAAACGGAAGCTTTGGTTTCAATCGATGTGAATACCGGTAAATTTGTTGGGCACAGTGATCCTGAAGAGACGATTTTGACGACCAATCTGGAGGCGGTTCGCGAAATTGTGTATCAATTACGGCTCAGAAATATTGGGGGGATCATCATTGTTGATTTCATCGATATGGCAAAGGAAGAGAGCAAGGAGAGGGTTTGGACGGCCTTGAACAATGCTTTAAAAAGCGATCGCTCGCGCACCCGAATCTTGAAAATTTCAGAAATCGGGTTGGTGGAGATGACGCGTAAGCGTGTTCGTGAAAACTTGATTCAGACGCTCTGCGAACCTTGTTCTTATTGCGAAGGCGAAGGTTATATCAAGTCCACAACGACCACCTGCAACGAAATCATCCGAGCGGTACAAAAAATAGCGGGTTCACCGACCGAGACAAAAAGAACGATCACGTTGGAGGTGCATCCGCAAATATACGATTTGATGTTTGAAGAAGAAACGTCGTTCATGGAGGAACTGGAGCAACGCTATGGACTCCAGGTAACCTTTCAAGTGAATCCAAAAATTCATCGAGCCAAGTACCGTATTTCGGTAAGCGAAGAAATATCATGAGACATTGCAACTTTAATTTGCCGGGCCGTTCTTCATTAAGGGTCGGACTATTCGTTTTGTTTTGCTGGTTTGGGATTTCTGCATGCGGAACGACAGGGCATAAGTTTGACGAGAGTCAGTTTGGTGCCATTGTCAACGGTGAAACAAGGCAAGCCGAAGTGCTTCAGCTTCTTGGAGACCCCTATCAAAAAGGAGTCGAAAACGGTAGTGCGGTCTGGATTTATGAATACAATCGTTTCAATCTGTTTGGAAATGGTACCTCTAAGGACTTGTATATTGTCTTTGATGATAAAGGCACTGTCGAGTCACATCAATTTATGAGCAATTGACCCACTCATTGCCTCAATAAACAAATTCCACTGAAAAATAATGTTTGGTTTTGAAGGTACTCGACAAACCGCTCTGCATTTGTCATGGTTCGCTTTTTTTCTGACGTTTGTTGCCTGGTTCAACATGGCACCCTTCAATACAACGTTGATGATCGTGCTGGAGTTTTCTCAGGCGCAGATTGATACGTTGATGATCTGCAATCTTGTTCTGACACTGCCCGCACGTATATTCATTGGTGGATTGGCCGACTATTTTGGCCCGCGCAAGGTGTTCAGTGGACTCCTTGTCTTCGCCTCTTTGATCTGTTTTCAATTTGCACTGGCAACCACCTTTGAAGAGTGTGTTTTTTCGCGCTTGATGATGGGTATTGTGGGCGGGGGATTTGTGGTCGGGATCAAGATGATATCCGACCATTTCCCAGACCGGGAAATGGGCTTGGCGCAAGGAATTTATGCCGGTTGGGGAAATTTTGGTTCCGCCGCCGCTATCTTTTCTCTTCCCTTGATTGCTGATAATTTCCCTTTGGAAACAGGTTGGAGGGTGGCTGTTGTTTGCTCGGGGATTGCCTGTCTGGTCGGCGCAATGGCTTATTGGAAATGGGCAGAAGATATTTTCATGCCGCACAAACAGTTTTTGTCCTTTTCGGGTTTCAGTATAGAAATCAGTTCGCGCAAAGACTTTATATTGCAAACAGTGCTTTTGGCTTTCATCTATGCCGGTCTCATTTTGGTTGTATGGAAGCTTGAGGCCTCGACTCACCCCATCATTCACACGAACATCGCCTGGATTTTAAGTGCAGGGCTCTTATTTTTATTTGGTGCCAATATTCGCAAATGTTACCGGGTGAATAAAGACAGTTTGAACGGCCGACCCCGATGGGAATATTCTTTCAGCCAGGTTGCGATTTTGAGTTTGGCCTATGCGTTGACCTTTGGATCGGAATTGGCCATCGTGTCCATTTACCCCGAATGGTTGCAGACGATCTTTGGACTCACGGTCGTGGGTGCGGGGGTTGCCGGTTCCAGTTACGCATTTTTGAATTTATTCACCCGTCCGTTTGGAGGTTGGATAGCGGGTCGTTGGGGCAGAAAGAAAATGTTGTTTGTTTTTGTGCTCGGAGGCATGTTGGCGACATTTGCCATGAGTCAGGTTTCCAATGACTGGCCGTTGCCGGTGGTCTTGCTACTGGCTTTGACTTGCGGAATTTTTTTGCAAGGAGGGAATGGAGCCAATTTCGCTTCTGTGCCGCTCATACGTAAAGAGTTGACGGGGAAATTAGCAGGCCTTGTGGGGGCTTATGGCAACCTGGGTGCGATAATTTTTCTGAGTGTTTGGAGTGTAACGGGTGCCAAAGGTTTTTTCCTGACCTTGAGCGGGTTTGCCGCAATCGTATTATTTGCTGTGATATTTCTTGAAGGCGAGCGGAAATAAAACAGTCTCTGTCAGACATCTTTAAGCTCATTCAGATGCCTGACAGAAACTCGGTTTGAGATTATTGGATCGTTGGTGCAGACAGGGTCATTTGAATGCCTTTTGTCCCAGCCGTTGCGTTCACAGACGCTTCAAGATCGCCAGGGCCCGCACCCGCCACACCATCCCCATCCAGTCTTGCAGTCAGCGTCAGGTTTCCGTCAAACAAGGAACCCTCCATCATTGTATCTTCCTGACCGATTTCAAAGGTATAGGGAAACTTCACATCGCGAACCCGTTTCACAGCGAGAGGGGGGCCTCGTCGTACGCCTTGAGGTCGTGCGAATATAAACAGGATTCCAGAATCTGGAGTTTTTCCCTCAAACTGCGGGTCCAGTGCAATGGTTCCCGTCACATTGGTTGCGGCCGCTGGTTGGGCAGTGACGACTTGATCGAGGCTGATCTCCTGATTGATTTCACCGGGAGAGGCGACGATGCTACCAAAAATGTCACCCGCAGAAGAATCTGCCACACCGTCGTGGTCCAACCGTGCCGTAATGGTCATTTTTCCTTCAAATTTGACACCCGGTCGCATGACATCGCGAGCACCCAGATTAAATTCAAAAGGGAAGCTGACCAGGCTGTGCCGCTTGGCGGCGACAGGGGGGCCGCTGGTCACACCTTCGGGACGAGCGACTAGGAACAGCACGCCATCTTTTGGCGCAGAGTTTGCCAGTTTATCAGGAATGGTCACAATCCCGGCGATTTCATGCTCAGGGTCGGGCGGCAGGTTCGCCTGAGTCAACTGCCGTTTTATTTCGATTGGCATGGGATGTTCTTTCAATTCCCTGTCGCATGCGGTGATGACTATGAATATTGATAAAATGAAAATAAAGCTAAAGTGTTTCAAGTTGAATCTCCGATAAGGGAAGTATTGGCAAGGAAGTAAGAATCTTTCGATATTTTTAAGGCATCATATCAGTATTGAGGGTGATTTTGAAGTGGAGCGTGGCTCCGGTGAAAAATTTAAGGTTTGCAGGTGATTTTTGGGAATCCTTAAAATCTTTTGTTGATCGAAAACCTGCAATAGGTGTATAGAAGAAATAAAGACGCAGTCTGTTTTCTTCAAATGTCAAAATATTAGGAGATTACGCCATGTTTTTCCAGGTTCGCATTAAAGATGCGCAGGGCAATGTGAAAAAGATTATCCCTAGTGAAAGTCTTAGCAAACGCTACTGGGATGAATTTTTTAACAATTCGTCAGAGGGAGAAACGATCAAAAATTCTGAGAAACGCGGTAAAAAGTCTGTAAAAAAAGATCGCGAAAATATACAGGATTCCATGATTGAAGAAGATTGGAATTTGTGACTCTAATTTCAAACCGTTCAAATTCAGGGGGGACTCTCTCCAAGTTTCCATGCTCCTAATCCTCCACCAAAGGTTGTTGAGTAGAAACAAGGCTTAGAAATCCCTGAATCTGTAGGGGGCGGTGCCGAAAAGCCCGCCCCTTACGCCCCTTTTTTGAAGTTCCGCTGATCTGCCCCCACCTGCCTGATTTTTTTCTTTTTAATTCCAATGACTTTTAAAACGATGGTCTTGGTTCTTATCCTACGGGCAAAGGCTCAAACAGGTTTTTGAGATCGTCTTCGCTCAGGTTGGTAGCTGTCTGGTCCTTTTTAACCAATACGCCGTCGGCCAAAGTTCTTTTCTTTTCCTGTAACGCCAGGATTTTATCTTCCACGGTTGCTTCTGCCACCAATTTGTAAACAAATACTTTTTTGTTTTGGCCGATTCGATGCGCTCGATCTGTGGCTTGCATTTCTACGGCAGGATTCCACCAGGGATCATAATGGATCACCGTGTCTGCGGCAGTGAGATTGAGCCCGGTTCCTCCCGCTTTGAGACTGATTAAAAAGAGAGGAACTTCTCCATCCTGAAAACTCTTGACCGGCGTTTTCCTGTCTTTGGTCTGCCCGGTCAGTTTGAGATAGGGAATGTCTTGCGCGTTCAGTTCTTCTTCGATCAGAGACAACATGCTGGTGAACTGGGAAAAAAGCAGAATTCTTCGTCCTTCCTCGATCATCTCTGGAAGCATTTCCATCAAACGCGCGAGCTTGGCCGAAGCGATTTTTTTATGTGACAGTGCGGCGGTTTTGACCAGCCTGGGATCGCAACAAACCTGACGCAATTTGAGCAAGGCATCCAATACAATGATATGACTGCGCGACAGTCCCTTGCCTGCAATCTCGGCGCGGACTCTGCTATCCATGGTCAATCGTACGGTTTCGTAAAGCTCTTTCTGTTCTTTTGATAATGGAATGTGCTCGATGAGAATTTGCTTGTCGGGCAGTTCTTCTTCGACCTGTTCCTTCGTCCGACGCAGGACAAACGGTTTGATCAGGTTGGACAGTAATTTGTTTCGCGCTTGATCGCCAAATATTTCTATAGGATTCCGAAAGATGCGCCGGAAAAATTTTTCACTGCCCAGCATGCCCGGCATGAGAAAAGCCATGATGGACCACAGATCTCCGAGATGATTTTCCATCGGCGTGCCAGTCAGGCAAAAGCGATGTTTTGTTTTGAGCTGTCTTGCGACTCTGGAGGCCTGGGCCTTGGGATTTTTAATGACCTGAGCCTCGTCGAGTATCACCGTGTTGAATGATTTCGACAAGAAAACGGATTTATCACGAGAGAGCAGGGGATAGGTGGTGAAAATTAAATCATGTTTGTCGATTTCGTCAAAGCGTTCCTTACGCTCGCTTCCATGAAGGGAAAGCATGGTCAGGTTTGGAGCGAAGCGGTGTGTTTCCTGAAGCCAGTTGGGAAGTACGCTGGTGGGCATGACAATCAAGCTGGGCTCGGTGAGTCTTTGAGCGGCTTTTTCGATACTGAAGTAAGCCAGTGTCTGTACGGTTTTCCCCAAGCCCATATCGTCGGCAAGGATACCCCCCATTTGGTATTCGCGCAGAAATTCCAGCCAGTTCAAACCTTCCTGCTGGTAACTTCGTAATTTTCCTGTGAATTCCTGGGGAATTTGCGCAGGCTCGATTCCACGAAATCCGCTCAGTTTCCGTCCCAATTCCCGAAAGGTTTCCCCACCTCGCCATAGAATTTCTTCACTTTCGTTTTCCAGAGCAAAAATTTCGGCACTGCGGTAACGGGGAAGGCGTATTTTCCCGTTGTCCAACCCTTCCGTTTTCAGCAGACCCATCAAAAAGATCAGCAGAGGAGTTATTCTTTTCGCCGGAATGGCGAGAACATTTTTCCCTTCCGCAGGAACCAGAAATTGCCCTTTTTCGGATAACTTTAAAATATCCTCTTCGGTTTCCATGGAGCGCAGAAAATCGACGAAAATCGGAACTAGGTCCACACGCTTGCCATCAATGTTCACACCCATGTCCAGCTCGAACCAGTCTTTGCCAGTCCCTTCTTCGATATCCGCAAATATGTCTTCAGTTTCTTTGAAATGAAAAGGCAGGTGAGTTGCGTCTATCTTCCAGCCATCTTGCTCCAGCGCGGGGATATCGTGGAGACAGAATTGAACCTGGTCGGTCACTTCTTCAAAAGGATTGATGGCATGGATATCCTTGTGCTTTGCGCTCAAATCAAAAATTTCAGGGTTGTCGATCAATTCGAAACCCAGTTTTTTCATCTTCTTGTCAGCTTTTTCTTCTTCCTTGCGATTGCGCTGGATTTTTATCAAACAATCGTCTTTGACGAAGGTGATTGATTTGGGGAATTTTTTATCACTCGTCCAGGGTGCAGAAAATCCATCGTATTCAAAGGACAGACGCGCCATGAAAATTTCTACCGGAGGACCTGCGTTGTAACCGTAACTATCAACATCGTAAGTTTTCCCGATGAATAGTTTCAGGCAGGGAATCGGCAGAATGCCCTTGCGGGACTCCATTTTCAAGGTTGCGGGTTTTGGAATCGAGTCTTGCGGAAATCGTTTTTTCATCTCCGTGGTCAACAGTGCGGTTTGCTCTGCGGGTACATTCGGGGCGAGAGCGAAGGCAGAATTGAGTGCAGGGGAAAGTCCTGTTTTAATTTCTCCCACCTCCCCCTTTTGAGTATCTATATAACAAGGGGGCTCCAGCGGCAGGACGAGGATGTCTTGTGATACGGATCCACCGTTGAAAGAAAAAATAGGTGTTTGGCTACCGTCGGTATTATTTTGCCAACGCAGTTCTGCTGTTCTGGCCGGGGCTGAGATGAGTTGCGGGCCGTGAATATGGGACCAAAAACAGCGTCCCGTAGAAAGGATTCGCATCAAAAGTCGGTGCCCTTCTTTGCCCGATAAACGCGAACCCTGCCAGGCATCTGTCTTGTTCATCAAATTGTGAGCGTGCAATCCGTATATAATTTCGTTGTCTATTTTACGAAAATGACGCGGTGTGATGCCGCTTGCAATGTTGTTGAATCGGTATGGAATCGAAGGAGATGTGCTGAACGTTCCATTGCCAAGGAGGCGCACGGACTGGGGATGGATCAGTATCTGGCTTTTGAGGTCATGAGTGGGGTCGATCACATAAATCAGACGTTGCTGAATTTCGTCGGGATAGGTATCAAGATTCTGATAATCCTGCTCAGCAGAATTCAAGTGGTCGAGCCATTTGTTTAATTCGGGATCGAGGTCATTTGCGGGCAGATTTTTGTTAAATTGAATGGGCTTGGGTTGATTCACCAGCCCGTAAATGAGAAGTGCGGCAATGTGCTTGCATTCCAGTTTGACGGGACAAGAACATTCTCCATGAATCCTTCTGTTCAGATCGGGCGCGGGGATTGTGATCTTTTGATGGTAGGGAGAAACGTTGTTTCCCTTGACCTTGCCTTCAATGATTATCTCGTTACCCTGCTTGCGCCACTGTATATCCTTCACTTTGCCCTGTTGGGCATATTTTTTCCCACGATCAAAAACACCGAGGGTTACCGATTTTAGAATGTCATCTATATTGTAATGGGAAGCCATGGTCTGAAAAATGGGGGAATCAGCAGGTTTGCAGTGACCGATATCGTTAAGATGCTAACGATTATAGATGATTATACGGGTTCGGGAAAAATTTATTCCTAAAACTTCTTTCTACTTTCATTTTGCTTTGGTAAAGTTTCTATTTGGCCTGTGATTCATCACCGCCATTTCTCACACACAATTTTTCGCTGGACCTCATAGATGGCAAAGATAGGAATGGTCAGCCTCGGCTGTCCTAAAAATACAGTAGATACAGAATGGGCTTTGGGCGATCTCAAACAAGAGGGTCACGAGTTGACGCCTAATGCAGAAGAAGCCGATTTTATCATCATTAACACCTGCGGGTTCATTGATTCTGCAAAACGGGAATCCATTGATGCGATTCTGGATATGGCCCGATACAAGCAGGAAGGTGTTTGCAAAAAAATCGTTGTCACCGGTTGCCTGTCCGAGCGTTACAGTGAGGAGTTGTTGAAAGAAATTCCTGAGATCGATCATCTTCTAGGGGTGCATCAATACCCGCAATTGAAAGATATCTTTTCCGATGCAGGACGGTCGGTTCAAACTTCGGAACGGAATTTAGTCGGTTTGCCTCATCAGTTCTATGCGCAAACTCCGAAACGTGAATTGACCACACCGCAGTATTCAGCGTATCTGAAATTGGGTGAAGGATGTTCCAACAAGTGTGCCTTTTGCATCATTCCTAGAATGCGGGGACCTTTCAGCAGTCGGCCTATCGATTCCATTGTCGAGGAAGCGCATGTGCTTGCGGCGGGTGGCGTGCGCGAGTTGAATCTGGTCTCTCAAGATACCACGATGTATGGCATCGATCTGCGGATGAAAAATGGCTTGACGGTTCTATTGGAAGAATTGGTGCGCATCGAAACCGTTCAATGGCTGAGGCTTTTTTATTGTTACCCTACCTTCATTGACGAGTCTCTCATGGCCTGCATCGCGCGTCATGACAAAATCTGCAATTACATTGATGTCCCTTTGCAACACACGCAGGATGAAATGTTGAAAGCCATGAAACGGCAGGAGAGGGAAGCCGGCGTCCGCCAAATGATCGCTCGTTTGCGCGAAACCATTCCCGGTGTTGCCTTGCGAACCACCTTCATCACTGGATTTCCCGGTGAGACGGAAGATCATTTCCGTCACATGGCAGATTTTGTCGAAGAAATGCGCTTCGATCATGTCGGCGTCTTCGCGTATTCAGATGAAGAGGGGACAACGGCTTTTGATTTTCCAAACAAAGTTGCTACAGAAATCGCTTTGCAACGGCGCGATGAATTGCTGAAAATTCAAAATGCCATTGCACGGGAAAACAATGATAGCAAGATCGGTAAAATTCTGCCGGTTCTGGTTGAAGGATTGGACGACGAAGACGATTTCCTGTTCACCGGTCGACTGGCCAGTCAGGGGCCGGGGATCGATGGTCAAGTCATTCTTGAAGAATGCGACGCGAATGTTGGCGAAATCATACCCGTCCTCATCACCGGCACGGCCGATTACGACCTCATCGGCAAACCTGCCTAGAGGAAAGTCTGCGCTTTCATTTCAAATCCTTCTGCAATTTTCGCAGGAGGATAGAAAAAACACGCGTGTTGTTTTAAAAAGTTTTACCCCTTACCGTTCTCTAGGTTCGGCAACTGACAAAAGAGAAGTTGCGAATTTTTTCTAGAGACAACTCTATTTGCCCGCCTCCCACCTCGCCCGGGAGGCTCCTATTTACGCCACTATTCAGGGCACTTCGTGATTCCAATTTGGGATAGATCATTTTCCTTTTAAGCGGTATGATTTTCAGAGCGAGCCACATTCAGGAATTCATTTGCGTAACCGGGTTCTGCAACGCCAATGTTAAAATATCAACAACGGGTAAGAAGGTGACATGTCTATGAAGCGTATTGGTATTCTTACAGGGGGTGGTGATTGTTCGGGTCTCAACGCGGTGATCCGGGCGGTGACTCGATCGGCCGTGATCCATCATCAAGCCCGGATCATAGGTTTTGAAAAAGGTTTCGAGGGGATGATTTACAATCTCTGGCAGGAACTGACGATTGAAAATACACGCGAACTCCTCACTCTTGGCGGGACGCTTTTGGGGTCGTCCAACAAAGGTGATCCGTTTCATTTCAGGGAGCGGGACGCAGATGGGAAAGTCGTCACGCATGATTTTTCGGCAAGAGCCAAAGAAAATTTTGAGAAGCTGGAACTCGATGGTCTGATAGCGGTTGGCGGTGAAGGCACATTGGAAATCGCATACAAGTTTTTTCAAATGGGCTTGCCTGTGGTGGGTGTCCCCAAAACGATCGACAACGATCTTTCTGGTACCGAGTACTCTTTTGGATTTCAAACCGCCGTTCAAGTGGCTTGTGATGCTTTGGACCGCTTGCACACCACAGGTAAAAGTCACCAGCGTGTGATGATTCTTGAAGTCATGGGACGTTCGGCAGGCTGGATTGCTCTGGAAGCCGGGATTTCCGGCGGGGCGCATATCATTTTACTTCCTGAAATTCCTTTCAGTATTGAAGCAGTTCTTAATAAGATAAGAGCGAGGGATTCTGAAGGACATCCTTTTACGGTTATTGTGATTGCGGAAGGTGCGACCGAAGTCGGTGGCTCGGTCATGATCCAAAAAAAGGCAGAAAATCGTTTGCAGGGAACCGATCTGTTGGGGGGTGTCGGGCATTGGCTCGCAAACGAAATTGAAGACAAGATCCCACACGAAGTTCGATGCACGGTGCTGGGCTACACTCAACGCGGCGGCACGCCCAACGCATTCGATCGTATTCTGGGGACACGACTGGGGGCCTTCGCGGTTCGTGCATTGGCCGAAAAAGAATTCGGGCACATGGTGTCTTTTCGTCCTCCTGAACTCAAGTTGGTTCCGCTCGCGGAGCTGGCGGGGAAAGTTCGCAGGATCACATCAGAAAATCAGCTCCTCCAGTGTGCGGAAGATATTGGCGTCAGTTTGGGACGATGAGCTGGTTCGTCCACAGTAAAAAGTAAGCCTTGAAATCCACATATATTTCGGTCAACCTGCATGAATACCAGTTTTAATCTTCCACACTTCAGGGGAATCGCATGTTACATAGACTCCTTATTTTTTTAATTTCCTGCTTTTTTTTTGGACTGCTTGTTCCTGCATCTTCATTGGCTGTTGAGCTTCAGCCCAATAGTTTTCATGAACTATTGAATACAAAACGATCTTTGGAAAAACAGTTTGGATTGACCGGACTGGAGTGTTTCCCTTTTATAAAAAAAATCGATAGAGACCCGTCGGATTTATTACAAAAATGTCTGCAGGGAGCCAGGATTCTGGAGCAGGCACTGCCTCAAGTGCAAGGTTCTCCATACCATACCTTTGGGGTGAGCCAGGAATTTTTGAGGACGGGTGGATTTCAGACCGCCCTCATCCCCTGGGACACTTCAGCGGACACGCTCATCAAATTTTTAAATGACAGGCCTTCACAGGAAGAACAGGCTGAATTTATCGAGAAGATTGTTGCCTTAAAGAACAAGATTATTTCACAGTTGGGCATTGTCAATTTGTATTGCAATCAGCAGGTTTCCAACACTCATTGCCTGCAAGGCTACGAAAGTCTTTCTGAGGCTCTGGCTAGCGGTGAGACTCGTTTTAAACGATGGAGAAGTGTGGTTTTGACCCCCGAGTCCAGTCGTTTGCAGGATGCTTATGCTCTGTCGATTGGTTTTTCGGAAAGTCCTCAAGTCATGCATGAGCGTCTCGAATCGGATTTAAACGAGATTTGGGATGCGCGTCGAAAAATGTTTGAGACGATGGAGGAACGCTTTGGAGAAACCATCCGATCCCGTCTGGGAGTGGTCAAACTCTTTTGCGATCTCGAAGTTTCTAATGAAGAATGTTTGCGGGGAGCCGAAAATATTGCCGTGGCGAGTGCGGATCCGGTTCTCCAGTCTCAGCATTGGGGGGAGTTGGAAATCCACCGTTTCAATACGTTGATCCGGGGAGATTTTGACACGACGGTAAGATTCGACCTGGCACCGGAGCAGATTGTGAAAGCGTTTGCGAAGCGGCCAACTAAAAAGAAAATCACTGAAGATCAATCTCTCGCGATCAAGCTGGAAGGCTACACCAAAAACAATAACACTAAATTGCGAGTCGTTTGCGATCTGGAAGGTTTGCATGCGGATTTGTGCGTCAAAGGTTTTCAGAATTTTATAAAATTCCTCAAAACCAATCGTGATTTCTGTGCGGATTTGCCTTGGACTGAATTGATGTTCGTCGATGGTCAAAGTCTGCAAAGGGTCAACTTCGCGCTCAACTCGTCTTCGCGACAGAGTTATATTTATGCGGATGCGAACAGCAGTTATGAGGAATTTGAAACCTACTTGATGGCTTTTGGCAGGGCAGACAACGCCTGCGGGAATCAGGGATTGTGAAAAGACACTGTGGGGATTGAATCTAATTTCTTTGCTGTCCCGCTCCGGCGGGCAGGGCAGGCAACGCCTGCGGGAATCAGGGATTGTGAAAAGACACTGTAGGGATTGAATCTAATTTCTTTGCTGTCCCGCTCCGGCGGGCAGGGCAGACAACGCCTGCGGGAATCAGGGATTGTGAAAAGACACTGTGGGGATTGAATCCAAATTCTTTGCTGTCCCGCTCCGGCGGGTTAGTTTGCGGTTACTCCCGCATTGCGGATTTCTTCAGGAAGCAAGTAATGACGGGTATCGTATTCCTGCGTTGTCAGTACCACTTGTCTGGCTTTTTGGGTGCGTGAGTTGAGGATTAAGGGGGCTACAAAATTCCCCGTCATGTTTGTAAAGATTTCCTGCAAAGTGACAATCACGAGTATTTTTAATTCATCCTCGCCAGAAAATTCGATTCGTCTTTCCTCTTCGGGCGTCATGACCCAACGATAATCAGGCATGTACAGATAAGGATCGGTGACGACAAAGGCCAGTCCGGGCGTGGTCAGGGATTGCATCCATTCCAGCGGACAGTCGATGTTGGGATCGAAAGGGATGAGGACAAATTGTTTTTCTCTTTCGAAGCCATACAAGCCATCGGGGAATTGAAGAATGTCTTCCTCGTCGTATTCTATAAGACCAAAACGAGTGGTTTCAAATTTCATGGCTTTAAGTTTTTTTTGATCAGTTGAGAAATTTTTCCAAAATCAACCTTTGGGGTTGCCGCCGCGGATTGGTTTTCCTCGAGAATCTTGATAAAAACCTCTTCTCTGTATATTTTGGTGGCACTGGGGGCTTCGATACCAATCCGAATATTTTTGCCCTTCACTTCTATAACGGTTATTTTTATATCGTCATTAATCTTTATGCTTTCGCCAACTTTTCGCGTTAAAACCAACATATGCGAGCCTTAATATAATTTTAGGAAATTCCCTGTAATAGCAGGTCATGACACATTCGGTTCAAAGTCGAACTCGGTCGAACTCGAAATGAGACCTGCTGATGAGCATCTGTTATTGACGACCTTGGGCTGGCCTATGCACATAAAGCGACAGGTTGCTCTGAGACAAATTCCAGAACGCAATGGAGTCACTTCGACGGGCCTTGTTTACTCTTATATTCCCAGTACGACAGCCTGCTATAGAATAGCTGAATACATAATGTATCAAATTTCCAGTTTGGCAGAACTGGACTGAGCTGATTATATCAGATAACGTTGCAAATCTCTAAGCATAAGCATGATTCTTCAGGCAATGTTTTAGCCTGCAAGGGGGCCAGAAAGAGTGCTGTGGGAAATGGGTCTGGTTTTAATTTTAAATTTTACCTAAATTAAGTTACACTTAAATTTTATGTCGGATTAACGTTGTAAATTCTGATTCCGTCGATTGTTCCCTGCATTTTATTTGGCAGTGAGAATTTTTGTCGGAGAGGTTGTTTTGTGAAGCAAAAAATTCTGCTGAATAAATTATTTCTCCCGTATTTTTTACTGGTTCTGATTGCCAGTCTGACGGTGACAGGAGTCGCGTTTTCGTCCACTTCAAGTCGCATTGAATTGGACGATGGGACCGTTATCGTCGGCACAATCGTTTCGTTTGAGGACGGGGAGTACCGGGTGAAAACGGAACGTCTTGGGACGATTTCTCTTTCTGAAAATTCGGTGTTAAACATTCAGAGGATGGGTTCTTCAGGGTCGGCCGCAAGTAGTAAGGCCGGAAACAATGGAAGTGGAGCCTACGATCTTCGAGCCGAGCAACAGCAAATTCAAAACCGTTTGATGGGAAGTCCCGAGACGGTGGGAATCATTGAAAGTCTGCAAAATAATCCGGCGATGCAAAATATTCTTAACAATCCCGATCTCATGAAGGCGATCACTCAGGGCGACCTCGAAACTCTGGGACGCAGTCCTGATATACAAGCTCTCATGAAAAATCCTAAAGTCAGAGATATCATTGAGAAAAATCAATAACAACTTCGTAAAACGCCTTCCGTCGTCTAGCGTATTTAACCAGAGAAGGGCTCATGGGTAGAAAATCATCCTCGAATATGGTTTGGATGGATCTGGAGATGACGGGACTGGATGTCGAAAAAGAAGTCATCATCGAAATTGCCACGATCATCACAGACAAGAATCTCAATATCCTGTACCAGGGACAGAGTCTGGCTATCAATCAAGACAATGTTATTCTGGGGCGGATGGATGCATGGAATACGAAACATCACAATGCTTCGGGTCTGGTGCAACGGGTGAAGCAGTCCAGCATCACTCTGGCTGAGGCAGAGCGGCAAACGCTGAAGATAATCAAAGAGTATTGTCCTTCAAATGTTGCACCTCTTTGTGGAAATTCTGTGGGGCAGGATCGTAAATTTCTTGAAAAATACATGAAGGAAATATACGCCTACCTGCACTATCGAAGCATCGACGTTACATCCATCAAAGAACTCATTCGACGCTGGTATCCAGACGGTCCGCAGTTCCCTAAAAAAAGCGGGGAGCACCGGGCAGATGTGGATGTTCGGGAATCTCTCGAAGAGCTGGTCTTTTATCGCAAACATTATTTTATTTCGGAAGTTCCCTGTCTGGACTCTGTGGACAGTCCCTCCTGTGGAGATGAAAAATGAAAAAAGGAACGGTCATAACGATAGGCTTTCTGGTTCTGGTCTGCGGACTCTCTGTTTCTTTGATTTGGGGGGGGAGCAAGTACGAGTGCGAGATTTGTATGCAGTATAAAGGCCTGGAAGAGTGCCAAAAAGTCAAAGGCATGAGCCTGGAAGATACGGTGATGACGGGTATGAGCACGGCCTGTGGGGGTCTCGCCAATGGAATGACGGAAACCATAGAATGCCAATCCATCCCTCCTGCTAAAAAAATCTGCAAAGAAATCTGAGTTGAAGTCCAAGCTTGCTGTGAATAGGGCGAGCAAAGGTTGTGCTTGGCCTTGAAGCTATCTTAAAGAGAATCGCTCATTCGCTCTCGTCTGGCGGGCGGCGGCTCGCCGTATGTCAGGTGTGCCGGAAATAGGGTGAGCAAAGATTGCGCACGATTTTGCCCCATTGTCTTAATGGGAATAGCCATTTGCTGGCGGCAGTTTGCCGCTCAGGCTTTGTAGTAGCTTCGGTACCAGTCGATAAAATTTTTCATGCCTTCTTCGATCCTTGTCGTGGGTCGGTAGCCGCAATCATTTTTGATTGGCTCAATATCCGCCCAGGTTTCCGTCATCTCCCCCGGTTGCGTGTCCATCTCATTGCGTATGGCTTGCTTACCGGCCAGGTTTTCGATGACCGAAATGAAATGCTCCAACTCTTCCGTGCGGTCGTTCCCGATATTATAGATTGCGTATTTTTGAGGTCGGTCCAGACAAAGTACCACTCCCTGCACAATGTCGTCCACGTAGGTGAAGTTTCGTTTCATTTTGCCGCGCCCGTAAACGTCGATGGTTTCTCCCTGCAAAATTTTGCGGGTGAAAATAAAAGGAGCCATGTCGGGGCGTCCCCAGGGACCGTAAACGGTGAAAAATCTCAGACCCGTTGTGTTCAATCCGTATAAATGACTGTATACGTGCGCGGTCAATTCATTGGATCGTTTGCTGGCGGCGTAGAAAGAAATGGGCATGTCGCAGGGATCGTCGGTAGAGAACGGAATTTTTTTGTTGTTGCCGTACACGGAAGAGGACGATGCAAATACAAAATTTTCGACCTGTGCGAGTCGTGCCTGTTCGATGATGTTCAGAAAACCTTCCAGATTCGATTTTTGGTAGGCATGGGGATTGAGCAGGGAATAGCGCACACCCACCTGGGCCGCTAAATGGCAGATTTTTGTGATTTTGAAATCACGGAACAGGTCTGCGAGGCCCTCCAGATCGCAAAGGTCCAATTGCTTGAAATGGAAGTTGTCATACTTTTGCAATTGAGCCAGACGATCGCGTTTCAAAGAGACATCGTAGTAGTCGTTCATATTGTCCATGCCGACGACTGTTGTGCCTCGCTCTAGCAGGGTTTTGCTCAAATTAAAACCTATGAATCCGGCGGAACCGGTGACAAGAATCATGGATCGGGCTCTTTGTTATGGAGTAGAATGAGGTGGAAAATAAAAATGTCCTGTCCTGAACATTTTTTGCCGTCGAACAGAATAACGGACAAGTGGAAATTCTATCATGAAAATTACAATTTTAGGATCGGGAACCGCGGTCCCCTCTTTAACAAGAAATTCTTCCGGGATTTTACTACAAGATGAAGGCGTTAACACCCTGTTCGATTTTGGATATGGCACTTTACGGCAATTGTTGCGTTGCGGCATTGATTATCATCAGATTCACCGCATATTTTTCACCCACAATCATCCCGATCATATTTGCGATCTGATACCGTTCTTATTTGGGTCGCGATACTACCATGAACCACGCACAAGAGATCTGGAAATTGTTGCGGGACCGGGATTTGAAGATTTTTTCAGGCAGATGATCGATGTTTTTGGTAGCTGGTTGAAACCGACGGAATACGCGATCAAAATCATCACACAGGATGAGGAGGAAAGGTCTTACGGTAGCTTGCGGGTTCTCTCCAAAAAAGTAAAACACATTGCCATGAGTCGCGGTTATCGCATTACAGATTCAAAAGGTGCGGTGCTTGCTATTTCTGGCGATACCGATTACTGTCAGTCGATGGTTGATCTGGGACGTCATGCGGATTTGCTGATTCTGGAGTGTGCTTTTCCCGATGACATGAAATGCCCCGGGCATCTGACGCCCGACCTTGCCAGTCAACTGGCAAATGAAGCCGAGTGCAAACGCTTGTGTCTCACACATTTTTATCCCCCCTGCGATCTGAAAAAAATTCTGGAACAGATGAAATTTCAGGGGCAATTATTTCTCGCCGCAGACTTGATGGAATTCTCCATTTAGAAAGTATTGAAAATTAAGGAACTATTTTCCTTCGTCTTCGATTGTTTTGAAACTGCCCTCCCAACCTTCCGGCGAAATCTTAAAAGAAGATTGACACTTTGCATGATAAAGGGTATTAATTCCTACTCATTGTAGGAATTATCCTACATAGAACCTTTTGAGTTCATTTCATCATGAATGATAACAACGGTGATCTGCAAAGTAAGTTTGATTCAGAGTCTGCGCATGCGTATGTCAATTACCTTTTGACACTGAGCATTCGCAAGGCAGAAGCCTTTGGTGCATTGGCTTACACTTTTATCAAAGAACAGGATTTGGATCAACTCAAGATACTGCCAGAGGAGCAGTTCAGTCTCACGATCGCAACGGTCCAGTCGCTGACCGATGAGCCGAAACGTTATGGGTTGAAAATCAATCTCTTGGAAAAAGCGTTGGCTCTGGTTTCTAAAACCCGCTACTACAGTCCCGCCATTGTTCGTCAGATTGAGTTTGATATAAAAAAAACCAAAGCTGAGCTGGATATTTATAGAAATGCGATGCGTCCCGCCCAGGTGGGGGTTGAAGAACCGCAAACGCTGGTCGTCGAATCCGATGTGCCGTCTTATTTTCTTTGCACAGCAAAAAAACGCGCGAGTGAATATTATCTGAATAAATTCCGATTGAGTAAGGAAGCGAAGACGGCGCAAAATTTTTCAGGGACTCCGAGATCTTTCGACCCGAACAATTCGGCGATTCAAAAGGAATTTTCCGGAGCCTGCGCTCCGTTCATGAATTCGCGCATCAATGCGTTTCACATTTTGTTACCTTTTGATTTGAAGATCAGTCGGACACCGGACAATCCATTGGAGGCAGGGGTTCGTGCGTTTTACGCAAAGGTGGGATACTCGTTTCCGTTAGCTTTTGAGAGAGATAAATTTTGCAGTTATCATGATGGTGAGGTTTTGGACATTGAGATGGATGATCCCCATCTGCTTTTCATTTCGGTCTCTGCGGTGAAAGAGCGTGAATTCCCCTCCCGTCAGTTCGACGCTCCCGCCGGGGCTCCGGCAGAGTTTGCTTATCCCATCAACGTTCTCGATCGAATCGGTACACTGGGACCCTATGTTCAGATCCCGACCAACTTTAAAATCTGGTTCGATTCCTCCCGTGTTTCTCTTCTGATTCAAGGTGCGCCAGATCTTTATGAATACGGGCTCAACGGAGGGGCGGGATTGATGACGAGAACCCATGCTTCAGACAAAACGACGGTATACAATCAGGCCGGCAATATTCCCTGGCAGGAAGGAATGAGTTTCAACTTTGCCAACATTCATCTGTTACTGGATCAAAAGGCAGATTCTGCGTTTATTCCGTTCAACACTCCTTTGTTCAGCGTTTTTCCGGTGCTTGCCAATTCCTGCTTCAAAATAGAAGATTCTGAAAAGATGCCGATTCGTTAGCAGGGCAGGGGATCAATAGAGGCAGGGGGAGTACTTCGTGGATGTTTTTCAGGAATCATAGAACCGGGAGTTGTTTTATATTCCTGAATGTTTGCTGATAGCTGAAACAAAAAAGCCTTTCGGTGGGTTTTGAAAACCCATAGCCGAAAGGCTTCTTATTTTTTGTACGAATCAATCTAAAAGATTTTCGTCGATCACTTTTTTTATTTCTGCTTTGGATTTTACGCCAACGAGTTGGTGTACGATCTGGCCTCCTTTGAAGAACAAAAGAGTAGGGATTCCGCGGATACCGTATTTTGTTGCGGTACCGGGATTGTCGTCTACATTGACCTTGCCGATCAATACTTGTCCTTGATAGTCATCCGCCAATTCGTGAATTGTTGGGGCGAGCATTTTACAGGGTTGGCACCATTCCGCCCAAAAATCAATCATGGAAGGTTTGTCACCATTGATGATTGAAGATTCAAAACTATCATCCGTTACAGCGACAACATTTTCAGCTACCATTGAGAAAACTCCTTTGAAAGTTTTTAATAGTTTCTATTCTTTAAATCCTATGGTGCGCCTAATATGTCAGCACTAAGGGAGAGATTATTAAAAACAGAAAATTGGATATAAAAAACAAACACGACACCACTCGAATCAATATCTTCTCAAACACATTGCGCGAAAGTCATTGTTGTATTGCAAGTGGAGGGATAATTCATGCTATCATACTCGACTTACATCCATCAACCTTATTCAGGAATTCTTGTGTGGCAAAAATGCGTATAAGATTCCTGCATTATGGAGAATTAAATGCCAGAATTAATACATTATTTCGGTTACGGAGAAATGATAAACGAGTCCTTCTTTAAAGAACAGGGTTTCGAATGTGTTTCAAAATCGAACGTCACTCTGTCTGCCTGGAGAATCGTTTTCAATAAAATTCCAACCGACCCCTCTGCTCCTGAAGGTTTAGGGCAGATCAACATAGAGCCAACACCGACAAATACGGGTATGATGGAGGGCATATTGTATGAGATGGACGAGTCCTATCTCCCAAAATTAGATGCTTATTATCATTATCCGAAAGAGTACACACGCAAGGTCATGCGCATCAATCGACATGATTTCCGAACGGTGAACGGGATTGTGTATTTTGCCCAGCCGGATAGAATCAAGACGGGGCTCAAGCCAGACAAGGCGACGATGAAAATTTTGCGGGCCGCACGGAAAAATATGACGATGCTCTATTTTGCTCGTTTGATGAATACGCGTACCCTCGATTGATTCAAATTTTTCAAATCTCACCTTAATTTGTTATTTCATTGCTAACCATGCCCGTTGCCAATGCTCTTGTCCGTAAGCCCAGCCCGTGTTTCAGGAGAGCCCTTTCGGGGCACCCGGACAAGCTTACGATTGACAACGATCTGGCTTGCAAGCAACACCTTGCCTATGTAAGAGCTTTGGAAGAATTGGATGTGGCTGTTGAGTATCTCCCGCCTCTGGAACATTGTCCGGATGGGCCCTTTGTTGAAGATACCGTTTTAGTTTTTGATGATCTTGCGGTTGTGTGTCCGATGCGGGAAATCTCGCGTCGCGATGAAACGCTTTCTGTGCTGGAACGTATAAGTCAGTCGCATTCATTGATCCATCTTCCAGAGGGGTGTGAGATGGATGGGGGCGATGTTTTGCGCGTAGGAAAACAAATTTTTGTTGGCTTGTCCCGGCGTACAAACAGACAAGCGGTCTCTGCACTTAGGGAGCGCATCCCTTATCCGGTGCATGCGGTGCCTGTGAAAAAAGGTTTGCATCTCAAAAGTGCGGTTTCTTGTTTGAGCGAAGATGTTTTATTGTTCGACCGCCGTTGCGTTGATGCGACCTCTTTTCCTGGTTTTCGGTTGTTGGAGGTTGCGCCTGAAGAGGGCTATTCGGCCAACGTTCTGGGGGTGGGGGATGTGTTGATTCTGCCTGTCGGATATCCAAAGGTCAAAGCGGCCATTGAAAAAGAAAACTTGTTCTCAAAAATCATCGAACTGGATATGAGCGAGTTTGAAAAAGCGGATGGGGGATTGACCTGTCTCAGCATTTTCATCCAACCGGCGGGCCGCCGGGGTCAATGAACAACTCTTCCTTCTAAATATTCCCGATCAGTTTTTTTGAGAGATTTTTGCCCAGGCATCGCGCAGAGTGACGGTGCGATTGAATACCGGTGTTCCGGATTTGGTGTCCTTATCAGGGCAAAAATATCCCAACCGCATGAATTGGTAATGGGTTCCTGCTGTTGCGTCGGCCAGACTGGGCTCGACTTTGCAATCGATCAATTCATTGATGGAATCGGGATTGAGGCCAGAGGTGAAGTCGGAACTCTCTTTTTCATCGGATGGATTTTCTTTCAGGAACAAACGATCATAGAGACGGACACGCGCGGTGACTGCATGTTCTGCCGAAACCCAGTGCAAGGTTCCTTTGACTTTGCGTCCTTCCTGTGCCGAACCGCTTTTGGTTTCTGGATCGTAACTGCAATGCAGTTCGGTCACCTCGCCGGTATTCGGGTCTTTCACTACGGACTCACATTTGATGATGTAGGCGTGTTTGAGGCGCACCTCCCGGCCCGGTCCGAGACGAAAAAATTTTTTCGGCGGGTCTTCCATGAAGTCCTCCTGCTCGATGTACAATACGCGGGAAAAGGGAAGATTGCGCGTGCCTGCCGAAAGGTCTTCGGGATTGTTTTCAGCGGATAATTGTTCCACCTGGCCTTCGGGGTAGTTGGTCAAAACAACTTTCAACGGTTTCAAAACCGCCATGACACGCAGGGCCTTTTTATTAAGATCTTCACGGATGCAATGTTCGAGGAGAGCGACATCGACAACGCCTTCACTTTTTGCGACTCCGATTCGGTTGCAAAAGTCGCGAATGGATTCGGGCGTGTAACCCCTTCTTCTCAGGCCCGAAATGGTAGGCAAGCGTGGGTCATCCCAACCATTTACATGACCTTCCTGTACCAGTGTCAACAGTTTGCGTTTGCTCAAAACGGTGTGATTCAAATTGAGACGGGCAAATTCAATCTGCTGAGATCGGAAGACTCCCAGTTGCTCAAGGAACCAGTCGTAAAGCACGCGATGGTCTTCAAATTCGAGTGTGCAAAGCGAATGAGTGATGCCTTCGATGGAATCACACAAACCATGAGCAAAATCGTACATCGGGTAAATGCTCCACGCCGACCCGGTTCGATGATGTTCCTTTTTTGAAATGCGGTACATCACAGGATCGCGCAAATTCAAGTTGCCGGATGCCATATCAATTTTGGCACGCAGACAACGACTGCCTTCGTCGAACTCTCCCGAACGCATACGAGCAAAGAGGTCCAGATTTTCTTCGACAGAACGTTGGCGGTGGGGACTGTTTTTGCCTGGCTCGGACAAGGTGCCGCGATATTCGCGAATTTCGTCCGGGCTCAAATCATCGACGTAGGCTTTCTCTTTTTTTATCAATTGAACCGCAAATTCGTACAGTTGCTCAAAATAATCCGATGCGTAATGCAGGTTCTCTCCCCAGTCGAAGCCAAGCCAACGGACATCTTTTTGGATCGCAGAGACGTAGGCGGTTTCCTCTTTTGCCGGATTGGTGTCGTCAAATCGAAGGTTACAAGTCCCGTTCAAGTCGTTTGCCAGCCCAAAATTCAGGCAAATGGATTTGGCGTGACCGATGTGCAGGTACCCATTAGGCTCAGGGGGAAAACGTGTGTGAACCCGACCGCCAAATTTTCCCGATTGGTTGTCTCCATCAATGATGTGGCGAATGAAGTGCGACGGTGTTTTCTCTTGCGGGGAATCGTTTTCTGTTTCGTTTTTTTTATTGTTCTCGGTCATAATGATTTCAGATTGACGTAGGTAAAAGGGAGGTGTTTTGACGACACTCACTGTTGTGGCGTATCATTAGAGAAGCTGGGCAATTAAATCGCAAATTTAAAAATCAGGAGCTTGCTGGTTGCAATAGATTTTTTGATAGCGGAATAGGACAGCAATTCATACATTAAGATGTAGGTTTTACCAGAATCGGTTGCATTTATCAATTTATCCTCCACTGTCCGTCCACGTGCAGGATACCGTACCGAATATTATTTCGGGCTCATGGCCGAGTGCCCCGTCGAACTCACTAATAAAGTGAAACTTTCCTGTATTATTGTCAATTATAATCATGGAGCTATGTTGAAAGAATGCCTTTCGGTTCTTGAAGAGGAACTCAAAGGCATCGACAGCGAGATCATTGTCGTCAACAACAGCCCGGATGACGCGCATCTGGAAGAAACATTGCAGTCGTACCCGGAGGTACGTCTTATCCAGAACCCAAGCAATTGCGGTTTTGCCAAGGCCAACAATCAGGGGGTTGCCGAGTCCCGGGGAGAGATCTTGCTTGTCTTGAATCCCGACACGGTGTTCGCGCCCGGTTCCGTGCAAGCCCTTTTGAATTTTTTGGAGGAAAGACCGGAGGTGGGTGTGGTCGCGCCAAAAGTTTTGAACCCCGATGGCAGTCTGCAGTATTCCTGCAGACGTTTTCCAACCCTCTGGACCGGATTGTTTAACAGATATTCCCTGCTTTCAAAATGGTTTCCTGACAATCGCTTCACCCGGCATTATTTGATGACCGATTTTGATCATGCGGAATGTCGGGAAGTGGACTGGGTGTCAGGATGCTGTATGATGATTCCCAGGAAGGTGTTTGAATCCGTGAATGGGTTTGATGAAAACTATTTTCTGTTCAATGAAGATGTGGATTTGTGCAAAATGATAGCTGAAAAGGCTCACCCTGTCTGTTATTATCCCAAAGCGATAGTTTTTCATCAGATCATAGCCAGTTCAGGCAAATCCCCATGGTGGATTATTGTTAAAAGGCATCAGGGCATGAGTCATTTTTATCGCAAACATTCAGGTGCTGGTTTCGTGACTCAGGCAATGGTTGACATACTTGTCACCCTGCGTTGCGTTTCTCAGTTGGTGGTAAATTTTTTTAAGGGTATTTCCTGAAAATATTCTGGCCTGTGAGTTTGTATTGACACTCTTTGATTAACGGAAAGGTGGCACTGTTATTGCATCTCCGAAAGAGGTGCCCGTAGGCTCTGTATTTTATGAAAACGGTGTTGCTGATTGAAGTCAATTTACCGAACTACTTGGAAGTCTTTTTAAATGCCCTTTGCATCGCATTCCATTTCCGGGCCCGTGTACCTGATCGGTTACGCGCTCGCATTCTCCCTGTCGCTTTTTTTGACCCTCATGCTGATTCAGCTTTCAGAGGGAGCCCTGTTTTTTCGTAATTTTTTCAAGCGAGCCGAAGCCCTTACAGGGAAAGACGTTAATCCCTTTGGAGGGATTGCCGTCATCTTTTCATTCGTCAGCGTACTTTGGATTTTGTACGGCCTCAACATCCTTGAAAAAGACAATCTGATTCTCTTTTTGGCCATCAGTACGGGTGTGAGCATGATGATGATGCTGGGCCTGCTGGACGATATTTTTCATCTTCCTCCCAAATTCAAATTTGCGATCCAGACAGGCATTGCTTTTGTTATGTACGCATCAGGATTTCAAATTGAAAGAATCGGTGATCTGATCGAGTTGAACCATTTCTCGGTTTTATTGACGCTTTTGTGGATTGTCGGAATCACCAACGCCATTAACCTGATCGATGGCATTGATGGATTGGCAAGCGGAGCGGTTTTCCTTGCGTGTCTGACCCTGGCATTTGTCTACCTGCTAAGAGAAATTCCCGAAGCGTCGTTTCTTGCGGTGACTCTGGGAGGGAGCATCCTTGGATTTTCCTGGTTCAATTTTCCCCCTGCGAAAATTATTTTGGGAGATACCGGAAGTTTGCCCTTGGGATTTTTAGTGTCGCTCATCACCCTTTTGCCCTTGAATCAGGGTTACACCGACGAGATTTATTATCTTATTCCCATCATCACATTGTTGCTTCCTATAATGGATACAAGTTTTGCCTTTTTCCGCAGGATATTCAAGGGTGTCAGTCCATTTGCAAAAGACGCCGAACATTTCCATCATCGGTTGGTCAAACTGGGTTTTGGGCCCACTAAAGCGATTCTTGTATTGTTTGGAATTTGTATTTTTTTCGACCTGACAGCCCTGGTTCCCGTTTACAATATCAATCTAATTCCTCAGTTTGTACCCAAGTACTTTCTTTTTTGCGGAATTGCCGTGCTGGGACTGGTATTGCTTCTGAGACAAATGGAACTCAAACGATCAAAGGGTCTTTCTAAAAAATAAGAAATTTAATGGCAGAATAGTATTTGCATCTTCTTATTTAAGAATGCTGGAGTGAACAGAAGTTGATGCAAACGCTTTAACATGTGTTTCCCTGCTCTCATGGTTGCAATGATTCCTGCGGTTTATTGTAAAAAGGTCTTTAATTGATAGAGACACTCGTAAATGAATAAAAAATGGGAAGCCTTCTTCCCCGCAGAAACGCGTACCCATCTCCTCATCCTCTTTTCCCTCACGGCGTTGGTATACGCCAATACCTGGCGGGCACCCTTCAATTTTGATGACTTCAACGTCATCCGCCGGCATATCGAAATGCATGGCGACGAATTTTTTCAATTTTCTTCGATACGTTATCGCCATCTATTTCATCTGTCCTTTGTCTTGAATCAAAAACTGGGCGGCTACGATCCCTTTGTCTATCACCTGACGAACAACCTGATCCATGCTTTGAACGGAGTGCTGGTATTTTTTCTGGCACACCTGACGATTTTGTACGGGACAAGTCTGGGCCGACGAGCCGCCAACGCCATCGGCTTTGTAACAGCAGGGTTTTTTATTCTGCACCCCATACACACCGAAGCGGTTACTTATCTTTCTGGACGAGGCAATGGGCTTTCCGGTTTGTTCTCATTGCTTTCACTTTATCTGTTTGCTCGTGGAAGCCTGGCAAATAAAAATATAACGAACCGTACCGCCCTTTATCTATTTGCGCTTGTCTCCTTTGGGGCGGCGGTTTTGTCCAAAGAAACCGCGATTTTTCTCCCTCTAGGCGTTGCGCTTTATGATCTGTGCTTCATGCGTGGGAACGCATGGGCACCTTTTCGCCATCGCCTGATTTGGGTTTATTTGCCATTACCCGTTCTGGTGGTTGGTTTTTTTGCCAAGGCACCCGAGTTTGTCCAATTCATTCTGGACTGGGCTGAAAAAATCAATCTGCGTTATGCGCTCGATCAATTTTCTGTTTTAGGTTACGGTTTAAAGCTTTACTTTTTCCCAATCAATCAGAGTTTCGATTACGAATTTTCTACCGCCTGGTACCATTATTCATGGCCATGGGTATTTGCAACTCTGGCAGGAACATTTGTCCTGTTCGCGTTGATACTCTGGAACAAAAAATTCAAAGCCTCAGCGGGCGTATTTATTTTCGGAACCTTGTGGGTTTTATCCGCATTGGCTCCAACCAATACCTTGCTTCCAAGACTGGACCCGTTCAGCGAGCGCAATTTTTATCTGCCCGGATTTGGGTTGGATATGATTCTGGCGACCCTGATCTATCTGGTCTGCAAAGAAAAATTTTTTACGTGGAAGATCAAATACAATGTTCATGCACTGACCGTTGTTGCATTATTTTTCTGCCTGTCTTTACTGACGATTGAACGCAATGCGGTGTACAGGAGTCAAGCCACGTTGTGGCAGGACGTGCTGGAAAAATTTCCAGAAAAGGCGCGGGCTCAGCACAACCTCGCGCATTTTTATTTGCGCAACAAACAGTACGATCGTGCCTATCTCATATACAACCGGCTCGCAATATCTAAAACCACACCCTTTTATAAGGCGCAGGCGCATATCAATCTGGGAATCATTTACGAGGCCAGAAATAATTTTTCCAGAGCCGAGTCCGAATTTGAAAAGGCGATGAAACTGGATTCCAGCATTCCCACGAGCTATTACAATCTGGCTTCCCGAATCGCTACACGAGGCGAATATTCACGCGCACTTGTACTCTATCTCCAAGCCGAAGACCGATACAAAAAGTATCAATGGGGTTACGACGCCCCTCCTGAGTTGATTCTCAATATTGCAAAAATCTATTCCAAACTTGGACGCTGGGCGGAAGCTGAAGCCCGTTCCAGAGAGTTCCTGACGCATAGGAAAGGAGCGCGACAAGCCTATCTGCTCTTAATGCAGAGTCACCTGAATATGGGACGCGTCGATCTTGCCCAGGCTGACATCGCAGAAGTGAATGCATTGCCAGAACTGAAAGCGCAGATGACAAACAACCTGGGCATCTACTTTTCTCAGATAGGAAAAACTGAAAAAGCCTTGAACGAATTTTTGGAAGCCGCTCGCCTGAACCCCGGAAACACCGACCCGCATTATAATATCGGGCGTTTGATTGCAGACACTCACAAAGAAAAAATGCGTGAAAGGAAAGAATTGGAACAGAAATTAGAAACCCTGGATATGGAAATAAAAGAAAAAAATGACCTCGCTCGCCTGCATTTACAAAAAGCACTGGAGCTCAACGAAGATCCACAAAGTGAGAGTCATATCTTGGGACTTTTGAACCAATTGAATTGATATTTTTAAGATTCCGGGTACAATGTAGCTTGATAATTTATGAGATTGAAAACACACCATCCTAAATATTTATCTGCCTTGGCATTCAAGATCAGAGAGGAAAATCAAACCATGTTTTTTTCTTCAGTTCTTCGACGCAGTTCCCATATTTTAATTGCGCTCGGCGTTTTGTTAATTTTTGTATCCACCGCAGCTGCACAAAATTCCGATGAGGGTGAAAAATTCAACCGAGAAGTGATCTCCCTGTATAAAATGGGGAAATATCAGGACGCCCTGATGCCTGCGAAAAAAGCAGTTGAAATACGCGAGAAGGAACTGGGTGCCGCGCACCCCAATCTGGCAGTTTCTCTGAACAATCTCGCTTTGGTTCATGCGACCTTGGGGAATTACAACGAGGCTCGTCCTTTATACAGACGGTCTTTGGAAATCATAGAAAAAACATTGGGACCCGAACATTTAAAAGTCGCCATTTCACTGGACAATCAAGGGCTTCTTTATTCTTACCTGGGCGAATTCCAAAATGCAGAAACCCTGCATCGGCACGCACTGGACTTACGTGAAAAGAAACTCGGACCGTTTCATCCGAACATAGCCATTTCTTCCAATCTGTTGTCGGGTCTTTATTCCGCGCAGAGGGAATACAAAAAAGCGGAGCCATGGGAAATACGATCCCTCGAAATCAGCGAGAGGACACTGGGGGCCAATCATCCGAACGTTGCCGCATCGCTCAATAACCTGGCCTTGCTTTACGCAACGATGGGTGAATACAATCTGGCCGTTCCCCTGTATCGCCGTGCCGTACTCATCAGCGAGAAAACACTGGGGCCGAACCATCCAAACATTGCCATTGCCCTGAACAATCTGGCCGATATGTACGAGAAATTAGGCGAATATTCCAAAGCACAGCCTTTGTACGCCAAGGCATTGGAAATCGGTGAGAAAAACTATGAGGACAAATACCATCCCACACGATTGGCTTCCTCAAACAGTCTGGATCGGGTCCGTAGCAAAATTCAAATTATCAAGGAAACCTTCAGTAAACAGGTCAAGATACAAAGCGTAAAATAAGTTTCGCTGTCCCGGAGCGGGACAGCAAGTGTGCTTGATTCAACTTTTCAGCGTCTTTTCACAATCTCTAATTCAAGCAGGTGTTACCTGCTAGCCGATGACGAGATCCTGGATATGCTGGAAGAATTCCGATTCTTTAGCAGACAGGACACCTTCCTCCGTCAAACCGTTCCCAAACAGATCGAGATAGTTCACCCCGCCCAAAGTAGCACTTTGCGCCAGAGCCAGCGCACCCGCATCACCAATTTTATTTTGAGCAAGATCCAGACGCGTCAGGTTGACCAGTTGAATCGAGTCCGCCAGAGCTTGTGCACCTTCAGGACCGACCTTGTTTTTCCATAAATCCAGATGCACGAGCCGTGAAGCATTAGAAGACCGCGCGATAGAAGTCGCACCCGCAGACCCGATGTCATTGCGTTGCAGGATGAGGACTTTCAGACGCGTGAGTACAGGTGACTCCGCCAACGCACGCGCTCCGCGATCCGTGATGTTGTTGCGTTCCAGATTCAATTCCTCAATCCCGTCCAGATCAAAACAGTTCGCAAGAAATTCGACCCCCTCGTCGCCGATGTATTTGAGACGCAAGTCCAGAACAGTTTTGCTTCGTTTCAAAGCTTCTTCGACCAATACCTCGATGGGTTGGTCATCAAAAGGTTTCTTCATCTAAGGTTCCTTCCCATGAAAACTTTATTCAAGACTCCGCCCGCCCGAGTGGATACAGGCAAGAGCCGTTGGATTTATAATTATTTGGATTTCTTTTTAGCCTTTTTCTTACCCGACTTTGCCGATGATTTTTTTTCAACACTGTCCATGCGGTCACGTAGAGAACGATTTTCCTTTAACAGATCGTCCATCATCTCACGAAGGTCTTCCAGCTCGCGAGGTTTTTTAGCATTTTCTCGCAGGTAAGACAGCGTTTCCTCAGCGCGTCGTTGCAAACGACCGTCAGGCTCACTGTCGGCCAGTTTACGTAACGTAGAGCTCGCACGAAGGTCATCCAGTAATTTCAAAGCCGAGATCGCACCCAGCTTGCCACGGAAGACACCGGCGGGTGTTCCCCGGTCCTCAGTTGCAAATCGTTTGTACAACTCCAGAGCCTCAGGGATGCGGTGAATCCAGCGTTTGGCAAGAACCGCCAGACCTCGCATTGCCATGATACGAGCATTTTTAGGAGCCCCATAGTCGGCACCCTTTGCCAGAATGTCCCAGGCCGCTTCATCCTCCAGAGCTGTCAGGCCACTGTAAACAGCCATCTGCGCCAAATCATTGTGCGACGGACGATTGAGAGATTCTATCAGGAATTTGCTGACCGTGGGGTCTTTCAATTTCCCCAGAGTCGCCAGAGCACTGGCCTCGACGCGATACGATTCGTCCGCCTGCGCAATCTTGAGAACGGCGTTGACGACTTTATCATCCCGCTTGAAATCAGCCAACGCGCTGACAACACCCCGGCGCGTTTTAGCATCCCCGATCTTCAGTCCACGTAAAAGCGCGTCACGTGCCGCATCACCGCCAATGGCGGAAAGTGCCGATGCGATGCGCTCGGCAACCCCCCAGAATTTTTCTTTCAGCAAACGTTCTGCCAATAAAACCGTGTCTTCGTTGGCAGGTTTGATCGACAAAGCCTTCGCCGCTTCCAGACGACCGATCGGGTCCGGGTCCAGTTTCAACTGGGCGCGCAGTAGCGGACGCGAAATTTCATACTTCACTTTTTTGCAAGGTATTTTGAACTCCGGGTCCAGACGGAAGAATTTAGGTTGCGCGCGAAGTTTGAAATAAAATTTCTCCTGCTTTTCCTTGACCGTGATCGAATAATTTTCTACGCCTTTGGCGAAGTAAAACCGCAAGTCCACAGGGAGCTCGAACAAATCAGCGTCACCATTTTTTTCCGCAACTTGAGTTTGCTTGACGGTGACTGTTGCTGTTTGATCCTTATCGCTCCAGGAGTAATTGAGTTCAAAAACAGGGTAACCGCCGCGAAAAATCCATTGCCGAAACCAGTCGTCAAAATTTCTTCCCGTCGTTTCTTCCAGTGCCCGCTGGAGATCAACCGTTTCAGCCCGGTCGTATTTGTGACGTTCCAAAAATAATTGCAGAGACTTGCGGAAAAGATCTTCGCTTACTATATTTTTCAAGTTGTGCAAGCGCACCGCGCCACCGGGGTAGAGATGCGCGTCAAACAAGTCGATAGGCTCTTTATAAACGTTGGTGACGATAGGCCGTCGGTATTGCGTGTCCTCTGCAAAATAAGTTTCCGCATTTTCGAGAAGCTGGTAGCGGAACTCATCTTCCCCCTTCGATTTCCGAGTGTACAAAGCATCGAAATAAGTCGCGAAAGATTCATGGAGCCAGGCGTGCGCCCAGCTTTTTGCAGTGACCATGTTGCCAAACCAGGTGTGCGCCGCTTCATGCGCGACCAAACCATTGGAGTCACCATCGAGAGCCGCCCGATCATCATGAAGCGTGAGGTCTGTTTGCGTGGTCACTGTGAAATTTTCCATCCCGCCAAAAATAAATTCCGGTGCCGCAATCTGCGTGTAATGCGGGTAGGGATAAGGCACGCCCGTGTAGTCCGAAAAGAAACGCAGAATATCGCCCGTGTCCTTGAAGGCATTGTGTCCTTCTCGTTCGCGTCCTTTCTGCACGTACCAGCGGACATCGACCTTGCCTTCCTTTTTGCGATGCTCCGCAAAATCGCCTGCAACAATCGAGAGCAGATAAGTGGAGTAAGGCAGTTCCAGCTTGTAATGAAAGAAGGACTCCTTGCTTGTTAATTTCTTCTTGATGAGTTTGCCGTTGGAGAGACCGAACATGCCCGGCGGCAGGTGAAGGAATACTTCCGTTGTTTGTTTGAAATTGGGTTGGTCAAAACAGGGGAAATAATATTTCGAGTCTTCATCCTGTCCCTGTGTCCAAACTGTTTTGAAACGATCGGGATAATGCGCATCGGGTTTGGTGAAAAAAATTCCTGCGACCGGGCGCGTCGTGGAATGAAAAAGTTTGATCTTAAACGCCGTGCCCTTTTTGAAAGACTTGCCAAATTGGATGCGGATTTTTTCACCCGTGTTTTCAAAAACAACCGATTTGGAATTCACCAGAACCCGGCTCACATCCAGATGGATCGCGTCCAGCTCCAGAGAATCGACTTCGGAACCGTTCACAATCAGATCATAAACGACCGAGCCACAGACCCTTTGCTCTTCCCAATCGAAACTCAGGTCGAGCGTGAGGTGTTTGGGAAGGATCAGCGTGTCCGGCGCGAAATGTGGTTTCGAGCCTTTGAACTCAAAAGATTTACGATCCAGCAGGCCCCAGTGTTCCGATCCGCCTTCGTGGAAATGGCATTTGCAATAGTTTGTCATGAATTATGTGTGATTGTTATTGGGTAGATTGGTGCCCGGTTAGAAAAAATGTTCGGTGATTTTTGGTGCAAGCATCTGATTTTCTATTTCGCAGGTTCTTGTTTCCCGCCCATTTCCTGAATGAACTTTTCTGCGTCCCAGTATTTTTCAAAACCAGCCATCCCTTTATTCACTTCAATGTCAGAGAACAGTTCTCTTCCAGCCACTTGCCCCAGAATGTTAAAGCTGGTCTCCAAAGAAGCAGTGCCTTCATTGGTTACGGCTTTCAATGTTTCTTCTTTGCAGGTTTGAGTGAGGAGTTTTGTGAATAAACCAGCCATATTTTTGTTTCCTTCATCGCGTTGTTCGTCAGAAATCAAAGCCATAGATTTCAATTGTGGATGCAGTGAAAATGAAAGAAACATCCATTTTACTAGGACATCCCGGTCTCTTTGTGTGGTTGTTTCAACAAGACATTTGGATAATTCGTCTGTATAGGGACCTGCGATCACATTGCTTGAAGAAATGTTGAAAAGAATGATGGTGAATAAAATTGATTTCAGAAATTTCATTGTATTGTCCTTGATCGAGATGAATCGATAAACGCTGATCGTCTTATTCTGCACAGAGAACTAACACTCAAATTCAATATGATTTTAAAAGAACCATTGTATTCCTGAGAGCTGTAAAGTCAACTGGTGAGCTTGGAGGCTTGCAATTTTAATTGCCAAATGCCTGGCGGCGTTTTAAGATTTCAGCATGACCCAAACCGATGTCTTTGAATACGATCCCGAAACGCTGGCGCGAATTTCTGCTTTGAAAATTCGTGCGGTCAATCTGGTGGATGGTCTCCTCACAGGTGGGCACCGAAGCCGCCATAAAGGTTCCAGTGTAGAATTTGCGGAATACAAGGAATACTCGCCCGGAGACGAGATTCGCCACATCGACTGGAAGGTGGTCGGCAAGACCGACAAGTATCAGGTCAAACAATTCGAGCAGACGACCAACCTGAAATGCTCCATCCTGCTGGATGCCAGCGGCTCCATGACTTACGAGTCGCCCGGCAAACGCGCACTCACGAAGCTGGAGTACGCTAAAACCTTATCCGCAGCGTTTTCATTTTTGTTGCTCAAACAATTTGATTCGGTGGGACTGACGCTTTTCAATGATCGCACACTCCATCATATCCCGCCCCGTTCCAAGCCGTCGCATTTTCAGCATATTTTGCACGGGCTGGCGACGATGGAGACGGGCGGCACGACGCAGATTGCCCAAGTGGTTTCCGATCTTGCAGAGAGGTTGCCCAATCGCGGGATGGTGATCCTGATTTCCGATCTGTTGACTCCCGACGAGCAATTGCCGAAGGCACTCAAACTGCTCACTTCGCGCGGACTGGAAGTGATGTTGTTCCAAGTCCTCGATCCCGATGAAATAGAGCTTCCCTTTGAAGGGGACATCATCTTTGAATCGCTGGAAGACGATCCCGAAGTCAACCTCGACCCGCGCGACGTGCAGGCTGAGTATCAGGTGGAGATGCAGGCACTGATTAAAAACAATCGCGAGGTCTGCAAAAATCTGGGGGTCGATTACGAATTGCTCGATACCTCCACATCGCCCGGACAGGCTCTGAGTTATTTTTTACTGAAACGGAAAAACGGGGCGCAGAGATGGGCTTGAATTTTCTCTCTCCACTTTTTTTGTATGGTTTGCTGGGGGCCGCTTTGCCTGTTCTCGTTCATCTTTTGACACGCAGGCAAAAAAAACGCATTCCCTTTTCTGCCGTCTATCTGCTAAAAAAATCCCAAAAACGATCGGTCAAACGTTCCAAACCGAACCGCATTTTATTGATGCTTCTGCGTTGTCTGGCATTGGCACTGTTCTGTATGGCGATGTCACAACCCATTCTGTCTTTCAACGAGGGTTCCTTTGCGGGCGGGAAAACAGTTTTTATACTGGATGATTCGTTCAGCATGCGGACCCAGGCTAAAGACGATGAATCCCTCTATCACTCCGCCGTAGACATTCTGCAAGGTCAGATCGATCGGTTGCCGGAGGGGAGCGAATACGCGATTGTTCTGGCATCTTCGGCGTCGAATATTTTGCAGGCGATGACGACGGACAAATCCGCACGCAAGAAATTTTTGCAGGCATCATCGCCGTCTTATTTACCGACCGATATCGACTCCGCTTTGCAAAAGGCGTTCGACCTGTTGAAGGGTGAAAACAAAAAGACCCAGGGCATCGTTCTGCTGACCGACCTGGATAGGAATGGATGGCGGGGGGAGAGTTTCTCCAATCTCGCGCCGAACATCCCGATTCAGATCATCGATTTGTCCGATCAAGCGAAAGCTCCCAATCTGTCGGCATTGATCGACGTTTCCGTTACTCAGGAATTTTTAACCGGTAGCAGAATTCTGCGTGTGAAAAGTTCGGCGATGAATTATTCGGTAGCGCGTGAATTGCAGGATTTAAAATTGGAAGTTTTCAGCGATGGACAAAAACAGACGGACGGGGTTCTCAAAATTGCGCCGCATGCGGAAGGGCAGAGAGAATTGACCTTTCCCACGTCAAAGCCGGGTTGGGTGACGGGGTGGGCGCAAATTGCTATGGATGCGCTGGAGGTGGACAACAGACGTTATTTTGCTTACAAACCCGATCAAAGCCTTCAGGTTCTGGTGGTGGATGGCGACCCGCGAACGGTTCAGCATGAGAGCGAATCTTTTTATGTGGAACGCGCTCTGGACCCCTTTTCTACCGGTGCTTCGCAGATTGCGCCAAGCATTGTTACGCTCGCAGAATTGCCACAGAAAAACCTGAAAGATTTTTCGGTGGTCATTTTATGCAATGTGCGGGAATTGCCTTTTGGTTATGAAACGGAGCTCGAACATTTTGTCTTGCAGGGCGGCATTTTGTTTGCGGGCCTGGGTGATCAGACGGACCCGAAATATTTCAATGCGTCGTTGGGGACTTTGTTTCCCCTGCAACTGGAGCGTCTTTTAAAAGTCAAGACCGGTTCCGAACCGTTCAAACTCAAGATCGATCCCGATAGCCATCCGGTCATGAAAATTTTCAAAGGTCAGGCATTGCGGGAAATGCAAACGATTCGATTTCATTCCCTTTACACAATCACGCCGCGTCCCGACCGTATTTTTTCTGTTCCCTTGACGTTCACTGATGGCAAAGCGGCTCTGATAGAGACTCCGTTGGGGCGAGGCAAAACCTTTCTGTTTGTTTCGACGCTGGATAGAGACTGGAATGATTTTCCCATTCAACCGACGTTCCTGCCCTGGTTGCAACGGTGGGTGAAGTATTCGGCGTTGGGGTTGGATGCGATGATGCAACAAAATTTGTTGGTGGGTGAGACGCTTTCCGATTGGAAGATCGACCTGAGTGGTAAAACGGTCTGGATCAAAAAACCAACGGGGAAATTGATTCGTTTGGCGACAGAAAAAGAGATTCCGAAATTCAACGAAACCGATGAACCTGGCATTTACCAAATTCTTTTAACGGCAGTCGAGGAAGTCGGAGCAGACAAAACAGTCTTGCCTGTCGATGCCGAACTGGCAGGGATTTTCACCGTCAATCTCGATCCGATCGAATCTGACCCGAGAAAAATAACGTCCAAGGAAATTTCCAGTCTGTTGGAAGGACGCGTTGTCGAAATTGTTTCAGCCGAGCAATTGGTGAGCCCGCAAACACCGCAGAGCGGAACTCCTTTGACATTGCCTTTTCTTGTCGCGATGGGGGGGATTTTTCTATTGGAAGGGTTCATTTTGCGGAACGAATAGTCGGCTCCAGTAGAAGTTCTCTCGTAGTACCTGCGCCCTTTTTTTTGCTATAATGGGCGAATCTATAACAATCCAGTGAGGGTGTCGCTATTTTTCCCATCGACTCAAAAAAAATGTATCGATCCGTTTTATTGTCGCTATGCTTTGTGTTGTTCTGGGCAACCACCGCTTTGGCTGAGGGTGCGAATCTTGAATCCATACCGACGCGTTCGTCAGAGCAAATTGACTTGACGGAAACTCTGCTTGCGATTTCAAAAGAATGGAATCCGCAAGTGGATGAGGCCGATTTCCGCAAGCAGTTGGATCAACTGACAGAGTGGGCACAGCCTGCGTTGTCTGCGAATTCTCCACGTGAAAAAGTCGATCTGTTACGCCGTGCGATTCACGGGCAGGGCGGTTACCGTTATACGGATGAAGTGGATGCGCGTGGTTTCCCTGTCAATTCAGAAGAATTGTTCATGCATGGTCTTTTAAAAACAAAGCGTGGTTATTGCATGAACCTCTCGCTTCTTTATCTTGTTGTCGCGGAACGTTTGGGTTTGCCCATCAAGGGAGTCGCACTTCCCAATCATTTTTTTGTGCGCTGGGACGATGGAACTGAGCGGATCAATATCGATGGGACCGAAGGCGGTGCAGAGTTTTCCGATGGTTTTTATTTGAATCGTTTTGGAATGAAGGGGCAACCGGTTTCGGCATTTTATCTAAAGAGTTTGAACAAGAAGCAGACATTGGGAGCCTATTTTTCAAATGTGGGTATGGTTTTTTATCAGAATCTGAATTCAAGGAAAGCGGTTTTTTATCTTTCCCTTTCGGTAGCGATCAATCCTTTATCCGTTGAAGCGCATAACAATCTGGGCAATATGTATTCTGAATTGAATGAGAACGATCAAGCCATTCAGCAATACCAGCGAGCGGTTGCGGCCGAACCGGGCAATGCGGACAGCTATTTCAACCTGGGGATGGCTTACGACAAAGCGGGCAACACGGATCAGGCAGTCGAGTCCTTGTTACAGGCAGTGCAGTTGAATCCGGGATTTCCAGCGGCGCACGATTCGCTGGCGCGACTTTTTTTATTTCAAAGGAATTACGCCGGGGCGTTATTGCATTTGAAAAAACTGTCGAGTCTGGCCCCCGAAAGTGTTTGGGCTTTTATGGAAATGTCTACGGCGTATCTGGGGCTGGGTGTCCCCGAGATTGCGGTGCTTTCCCTTCGGCACACGGTCAAGCGGTTCCCCGATCTAATGCAAGCTTTGGAAAAGCTGGCAGAGATTCTTTACCGCATGGGCGACTACGATCAGGCCTTGGAACAACAGGCGGTTTTGGTAGATCGCTGGCCTGATTTCGCCAAGGGCCACATTCAGATGGGCTGGACGTATTACAAGCGTGGAGACATTGCAAATGCAATCAAATCCACCGAAAAGGGACTTGCGGTGGCGGACAAAGCCAGCGGCTTGATTCCTTTAGCGGAAATGAATTTGGGTTTGTTCTCCCTGCTTGAAGGGCAATACGATCGGGCAAAAAGCTTTTATAATAAAGCTCTGATTGAGAATGCAGAATCGTTGGAAGGAATTCTTGCGGATTTGGAGGAGGCGCGTTCGGGAAGTTTTTCAGATAAAACCGAGTTGGATTATTTTTCGGGCTGGGTTCTTCACTCGACGGGGAAAGTACCTGCGGCGGAGAAATTTTTTCAACGTTATCTTCAGCGCGACCCTGAGGGTTTGTTTGCGGATGAGGTTCGGTCCGCATTGCAATCGGAGAAAGAGGGGTTGTCTGGGGAGTTGGCACTGAAGAATGTGCCTGAGGGGATGGTGTTTGTTCCCAAGGGTTATTTTATCATGGGTTCCGACGACCACGGTTTAGATGAAGCTCCACAGCATAAAACGTATCTCGACGCCTACTATATAGATCAATACGAAGTTCGGGCTAAAGATTTTGCGGAATTTCTGAATTCAGTCAACAATACCAAGGGCTATTATGAAGACAACGTTCGTGGCGTTTTAGTTTACAACGATCGTTTTTCAGCGCGTGAGGGAATGGAAAATTTGCCTATCAATAATGTCAATTGGTACGGTGCTTCTAAATACTGTGAATGGAAAAAACAGCGTTTGCCGACCGAAGCAGAATGGGAAAAGGCGGCGCGTGGTCCGTCAGGCAACATCTACCCTTGGGGGAATACGCTTCCTCATTCGTCGCTGGCTCGTTACAATCAGCACTGGACCGAGGAGATCAAGCATGGTGTCATGATGCCTGTGGATTCGTATGCAGAGGGAAAAAGCTTCTATGGAACCTACAATATGGCGGGGAATGTAAAAGAATGGGTGGACGATTGGTTCGATCGGGAGTATTATGACGATCCTGCAAATCACATCAATCCCCCGGGGCAGATAGGGGGCGAATTCAAAGTATTGAAGGGTGGGTCTTGGCGAGACTTGTCAGGATTTCTTTATGCGTCGTTTCGCAATAACAGTTATCCCGATACGAGGATGGCTGATTATGGGTTTCGATGTGCGAAGAGCGCAGAAGGAAAAAAAATCCCGCAGGGGAAAAGACAATTAACGCAATGGAAACCGTGGCACCTTTTGCACAGGGTCGCAGAAGCTAGATATTAGGGAGCGCGTTCATGATCGGGGCAATTGAAATACTATTAATCGCAATTATTTTTGGGATCATTTATGGCAAAGATGCCATTGATGATACCTTCAAAAAACGCCCCGATGAAAGTATCGTGGAAAGCTTTGCGGATGATGTCAAAGAGTTTTACGACGAAGACCCGCAACGACTCATCAAGCTGGGCATTTTCGCGATTAGCCTGGTGAGTTTCGTTGGTGTTGCGATCTATTGGGTTCTTACTCGCACCAGTTTCCCAAAAATGATGGCGGCTTTATTTCAATAAGCGAATCCGTTTTTCCTCACATGCGTAGCGGGTGATCCGCCTTTTAACACGCCGCCATCGATGATTTCCCCGATGTACACGACATGATCCCCGGCAGGGATGGTGTTGATGACTTTACACTCCAGCCAGGAAACAGCATCGCTTAAAATCCTAGGTCGTTTGCCGACTTTCTTTGTTTTCAATCCGTCAAAGACATCTGCTTTGTTTGGCGCGAAGAATTTTTTCATGACTTCGCCTTCTTTTTCCAGAACATTCACGACAAAACTTTCAGAAGCTTCAACCAGCAGACGGGCCGCACGCGTCTTGGACAGAACCATTGTCAACGCAGGGGGAGCAAAAGAACATTGGTTCACCCAGCTTGCCAATACGGCATCTTCCTGATCGCCATGGCTTGCGGTGACAACAAACAATCCACTGGGCACGAGTCCTAATGCTTTTCCAACTTCTTTTTTATTTTTCAAAATTTATTCCTCAGAGATATTTTTTTTATTCAATTTAAAAGTCACCTTTTTTAATTTTAAAGATATCAGGTGCTTCCGGTTTTTCAATATAAGACAATCTCAAGCTCATGTGATTGACGGAGCCTGCGGTTGCTTTTTCTTTTTCAGCAGAGGTCATGGAGCTTTTCAGAAGTAGAATCACCATGCGTCCCAATCGGTCTTTACCCCTGAAGACGAGTACCGATTCATCGGGCAATCGTGCGTTGATGGCCATCCCGTCACGCTGGTAGCCTTCTTTGATGAAATGGTCGCGGAGTTGATTCGCGGTGTTGACCACTCCTTGAGGGTCTGCCGTAGGATCTACAGGATCTCCCCAGACGATATTCACCTGCATGAGTTTTTGGGATTGATATCCAAAGATATAAAAAATATGTGCGGTGCCGCTTTCGGGAACCAGATCTTTGGTTTTAATTCCAAGCGTGACTGTTTTTTCAGTGGGGTGTACGCTGCGCACCACTTGGTCCCTGGGTGTTTTGAAGTCTATTGAAATAGCTCGATACACATCATTTTCTGTCATGGAAAATTTTGCGGATCGAAAACCGTTCACCATGGCTTCGGCGACAGTTGTCTGAGACTTGGCGACGGCTGTAGATTCGGGGGTTTTTGCTGTGGCAATAGACCCTGTCAGTATAAATACCAACGCGATTCCTCTGGCCAATAGATAAAAATAATTCCGGTTTCGCATATTTGATCTCCAGTCGATAATAGCCCTCGTCTTTAATGATACATCTATTAAAAGCGGACTTCAAGAAGTCTGCATGCCAGTCACTGCGATTGTTAGCAGGAATTTCCCTGCGCTTGTAAAAGGTTTGTCGGGAAGTTGGCTTGAAAGTAAAACAATCAATTCCAGCGACCGGGGATAGGGCAGTGACATTGAGGGCAGGCACTGCCGGAGATTCGGTTGACGATCACTTCAAATCCATAGCGTTCGACCAGGACAATGCCACAATCCGGGCAATGGGTGTTTTCCGTGTTCTCTATCTGGCCCGGAAGGTTGCCGGAATAAACGTAATTCAGACCTGCCTTGCGTCCGGCTTCCCAAGCGCGAAGCAGTGTTGAAGGGGAGGTTCTTTCGCGGTCGCGCATTTTGTAGTCGGGGTGAAAGGCGGTGATATGCCAGGGAATGTCTATGGATAGATGGGCGATGAATTCAGCAATCTCCCGTAGTTCCGTATCGGAATCGTTGTAGCCGGGAATGACCAGAGTGACGATTTCCAGCCAGATTCCTGCTGAATGAAGATACTGGATGGTATCGAGCACAGCGGGAAGATTGCCACTGAGTCGGCGGTAATTCCTTTCTGAAAATGATTTCAGGTCCACCTTGTAAAAATCGATCCAGGGTTTCAGATAATCCAGCACTTCAGGGGTCCCATGTCCATTGGATACAAAAGCGGTTTTGAGATTTCTGCTTTTAGCTTCCTTGAAAACAGCGACTCCCCATTCTGCGGTGATGAGAGGCTCGTTGTAAGTAGAAACGATGGTTCTCGCACCTGCGGATTGGGCGAGGTCGCATAGGGACTTTGGTGTGGCGGGTGAATGCTCAGTGGTCGATGCGGGGTCGCGGAAGGTTTGCGAGCTGAACCAGTTTTGACAATAGGCGCATTTGAAATCGCAACCGAGCATTCCAAAGCTCAGGGCTCGACTGCCGGGCAGGGCGTGAAAAAAGGGTTTCTTTTCGATGGGATCGTTGTGCACTCCGGCGGTGTAACCAAAGGGGACTTTGAGAACACCGTCCTCGTTCCAGCGTACCATGCACACGCCACGTTGACCGGGGCGTAGTTTGCAGGAATGACCGCAAGCGACGCAAAGGAGGGCTTGGTTGCCGAGGTCTTTGCTCAACGCTCCATCGCTAACAGTGGTATTCAGGGCAGAAGATTCCATGTCCGATACTTGGAAGTCCAACTTCACCAGCATATTAAGAAAGGAAAACGGGGCAACAACAGCGTGTCGCCCTGCAAGAACAAGCGAATTGGTGCACTGGATAGGATTCCCAAAGTGACGATCCGTTGCCAGTAGACAGGAGTTACCGGCCGGAGCGGGTCGGTAAATAGTGCGCCGAAAATTGAAAACAATGTTTCATTGCGCTCCATTTCCCGTCCACGAAGTGGGCTATTCGGTGCTTATTCCATCAAATTTTCTATCGAGCGCACCGACCATTGTGTGCCATGCCAGAGAGGCACATTTGGTTCTTGAGGGATATTCGCGTACGCCCATGAATAATGAAAGTTTTCCGAGGTGATGCTCTTCTTTGTCGGGGTCCATTGTGCCGATGATCATATTTTGAAATTCCTTGAAATTGATCCGTGCGTCCTCGACGGTTTTGCCTTTCAAGTGTGTGGTCATCAGGGAACAGCTGGCTTTGGAAATGGCACAGCCGGAGCCTTCGAAGCTGACATCTTCAATCACACCCGCGTCATTGACGTTGAGGTAGACATAAACATCGTCGCCACATAAGGGATTGATACCGTGGCAGGAATGCGTGGCATCTTCAATTTTGCGGAAGTTCCTTGGCTTGCGGTTGTGATCGAGGATCACCTGCTGGTAAAGTTCGCTATTGATATAGGACATAGTGTTTATGAGTGTTTTTTATTATCAGGAAAATATTTTTATGGTTCGTCGGATGCTTTCAGCCAACGCGTCCAGCTCTTCTGTTTTATTATAAAATGACATGGATGCTCGCGCAGTAGCCGGAACGCCAAAACGGATCATCGTAGGCTGTGCGCAATGATGACCGCCGCGTACCGCGATGCCATCTTGATCCAGACAAGTCACGATATCGTGCGGATGCACGCAATCGAGATAGAAAGACAGGATTGCGGCCTTGTCTTTAGCGGTTCCAATGAGTCTCAATCCGTCAATTTTTTCGAGACATTTTGTGCCGTATTCGAGCAGTTGATGTTCGTATTCGGCAATGTTATCCATCCCGATCCCGTTCATGTAGTCGATCGAGGCCCCCAGACCGATCACCTGCGTGATGGGTGGCGTGCCGGCTTCAAAACGTGCAGGAGGGCGAGCGTAAGTGGTTTTTTCCAGAGTGACCTGCATGATCATATCGCCACCAGTGACATAAGGTGGCATTTGTTCCAGCAGTTCCATTTTCCCGAAAAGACCACCGACACCACTCGGACCATACATTTTATGACCAGAAAATGTGTAGAAATCGCAATCGAGATCCTGAACGTCGACTTTCATGTGCGACGAACTTTGCGCTCCATCGACCAGTATGCGAGCACCGACTGAATGCGCCCGACGTGCGATTTCCTTGACAGGATTCACCGTCCCCAACGCATTGGATACGTGGTTGACAGCGACAATACGGGTTTTATTGGAAAGCAGTTTGTCGTATTCCTCTAAAATCAATTCTCCCTCATCGTTTACGGGAATGACTTTGAGGTGCGCCCCTCTTTCCTCACACAATACTTGCCAGGGAACTGTGTTGGCATGGTGTTCGATATTTGAGATGATGATTTCATCTCCGGCCTTGACGAATTGTTTTCCAAAGCTGTAGGCAACGAGGTTGATGGCCTGAGTGGTTCCGCTGGTGAAAATGATTTCAGATTTGGAGCCAGCTCCAAAAAAGTCGGCAACCTTTTGTCGGGCTTCTTCGTAGAGTTGCGTCGAGTACTCGCTCACCTTGTATGCACCACGGCGAACCGTGCCGTATTCTTCGGCGTCGAACTTGCGAACCCGCTCGATCATCTGCAAAGGTTTTTGGGTGGTAGCCCCATTGTCGAGATAGATGAGGGGTTTGCCGTGAACAGTTCGTGTCAGGGCAGGAAATTCGGAGCGAATTTTATCAACGTCTAGAACAGAAGACATTACTTTATGGTCATTCATTCATTTGCCCCTAACTTTTTCAAAAGAACGTTTCGCCAATCTTCGGCCACTTGTGGGGACGGTGCGGTTTGAATCATACTTTCTGCAAAACTTCGGGTCAACAAGGTGCGCGCGGTTGCCTCACTCAGTCCTCTGGTTTTTAAATAGAAAACTTGATCTTCGTTGAGCTGACCCACCGTTGCACCGTGGGTGCATTTCACATCGTCGGCATAAATCTTCAAGTTGGGCTTGTTGTCTGCCCGGCAATCGTCCGACAACATGAGGTTGTTGATGAGTTGTTCGGAGGAGGTCAATTGCGCGCCGGGATGCACCACGACCGTTCCGTCGATACTGCTTCGGCCTTTATCATCCACAAGGTTTCGAAACAATTGAGTGCTTGTGCAATGCTCTGCCTGATGATGAATCTGTACGTAGTTGTGCGCCTGTTCTTCTTTGTGAAGAACACTGAGACTGTTCAATTGCAGTTCTGCCCCAGGCTCCGTGAGCCACATTTCATAATGACAGCGCGCCAGATGAGCTCCTGACATGGCGTTGGAGGAGATGAAACGGCTGGCACGTTTCTGGGTCGTGCGCAATTTGGAAAAATGCCAGGCACTGTCATCCTGAAACTGGCTGTAAGTGATGTGCGCATTTTCTTCAACGAGTATGTCCTGCACTGCATTGACGAAGCAGGAAGTGGCACCCCCGGAAAATTTAACAGCAACATTCAGTTCAGAGGAACGTCGAGCGAAGATCAAAATTCGTGGACAATGCAACACCGGAGTTTTGGATTCGGAAGAGATATAGAGTATCTGCAAGGGGACGTCAACCGTGGTGTTTTCTGTGATCTCCAAAACCAGCCCGTCGGATACCAGAGCACCGTTCATTGCCGAGAACACGTCGTTTTCATCTTTCACGGTTGCAAGCAAATAGTCAGATACTTCGGCCTGTTCAATGGCTTCACTCAAAGGAGTCAGGCGAACACCGGCTCCCAGGGCGGAGATGTCGGACAATTCTTCACAAAAGGCCCCATCCACAAAAACCAGACAACTGTTTTTGCTGTTTGAGTAGATCAATGCATCGACTTGTTCCTTCGCAATCGTCCCGGAAGCGGCCAATGCAAATTCTGTTGCGACCAGTTCCCGGGTTCCGACGAAAGTGTACATTTCGTGCTTTCGGTCAGGAAATTTCAGGGCTTCCAGTTTTTCCAACGCGGCCTGATTAAACTTTTTCAATGCAGGAGATGTTTTATTACCGGACTGGCTTTTGTTGAAAAGGTCGCGAATAGCCAATTCGGGACGGTTTGCTGTCTCTGTCGTTGTAGTGGTCATATTCGCCTCATACTTTCGTCAGCCAATCGTAACCCTGTGCTTCCAATTCGAGGGCCAGACCTTTTTCACCGGATTTAATAATGCACCCTTTGCTCAGAACATGAACATAGTCAGGTTTGATGTAGTCCAGTAAACGCTGATAATGGGTGATCAAAATCAGGGCTTTGTCTTTCGTGTAGAGCTTGTTGACGCCATCAGCGACAACTCGCAGAGCGTCGATGTCGAGCCCGGAATCGGTTTCATCCAAAATCGCAAGTTTGGGTTCGAGCAAGGCCATTTGAAGCGTTTCATTTTTCTTCTTCTCGCCGCCAGAGAATCCGTCGTTTAGATTTCGTTCTTTATATTTCACTTCCATCCCAAGCATATCCATTTTGGATTGCAGGAGATCATCAAAGTCCATGGGGTCGAGTTCTTCTTTCCCTTGTTTGACGAGTCGGGCGTTGTAAGCCATGCGTAAAAATTCAGCGTTGTTGACCCCGGGAACTTCGACGGGATATTGATATCCCATGAAAATTCCATTGAGAGCGCGATCTTCCGCTGATACCCCCTGCAAGTCTTTACCTTCAAACAAAATCTCACCACTGGTTATTTTGTAGGCAGGGTGCCCGGACAAAACTTTGGCGAGGGTGCTTTTTCCGGAGCCGTTGGGCCCCATGATGGCATGGATTTCTCCCTTTTTAACGGATAGGGAAATGCCTTTCAGAATTTCGTTTCCTTCAGACCCTGCATGCAGGTCCTTGATTTCAAGCATGTATAAGACCTCAGAATTTAAAATGATTGTATGATTTTCAGTAACAAGTTACTGACTAAAATTAAATAAAAACGCCCGCCCCTCTTATGGGGAAGGCGCTTTTGAAAATAAAATTCAATGCCTTAGCCGACGCTGTCTTCCAGTTTCAGAGCCAGGAGTTTTTGTGCTTCCACGGCGAATTCCATGGGCAATTGTTTGAAAACATCTTTACAGAAGCCATTGATAACGGCGGTGATGGCATTTTCCCGCGAGATACCGCGTTGTTCAAAGTAAAATAATTGCTCTTCGCTGATTTTGGAAGTGGAGGCTTCGTGCTCCACTTGCATGGTGCTGTTTGACGATTCGATGTAAGGAAAGGTGTGCGCGCTACATTTGTCTCCCACCAGCATGGAATCACATTGCGAATAATTGCGTGCGCCGCTTGCATTTTTCCCGACTTTGACCTGACCGCGATAGGTGTTGCTCGACTTGTCAGCGGAGATTCCTTTGGAGATGATGCTGGATCGGGTATTCTTTCCGATATGGATCATCTTTGTTCCGGTATCTGCCTGCATGTGACCGTTGGTCAAGGCGACGGAATAAAATTCTCCAACGGAGTTGTCACCCTGCAGGATACAGCTCGGGTATTTCCAGGTAATGGAAGAGCCGGTTTCGACCTGAGTCCATGAAATCTTGGAATTATCGCCGACACATTTCCCACGTTTGGTAACAAAATTATAGACCCCGCCTTTGCCGGTTTCCTTGTCTCCTGCGTACCAGTTCTGAACCGTGCTGTACTTGATTTCGGCATTGTCCAGGGTCACAAGTTCAACGACTGCCGCATGAAGCTGATTGGAATCAAATTGCGGAGCCGTACATCCTTCAAGATAGGAGACGTGACTGTCTTCGGCGCAGATGATGAGAGTTCGTTCAAACTGACCGGTTTCTTCAGTGTTGATTCTGAAGTAGGTCGATAATTCCATCGGACAACGTGTTCCGGGCGGGATATAAACGAAAGAACCGTCTGTAAAAACGGCACTGTTGAGCGCGGCGTAAAAATTATCGCCGACCGGGACGACGGTACCGAGGTACTGTTCCACTAACTCTGGAAATTCATGCACTGCTTCGGAAATGGAACAGAAGATGACGCCCACTTCCATCAATTTTTTCCTATGCGTGGTGGCAACGCTGACGCTATCGAAAACTGCATCCACAGCAACATTGGAAAGGCGCTTTTGCTCGTCGAGAGGGATGCCCAGTTTCTCGAAAGTGCGTAGCAATTCCGGGTCCACTTCATCCAGACTTTCCAAAGTCTTTTTCTTCTTTGGGGCAGAGTAATACGAAATGTTTTGATAGTCTATTTTGGGATATTTGACGTTGTGCCATTCAGGCTCTTTCATCGTCAGCCATTTTTCATAGGCCTTGAGGCGGAAATCGAGCATGAATTGAGGCTCGTCTTTCTTTTTGGAAAGCGCACGGATGACGTTTTCGTCCAATCCTTTTGCAAAAGTCTCTGTTTCAATATCGGTGACAAAGCCGTATTTGTAATCCTGACTGTCTTCCAAAGCTTCGGTCAGTGCTTCTTGGGTTTCCATTATAAGATTCTCCTTAAAATTGGCAGGGCAGACGCCGTCACATACTAGGCGTAACCACCAATTGATTATACACTTCTTTTCTAAGCGACTGTTCTATAAATGACAATGTGGCTCCCAGTGAGGAACCGCAACTGCCACAGGCACCCTGATATTGTATCAACACTTTGCGGCCATCGGTCACGCTCAAAATCTGAACATTGCCGCCATCATTCATCAACGCGGGGCGTACTTTTTCGTCCAGAGTCATGTCGAGTTGCTGGATTTGTTCTTTCTCAGTCAATTGCAACCAGGCCTGCTCGACCAGTGTCAATTCCTCAAAACTCACAGGCTTGACGGGATTGTTCTTTGCCGATTGCCGGGCAATGGCCAGACCTTTCGATCCGGGAAAATCGTCTTTGACAACTTTCAATAATTCTTCGATGCGGTCGAACAATTCCATCTTTGATTCGGGAACGGCAGGCACGCCTTCTTCATCGCGCAGGAAGTGTTCGACATCTTCACCCTTCAAAGAGCAAGCTTCGGGGATGGTCAGACCTTTGGCCATTTCGCAAAGCGCGTCTCCGATTGCGACCGAGGGTTTGCCCCCGTATGCAAAAAACCGGGTGCTGTAAATTCGATCTTCTTCGAGCTCGACGAGCCAGTACAATTTAGTATCCTTATACTTGGCTTCAATCAAGGCCATGCCTTGTTCGTCGGCATCTTCTTTATAGTAGGCACCCCGGTGCTGGGGTGATTTGGCAAGTTCTTCGAATTTATTTGAAAACTTCTCTTCAGCGACAGACATAAGCTAAATTCTTTAGTAGTGTTACTTTTAATTAAAAGTGTAGTCCATTCCTGCTATCAACATCGCAACACAGGGACGCACTATTGTTAGTGTATAAAATAGATTGATCATTTTTTCTAAAGCACATAACTTTAGATGCTGATTTTCCAGCAAAGTTCCTATCTTAATTAAGGAAATTACTAATAAAATGATGAATGTTCTTGAAATGTCATGGTAGTGTCACCATTAATCTAAACTATTTCATGTGCATATTCCAATTTAAAAGGCTATAATTACTTTCATTCAAAGTCTTTACGGTCAACCATCTTTTTAACTGTCCATTTGGATTAATCCGGTCTTGGAGACTACAAGACTGCCTTACAGGGAATCGAGTCTTATGACTGCACCAGTAAGCCACACGCCAAGAAAATTGATTGACGGGATGGGGCGAACCATCGTCAACCTGAGAATATCTGTAACAGATCGATGTAATTTCCGCTGTACTTATTGTATGCCGGAGAATAATGTTGAATTTATGGAGCGGAGCAAGCTCCTTACTTTCGAAGAGTTGACGCGCATCGCGACGATCGTCTCGAAAATGGGCATCAGCCGACTCCGGATCACCGGCGGCGAGCCACTCATGCGTAAGGATTTACCCTCATTGATTCAGATGCTCAATGGTATCAATGGTATTGAAGACATTGCGATGACGACCAACGCCTTCTTCCTGAAAGATCAGGCGGAGGCACTTTGGAAAGCGGGATTGAAACGGCTGAACGTAAGCCTCGACGCGCTGGACCCTGAAAAGTTTCGCGATGTGAACCGGAAGGACTGTTTGTCGGAAGTCCTGAATGGTTTGGAGGCCGCAAAAAAGGCAGGTTTTAAGTCGATCAAAATCAATGCCGTGGCCATGAGAAATTTTTCTGAAACAGAAATCATGAGTCTGGTGGATATGGGGCGCACGGAAGGATTTGAGATGCGCTTCATTGAGTTCATGCCTCTGGATTCCGATCAGGTCTGGGCGCGAGAGAAGGTCCTTTTTGGTAGCGAGATCATTGAGCTCATCGGGCAAAAATACGATCTGGTACCGATCGACAATTCACGCGAGATCGGTCCCGCTAGCGAATTCACTTTTGCAGACGGTAAAGGCAAGATCGGTATCATCACTGCGGTGAGCAATCCTTTTTGCGACCATTGCAATCGCATCCGCATGACAGCGGATGGAACCTTGCGTACTTGCCTGTTCTCGACTCAGGAAACAAACCTGAAAACATTGCTTCGCGAGGGGGCAAGCGATGAAGAGATCGATCAAGCGATCACCGATGCGGTCATGCTCAAAGAGCCCGGTCACAAAATCAATCTGGACAGCTTCGAGCGTCCAAAACGTGCCATGCACGCTATAGGCGGTTGAGCGGTTTCTCATGATTTCGCAGGCACAAAAAAAGGAAAACCTCCTCTCTCATTTCAAACGCTATAAAAATGTCCTCGTTGCCTTCTCCGGAGGGGTTGACAGTGCATTGATTTTATCCGTAGCAGTTTCAGCCCTGGGGCCGGAAAATGTCCTCGCCGCTACAGCCCGGTCAGAAAGTCTGCCCGAGCGGGAATTGAAACTGGCGCAGGATTTTGCGCAGGATCTGGGCGTTCCCTACAGCATCATCCGAACTCAGGAAACCTCTTCTCCCGACTACTTGCAAAATACGACACAACGTTGTTATCACTGCAAATCCGAGCTTTACGACAAATTGACCGATCTGGCCAAAGAAAAAGGCATCGAGACCATCGTCAACGGAGTCAATGTCGACGATCTGGGAGATTATCGACCTGGAATTGCGGCAGGCCGCGAAGCCAATGTGAAGAGTCCGCTTGCTGAAGAAGGGTTTACGAAGGCGGATGTCCGTGCGCTGGCATTGGAAATGGGGCTTTCGAACTGGGACAAACCGGCCATGGCCTGCCTTTCCTCGCGCATTCCCTTTGGGACGCCGATCACCATCGAAAAGCTTTCAATGGTAGAACGTGCGGAAGATGTTTTGATTGCTTTAGGTTATCCGCAAATGCGGGTGCGGCATCATGGCGATGTTGCCCGCATCGAATTACCGCCAGAAGATATTGCCCGATTTTTTTCCAGCACTGCGGCGGAGCAGACTCAAAAAGCATTCCAGAAAATTGGTTTTCGTTTCACCTCCGTCGATATAGAAGGTTTTCGTTCGGGGAAAATGAATCCTGTTTAACTATTTTCAATTTACGATGGTCTGATTATGTGGAATGTAGAGCTCAAGCCGGAAGTCATCAAAGAATTGAAAGATCCTGACCGCTTCAAAAAAGGCATCAATACCGCCTTTTCTGGCATCCTCATTGTCATGACGGGGGTGGCTTTCATGTTTATTTTGTATTTCATGAAACCCGATGACGTCTTGCGCCCGGTATGGATTTTGTTGATCGGTTTTGCCGTTGTGGCCTGGGGCGAGTACCTGAAGTTCACAGCCCGCTGACCGGGCAGGCAGTACCTGCCATTGGACCTGACCCCGCTTGTTCGTAGCAAATAGAGTGCCCCTCCCTGAAAGATAATTCGTACCCCTCCTGATAATCAGGAAACTATCCGCGGAAGCTTTTCAAGCGTGGTCTAAGCCGGCTCCAGATGCAATAATTCCCGGAGTTGGTTTTGGCTGTGGGGAAATAATTTCAAGTGCAGGATCGCACCCTCGGGACCATATTCTTCTTCCACGACGATACAGCGTTTGCGGATTTCCGGCATGGATTTCATTTGAGCGTAATTCAGTTCCAGACGCCAGGAGATCATCTCACGTGCATAGCAGATGTCGATTTCGCTTTTCAGACGCTCAATGCCTTCCCCGGTTTTACAAGAAACGCAAAGGGCACCGGGATAGCGTGCTTCCGCTTCTCTTATGATGTCTAAATCGTCAATTGCATCGACTTTATTGAAAATGAGGATGGATGGGATCGAATCCGCTTCAAGTTCGGTAAGCAGGGAATCTGCAACCTGCATCTGCTCCCGGTAATGTTCGTGGGAGAGATCGACCACTTTGAGCAGAAGGTCTGCGCCCCTCACTTCATCGAGTGTGGATTTGAAAGAAGCGACCAGATCGTGGGGTAGTTTGTCAATCAAACCGACGGTATCGACGAGCAAGATAGGGTAGGGATAGTTGTGGCGAATTTTTCTAACGGTCGCATCCAGAGTGGCAAAAAGTTTGTTTTCTGCGAGCGCACCCGCTGAAGTCAGGCGGTTCATGAGTGAAGATTTGCCAACATTGGTGTAGCCGACGAGCGCAACGGTGTAGGTTTCTTCCCGTCTTTTGTTCTGCGTCTTTTTTTCTGTTTCCAACTGTTTTAATTTACGTTCCAGTTTTGTGATGCGACTGCGAATCAGCCGGCGGTCCAGTTGTATCTGTGTTTCACCCACGTCGCGCATGCCGATGCCGCCTCGTTGCCTGGATAAATGGCTCCACATTTTTGAAAGTCGGGGAAGCTCGTATTTGAGTTTGGCCAGTTCTACCTGTGTTTTGGCCGTTCGAGTGCGGGCATGGCGACTGAAAATTTCAAGGATCAACGCCGGTCGGTCGAGTACGCGGCAGGAGAGAATCTTTTCCAGATTGCGGTTTTGAGTGGGGGATAAAGCATCGTCGAAGATCACCGCTTCGATTTCGTGATGTTCGACCGCAATTTTCAGCTCGTCGAGTTTTCCCTTGCCGAGAAAATGGCCGGGATGAATACGCGACAGTTTTTGTGTCATTTGCGCTTGCGGGTCGTAATCGGCTGTTTTTGCCAAACCTTCCAACTCACTCAATGATGCCGTGAGTGATAGCGAATTTGTACCGTGGATTTCGGTTCCTACAAGCAGAACTTTGGGCAGTGCAAATTTAGTGGTGAAAGTCGTTCCTGATTTTTTTTTGGTGGATGATTCGTCTTCCACAGGGGTGTACGGGTTAAGAGTTATTTTTCATGGCAACGGACAGTTTCTGATTCATTTCCTCAAGACGTTGTACCAAGAGGTGGATGAGTTTTTCCTGAAATTTTTTCTGCAGAGCCAGGTCCATTTTGTTCACCATTTTTTGAGTGATGCGCATCACCACCACTTCTCTTATTGCGGTCACGTTTGTTGTTCGCGGTTTATTGCTGATGAGATTGATCTCTCCAAATAAGGAACCGGGACCGAGTTGGGCGAGAGGCACATGGGGTTTGGATTGCTTTGTTACTAAAACCTGGCCTTTTAGAATAATGAACAGCCCGTCATCAATATCCCCTTCCCTTATGATCAATTGATCGGCAGAGAACTTGATGAACATGTCTTTGGACTGAATCAGCTCAGCCCGATCCTTTAAGGTGAAATCCTTAAAAAAGGAAATCCCCGCTAAAAAAGACATGATGAGTTTGTTTTCCAACTTCCCTCCAGACAGAAATCGGGCTAAACGTGATTTAGCAAATTTTTAACTGTTATTCTAATTGAAGATTACATTTATTTTTACAATATATCCACTATTAACAAGCAAGTTGTTTGAGAAATCGGCACTTGGCAGAGGACAAAATCATTTGAAAATTGCGCGAACAATCCGAGGTGAATTTTCCTCTCAATCAGTGGCTGGAAATACCCTTCTTTAGCCATCCTTTGTTTCCCAGACTACACGAAAGGTTTGCAAGCTCGCTCGGATCGCAAAATTGGGGTGTGTGTTTTTCAATTTTAACCTGCTTCTTTATCTTGTTGAAATTAAAGGGATAATTGATTAATATAAGGGCATGAGAATTGAACGTGATTTTATAGTCATAGGCGGTGGCATCGCAGGTTTGACCTTTGCCTTGCGTGCGGCGGAGTTGGGTTCGGTTGCGGTTATCACTAAAGATGCGCTGACGGAATCTGCCACGCGTTATGCCCAGGGTGGAATAGCCTCGGTGATGGCGCACGAAGACTCCTGTGATTTCCATGTGCAGGATACTTTGACAGCGGGCCGCGGTTTGTGTAATCCCGACGTTGTGCGGATCATTTGTGGCGAAGGGCCGGCTCGCGTTCGGGAATTGATCGAGCTTGGGGCGCGGTTTTCGCGCATGGGTGCAGAGGGTTATGATCTGACCCGAGAAGGAGGACATTCCCAACGTCGTATCCTGCATGCCAACGATATCACAGGCTGGGAAATTCAGCGTGCTTTGATAGCGGCCGTGCGCACTAAGAGCAATATAGAAATTTTCGAACATCACATGGCGATTGATTTGATCACTCTGGCACAACTCGACAGCACGATTTTGCCCGGTGACTCTCGTGATGAAGCTTTGGGGCTCTATGCTCTCGACACTCAATCCAAAGTGGTGAAAACATTTATAGGAAAGTCCACGTTGTTGGCGACAGGAGGGGCGGGCAAGGTTTATTTGTATACATCGAACCCTGATACGGCGACAGGCGACGGTGTGGCGATTGCTTACCGGTCCGGGGCGAAAATTGCAAACATGGAATTTTTCCAATTCCATCCGACCTGCCTTTACCATCCCGAAGCCAAATCGTTTTTAATTTCAGAAGCGGTGCGCGGTGAGGGGGGTATCCTGCGTTTGAAGGATGGAACACCTTTTATGGAAAAGATTCACCCGCAAAAGGATTTGGCTCCGCGCGATGTGGTGGCGCGTGCGATTGACTATGAAATGAAAAAAAGCGGTGATGATTGTGTCTATCTGGACGCCACTCATATTGAAGGATACCGCGCCCGTGAACGTTTTCCAAGCATCTATCAAGCCTGTCTGAGTTTCGGTTTCGATATGACTAAAGAGCCGATTCCTGTTGTGCCGGCGGCGCATTACATGTGTGGCGGCGTTGTTGTCGATTCCTGGGGAAGAACGAATATTCACAGGCTTTTTGCTTGTGGAGAAGTTTGCAATTCCGGCTTTCATGGAGCCAATCGTTTGGCGTCCAATTCACTTTTAGAAGGCCTTGTTCTTGCGCATCGAGCCATCGAAAAAGCCGGGGAAGTTTTAAAAGAGGGTGGGGCCCTGAAACACTGGATGGATCAAATTCCTGCATGGAATCCCGGCTCTGCCGTTGACAGTGATGAATCGGTTGTGGTCTCGCACAATTGGGACGAAATTCGCAGATTGATGTGGAATTATGTCGGGATCGTGCGTTCCGACAAGCGCCTGTACCGTGCGCGACGCAGAATCGAATTATTGCAGGATGAAATCAGTGAGTATTACTGGAACTTTACTATTACCAAGGACACCCTGGAGTTGAGGGACATTGCGATCACGGCGAGTTTGATCATTGAAGGGGCTCTGCAACGCCGGGAGAGTCGCGGTTTGCATTACAATCTGGATTGCCCGGATACAGATGATGTGAATTGGCGAAAGGACACCGTCCTTCAAGATTGCAGTCCTCGATTAATCACCACAGGAAAAAATAAGGCAATTTATCATGGCTGAACAAACGAACCATAGCACTGCCCGCGATTTTTTTGGCATCGTTTTCATCGCACTCACCTTGTATATCATGATTGCCATGATGACATGGTCGCCCAAAGACCCTTCGTTCAACAAGGGTTTTTCTGAATCTGTGGACGCTCTCAATTCAGGCGGTATTGTGGGCTCCTATGTTTCCGATGGATTGGCTCAGGCTTTTGGGAGCGGGGCTTTTTTCTTTCCAATGATCACCTTTATTTTTGGATGGTCTCTAATTCGAGGTCCACAAAATGGTTCCTGGAAAATGGCACCGGTTCCGGGCATTGCATTTTTGGGGACGGTTTGCGCCTTGATCTCCATTCATTATTATGAAGATCCTTTTTTTGGCGAGAATGTTCCGGCGGGGGGCATGGCTGGAAGTGTGTTTGGAGATTTTCTGATTTCATGGCTGAGTCAGGTCGGTGCAACTCTGTTTCTGGTGACGGCAATCGCGATTTGTTTGTTGGCGATGACTGGAAAATCTGTGAATCAATCCCTTGAAAGTCTGGGAAAGTTTGTGTTGTGGGGAGCGAACAGGATTCGGAATGCGTGTCTTGTCCTCAAACAACAAGTCATTCGTCTGGTAAAGGCATTGAAAAAAACGCGCATCGAGCCCAAGAAAGAAAAACGACCTCTGCCCGAACCTCTCATCGTATTGCGCAAGCCAAAACCGGAACCGCTTCCTTTTATTGACGTCAGCAAAAGTAAAAAGAAAGAAGCTCCTGCCGATTTTGTGGTTCAGGAAGATTTTGATTTTGTCGCTGAATTGGGAGTTTACAAAGTGCCTCCGCTTTCTTTGTTGGACGATCCGCCCCCCCCAGTTCACAACGAGCAGGCCAACGATGAAATCCTTGCAGGTGCGGCCATTCTGGAAAAGAAACTTCGGGATTTTGGTGTCGAAGGAAAAGTGGTTCAGGTTTTGCCGGGACCCCTCATCACCTTGTACGAATACGAGCCCGCACCGGGCATCAAAGTCAGTCGCATCGTGTCTTTGGCCGATGACCTGGCTCTGGCAATGCGTGCGATGAGTTTGAGAATCCTCGCACCTGTTCCGGGCAAGCCAGTGGTCGGGATTGAAGTACCGAATTTAAAACGAGAGACGATTTATTTTAAAGATGTCATTTCTTCGCAGGAATTTGCAGAATCAGAATCCAAATTAACGATGGTGATCGGTAAAGACAGCTTTGGTGAGCCGATGATTCAGGATCTGGCGAAAGTGCCGCATTTGCTCCTTGCCGGTTCGACGGGTTCGGGAAAAAGCGTGGGCTTGAACGCGATGATCTGCTCCATACTTTTGAACGCTTCGCCGGATGAAGTGAAATTCATCATGGTGGATCCCAAGATGCTGGAACTTTCTATTTTTGATGGCATTCCTCATCTGATATCCCCGGTGGTGACCAATCCCAAAAAAGCCGCGGCGGCTCTGCAATGGGCGGTTACAGAAATGGAAAGCCGGTATAAATTGATGGCAGAATGCGGTGTTCGTAATCTGAGTGGATATAACAAGCGAATCGAAAAACTGCAAAAGGAATACGAAGAAGCAAAGAAGAAATTTGAAAAAGAAGAAAAGTTACGCCAAAAAACCATTGTGGCAGAGGACGGGGATGATCTGGAAGAGTTAGAGATTTTGCCAGAACCGCCCAAGAAATTGCCTTTCCTTGTTGTGGTCATCGACGAGTTGGCGGACCTCATGATGGTGGCATCAAAAGGAGTTGAGGACGCATTGATCCGACTGGCGCAAATGGCGCGCGCTTCGGGAATTCATTTGATTCTTGCGACTCAGCGTCCATCGGTCGATGTTTTAACAGGTATCATCAAAGCCAACTTCCCGTCACGAATTTCCTATAAAGTGACATCGCGTGTCGATTCGCGAACGATTCTGGATTCTATGGGAGCCGAAAAATTATTGGGACGTGGGGATATGTTGTTTTTACCTCCGGGAACCAACCGTTTGCTAAGAGCGCATGGAGCCATGTTGAGTGACGAAGAAATCAATCGTATCATTGATTTTATCAAGAAGCAGGGCAAGCCGGAATTCTCCGAGGAACTCTTTCAGGAAATTTCTGGAGATAGCAAAGATGTTGAAGGGGGAGGCGAAGATGAATACGATGAGAAATACGACGAGGCTCTTGAGATCGTTGCGAAGGATCGACAGGCTTCCATCTCCTATATCCAAAGGCGTCTGCGCATAGGATATAACCGAGCCGCGCGCATCATTGAAACGATGGAGCGCGAAGGTGTTGTGGGTCCTTCAGACGGTGTTCGACCCCGAGAAATTTACGTAACGCCCATCGTGGTTGATTAGCTTGTGTTGCTGGCTTTTGGCGAAGATATCGGGGAGGGTGTCGGATTAAGTCCAGACCGGATACTTTCTTGGCAAGCGCACAAAAAAATGGTCGGTTGTGCCAATACTTTCGTGGTTCCTGTGAAAAATAAAGTTAAAAATCATGGCATGATTCGAATTGGTGTGAACGGCTTGCCTGCGCTGAGGTCACTTCTTGGCATCTGCCTCCTTGGTGTTTTCTTTTTTGTGGATGTGGCTCATGCCACCTTGTTTTCCTGGAAAGACGAGAAGGGACAATTGCATGTGACCGATAATGCAATGAATATCCCGCCTCAATTTCGACAAGAAAACGGCAGAGTCAAGACCTTCTCCAGCAAACCTGCTCCTGTTTTTTCTGAAAAAACCAGGCCCGTACAGAAAAAGGAATTTCAAATTCCTTTAATGGCAGGAAGTGAAAATCACTTTTTTGTTGAGGTGGTTATCAATGGAAGAGGCAAGGCCCGGTTATTGCTCGATACCGGTGCTTCCATGATTACATTGAGTCAGAATGCCGCTAGCAGGTTGGGTTTGAATTATATGGATGCCCCGAAGATCACCTTTTCGACCGCAGGTGGGATGGTGGAAATGCCGCTCATTGCTCTGGACTCGGTAGCCGTTGAAGGGGCGAGTGCGAGTCTGGTTGAAACAGCGATCAATCCCATGGATATGGGACAAGATATAGATGGTTTGCTGGGGATGTCTTTTCTCAGCAATTTTAAGTTTGAAATTGATCAGATTCACGCCCGCCTGGTTTTGCGACCGCTTACCATTGAAGGAGAAATGGAATATGGCGACCGGCCCGGAGATTGGTGGAAGCGACGTTTTGACTATTTCAAGCAGAGGATTCGACAATCTTCCTCTAAGGCAAACAGTACGAATGCAGGCAGATCATTGGAATTGAGAAATGCAAAAAAACTGGAGACGCACTACAAAACGCTCTATCGCAAGCTGGATCAGAACGCGTTCCGCGTCGGTGTACCCGAAGAATTCAAATAAAAATATCTCAGAATCAGCTTCGACTCAAAAGTCGTTATTTACTTCCCGTGCCTGAGTCTGTTCACCAGACATTCGCCCCTTTTCCCCTTTCTAAAGCAAGCGGTAAGAAATCGCTTTACCTGCGCATGGTGACCCCGTACCATAACTCGAATGAACTCTGAAATCGAAAATTATCTGGGCATTGGGGGCATAGCGGCAGGAGGGATGCCAGGGTTCGAATATCGTTCACAGCAAATGGATATGGCCAGCGCGGTGTCACGTTCGCTGGCTGATGGAAAGCATTTGATGGTAGAGGCGGGAACGGGTACTGGAAAAAGTCTGGCCTATCTGATCCCGGCTGTATTGTGGGCTGTAGAAAATGATCGGCGCGTGGTTATTTCGACTTACACCAAAACTCTTCAGCATCAAATCCTGCATCACGATATCCCGCTTCTACGTCAATATCTTGGATTGTCGTTTCGTTACTCCATTTGTCTGGGGCACGAAAATTACCTTTCCCTGAGAAGATTGAAACGATCGTCTCAGGCGGGACTGTTCACCGATCCCGCATTGGAAAACCAGATGGCGGAAATCTTTGAATGGTCGGATGTGACAGCGACTGGAGTCAAGGAAGAGTTGGAGTTTTCGCCTTCGCCCATCGTTTGGGAAGAAGTGGGGAGACAACGAGATTTGTGTCTGGGAAAAAATTGCGAAACTTATAAAGAGTGTTTTTATTTCAAGGAGCGCAAACGCTGGTTTGGATCGCATTTACTGATCGTGAACCATCATCTGTTTTTTGCAAATGTTGCCGGTGGCGGGGGAGTTTTGCCCCGGTTTGATGCGGTGGTTTTCGATGAAGCGCAAAATATCGAAGAGGCGGCAACGTCGTTTCTTGGGATAGAAATATCGAACTCGGGTTTATTTTATTTGCTGGACAGGTTATTCAACGCACGAACCAAGAAGGGTTTGTTAACGCGGGCAGATCGGCATTTTTCACAACCGGCCATTGATTTGGTACTCAAAACGCGACGGGCAGGCGAGAATTTCTTTGAAAAAATTCTGGAAGCCTATGGCAAAGACGCACGCACAGTGCGCTTGTACAAACCCCCGCCTGTTGAAAATCCATTGTACGTTCCGCTCGAAGAATTGCGTGAGTCTTTGAAGGAATTAGAAGCACTGGCGGGCTCCGAAGAAGAGAGCGTCGAATTTGCATGGGCGGCATCACGTTGTTTTGAGTTCAACAATGCGCTGACAGCTCTGTTGCGGCACAATGTCGAAAACTATGTCTACTCTCTGGAAATTGCGGATAAAAAAAGATTCCGCAGAGTTGTCCTGAACGGGCTTCCTATTAATGTCGCCGAGGAATTGAAAAAACAGGTTTATGAACAAACCGAACGCATTATTTTGACATCCGCTACGTTGACGACAAACAACAAGTTTGATTTTATCAAGGAACGCATCGGCTTTGAACCAGCGGAAGAAATCTCTCTGGATTCCCCTTTCAACTATGCAGAACAAGCCCTGTTGTATGCGCCCGCAGATTTGCCAGAACCTTCGGCTGAAATTGAGGAATATGTGACGGCGATTGCCAACCGCTCGCGGGAACTGGTGGAAGCTTCTGGAGGACGCGCTTTCATACTTTTTACGAGCTACAATTTGCTGAACCGCATCTATGAGAAAATGGAATCACTGTCCACAAAATACCGTTTGCTGAAACAGGGTGATGCGCTACAGCGTAATGAAATGATCGAACGATTCAAAGCCACGCCATCCATTATTTTCGGGACTTCTACTTTTTGGCAGGGTGTGGATATTCCCGGCGATGCCTTGCGCCTTGTTATCATCGCCAAGCTCCCCTTTGATCCACCGGGAGAGCCGTTGACAGAAGCACGTATGGAGGATTTGAAGCGTCGCTCCATCGACCCTTTTTCACAATATCAGGTTCCCAGAGCGATCCTTCAATTGAAGCAGGGTTTTGGAAGATTGATCCGTAAAAAAACCGATTCGGGAGTGGTGGCAATTCTTGATTCAAGAATCGCGCATCGAGGTTATGGTAAAAAATTCATTGCGTCTTTGCCGAATTGCAAGCTCACAGAATCCATGGAGGATGTGCGCAATTTTTTAAGGCAATCAGAGCTTGAAACGGTAACCTCTTAATAAATTTTTGAGAACGTTTTTTAAGATGGGAAGTTTTAAAAATATCAGGGCAGGTCGGGTGTGGAGCTGATGAGTTCGCTCTCCTCAAACCGCGTTTGAATTTATATCCATTCACTTAAGAATCAATTTTATCGATCTATGTGCCATCATTCTCTAGTAAATTTTTTTTCCGCATTATTCAAAAAACCTTTTTACATTGCGTTTTTCAATATTTTTAGAAATTTTAAAGATCCTGTTCAAATATTGAAACGATACGTATTGGGGCAGGGTGAATATCCCGCCGATCTTACTGTGAAAACACCTATAGGCCGGCATACGGCAAGGGTCTACGATTTCGCAGACATCATTACGCTGGTCGAGTGTTTTGGGAAATTGGATTATCGTGCTCCCAAAACGATTACTTGCGCGGTGGATTTTGGTTCCAATATTGGTTTGAGTGCGCTTTATTTTCTGACCCGGGGGGATGGGGTGAAGACGTACTTATACGAACCTTTGCCGCAGAATATTGTTCGACTCAAAGAAAATTTGCAGGATTTCAACGGTCGCTGGGAACTGAAAGAATCTGCCGTCGGTTTGTCAGATGGAACGGCATCTTTTCAATTTGAACCGACGGGACGTTACGGTCGTCTGCAAGACTCTGGAGAAGGTCAGTGTCTGGAAGTTTCTGTTCAAAGTGCTGTCAGCATTCTGGAAAAAATTCTTTCTCGCCATGACAGAATTGATATTTTAAAAATTGATGTCGAAGGTCTGGAAAATGGCATTCTGTCTTCGTTGAATGAAAAAATTCTTGCACGGATCGATCGGATTTATGCTGAAACGGATTCAGGGCCTGCTCTGCCAGGTTTCAGGCAGGAACAGTATGGCGCAATTGCCCGTTATTTTAATTTAAAGGTCGGTGCGAAATGAATACACCCATTAACTCAGACAAGGTCTCTTCTTTTGGTCGGATTTTTTGCATTGGAAAAAACTACTCGGAGCATATCAAGGAACTTTCCGGAGCCGTTCCTGAAGAGCCGGTTGTCTTCATGAAGCCCTGGACATCGTTGGTTGCGCCTGGGGAAAAGGTGAAAATTCCTCGGCACGGATTTCTATTGCATCATGAGGTGGAAGTTGTTTTCCGCGTGGGAACAGCGGGGGAAGATATCCCCGAATCGGAAGCACTCAATCATATCGATGCGGTTACGTTAGGACTGGATTTGACCTTGCGAGACGTTCAGGCAAATCTCAAAAAAAACGGCCATCCCTGGGAGTTGTCCAAGGCTTTTGAGCAAAGCGCGCCCTTGGGAGAATTCGTTTCTTTGAATGAGGTCAACGATCCGCAACATCTGGATTTTTCCTGTTCCGTAAATGGGAGTCTGCGGCAAAAAGGCAACACCAGAGAGATGATTTTTTCTCTCCCCAAATTGGTAAATTTCTTGAGCGGTGTGTGGCACCTTCGCCCCGGTGATCTGATTTACACAGGAACCCCTGCAGGTGTGGGCATATTGAAGTCGCGAGATGTCGCTGTCATCGCAAGTCCTGAATTAGGTGAATTCTCCTGGGAATTTAAATAGACCGGTCAATATTTTCCGCGAATATGAGAATGTACTTTTTCCTGATAGAAATGTTCCAGCTTCTTCAAAAGAGCGTCGTCAAGCCGAGGTAAATCGGAAGCACTGGCATTGGAGCGGACCTGTTCAGGTTGAGTTGCGCCGGGAATGGCAACGGTGACAGCGGGGTGATCGAGAATCCATCGCATCGCCATCTGCGAGAGTGTCATGCCTTCTGGAAGCAGTGATTGCAATTCGGTGGTCAGTTCAACGCCCTTTTTGAAGGGCAGGCCCGCAAATGTTTCACCTACATTGAACTGTTGTCCGTCGCGGTTGTAGTTGCGATGATCGTCTTTGGGGAATTTTGATGCTGAGTTCATTTTTCCTGATAGCAGGCCCGAAGCCAGTGGCAATCGAACGATCAGGGCAACGCCTTTTTGCATGGCCTTGTCGAACAGAAGGGTGGCGGGTTTTTGTCTGAGAATGTTGAAGATGATTTGCAGGGATGCAACGCCTTCCTGTTGCAGGCAGAGTTCGGCTTCCTCCATGGATTCCACGCTGAATCCAAACTGTTTGATTTTCCCCTCGCGTTTGAGTTCGCGCAACCAGTCGAAGACCTCTCCATTTTGGAGGACTTCTGTGGGCAGACAATGCACCTGTGTCAAATCCAGGGCTTCGACTCCCAGGCGGCGCAGAGAATTTTCTGTATGGGTTCGAAAGGCTTCGAGGGAAAAGTTTTCAGGCCAGCCGGGTTTCGGGAACCGGCCGAGCTTGGTGGCGACGTAGACGGTATCTTTGTGATTTTTCAGAAAATTGCGGATTCTTATTTCGCTCAACCCCAATCCATAGACATCGGCGGTATCGAAAAAATTTATTCCGGCGGCGAGAGATGCTTCAAGAATATTGTTAGCGACGGGTTCTTCCACCATGCCCCAATCTGCTCCCAGTTGCCATGTTCCGAGACCGATTTCTGAAACTTGCCAGCCGCTGAGAGGAAATTTTCTATAATTCATTGTGACCTTGTTTGATTTACGGTGAAAAGTATTAGAAGTTATCTGATAGTTCGGTTTATCATGTTTGACACTGAATGGGTTAATAATTTTTTGGAGATATTATTGTGGTAAAACGAGTGTTTAGATATTTATTACTTTTTGAACAAGAGGGTAACCGCACGATTGCAGAGTTTGATGTGCATGAAGAATATGAAGAGTTCCAAAAGGAATTGGATGAAAAAGAAATTCTCAATCAGCTTATAAACGAGCGGGAAATGGAGAGGGAGCTAATGCAGGGCGCGCAATATGTCGATATGAGAGAATGAAAACTGTTTGCCCGTGTAAGATGAAGTCGGCAATTATTTTCAAGCTTCTCGGTTTCAGGGTGAAACTTTAACAACAGATTGACGGATAAGGGGTTTTCCATTATCCTGTTACTTAAATTTGACACGGAAGTGTGCGGGTTGTTTTCAGAATTTGTGATAGTAGATTCGATTACTTTGCAAATGATCCAACCATTCTTCCCCACCTTACCTTATTAATAGTTTATGGAAAATGATCGCTTTAGTGTGAAGTTTTGGGGGGTACGTGGTTCTATTCCCACACCTCTGTCAACCGCACAAATTCAAGATAAATTGATTCGGGCACTAGAGCAGGCAAGTCCGGAAGATATAAAAGATAAGGCAAGCATTCAAAATTTTGTGGAGGGTTTGCCTCCTGAAATTGGTGGTTGCTTTGGCGGCAACTCTTCCTGTATCGAGGTTGAGATTGGGGGCGAGCATTTAGTTTTCGATTGCGGCTCTGGAATTCGTCCTTTGGGTCTGGAATGGATGGGGAAAGAGTTTGGGCGGGGTCAAGGCAAGGCAAGTATCATTTTTTCGCACACGCATTACGATCATATTTTAGGAATTCCTTTTTTTGTTCCTTTCTATATTCCGGGAAATGAGTTTACATTTTATTCGGGCTATGAAGACATGCATACCCGTCTGGAAGATCATCAGAACAGTCGTTTCTTCCCGGTTCCTTTCAAGGCCTTTGCCTCTTCAATCGATTTTAAATGCATAGAGGACGGCGTTGAATGCGAAATTGCCAATGCAAAAGTGACGAACAAGCTGATGTATCATCCAGGCAAGTGTTTTGCCTGGCGGATTGAATACAAGGGCAAAGTACTCATTTATGCGACCGACTCGGAGTACAAGAAATTAGGGCAGAATGATTTGCAACCGGCTATCGATTTTTTCCGCGATGCAGATTTGCTGATCTTCGATGCGATGTACACTTTCAGTGAAGGCCTGGAAAAGACCGATTGGGGGCACAGTTCAACATTCATCGGAATTGATTTGGCTGTGGAAGCCAATGTGAAGAGCATCGCTTTTTTTCATCATGAGCCGACGTACGACGATTTCAAGTTGGTTGAGATTTTAGATCGAAGCAGGAAATATCTCAAGCTTGTGGGAGCTCAGTCAAATTTGGACATGTTTCTTGCGCGTGAGGGTTTGACATTGGATCTTCTCAAAGAATAATTCTCCCACCTGTTAACAAACTTTTCACACCAGCATTTTCACCATTATAAAATTTAAAACCTGTATCTGCTCACGAAGTCAAAATGAGTGTGTCAACGGGTTTGTCCGATCGCCTTGCGGATTGTTTGTGATTTGAACAAATTCCTGTGTGAGAGGATCTGAAAAGATACCCGATAAAATCATGTCCGATCCCAATCGTTTCCGGTTTTCTATAGATCGCGGTGGTACCTTCACAGACATCTACGCCGAAATTCCCGGCGAGCCAGGTTGGCGCGTCCTGAAACTTTTATCAGAAAACCCCGGTGTTTATGATTCCGCTCCTTTGGAAGGAATCCGTCGTATTCTGCAAGAACACACCGGTTCATTGGATTCCTCAAACAAGATCACCGGTGAAAAAATTGAATGGGTGCGCATGGGCACCACAGTGGCGACCAATGCGTTGCTGGAGCGCAAAGGCGCACGCTTCGGATTGGCAATCACTCAAGGATTCCGCGATTTATTAGAGATTGGTTATCAAAACCGGCCCGCCTTATTTGACCTTGAAATCAAAATATTATCGTTGCTTTATTCGGATGTGATGGAAGTGGACGAACGTGTTCGCATTCTTTCTGGCGTGAGTGCTTGTGGCACGGCATCGGCGGCAGAGCGTGATAATACAGGTGTGGAGGTTTTAAAATCATTGGACTTGGTGCAGGTCGAAATGCAATTGCGTGGATTTCTGGAAAAAGGAATCGATTGTCTGGCCGTGGTGTTCATGCACGCACATGTCTTTTCAGATCATGAACAGCAGGTCGGTGCGTTGGCACGTCAAATGGGTTTCCGTCACGTGTCCTTATCGTCCGAGGTCATGCCACAAATCAAAATCGTAGGACGGGGACACACTTCCTGTGTGGACGCTTACCTGACGCCCCATATTCTTGAATACATAGAAACATTCCGTTCTGGATTTTGCGGAAAAGTACCCGACATCTATTTCATGCAATCCGATGGAGGACTGGCCTCTGCCGAAGTTTTTTCCGGGAGCCGGGCGGTCTTGTCGGGTCCGGCAGGAGGCGTGGTGGCCTGTGCAAAATCAACCTTCGATCCGGTTTCAGCCAAAGCGGTGATCGGATTTGATATGGGCGGCACTTCCACCGACATATCACGCTACGATGGTGAGTATGACTGGCGGCATGAAAACGAGACAGCGGGGGTTTGTATTCAGGCACCCCAGCTGGACATTCGAACCGTAGCGGCTGGGGGTGGTTCCCGCCTGCTTTTCAGGAACGGATTGTTGACAGTGGGGCCCGAATCATCCGGTGCCCGTCCGGGGCCGGTTTGCTACGGCAACGGAGGCCCGCTTTCTTTGACCGATGCCAATTTGATTTTGGGCCGTCTGCTTCCGAAATATTTCCCAAAAGTTTTTGGTGAAAAAGAAAACCTGCCACTGGATCTTTCTGCAACGCAGAAGGCTTTTAAGAGCCTGGCAGAAGAAGTCCAGCAAGAGCATGCGATGAGTCTGGAAGAAATCGCTCTCGGATTTGTGGACGTGGCTAATGAAACGATGGCGCGTCCCATTCGGGAAATCTCTTTGCAAAGAGGGTACGATCCCAAAGACCATGTGCTTGCCTGTTTTGGTGGCGCGGGCGGGCAACATGCCTGCGCTCTGGCAAAATTATTGGGAATTCAGCGTATTTTTGTCCACAGATTTGCAGGGATATTATCCGCATGCGGGATAGGGCTTGCCGATGTGACGGCGGAAAAACGTGAGCCAGTGGGCGCAACCTACACACCTTCCATTTGGCCGGTGTTGAAGAAAAAACTGGATGCGTTGGCTGAAAAAATTTCCGCAGATTTGCGAGATCAGGGGCAGAAGAAAATCGAATTCCAGTATTATCTGAACATGCGTTTCGAGGGGACCGATACGGCGTTGATGATGGAGGCCAACGCCAGGGCTGATTTTGAGAAAGCATTTTTACAACGTTGTGAAAAGGAATTCGGTTTTGTTCTTCAGGGCAAACCAATTATCGTAGACGATTTGCGCGTGAGGGCTACAGGCAAGACCGATCCTATACAGGCGGTTGTTCTAACGAAAAACCTCGAATCGGCAAAACCAACGGAATATTCTCAATGTTATTTCCGCGAAGGTTATCTGAAAACTCCTATTTACCGGATGGCAGACATGGGCGCGGAAGAAGTCATTCAGGGTCCTGCCATTGTCATGCAGGAAAACTCTGCAATCCTGATAGAGCCTGAATGCACCGCGCGAACTTCAACGACGGGCGACCTGTGGATCGAAGTTCCCGCATCAGAAGAATCGTTTCAGAATGATCCCGCCAACCCGGCGCAGTTGGCTATTTTTTCCAATCGCATTGCATCCATTGCCGAGCAAATGGGCAATACACTGCAAAGAACAGCGATCTCCACAAATATAAAAGAGCGGCGGGATTTTTCCTGTGCCATTTTCGATGCCGATGGCGACCTTGTTGTCAACGCGCCTCATCAGCCCGTTCACCTCGGTGCGATGGGATCGGCGGTGCGCAAACAAGTCGAATTCTATCGCGATGCGATTTGCCGTGGCGATGTCTGGGCATCCAATACCCCGCAAATGGGTGGCAGTCATCTGCCGGACATTACGGTGATAACCCCTGTTTGGCAGGATAACGAACCGGTATTTTTTGTGGCCAATCGGGGTCATCATGCAGACATTGGAGGCTCGGTTCCCGGCTCTATGCCGCCTTTTTCAGAGACACTGGATGAGGAAGGAGCGCGGATTGAATCCATTAAGCTGGTTGAAAACGGACTGTTTCAAGATGCAAGGGTTCGGGATATTTTAAAGGATAGCCGACGGCTCGAAGACAATTTATCCGATCTGCGCGCGCAGGTGTCGGCCAACACTCTGGGTGCTGAGGCTTTGTGCGATCTGGCAAAACACTATGGCCTGCCGGTGGTATTGGGATACATGAAACAGATTCAATGCTCTGCTGAAAAGGCGATTCAAACCGCCGTCCGGAAAATATCAAAGGAAAAAAGATTGAAAGAAGTCGATGTTCTTTCAGCCGTGGATTATCTCGACGATGGAACTCCCATACAGCTCAGACTCACACTGGATCAAATTCGGGGCAGTGCGATATTTGATTTTAGAGGGACGGGCGCGGAGTTGAAAGGGAACTTGAACGCTCCGCGGGCCGTGGTGGATTCAGTCATTCTGTATTGTCTGAGGTGTCTCACGCACGAAGACATCCCCTTGAATCAAGGTTGTTTTGCTTCGGTAGAAATTATCATTGAGGAAGGTTCGTTGTTGTCACCATCCCCCATGGCCGCTGTGGCCGGAGGCAATGTGTTGACCTCGCAACGGATTGTTGATGTTGTGTTCAAAGCACTGGAGTTGTGTGCCGCAAGCCAAGGTTGTATGAACAACCTTGCGTTTGGCAACGAGCAGTTTGGATATTATGAAACGATTGGTGGTGGCTCCGGCGCAGGTCCGCATTGGCATGGTTTCTCAGGTGTTCACACGCATATGACTAACACGCGTATCACCGATCCTGAGATACTTGAAAGCCGTTATCCGGTGCTGTTGCGGGAATTTTCGTTGCGCAAGCAGTCCGGCGGGGTGGGTCGATTTCATGGCGGCGACGGCCTGGTGCGGGAAATAGAATTTCTTAAGCCGCTCACAGTTTCTATCCTTTCCGAACGAAGGAATCAGGCACCCTACGGTTTGCATGGCGGAGAGCCGGGAGCCAAAGGAGAAAATGAATGGATCAAGTCCGATGGTTCACGGAAAAATCTGGGTGGTAAAAATCAATTCAACGCAGAGCTTGGAGACCGTATACGAATAATGACTCCGGGTGGAGGGGGTTATGGCAGATTAGAGGATTGAACGTGAATGTCAGCTCAAGTTTTCGTGCGGGTTTAGAAAACTCCCATTTTCTAAAAAGCAGACTGTCAAGCGGTGAGCCTCTGGGTTGTTCATGATAAAAGTGTGCGTGGCGTGTATGACCGTGTGCGCCGTCATACCCTTCAGCCGGGTACTCTCGACACTCACCTTGCCATCATTTGGGCCGGGGATAATGAGCCAATGGAGAGGATCTATTGAACGATCCCCGGCAATGATTCCCAGCTCGCAGTCAACCCGCTTTCCCAAAACAGGGCTGGTATGATCGGTGGTCAATTGCTGACCAGCCGGACCGTAAATTTTTTGATAGAGCCAGTTGTTTTTCCAAAAATCGGCAACCTCACTCCCCAGATTGGGCGGAGCCAGCATGACCACTCGGCCTAAATTTTCAGGACGATAACGATTTAAAAAAACGCGCACGAGCAAACCCCCCATTGAATAAGTGACAAAATGCAGTTTTCTATATTCCCTTACATTGAACCGGTCCACTTGTGGGTGGATTTTTTCGGTGAGTTCTTCTAAAGAATGCTTTGTCGAAGGATAATCCAGATTCAACACATCGAAACCCCGACGCTGAATACAGTCTGCAATGCTTTGCATTGATCTCGCTGAGCGTGCGATCCCATGTAAAATGACGACAGCCTCTTTTTGAACAGTATTCATGGCGATAATTATAAATAACCAAGATTTGACCCCTATTTATAGAAGCGCACAAGGGTTTGGGGTTTCAATCGATCGTTTTATATCGGACTCTTTGGCCAATGGTAAAATCTTTTTGGCTGTTTAAAATGACAGCCGTGGAGTTGCTTTTTCGCGTTGAGATCACTTGCAATTTTCCGATCACCTGAGGTGGGAAAGACCGCACTTCCTCAGCATCATCATAAGCATTTGATACTTTCATGGTCGGAATGTTATAGGCTTCAAAGAAATCTCCCGTCTGAACATTGTCACGCGTTCCCCGGTCGAGATAGACGATGTCTCCCATGATCCCGGTGATTCGTTCTTCTTTAAAAGCGATGAGTCTGCCTTCTATTTTTTTATCGGCCTTAACGGGGACAATGCGGGTAGTTGCTGGGGCTTCATAGGGCATCAACAAATCGCCGGTTTGAATGTCGTTGTGAGCGCGAATTACCCGTGCCCTTGAATAGCCATTCAGTGGTTCGAGGATTTCAACGGTACCCAATATCTGAATCAAAACGCCGAGGCCTTTTTTTGCAGGTTCGTTGAGCAGGTGGCGAGATTCTCCCAATTCACGAGATTCATTATTTCTCTTATTGCCCCAATAATCAAAATTCCCAGAATATTGAAACGATTGTCTTGCATTACCTTCTACAGTTTGGACAGGGTCATAAACGATTCGTTGATTAGAGAACACCGTCAATCGATCGCCTTTTTTGGCCCCTTTCTCCACACCGATATCAATGTAGACTACTCCATTGTCTGAAACGGTGATTGTATCGTCTAAAATTTTTACGATAGAACCCACAGCAACTTCTTTCGTCAATATAAATCCTGCCAGAGCGATGGCTTTCTCAGATAAGTAGGGAGTCGTCACCTCAGTTTTGGGTTTGTTATCCTGAGCCGTTGGTTTATCGCTGGTATGCCCGTCTATGATGTCAATGTGTATGGTTCCGCTATTTTTCGGAAGCAATTCTATATCTGTGAGTTTTTTGATGCCGGGTTGTTTGGGTGGAGCGTAAGGGGCGGCGAAAACGAAAGAAACACTCAGGCAGAAAAATAAGACCGAGATCAACAGATGAATGTGCTTGAACAAGCGACGATGTTTCATGTTACGCTTTCAGAAAATGCCTGGAGAATGGATCCGCTTCAGATACTTCCATAATATATCATTATCATAAACAGCAAAAAAATAAATTTCACATGAAATTGTTATGAAAATCTGCGCTATTTTTTTGTGACCGGTTTTTTGTATTTTTTGTTACAAGTCATCTATGGCATGATGCGGTTTTTATCTGCGTTTAATTGAGTATCTAGCTTTGCATTTTTAAGGAGCGTTTTAAATGAAATTTAAGAATAGCTTTCAGCTTCTGCAGTTGGGATTGCTTGTATTTTTTCTTCTTTGTGTTTCTTCGTTCAGTGCATGGGCTGATGAGGAAACTGTAAAAAGAGAAGATGTTAAGAAACTGCTCAAGGTATCGGGTCTGTACGATCAAATGTTACTGATGAAAAATAATTTACTCGATACTTTCGGAGCCACGATTGCTTTCAGTTATCCCAATGTTCCCACTGCATTTTGGGATGAATTCGGTGATTTGGTTGAGCAAAAGGACATGGCTCAATTGATCGACGATGTTGCGGCGGTGTATGAAAAGCACATGAGTCATGAAGTGATTCTGAAATTGATCGAGATGTTTGAGACTCCCTTTTGGGCAGAATGGCGCAGTAAAATGCCTGCGATCAGTCAGGAGGCTGGCATTGTTGGGGTTGAATGGGCACAAAAAATCACTCAATCCGGCGAATTCAATCAGAGGGTAGACGCGCTCATTGCCAAGCATCAACTGGTTCCTGCAACGGCGGAAGAAAGCAAATAGCAGGTTGACGCTGAAGTGCCAACGGCCCAGTGTGTTTCGCAATCACCGCCAATCATTTTCAAGCATGGAGTGATTGAGTAATTGGATGGTGTCTGAGATTATTCTTTGGAAGCCTTTTATTTGCTTTTTTGGGGCGTTTTGGAGGGCCTGCGCCGTCTTTTTCTCTTCTTTTTTTTAGAAGCCTGAGAAGATTTTTTTTTGAATTTATCTCTGCAATATTTCAGAGTGTACCTGAAATTGTAGTAGTCCACAGAATTTTGGCCATCCTGAAATGAAATGATGTAGGGAATGATCAAGGGTGAGGACAGGGCGTACATCCAGCCTTTTTGATTTTCCCCCATGTAAAATTGCGCTCCGCCGGGAATGATGGAATAGAGTTGGGCGATTTCCGGGTCGAAGTAACGGTACTCGCGATCACATCCTTTTTTGATATAATATGACATTTCATTCTGCAGAGCGGGTGTTATTTGTTTGAATCCCATAGATTGATTGGGTTTGCCTCTCCCTGTCATACAGGCAGAAAGCGACAGGAACAGTACCCAGACCAAGGCACTCCGCAAAAATCTTCCTGTTTTTCTGCAATTTTCCATCATCATTTCAAAGCATTGTGAGAGTTTCCAGCGCGTTGAGACACAACTCGGGCACCTTTCTTTTTAACGGGTTTTTGAATCAATGGCTTGAGTGAAACCCGGATATTTTATTTTCAGCCTCTGTATTGATGGAAATGGAGCTGTATTTGCCGAATTTCCCATAAAATAATTCCGGATTTGCTGATATTTTGTGTTCAAATTTTCCTGCGAATGACCTGCGGCGAGAAATGTTTTTTTGTGAAAAACTAGATTTGTTGTCCCGCTATCATGGAAAAATCGACGTGCTGGCGACTTTTGTCAAAGGGGATGTCTTCGTATCGTGTTGGTTTTGAGGACAGGTGGAATCCAATCAGGTCTGCAGGTGCTCCGGGTCTGATAATGCCTGCGGTGGATTCTAATATCTTGGCTCCGCCGCGTGTTGCCATTTCCAGCCATTCCATGCGTGATATTTCTGGAATAAGCATTTCGGCAATTTTCAGTTCGCGCAGAAAATTGAGTGATTCGTTGCTGGCAAGTGAGTCGGTTCCAAGTCCTGCGGTGATGCCCATGTTCAATATTTTCCTCAACGGAAGATTTTTTTTTCTATCGAACCATTGCGTACTGCCGGGGCAGAATACCGCTCCGGTATGATGTTGTTGCATGAGTTCCAGGTCGGATGACTCGATGTGGTTGAGGTGGACGGCAACCAGGTCTTGCAGGACATCGAGAGAGTCGAGGTATTGCAAGACCCCGGTTTCGGGCGGATTCCAATTTTCATCGAAGACCCCGCGCTCGATCAGAAAGGCTTCCATTTCGCCGCCACCTTCACGCAGGAAGCGAATTTCTTCCGGGAATTCTGCGACGTGACAGGAAAAGGGGAGCTTGCGTTGTTGGGCCAGACTTTTAAGCGCCTTGAATAAATACGGTGAGACGGAGTAGGGCGCGTGCGGTGCCAGCCCGAATTGGAAGATAGCGTTTCTGTGTGAAGCGTGAGAATCCAGAATCGCTTCGACTTCCTTGCAAACGTATTGCACTCGATTGGCATTGAATCCCAGAGTTTCCAGAAATAAAATTTTACGTAGTGGCAGTTCTGCGTATTCTGGAAATAATTCTGCCTGGGAGATATAGTCGGCCAGAGTGGTGACGCCACTGGATAACATCTCCTGGGCTCCTGCACGGATGCCCGCCAGTTTTTCCATGAAGGGAATGTCTGCACTGATTTTCAGTAAAGCGCGCACCCAGTCGGTGAAACGTTCTGTTTTGGGAACTTTGCCTTTGAGGCAGGAAAGAGACAAGTGGCAATGCGCGTTGATGAACCCCGGGAGCAGGAGATGATCGCTCAAATCAATGACGGTGGATTCCTGAGGCTGGGCCTTGCGAGTTTCTATGGCATGGATGAGCCCATCGCGGATAACCAGATCGCCGTTTTCCATTACGCTACCGGTCATGGGAATCAAGGCTGAAAATTGGATTCTCAGGTCGGAATGTGTATTCATGGCGCGGATTCTAAAGAGTGGAAAATTGATTTAAAAAAGAGTTTTTTTGCGGTAGTTGCGATAGTCTTTACCGAATTGTTTCAGAAGTGTCTGCTCTTCTTTTTTCGCCCGGAACCAGTTCAAAGGCAAGACAATCAGAGCAAGGTAGACCATCCCGAAGGTTGAGCCGCAAGCGAGAAACATCCCAAACAGTGTGAGGGTGATGCCAACATAAATCGGATGTCGAAAATATTTATAAATCCCATTCAGGGCGAGACTTTTTGCACCGGGGAATACGGCGAGTCGGTTGCCCAGGACGATCATGGCCCAGATCCATATTCCCAGTCCAATAGCGGCGCATGTGAGTCCGAAATAGACCAGAGGGCGATGCCCAAACCCAAAATCTTTCGGTAGCAAGTAAACGGTTACCAATGGGATAAGGTAAAGTGAGGGAATAAAAATGCTCAGCAAAAATCTCCCGGTTCCTTTGAGCTTGGAATCTTCCATAATCAGTCCAGCAGATCCTTGTGAAAATTTTCTCTGCCTTCCAGAATTTCCAATTCAAGAAAAACTTTATAGACCGGCAACGTCAGTGACTCGGTTGAGATTTTAACAGCGTCCTTTTCTGTGACGATAATCATCTCGGCTCCAGCGGAACGTGCCTCTTTTTCGAAGGCGAGGAGATCTGCCCGACTGTACTCATGGTGGTCAGGGAAGGCATGGTAGTGCACGATGTTTGTGGACGACTCTTCCAGAATACGCCGAAAGTCTTCCGGGTTGGCGATCCCGCAAAATGCGGCGACGGGTTTGTTGCGAATCGCGGACACTTCCAACAGATCCCCATTTTTGAGAGATATCAGGGCATCGAGTCGCATAGAGGATTTCATGGGTTGCAAATCGCCGGTCAGGAGGGCGTCGAGTCCGGGTGTCTTGCCTTTGCCTGAATATCGCGTCACACAAATTTTGTCCGCCCGTCGTGCTTCCTTGATCGGTTCACGCAGTTCGCCGGCTGGAAAGAGATTTCCGTTGCCGAAGGGACGTTGATGGTCGAACAGAAGGATGTCGAGATCTCTTTGCAATGCGATGTGTTGGAATCCGTCGTCTAGGACGATTGTGTCGATGTCAAAATGTTCTATCGCATAACGACCCGTTTGATAGCGGTCGGCTCCGGTCAGGACAGGGACGTTTAGCAGACGTTGCGCCATCATCACCGGTTCGTCGCCTGCTATTTCTGGCGACAGCAGGATGTGTTTCCCGTCGCAGACCACGTTGATTTCTTCCCGGGAGCGACCGCCGTATCCTCTACTGAGGATGGCGGGTTTTTTCCCATTGCCCCTGAGAGTTTCGGCGATCATAATAACGAAGGGAGTTTTTCCGGTGCCTCCCAGAGTCAGGTTCCCAACGCTGATGACCCGGCAGTTGAGCTTGCGGGTGGGGAACAATCCCCAACGGTAGGCTTGCTTCCGAAACATACAGATCCAGTAATAAAAAATTGACAGGATCTTGAGTACAAAATAGACGGGAATGTGGTAAAACTTCCGCTTTGGAGAAATGACCTGATAAAAAAACTTTTCTAACGACATATTTCAGGAAGCAACCTTTTTAATTACGCCGGATGTCAGGCAATGATGTAAAAAATATTTTTTAAAGACTTTGCAGGCTGTTAGGGTAGTGCCAATGGTTTGTTTCAAAATTGGGTTTTAACCTTAACGGGACGAAGAATGTTTTACATGTCCAGCAACCCATCAACATACGTCTTTTAGTATACCCTCAGTTTATGACTTTTTTGTATTCAATCTTGATAACCGGCGTGGCTTTCGTATTGGCACCGCTTGTGTTTCTGAAAATGGTTTTGAATTCCCGGTTTCGCCGCGATGTCTCGACGCGGTTAAAAGGGGAGAGTATCGCCCCTTCCATGCAGGATCGTATCTGGATCCATTCTGCCAGTGTCGGCGAGGTCCGGGTTGCAAAAATATTGATCAATGCTTTGTCCGCTGACAAAAAATTCCCTCCAGCGGTATTGTCGGCGTTTACCTTTTCGGGTCAAGAGTTTGCGCAAAAAACCTTGGAAGTGCCTGTTTTTTTGTTACCGCTGGATCTGTCTCTCTTTGTCCGGCCGTTGCTGGTTCGTTTGCGGCCTCGTATTCTTGTACTGATTGAAGGGGAGTTTTGGCCCTGCCTCCTGCGGGAATGCCTGGGTTTTGGCATCCCCATCGTTTTGATCAATGGTCGAATGTCTGAGAAGGCTTTCTCTTCGTATGCCCGGTTTGCCTGGTTTTTTCGCTGGATGACCGCAGGTGTCAAACATTTTTCCATGCGTGGTCAGGAAGATGCCGATCGGATTCTGCGATTGGGGATTCCTGTCGATCGCGTTTCGGTGATGGGGAATCTCAAGTTTGACGCCGTGCAGACCATCCGCCATCAGGCAGGACAGCGATCTACAGGGACGCGCGTGGTCTTTGGTTCCACTCGACCGGGTGATGAGGGTCCTATTTTATCTGCTATAGTGGAGCTGAAAAAAGATTTTCCAGATCTTTGTTGCGTCATCGCACCACGGCATGTGAAGCGCATGAACGAGGTTGAGGAGTTGATCCGGGGATACGATCTGGAATTCAAACTGCACAGTGCTCTCGATGAAAATGAGGAGTTGCCACCTTTGATTCTGGTCGATCAGATAGGGGTTTTGGAACACTATTATTCCCTTGCGACACTGGCTTTCGTGGGAGGAGGGTTCAATCCACGCTGGGGCGGGCAGAATATTCTGGAGCCTGCCGCCTATGGTTTGCCCGTTGTCTATGGTCCACATATGGATAATTTTATTGAAGAGGCGCGTTTGTTGTCTGCTTCGGGCGGGGGGATTCAGATCGATCGGCCCAAAATGCTTTATTCAACCCTGCATGATTTGTTGAGTGATCCAGAAGCGATGCATCGCAAAGGACAGGCCAGTCTGGCGGTGGTGGAGAATAATAGAGGAGCGGTTAAGAAGGCATTGGAATGCATCGAAAAATGGATCGAGAAAAAATGAAATCATGATAGCTGTCTACCATATGGTCACAAGTTTGCTTGCTCCCTTTGTCGTTCCCGTATTTTCCATCATTGCCCAGTTTTCTAAATACAAGGGCAAGGGGCTTGCCAGTCATTTTGGCGGGGTTCCTGAAGTTCCGAACGATGGAAGGCCGACACTCTGGCTGTGCGCTCTTTCCAGCGGGGAACTGAGTTCTGCGATTCCGGTATTAAAAAAAATTGCCGGGAAAAGACCGGACATCCGCATCATCGTTTCTGTGACCACCGATTCTGGATACGAAATGGCACGGTTGAAACTGGATTTTGTGGATCGTGTGTTTTTTCATCCCATCGATTGTCTGCCCTTTACCTGGCTGGCTTTGCAACGAACGCGACCGGATTTATTTGTTTTGATGGATACCGGTTTCTGGCCCGGTTTTTTGCACTTGTTGAAGGTGAAGGGAATTCCCGCTGTGTTGCTGAACGGCAGGATGTCGAGTTCTTCCCTGCGCTCTTACCTGAAGCTTCGTCTTCTGATTTCACCGACCTTGAACAGTTTCAAGATGCTGTGCATGCAGAATGAGAATGGCGTAACGTCTATGCTGAAATTGGGAGTCCAGAAGGAAAAATTGCAACAGGTCGGCGATCTGAAATTCGATTCGGCTGAGCGTGTTTCCGAAACCGAACGCAATCGTCTTCGTGATATCTATAAAATTCGTGGCGATGCGATCGTGTGGGTGGCGGGCAGTACGCATGAAGGGGAAGAGGAAATCATTGCGGAAGTATTCCAGAATTTGAAACAGCGATTTGCGAATCTCATCCTCATTCTGGCACCCAGGAGAATCGAGCGCGTCGATGCCGTTGCCAAAATGTTAAAGCGCAGAGAAATTCCGTTTCTGCTTCGATCCGAGTTTCGTCGAACCGGTGCGCGTAGCGCAGACGTTGTCTTGCTCGATACCTACGGCGAACTTGCGAGAGTGTATGGAATTGCCCAGGTTGCTTTCGTCGGCAACAGCCTGATCGCTCCCGGTGGCGGCCACAGTTTGATCGAACCGGCGATTCAGGGCATTCCTGTTTTGCACGGTCCTCATGTCGAGAATTTCACCGATTCCGCCCATGCCCTGGGCAAGACCCAGTTGACGGTCGAAGCCAAAGATGGGCCTGAGCTTGAAGAGAAATTAGCGGTTTTACTGCAAAACTTTGGTCAACTGGCAAAAAATGCACAGCATTTGCTGGAACCTTTCATGGGTGCTTCAGACCGTATGAGCGATTTACTGCTCGCGTCTTTGCCGCAACCTTCGAACGGTTCGTAGGCGGTAAAATTTATTGCAAAACGGGGATCACTCCCGGCTGTTGGGAAGGGGGGTTCCCTGATTGTGACGGTTGAGGAAGTCCTGAATATCCGGTGCCAAAGGAGCTTCAAAGCGCATTTGTTTTCCGGTTGTGGGATGTTTCAGTTCCAGACGGCGTGCGTGCAATGCGCAACGCAGAAATTTTTCTGTGTGAGTGAGGGCTTTCCCGCCATACAAGTCATCACCCAAAATAGGATGATTGATTGAGGACAGGTGAACGCGTATCTGGTGCGTGCGTCCCGTTCTTGGAAACAGTCGGACGTAGGCAAAACGGTCGTATTGATGGATCACCTGCCAGGACGTTTCAGAAGGTCGGCCACCGGCTTCGTCTGCCACCATTTTTTTGCGATTTCTTTTATGACGTCCGATCGTTGTGTTTATGTACCCTTCGTATTCCTTGAATCTTCCTTTGGCCAGAGCCAGGTATGTTTTTTTGATCGTTCGGTCTTTGAACTGTGCGGCGAGGTGGTTCAATGCCAACTCATTTTTAGCTACGACAATAACGCCGGAGGTGTCTTTATCGAGCCGATGGACAATGCCGGGACGTTCCACACCGCCAATTCCAGTGAGATCTTTGCAGCGATGCAATAAGGCATTCACCAAAGTCCCGGAAGAATGTCCGACCGCAGGGTGTACCACCATTCCCGCAGGTTTGTTCACCACGACGATTTCTGAATCTTCGTACAGGATGTTGAGGGCGATGTCTTCTGGCTGAAGCGGGGAGTGGGCAACTTCCGGTGTGTGGATGAGTACCCGGTCCTCCAGTCTTAATTTGTAGCTTGGAGAAACCGGGAGTTCGTTGACAGTGATGTATTCTTGCTCGATCCATTTTTTGAGTTGGGATCGGGAAACTTCTGTTTGCTGAGATGTCAGGAATTGGTCGATACGTGTTCCAGTGTTTTCACTGGAAATATTAAATTCGGTGGTTTGCAAAAGTATGCTTTCGGGGTTGCTGTCATGTGAGTCTGGTTTTTCCTTAGTCATTTAGGGCTACAGGCGCATGGGCATGACGATGTTTTTATAGTTGGGATCTTCGTCAATGGTGATGAGACAGGAGTGGTTCTCGTTCTTCAAATTGAGCGTAACCGTTTCATCTTCGACGGCTCCGAGTACGTCGAGCAGGTAGCGGGCGTTGAGTCCGACAAACATGCTTTCGCCTTGATAGTCGATGGTCAGTTCCTCGCGTGCGGTTCCCATTTCGGTATTGTCAGAGATCAAGGCCATCACACCATCTGAGATTTCAAAACGTACCATTTTGGATTTATCGTCGGCAAGCAAAGAAACGCGCTTGAGGGCGTGTTGAAACTGTTCGCGATTGATGGTGACTATTTTGTCATTGCCAGCAGGTATGACTTGCTTGTAATTGGGAAATTTCCCGTCAATTTTTCGAGAGACGATGACCTGTTTCCCGTGAATGAATGCAAGGTGGGAACTTTTCTCGGAAAAAATAAAGGTCCCTTCTTCGTTGTCCATTTGTTTTAACAACTCAGAAACGGCTTTTTTAGGAAGCAGAAAACTTTGTTTTGCCTCGCTGTCGTGAGCTTTGAGCAAAGGACGTGAGATCATGGACAAACGATGTCCATCGGTGCCGACCATGACTACATTAGAATCTTCTCGTTCAAGCAAGAGTCCATTGAGGGCTTGACGTGTTTCATCGGGAGAAACGGCGAAAAAAGTCTTCTTTATCATTTCCTTGAGAGTGACGGCACTGAATTCCATGATCGCTTCATCACTGTATTCGGGAAGTGCCGGAAAATCTTCTGTCGGCATGCCGGGAAGTCGAAACTTGGATTTACCGCATTTCAGGGTCGTCCAATTGTTATCTTCCTTAATCAGGTGAATTTCCTGATTGGGAAGTTCCCGGACGATGTCGAAAAGCTTGCGAGCGTTCATGGTAACCGCACCCGGCTTGATGACGCTGGCGGGATAGTAAGCCTTGGAGCCAATTTCAAGGTCGGTCGCCTGAATGCATATTTCGTCGCCATCGGCGGTGAGAAACGCGTGTGCCAGAATGGGCATGGCACCTTTGGCTTCTACCATTCCCTGTATTTTTTGGGCACCGTTGAGAAGCGTGTCTCTGCTGATTTTTACTTCCATGAGGGTCTCCAATAGGATATTTTCTTAGGGGGATTCTATCATCTGCAAAGTGTCGGAAAAACCTTCAAGCTCTAAAAACCTCGGTCGGGGAAGAACTCGATTTCCTGGGGGAGTTTTCCTGATAAAGCTGATCAAAAGCACCTCGACGGTTTTTTTTAGCACATATGAAGGATTCCTGTCAAAACTATTGCTGGGTGAAAATAATGCCATGAAAGAATTCCTTATTGATATAAGGGAAGGCACTACGAATCTTTTAATAAGTGTTATACTATAGAATAGAAATAATTGGGAAATAGAATGAGGATATAATCGTGATTATAGTAATGAAGTCGGGAGCGACTCCCGTTGAAATAGATTCGGTCGAACATAGAATTCGCACTCTGGAATATACCCCACATAAGATTGTGGGTGTTGAGCGGACCATCATAGGAGCGGTGGGGGATGAACGTGGAAAAGAACGCCTTCATGCCCTCGAATCCATGCCAGGCGTCGAAAGCGTTTCTCCAATTTTGAAACCCTACAAATTGGCCAGTCGCGAGTTGCGGCCCGAAACGTCTGTGATTGATTGTTCGGGACAGTTGGTGGGGGGAAAAGCATTGATGATGATCGCTGGGCCCTGCTCGGTAGAATCGACTGAGCAGATTTGTTCGACGGCTTTGCAAGTCAAGTCAGCAGGGGCAAATTTTTTGCGTGGCGGAGCCTATAAGCCACGCACTTCTCCCTACAGCTTTCAGGGATTGGCGGAAGAAGGGCTTAAAATGTTAGCCGCCGCCCGCGAAGCGTCGGGACTGCCCATCGTAACGGAGGTGATGAATCCGCGGGAAGTGGATCTGGTTGCTGAATATGCGGATGTCATGCAAGTGGGGGCGCGTAATGTACAGAATTTTTCTTTGTTGAAAGAACTGGGGCAGATTCGCAAGCCGATACTTCTGAAACGGGGTTTGATGACTACGGTCAAAGAGTTTTTGATGTCTGCCGAATACATCCTTTCGGAAGGGAATGAGAACGTTATTTTGTGTGAACGAGGTATTCGGACGTTTGAAACAGCGACAAGGAATACCCTGGATCTCAGTTGTATTCCTGTTCTGCAAAGTGAAACGCATCTGCCTGTCATTGTTGATCCCAGTCATGGAACAGGTTTGTGGGAACTGGTTGCCCCTATGTCCCGTGCCGCAATTGCCGTGGGTGCGGATGGTTTGATGATAGAGGTACACCCCGACCCCGCCAACGCATATTCCGATGGCCCTCAATCTCTCAAGCCCGCGAAGTACGCACGCTTGCTCGAAGAATTGAAACCTTTCGCTGAGTTAATGGGACGCACTTTGGGGAATCCAGACAACTGTGAATAGCCGGTTACGATTGATACGATTGATTCCAAGTGGTGTGCAGGTTTATCGCCAATTGCCTACGGCGGCATGCCGAGTTCCTTCGTTGTAGAGCGGAAGCATTATGATAGATTTTTTTCAGTCGAACCGTCTCCTGAAAGACGACTATAGAAAATCGTTGATGAAGCGTCTTTCTCAAGTCGATGCGGTCAAGGATTTGGCTAAAGGTGAGAAGAGCAAGCGCCAGGATTTTTATTTAAAGTTTAAAAATGAATTGGCCCCGATTGCTCTGGAAGAATGGGAAGCTCTGAAAAAGGAAGCCCTGACGGAAGACGAGTGTTACTTGCTGGAGTTGAAGCAAACAGCATTGGCGGATACTTTTTTGGAAGTTTGTTTTCAGGCGGCGGTGAGCCGATACAATACTTATAATGATCGGCAACATAATTATCAGGAACTGCCTATTGCCTTGATCGCACAAGGTAGTTATGGCAGAGAAGAGATGTCTTTCTTTTCGGATGTGGATATTCAGATCGTTTCACCCTATGCCAGCAAGGAAGATATTCCTGAAGACTTGCTGGAAATTATCCATCATTTTGAGTACCTGTTTGTTTTTCAGGAAATCCTCCCTTTCCCCGTAAAGTCGAGTTACTGCTTTGTGGACATTTCTATTGATGTCCTCGATTCAGAGGCCATCGCTCGCTTTATTCCTCTTCTGCAAAATCGCCTGATAACAGGCAATCCGGAAGTTTACTCACGGTTTGAAATTTCTGTTCGGGCGGCGATACAGCACCATATGGAAAGTATCATCGAGTATTGTTCGCGGCAAAAGGGTTATTACGATATCAGCAATACTGTTTTTCAACAGGAACCCAATGTCAAAGAGGAATTACGCCGTTTGTATTGGGCTTTGACCCTGGTGCGCATTCGCCATAAATTACAGCCCATCAATCAGTTTGAATTGCTGTATGTGATTTATGAAGAAAATATTATCACTCCGGTGGCTTTCAAAAAAATTCAGAAGGCGTTTAATTTTCTCTCCAAGGTGCGATTGTTACTGCACTGTTGCCAAAAGGGAATACACAGCGATGTTTTGAATTACGAGGTGCGCGATAAAATTGCCGAGGGGATGGGGGAAGACGTTAAAAGTTTTTTTCAAAAATATTACTTTGAAGCGGTTTATCCCTTGAAACGTTATAGCCGAAATCTGTTTTGGGAGAGTGTTGCCGTCGAGCGTGAAGCGATCGAAACTTTGTCGGAATATTTTGGAGTCAATGCAGACCAGCAAATCGTATTTTTAAAAGATCCTAAAGATTTCGAGCCGTCTGGATCGAATTGGATGTTTAAGATTTTTTCATGGGTGGCAGAGTTTGATTACCATTTGTCCTATCCTGTTACGCTTGCAATGGAAGAACATCTGGATGCGACGAGCCCGTTATTTTTAGGAGCTGAGCTTGAGTCCTCTGCGCAAGAATGTTTTCATAGCGTGATTCGTGGAAAATACTTTGCGCGAGCCTTGCGCCTCATGCATGAATTTGGTTTGATTGGAAACTGCTTCATAAAAGAATTTCGAGACATCACCGGTCTTCTGCAAGATATTTACGTCCATAAGTTCCCGACAGATATGCACGTGCTTTCGGCATTGGATGCTTTGAACGGGTTGGATACAGACCCTGAAGCGGATCCGTTTTTGTCGGAACTGTTGCGCTCGGTCAAAAATCGGGAAACTTTGACCCTCAGTGTTTTGCTTCATGATATTGGCAAGGGGGCAAAAACGGAGGGACAGAATGAGGAACTGGTGGGTGCGCGTCTCGCCGTTAATATTCTCAACTATCTGGGCTATGGTTCCAATCCCAAAATGATCAAGCATGTGGCTTTTTTGGTAGAAAAACACTTGAGCATGTGGGACATCATGCTTCTTGATCCAGAGGAGGACGAAACCCACGATATGGTCTGGGATATGGTGCGTAATAGAACCGAACTGTTCAAAATGTTGATACTGCTGACCTATGCGGACCGAGGTGGAACAAAGATCAAAATGTCTAAAGCTCAAATCGAGCAACTCAAGATATTTTATCAACTCACTCTGCATTACAAAAAACGTAGCAATGTTTCGGATGAAATAAAACTTCAATTTCTTGCAATGACAAGGCTCCCAAGGGAACTCCAATCTCAGCTTGAAATTTACAATGAGTTCGTTCAATCAGGAGAATCCTTCTCGGCAGAGTTACTTTTCAAGCCCGAAGCACCTACCGAACTCATTGTGTGCGCCAAGGACACGCCCAAAATGCTGTATCATATTGCGGCGGTGTTGGCGTTCAATCATCTCAGTCTGGTAGAGGCCAATATTCAAACTTTGGATCAGAATGTTTTCGATGTGTTCAAAGTCCAGCGTGCAACTGGGGAATTTATCGATTACTCAGATTTCTTCTTCGTGCAGAAGCAAACCTTGAGTGATCTGAGGAAAATTTTCATTGATAAAGTTCCGCTGGCGGAGCTTTATCATAATCGCACTCTGTGGAAAGAAAGTATTTGGAAAAAAGAGGGCGTGAAGCTCAAGCTCAAAGTCATAGGTCGGGCGATCAAGGTGGCGACGCACGATACCCTGGGCTGTTTTTTCATGGAAGCCAAAGCCTTTGCGGATTCTCAGATTGAAGTCCAGCGCGCCATCCTGCAACATCATCAAGGGACCGCCGTAAATATATTTTATGTGCGACAAAAGGATGCAAAAAAAATTATTTCCGATCAGGATGCGTTCACCAGCCGATTGAAAAGTCTTCTCAAAAAATTAACGGATTCTCCAGCCGCGTTGTTGGAAGATTCTGTTTGAATTCAGTGAATCCTAAAAAATAATAAAATGCTCAGCAAAATTAAAAAAACTTTCTCACTGTTTCTCGTATTTTTCCTGGCAGGTTTTCTGCAGGTTCTCAGCGCGACTGCCGAGACGCAGGAGCAACTCTACCATTCGGCAGAACGGTTGATGGAAGATGGTTTTTATGATGAAGCGAAGGGGCAATTTGAAAAAGTAGCGGACCTTGATCCCGGTAATGAGATGGGCCTCTCTGCCCGCTTAAAAATTTCTGACGTTTACTTCCAGCAGAGCCGGTTTGAAGCGGCATTGCAAATTGCTGAAAAAGTGGTTGCTGAGAATCCAGACAGTTACGATGCGCAATTTCATCTGGCATGTGCTTTTGCGAAAGTGAAGCGATATGAGGAGACCGCGCAAGCCTTCGCAAAGACGGTCGAACTCAGGCCCGAAGAGGGTTTGGGACTGGTGGGACAAGGGCTGGCTGTTTTTGGCAAAGGCGATGTCGCGCCAGCGGTACAAATTATTTTACAGGCGAAGGACTTATTCAAAAAGAAACGCAATATTCCCTGGCACCGTAATGTTCGGATCATGGTCAACCAGATGAAAAATTTTGAAAAATATCCGCCAAAGTTTGCAAATTTGTGGCTGGAAAATAATTTCAAGTTGGTTTACGAAACTTATGCTGAATTTATCTTTCACTCACCGATTGAAAAATGATTTGCTCAATCCTCCCCATCCATTTCGTCGGAGAGCAATCTCGATAGAGTTAAAGGATTGAATTCCTTATTCAAGCAGGATGGCTTGAAAATTGTTTCTCGTTTGAGGGAGTGATCTATATTAATTTTATTTAATCTTTCGTTAATATTGTTTTAATATTCTACTTGTATACTGTGACCATAGCTTTTCTCCTCCTTCTAAGGGGAAGTGCCTGGTTACCCCCCGGGCCTTCCCCGTTTTTTTTGCCTACGCCCTTATCTCCCTTCGTCTCCGCAATAGTCCTGTGTAACGAATTCCGCTGAAAAATTTAAAAAATTGGGAATAAATTAAGCACTCTAGATATCTTATCTTCCGAGTTTAATCTCATTTATTCTCCCCTTTAAGCAGTGCCAGTTAAATGGAAAGCCCGTTCTCTATGTAACCCATGGAGGAGGGGCTTTTTTTATAGTATCAAATGTGGGGGAGTGATGGATTGTGACAGGGCTACGGGGGTGAGAACTGTTTGATAATAAAGGATCTATTTGTCATGGCTTGGAGAGTCTTATCGCACCAAAGTCCAGATTCCAATCCCTATGAAACCGATTCCTGCAATGGTATTGATCGTTTGTGGGGAAATCAGCTTCGTTATTTGCTCACCGAACAGCACCATCATCAAACAACTCACAGTCAAAGCGATCGAAGATGCGGCAAAAACACCCATCTTGCTCATCTTTGCGTCGGTCGCATAGAGAAGAGTGGCGACTTGAGTTTTATCGCCGAGTTCGGCAATAAACACGCTGAGAAAAACGATTAAAAAACTTTTCATCTCTTGCTCCAAATTTTTCAATTGATTAGAAAATAAGCAAAATATAGCATCATTTACTTGGGAAAATTCAAGAATTCTGATGATCGGAGAGGGCTCCGTTGATGTCAGCAGATGCCTTTAAAGCAGTGAGGAATCGGTAGCGGTGTAGAGAGTATTAGAGAGTTGGGTGTAACTGATTGGAATTGCAGAGGCGGGAAAGTTGAATTTTAATCAGTAAAAATTTGTATCGAACGAATTGACGCATTCAAAGCCCACTAAAAAAATGTCGAACCGATTCAAAAGCATAACAAGTATCCCGAATTGAGAAACCCCAAACCCAAAACTGTTGCCCAACGAAGCAACATTCCCTCCACCCGGGAGGGGGGTGCCCACAGATAGAGAAACTTCGAACCAAAGCTATAAAGCCGGACCCGATTTATCATCTGGTTCCGGCCAATTCGCCCTCTGCGGAAGAGTGCGCCTGGCAGGACTCGAACCTGCGACCTACGGATTAGAAGTCCGTCGCTCTATCCAGCTGAGCTACAGGCGCAAACTATTTATTTTGGTGTATTTAGGATGCTTGCGGGCGGGTTTAAAATTTATTATTTATTTTACTTGCCACTCTTTTGCCACTTTTGGCGAATATCTTGCTAATTCCAACAACTCTACTGGAGAACATACCAGATTATCTACGTTTGGACTCCTGAGGTCAATAGGAAACACAAACCCTTATTATTGATCGTTTTTTATTTTGAATAGAGATCTATCTGAAAATAATGTAACACGCCTACTGTTGTGTAAAAGGCGGAGTAATTGATAAAAAGGCGTTCAACTATACTGGAATAAACAAAATCTTAAAAGTTGTCCGACTCACACAGCCTCGAGTTTTTTTGGTTCTCAATCGAACCGTCGAAAAAGTTGATTCTATCGGGTTGCTCGTCCGAATATGCGCCCAATGCTCTGCGGGGAAATCATAAAACGCCAAAAGCTCTTCCCGATCTTTTTCTAGATACTGAACCGCTTTGGGATACTTGGCCTTGTAAGTCTCTATAAATAAATCAAACGCTTTCCCTGTATCTTCTTTGGTCTCCGCCATCCATGACATCTGGAATTTATTTCTACACCCATCAGTTGAGACACACCTTTGCCACGCTCATGCTTGAGGGCGGTTGCGATATATTTTCTCTTTCAAAAATGATGGGTCACTCGGACATCAAAACAACAACGATTTATCTCGCGGCCTCGGCAAAGCATTTACAAGAGCAGATGGAGAAGCATCCACTCAATATTTTTTAAAACTCCCACAAGGCAGAGATCGGAACGGCGTGAAGATTTTTCCCAAAGGAAGCTATATCCGATCCTGTATAGAGTACAACCCCTCGATGAAATTTGTCGCCCACCAGAGCTTGCAAGGCTTTCAGCCCTTTAAAGCTATCCGCGCCGACGGCACTGGCTGATTTCACTTCGATACCCACTAATTTGCCATCGGGAGTCTCTAGCACGATGTCCACTTCTTCACCATTGCTGGTGCGAAAGTGATACAGCTTGACTTGCTGTTGGCTCCAGGAATTCTGCTTCATCAATTCCATCACGACAAAATTTTCCAGAATCGGACCGATCACATTCAGGTCTTGTTGAATCTTCTTGGAGTCGATGCCGTTCAGACAGCAGAGCAAGCCTGTATCGTTCAAATAAACTTTTGGCGATTTCACCAGTCGTTTTCCGAGATTGCTGAACCAAGCGGGAAGCGGGACGATCAGGTAAACCATCTCCAGTAAAATAAAATATCGCTTTAACGTCGATTGTGGAATTCCGCTAATGCGGGAAAGTTCGGAGTGATTGAGTAGGCCTCCCGTCCGGCTGGCCAGCAAGGCTAGTAAATGCGGCAATTCTTTAAGCCCTTCGATATTCGCCAAGTCCCGCACATCGCGCTGGAGGATGGAGGTAATGCAAGACTTGAACCATGTATCACGCCGCTTTTTCAGTTTTCGCCCAATGACCTCGGGGTAGCCACCCGCGACCATTCGATGAATGAGATCAATTCGTTTTATGGATTGGACACTTCCGGGCAATTTCTTAGAAAATAGGACATCGATAAATTTTTCCTTCCGCCGTTGAATTTCCCCTTGAGATAGAGGCCAGAGAGTATGGATTTCCATGCGTCCTGTAAGTGATTCAGAAACCTTTGGCAGGATGAGGACATTGGCCGATCCTGTCAGCACGAAGCGTCCCGGCACTCTATTTTGATCGACGATTTTTTTCAGCACTACAAAGATTTCAGGAATGCGCTGAACCTCATCAAGAATAACCCTGTCAGGGAGGCTCTCAAGGAAAGTGAGTGGGGAAGCGGAAGCCGCCGCCAGTATAGTAGGATCATCCATCGTAAAATATTTAGCAGGATGAGACTTTTTCAGGAGCATTTCGACAAAGGTACTTTTCCCAGTCTGGCGTGCGCCAACGATCATAACGACTGGAGTGTCGCCCAGGGCATCTGTTACATCTTGAGTTATATTTCTTGGTAGTAGCATGGTTGTATTTTAACCACTTAGTGGTTAAAATACAATACTAAATGAGGTGTCTATAAATCTAGGGGGCGTATCATATCAGGCAGTTTCTACCCAAGGGAACGAATTTTAAATCCATATCCTGCAAGGAAATAAAAAAGATCGTAAATCATTTAAATAATCGGCCCAGAAAAACCCGTCAGTATCTGACTCCAAACCAAATCTTTAACAATCAATTCGTACCCCTTTTATAAAAGGGAATTGCACTTACGGGTTGAATCCGCCTTGATTAATATCTCCTCACAATATATACCCATTAATCAAATGAATCCCCACATTTGACGCATCGTTTAGGAATGGGCCAAAATGCAGATTCAAAACATGGAAATTTTAATACCTTTATCAAAATCGGAATTTTATTAGTAATTTTTTTTAGTACTTTATTATTCGAAATGTTTAGAGGTTTTCTGAGTGCTGGATGATTACAATTCGGACAGCGTAAATTATAATTGAACCATGCAACATAAAAAAATAATGAGAAAAATAGTACCAAATAATATTCACTAACAAGCAAACTCATTAATCCAATGACTCCCCCCCAAAACAGCCAACCTAAATTAATAAAACAATATTTTCTTCTCAAACTTAAGATATTTTTCATGAAAATACTAACGACTCCAATTCAGATGTTTTTGACTAGTGTCTTATTTTTGAGGGTAAGATTTCAGTATAACTTTCAGTTTTTGAATAACCCCAACCTAAAGGTAAGGGAGGACCAACTCCTGCTGTAAATCCTACAAATCGACTAGTTATTTTATCCGTTTAAAGGGGTCAAGTCCGTTCTTGACTACAGATTGTATATAAAGGGGTCAAGTCCGTTCTTGACTACAGATTGTATAATGTTTATGCTAAGATCATGAGCCGACCTTTACGCATTGAATTTCCGGGGGCAGTCTATCATGTAATGAATCGTGGGTTGAATCGAAACTCCATCTTTCTAGAAAATAAAGATTACGAGTTGTTCGGGGAAACCCTCGGGCAGGCCTGCCGTCTTTTTAATGTGGAGCTGTATGCTTATTGTCTCATGCCCAATCATTATCATCTCCTCGTTTCAACTCCTTTGGGGAATATTTCTCGCTTCATGCGGCATTTGAACGGCGTCTACACGCAACGCTTTAACAGAAAGTATCAGTGCGATGGTCCGTTGTTTCGCGGTCGCTTCAAAAGTATTCTCGTTCAGGAAGATTCGTATCTGCTACAGGTTGTCCGCTACATTCACAAGAATCCGGTCAAGGCAAAAATTGTGGACCGTCTGAACCGGTTCAAGTGGAGCAGTCACAATTCCTATCTTGGCATGAAGGGCCTGAACTGCGGTCTCGACACGGGTTTTGTTTTGCTCCATTTTTCCGGCACTCGCAAGCTGGCTGTTGAACGCTATAAGCACTTTATGGCGGAACCGGATGATGAGTCGACGGAAAAGTTTTACGCGTCCAAAAAGCAGGGAAGCATTTTGGGATCTGCTGAATTTATCGAAACCATCAAGAAGAACTATCTCCTTGACTCACCTGACATTGAGGTTCAGGAAAAGCGGAAGATCTGTGGTGAAGGTTTGATACAAAATATCAAACAGGAAGTTTGCCGGACTTTCGGCGTAGACGAACAAGAGCTTTTACACGGGAGACGAGGCATCCGGAATATTCCCCGCCAGGCGGCCTTGTTATTGTCGAAAGAACTATCGGGATTAACCTTGGCTGAAATCGGGCCTCATTTTGGATTGACTTCATATCGAACGGTTGGGACACATTGCTTCAGGTTTCAGGAACAAATGGACGCAAACAAAACTCTGAGAAGCAAGTACACAACCCTAAGGAAGATTTGTAGTCAAGAACGGACTTGACCCCTTTACATTTATTTGCTCCCGCGCGTGCGCTTGGGTCGGCGGTCCAACGTAAGAAAAGTATATTTAAAACTCTTTTATAGCCCAAAAATCGTATAAGGCTACTATTATAAACAATATTCCTAGAAAATAAGTTTCGTAAAGTAAAAACTTTTTTCCTAAATATTTTTTTATAGCCGCTTGGGAATAATAACCAGCCATTTTTTCTGGTGGGTCAATCAAAAATTTCCATTTTCTTAATGCACCAATTATCATTAGTAAGCCTAAAGTTGCAAATATAATTGGTCCTATCAGACTGTCAATTGAAGTGTTATCCATTAGTTCGAAAATTCTTTTGAAATTCTTTTGATCTGTGTAGTGGGTCTCGCGGAACAGTGAATCCAAGAGGTATCCCGAAAGATGGTCCCAAATTTATGTTTATGCCTTGAAATCCTTTAACAATTGAAGATTCAGGATTTCGTACAAAATTTGTACCTAAGCTCAAGTCCCTACCAAACCCCAAATATGGCGACCCAATTAATTCACTTTGTTTAGGCGGAAAAAGTTGAATTTGAAGTCCAAAGCCGACTGATAAGCCAATATTTGTAGTATCTCTAAAAGATTCTTGCTTACCAACTTCCTTTTCTGTATTCCAAAAAAATATAGTTCCTGAATAACTAATCTTGATTCCTTCATCAAAATATTTATCAGCTTGATATCCCACATTTTCAAATTTTCCACGATGAGCAATATTCGGTTTTTGCAGATTATTCTGTTGGGCCATCATGAATTCATATCGTTCCTGAGGACTTGCTGAACCACTGTAATAGTCAGGATGTTCCTCGGCATAATGATCAAATTCCCATTCATCTTCCATCATTTTTGCCACTTGCGCATTGCCTTCTAAAATAGAGTCAAAAAACTCTCCAATTCCTTCAAAAAACAATCCCATAGGATCATTCGAATTCAGCGGATTGTTGTTGACGTAGGCGTAGAAGTTGATGCCGGCGCGGAAGCGGAGCGGGTCTTCGGTATAAAATCGTCCGATTTCGGGATCGTAGTAGCGGGCGCGGTAGTAATACAATCCGGTTTCGCGGTCGA